>ERZ773192.30-NODE-30-length-143437-cov-12.261009_pt1 | contig 143437 bp, 153 predicted proteins | sample MGYA00581010_ERZ773192 | MGnify/ENA primary metagenome ERZ773192 (study PRJEB29015, sample SAMEA2737741) | human gut metagenome | biome: human gut; feature: human-associated habitat; material: faeces | place: China | collected 2012 ...
TTGTAACTATTCACAAATCTTATATCGGTTTTTAACGTTTACACAAAACTTGAAATGGTCTCCTAAAGAAGACGTGCCTACACCCCCAAATACGGTCTCATACCATCCAGAAACGCTTCTGTCAGGAAAGCAGACACCTTGTCGCTGCTTTCCTGACAGTTATCCACCGCAAACTTGTGCAGGATACCAACCACGCCGCCTATTGCGTATGCTACGGCGTATGAGTATTTCTCCTGGGCCAGGCCTGTCTTGCTGGATTTTTCCAGAATTGATCGCACGTATCTGTGGAACATTGTCAGTGCCTTTTCCACGAAATCATAAGCCTCAGGTGTGGCAAGGATGATCATGAGAAATCTATTTGCTTTCATGTATTCGCATAGAGACCTGAAGAACTGGTGGCAGATCTCAAGATTGCCTTCTGGTTTGAAGCTATTCATGATCTGAAATATTTCATCGACGATGCGGTCTTCCATGGCATTGATGAAAGCAGGCATGTCTTCGTAGTGGTTGTAAAATGTGCTTCTGGTCACACCTGTGAGTTTGGTTATCTCGGACACGCTTATTTTGTTCAGAGCCTTTTGACCTGCAAGTATCTTGAATGCATCTAGAAGGTCACTTTCAGTTCTATCATATCGGGGATCGGTTGAGTTGATCATGGCTGTCTCCTTTATCTGCTGCATAGCTTGGTGGTGCAGTTTGGTCGCTATCTAATACAGCAATGTTACAACAATAATGCGTGTGAGTCTATTGTTATACGAGATTTCTTTTGATCTTTTTAGTCGAACTCTTTTCAAATGGCTCTTTTCTTATATCCAGTGACGAGATCCTTTTGTATGTTGGCTGGTTTTTGTTGAAGGTATCAATAATTTTTTGCAATTTTTCAGAAGTCCTGGCTGCATCCATATGTTTCTTATCTACAAAATCCTGATCTGGATATATGTGAGCAGTGAGATGGTTGCCGTCGCCGGTAATGACTATTTCTGAAATAAGGGGCTCTACAGAAAGCTTTCCTTCCAGTTCCTCAGGGGATATGTTTTCACCATTTGCCAGAATGATGAGGTTCTTTTTTCTTCCGGTTATATACATGAAACCGTCGGAGTCGAGATAACCAAGATCCCCGGTGCAGAGCCAGCCGTCTTGAAAAGCTTCTGCGGTCTCGTCTGGCATGTCGTAGTATCCGGACATGACGCTTGTGCCTTTTACCTGAATTTCCTCATCGACAAAACGAACAGCACAGTTGTCCAGGAGTTTGCCAACGGATCCGGGCCTGTTGTATCTGTGATTGTTGGAGCAAATTACAGGAGAGCATTCAGTCATGCCGTATCCCTGGAGTATGTCTATTCCGTATTTTTTGAATTCGGTAACATACATAGGATCCAGATATGCCCCTCCGCAGAATATATATTCAAGTTTACCGCCAAATGCTTCCTTTGCAACCAGCTTTTTAGGAAGGAGAGGGTTGACATCTTTGAGTTTTTTGTAAATGGTTTCTACCATGAGAGGAACCATCAGCATGCCAACAGGCTGGAACCGTTTCATGTTTTTCAGCATGTGGAGCAACGAGTCATTGATGCAGATAGTGGCGCCCAGTGAAATGCCCTTCATCCATTCCATTGTAAGGCAGAAGGCGTGATGTATAGGCAGAACGCTCAGAATAGTTACACCAGGTTCCAGATTTACATATACATTTTCAACATTTTGTGCGAGATTGAATTGAGACAGCATGACGCCTTTGCTTTTACCTGTTGTTCCAGAGGTATACATAAGCGTACACATTTTATCCTTATCCTGATCGGCAAATGCAAAGTCATCCGGTATGGTAATTTCGCTGCGGAGCTGTTCAAATGACAAAATTGCTAATTGTGGATTTGAATCTGCACCCTCCAGATGCTCTATATCGACTTTCTTTTCCATGGTGAATACAACATTCATTCTAGGACAATCTGCTTTCAGTTCTGTTATCACATCCTTTCTGGATGCTCCGCAGAATAATGCAATTGATCCTGACCGATTCAGAAGTTCATGTAATTCTGAAACTGACAGGTTTGCATCCAGCGGTACAGCAGTATTTCCCGTGAAAAGTATAGCCATGTAGGCGCAGATCCATTCATAAGAGCTGCTTCCCACCAGTGCAATATGTGTTTCGCAGAGGCCATTATTCCGCAAAATGACAGCAGTTTTGCGAATGTCATCCCACAGATCTCCGTAGCTCTTTTCGACAATTTCTCTGTGAGACAGATATTTAACAGCTATTACATCTCTATGTATCCGACAGCTTTTTTCAACAATTTCCAGAATATTTTCTTCCATATATCATATCTCCATTTCTTTTATGTGAAGCAAAATGGGACATACTCCGTCGTCCCAGATTTTTAATGTTAAACCGATGCAGAAGAGCTTGTCAGGTTGTCAAGGTACTTGATGGCGTCTTCTATAGTGTGAATATTGATGATCTCGTCTTCATCGATTTCCACGTCAAATGTATCTTCAAGGTCGCCGAGAAAAGTCATGAAATCAAGGGAGCTAAAGCCCAAATCTTCTATGAATCGCATATCATTAGTGATCTCATCAGCTGGTGTATTGCAGTATTCGGCAACAATGTTTAAAAATGTTATATTGTTATTCATATTAAAAATCTCCTTTTTGAATTAATTAAATGGGGTCAGGCACCTACGTCTCCATGAAATGGGGTCAGGCACCTACGTCCCTAAAATTGGTCAGATGCATTCGATGATTTCACCCACAGTCATTTCTGGCTCGGCAATGCCTTTGAAGATTATCTTCATAAGGTAGTAGTAGAACAGTTCAATGTCCTGTTCGGAGAGACTTGCGGCCTGGTATCTGAAATAGAAATTCAGGCCCAGATCATTTGCACTGTGCATGACGGTGAGATAGATCTTTTGTTTTGATGTACCGTTTGGAATCCACATGCTCCTTACGGAAATGTTTTCGAGATGCGGATTTTTAAGCCTGATAGGAAGAGGCTGGTAAGTAAGCCCCACGCTCTCATAAGTAGTATGTGGAGGAGTGTGGAACATTTCTTTCATCTGGTCAGACAAAAGTTCCGGGTCATAATTGCAGTGTCGGTATACATGATTCTGAACATCCTGAATCATGAAAACTGCATCCAGAAACTCTGTGTCCGGATCAATGATGGTTCTGCAAGGGTATGCCATTGCGCGAGAGCCACCTGATACCCACTCGGCATGGGTGGAACGTCTTGAAACATAATTCCTTATGGAAATGTCAGTTTGTCCGCCATTTGCCTTGGAGAGATAAGTTCGTATTCCCATGAGAATGAGGTTGGTCATGGATATGTGATTGTTCATACAAAAATCCAGAAGATTCTGGGTTGGTTCAGCATCCAGATGATAGTTCTTTGTAGCGACAGACAGGTTGTTAATTTCCTGATCTGCAGCGCGGAGTGACTTGTCATTGTGAAGGCGCCTGCTTTCCTGAAGTATTCGTTGTCCCTGTATATCGGAGTAAATAGGTTCTCCATTTTCTTCCAGCACATTTTGCCAGTACATGCGGTCTTTTGAGACACGTTTTTCGTCTGTGCTTTTTTTAAGATCACGCTCGACCATGTCAGTGAAACTTGCCATGTCCTCAGGATAAGGCGTGCCAAATTTGTAATGACAGTACAGTTCCATGATGTCATTCACCATGACGATAGCTCCACATGAATCCATGAGTCTGTGATCGATCTTGATGTACAGTCCATTGTAGTCACCCGGAAGCGAGATCATTTTTATCACATTCATTGGAATATTGTCCCCGTCAAACGGAATTCTGGACCATTCTTCCATGCGGTGATAAGCGTCATCACCGGAAAGCCATGAAAGGTTTTCGTAATCAATATCTCTGTCATCGTGAGAAACAACATATTGCCGTACCTCTCCATTTGGGTCAACTTTTGTAAAACGGATTCGCAGGCATTCGTATCTTTCGTACTCCAGTTGTATGCATTTTTTCAGCAAACCGAAATCTAGCGGCGCCTGCAGAGTCATACAAATGCTTATATTTGCGACTTGCTGAGTGCCAAATTCAATAATTGGTTTGAAATGTATCTTTTGTGAAGGTGTTAATGGATAATATTTTCTTGGCATAATTTACTACTCCTCCTGATGTTCTGATACGCTGTGGGAAAAGTTATCATAAGAAAGATGAGGATTCAATATGCCGGATCCGCTAATGGACACTTTAGATGAAATTGACCGGAAATCGGGGACGTTCCTTCTGTAACGAGGAGTGTCCCCGTGTAACGAATAAGACAGAGGGACGCTCTTTGTTACAAAAGGAACGTCCCCACAAAGACATTCCCCATTTTCTATGTTATAATACTATATAATTTGTATATTTACAGATAGAAAAGGGGGAGGAGTTTATGTTTCATTATTTTTTACAGCTGAATTTTGCGACGATCTTAATATCCTTTTTGTGTTGATTTTCGTCAATGTAAATCCTGCATTTCAGAGAAAGGTCATTCGGTTGTTTTCCATTGCGATAAGCTCAGTACTGTGTCTGGTTATCTTGACTAATAAGTTATATAAGACTGAGCATACATACGAATCGCTGATCGCAGTTTTCATTGCGGTGACGAACACGATAGCGGCTATTCTGGAGGCGTTTTCCACTATGACGGACTCATCAATACCACGGGAGCTGTGAGTACTACATTTTATTATATGTATTTGACTACACAGCAGTTCAAGCGGGATCCACTTATGCGTGCGCTCAACCGTAGGTATTTTTATCTGGATGCGGATCATTTGATGGAGAGCAAATGTCTGACAGCGGTAATTTCCATTGATTTAAATAATCTGAAGAGGATCAATGACGAGAATGGCCATGCGGCCGGGGATACGGCTTTGTGTACGATTGTAGCGTGCATTCAAAATATACTGCCGAGAGGATGCCACCTGTATCGAACCGGTGGTGATGAGTTTATGATCTTATGTTCACGGGTTTCAAAATATGATGTCCCTGCTCTGATCGATCATATGCGGAGGGAGCTTTCTAAGACTCTTTATTGCTGCGCCATTGGTTTTGCCACGCCGGATGCAGACGAGGATTTTGAACATATATGTTCTATTGCAGATGCAGCCATGTATGCAAATAAAAAACAATTAAAAGGCGAAGATACGATTCGCTAGTAATTAAAGTAGCAGAAGATAACTATCCACTTGAGGAAGATACAAGATTAGCAGAGCCTTGTATGCTGTCAGCAGACAAGAGACTTACTTGCGAGAGCAGACTGGACATTTAGCCCAAGCAGTAAGGTAGATCTGATCGTGCAGAAGGCTATTATAGATAAGCAGTATGATATTATGCAGCTGAATGTGACCTTATTTAAGTACACGAATGAAATTCTTGGAGTATAGAATTTACAAGTAAATATTGATTAGTAAATGTTACGTCGGTACTCACATAGTATCGACGTTTGTTTTTTTATTTTAAAAGTGTCGCCGGGACAGCGACCATATAAAGATGCCATTCAATTATACTCATATTGTAACAGAGAAAGAGAGGCGCCGGAGTAATCCGGGGATTGGAGGCATATATGTACGGAGCAATTTTAGGAGATATTATTGGAAAGTTCATTAAAACCAGAGTTTTCTATTGAATATACGGTAGCTGATGTAGAAATTGGAGGGAAAAACGCTGGTTTTTCCCTTTTTTATTTAGAGAGGAGCACAAATGGGAAAATCTGCAATTTTGAAGAAGATACATAATGCTGCGAAGAATTATCAGAGATATTTGGCTGGAAAAACTTTTATGTATGTATATGAAGAAAAAGCATTGAGGTAGTTTTCAAAAATTCCTCATTTTTACATTTAACTGGCGTAAATACGAAATTAAAGGCAAAAGAGTTTTATAAACATGCGAAAACTAAGAAAGGATTGAAAGTACAAGAGTTTTTCTTTGATAAAAATCATCCGTATGATCTGGCAGAAAAAAGACGGATCATTTAGAGGATTTATACAGGATTACGAATATGGAAGTTTTGATCACAGAGGATGTAGTTACCATTACAGCAAATTACAAGATAGGTATTGCAGATTTGCAGTTTATTTTATTATGCGGAGAAAATAGAGATAAGCACGGAAAATTGATTGATGATTGTCTGGTGCCATATTCCTTTCGGATAGAAGAAATCGGAAATGAAAAGTTTGGAGAGTTATATGAAGTGGATTTCATTTTTTGTAAGCAGACCAATGAATCAAAACACATTGAGAGAGCGTTTTGCTTGAGCCATGATAAGTTGGATGTATGGCAGTGGTCAGAAAAAGTATATTCCTTTGTGCATGATATAGAAAAAAGCGATGTTGACAAAACAAGAAGCCGCATTATACAGCAATATCGGAATCAACAAGCTTGAAGAAATGTTAAAAGTTCCAAATTGTCCATTTGTTTTATATGTTGAAAAGAAAAAGCTGACAAATCAAAGGGGATTTGAAGAATATTTGCCCAAGCAGATCAAAAGATTCGATTTTACATTTCCCCCCTTTTATGCTATGACTAAATTTGAGTTTTGTGGCTCATTTATTAAGAAATCGACCAGATTGCGGATGCTTTGAAAGTGGTTTAATTTTTTTTGCTCTCAAAAATTGGTACATGATTGGTACGTTAACCAAAATTTTTGAGGGCAGAAAAATTGCTGTCTCGAAAAATTGGTACATAAACGAGATGCCAAAACCCGCAAGCACCGTAAAATCAAGGTTTACAAGAAAGGAAAGATAGAAAATGAAACTAGGAATTGTGATATTACTGCCAATTTCATGTTTCTGTTCATATTCCTATGAAAACTCATAAAGCTATATATTATCAGCGATTGGGCGAATTTAATGTAAAATATATACCTATGCAAATTTATATATAATCATAGATAAATTGTGTAGTGATTGTGTAGTAGATTAGAGCCTTGATTCATATTAAAAGTTAATTTTGATTTAGTTCGCGACAGCTGATATTTATTTCGGATGTACATCTTTGATATTTCATTAAAAATATATATTATTCTTTGGGAAAAATTATCTTGGTTACCAACTGGTTGCCACATTGTCCCCATATGGTTGATTTTTGGTTGCATAAGTAGTATAGATTAGTTTAGTATAGTAGAGGTTAAGATAAGAATAGGGGAGAGAAGAATAGAATAGTATAGGGGAAAACGGAAATCGAAACAAGAAGAACTGTAATTGCCAGCACAGAGAAATTTAGGGATGGTATATTTTTTGTTTATGCTTGCATTCTGTTTGGAAATCTGTTATTGTAAAGTTACTCCGAACAGTATAGCTGATTCGGGCAAGTGATGAGCTTGGTTTTGAGGAAACTCGGTGAGTTATGAAGAATAGATCTTATTCGTAGAGGTCTATTGTTTATAGCTCTTTTTTTATTTTATGGAGAATTTAAAGGTGGTGAATGTTTATGGGCGGTAAAGGTTCTGGGAATAAAATGGTGGCAAAGAATCAAGCATGGAAGAAGTCCCCTGTGATTGGAGACAATGGCATTACTGCTACGAAAGAGGAAATTAGCAAGATAACAGCTCATGCTCTGGAAATTGCTCTGTGGGATGAGATAGATACCAAGGATCCGGAACAACTGAGGGATAGAACGCTGAAATATCTCCAGTATTGCATTGACAACAACATTAAGCCTGGAAATCTTGGACTGTATAATGCATGGGGCTTGACGAAAGGCGAGGTTAGTAATATTCAGCGTAGGGAGCCCAGCTCGGCGCGCACTGGCGTCATTAAAAAAAGCCGGCAGATTATGTCCCAGATCCGGGAGCAGTTGATGTCCGATGGAAAGATCAATCCAGTTACAGGTATCTTCTGGCAAAAGAACTGGGATGGCTTAAAAGACCAGCAGGAGGTTGTTATTGAGCCGCGGAGACAGGTGGAGGCAGACCAGACACCTGAGCAGGTGCAGCGGATGCTGGAACAGGACATTCCAATCGATATGGAAGAACTTGAAAATGGCGGTTAATCATATCAAAAATTGTATATAAGACGTTCTAAATGAAAAATGAGAAGTGATAAAAACACCGTAAAGGTGCATGAAATAAGGGATTGTGGGCGTTTTCACTCTGTTGAATAAACAAGAGTTTATCACAGAGAGCTTCCGGCGAGGCATGATAACGATCAATTTGAACGATTGTACAGAGCTGACCGGAATGCAGCAGAGAAAACAGCAAACAAGGGGGGCGGGGGTTGCAGGGAGAGACCCCAGACGCCTACTCAGCCCCACGAGTAACGAAAAAACAAAAAAGACTTGACACGAATGGAGGAAGAATATGTTTGGTAGAAGGAAGCGGCATATAAAATTTCTGGAGTCAGAGAATGAAATCTTGAGGGAGAAGCTGCGTAGTGCCGAGAGGTATGCAGAGCATCTGGAACATGGAGACTTTACGAAAGTAGTGTTGCTGAATCCAGATTCTGTCAAAGATGGGCAGATCGTGGTTACTACTAAGGAATTACGAAAAGCGGCAGAATTGCCTTTGCGGATTATCCCGTATATATCAGGAGACAGATATCTGATGCGGGTTCTTGAAAAAATTTAAAAATAAAAAAGGCGGTATGCGATGTGATAGTCTTAAAAATATTTACATTAGTATTCAATGGTCTGATGGCATTGTGGATGATATGCCTCGACTGCAAAGAAAAGGATGCTGCGGTCAGTGTTGGAATGAAAATGCTGATCTTAGGGTTTGTTCTGACGATGGTGTATATAATTTTTAATTAACAGAAAGAGAGGAAATGAAGATGAAAAAGAGAATGATGGCGGTACTGCTCGTGGTAGCAATGGTGTTCACATTAGCAGGATGTACGGAAGCAGATAGAGTGTCTGAGAATGTCTCTCAGGAGGCAGATAATTTCAATGTGCTTCGCCGACTGGCAGTAATCAATTCCAGAACTGATAAGGTGGAATTTGAATTGATCGGTGCATTCTCGCTGGATGTGGAAAGCAAGAATAAGATCAACGTGGTGTGTGAAATGAAAGATGGCTCTTATCGAAAACATATCATTGGGCTTAACAGAGAAACAATGTATGTGGTTGAGGACATCGGCGGCGCCAAGGTGAATAAGTACAGATATGAGGTCAATTACATCCCGGAATCTATCGTACCAATCACCATTACAAACAAAAAGTAACAGATCGCCTGGTCGAAGGTTGATCACCGGAATATAGTTCAATGGTAGAACGCTTGTTGATCAGAAGATGCAGGTCCGATTCCTGATATTCCGGTTTGCTGTCGTTGTGATTCTTGCAGTAGACAGCGTGCCATATACATATATATGGTCTCCCTCCCCGTAGCAAGTAGCTGTGAATGTGTGTCGGAAGCACAGCGGGGATTATTGATAAGGAGCAGGAAAGAGGTGGTATCTACGGTAGTAACAAAGCACGCAAGGTATCGTATGAAGCAGAGATGCGGCGTAGGGAAGAGATCAGCTCATCGTATGGCTGAAAAAGTTTACCGGCTGGGTGTACGACACGGGGAGACGTCCGGTAATCTGCGGAAATGGGTGGATGCTCAATATTTCTATAATCGGTCAGCAAACCAGATCCGATTGTATGGAGATAAAGCGTACATATTTCACGATGAGAAACTGATTACCGTAATTCAGATACCACATAACCTTGTTCCTGAAGTGTCAGCAATCAGAAAATTCAAGGAAGAGAAAGGCGGGAAAAAACATGAGTCAGATCGAGGAACACAAAAAGCTGATTGATTTTGTGCACGACGTGTATGTCCGAAAGAATCATGATTATGGTGACAGCTTCGGCAGATCCTTTAAAAAGTACGGGATCGTTGCTGCATTGGTCCGTATGGAAGATAAATGGAACCGGCTGGAGAATCTTGCCGGCGGAGCAAAGCAGAAAGTGATGGATGAAAGCATCCGGGATACCTGTCTTGACCTGGCGAATTATTGTCTGATGACGGTAATGGAACTGGATCAAATGAAGGCAGTAGAAAATCAGAGAGTATTTGAGGAAAGGATTAGTGAAGCAGCTGCAAAGCTCTCAATATATATGTCAGACAAAGAAAAGGATTCCATTGATGAGGGCAGGATGGTTGCAGATCAAGATCACATTGAAGCTGGTACTAATCTTAACGATATTGCTGAAACAGGCACCGTTGAGCTCGTAATACCTGATAAGTTGGAAAAAGAAAAGAAGCCGATTGACGAGGGTAAGGTGATGGCTCTTTATAAAGCCAAGTGGTCACAGGCAAAGATTGCTGATGAAATGGGATGTTCACAGTCGAAGATTTCGCAGATTATTCGGGCGCATAAAGGGTGATGTCAAATTTTGTCGAATGTATAGAGTACTTTGAAAATTGAATATTGATGGTAGGTATGGTACAATTTCCTTATAAATTTACGAAGGAGGAGAAATTGTATGTCAAGAATATATTTTGCTGATAAAGATTTTCCATCAATGGTTAATGAATATGTGTTATGGGTGGATATTATGGGAACAAAAAATAGTATGAGTAGTTCGGTTAAGACAAGTTCATTCTTTATTTGCAGATTGCATGCGGCAATATTGGAGGCAGTTAAAAAGAAAGATATCCGTTTATACCCTGTTATGGATGGAGCATATATTACAACACCATCAGACGATGATATGGCTGAATTTATTAGAAAACTATTCATTGATTTAAGTGACACATTGATTTGCGAAGAAAATAATTATCATCGTTTTTTAGTTAAAGGTGCATTAGCATATGGACCTGTAACTCATGGAATAAAAATTCCGGATACATGCTGTAAAATCTTTGGGGAAAATAGGGAATATGTGGATAGTATTTTATTGGGGATGCCTATGATCCAAGCGAGTAAGGGGGAAAAGAAAGCACCTCCATTTGGAATCTTTTGTGATGAATCGGCTAGAATTGCGAGTCACAAATTCGAACATAGATGGCATAAATGGTGTGAAAAAACAAGGGCATCTAAAGTATCTGAAGCAGTGCAGAGTTATTTTACGTATTCATTAGAGCATTATTATGAATTAAATTATCCACGGGAAAAAATATACGAACATGCGGAAATGGCTAAGCAATATTTCGGAACTTGATAATTTACCAACCATCAATATTCAACAACGAATAGGTGGTTGGTATTTTTTATTTACAAGAAATATATGCAGAGTTCCCATAATGGTATTGGAGCAGATTGCTAATCTGTCGGTCGTTAATTCGGCTTGTGGGTTCGAGTCCCACACTCTGCGTTGTGTCAACACTTGTGCAGAAACCAATGCCGGCAATGGAAGAACAGAAACTAGCTGTTGACATTATCAATTTACTCTCGGCAAACGTCATTAGAGATGGTTCGAGAACGGTATAACAAAGTCCGTATGAATTGTACAAATACAGCAACAAAATCAGTTCAAGCCGTAAGTAGATGCTGTGAACTTACGGTATCGGATAGTAGTTCAGTTGGGAGAATGCTTAGTGTGCTAAGAGGTCATAGGTTCAAATCCTGTCTATCCGATTTATTTGGTCAATGATATGCTGTCAGTCAAACTGATGGTCTATGTCAGGGTTGAATATGTTGATATTTCCGCCGCATAAATGGCTTGCGGTGTTTACCTGAAAAAATTACAGGCAGATTTGCAAGGGCATCTCTGCTTTGGTGGAGGTGTCTTTTTTATGTCAGAAAGGAATAAAGAGCTCATCCGAGGCTTGCATCGGAAAGATCTGACCAATATTAAATTTGCCGGTGCTTTGCTTGATATGGCAATCGAGGAGAAAGAGGATGATCTAGAGTATGCATTGCAGCAGGCGAAAGAGGTTCAGCGGATCGCAGCAAGGCAGAGTCGTAAAGAGAACAGCATCGCTTTTATGAATCTGTATTGGAAAGCTACGTTGATGCTGGCACCGTATTTCTTTGTGGATTTTTTGTATTACATGGAGAAGGACCGAGCTCCGGAAAAAAGATTTTATATGCCACGCCGGAGGACCTTGAAGGTGGTTGTGGATGATCTGCAGGATTTGGAAGATGGCAAGCTGGAATTCTATGGATTGTCAATGCCGCCGCGAGTAGGAAAATCAACGATATGTATATTTTTTATGGCATGGGTTATGGGAAAACGACCGAACAGTCATAATGCAATGTCAGGGCATAGTGGAATACTGGCAGATGGATTCTATGGCGAAGCACTAAATCTTATGGAATTGGATGTACCGGAGGAGAAAAGACAGTATCATTTTGCAGATATCTTTCCGGAGGCTTTTTTGCAGAAGAAGTCGGCGGAGAAGAAAGAAGTTACATTGAATGATCCGGATCGTTTTGCCACATTAACCTGTCGTGGTATTGATGGAACGTGGACAGGTGCAGTTGATATTTCCTGGGACGGTTATCTGTATGTTGATGATATGGTTCGTGACAGACAAGAGAGTTTATCTCCGTCACGATTAGAGGGACGGTATCAGGATTATTTGAATCTTCTGGTGGATCGTAAAAATGATGGAACCAGAGAATTGATGGTTGGCACCAGATGGAATGTTCTGGATCCATTAGGCCGAGTAGAGAAACAGTACAAAGATAACCAAAGATATAGATTCCGAAAGATACCGGCATTGAATGAGAATGGGGAGTCCAATTTTGTTTATGACTATGGCAAGGGATTTTCAACGGAGTATTTCTTGAATGTGAAGAGTCGTTTGGATAAAAACGAATGGGAGGCGAAATATCAGCAACGCCCATTTGTGCGTGAAGGATTGCTTTTTCCAGAGGATGAGCTGCAGACGTACAATGGAGTGCTTCCACCGGAGAGCAGTTTTATTCGTGTATTGGCAGCCTGTGATGTAGCCTGGGGCGGTGGCGACAGCCTGTCTATGCCGTTTGGGTACGAATACGATGACGGATATATTTACATTCCGGATTGGATTTTTAATCGGGGGGATAAGACCGTAACACAGCCGCTTGTGGTTGGAAAGACATTGCATCATAAACCGCAGATGGAGCATTTTGAGGCGAATAACGGTGGTGATGAGTATGCGGACAAGATTGATGAAATGCTTCAGAAGGAAGGATATAAATGCAGCATATCATCCAGCAAGGCGCCAAATACCATGAGCAAGCTGGCGAAGATCATCCAGTATGCACCGGACGTCAAGAGGCGGTGCAAATTCCTTGCAGCCAATAAGAGGGACAAAGAATATCACGATGCGATGGATGAATTAAATATGACTGTTCAGATCGGTAACAATGATCACGATGATGCAGCAGATGGAATTACACAGTTAGTAATGCTTGCAGATGGAGCTACCGTTTGTAAAGCAAATGTATCACAGAGAATATTTTAGGAGGAATGCACATGACGAAGGATATTTTGAAACAGTACCGTTATTTGTCCGAGGTGATCCGCAAGGACGAGGAGAAGCTGCAGCATTATAAAGATAATCCGCCGGAGGCATATCTTGGAAAAGTGCAGTCTTCCAACAAGCAGTTTCCGTATCAGAGAATTTCGGTGACAGTATCCGGCTGCGAGGTTAAGGACAGGAAATACTGGAAGGACAAGCAGTATGAGTTGATCGTGAAACTGCATAATGAACGGATCGAGCTGGAGAAGTTGCAGTTGGAGGTTGATATCTTCTTTACGACCATTTTTGATAGCAGGGATCGATTGATCTTCGAGTATCTGTACCGGGATGGCATGACGCAGCAAGAGGTGGCGGACAAGCTGTATTTGGATCGGAGCACAGTATCGAAGGTGGTTGACAGGTATTTATAGATTATTAGACAAATAGGTTATTGAAAATATATTCGTTATGTGGTATATTCAAAGTGAGGGAGGGATGCTTATGTCAAATTACAATGCAAAGAGAAGCAACGATTATTTGAAAAATGATAAAAAGAATAAAAGAAGATCATCTAGAGTTTTTTTCAGCAAAAAAGAACATACACATTCTCAGTTAGGACATAAATCAGATTCAAGAACCGTAATAACTGATCATGGTACAGAGGGGACACCCCCTAAACAGGGGAAGTGATATGATTGATGGTATATTTAAAATAATTGATGAAATGCCTAATTATATCTCATATATATATCCGGGTTTTATTACTATATGGATATTTAGTTTTTTGAGGGGAAATAGGTTTAAAATGACTAAATCTGCATTGCTGCTGTCAGTGTGCATAAGTTTTTTTTACATTAGCAGTATGCAATATTTTTTGGTTCCATTTATAAATGAAAAGTTGAGTATATCATATATTTCATCTGACATAAAAAATGTGAAATTCAATATAGTTTTATTTATATTGGCTGTAATAATTCCTTATTTAGTATATCAAATTATAACATGGGAAGACTTTGACTTATTATTACGTAATGTGGAAATTTATACATCAGTACAGCAAAACGAATTTGATGTATTACAGGAAGATTACGAACAGGCAATTTTTATAACAATATATCTGAAAAATACAAATATTTCGTATTCGGGATATCTTAAACAGAAAGATATGGATAAAGATTCTAGAAGGTTTTTGTGCCTTTGGAAATATCGAAAATTTATAGTAATGAAGAATGGAAAGTTGAAGAGAATAGAGGATCATACAAAGGATGATAAAGAAAGAGTTATAATTTATTACGATGACATTTCTTGTTTTGAGGTATCTAATATAGACAAATAACTTTTCACACAATTCACACTCAAATAATGCTAATTTAATAGTATGAAACAGTATCAGAGAGCCAGACGGTCTACGAACCGCCGTGGCTCTTTTTCTATGCAGAAAGAGGTGGATTGTCGTGCAGTTTGGAAGAAAACAGATTTATACAGATGTGATGCAGATTACGAAGGATAACGTGGTGAAGGTGCTTCGGGATGCACTGGTGATCCACGAACAGAATAGATCGGATATAAAATTTCTGTTGGATTATGAGCGTGGTCTCCAGCCGATTGATAATCGAATCAAAGAGATCCGGCCGGAAATCAATATCAAGGTCAAGGATAATATGGCGGCGGAGATCACGGAGTTTAAACTGGGATATGAATGGGGCTCACCAATCCGGTATGTGCAGCGAGCCAATAAAGGAATCCGGGAGAATAATAAAGATGCGGATAATGTTGGTATTGCAATGCTCAATGAGATGATGGAAGAGGAAAACAAACCATCTGCAGATCAGGAGCTGGCAAGGTTTATTGAAATCTGTGGAGTTGGGTACCGGCTGATCAAGGCAAAGCCGGATCAGTATCGTTTTGGAAGTTCTGTTGTGGATATTCTTACACTGAATCCGATGAATACCTTTATTGTGTACACCAATGATGTGTACCGCAGGCCGATTATGGGCGTGTCATATATTACAGACCAGAATGGAAACTCCACCTATGGCTGTTATACAGAGGATACATATTTTGAGGTAAAGAACATTTCAAAAATTAAAGGTGAGAGTAAACGACAGAAGTGGGTTGTGTCAAATGGGAACGGGAGAAAGAATATACCGGCGGCGATCCCTATTGTGGAGTATATCAATGATTATGACCGGATGGGATGCTTTGAGCGTGTGATTTCGGAAATTGATGCCCTGAATATCGTAACATCGGACAGAGTGAATGATATTGTACAGTGTGTGCAGTCATTGTTGTGGGTACATAATGCAGAACTGCCAAAGGATGAGAATGGCAATTCCACCGTAAGAAATGGAGCATTGATCGAAACAAAATCTACCGGCAACGGTCATGATCCGAAAATGGCGTATCTGTCCAAGGAGATGTCACAGGATGGAATTCAAACTCTGACACAGAATTTCATTGATCGTATTCACGAAAAGACAAATGTGCCGGGACGCCAGGAACAGGGCGGCGGTTCTACCGGATCCGCAATGAGCTTGTCGAATGGATGGCAGGCTGCGGAGCTTTCGGCATTAAAGAAATCTCAGTTGACCAAGAAGTCAGAGAAAGAATGCATTCGCATTATGCTGGAGATTTTCAGTAATGATCCGGATGTACCGGAAGAGGTGCGAAATCTGAGACTGGCGGATATTGAACCGAAGTTTGATAGAAACAGGACCTACGATCTGGCAACGAAAGTCAATTCCTGGGCAACTTTGATTCAGAACGGCGCTGATCTGCTCAAGGCAACAGAGCTGGCAGGCTTTACGACCGATGCACAGCAGTTTGTGCTGGACAGCGAGGAAATGGTCAATAAGCTTTTGGAAAGTAAATTGAAAGGATCAGAGACTGTGGATACAGCATCGGAAGGTGAAAATGACAAACAGACGATTATGGATGGAAAGAATATGCCGGATATGTCAGATCAGCCGCAGGCAACTCCATTTGCCAATGCGTAGAGTGGAGGGATGAGCGATGGGATTAACAAATTTTGATGAGTTAAATACACTTTCAACGACCGAAACAACTAAGGATGACCGGCGGAAAGCCATCCGGAAAAAAATACCGATTCATGATTATTTCGAAAATATGCAGATCAGTGAAGAAGAGAAAGAAAAGCGTGTCCGTTTAGCAAATTTGCTGCTGGCGGATGTGCTTTTTTTATTTGCTTTATCCAGAAGAAATCGAGATACCCGGTACCTGTCGGAGACATTTCAGAAAAGATACCTTTCATCGGTGAAAAAGGTAACAGAGCCGGATCAGAAAATGCAGCGGTATATCAGGAAGGTATGTGACAGTATTGTCAAAACAACTTTAAAGAGTGGGAAGGATGATGGAAAGAAACAGGGAGAAGCCTTGACAGACAGCGATGTGATTAAGGTATCACAGGATTCTTATGCAGTTTCAATAGAACGTGCCACCAGTGTGGCGGAGAACGAAGCAAATACCATTCTGAATGGAGAGGAATACAGCAATGCTGTGAAAAACGGCTGTACCAAGAAGAGGTGGAAGTCCTACCGGGATGAGAGAGTCCGGGCAGATCATGCGGATGTAGATGGACAGGTTGTCGATATCAGCCGCCCGTTTCGGGTTGGAAAATATATGATGATGTATCCAAAGGATGACTCTCTGGGAGCTGGTTTGGAAGAGATTGTGAACTGCCGGTGTTCGGTGGAGTACATAGGTGAATTACATGAAGTCAAAAAAGATACAGAGGAAGTTACAGCATTGAAAAATGATGAGAAAAAAGAAGATTCGTTTGTAGATGTTACGAGAGAAGCTTTAGAAAGTACTGAACAGGGCTCTGTGGAGGAATTACAATCATATGACTACGATGGAATTACATATGTTGTAGACGGAAAGAATGTTCAGCAAAATAATAGCAATAGAGAAATTGAGATCGCTCAGCTATTGAAAGAACAGTTGGGGAAAAATGTTAAAATTGTTCCAGAAATAAAAGGAAAGTATAAAAATATACCAACACCAGATTATTTGATTAATCAAGAAAGGTGGGATTTAAAGGAATTAAAGAGCGGAACCAGTGCAGAATTGTTACGGAATATAGCACACAAGAAAAAGAAGCAGGCTGAAAATTTCATTTTTGATATCACGGAATGTTCTTTAAGTGAGGAGGAAATCAATAGACAAGCAGAGTGTTTGTTTAATGAATATTATAATACCAAACATGTAAATTATGTTGTAATAATAAAAGATGATCAAATTTTGAGGGTTATGGAAAGAAAAAAATAGAGGTTGAACGCACCCCCAGTGGAGTACGTGCAACCTCTATAAGATATCTTATAGATATACTATCATTATATGGAGCAGTTGTCAAATATATGTATGGCAAAAACAGACTTTCACACAATTCACATTTCCCATATGTTATATTTGATACAAGGAGAAATCCGAAAATTTAATATGATCAATGAAAGGCGTTTATCTCACAGCTGAGGTAAGCGTCTTTTTATTATGCGCTAGAGAAAGCGCAATATAAATTTCGCGGACAATCAGAAATCAGAGAAGATTTTAAAACGCAATGATGATCAGAGAAGATCTGAAAACGCAGAAATGAGGTAGTGATATGAGAAAGAAAGAGTTTATCCCGATGAATTTACAGTTATTTGCAGAGCCTCCGGCAGGCGGTGACGGTGATGCCGGAGACACATCTGCGACAGGCGGAAAGTCTGGCGAAGGATCAAACAAAGATGATCCGGATGCTGGCGATGACGATGTCAGTCTTGCAGAACAGGTGGCACAGCTTAAGGTGCAGAATGCAAAACTGAAAAAGGCAAATGACAAGGCAACCAGTGAAGCGGCAAGCTACAAAAAGCAGTTGCGTGAAAAGCAGACTGCAGAGGAGATTGCTTTGCAGGAAAAGGCAGAGAAAGAAGCCGAGAGGGAGGAACAGTTCCAGAAGCTGCTTCGTGAAAATACAATTACAAAGTTTGAGAAGAATTTCCTTGCACTTGGATATCCTGCAGATCTGGCTGCGAAGGCAGCGGAAGCACAGTGTGATAACGACACGGATGAGCTTTTCAGCATTCAGCAGACTTTTATCGAGGCAAAGGAAAAAGCAATGAAAGCCGACTGGATGAAGTCTATGCCGAAACCACCGGCTGGAAATGATGACTGCCCGGTATCAAAGGAGCAGTTTAGAAAGATGAAGTATTCCGAGCGTGTTGCTTTCAAGCAGAAGTACCCGGAAATGTACAAGGAATATGTAAAATAATTGCATGAGATTATGGAGGTAAAAGATTATGCCAATGACGAAATTAGCAAATTTAGTAGATCCTGAAGTTATGGCAGACATGGTGTCAGCCACTCTGCCCAAGAAGATTAAGTTTACACCGATTGCCCATATTGATACAACTTTAGTTGGTCAGCCGGGTGATACAATCACGGTACCAAAGTATGCATACATTGGAGATGCCGAAGATGTTGCCGAGGGTGTTGCTATGGGAACCACAGTTCTGACAGCCTCTACCACAAAGGCAACGGTAAAGAAAGCCGGTAAAGGTGTGGAGATTACAGATGAGTCTGTACTTTCCGGTTATGGAGACCCGTTAGGTAATGCAACAGATCAGCTTGCAAAGTCACTTGCAGCTAAAATGGATAATGATGGCTATGATGCCCTGTGTACGGCTACTCTGGTGTATGATGGCACAGAGAAAGTGATTGCCTACAATGGAATTGTGGATGCGGATGCGAAGTTTGGCGATGAGTCTGATGATGCACTGGAGAAGATTCTCTTCATTCATCCGGATCAGGAAGCAACTCTTCGTAAGGATGCGGACTTTATGGATAAGAACAAATATCCGCTGGATGTGGTCATGAACGGAACCATTGGAAAGATTGCCGGCTGCCAGGTCGTGAAGTCCAAGAAAGTGAAGGTAGTGAAGTACGAAAAGGACAACGATGCCGGTACGATCACGATTGTAAAGGATGAAACTGCAGAGTCAGGAACCAATAAGCATCTTGCAACTATTGCAGCAAATTGTATTGATAAGCTGGCAGTTGGTGATAAGGTCAAAGCAGTTGATACGGAGTTCTATGCCTGCCCGATCGTAGTTGTGGATACGGAAGATCCAAACGAAGATCCGGATGCTGATGGTGTAGATGTCAGCGAAGCAGCTCTGACATATTACATGAAGCGTGATATTATCATCGAGAATGATCGAGATATTCTGGCAAAGACAACGGTTATCACTGCTGATAAGCATTATACTGCGGTGCTTTCGAATGAATCCAAGGTGGTTCTTGCAAAATTCAAGGCGTGAGTGGAGGTAGATTATGGGAATGTTGCTTCGGAGATATCATAAAGGGGATGGACAGAAACCATCCTCTGATGCTGTGAAATCCGGCGAGGATACAGTTTCTGTTGATCAGGAAACAGGAGCCAGAAAGAAGCCGGGCAGAAAGCCAAAGGCTGCCACAGAGGAAAAGGAGTAGATTATGGCTGATGAAGAGAAGGATGTTTTGACAGAAGAAACGCTGATCAATGAAATTCTGTCGGAATTGAAAATTGAATTGGAAGTAGAATCTGAGCAGGAAATTCTTCTCTTGCAGTCAAAGATTAAGGGGGCTGTGCGGGAGGTAAAGCAGAAACGCAATTATGCAGGACGCTACACGGAGGAATATGTGGTCAATGATCTGCAGAACTACTTTTCCAATATCAAGAATCTTGCAATGTACGATTATGGCATGATTGGCGGTGAATTTCAGAAGTCCAATTCGGACAATGGAATTTCCGTTAGCTGGGAAAGCAGAGACAGTGTTTTTGCGGGTATTGTGCCGATTGCACAGGTCTATTAGAGAATTAAGTGGTACGCTTGGCGATTCCTTAGAATCTCTCCTTATGTCAAGCAGGGCGGTATCTATGTGGAGGTTGGGAGCGATACCAATTATGGGGAGAGATGTTTATGCGAAAGCAGTTAAAGAGAAATAAGCGCAAAATGTATTATGCGCTGTATGATAAGCAGATGCCGGTAGGCGATGACGTGTTGGAGTGTAAAGCCGGATACAAGAAGCCAGTGGCATTCCGGGCAAGCCTTAGTACGGGACAGAGCAATGCACAGGAAAATCCGTTTGGAACATCGGTGGATTATGATCGCATTATCTGTAGTACAGATATGGGGTTGCCGATCACAGAAACAACGCTTTTATGGATTGGAAAGGAGCCGTTGTATCTTGATGATGGTTCTGTTGATCCGTCCAGTGCAAATTATAAGGTGGCCGCACATCCGTTGGATGGAATGCAAAGTCTGCGTATTGCCGTGAAGCTGATTGCACAGAGTGTTGTGGAAGATATGGAACAAGAGACAGAAAACACTACAGAAGAGCCGGGGCAGGATCAGGGTAGTGATTTAGAGGATTGGTAAAGGAGAGAGTGAGTTATGCCAAATGATACATTTTTAGACTTATGTAAGGACATTGTTGTTAAGTATTTTAATGAACACCATGATAAGACAGATGCCAAAGGAACAGAGATTACAAAAGATGATGTCTTTGTAGTTTGGAGCTGTAAGACTTTACAGAATAATAAGGCACTTGTCAGCACAACAGTTTCCGATGGCATGTATTATGAGATTACTCATAATGGTGATAAGAATGAGACATATGTTGATGCTTATAAGAAATGGGAAAATTTTTGTGTGAAGTAGAGGAGAGATTGAAAATGAAGAAGTTGTTTATTAGTCAGCCTATGAATGGAAAGACGGAAGAGGAAATTCTTGCAGTAAGGAAGAAAGCTATCGAAAGTGCAAAAGTTATGCTTAATGAAGATGTTGAAGTTATTGAATCATATTTTGAGGACTATAACCCAGACAAAGGGTGTGTACCTTTGAAGTACCTTGCAAAGTCATTGGAATTACTGGCTGATGCAGATGTGGCATATTTTGCTAAAGGATGGGAGAGTGCAAGAGGTTGCCGTATTGAGAATCAGTGCGCTATTGAGTATGGTATTGATACGATAGAAGATTATACAAATAGTAATTCAGAGCATGGATATAATTTTGGCACTGCTCTTGAAATTTTGAAACATGGTGGTAAGGTTGCACGAAAAGGTTGGAATGGCAAGAAACAGTATATTCAGTTAGCAACAGGCATCTCTTATAAGTCAGCAGATGACGAGATTGTAAATTGTGAGCACGATGCAATCGGCAATAAAGCAATTGCTTTTGTTGGAACATCTGGTGTGCAGATGGGATGGCTTGCATCACAGGCTGATATGCTTGCAGAGGATTGGGTTGTTGTAGAATAATAAAGGCTAGGAAAAAATCCTAGCCACAAATAGTTATTATTTTTTAGATAATTTTGAAACATATGCTTCGGACATACCTAATTCAAAAGCAATGTCTTTTTGTTTCATACCTGCCTTTTTCAGTTGTTTTATTTCATTTGCGTAGTCTTTCTTTTTGTTCTTTTTAGGAACAGCAGTTTGAATACACTTTTGATAACCATCTCCATATTCTTCATATTGAATTGTGAGGGTACCTTCGCTTGTTGACTTTCTTATTGCAAGCTTACCTTTCGCTTTATGTAGGTCAACATCATCTGAATGAATAAGATCGTTCAGAGTGGTATTTTTCAATGAAGAAGGTAAGTTGACGGAAACGAGGTTATTTTTTTGGACCATAATAGATCCTCCTTTAATATGTTTTGTGAATTTATTATATTGAAAAAATTTACAAAAGTCAAGTGCTAACAAAATAGTAATTATTGACAAATGTGAGTATATGATAATCTAAAAATATGAAAGATACGTATTGATAAAGGAGTATAAAAGCAATGCCAACACAAATAAATTTCACTTACGACAGCCCATCCTCCATTGATGCTGCTATAAAACAAATGCAGGCATACCAAGAACAGCTTACATATAAATGTCGTATCCTTGCCCAGCGTGTGGCGGAGATCGGCGTAGAGATCGCCAGAGTGAACATTGCGGACTTTGACGCAATTTACAGCGGTGAGCTGTTATCAAGCATTCGGGCAGAGTATAGTGGTTCTGTGCCGGACGGTGCAAGCTGGCTTGTGATCACGGATTGTCCGTGGGCAGCATATGTGGAGTTTGGTATCGGCATCGTAGGGCAGGAATCTCCGCATCCGGATACTTCCATTGTGGGATGGAAATATGATGTGAATCAGCATGGCGATATGGGTTGGTATTATTTTAAGGATGGCGAATGGCATTGGACAGAGGGAATGCCAAGCCGTCCATTTTTGTACCAGACCGGTATGGACTTGCGAGAAAGAATAGAGGAGATAGCGATGGGGGTGTTTGCCGGTGCTTAGTGTATGGAATAAGGTGAATAAGCGGATGATGCAAAAGCTGAAAACAGATCCGGATGCACCGTATCCGAAGTTGTATCTGACTTCTACGGATTCCTCTGATGCACCGACACAGTTTCCGTGTTTGTACATCAAATCGCTTGGAGAACCCACTGCTGGCAGAGATTTTCAGAATACGCAGTGTTATATTACATCCACAATCGAATTACACGCATATTCGGCAGCATCACCGAATGGATCACAGACAGAAGCGAGAAAGATCATGGATGCGGCAGGGGATGTGATGCTTAGCATGGGTTATGAGCTGATTGCAGGACCGTACCCGGATAACCGGGAGTATTTCAGGATCATTGCGAGATTCCGAAGAATTGTCGGTGATGGCGATAATTTGTAAAAAGAATATGCAATAAGAATGCTTTGGCATTTTTATGATAGAAACAGTTAATGAAAGAACTTCGATTTTCGAGGTTCTTTTTGTTTTGCAAAAAAAGGAGGAAAAGCAGATGGATTTATCTACAATTGGTGTAAAGTTCGGCTGGGCTGTTGAGGAGACTGCCGGAACCAAGCCAAAGTCATTTACCTGGGTGAAGCGTTGCAGCAAGATTGCCGGTATCAATGTCACCAAAGATAAGATCGATGTGACCTGTTTTGAGGATAAGATCAAACAGTACATTGCAGGTGTCGGTGACACTGGTGGAGACTGGAATCTTAACTTCAATGGATCATCAGACTTTGTTACGGCATGGAACGCTCTTCTGGCAGCAGCAGAAGCAGGAAAAGAAGAGAAGAAGGCGACGTGGGCGGATATCTACATTCCGGGGTTTGGTTCTTATTTTGTGAAATTTGAACCGGGCGAGATTCCTATGCCGGATCTGGAGCCGGGCAATAAGCTGGACCTTCAGATTTCCAATATTATCAATGAATATATGGGATTTGGAGAAGCTATTGAGCCGGTGGCAGCGTAAAACACATAATTTGGGGCGGGAAACCGCCCTTTCTTTGCAAAGGAGAGATTGACTATGGAGATTACAGTAGGTGGAAAAGTAATTACTTTGGAATATACATTTGAGGCGGCAGAACGTCATGAGTGTATTGATGCGGCAATGGATATTTTTGGCGGGACAATGACTGCGAAGATTGACAGTACTCATTCCGAGGAGATGCAGGTGAGAGATTTTCTGATGAGTCTTTCAGATCTGCCAAGGATGGCAATGGATATGTTTTATGCCGGATTGCTGGAGAATCATGGACCGGATGGTGACGGGATGATCCAGAGCCGGGCAGATGCCAGACATTTGTACAAGCAGTTTTGCAAGGAACATCCGGAAGATGAGAGGGCGATGTCTTATTATGCACTTTGTACTGCGATTGCTTCTCAGATGGAGGAGGACGGTTTTTTCAAACGAACCGGAATGGAGGACATTCTGGACAATCTGAAGAATGCAGCAACCACCAAGGAAACCAAGAAGCCGGCGGATCACAAGCGCAAGAAGCCAACCAAGGCTCAGAGAGCGGCGCAGGAAGAGAAGAAGGCAGAGACAGAGAATCTTTCCGGGACCGAATAAGGACAGAGTTTCTGCCAAATGCACTTTTATATGGGGTGCCATATGAATTGTTCTGGCATTTGAATCCAACGAAGCTTAAGCCGTTCCGAGAGGCATACCAGAAAAAACTAGAGGTGGAGGAGCATGACAGATGGCGTAATGGTATTTATGTTATGCGTGCCTTAAATGCCTGCTTTGGTGGAGAGTATCCGGAGAAGCCGCTGAGTTTTGGAACTGCGGAGGAAAGCCGGGAGCGGGCGGAACACGATGGCTATACGCAGGAAGAAATTGATAATGCGAGAGAGGCACTGGTGATGAATCTCCAGATTATGGAGGGACGAAACCAGCGGGCGAAGGCAAGAGAAGAGAGACAGCGATTGCGGGAGCAGTTGGCACAGGAGAGTGATTCTGAATAAGGTCACTCTCTTTTATTTTTGCATTCAGGAGGTGTTTGGATGGCAGCGGTAGATAGTTTGAATATAAAGGTTGAGGCATCCGCAAGAGGAGCAAATCAGCAACTTGACAAGCTGGTTCAGAAAATGATGGAATTGCGCCGTACGTTAGGAGGCATCCAGACCAATGAATTGAATGCATTTGCAAAAAGTCTGCATAATTTCAGTGATGCAGCAAAGGCAATGAGTGGAGTGAAAACCTCTGATTTTACTCGAATGGCAAAGGGGCTGGATCAGTTTGCAAATGTGCAGAAGATGGAAAAGACGGCACAGAGTGCAGAGAAGACAGCAGATGCCCTGCAAAAAGCAGTATCAACCTCCAAGAAAGCTTTGGGCGGCGGCTTAAAATTTGATTCGTCCGGAATCCAGGACATGCAGAAGTCTATCCATTCATTGTCGAAAGAATATGAGGCGGTCGGACAAGGAAAGAACTTTGCCGGTAATCTAACAGAAACACCGGTTATTCCTGTAAATACGGCAGAAGTAACCAATAGCAGTATTGCCGATGTGCAGGCCAACGTACAGAAGATATATCAGGCGATTCCGGAGGCAGCCCGGTATTCTGTGGAGGAATCTCAAAAATCCCTTAATGAGGCGATTGTAAAGGCACATGAAGCGGAGAATAGCTTACATGGATTTGACAAGAAAATTGCAGAAGCGAGAGAAAATCTGTCCAATGTAGAAAAATCTGGCGGTTATATGGGAACCGATAAGTGGGATGAGGCGTATGTTGCCCTGCAGAAGGTGGAGCGAGAGGCAGAAGAGTATAAGGCGGCATTAAATAAAAGTTCTTATGGACTGGCAGAAGATATCAAAGAATCAGACACTCTAAGCGAAAAGATTGATAAACTGCAGGCAAAATTAAAGGAAATGAAAGATGATGGCATCGGTTTTGGGGATGCAGGATTTGACCAAACCTATGTCCAGTTACGAAAGGCATCTGATGAGTTGGAAAGATATAAAGCCAATTTGACCAAGACGGGGAACTCCCGGGGAGTGCTTGGACTGATTAGAGAAGGTTTTCAGGCGATTTGGGGGAAAGTTAAGGGAGCCGGTGGTGCAATCACCAACTTTGGGAAAAATATAAAGGGGCTGGTGCCGGGCTTTCATGCATCGTCTTTATCGGCAGCAGGCTTGATCGGTAAAATTGCGAAGTTATATGTGGTGGTCCGTTCTTTGCGTGGTGTGGCGGATTATGTGAAAGATGCTGTGACATCTTCTATGGACTATATTGAGGAATATAACTATTTTGATACGACACTTGGGAAGATTGCGTCTGAATGGGGAAAGGACTATAAAAAATATGGTTACCAGAATGCCAAGGAATACGGAGAATCCTTTAAAAATCGTTTAACCCAGACAATGGGAAAAATGACAGGGTTTCAGATTGAAAACGATGGAACTTTGTCTGATCTTGGGAAAAAGAATCTTGGGCTGGATCCGACACAGATGACCAACTATGCCGCAGGAGTTGCACAGGTGACGAATTCTGTTGGAATGACGGGAGAAGCATCCACGGTTACATCCAAGGCCTTATCTATGCTTGCGGGAGATATGTCTTCATTCCGGAACCTTGATATGGATACGGTTATGAATAACTTTTCTTCTGGTTTGATCGGACAGTCAAGAGCACTGTATAAATATGGTATCGATATTACAAATGCGACATTGCAGCAATATGCATATGATAATGGCATTAAAAAATCGTTGTCGGATATGACGCAGAATGAGAAGATGCAGCTTCGAATGCTGGCAATTCTTGACCAGTCTAAAGTTGCCTGGGGAGATCTGGCCAAAACAATCAATTCGCCGTCCAATCAGCTTCGTTTACTGCAGAATAATTTTAAATCTCTGTCCAGAACGATTGGGAATATGTTTCTGCCGGCAGTTGCGAAGGTTTTGCCGTATGTGAATGGCCTTGTGATCGCCGTTCGCAAGCTGTTTGAATGGACGGCATCTATGCTGGGGATCAAACTGAAAGACGTGATCGGGGAATCTGGCGGGGGATATTCCAATGTATTTGATGGCTTGGAAGATTCGGCAGATGATGCAAAAGATTCTGTTGATGATACTTCAGATTCTGTGAAGAAGCTGTCCAAGCAGCTCATGGGATTTGATGAGTTAAATGTGATCACGACCAACTCCAATAAGGACAAGAAAGATGATGATAAGAACAGCCAACCGATTGATCTGACCAGTCAGCTTTCTGACGCTTTGGGAGATTATGAAAAGGTATGGAATAAAGCGTATAACGACATGACATCCGATGCAGAAAAATTTGCCGGTAAACTGACGAAATTGTTCAAGGATGCATGGAACTCAGGAGACGGTACCGAGATTGGCGAGGCGATTGCCGGCTGGCTTAACAAGGGAATTGACTGGGTAAATAAAAACGTAGGGAAATTCTCGGATGGTTTAAACAAGATTGCCGGAATACTTGGAACCGCATTAAATGGATTTATTGGTGAATATAACTGGGCTGGCTTAGGGCAGGCTATTGGCAATTCCATTAAGGCTTGTTTGGAAGCAGAGGAGCATTTCTTTGACACGGTCAACTGGGTGAACCTTGGAAAAGGGCTTGCCACCTCATTGAATAATGCCATTAAAACCGGCGTGATCCAGCAGTATTTCAAGACAATGGCTTCGGAACTTAAGGCGGGCATTGAAACGGCTTTTGGCTTTGTGACTACATTCGATTTTCAGGGGCTGGGAGATGCAGTCGGACAGGGGATCAATGATTTCTTTGATAAGATGGGACAGGTCAATAAAGATACCGGTTTGAATGGCTGGCAGGAATTAGGTAAGACGATATCGGATGGAATTAAAGGTATTACAACGTCAATCAGTACAGCGTTGATCACTGTTAAATGGGATCAGGTTGGGCAGGCAATAGCAACTGCTATTGGATCTATTGATTTTGCCGGGATCGCTTGGGATTTTGGTGATCTTGCATTAAAAATACTGGGAGCGATCGCAGAAGCGATTCAAGGGGCATTTGCACAGTCGCCGGTTGAAACTGCAATCATTACGGCATTAGGATTCATCAAATTGTCTACGCTTACCACGAAGACCTTTGAAAATGCGGCAACCAAAATCCTTGAAGTAATGGGGACATCCTTGGAAAAAGATGAAACAGCACTTACAGTCCTTGGTGGTAAAATCAAAGGAGCAATTGGAACAGCGGTTGAGAAAATTGGCGAATTTACCACGGAAAAATTTATACCAATCGCAAAGAATATCCTTAGCAAGATAGGATCTGGAATGACATCTGCAGGAGAGGCAATTATAGATCTTGGCGGTAAAATCAAAGGAGCAATTGAACTGAGTATAGGGAAGATCAAGGATTTTGGGGCGAATTATATGAAGCCTTTGGCTGGAAAGATCATGACCAAAATAGCAACCGCTGTTGGAGCTGAAACAGCTACTGTGGGTGGAATTGCTAATGCGATTGGAACTGGTATCACAACAGCATTTTCACAGGTGCCGGGACTTATGACAGGCAGTTTGTCCGGACTGGCATCTGCAGGAGCTGCGGCAACAGCGGCTACGATAGCAACAACGCTTGTAGCAGCAGTGGCAGCCGTTGGAATCGGTGCTCAGATTGGAAAAGCGATTGGTGATGCTCTGGTTTCCGAAGATATGAAACAGTATCAGGTTGATTGGAAGTATTCTGATTTTATTCATTTTACCGATGATGATTGGTCCGATTTCTGGCAGGCATTTGCCGACTGGTGGGTAGATGTTGAAGCGTGGTGGGGAGATAAGACTTTAACACTCAGAACAACGGTGAAGGAAGCAAAAGATGGTGCGATTGCCAGCTTGCAAGAGAAATGGAATAGCATACAGGATAAGACCGCTACGTTGATCGCCAAAGCAAAAGAAGGGGGAGCAGAGGCAATCAGCAAAATTAAGCAAAGCTGGAATTCTATCAAGAACAGCACGGCAGTTAAAACATTGAAGCAAACTGGTAAAAGTGCGATTGAAACTATTAAGAAAACATGGAATTCGATTAAAGATGGAACCGCAATTAAAACTTTAAAGCAAAATGGAGAAAATGTGTTGAACCGCATAAAAAGTACATGGGACAGCTTCACTTCGAAGACTATTAAGTTGGATATTGTCACTGATCTGGTAAAGGGGGCAATTAAGACGGTGGTAGAGTGGATCAACAAGTATATTATTGGCAGCTTAAATAAATTGCAATTTAAGGTGGCAGGCAAACCTATAGGAATTAATATCAAAGAAATTCCAACGCCGCATTTTGCCGAAGGTGGTTTTCCACAGCAGGGGCAGTATTTCCTGGCACGGGAGAAAGGACCGGAGTTGGTTGGAACAATTGGAGGAAAAACAGCAGTTGCCAATAATACACAGATTGTGCAGTCGGTTTCTGATGGTGTATATAATGCATTGAATCCGGTTCTCACATATTTATGCAATGCAATTATTGCGATGGGAGAGGGTCGGCAAAATGGACAGCCATTGTATGTGGAAGGTGTTTCAGAGGGAGATATCGTTCGTGTAACTACAAAGGCAAATAGCGATCATAAGAAACGCTTTGGAACCCCATTATATGTGTGATTGATTTGCCATATTATATCTGATGACATATGGAATATATGATATTTTAGCAAAATTATATTGTAAGTCATTGTCGAAATATGGTATAATATGGCAAATTAAATTTATGGGAGGAAAGTATTATGGCACTTATAACTTGTAATGAATGTGGAAAAGAATTTTCAGAGAATGCGGATAAATGTCCAAACTGTGGAAATCCGAATCCGAATCAAAAGAATGTAACAGTTGTTGTTGAGAAACCAAAGGGGGTATGGTCTACCGGCAGATTGACACTGGGAATTATATCCATAGTATTATTTCTGCTGATTGCATTGCAGTCGTGCGCAGCCGGAGTGAGTAATGCTCTTCAGGAAAATGGTGCGACAAGTGGATCGTCAGGATTGGTATGTGCAATTATGTATTTGGTTGGAGGAATTGTTAGTATTGCCAGTCGAAATGCAAAGGGGATTGGGGGATCAGTTGCTTGCGTGATATTATATCTTTTTGGTTTTTTTGTAGCTATGCCAGGTGCAGACACATATGGTGATTTAAGTGTTTGGGGAGGATTGTGCGTCATTTTGGCTATATTCCATTTGGTATGTGCTGTGAAGACTAAGAAGAAAGCATAGATTCTTTGCTGCAATTCACGCTGCTACAATGCTAAATAATTGTCAATGAAGTAAAGGGGCGAAAGCCCCTTTTGTTATGCAACAAATTCAAAGATATTTTTTAAAATATCAAGATGGTATGAATTGACTTTGCCGAAACGTGAATCCGTAACTTTGCCAATGTCATAACCATATTCGCGGGATAACTTTGCAGCTTTTCGGCCAAGCATATTAGCTTTGGAAGTATCGATGTTTACACCCCGGAGACTGGCATACCCGGCAATAGTGAAATATCACTCATTGTGAGTTGTGATTTTTGCATTGATCTCATTGAATTTGGGTTCTTGAAAGAGATTTGATGGCTCAATTTTCAGATGTCCGAGTTCTTGGTGGTATATTTTTGCAAAAAATTAAAATAGGACTTGACTTTTGTGTCACCAAAAGAAAGGAGGGAATAAATGTCACCAAGGACAGGCAGACCAACATCTGAACCTAAGAAACATGAAACTAGAATACGAATGTCAGACAGGGACATTGAAAAACTAGAATTTTGTTGTAAAGAAACTGGTATGACTAAAGCTGATGTTATCAGAAAAGGAATAGAGATGGTCTATAAAGAGTTAAAAAAATAAGAAGTTGCACCGCTACCAACGAAAACAACTTCTTATAACTCAAAAACTCCAAAAGGAATTTGATAAATCTATCATATCATCTTTCTTTTGGAAATGCAACATTTGCAGGTTTTGAGAAAACAAAGTTTGAAAATATTGTAAAAAGATATTGACTTTTGGGCTACATAATATATAATGCACTTATGGGCTACAAAAGTGAGGTGATAAGTTATGAGTCCACGAACAGGTAGACCTACAGATAATCCTAAATCAAATCCTATTCATGTTCGGTTGGATGATGAAAGTAAGACAATATTAGAAAAATATTGTGAACAAGAGAAAATTCCAAGAACAGAGGGAATACGTCGGGGAATTAAAAAGCTAAGGTCAGAAATAAAAAAATAGAGTGTTGACCGCCTACCAAGCAAAACAACACTCTATAAAAACACCGAGGAAAATCCTCTATGAAATATATTAGCATAGTTGGGTTTTCCTTGCAATCAAAATTTGAAAGCGAGGTAGAAATACATCTATGAACGAAATAATTACAGTTGAAAACACAGAAATGCATATACGAGAATACAATGGTCAGAGAGTTGTTACATTTAAAGACATTGATTTAGTGCATCAGAATAAGAATGGAGTAGCAAGAAGAAATTTTAACAGAAATAAGAAGCATTTTATTGAAGGTGAAGATTATTTTACTTTGACAAGGGCAGTTTCTAATGAGACAAATTGTCCCATTAGAAATATTAGCGTTCCAAATAAAGGTATTACCGTATTGACAGAGAGTGGATACCTGCTGATAGCAAAGTCTTTTACAGATGATTTGTCATGGCAGGTGCAACGCACTTTGGTTAATAATTATTTTAAGAATAAGGAGCAGACAATCAGCCAGCAGAAAGTGGTAGAGCAGAGGCAGGAGAAAAGAGAACTGCCACAGTGGACGCCGGAAGAAATTGTTGATTGGAAGCTGAATGATCTGCATAAAAGATTGCAGAAAATTGAAAGGCAGGAAGAGGAAAAGCCAAAGATTGGACGGTTACAACGATTAGTTCCCAGAAAGAAAACCTGGTACGATCGCAACAAATCAAGAATATGGTGCATCACACGCAGCAGGGATATGGAGCTGAAAGAGCTGTATCACATCATTTTGGAAGAGTGTGGAAGATATTATGATGTGGATGGTGCAGTAGACGAATACCGCAGAGAAAACGAAAGAACGATGGTATACCCTATGGATATTGTGGAGGAGTACAGGGAATTGCAGGACATAGCAGATCAGGTGTTAGATTGTTTGGAATAATAGGAAGGAATGGTACATAGTATGAATAAATCAGAAGAAAAGGTTTTGGAAGCGAGTGTTTTGCTTGAAAGAGCAAGAGTGCTATCAGCAATCTTGACGAGACAGTATTTCGGACAGGATGTAGCGACACCTGCAGATTTATGGAAAATTTCGGGATATTTTTTTGATGATGCAAAGGTGGTTGCAGAAACCATTACTGATATGGTAGGAGATGCGGAGGCATTGTTGAATAAAGCAATCTAACAGGAAGAGGGTATTATACATAATTGAATTTGGCATCTATGAACGTAGGTGCCAAATCTTTAATAAACAGAACATATGTTTTGTAGAACGATTGACACTTTCATATGTATATGTTAGTATATATATACAGAAGTATATAGAAATAAGTAAACAAAAACGTGATTAAATGGTAATGAAAAATTTGGGCATATTTTTGTATTACACTATGAATATGATGTTTTATTTAAATAAGATAAGTTGTTAAGAGAAAAATAATGAATGGTGATGATGTACAACATGGTTATAAAAATGCCTTCGAATATTAACAGTTCTATAAAAGGTTCAAAAGTTTTTGTACAAGTATTAAATAAGATATGCTCTGCCAAAACTGGAGAAACTATTGTATTGAATTTTTCTGACATGGAGTGGATTGATGCAAATTTATTAGCGGCTTTAGGAGCAGTTTTGGAAGAAAATATAGGTAGGGTAACAATACAGTACGTAAGAAATTCGATACGACCTAAAATTGAAAAATTACTTGCCAAAAATCAGTTTGGAAAATATTTTCATCTTTCAAAAGTATCAGATGAAAATGATACAATTATAGAGTATAAGATTACAGACGGAAGGGAAATCAAGGAATTTGCCAGATATTTTAAAGAAAGTGTATTGTTTAGAGACGCAATGCCGGTTTTGTCTGATGGTTTACGAGAAAAAATTTTAGAAAATGTTTTGGAAATTTTTGGCAATGCGCCTATGCATGGTGGATGTGATAAAGTGTATTCTTGTGGGCAGATTTTTCCACAAAAAAATGTAATAAAGTTTACTATTGCAAATACGGGTCATACTATAAAGGAGAATGTAATAGACTATTATGCGCATGAACTGAATGAGGATGTGTATCCAGAAGAGACAATTTCTTGGGCAACAGCAGAGTACAATTCGACTAAAAAAATCGTAAATGGAAAGTCTGGTGGGTTAGGATTATTCTATTTAAAACAGTTTGTTAAAGAAAATAAAGGATCAATTACTATTTGTTCTTCTGACGAGGTTTGGAGCTACAAAGATAATAAGGAAAAAACAGATAGAATGAATGATATATTTAGTGGAACTATGGTTACAATAGAGATAAATACAAATGATAATAATAGATATTATTTAGAGGATGAAATAAGTGAGGTTTTTTCGGAATTTTAGGAGGTTTGCTATGAGTAAGATAAACGTACATGCATTATTTGGAGATTTTGCTGTTTCAGATGCTGATGGGGAGGCGTTACATGAGAGGATTGAAAATGAATTGAAATCTGGAGAAGTTGTTGTTGTTGATTTCACAAATGTCGAGACTGTATTAACACAATTTTTAAATTCTGCGATTGCTACTTTATACAAAGAGCATACGAGTGATGAATTGCGTGAAAAACTTGAAATTAAAGGGTTGAAATCTACAGATTCTCTTCGGCGTGTTATTGCTCGTGCAAAAACATTTTATTGTGATGAAAAAAAGGCAAAAGAACTAATTTCAGAGGAGGGATTCTATGAGTAATACAGTTTATGATATTTCTGCTTTTACTCATCAGGAAGGGAATAAATATATACTAGATTGTAATGTGCTAATGTATGTGTTTTATACTTTTGGTGGATATAGCAATGTAATAATGGATCCATATAAAACATTTTTTAATAATATTGCTACAAGTAGTCAATGTATATTGTTCCCAGCTGCATTAGCATCAGAATTTGCAAATACTTTTATTAGAAATGAGTATAGAAGATATTTGAGACAAAATGGATTGAGGCAGAGGGATTTTGATTTCAAAAAATCATATAAGCCTACGAGTGAATATAAGGCTACAGTTAACGAGATACATGACATTCTTAACAACCAGTTATTTTCCCTGCCATCTGTTGTGATTTGCAATGACAAATTTGATTCAATAGATATAGATGGATTTTTTGAAAATGAAAACACATTCGATTTTAATGACAGATATTATGGGGAACTATCTAAAATTCACGATTGTTATATAGTAACGAATGATAAAGATTTTAAGTCTGTTGATGATATAAAGATTATTACATCATGTAGTGACATGATTTCGTTATAAGTGATTTTTTCACACAATTCACACTTCTACAATGCTATATTGTTATCAGAGAAATTAAGGCACTCGCCGCAAAGCGGGTGTCTTTTTCTATGGACATTTTGAAAGGATGGTGATGATTTATGGCATATTCACACGCGAAAGGGTTGATCGCTCTGCCAACGGATTACAATGCTGCACAGAGTGAATATACCTATCAGAAGCTGTCCTATAAGTATATACAGCCAAACGGTAATCTGACAATGACACCGAGCCAGATGCAGGATATAGACTCTTATGTGAATGGTAATGGTTATCTGAAACGTAAAGTGTTGAAACACCATAGAACGAAGATTGAATGGAACACACCGTATTTGACATATGAAGATAAATGCAAGCTGATAAAAGCAATACGAACCGGTTATAAACAAGGAGAGGGATCATATGAATCCAGAACCATTCATGCGAGGTACTACAATGATTGGGAGGATGATTACTCAACAGGAAAATTTTATATGCCCGATGTGCAGTTCCAATATGGTGGTTTATATCATGGAGCCCCGATGTATTTGCCGATTCGTTTAGCGTTGATCGAGTATTAGGGAAGGAGGCTGCATATGTTAGATCTAACAGAAGCGCAAAAGAAAATCTTTTGCAGCGGTACATATTTTCATGGCTATCAAATGCACTTCCCAGATCTGGGTCTGACGATCGGCAACGATACAATTCATTCTGAAGCGGTTACGATCAAGGAAAGCATCTGCGATGAAGAGGAGCTTGTACTTGGAGGCTGCATAGCATCCTCATGCGAGTTTGAGGTGTCGGAGATCTTGCAGAACGAGCTGAACGGGCAGGGATTTATCGCCATTCAGGAGACAGTGGATGAAGATGGCGATACAGCGATACAGCTGCCGATGGGATATTATCAGGTTGATTCTGCGGAACTGGTGGATGACAAGGATTACAAGAAGGTCGTGGCGTATGATGCTTTATATGGAGCATCCGTGGATGTCTCTGAGTGGTATAACGCTCTTTTTCCGGCAGAGGAGAAGAGTGTCACAAAGCTGCAGGACGGCAAAGAAGTCACCGTGAAGGTTGTGGAATACGGGACGGTGAAGCTTAAGGCGATGAGAGAATCGCTGTTGCAGCATTTAGGGATCCCTTTTCGACCGCAGAGTCTGATCAATGATGACATGGACGTGGAGAAAACTATTGCTCCGACGGCGGGAAGTCTGACAGGAACCACGGCACTCAAGGCAATCTGCACGGTGAATGCCGGCTTTGGACGTATGGATCGGAGTGGAAGTTTCGAGGTGATATATCTGCCTGATATGCATTCTATTGGTTTGTATCCGCATGCTGGCTTATATCCGCATGTGGGTCTATATCCGACAAATTCCGGCGGCGCACAGGATATGACAAAGTTGTCCGGCGCATCCGATACCGAAGCAGAATACAGGAGTATCCGATGCGAGGAATACACCACGGACAAGATCACCTGTCTTAATATCCAGACGGATGAGGAGGACGTTGGCGTGACAGTCGGGACGGATCTGAGCAATCCGTATCTTATCACCGGAAATTTCCTGCTGTACGGGAAATCCGAGGACGAACTTAAGGTGATTGGTGGTAATATCCTCTCCAAGTTGAAAGGCATCTATTACCGCCCGGTATCCGAGCTGAAGCTGAATGCTCTGCCATATCTGGAGACCGGCGACATGATCGTGGCGGAGAAAGAAGCGGAAAAGGTTTATTCGTATATATTCTCCCGGACGCTTTCCGGCATACAAGCCCAGATCGATACATACGAAGCGAAGGGTAACCAGAAACGACAGAACGAGGTTACGCAGGAGAGTGAACTGATGCAGCTCAAGGGCAGGACGCTCAAGATCCAGAAAAACATCGACAGCGTTTACATTGAAATGGCAAATGTAGAAAAGCAGACATCTACCAGATATGAGCAGACGGACGAAGCCATCCGTCTGGAAGCAAAACGTGCCACAGATGCGGAGAAAGAGCTGCAGTCCTCTATCGAGCTGCAGGCAGACAGAGTTGTCCTGAAAGTGGACTCTGCCGGCAGGCTGGTAGAGGTTGCACTGGGGGTTGATCCGGATACGGCAAAGACTTACTTTAAAGCAGGGGCGGACAACATTGATCTTGAAGCGGAGGATGTATTCAATATCATTTCCGGCAATGCGCTGAATCTTTCCGGAAAAAAGATCACGATCGCAAGTGACAAATTCAACGTCGATGAGGACGGCACAGTGAAAGCAGAGTCAATCGATATTTCCGGAGGCAGTATACATCTTGAAACACAGAAGAGCCCGGAAAGTCTTGTTCGTCTTGCTAATTATGATATTACAGCGGAAATCAATGGGGCGGCACTGAAGTTTAGGTATGCAGGAGAAGGGGCACCGAAGGATTCAAGTATACCGAATGGAACAGTCGAGGTTGCACCACCGCAGATCGGAGAGTGTTATTTTGACCTGTCTACAGCCGAGGTGTATCAATTCAAGTACGGAAACGGAGCGCATTGGGTTAAGGTGACGGAAGATCTTGACAATCCGGCAGAAGTGACGTGGACCATCTCTGAAATGAGCACCGGCGGAGGATTTTCTACGACGGAGTATAAGATCGTGTATCTGGATGTGGAGGATGGAAAGGGCGGAACGACCAGACAGGCATTCCGGGAAGGAAACAGTGTTGAGGTTACTCAGGGCGGTGTAAACTTTGCGAAAAACACATACACGACAAGAAACGGAACGGCACAGCAGCAGGACATGTCCACACATATTGAACTGACTGCAGATGAATACGATGAACAGCTTCAGCCGGTTCCGGTTGTGAAGATGGATGCTCCTGTAAAAGTGCAGGGGGATTATGCATACCGCGGAGATTTTGCGGTGCTTGGCGATGTCGCATCGAGCGGAACACTTTCGGGCAATGCATTAGTGATCAACGGATCGCGCCTGCTCTGCGGAAGCTTTGTCCGTGATTTTACGGCAATTCCACTGCCGAGCACAGGGATTATCACGATAGCGACACCGGACATTGATACAACCATGCCGGCGACAATCTGTAATGGAGATGCAGACGCCAATCCGGGCTTGGCATTCGGAAGTACACGTATTTGCCCGGCAGCGGCATGTATCGAAGCGCAGGTTACAAGCACGCCGTCAGGAATGGCGCGAATCAATTATTCATACTGGCAGAAATTATAGGAGGTAGAAAATGGCGAGTTATTTAATACCGGAACCGACGGCAGAAACATCAAAGGTTCTCGCACTCGGTACAAGGACGGGATTGGGAAATCTTTTGATTTCGCAGAATGCGGAGCAGTATTCTTTTAAGCCGGACGGGAGCACAGAGGCGTGGTGGGCGATTGGAATGATCGCGCACAATGGAAACTACTGGCATCCATTGGTCGTATCAAACACAAAAGAATATTCGTATTCCTTTTCGACAAAGTATTATCCGAATAATGACCCTCTTTCAAATAATACAGCATCATTTGAGTATGAGGGGAAAATCTACCATGCAAGTTTCGGAGCCTTCGGGTCGACTAGCAACAGCAGTGTACTGACCAGTGCAAAGGTACCGGTCTACACGGCGACAAAATCCACCAACATTGAGGAAATGGCAAAGATCCTGATAGGGCTGCATCTTGCGGAGGGCGGGACATTGCCCGGCAAAAAGTCAGCATTTGAGCCGATGGAGTATGAAACGATTGGCTGGAAGAATGATGGACCACCGGACATATCGGCGGAGAACCTGGAAAAGATGGATGAGACAATCGGAAAACTGTGTACCAATCTGAATGTTGCTCATGAGGAGCTTGAAGCAGATATTCAGGAATTGGCAGAAACGATAGGGGCAATTACTACAACACAGTTTTAGAAAGGAGGAATTTGAGTGAGCATATTGGATGATCTGCGATCTGTTGCGGATGCGATTCGTAGTAAAACCGGAAAAAAAGACAAAATGATGTTGGCGGAAATGCCGGGTGAGATTGAAAATATTTCTGGAAGTGGTGGGGACAGCTATCCACATCCACCTTTATCTATCTATGTGTATCCGGTGATTGCATTTGAAGCACCAAGACCAGCAAGAACATATCCAGGTTATGAAACAGGACTATATTTAACAGATTAAGGAGGCAATATACAATGATAACTAAAATGGGTAAAAAAGCGTGGGATTTTATCACGCAGGGAAAGATAACTGATGAATGGTTCGATACAGATACCGTGACTGTAAATGGCGTTATCGTAAATCGTGAAAACTATGGAAGCAGTACCTATTATAAACAGGAGTGGCAGTATGAAAATCGTTTTAAGATTCTTGAAAGACAGGCTTTTTCATCTCCGATGTATACCAGCATTAGCGATGCGGCACTATACGACCAGCTATTCCCTTATCGAATAAGCATGCTGGTGAGAAACAATCAGAATTACGATGCTAAAAATTTTGCGTGCAATCCGTTTATCTATGGAAAAGATTCAGACGGTTATACAAGATCAGTGTTTTTTGGAGCGTCTGATGCGCCGGAAAACGAAGATCATTACTGGCTACAGGATTGGTTGCAGGGAGTATATTGCTATACGTATTCTCGAAATGAAGTTAAAAAAGATAATGTTACCGTTGAAAAATTAGCGATTTACAATTCGACAGAAAATGAAGTAACGATAAAAGAAATGTGCGCTTGTGTTAAATATCTCTGGACCACTAATGCCAACGAAGGACCGACTACAGCCAACACTAGCACAGGAATGACAGAAGCCGCCGCTCCGCTTATCATGATAGATAGAACAGTGCTGGATACACCTTTGGTTATTCCTGCAAAATCGCTGGGATATTTGATGCTAAAATAAGAACAAATAGATAACCCAAGGAGCGACAGCTCCTTATTTTATTGCCGAGAGGCGGAAAGGAAGGTACATTATGGACAAAGTACAAATTTACGCAGCCCAGCTCGGGCTGTCAACGATGGCAGCTGCCATTGCGGCAAAATGCGGACTGCTCGGCTGGATGCTGGTGGCGGTAGCTGCAGCAATGGTCATTGATTTTCTTGCCGGGATGGCGGCAAGTGCAAAGGAGGCGGTAGAGCATCCGAACGATGAAAAGTACGGCTGGAACAGCAAAAAAGGAATGATCGGCATTTTCAAAAAGTTCGGTTACATACTTGTGATCGTAGCATCAATGATTCTGGACTTCCTGATCTATAAGCTGTCAGGGATCTTATCGGTTACGTTGCCGATGACGATGTTCTTCTCCACACTTGTGACGGCGTGGTTTATCCTAAACGAATGCTTGAGCATCACGGAGAATGCTGGTCGGATGGGAGTGAAGGTACCGGCATTTCTAACGAAGGTCATTGCCGTGCTAAAGGGCACAGTGGAACACGAAGGGAATATATTGAAGGAAGATACAGAAATGGAGGAAACAGACTATGAAGAAAGAACATGACATTAGAATTGACAGATCCAAGCTGCACCCGTGGCTTGATCAGAAGCTGACTGTGTTACTGAGAAAGTGTGCAAAGAAAGGAATCTTTCTGATCATTACAGAGGGGTTCCGCAGTAAGGAATATCAGGACGCATTATATGCCAAGGGAAGAACTGCTCCCGGTAAGATCGTCACCAACGCTAAGGGCAGCACGTATTCCAGTCAGCACATGTGGGGCGTTGCGTTTGATATTGCAATCAATGACGGCAAGCTCCTGTATGATGCAGCCACGATCCGCAAGGTGGCAGTCATTGCCAAGGGCATCGGTTTGGGCTGGGGTGGTGATTGGAAATCCATTGTCGACACACCACATTTCTATTTGCCAAAGTGGGGAAGCACTACATCGCAGCTGAAAACTTTTTACGGTACTCCGGATAAGTTCGAGAGAACATGGAAAAAGACGGTGAAACGTGAGAAAGGAGCTCTTTTATGGAAAGCTTCTTCGAAAAAGACAGGATCGCACTGCAGGATCCCAAAGGGAGCTGTCGTTGAAGTCCTGTACTCGAAAGACTGGTACACGAAAGTGAGATACAAAAATAAAGTGGGATATGTGAATAAGAAGTTTGTGGCATAAGCACAGCGAATGTGATAGAATAGCCTTGTTGTCATTCCCAATCCGGCAACGGAAAGGGGGTGTGAAAGTGTTAGAAAGCATCATTTCTTTTTTTATTGCTGTTATGGCTGGTGTAGTTTGCCACTACATCATCAAATGGTTAGATAGCGATAAATAATGACAACTAGCCTCGGTGTGGTTTCGCCGTAATGAAACAAGAAAGCCCCGCAGACTGCCATCTGCGGGGCTTTCGTTGGTGCTTCCGTGATAGAAACATCATTTCTTTTGCCTAATGGCATTATAGCATATGCCAAAATCAGATGCAATATGCAAATAATAAAATTTGAATATTGGTTTGATCTCGATTTTCCTAAACTATTCTAATTATTTTATACTATACTAATCTATATCCTCTACTATACTAACCTAATCTACTTATGCAACCAAGCGGTAACCAGTTGGTAACCAATGCTGTCAATTATGCCAGATTAGAGTTTCTTGCATATTGCCAGCTTTGGCTCAAAATATATGGTGTATTGCTGGTAAGATGTGCAGATTCCATATTTTTGGCGGTAACATTCCAAGGCGTCTTGTAAAAATGCTTCGGTCACGCCGAGGTGGTCAGCCATTTCGTGGATGTTTTGACATCGTGCTTCAAAACAGTGAACTAAGCCGGAGAGACCAATCTGTTTGTTGTATGCCCAAAGTCTGGCGGTTCGCTCCTGCTTTCGGTTGGAAACATCTGTCTGATCCAGAATATCCCCGACCGTTGTATGATAGTGTCCAAGTTCCTCGGCAAGAACGCAGGCTTTTTGTCGCAAGGATATATCTTTTTTTATAGCAATTCGATTTCCTCTTATACGTCCATTGCTGCCATGGAGGTCTTTTTCTTTGATAATCAGTTCGGTTGCATCGTATTCTTTCAATAGTGCTTCATATTCCAAATATTATCACCTATTTCCATTCATCATCATTATCCATTATGTAATCATCGTGTTTGTTTTGTTCTGGAGTAGCGTTGTCTATGGAGTTTGCTGCCTTTGTTGTAATATATGGCTCGGATTTATCATTATCCACAATGTTGATAACGTTATTTCTTGAGCATTCAACCGAGCGTTCCCACTCTTTTTGCAGTGTAAAATCAACCATTTCCCTGCCGTGAGCGTCCAATTCACGGTAGTTATGTATCATAATTCTTTCGGATGCACTGAGTGCAACATCTTTTAAATCATTCATTTCATCTTGAAAAAGATAATTGGCGTCGCAATCCAAAGCATCAAATAATTTATACATTAAGTCCAATTTTGGGGAACTTACACCATTTTCATAGTTGGCTATCGCAGAGGATGTAACGCCGATAAGCTCAGCTAGCGTATTTCGGGATATATTCTTCATTTGGCGGGCTTCTTTTATTCTACTTCCAATACTCATGTAAATCACCTCCTATGCGCATTATACAATAAAATTTGTGGAATTAAAAGAAAAATTACAAAAAACTTGTAAAAAAGTCTTGACATTACAAGAAATATACAATATTATCTTAATTGTTACAAGAAACTTGTAAATGAAAGGAGGAAGATACAGTATGGAGTACGAAAAGGTTATTGAGGCTGTAAAAAAAGTCATACATGACAAGGGAATGAAGCAGTGTGTTGTTGCTGAAAGAGCTGGATTTAGCGAATCAGAGTTTAGCAATATGCTGAACGGAAGAAAATTGCTCCGTATAGAGCATATTCCGAGAATTGCTAATGCCCTTGGAATTGAACCTAACGATCTGTTTGAAAAAGCAGAAAGCCCCACCAAATAAATGGCAGGGCAGTTACTTATGTAACTTTTAGTTTGCAGTTTGTGGAAAATTAGGGTTTTATCCATTTTGTATGACCACATATAGGGCAAGTAGGTAACTTGCTAGTACAGTCATATGTGACAAAACCGGGGTTGGTATTTTGAGTTTGTGAGCATTGTATGCATATGTACATTCCAGCAGGGACAGTGTCACCTTGTTTGTAGACTAACTTTTCAGCCATATTTTCCTCCAATCTAAAATGAAACAAAAGTTACATTTTAATAGTAAAAAGAAAAGTATTAAAAAGTCAATAGTTTTCTTTTGAAAATTAAAAAGAGAGGAGAGCACTAATGAATGATATAGAAACTGCGACTATAACATCTTTGGAAGTTGCGGAAATGACTGGAAAGATTCATAAAAATCTTATCCGAAGTATTGAAACATATATGAAGCATTTCACTGAGCTCAATTTTGAGCCGAGTTCGTATTTTGAACTCTCGACATATGCAGATGCAAGTGGTAAGGAGAACAAAAGTTACAACATTACCAAGAAAGGTTGCGAGTTCATTGCCCATAAAATGACAGGAATTAAGGGGACGGAGTTCACCGTAAAGTATATTGAGCGTTTCCACGAAATGGAGCAGACAATCAGCCAGCAGAAAGTGGTAGAGCAGAAGCAGGAGAAAAGAGAACTGCCACAGTGGACGCCGGAAGAAATTGTTGATTGGAAGCTGAATGATCTGCATAAAAGGTTACAGAAAATTGAAAGACAGGAAGAGGAAAAGCCAAAGATTGGACGGTTACAACGCTTAGTTCCCAAAAAGAAAACTTGGTACGATTGCAACAAGTCAAGGATATGGTGTATCACACGCAGCAGGGATATGGAGCTGAAAGAACTGTATCATATCATTCTGGAGGAATGCGGTAGATATTACGATGTGGATGGTGCAGTAGACGAATACCGCAGAGAAAACGGAAGAACGATGGTATATCCTATGGATATTGTGGAGGAGTATAGGGAATTGCAGGATATCGCGGATCAAGTATTGGATTATTTTGAGAGGTGAAATTGATTGAAAAGATCAAACAGTAGGGCTTCTGATACATGGAAACAATTCACGGTTAAGGCAATACATGATGGAAAAGAAGTTGTAGCATCTGGATTTGCATCTTGGAAATATGATGCAATCGGACTATTTTTATCTGAAAATCCTGATATATGCTTTAAAGAGATTATTGAAATAAAAGAGGAAGTTCAAAATAAATAAAATTCAACAACTATTGCGGCAATTACGCCAAATGCAAGGAATGCGATAACTGGTTATAGGGTTCGCATGATTCCAGTATATGAGAAAGGCAGGTGACAAATGATCAAATTAGCAAATAGAGTAAAAAACTTTTTCCAAAAGCACTTTGTAAAACATGAAGTCCACTGGGTTCAGAGTACATTGATTATTCCTTTAAGCCATGATGGAAAAATGGTTTTACACATTGAGAGAACAAGTAAAGACGGGATTATTGACAAAAGGAATTACCAAATCGAGCATCTGCTTGATGAAAACTTGCAGGTTACGGAGCAGACACTCGAAATGGAAAAGCAATGGTTAAAGAAAACTACTAAAATTTAGCCCAATATGGATTTCCGCATACAGGACATACAGGAAGTTTTCCTCGTTTGTCTAAAGTGATAATTGCCTTATCATCTTCATTATCTTTGTGCGGACAATTCATACAAGCATATTTACCAGGTTCAACAGTCTGTCCAGCAGTTGGACAACCAATGTCTGGATAAATACTCACAATAGCACCCCCTATCATTTTTGATATGGAGATTATAACACAGAAAGAAGTGATTTGATTCAGTGAATGAAGTAAAGATTTTTGCAAATTCCGAGTTTGGAGAAATCCGAACAGTAACTATTAACAACGAAGTTTGGTTTGTTGGGAAAGACATAGCAGAAGCACTAGGGTACAGCAATTCACGCAAAGCATTGACTGACCATGTTGATGATGAGGATAAAAACGATGGGGTAACGATTCGTGACGCCATCGGTAGAGAACAGACACCGACAGTAATTAGTGAGTCTGGAATGTACTCACTCGTTTTATCTAGCAAACTTCCAACTGCAAAGAAGTTCAAGCGTTGGGTAACATCCGAAGTTCTTCCGTCAATCCGTAAAAATGGCGGTTACATAGCAGGGCAGGAGAATATGTCAGACGATGAACTGATGGCGAAGGCTCTTATGGTGGCACAGAATAAAATTGCTGAGCGGGATAAGCAGATTGAACGCATGAAGCCAAAAGAAATTTTTGCTGATGCGGTATCAGCCAGTCACACATCTATTCTTGTTGGAGACATGGCAAAGTTGTTGAAACAGAATGGCGTTGATATTGGTCAGAAGCGATTATTCGAGTGGTTGCGTGAAAATGGTTATCTGATTAAGCGAAAAGGCTCTGACTGGAACATGCCGACGCAGAAGTCAATGGAAATGGGACTTTTCGATATTAAGGAGAGTACCGTCAACAACCCGGATGGATCTGTCCGGATCAACCGCACTACAAAGGTGACTGGTAAAGGGCAGCAGTATTTTATCAACAAATTTTTAAGATGATTACAAAGCAGAAAGGAGACAATGCGTGATGAAGTTATTTAGTAAGGAAGAGAAAGAGACACAGGCAGTAAAGAAGGCGACAGTGGAGGTGGATGCAGAGTATTATACTCATTTGCTGTGTAAAGAGTATCTGATCGAAGCAATCGCAAAGGTTGTGGCAGATGGAAACAATGAGTACGGCAAGGTGGACAAGATTGCGGCTATTCTGCAGATTCAGCTTCCGCCTGAAAAATAGGCCCATAGGTATTACAGTACCCATGAGCCAAAAACAAAGGACATAAAAGTCCATCACATACAAGTGCATTGTAGCACGGAAAAGGAGAGATTGCAAAGTGAAAATAACATTGAAGAAGTTACACATGGAAAACTTCAAGAAAGTAAAGGACCAGACGATAGAGTTTGGTCATATAACAAAGATCAGCGGGCAGAATGCGGTTGGAAAAACCACAGTGGAAGATGCATTTATGTGGTGTCTGTTTAACAAAAACAGTTTAGGTGATACCAAGTTCCAGGTGCGCCCCTTGGATGCTTTCGGAAATCCTATTGATCATGTAGAAATTAAAGTTGTCACAACACTGGATGTTGATGGCAGAGAGTATGAATTAACCAAGGTGCAGAAACAGAATTGGGTGAAAAAGAGAGGAGCTTTGGAGGCAACACTGCAGGGGAATGACAACCTTTATGAGATTGATGGTGTACCCAAGAAAGAAAAGGACTATAAGGCATTTGTGGCAGAGATCATTGATGAAGATCTTTTTCAACTGCTGACGAATCCACAGGCTTTTGTAAATAAGAAGTGGAAAGAACAGCGTGAAGATCTGATGAAAATGATACCGGGTGTAGATAACGATACAGTGATCGCATCCAACCCCGATGTGTTGTCGGAGCTGAATCTGGCTTTATCCATACATACTCCGGAAGATCTGCAAGCTAAGGTTAAAAAGGCGTTATCTGAGTACAAGAAAAAGCAGACGGAGATTCCGGCAAGAATTGACGAGGTTAGAAAGTCAATGACGGATATTGATATAGCCGAATTGGAACTGCAGAAAAATGATCTTAGAGAAAAAATAATTGCTGCAGAAAAGGCAGAAGATGATATGGCAGAACAGTACGAGGTGTTCCAGAAGCAGACGGACCATGTTATGGATCTGAAATTTAAGTTGACAGATATTGAGCGAAATGCCAATGAGGAAAATGTAAAAGAGAAGAATCGACTCAACGGCTTGCAGATGAAATTGGAATCCGAAATAGAAAAAAGTAATGCTCATTTGAAAATTTTGTATGGAAATAAGAAGGTAATTGCCGGGACCATATCTGCTTATGAGAAAAAGAGAATGGAAACATTGGATGAATGGAAGAAAATCAATGCTGAAAATTATGCAGATGATTTGGAATATGATGAAAATGATGATTTTTGTCCGGTGTGCCATCAGAAATTGCCAGATGATCAGATTGCTAATAAGCATCAGATGTTTGAGATTGCCAAGACGGAAAGAAAGAATAAATGGCAGGAAGATCATGATTGCCGATTAGAGAAAACTGTGAAAGAGGGGAAACATTATCAGTCTCTGATTACGAGCATGAAAGAAAAGCAGGAGAGCAATGTATGGGAGATTTCGGAAGAGGAGAAGAATCTGCGGAGCAGAAAAGAAGAATTGGAAAATGTTCAAAAGGACATTGCACGACTTCCGGATCATGTGGATCTTTCTGATAATGAGGAATATCAGCAGTTGGTTTCAGAGATTGCGGAAAAAGAAAAAGTATTGCAGCAGATGAATAGTGGTACCGCAATGAGACAGCAGCTGAAGATTAAAAAGAATGGATTGAAAGATGAGCTTGCCATTGTGGAAAAACAGATTATCGCAGCTGACAATAGCGATAAAGAAGAACGCATAGGACAACTGGAAGCAGAAATGCGCGAAATTGCTCAAAATGTGGCGAATGAGGAGAAGTCGCTTTACCTGTTGGAACAGTTTATGAAAGCTAAAATGATGATCCTTTCAAAAATGGTCAATGAAAAATTTGGCATTGTGCATTGGAAGTTGTTTGATAAGCAGGTCAATGGTGCCGTGGTAGAGTGTTGCGAGTGTATGGTAAATGGGGTTCCATACTCTTCGTTGAATACTGGACATCGTATTGTAGCCGGATTGGATATTATAAACGCATTATCTGCTATGCATGATGTGACTGCACCTGTTTTTATTGACAATGCAGAAGCTGTGAATGAATACAACATTCCGGCAATGAAAGGACAGCTTGTATTGCTGCAGGTGACGGATGACAAGGAATTAAAAGTAGAGAGAGAGGAAATGTAAGATGGTTAAAGTGAAAATTGAGGTAAATGGAGAAGAGAAGAAGACATGCAAGGGCGAGGCAGTATATGCTGTGGTGATGACAGAAGATGGGTGCCAGTTGATTATGGTTAGTGAACCGGAACAGGGTTTTTTCATGATTCATTTGCTACAGGCATTGGTGGCTTTGGTAAATAACACAATTGAGATACATGCTCATGGAAATCCATTAATTGCAAATAGGATGCATATGGAATTTGCGAAGGAAATGAGAGATTTTCATTTAAAACATGAAAAGCAGGATGTAGAGGAAAACGTTGAGAATATGGCCAAGGCAATTGCTCATATTTTAAGCAATTTAAAGGAAGAGAGGTAAAAGGATGGGAGCTAAAAAAGAAAATGATCTGATAGAGTATGAGGCGAACGGGGAGATTGTAAAGTTGTCTACCAGTATGATCAGAAAATATCTTGTTAGTGGTGGTGGAAATGTAACGGATCAGGAAGTAATGATGTTTTTATCACTGTGTAGATATCAGCATTTAAATCCGTTTCTGAAAGATGCATATCTGGTGAAATATGGATCTTCTCCGGCCGCAATGGTTACAGGTAAGGAAGTGTTTACCAAAAGAGCAAATGCCACGCCGAATTATGAGGGGAAGGAAGCAGGAGTTATTGTTGTATCCAAGGATGGAAACTTAATAGAGCGAGAAGGTTGTTTTGTGCTGGACAGCGAGACTTTGGTTGGCGGCTGGGCAAGAGTACATATTAAGGGGAGAAATCCAGAATATCAATCCGTAGCATTTAATGAGTATGCAGGGAGAAAGAAGGATGGAACACTGAATAGCCAGTGGGCAGGAAAGCCGGCAACAATGATCCGGAAGGTTGCTGTGGTACAGGCGCTGAGGGAGGCATTTCCAGAGACATTTCAGGGGCTTTATGCACGGGAAGAAATGGCAGAAGCATCGGACGTGCAACCGGATGCGCAGGAGACTGTTGCAAAAGAGATTGTTGAAAGTGCCAATTCTGTTGAATTTGAAGAGGCTGCTGCAGATGAGATTGAAGTTGAGGTTGTTGAGGGGAAAGCAGTGGAATCAGATGGTTCTGATGTAGAAACCGAGGAAGATGTGCCAGACTTTATGAAAGGATAATGGAAATTATTGGTAATAAATGTTTCACCGATGAAACGCTATATCTAGTATGATATCAAATATAAGAAAAATGAATTTGAAATTAAGGAATGAAGGTGGTTTTAAATGAAATTGAGGTGTTTGGGCAGCGGTAGCAGTGGAAACTGTTATTTGCTTATTGCCGGCAACGGAGAAACGTTGATCATAGATCCGGGGCTGCAGATCAAGGAAATTAAGAAAGCCTTGAACTGGAATATTTCGTGTGTGGTGGGTGCTGTATGCACTCATCATCATGCGGATCATGCGAAGTCTGTTAAGGATCTGGAGCAAATGGGAATTTCAGTATTTAAGCCATATGAGAGTCCCAAACCTATGAGTATTGAAGGTACGTGCTGGACCATACAAGGCTTTGAATTAACTGATAAGACCGGAAAATTCATGCATACGAACACAGATGGATCGGAGTGTCCCTGCTATGGATTTTTGATTTCACATCCGGAGATGGGACGGCTGTTGTATATCACAGATACGGAGCTGATCAAGTGGCGATTCAAAAACGTCAATCAGATTTTAGTGGAAGCAAATTACTCAAAAGAAATTATACAACAGGAAAATCCGAATTATGAGCATGTATGCCGGGGGCATATGGAGTTGGGGACAACATTGGAGTTTCTAAAAGTAAACCAAGGTCCGGATCTTCGGAATGTAGTCCTGTTGCATTTGAGCGATAACAATTCTGATGCAGAGATGTTTGTCGCAAGAGCAAAGGAAGTTGTAGGAATGGCAGATGTTTATGTCGCTGATAAGGAAATGGAGATTGAACTGAACAAGGAGCCGTTTTAGGAAAGGAAGTGCGTGTTATGAGAGAAAATTTAAGGAAAGCACGAAAAGAAAAAGGAATGACACAACAGCAGGTGGCGGATAGCCTGGGGATAAGTCTTGTTCACTATCAGAAAATAGAACAAGGTAGCAGAACAGGAGACTTTAAGATTTGGGACAATCTGGAAGATTTGTTTAATGTTCATCAGCGTAAGCTGCGTGAGATTGGATAAATTCATCTCTACAGAGTAAGTAATCAATGGAAATATTAAAAATATCGGCTATGGAAACGAGGCAATCCAAAGATGGAGAGCGTTCACCTTGTTCATATTTTTGATAAGCATTTAAAGATATTCCTAATTTATCTGCCATGTTTTGTTGTGTAAATCCACATTTCATGCGTGTTTGGCGAAGTCTTTTATTAAACATTTTTATACCTCCATAATAAAATGCTTGACATTACATACAAATTGTACTATATTCTTTACAACAAATATACATACAATTTGTATGTAAACATAAGGAGGAATACATAAATGACTATCAAGGAATTAGCGTATGAAATTGAGGATTTGAATAGGACGGTAAAAAATGTAAGAAGTTTACAGTTGGCTTTGTGCATTGCTATTTATGAGGGAAGTGCTGATGTAAAGGAATATGAGGGGGCGTTTGCTGCCTTTACAGATTTATGTGTTTTGATGGAGAAAAAAGCAAATGATTTAGAAACAAAGGCATTTGATAGCTTTGGAAAAGGAGAAAAAAGTAGTGAGAGATATAAGAATTTTTGAAAATTCAGAATTTGGAGAAATCCGAACGGTAACGGTTGATGACGAGCCTATGTTTTGTTTGGCTGATGTTTGCAAAGCGTTGGAACTTACACAGCCATCAAAGGTAAAAGAAAGATTAAATGAAAAGGGTGTGCGTAGTATTCCCACCCTTACAAAGGGTGGAGAACAAAAACTCTTATACATAAACGAGCCAAATTTGTATAAGACAATTTTTCAGAGCAGAAAAGAGGGGGCAGAAAGATTTACTGATTGGGTAACAAGTGAGGTTCTTCCGGCAATTCGTCAGTATGGAATGTATGCAACAGAAAATACCATAGATAAAATGCTGGAAAATCCGGATTTTGGAATTGAGTTGTTGACAAGGTACAAAAAGGAGAAAGAAAAAAGTCGCGAGTTACAGCAGAAAAATGAGGTGCTAAATACAGAGAATGCATTACTTGCACAGCAAAATCTTGAATGGGCAGACAGACCAATGATAAATGCTATTGTAAGAGCTTATGCAATATCTGTTGACGGTGGATTTAGAGAGGCATGGGTGGATTTCAAGAAAGAACTTTTATATCAGCATGGAATTAATCTTAATGCAAGAATAACAAATCATATGAATAATACAGGAAAAAAGACAAAGCCTAAAACACTTGATATGTTAGATGATACAGAACTTTCAAAGGCTTTGAGTGTAGCGGTTTCCCTGTGTAAACATAATGATGTAGACATATCAGAAATTGTCAATAAAAAAGCAAGTTAAAAGGAGAAAATGACTTATGAACAAAGTAATTTTAATGGGCAGACTGACAAGAGACCCTGAGATCAGATATGCCAACAATGAGAATAACACCTGCATTGCTAACTACACATTGGCAGTTGATCGCAGGTTTAAGCGTCAGGGAGATGAGCAGACCGCAGATTTTATTCATTGTGTTGCAATGGGCAGAGGTGGAGAGTTTGCAGAAAAGTACCTACATCAGGGAATAAAAATTGTTGTCACAGGTCGTATTCAGACAGGGAGTTACACAAATAAAGATGGTCAGCGTATCTATACAACAGATGTTGTGGTAGAGGAGCAGGAGTTTGCCGAGAGCAAAGCGGCTGCAGCACAGAATGGTAATGGTGGACAGGGTGCTCCGCCGGCGCAGTCTGGAGCAGCGAATAATTCCAATAATGATGGATTTATGAATATTCCGGATGCGATCGAGGAAGAGCTGCCGTTTAATTAGCAGGCGACCGGAATGTCAGAAAACTAAGATAATGAATCAAAGCGCTTTGAATATAGTTACTGTCAATACAGCAAAAGAAAGGAAAAATATGGAAATCAGTTTACAGGAATTGGCTGGTGGTGCTTTACAGGAGAAAGTAAACCAGGCTTTTGAGCAGGTCATGAAGAATATGCAGGATCCTAATACTCCGTGGAAAAACAAAAGAAAAATCACTGTTGGGATTACATTTGTACAGAATGAAGATCGTACTGATTGTGCATGTGATATTTCGGTGGATACAAAACTTGCAGCGGTTAAGCCGGTGAGCACCAAATTTTGTACACAAAAGGATCTTTCAACAGGAGAAATCTTTGCACAGGAATATGGTCCCGGAATTAAAGGTCAGATGTCTTTTGACGATGTGGTTCAGAACACTACAGAGGTTAATGGGAACATTGTGGACACGGAAACAGGAGAAATTAAAGAGAGCAGTGTCGTAGATTTTAGAACAGCAAAACAGGCATAAGGAGGATATTAAGATGGAAAAAGAAGCATTAGAGTATGCCGTAGGGTTGGCAGAACCGCATATTGAGGAAATAGATGGCAAAGTGTATTCAGACAAGATATTGAGACGAATTGCTTACAATCCCAAAGCTGATTGTATCACTATGACTACACTGCGCAGTCTTGTGGATTATATCAAATCTGGAGCGGATGAAATGGAAGAAAAGATGATTATTCATGTGGTAAGTCCGACGCAGGTGCAGTTGTATTCTGGCTTAGATTCGGACAGACTTCGTGAATACATGGTAGCGGTTAATGCAGAGCTTCCTAAATTTCCGTTCAATAGTTTTATCAATCATGAGAACTTTATTATAAACATGCAGTCCAAATTTATTGCAAATAAAGATAGGGAGCTACTGTTGAAGTTTGCCGGAACGGTAGAAAGTGGAACGATTGCAGATTACGGAGACGACGGTGTATCACAGAAAGCAACAGTACGAACAGGGGTTGCGTCAAAGGCAGATGCTGTTGTTCCGAGTCCAGTCAGTTTGAAACCGTATCGCACATTTACCGAAGTGGATCAGCCGGAAAGTAATTTTGTATTCCGTATGAAAGAAGATAAATATGAGGGAGTACAGTGTGCTTTGTTTGAGGCTGACGGAGGAGCATGGAAGTTACATGCTATGGAATCTATTCAGGAGTATCTTGAAGAACAGCTTGAAGGTGTTGAGAGATTTACGATTATTTCATAGGCATATGATTGTTTGCAGAAGAAGGGGCAGGCAAAAGCCTGCTCCGATATGATGAAAGGAGCAGAAATGGTCATATTGGAAGATATGGGACAAAAGGAAGAAAAACATCTCATTAAAAATAGATGGTTTTATGAAAATGGCATTGAAGTGATCCGGGCTCCGCTGCCGGTGGGAGATTATATTATTGCAGATGAAAAGGTAATGGATGTACTGGAAAGGAAAGGGCGGCGTGGGATGCATCCGAAAAAGATGGATTTTCTTGGTACATATAATGTCAGCGTGGACACAAAAGAGAGTATTGGTGAGATCATAAATAATATCTGCGGAAAATCGCATGATCGTTTTCGGGATGAATGTATTCTGGCTCAAAACAACGGTGTGCGGTTGTACATTCTGGTGGAGAATGAGGATGGGGTAACCTGTATCGATGATTTATATCAGTGGCAGAATCCGAGGCTGCATCGCTATAACAAGATTAGGTATATGCACAATCTTGGAAAATGGCAGCACATAGCATTGCCTAAACGACCACCAACAAAAGGTGAAACGCTTGCAAAAGCGATGGTTACGATGGAGAAAGAATATGGAGTACGCTTCCTTTTTTGTCACCCGGTCCAAGCAGGTGCAAAGGTGGTTGGATTGTTGGAGGGTGGTTGTGATGATGACAGAAGAGCAAAAGTTGCTGGTTGAAAATAACCATAACCTGATTTATTTTATGATCCACAAAATGAATGAATCAGTAGAAGAGTATTATGATCTGGCCGCGATCGCACTTTGCAAGGCGGCTATAAATTATCAACCAGATAACGGATCTTTCGCAAATTATGCCTGCAGATGCATCAGAAACGAAATTCTATTGGACCATAGGGCAAGAATGATGCCCAAGCGTTGGATGAATGAATATTTGATCAGTTATGATGCACCGGCTCTTGTCCAAAATGAAGATGGGGAAGAAATCACTCTTCTTGAGCAGCTTAAGTCTTTTGAATCTGTGGAAAATGAAGCGTTAAGCAGAATTATGTATCTGGAAGTTGTAGAACAGTTAGGAAAAACAGATAGTAAGGTGTTGCAATTTTTCGAAAGAGGTCTAAAACAACAGGAAATTGCAGAAATAATGGGAGTTACCCAGTCGAATATTTCCAGAGTGAAAAGACGGGTAGAGAAACTGTTATGTTGTTGATGGGAGGAGAAAATGAGTGACAGACGTGCGGCGGTGCGCCGGGAGAGAAAAGAACGATTGAAAGCGGGAAAAAGAAAAGCACCAGATGCGGAAATAATAAGGGCAGCAGAACAGGGAAAGCTTGATGGTAGAATAATAGCTTTCTGTGTGATCGCTAATCTTTTATATGATCTGCATGGATTCCGCAGGAAACGGATTGAGATCTTCTTGAAGAAATGTAATAAAGAGGCAACGCGATTTGATCAGGAGGGACTGCAGTTTGTCTTAAAATCTTATGCAGATAAATTGATTGCAAAGATTAACAATGCGGATGTTCTGCAGAAACCTAAAAGCATAGAGGAGCAGATCTATCTTAATACGCGGGATGATCTTTATGTATCATCTATTGCATTGATGCTGGCGGTATTAAATGATGATTATGGTATGGCGTCTAATATGAAGAATACCGGCAGATTAGATACGATCATGGAGTATTGCACGAATGAGTATGTAAAACTGCAGTTAGATCCGGGAAAATATACACCGGAGTGGTATGTAGAACAAACACGGGAAAAGACAGGATTGAGTTTATAAAAGCGGAAAGGAGTCGGAACTCTGGCCAGAGTGAAGATGCATCGGTTCCTTTTGAACAATGGAAGATAGAAATTTAGAAGAATACAGAAAACGAAAGAAAGAAGCAAAGCAGAGGTTCACAGCACAGCAGAATCTCCCTTATGAGGTGAAAGTGGAAAGAGCTGCATTACGTGTGCGCGAGTTTATTACGGAGATGGATAAAAGATACTGCAATGCTCATGTGAGTGTAGGTGGTCTGGATAGCATCACATTACTTCTTTTTATCCGAAAGTTGGGATATGACATACCGGCGATATCGGTATCAGGGGTTGAGGATAAGAGCGTCCAAGCTGTTCATAAGCAGTTAGGAGTGACCCGACTTAGATCCTACAAATCAAAAGTAGAAGTATTAAATACCATCGGCTTCCCGGTTATCTCAAAAAGAATAGCCGGCAAAATTGATCTACTCCAGCATCCGACAGAAAACAATAAAACTGTGCGCCATGCGATCATAACAGGCGAGTGTGGAGCGCAGGGACATTTTGCAACAAACAGTCGTATGCAGTTGCCACAAAAGTGGCTAAGGCTATTCGCTGGGATGGCAAATGAAGAATATGGCACACATTATCAGACAGCTCCGTTTCAGGTGAGTAATAAATGTTGTTATTACCTGAAGGAAAAGCCGTGTGATGATTGGGCGAAAGAACATAACAGCTGGCCGTTTCTTGGGATGATGGCAAGCGAGGGAGGTCAGAGGGAAGAGGCTCTTGTGGAGCATGGGTGTAATTACTACGGTAAAACAACTATGAGGTCCGCACCGTTTGCACCATTTTTGAGACAGGACATTTTACAACTGGCGTTAGATCTGGAAGTGCCGGTGCCGGAAATTTATGGAGAAATAAAGAGAAAACCGGATGGGACTCTTTATACAACAAAAGCCCAGCGGACCGGATGCAGTATGTGCGGTTTTGGGATACATCTGGAGGAGAGACCGCATCGTTTTGACAGACTCCGGGAAAGAAACGAGCAGGAATGGCACTTTTGGATGTATGAATGCTGTACAGATCCGGAGACGGAAGAAAAATACGGCTGGGGAAGAGTACTGGACTGGATCGGGGTAGGCTGGGAAGATGTACCGGCGCAGCAGATCAGTATGTTTGACTATATGGAGGGCGAGAGATGATAAACGGAGAATTGATCGTGGACAACTTTGCCGGCGGAGGTGGTGCTTCCACGGGAATCGAATTGGCAACCGGGAAGAGCGTTGATATCGCCATCAATCATGATCCGGAAGCGATTCGGATGCATAAAGCGAATCATCCGAACACGAAACATTACTGTGAAGATGTGTGGCAGGTGGATCCGGTGAAAGCTTGCAAAGGGCATCCGGTCGGTCTTGCTTGGTTCTCGCCGGACTGTAAGCACTTTTCGAAAGCGAAGGGTGGGAAGCCAAAGGATAAATTCATTCGTGGTCTTGCCTGGGTAGCCTGCAGATGGGCAGGGCTTGTCCGGCCGAGGGTCATTATGCTTGAGAATGTTGAAGAATTTAAAACTTGGGGACCACTGAACAGAGGCCATCACCCAATTAAAGCGAAGCAAGGGAAGACCTTTGAAAAGTTTGTGCAGCAGCTTCAGAATCTGGGGTATGAGGTACAATTTCGGGAGCTGGTGGCAGCAGACTATGGCGCACCAACAATGAGAAAGAGATTTTTTATGATTGCTCGTTGTGATGGTAAACCTATCATATGGCCAGAACCAACACATGCACCTAGAAACAGTCAAGAGGTAAAGGAAGGATTGCTAAAACCTTATGTTGGAGCATATACACAGATTGATTTCAGCCGTCCGTGCCCGTCTATCTTTGATACATCACAGGAGATCAAGGAGAAATATGGTATCCGTGCTGTGCGACCGCTGGCACCTAAAACGATGGAGCGGATTGCAAGGGGACTAAAGAAATTTGTTCTGGATAACCCAGAGCCGTTCATACTCCAATGCAATCACGGCGGAAAGCGTAGACCGAATGACATTCGGGAGCCAATGCCTACGATTACAGGAAAACATGGCTATGGGATCGTGGAGCCGAAGTTGACGCCGTATCTCTCTGTTAATCGAGAGAACCATTTTGGAAGCGATATGCGTGAGCCGGTACATACGATAACGGCAAATAATCAGCATATGCTTATGACACCTACATTGATTCAGTATCATTCGGAGACTGCAAAGGGAGAAGTGAGAGGAAAGACTATAGAAGATCCGATCATGACGGTAGACAGGTCAAATAGATATGGGCTGGTTACTTCGTTTCTGCATAAATATTATGACGGTGGATATAAAGGAGCCGGGGACAGTGTTGAAAATCCGCTGCCGACGGTCGCGGCGTGGGATCATAACAGTGTCGTAACAGCAAATCTGATACAAATGAATAAAAACTGTTATGGAAGAGACATTGCTGATCCGCTTCCAACGATTACTGCAGGAGATGGACATTTCGGAGAGGTCAGAGCATTCCTGATTAAATATTATGGGAATGGATCTGCTGAGGATGTCACAGAGCCGCTTGATACAATAACTTCAAGGGATCGCTTTGGGCTTGTGACAATACAAGGCGTGGACTATCAGATTGTTGATATTGGACTTCGGATGCTGGAGCCAAGGGAATTGTATGGTTGTCAGGGATTTCCTGATGATTATATTATCGATCACGATTTCGAAGGACATACATATCCTCGGAGTGAGCAGGTGCGTCGGTGTGGTAATTCAGTCTGTCCACCATTACCGGTCGCAATGGTACGCTCAAACCTGCCCGAATTTTGTGTAGCAAAGAGAATGCCCAATATTACGAGAGATAGAGTGGAAGCCGAAGAAAATGGACAGTTAGCATTTGCATAAACAGAAATAGAGGTGAAAAGGATATGACTGATCAGGAATTAAAAGAGTGCATTGCAGAGGTGAAGCACAGTGCAATCCCGGAGCAATCAAAGGAAAAGATCATAAATACTTTGCAGAATAACAGATGGATTCCATGTAGTGAAAGGCTGCCCGAAGATTCGCTAAACAGCGTAATCGGATGGGACGAGTTCAGAGAAAGATGCTGCTTTGTTCAATACTATAAAGGCAGATGGATCTTCGGAAATGACGATGATATTGTAAATATTATCGCATGGCGGCCATTGCCGGAACCGTACAAGGAGAGTGATTGAATGAAAATCGAAAGGACACGATATGTTGTTATGAGAAAAAATCGCACTGAAATATGGTGCGGATTATCAAGAGAGTTTCACTTTGTTAAGATTGATGAATTAAAAAATACTGCCATTAAAACATACAGGACAAAGAAACAAGCCGAAAGCGGATGTTCTTCTTGGGATAGGGATTTTGAAGTTGTTGAGTGCAAAGAAATCATTGATATAAAGGAGTGATTGATAATGAGTGTAAAACCAATTTTATTTAACACTGAAATGGTGAGGGCCATGTTGGAAGGGAGAAAGACTTGTACAAGGCGAGTTGTAAAGCCGCAGCCTAAGTCAAATTTGTGTTATACATTTGCTGGCGGTGGTTGTGGAACATGGGGTTATCCTAGTCCATCAGCTCATGAAATATGGGGGGAAGGATATAAACTTCCCGATGATATTACAAAAGAAGATTTGGCCAAACGATGGAAACCACCATATCACACCGATGATATTCTGTATGTCCGAGAAACATGGAGCGAAATAAGAAATGCGGATGGAAGTCATAAGAAGTATGTTTATAAAGCATCAGATCAGTACCCATTCGGGGAAAGCGGATACATAATTAAATTCAAGTGGAAACCATCCATTCACATGCCGAAAGAAGCTACCAGAATCTGGCTGAAGGCAACGGATGTGAGAGTGGAGCGGTTACAGGAGATTACAGAAACACAAGCACAAGCGGAAGGGTGCAATAGTGGATTGCTTACAGGACCATGTACCGCAAGGGGACAGTTTGAAAATCTGTGGAACTCTACAATTAAGAAACCAGATGCTGATAAATACGGATGGTCAGCAAATCCGTGGGTATGGGTGATTGAATTTGAACGGTGTGAAAAGCCGGGAAAGGAGTAATGATGAATAGATATTTATTTAAAGCAAAGAGAAGAGATGACGGACAGTGGATAAAAGGAACTGTTCTATTTCATGATGTCGATGCAGCTACTATATTTAATTAAAATGCCGCAGATGGTTCTTTGCAAGGATTTGAAGTAGACCCATCTTCAGTCTGTCAATGCACCGGCTTGAAAGACAAGAACGGTAAGCTGATTTGGGAGAATGATATTGTAAAAGATGAACATGGAAATCTTTACAAAGCATTTTGGCAGAACAATTATTATCAGTTTTCTTGGATTTGCGTTAGTTCAGAAATATTTCAATCCGGTATAAAATGGGATTTATATGTAATGAGAAGTTTTGAAATTGAAGTGATCGGCAACATTTTTGACAATCCAGAGTTATTAGAAAGTGAGGAATAAGTATGGAGAGAGTGACGAAGCGGCTTAATGATGGTCATTCAATTTTAAATATGAACGCACCAAATGTAAGAAACGCAACAGAAAAACTAGCAGATTATGAGGATTTAGAGGAACTTATAGGCATACCGCTAAAAGAACTTGCCGAAATCTTCCGTCAGCATATCCCAGATGGTTGTCAGCATCCGCAGAAAGCAATCGTACTGACTGATGGTGATGTTGACAAGTGGAGAGAATATAAGGCTTTTGAGAAAGATGGAAGGCTTTTGAAGATACCACACCCAGAGGAATCGGAAGAATGTAGGGAATGTGTTCATACAAGAGCATCCTGTCATCATACAGAATCAAAGTGTTCTGAATGCCCGATGACGGAATTATTCTGCGAAGAATTTTACAGGGCAATAGATAGATGCTACGAGTACGCATACGCTAGTGGTTGCCTTGCCGGAATAGAATTGGGGAAATCAGAGGCAGAAGCAAAACTGAAAGAATTGAGAGGCAACAATGATTGACTGTAATATTTGCAAGCATAAAGAAGATTATTGTATAGGATGCAAACACGGAGAGTTGTTCGAGAGGAAAAATGTGTCAGAACCTAAAAAAATATCAGTTAGTAATGGAAATGAATATTGCGGACATTGTGGTTATTTGTGTGAATATGCAAGAGGATATAAAAAGTTTTATTGTATTAGGTGCGGCGGACTTAATTTAAGAAGTTGGAAGAATTGAGAGGTGGAGAAGACGAGATTGATTGAAGGAAAAACATTTTACAATAAGCCTTGGTATGGAAGTTATAAATCTATGTTAGAAAGATGCTATAGAGAAAAATCATCAAATTATAATATTTATGGCGGCAGAGGTATAAAAGTTTGCGATGAGTGGAGAAACATTGAAAACTTTGAAAAATGGGTTAAAGAAAGTCATTATAAAAAAGGTCTTACACTTGATAGAATTGATGTAAACGGAAATTATGAGCCTAGTAATTGCAGATGGGTTGATATGAAAACGCAGTGCAATAACAGAAGAAATACTTTATATATCCAAATCGACAAAGAAATACATACTATTTCCGAATGGTCGGATATTACTGGCATTAACAGAAGCACATTAAATAATAGGTATTGTCGTGGAGATAGAGGTAAAAGACTTATTAGAAAGACGAGGTGAAATATATGGTACGCTTAATTGATGCAGATAAATTGATATTACACTTAAATGACTATGCATTGCAGGAAGCACCATTCAGAGGAGAAAGTGCAGATACATATAATGCAATAAAACAATGTATAGAAGCAGTGGAAGAACAACCGACAGCCTATGATGTTGATAAGGTTGTTGCACAGTTGGAAGAATTAAGATACAAAGATGTGTGCGATCATTTAGAATGTGAAGATTGTTTATACAACGAAGAATGCGGGATTGGAACAGACCAAACCCACAATGTGGAAGTGGACACTGCAATCGAGATAGTAAAGGCGGGTGCGAAGAATGACTAATGCTGAAAGAATCAAACAGATGTCGGACAAAGATTTAGCAATATTTATTATGTGTCCAGCAGAGTACGATGTGGCATTTACTAAGAGTTGCGGATGCAACGGAGAAATGAATAAAACTGTTATCAATGCACATTGGAATGGCTACGGCAGGAAAGTGAGGGATAGCTATGGCAGAAAAAAGAATGTTTTCCCGTGAACTGGTGGAAAGTGACCAGTTCTTGGAACTTCCGTTATCCGCACAGGGGCTTTATATGCATATTTGCATGGAGGCGGATGATGATGGCTTTGTGAATAATGCAAACAGGATCCGGAAGGTTGTTGAAGCTTCAAAAGAAGATTATCAGATTTTATTTGATCGAGGATATTTATTACAGATGGCAAATGGTCTGGTGGTTGTGGCACATTGGAAAATATGTAATAGCATTCGAAAAGATCGGTATAAACCGACAGTGTACCAATCAGAATGGAGCAAACTGCGATTACTGGATAATGTTTATGTTTTGGATGAAAAGGGAGATGCGCCGGCTCAGGGCATTACTGCGGTATCAATGCAGCATGACCCTCCGACGGCGAAGCGTTTTGAAGATTTTTGGAAAGCATATCCGAGAAAAGAGCATAAGGCAATGGCAGAGCAGGAATATGCAATGCTGGTCCTGCAGGGCATTTCTGAAGATATGCTTGTTGCATCGGCAAAAGCGTATGCGAAAGAAAAATCAAATCAGGATCCGCGATATTTGAACTGTCCGGACACATGGTTAAAAAAGAGTATTTACACAGATTATGAGGTTGAACCAGAGAAAGAAAAGACAGAAGAACAACCGGAAGCAGTAGAGGAGCCGGCGATGGATCTGTGGAATGGAGAGGACGAAACGGATGGGGAAGTTATATGAGTTTAAAGAAGACGATGCGTATTCTTTTGCACATCATGTACATATACAGGCGAAACCGCGGGGGCAGGAGCTGCAGTTTTTGCATTGTCCATATTGCCGGGGAGGTAAAGGAGGGAAAGACAAGGGAACATTTTCCATCAATTTGCGAACCGGACAATTTAAATGTCTAAGATCAAGCTGCAGCATTTCGGGGAATATGATCACATTGGCAAGGGACTTTGATTTTTCATTGGGAATAGAGGTTGATGAGTATTATCAGCCGAGAAAACAGTATAGACGTTTAAAGACGCCCAGCAAGCCCATAGAGCCACTTCCGAAAGCAATCGAGTATTTGAAGGGCAGGGGCATTTCGGAGGCTGTAGCTCGAAAATACGAGGTCACAGTGCATGCAAAGAAGGATGATGTTCTTGTATTTCCGTTTTTTGATGAAAATGGGAAAATGCAGTATGTCAAATACCGAGATACGACCTTTTTTAAAGGAAAAACTTATACGGACAAAGACGGGAAGCAACAGGGCTCGCCGAAGGAATGGATGGAAAAGGACTGCAAGCCGATTCTGTTTGGAATGAAACAATGTGGAAAAGATCGTAAACGACTGGTGATTTGCGAGGGACAGATGGACAGTCTTTCAGTGGCAGAGGCGGGGATCAACTGCGCTGTCAGCGTACCGGGCGGAATGAATAACTTTCGTTGGATTCCCTATTGCTGGAATTGGGTTTGCGAATTTGAGGAGATTGTAGTTTTTGGAGATTATGAGCATGATCATATGACATTGCTGGAAGACATTCGAAAACGATTCCCGAATAAAATCTTATATGTTCAAAAGGAAGCTTACAGGGAATGCAAAGATGCAAATGAGATTCTGCAAAAGCATGGGAAAGAGGCAGTAAGGAAAGCTGTTGAAAATGCCATTGAGCAGCCGGTAAAACAGGTTGTGGAGCTTGCGGATGTGAAGCGGCGCGATCTGAAGGATATCCCTAAGTTTAAAACTGGTTTTCGGCAACTTGATACATTTCTCGGCGGTTATTTTTATGGAGGCCAGTTGATCATATTGACCGGAAAGCGAGGTCAGGGTAAATCCACGGTGGCAAACGAGTTTTGCGTGTCTGCACTGCAACAGGGTAAGAGCATTTTTGCCTATTCCGGGGAGTTGCCGGATTGGCAGTATAAAAGCTGGATTGATTTTCAAATTGCCGGTCCGCAGAATATTGTGGAAAATACACTACCGGATGGTTCTGTAAAGCGTTTTATCACGAATAGCAATCAGGATCAAATTGAAAATTGGTACCGGGGTAAATTTTACTTATATGACAATAATGCTGTTGAAGATGATGAGCTTGTGGATCTGGTAACGACAATAGAACATTCTGTGATGCAGTATGGCATTGATCTGGTCATTGTGGACAACCTTATGACGGCTCTGGATGTGGATATGGCTGCGGATGAATATCGTTGTCAGAGTAAATTTGTCAAAAAGCTGAGTCGTTTGGCAAAGCGGTTAGATGTTGTTGTGATATTGGTGGCACATCCCAGAAAGAATAGCTTCACAAAAGATGAAAATGATGCGGTCAGCGGATCCGCAGATATAACGAATGCTGCAGATATTGTCATGACATTTAAACGAGACGAAGAAACGCCGGATCATAATTATTTGTCATTGAGTAAAAATCGTTGGTTTGGAAATCTGACTAAGAAGAATGGGATAGATCTGTGGTATAACCAAAAATCCAGACGGATCATTGACAAAGCAAAGGGGGATTTCAATTATGAGGTCGGCTGGAAGATTGAACCGGTACAGCAGGAGTTTGATGGATTTATCAACTTGGCAGAGGGTGAAGAGACGCCGTTTACATAGAATGGAGGACAGGCAATGAAGGAAGAACTGGAATTTTTTCAAGCCTGGTGGAAAATTTTGAAAAAATACTGGAATCCGCCGGCAAAGGATAATGAAAGCAAAGAAGCAGAAAAGTTTTGGAAAAGTCTGATCAGTGATTGCAGAAACTTGCGAAAGCGGTATGATCACAACAAACTTTTCGAGCCATTTGCGCGTAAGATGTGTTTGGATTTGATTGATGAAATTGATCGAAGGGCAGTGGAATTGCACAAGAAAGAGAGGTGAATGGAATGGGAAAAGGAAAATTAGATGTACCCGTATGGGAAAAGATGAATCTGACGGTAGAGGAAGCTGCTGCATATAGCAATATAGGAATTAACAAAATAGATGAGATGGCAAAGGCTCCAAACTGTTCGTTTGTATTGTATATAGGGAGAAAGAAGCTTATTAAAAGGAAAGCGTTTGAGCAATACATAGACAAATCAGTTGAAATTTGAAAATATGGACTTTTAAGCCTTGATATGATAATATATTAAAATGTATCAAGGCTCTTTTCTTTTGGAAGGAGTTGATTTTACGGGCAAAGATTTAAGAGGAAGAGAGCTTGGCGTAGGAATATGTCAGCGAAAAGACGGGCTGTATACAGCTAGATTTATTAGCAAGCGCACAGGAAGGTCTGTTCAAAGATATTTTCCCAAGTTGCAGGAATGTCGTAATTGGTATGCTGATGCAAGGTTTCAAGATGAACATGGTGAAATCAATGCCGGTGGTGATATGACAGTCACAGTCTGGTTTGAGTATTGGCTTAATAATATAAAAGGCGATACTATCAGGCCAAATACGATAAGAAATTATAGGGAAAGGTTTGAACACAATATCAAAGATTGCATAGGGAATATGATGTTATCTGACGTAAAACCGATGCATTGCCAGAATGTTCTAAATCAGATGAAAACCAGATATAGGACATCGACAATATATCAGGCAAGGATTACTTTGTATTGTATGTTTGCAGATGCGGTTGAGAATGATATGATCTCAAAAAATCCGGTTACAAAAGCAGTTAAATACAATATTGGTAAAGATCCCAAGAAGATAAGGGCATTGACAGTGCATGAACAGAAAAAATTTCTGGAAGTGGCGAAAGACAGCAGCAATTACAATCAGTTTGCGTTTGTATTACAGACTGGATTAAGAACAGGCGAAATGATTGGTCTTAAATGGTCTGATATTGATTTTGAAAAGAAGGTCGCACATATTCAACGATCAATGGAATATCGGCATTCTGTTGGTGAATGGAGAATAGGCAAACCTAAAAGTAAATCGGGATATAGGGATGTTCCTTTGACAGAAGAAGCGATTCGATTATTGAAAGCACAGAAGGAAAAGATGAAAAAACTGAAAGTTATTAATATGGAATTTTCAGAGTTTGTGTTTTTGAATCGTAAGGGCGAGCCTACAAAGAACTCAGCGTACGACTCAACATTGTTCAAATTGTGTGATAAGGCTGGTATAGACAGATTTTCGATGCATGTACTTCGACATACTATGGCTACAAGGTGTATTGAAGCAAATATGCGACCTAAAACCTTGCAGGTGATTCTCGGACATTCCAATGTGGGAATTACTATGAATCTTTATGTTCATGTGACTGAGGAGGAAAAGGTAAAAGAGGTAGAAAAGATAGAAAAAGCCCTAAAAATTGTGTAGTAAATTGTGTAGTAAAAAAATATAGAAAGGCGAAAACCCCTTAAAATGGGATGTTTTCGGATAGGTATAAGATAAAATGAAATTAGGAATTGTTGGACTTCCCAACGTAGGAAAAAGCACATTATTCAACTCTTTAACAAAGGCAGGTGCAGCAGAGGCTGCCAACTATCCATTCTGTACGATCGAACCAAATGTCGGTATCGTACCGGTTCCGGACAAGCGGCTGGATGTTCTGACCGAGATGCATCATTCGGCTAAGGAAGTGCATGCGACGATTGAGTTTGTTGACATTGCAGGACTGGTAAAGGGTGCCTCCAAGGGAGAGGGACTTGGTAATCAGTTTCTTGCGAATATCCGTGAGGTAGATGCGATCGTTCATGTAGTGCGCTGCTTTGATGATGCCAACATTGTGCATGTGGACGGCAGTGTTGATCCGGTTCGTGATATCGAGACGATCAACCTGGAGCTGCTGTTCTCTGATATGGAGATTCTGGAAAGACGTTATGCAAAGTTAGTAAAAAGCGTCAAGAATGATAAGACTCTTGTAAAGGAGACAGAGCTGGTTGAGAAGCTGAAGAAGCATATGGAAGATGGCAATCTTGCAAAGACTTACGAGCCGGAAGACGATGATGAAAAGGCATTGCTGGAAAGCTTTAATCTTTTGACTTATAAGCCGACGATTTATGCTGCAAATGTTGCCGAGGATGATCTGGCTGACGATGCAGCTTCCAATGCGTATGTTGCACAGGTTCGTGAGTTTGCACAGAAAGAGGGCTCCGAGGTATTTGTGATCTGCGCACAGATTGAGCAGGAGATTGCCGAACTTGAAGATGACGAGAAAAAGGAATTCCTGGAGGATCTCGGTCTTTCTGAGTCAGGACTGGATAAGCTTATTTCCGCAAGCTACAGCCTGTTAGGTCTGATCAGCTACCTGACGACAGGACCGGATGAGAGCCGTGCATGGACCATTGAGAGAGGAACCAAGGCACCTCAGGCAGCAGGTAAGATTCATACGGACTTTGAGAGAGGATTTATCCGTGCAGAGGTCGTAAGCTATGATAATCTTGTAGAGCAGGGAAGCTACAATGCAGCCAAAGAAAAAGGACTCGTCCGCTCCGAAGGTAAGGATTACGTTGTACAGGATGGCGATGTCGTACTGTTCAGATTCAACGTCTAAAACGAATGCAAGCGGGTCTGTGGCCCGGAATAAGTATAGAATAAGGAAAGCCGTAAGTGTACTTGCAAATAAAAGAAAGGAAAATTCAGTATGGCTCCGGACATTCGATTTCCACATTTAGGAATAGAGATTGCGTCATTGGGGAAGGGAATCACCATTGGCGGATTTACGATTGCGTTTTACGGCATGATCATCGCGTTTGGCATGGTCATGGGATATTTGATGACGGCATTTCAGGCGAAGCGTACCGGGCAGGAACCGGATCTGTATCTGGACCTTGCACTGTGGGATATCGTATTTGCCGTGATTGGCGCAAGAATTTATTATGTTATATTCACTTGGGATTACTACAAGGATAATTTATTGCAGATATTTAACACCCGTGGCGGCGGTCTTGCTATTTACGGAGGAGTGATCGCCGGTGTGATCACAACGATCATTTTTGGTAAAGTGCGGAAACAGAACTTCTTTCAGCTTCTGGATACCGCCTGCATTGGTCTGATCACAGGGCAGATCATTGGCCGTTGGGGCAATTTCTGCAACAGAGAAGCATTTGGTGGTTATACTAATGGCTTATTTGCAATGCAGCTCAAGCAGAGCGATGTGGCAGCCTCCAATCTGACGCACAGTGTTTTAAAGCATGCTGTTGAGATTGATGGAACCAGATATATTCAGGTGCATCCGACATTTCTTTACGAGTCGCTTTGGAACATCGGTGTGTTGATCATATTGCTGCTTTTTACCAAGCATCGCAAATATAATGGTCAGATTTTTTTGATCTATCTGTTAGGCTATGGTCTTGGCAGAGCGTGGATTGAGGGATTGCGGACGGATCAGCTGATCTTTTTTGGAACGGGAGTCGCCGTGTCTCAGGTTCTTTCCGGGGGGCTGGTTGTGGCATCAGCAGCGATCTTGATCTACCGGTTTGTGAAAGACAGACAGAAAGCAAAAAGCGCACAGTAGAACTTCTTTGAATATAATCAGATAAGTATAAAATTCGATGAGTGAAAGATCGAAACATTTTCAATCAAGAAAAGGGAAAATGAAAAAGAGAGAAACATGTGAAATTTCATGTTTCTCTCTTTTAGACTATAATAAATATTCTGTTTTAATGTATAGAAAAATGTCTATCCAAATTAATCCTCATCCTCATTCTGTACGGACAAAAGCTGTCTCTTACGAGCCATTTCATCGCTGTCAAGATACTCGTCATAGGTAGAGATCTTGTCGATCAGACCGCCCGGAGTAATCTCCATGATACGGTTGGCGATCGTCTGGATGAACTGGTGATCCTGTGAAGTGAAAAGTACAACACCAGAGAACTTGATAAGTCCGTTGTTCAGAGCGGTAATGGATTCCATGTCCAGATGGTTTGTAGGCTCATCCATGATCAAAATATTTGATGCAAGGATCATCATCTTGGAGAGCATAACGCGGACACGCTCACCACCGGAAAGAACATTCACCTTCTTGACACCGTCTTCACCTGGGAAAAGCATACGTCCCAGGAAACCGCGGACATAAGTCGGATCCTTCTCCGGAGAGAATGGCATAAGCCAGTCAACGATCGTATCATCACTGGCGAAAAGCTCTGTGTTATCCTTCGGGAAGTAAGAAAAGCTTGTCGTTACGCCCCATTTATAAGAACCCTCGTCCGGCTCCATCTCGCCGGAAAGAATCTGGAACAGTGTTGTTGCGGCAATCGTATTGCTTCCGACAAACGCAACCTTATCCTCGCGTCCGATAATGAAAGAAATATCATCAAGAACCTTAACACCGTCAATTGTCTTGGACAAATGTTCTACGGTAAGCACTTCGTTTCCAATCTCACGCTCCGGACGGAAATCAATATATGGATACTTACGGCTGGATGGCTTCATGTCATCAAGCTCGATCTTCTCCAAAGCACGCTTTCTGGAGGTTGCCTGCTTGGACTTGGAAGCATTGGCACTGAATCGCTGGATAAATTCCTGCAGCTCCTTGATCTTTTCTTCCTTCTTCTTGTTGGCTTCCTTCATCTGCTTGATCATCAACTGGCTTGACTCGTACCAGAAATCATAGTTGCCGGCATAAAGCTGAATCTTCGCATAATCAATATCGGCAATGTGTGTGCAGACCTTATTCAGGAAATAACGGTCATGGGAAACAACGATGACTGTGTTGTCAAATTCAATCAGGAAATCCTCCAGCCAGCGGATCGCTTCCAGATCCAAATGGTTCGTCGGCTCATCGAGAAGCAGAATGTCCGGATTACCAAACAATGCCTGCGCAAGCAGGATCTTTACCTTCTCATTGGCAGGAAGCTCGCTCATCATCATAGAATGTGTCTCGGTCGGAACGCCAAGACCATTCAGAAGCGTAGCAGCATCAGACTCAGCCTCCCAGCCGTTCATATTTGCAAACTCTTCCTCAAGCTCTGCGGCGCGGATACCGTCTTCATCAGAGAAATCCGGCTTTGCGTAGATGGCATCCTTCTCCTTCATGATCTGATACAGACGCTCATTTCCCATAATAACCGTATCCAGAACAGAATACGCATCATACTGGAAGTGATCCTGCTTCAGGAAAGAAAGACGCTGCCCCGGTGTGATAATGACATCACCCTTCGTCGGTTCGATCTCGCCGTTTAAGATCTTTAAGAAAGTAGACTTTCCGGCACCGTTCGCACCGATCAGTCCATAACAGTTCCCCTCGGTAAACTTAATATTTACATCCTCAAAGAGGGCTTTTTTGCCAAGACGTAATGTGACATTGCTTGCTTGTATCATCGAAATCCTCCATTCATGCTCAAAATCATTAAGTACATATTATATATGTATTCCTTATAATAAGGCATACACCTTTCTATTTTACAGAAAACTGGCGAATTTGCAAGAGAAAATTTGCCTGGCGGTTCTTGTGTTTTGTCTGGTGCAATATTTGCATAGAGCCGTGGATTGTTGCTGCTGCCAATTGGTCACAGCGATTGTGTGGAATATAGATAGTTCTTTAGATTTCGTTGCATTTCCGATGTGATGATGCTATTATAAAGGGGAAGTATTGTGATACGTTATACGACGACAAACCTGAATTATACTGTTGACAAGATACTGTTAAACCATACATCCAATGAAAAGAGAGGTAGAGGATTGGATAACAATTATCTTTCAAAAGTAATTCAAAACACAACAGAAGAGGATATCAATAAAATTCGGTATGATAGTCATGCTAAAAAAGTACTTGCAGATAAAACAATCCTGGCTTGGATCATGCATTATACCGTGCGGGAGTTTGCTAAATCCTCGATAGAAGAGATTCGGGCATGTATCGAAGGGGAGCCGGAAGTACAGCAGGTTCCGGTAGATTCCGCACAAAAAGACATATCTCCGGCGATTATTGGTATGAGCAATGAAGATTCTGACCCGTTGGAGGGGAAAATTTATTATGACATTCGTTTTTTTGTAGTACTGCCCGGAGAGAACCGTGTCAGGATGCATATCAATGTGGAAGCACAGAAGGATTACGATCCCGGCTATACACTTCTAAGCAGGTCTGTGTATTATGCAGCAAGAATGATATCATCACAGAAAGGAACAGAGTTTGTTGGCTCTGAGTATGATGATATTAAAAAGGTGTACAGCATCTGGCTGTGCATGAATGTTCCGCAGAAACTTCAAAATAGTATTATGCGGTATGAGATGCAGCAGGAGTGTCTGGTTGGAGAAAAACTGACCGATCAGCATTTTGATTTGATCGGTATCGTGTTCATTCATCTGGGTGAACCGGAAACCTGTGAACATCCACTGCTTGGAATGCTCAATTTGCTGTTCTCGGACAGGGTAGACCCATCTGAGAAAATAAAACAACTGAAAAGTAAATACCACATAGAAACAACAGAAAATCTTGGAAAGGAGTTGAATCAGATGAATAATCTAGGCGATTGGATATACGAAAGAATGAAGATTAAAGCAGAAAACGATGTTGCACGCGAGAACGAGCAGAAGTTACAGGAAGCAGTGAAGAATGCAGTGCAGGAAGCAGTGCAGGAAGCAGTGCAGGAGATCGTACAGGAGAATGCACAGGATGCACGAAAGAGAGCAGAAAAACTATTTCAGAAAGGTGTTTCGTATGAGATAGTCCGAGAATGTATTTCGGAAAAAGTATTATCCGATGAGGAACTCCATAAGATTTATGATTCTGTAATGTGCATGGTATAATCTCATCTTTGACAGTTGATTAGTTAAAAAAGTGCCACAATCCCTGTGACTACAAGTGGTGTGGCACTTTTGCCTGCATACACGAAATATAGTAATGTTTTATCTCCGCTTACTTTTTTCTGAATTCCTTTCATTTTTCGTTTTGTTATGAATTGATAGTCCGTTCTAAATCCACGGGTTCCATGGAGATCATCAGTGATTTCCTGACGTTCATATACCGGCATGAACCCCTGTTCTTCTACATCTGCAAATTTTATATCCTTTAAAGCACGAAGTAATTGTTCTGTAGTATAAGTTCCTTTCAGAGAGCGATTTAATAACCGGAAATGTAACAGAGCAAGAAAACAGGTAAGGAAATGGGCTTGAATCCGATCTTCACGGTTTAAGTAAACGGGTCTGGCTTCAAAATCTGTTTTCATAGTTCTGAAACAGTCTTCAATCTGCCATCTTCCTTCACTGATTTTTAAGATATCTGCAACGTCATCATCAAGCAGATCTGTACATACCGCATAAAGACCGTCATACATTTCTTCTTCAGCAATCTTATCCGCATCGAGATAATAGTGGATCTTAGCTTTTTCTCCTTCATTGGTTACAGTTACTTTATTTACAAATCTTGCAGGGGCATTTGGATTTTTACGCTGTTTTTTTAGAGAGCCATTTGCAACCATTTTTTCTGCCCGACAGATCTGCTCTGCACGGAGGGATTTCTGCTCATTTTGGTTTCCGGGAAAGAGTGAGAAAGCCAAAGGTATTCCGTCACCATCTGTAAAAAGTCCCATTTGAATAATGGGATTCGGACGGTGCTCTTTGCTTTTTCCGTATATTTTATAGCCATCTTCCTGTTCGATTTCAAAGTAGTAATTTGCGCAATCATAGTAAAGGATTCGATCCATTCTGTCACCGAGGAAAAAACTGTTTTTATAAACTTCTGATTGAATAAAATCCATTTCAGAAGCAAGAACAGAAAGAGCCCGGTACACATCATGAAGTTCATAAGTTGGAGGCTTAAGAAACTGTTTTGCTGCTCGGAAGGAAGAATTTTTGCTGGAAGTCTCCAGAACCCTTGTGTAAATTAAATCAGATAAAATCGCATTAAGATCATACTCGAATTTATGTCGGCTTTTGATTTTTCGGCAGACAGAATCGAGATTAAGTCCATAGTAAATCGATTGAAGGAAAAGGTATCCACCAGAAAAAAGCTTCTGTTTATGATAGTCCATAAGTCTGTTGGAATGAAACGGAATCATAACAGTAGCATCTTCTTTTTCACTTTTATATTTCAGAGTCTCCGGGGACAGATTCAAGCAGATTTGTTTTGACACTCTCCCAGAAAATGTAGTACAATAAAATATACGAACGCTGTGACATACAGCAAAACAACTGGGAAGGCTGGAGATACATGGACAAGACAGAGAAATTGTTTCAATATAAACCGGGGGATAACCTGCCTTTTGGCGTAACGAAGGTGGCTGATGGAGTTCAGTTTGCTGTTTCAATTCCGCATGGCAGGGAATGTTACCTGAACTTATACCGGACAGGACAGAAGCGTCCGGCGTGCCGGATTCATCTGACGAGAGAATTTCGGCGTGGGTGTGTATACTTTGTAAAGATTACAGGTTGTCCGGGAATACAGAATGATAAAAGTGTAGCTGATATACTATCTCAGGGATATGAGTATATGTATGAGGTAGACGGTAAGGAGTTTGTTGATCCGTATGCGGCGGTGATCCACGGAAGAGAGCGTTGGGGTAAACGTGTTGGCAAGGCATGTGTCCGCGGAGGAATCAGTCTCGAGAAATTTGACTGGAAGGATGACAGTCCTTTAGGTACTCCGTTTTCAGACATGATTTTGTACCAGCTGCATGTGCGAGGCTTTACGAAGCATGCTTCTTCGAAGGTGGAGCATCGTGGCAGCTTTGCTGGCTTGATGGAGAAGATTCCTTATCTGAAAGATCTTGGCATCAATGCAGTGCTGCTTCTTCCGTGTTATGAGTTTGATGAGATACAGGCGGCAAAGAAGCCGCATGGGATTCCGGCGGGAGAAGTACCGGCGGTTCGCACGGCAGAGGATGAGGCGAAACAGAAGAGTACCGTGTCTAAGAATGATCAGGTTAAGTTAAATTATTGGGGATATGGTCAGAGCGAGACCTACTATTGTGCGCCGAAGGCGGCTTATGCAGCTGATCCGCACCGGGCTGGATTGGAGTTTAAGGCTTTGGTTCGCAGTCTGCATCAGGCAGGGATAGAAGTACTTCTTGATATCTACTTTATGCCGGGAACCAATGTGTGTCTGATGGAGGATTGTCTGCGTAACTGGGTATTGGAGTATCATATTGATGGCTTTCGTGTGAATCAGGAGGTAATGCCGGCGCAGATGCTGGTATCGGATCCGGTTTTATCGGGGGTAAAGCTTCTTACAGATTACTGGAATCGTGAACTGATCGCCGGAGCTTATGGTGAGAGCGGTACTTTTGCAGAGTATAATGAGGAATTTATGAACTGTGCCAGACGTTATCTGAAAAGTGATGAGGGACAGGTGGAAGGATTTGCCGGACTGTTCCGAAGGGGCAGTGATAACCTGGCATCGATCAACTTCATGACCCATGTCAATGGGTTTACGATGACAGATCTGGTGTCTTATGATGTCAAGCACAATGAGCAGAATGGAGAGGGCAATCAGGACGGAACCGAGTACAATTACAGCTGGAACTGTGGTGTGGAGGGCAAGAGCCGCAAGAAGTTTATTCAGGCACGCCGTATGTGCCAGATCCGCAATGCATTTGCAATGATGCTTCTGGCGCAGGGAACACCGATGCTTCTGGCCGGTGATGAGTTTGGCAATACCCAGGAAGGCAACAATAATCCGTATTGTCAGGATAATGAGATCACCTGGCTGGACTGGCGCATGACAAGTGCCAAGACAGAGATTTTGGAATATGTTAAAAAGCTGATCGCATTCCGCAGAAAGCACCCGGTGCTTCATCAGGGAAGAGAACTGTATATGTTTGATTCATTATCCTGTGGAATGCCGGATGTATCCATTCATGGAACACAGGCGTGGAAAGCGGACTTTTCTTATTACAGCAGAATGCTGGCAGTGCTTTTGTACGGGGATTACCGGAAGAAGGATGATGGAACGGCAGATGATTCTCTTTATATCATTTTTAATATGTACTGGGAATCACGTTCCTTTGATCTGCCGAACCTGCCGGGGGAGAAGGAGTGGTATCCGGCCATAGAGACATACGGCAATACATTCAGTGAGGTGCCGGTACCTGTCCACAGGAAGAAGAGACGGAGAAAACCATCACTGGAAAGCCAGAAGAAGACAATTGTTCCACCGCGTTCCATTGTTGTATTTGTGGGCAGATAAGATTAAACTATGTAATAGCCGGATATGACTCCGGCTATTTTGGGTCGAACTGTAGTTGAAGTTACAGATCGTGATTTTCCACGATCTCCTCATACAGGTCGATATCACATACCTTGCCAGGTGTGTAATGTGTGCAGTTCTGGCAGGAGATGGCATCGTCCTTGCTTGAGTTCGAACAGTTACAGTTATCGCAACGACAATACTTTGTGCATCTTTCTGCCACTTCTTTCATGGTTTTTGCATCTTTTTTCATGATATTTTCCTCCAGCACAATTTATAGTTAAGACAAAGAATGACCTGCCGTCTCCGGAGTTTTTCGGCAGCAGACTTTGTCGTGGTACTTATTATGTACAGAAAGCAGGTTTTTATGATAGTGATAGAAATAATCGATATTAAAAATTTTATGGCACATCTGCTTCTTAAGGATACCTTTGACCATTTTCTGCTTTTTGAAGCAAGAGCGGTTACCGCCTCAGAGTTTTTAATGAAAGGGGGGAGACGGCGGGAGTGGTACGACAGTGATCAGTGGAGTCAGATGTGTTCGGAACGGGGAGAACATGACTGCATGCATATGACCTGGAATGAAATGAAAGAAATTATGTTTCATTTCATCAAAGGAAAGAAATCGCCGCAGCTTCTATATGTGGATCTGGAAGCTTCAAGCAGACAGAGAGAGCAGATCCTTGGAGGCACATTTGCAGCGCAGGACGGTGGACTGCCGTCCCTTCGTATGCAGATCCGTTATGAAAACGAGCATCTGACAATCGTCCCCGCAGCGTCCTATCCGTCCTTTTCACCGGATCGTTCAGCAGGTCAGATGTGGGAGGAAGCTTTACAGCAGTTCCTGCGACGCAAAAAAATAGTATTTCACTTGCTAAATAACTCATAAACGTATATAATAATATAAATATATTTATGCCCTTATAGGACAAAGGAGAAGAGGCGGTGGACGAACTTGCCGTCAATGAAAATGAATGAATAGGGGGATCTGTCATGGACAATTCGATTGCAAGCAGACTGCGTAGAAAGAAACGACTGGGAGACTTGCTGCTTGGCGCGGGAGTTATTACACAGGAGCAGTTGGAGGAAGCATTAAAGCGGCAGAAGGAAGCAGGCAATGGTCAGAAGCTTGGTATGACTCTTGTCGATATGGGTATCATGAACGACGAGATCATCGCCGAGGCACTCTGTCACCAGATGGGACTGGAACGTGTGCATCTGGCGGGCATTACGATCGAGGATGAGGTGCTTGCCCTGGTTGATGAGAAGGTACTGCGTAAGTACATGCTTCTGCCGTATGAGTTTGCTCCGGATAATCCGAACGTGCTTCGTGTGGCGTTTTCCGATCCGTTAGACATGATCGCGATGGATGACCTTTCTATTATCACCGGCATGCAGATCGAGGTTCGTGTAACTACAGTCAAAGATGTGTCGCAGGCACTGGACCGTTTCTATGGTAATTCTGAGGCAATGAAGGTGGCAGACCAGTTTGCCGCAGAGCGTCGTGAAAAGTATGGTAATAAGGAAGGCAAAGAGGAGTCTGAGGAGGTTAAGCAGGCACCGATCGTACGTCTTGTTAACCAGATTATTGAGCAGGCAGTACATAAGAGAACATCCGATATTCATTTTGAACCGCTGGAGAATCAGCTCCGGATCCGGTTCCGTGTCGATGGTGTGCTTCAGGAAGCGATGAGACATGATATTTCGCTTCTTTCGGCGATGGTGGCTCGTATTAAGATTGTCGGCGGTATGGATATTTCCGAGAAGCGTAAACCACAGGATGGTCGTATGACACAGATCGTCGATCGGCAGGAGTACGATATCCGTGTATCTATTCTTCCGACAGTATATGGTGAGAAGATTGTTATGCGTCTTGCGCAGAAGACTGCTTTGAGCCGTGATAAGAAGGATCTTGGATTTGAACCGGAGGAGCTTCACCGGTTCGAGGATATATTAAAGCATCCGAATGGAATCATGCTCGTTACGGGACCTACCGGATCCGGTAAGTCTACGACGCTTTATACAGCACTCAGTGAGCTTAATACCGAGGAGGTTAATATCATCACGGTAGAGGATCCTGTCGAGGCGAATATTAACGGTATCAATCAGGTTCAGGTCAATGCCAAAGCGGGTCTTACCTTTGCGGCAGCACTCAGATCTATTCTGCGTCAGGATCCGGACATTATCATGATCGGTGAGATCCGAGACGGTGAGACAGCGGGAATCGCTGTCGAATCGGCTATCACGGGTCACTTGGTTGTAAGTACCCTTCATACCAACAGTGCGGCAAGTACGATCAGCCGTCTGGCGGATATGGGCATTGAGAATTATCTGATCTCCGATGCGGTGATCGGTGTTATTGCACAGCGACTGCTTCGCCGGGTATGTCCGCGCTGTAAGCGTATGGTGCCGGCAGATGATCTGGAGAAGAAAGAGCTTGGTATTCCGGAAGAGAAGTGGGGTGAGGAAGTTCTGATCCCTCATATTGAACCGAATGAAGAATGTCTGGAGTGCGGTGGCGCAGGCTACAAGGGACGTATCGGTATCTACGAGATCATGCAGATGTCTCCGGCACTGAAGCGTATCATTGCAACAGGAGGTACCGCAGAGGAGTTAGAGAAGGAAGCAATCAAAGAGGGGATGAACACACTTGTTATGTCTGCCAATAAGCAGGTATTGAAAGGTATTACGACACTGCAGGAAGTACACCGTGTCGCTTATGATAATTAAACTTAAGAATATGGAGGGTTTACAAAATGGAAATCACAATGGACAGTTTGCTGGAAATTGCCAGAGATGTAGGAGCATCCGATGTACATATTACGGTTGGACTTCCGCCGAAAATGCGTGTAAATGGTACGATTGAGGATATTATTCCGCATGTGCTGACCTCTCATGATACACAGACATTGGTTCTTTCTATTATGAATGAGAGACAGGTTGCCACCTTAAAGAGAGATGGTGAAGCGGATTTCTCTTATAGTACAGAAGCACTGGGACGATTCCGTTGTAATGTGTTCCGCCAGAAGAATTCCTTTGCAGCAGTACTTCGTCTGATCAATACTGTGATCCCGGCACCGGAGAAGTTAGGTCTCCCATGGTCTGTTATGGATCTCGCCAAGAGAAAGCGTGGTCTCGTACTGGTTACAGGACCTACCGGATCCGGTAAGTCAACGACGCTTGCATCTCTGATCAATATGATCAATGAGAATCGTAAGGAGCATATCATTACTTTGGAGGACCCGATCGAGTACCTTCATCAGCATAAGAACTCCATTGTTAACCAGAGAGAGATCGGATTTGATACCCTTTCTTTTGCGAATGGTATCCGTGCCGCACTTCGTGAGGATCCGGATGTTATCCTCGTCGGTGAGATGCGTGATCAGGAGACGATCGGTGCAGCGATTACCGCAGCCGAGACCGGTCACCTGGTATTTTCAACCCTGCATACGATCGGAGCAGCAGCAACAATCGACCGTGTTATCGACGTATTCCCACCACATCAGCAGCAGCAGATCCGTGTGCAGCTTGCGATGGTGCTTCTGGCAGTTATCTCCCAGCAGCTGATGCCGACTTCGGACGGCAAGGGACGAGTGGCAGCCTATGAGGTTATGCATACGGTGCCTGCAATCGCAAGTAATATCCGTGATGCGAAGACGCATCAGATTCCGTCAACGATCCAGACGAGCAAGAAGATGGGTATGCAGACCATGGACGATGCAATCTTTGATCTGTACCATGATCTTAAGATCTCTGCGGATACGGCACTGGAATTTGCACAGGAGCCGGAGGTTCTGAAGCGGAAATTGTTCTAATTTGTCGACAGATACAGAAATGTTTCACAAAGATAGTTCATATAATAGAGACATCATTTGGTCAATGTGTATAAAAATGAAGTCAAAATTATGTGAACTATTTTTTATAGAAATTTAATAAATGTCGTTGAAAAAATAAGACGAATGTAGTACAATCAATAAAGTGATACCGTATATAACTGTCGGGGATGTTATGTACAGCACAAATAAATAACCCATTGTGAGTATGACATCTCACGCAGAGGGGTAGAAAAGGGTGATAAATTGGCAGCATTTAATTATGTGGCGGTTGACGCCAATGGTAAACAGAAGAAGGGAACTCTGGAAGCCGCCAATGAGGCAGCTGCAAGGAATTCTCTGAAGGCAGAAGGGTTGATTCCAATCAGTGTGGAGATTCCCAATGCTTTGAATAAGGACATTGAGATCAGCATTGGCAAGAAGGTGAAAGCAAGAGATCTTTCTGTGTTCTGTAAACAGTTTGAAAGTATCCTGCATGCCGGTGTGACGGTCATTCAGGCACTTCAGATGATCACGGATCAGGTGACGAATAAGCACTTGAAGAAAGCACTGGATCAGACCCGCATTCTGGTAGAGAAGGGTGAGTCGTTGGCGGATGCAATGCGCGCTCAGGAAGGAATTTTTCCGGATATGCTTCTGAACATGGTGGAGGCCGGCGAGGCGTCCGGTAGTTTGGAGACATCTTTTAGCCGAATGGCGGATCAGTTTGAGAAGGATAGCAAGACCTCCAGTATGATCAAGCAGGCGATGATCTATCCAATCGTACTTTTAGTAGTAGTAGCCGGTGTTGTTGTGCTGATGCTTACATATATTATTCCACAGTTTAAGGATACATTACAAGGAGCAGGCATGGATCTTCCGGCGATCACCAAGATGGTTATGGCGATGAGTGATGGTATGATTAAATGGTGGTGGCTTATTGTAGTTATTATAGCTGCTCTTGTGGTAGGGTTTAGAGTTTGGGCGAAAACAGAGACAGGTGCAATTGTCTTGGGACGTGTTCTTTTAAGGATTCCGCTTGTTGGTGATCTTCAGATCAAGTCAGCGGCGGCAAGACTGGCACGTACGCTGAGTACTTTGATGGCTTCCGGCATCCCAATGGTGGATGCGATTGCAATCGTGACGAAGCTCATGAGTAACCGTATCGTACAGAAGGTGATGGAGGAAGCGAGAGGCGAAGTGGAGAGAGGTACGCCATTATCCGTTCCACTTCGGGAGTCCGGAGTATTCCCGCCGCTTCTTTATAATATGGCAGCAATCGGCGAGGAAACCGGTAATATGGAGGAGATGCTGGAACATGCTGCTGACTTCTATGAGGAGGAAGTGGAGAATGCTACCAAGGCAGTGACGGCGATCATGGAGCCGGTGATTATCGTATTGATGGCAGGCATAGTTGTACCGATCATGTTTGCGATTATGGCACCGATGATGTCTATGTACACGGCGGCAGAAAATGCATAATATATATCACAAAAATGTAGAAAAATGCCGATATTCATTTTGATCTTGGGACTGTGCCAAGCAGTCTTTTGATAAATAAAATTCAATGAAAAGGAGATTATAATTATGAAGAAAGTTGTCAAGAATTATCTCACAAAGTTACAGGAAAATGACAAGAAAGGTTTCTCTCTTGTTGAGTTGATCATCGTTATGGCTATTATGGCTATCCTTGTTGGTATCGTAGCATCTCAGGTGCTTCCGTACATGGAGAAGTCTCGTCAGTCTAAGGATCAGCAGGTATTATCTAATATCTGTACAGACGTTGTATCTGCAATTGCACAGGCTGATCAGGCAGTGGACAGTTTCTCAGGAGTTTCAGTTGAAGATTTGAGTTCAGGTGCTGTTTCGGGTGATGCAGAGGCAAATAAGGTTGCACCAACATTTAAAGAACTTCATGGAACAGTTGCTGCTAATGATATGTCTAGCACATTGAAATCTAAACTTGCTAAGGATAACAACTATGCAGTTCTTATTGATTATACAGTAAGTGCAGGATCTAAGGGTACAGTTAAGGTTTATGTAAGTGGTGATACAGCTAACAAGTTAACTGTAACTTCTGACTGATGATTAAGCATAGTTAACAAATAACAAAAGGAGCCTAAATCATGTCAGTAGCAGCATTAACCGTAGTTTTATACATAATTATCTTTCTCTTTGGAATCGTGATCGGAAGTTTCTTGAACGTCTGTATCTATCGTATTCCGAAAAAGGAAAGCATAGTGTTTCCACACTCTCATTGTATGACTTGTGGTTATCAGCTGCGCTGGTATGACTTGGTTCCGTTATTTAGCTTTTTATTTCTAAGGGGCAGATGCAGGAAGTGTCACACAAAGTTATCGCTTCAGTATCCCTTAGTGGAAGGCATGAATGGAGCATTATATGTAATCGTTTTCTTGGCGAACGGTTGGAATTATATGAGTGTCGTATATTGTCTCCTGACATCCGCCCTTATTGTTTTAAGTGTCCTTGATTTCCGGACTATGGAGATTGCGGATGGTATCAATCTTTTTATTTTATTGCTGGGGATTGCGGCAACATTGCTTGATCTGCATGCCTGGAAGGATCACGTGATCGGAATGTTTTCTGTCAGCGTGTTTCTTTTGGTTATTTATCTTGTTACCGTCGGAAGGGGAATCGGCGGAGGAGATATCAAGCTGATGTTTGGAGCAGGACTTTTGCTTGGATGGAAAGGTGCGGTTTTGGCGTTTTTCCTGGGGTGCATTATCGGTTCGGTAGTTCATCTGATCCGTATGGCGGTAAGTCATGCAGAGCATCGTCTGGCAATGGGTCCTTATTTGTCTGTGGGAATTTGGCTCACGGCTTTGTGGGGAACGCCGGTAATTGATTGGTATATAGGTATGATTATTCATTAGCAGGTGATTTTACAGAGAATAAGAGTATCTTAATGTAACAGGTTGATTGACGTTTTATTCAGAAGATGGCAGTAATTTTGCTGTCACAGAGAGTTTAACAGCGGGCTTATCACGAGCACAGCGTTAGGCTCCAGTTGCAGTTATTGAGATATTCTGCATACGTTGAATTTTGTGTGATGCAAAAATATTGAGACAGGGAGGAAAAGTACGATATGGCAAAACATGTACTTAGTATTGAGATTGGTACGCAAGTGACCAAGATTGTTGAGATTGATTATAAAAAGAAAAACCCGCATGTGTATCGTGCGGTCAGCTTCGCGACACCGGAGGGTGTTATTGAAGATGGTGTCATTCGTGACAAGGATGTGCTTGCAGTTGCATTCCGTAACGAACTTGCCGAAGCAGGTATGAAAGAGAAGAGTGTAGTATTCTCGATTGCTTCCAGTAAGATCGCAACTCGTGAGGTAACACTTCCTAATGTAAAGGAGAATAAGATTGGGGCGCTTGTTCAGGCAACAGCACAGGAGTATTTCCCGATTGATCTGAATGATTATACATTGGCATATTCATTATTAGAGACGATCAAGGAAGGAAAGGAGAAGTCTTATAAGGTACTTCTTCTGGCAGCTCCGGATGATCTGGTAGATAACTATTATAATTTCGCCAAAGAGATGGACTTCAACATTGAGGCACTTGATTACTTCGGTAATGGTTCTATGCAGGTACTGAAGAAGGAGATCGTTCTTGACTATTGTGCATGTATCCAGATCAGTGGCAATACAACGATGATCAACTTTATGAATGAAGGACAGCAGTTGATGCAGCGTACCATTCCACAGGGTATCTTCAATGTAGCTGAGGCGATGGTATTAAGTGAAGAATGTATGATTGATGATATGGATGCCGCTTGTGAGGCGCTTTGCCGTGATAAGCTGGTATGCCGAAGCCTTGATTATAAGGGACTTGATGATGATGACAGCATCGTAAGTGCCCGAATGACAGAGGAGCAGTGGAGACAGCAGGAGGCAAGTAAATCTTCCCGCAAGGTTGTTACCGATGCGATCGGTGAGATCCTTCTGAGTGTACTCCGAGTAATTGACTTTTTCAAATCAAAGTATCAGGGAGTGGAACTGACAAGTATCTATATTACCGGTATGGGATGTAAGGTTTCCGGTATTGAAGAGCTGTTCTCTAATGAGTTGAATATTCCGACACAGAGAATGGAGCATCTGGTAAATGTATCCTTCCCACGTCATTTCAGCGAGGGTCTTTACAACCAGACAGAGTACATTGCAGTTGTCGGTGCAGCAATCGCACCAGTTGGCTTCAAGTCTAAGAACGCAGCAACATCAGGAGCGGGAGCGGATGCACTTCGAAATGCACAGCTTGTCTTTGGTCTTGCTGTGATCTGTGCAGTGGCAATGTCTGTGTTCTCATTCCTGCAGTATAACACAGAGAAGAATAAGAATGACGACCTGAAAGCCAGAAAGGAATCACTGGCATATATCAATACAGTCTTTAAGGAGAATGAGGGTATTAAATCCGTATACGATCAGGTCAACAGTCTTTATAACTCAACAGAGACACAGAATGAGAATCTGAACAGTCTGGTGAAGCAGCTGGAGGCAAATCTTCCGAGAACAATGACGGTAAGCTACTTACAGTCCTCTGAGGATGGCATCAACATGACGATCAGTTCTGAGACAGATATCTCTATCGCAAGAATGCTGATGAACCTTGAAACATTAGAAATGCAGGATAAGGACGGTCAGAAGATACCGGTACTTACCAATATATCAATTCCTTCCGTGACAGCGGCTGATGCAGATGATGGAAGCACAGTTTATAACTTTACAGTATCTGCACAGTACTATCAGGTGGCGCAGGCTCAGGCGGCGCAGGAATCAGCAAATCAATAATACCAGACAGGAGGGAATGAGATATGGATACGAAAAAGAAAATGTCAAATCGTGACAAAATGATGCTTTTTATCTTTGGAGCAATCCTCATCGTTGCAGCAGCATACTTCTTAGTATTTGCGAAGATGAATGAGAGAAAAGATACATTAAAGACAGAAAACGAGACACTTTCACAGGAAGTGCAGAAGCTGGAGACCATGGAGGCTCAGAAAGACAGCGTTCTGGAGGAGACAAGAAAGACGCAGCTTGATGTTGCGGATGTTCTTGGAAAGTTCCCGGCAGAGGTTCGTACAGAGAATGCGATCTACGATCTGAATGATATGTACGAGAGTATATCTGATGTAAAGATTCAGTCAGAAAGCTTTAACATGAATCAGATCTTCTATCAGCAGGGTGCAGTCAGTGATGGTAGTGCATCAACAGATGCGACTACAACAGGAGATAAGACAGCAAAGTCAAATCCTGCATCGGTAGCGGCAATCACTTCAGATACACCGGTTAACGATGTGATCACGGCAGCGGCTGATTATACCGGCTATCGTTCAACCGTCAATGTGACATTTACAACGACTTACGACTCATTGAAGAAGGTTGTGAACTTTATCAATGAATCTAAGAATCGTATGACGATTTCGGAGATTTCAGCAACGGCAGGAGAGGAAGACAATCTTTTGACCTGTAATATGGCAATTGATATGTATGCGATTTCCGGAACCGGTGAGGTATATGAAGCTCCGGATGTAAGCAATGGTAATACCGGAGTGGACAACATATTTAGAAAATAGGACATAAGTTGCAACTGCCGGAATTTTCGGCAGTTGCAATTGTTGTATAAAGATTTGAGGTGAGCCCATGAAAGAGAGAAGGTGCAAAACCGCACAGTGCCTCAGGGATGCACGCGGTTTTACTTTGGTTGAGCTGATCCTGACGATCGCAATTCTGGCTATCGTCACGATACCGATTTTGAGCTATTTTACAGATGCTGCAAAGCATAACGCAAGGAGCAGACAGAAGCAGAATGCAACCGTTCTGGCACAGGAGGTGCTTGAGAGTTTCAAACATTCTGCCTACAATCTGGATGACCCGAATGTTGTATGTTCTGCGGATCCGAACTGGACAGTAGCTGCTCCACAGAGTAGTGATGGCAGCTATGCATTAACACAGAATAAGACAGTTGACAAAAATTCTTTTAAGGTGACAGCGAAGATCACGCCGGTTGATAAGGTGAATGATGCGGCTGTATCAGCGGCACCGGCTTCATCAGCTGCGCCCGCGTCTGTATCAAAGGATTATGAGAAATTTGTGATTGGTACGATGGACACAAGCAAGGATTTGATGTCATCCGATCATGGTCAGACATTGGTTGCGGCAAGCTTTGCATTTAATAACAAGTATACGGCAGCCTGCGCAGCAAATGGTGTGACACCTGAGCCGGCAGGAACTCCGGATCCTGTGACAGGAGTTACGCCGGCGAAGATTGATGCCAATTATTTTAAAAATCGACTGAATTGTGAGATTATTGTATCAGCTAAGAAAGATACATCTAAACCGGGATATGACGTGATTTCGGTGAAGTATCGATATACTTATAATAAAGGCGGAGAAGCATATCCGGAAGGAATCGACGCTAACACAGTTTATGAGGATGTTGTAGCTTCCTCATCCATTAAGGTTGATAAGCTGGAGAATATTTATTTGTTCTATAATCCGTTAAATGTGAATGATAAGATCACGATGACGACAGATGATGATTATCAGCTGCAGAATAATGCAGGTGATCTGAATATGTTCATTATTGCACAGAACAGTGTGCCGGCTTCCACCAGTGACAGTGATCTTCCGACAGGATATTCGAAGCGGCCGGGAAGCTATAAGCTTCCGATCAATGGTGCGGGTTCCGGATTTGAAAACAAGATTAAATGCGTTTATACCAATTTATCCCGGACGGCTGCTATGACAGAGCTGGATGAAACGTCGACGATTGGCGGAAAAGTACAGACCGGTCCGGATGGCAATTACACTTTGGTACATTCTGAGAAGATCAATCGTGTGGCTGACATTACGGTAACCGTTGACAGCCAGGATGGAAAGACACAGAAGATTGTAGAAGTAACTGGTTCTAAGACGCAGGATTAGAGAGGAGTGAGATCATGTTCAAACGATTTTTAAAAGATAAAAGCGGATCGTCGTTGGTCTTGGTAATGATCTGCATGTCATTTCTGATCTTGCTTGCAGGAGCAGTCATTACAACAACTGTTACCAATATTTATCTCAAGGCTTCCCAGAAGGTGACGCAGGAGAATTTCTATGAGACAGATTCTATACTCGACGCTGTGGCAGCGGGCATTCAGAATGAGTCCTCTGAGGCTTCTGCAAAGGCATATGAGAAAGCATTGGGTGAGTATAATGCTTCATTGACTGCGGCAGGCAGTGCGATGAGCGATAAGTATGCGAAGGACTTTTTGAATCTGATGATTCAGTCTCTGACAGGTGGAGACAGCTATGATGCGACAAAGACGAATTATAAATATCTGGATAGTGTTCTGCTTGGTTATCTGACCAAGGATCAGGCAAAATCGTATATCAAGCATGCAGACGATGGTACCGGTGTGACGAAAGGTGACATGGTTTTGGATGGAGATGCTTTAGTGCTTAAGGATGTAAAGGTAATCAAAGCACATGACAAACAGAAGGATTATGAGACAACATTGACAACAGATATTCGTATTGAGATACCTAAGATCAGCACAGATGCACACTCGGAGTATCTTGATTATGCAATTCTTGCAGATGATCAGGTGATTGCAGATAACGGTACGATTTCGGCTCAGGTAGATGGAAATGTATATTCCGGTACGGTGAATCGTGTGGCAAATGCAACATCACCACAGCCGGCAAGCGTTAAGAATAATACACCGTTAGCCGGTATTGTTATTTCCGGTGGAGCATCACTCAAGATCAATGCGGAGCAGATCATTACACGAGGTGATGTGGATGTATCCAATGGCAGCCGCTTTGAAGTTGGCAAGAGTCCATCCAGTGATAAGGCTGCACAGCTTTGGGCAGAGAATGTGATCACAAGTGGTAAGAACAGCAGTAATGAAGTGACGATCGATGCTTCCTCCTATATCGCGGACGATTTGGAGATCAATGGTGAGGGTGACCGGGTTACTCTGAAAGGAAAATACTACGGTTACAATTACACGAATGACTACACAGCCGGAATAACAGGAAATAAGTTATCTACAACGGCTGCATACAGTAGTTCCATTTCAGTCAATGGTTATGATAACCAGTTGCTGATGAAGGATCTGAATGAGCTGGTGCTTGCAGGACGTACATTTATCTCCAAGAAGACGAATGTTGGCGAGACAGCACTTGCCAATCCGGATATTGAGCTGGGTGAATCTCTGGCGGTAAAGAGCAGCCAGTTGTCATACTTTGTAGCAGCAGTAAAGGACGGATCTACCGATGGATTTGTCAAGAGAGTACAGGATCTTCCGGCAAACAATAGTGTTACGTTGGATGATGGTCAGGCGGTTCCGGGCTTTGGTAAATACTCTTTGGATGCGAAGGATTCCATTCCATGCTTTGTATTTAATGCAAACAATGAGGAGTATCTGTTCGACTATGAAGCATATGAGAACCGTATCGGTATCCCGAAGAAGAATGGTGCAAAGCAGTTTGATATAAAGGCATTGATTACGAGCGGTGCAATCAGCAAGACGACACCGTTAAAGCTGTACAGCCGTTATGATCCGAATGTCAGTGCAGATACGATCAAGTATTTCTATCTAAACTTTGACGATTCCAAGGCAGCGAGCAATTTCTTTAATTTGTTTTATCATAACAGCTCGCAGCAGACGGTATACGATGTAGTGAATAAGACATATGTTGATTCCATCGGTATCCAGCTGCCATCCTTTGGATCAAAGGCAGGATATCTGTTATCATCCGGTAACATTATGTACAGTGATGAGAACGATAAGGATGCCAATGGAAAGGCAAAGATCAAGCTGAAGATTGATAATGGCGGTCAGACACCATCAAGCTCTTTTAAAACATTTGCGGAGCAGAACAGTAAGCTGTATATGTCTAAACAGCTTGCGTTGGTGGATGATTATGACGATGCGACCAACAGTCCAAAGTGGAGACTGTATGATGACAGCGATGCCAACCGGGGGGATGACACACTGCTCAAGAGTGGTAGTGCCGATGGAACGAACCTGTTTGCAAAGCTTGTAGATGCAAGCAAGATCAAAACTACGCAGATTGGACGTTATTCGATTACCAAGGATGATGGTTCTAACGGCGTATGCGGATACATTGTTTCAAACGGTGATGTAAAGTGGCCGGAGGATTATACCGCAAAAGGATATAATCAGGACGATCCTTGTTTTATTCTGGCAAAGGGATCTGTAACGATCAACAGCAACAAGTTTAATGGTCTGATTATTGCAGGAGATGATGTGGAGTTCGCAACGAATACAACGGTTTCTTCTGACTCAGAATCTATTGAAAAAGTATTTGAGCAGGATAAGAATTCCGGTAGTCCGGCATTCTTTGATGCAATGAAAGAGTATTTCAGAAAGTCTGTAAGCTCTTCTATTGGAACGAAGGAAGATCAGGATAAGGTCAACAATGTTTCATTTGAGAACTGGAAGAAGAATGACTAATGCAGGAGGTGAAGGCGATGGATATCAGAAAGGATAAGCGTGGTTTCTCCCTGATCGAGCTGATTATAACAATGGCGATCATGGCGGTGTTTGCCGGAGCGATCATTGGAGGCATGTCATACATCAATGCCGGTAAGACCAAGAAGGCCGCTGCAAGGTTGAATAATAAGATCTCCAGCATTCAGACGGCGACAATGACCAAGAAGGGTCAGACGTTCCTCTACATTTATCGGACTTCTGATGGAGTATACAGTACTGCGGTAAGCAGCAAGATTGATACAAACGGTGATGGCAATCCGGATTATCCAAAGGGATTTACACAGAGATCGGAATTAGATCAGTGTTTATCAAGTGGAAAGGTTTCCGGGGATAAGCTTTGCGACAGTACCGTAACCATTACCGGAAAGCAGGGAACCGGTGGTTCTAACTCCGTAACGTTGAGTGAAAGTAATTTCCTCAAGCTGGCTTATTCAAAGTCAACCGGAGCATTTAATTATAGTAATGATGGTTCACTGGATACGAATGGTGAATTTACGGATGTACCATTTTACAGTATGATCGAGATGTCAGGCAAAGAGAAATTCTCAATCAAGCTGGTAAAAATAAGTGGTAAGCATTTTGTAAAGAAAGGTTAAGGGGAGGTGATTGTTCTGAACTGGAAAGATAAGAGAGGTTATACTCTCGTGGAATTAATTATTTCAATGGCGATTCTGGCAATTGTAGGAGGTGCAATCACTCTTATGATGCAGTCGGGAAGCAGAAGCTATTCGAATACGAAAGCGGAGCTTGATCTGCAGATGGAATCCCAGACATTGATGGCGCAGATGAGCACCATGATTATGGAATCAAATTGTGTCAAGTATGACAAAGACAACAATACACTGGCATTGTATCAGGTTGAGCTTAAGTCAACAGCTCTTCCGGCTGTATCAGGTACACCGGGAGCAACTCCGGTTTGTCAGCAGACAAAGACAGTAAAGGATCTGAAAGTGATTCAGTTCAAGGATGGAAAGCTCTATCTGAACGAGCACAATGCAGATGTAGCTTTACCGGCAAGCGGTGGATCGGTAAGCTGTACAGAAGATGATCTGCTTTCTGATTATATCAGTGATTTTAAAGTAGGCATCGATGGAAACAAGGTCACGGTTTCGTTTGATATGAAATCCGGTAAAAAGACTTACAAAATTGACGAGACAACAAAGGTAAGGAATGGTATGGTAGTCTATCCGTAATGGGTAGGCTGCCCTTGAACGTTATAGTGGAGTAAGGAGAGAACGGTTTGCAGTGCGAAACTGTGGAATGGAGGCTGTATCTATGAAAAAATGGTTTAAAAACTTGACGAAAGGAAAACTGGCGATTAGCGTATTGGTCTTGTGTCTGCTGGTGTTTGGCGGATATTTTGGGTATCACAAATTTATTGTAAAAGCGGATAGTATGCCAAATAGAGCAGTTGTAAATACGCTGGAAGATTATCGCAAACTTTGCACCGGAAGTGAGAACGGTGAAGTAGATAAAACACAAAATATTGCGGATGCAAATTCAAAAAATGCTTTTTTAATTTTGGAAATTGTGCCGTATTATGGTGATGCGGAGGTTGGCTATCTAATCGATGGCTGTGAGCCAATTGATCTCACGAATGTTGGAAAGTCTGTTTATGCAGCTGCCAAAGAAAGTACACGTTCTGTAGCAACAGCCGTTTTTAAGGATGAGTATGATAGAGATCGTAAGGATTATGACGATGGTTTGTATAAGGAAGATACTCGTTGGACCGTGGATGATGATTGGGTATTGACCTCCGGAAAAACAATTAAGACACATGGATATTATGAAAAAGTTGCAAATGGTGCTTCCGGTGACTTTGTCATTGATCATTATGAACAGGATACAACAGGAACCTTCTATACAAAAGATGCAGAGGGTAAGGATATTCCGGCGTATCGTCCGGTTTTTAGAAAGGCAAAAGATGGTGAGACAGGTCAGTTTAACTGGACAACACTTTATTATGCGTCAGCAGATACATTTGTTATGTCACGGTCGCAGTTTGATACATATGCTCTGAGTGAAAATAAGTATGTGGCATCGGCAGATGAAGGGATTGATTATAACCCGGGAGAAAGAGAGTATACGACAAGAGAAGACAGCGATTTCTATAGTATTTCTTATACAAATGATAAGGGAGAGAAAGTTGCTTCAGAGGGTAATATCAGTAACTTGTGGGTTAACATTGAAGGAATGCAGGTGTTAAAAGGTCATGTGGTTAACACTAATGATTTTGTACGTACATCTTTGGATTTGGATGATGAATCAGAGACTGCGTGCAGAAATTTGAAAATTGCAGTTAAGACAATTGAACCTCAGGAATTAAAGAAACATCCGGAATGGATTGACTACGCGGATTTGTTATATATGCATCAGAAAACATCAGTTGGTACCTTCCCGGATTTATGGTGTAATGCAAATTTGGATAAGTATCATCGAAATAAAGATGTACTTGGAGAGTCATATTATAAGGATAAGGATCCGTTTATCATTGAAGCGGATGGAACGGTGAAATCCAAGAGTACAGATAAATCAATAAGAGAAGCGTTATTGAATTCTAATTTTATCTCTGATAACGATTGGGGTTGGACAGTAGCGAAGAAATTATTCTTCAAGATCAATCAGTTGGAGACATATGATGGGAGCGGAAAGTATGGATTTGCTCCATTATTGACTTCAAATGATATGATGAATGATTTGAAGGGACTTTCCGGGAACAGCAGATATAATGCTGATGATTTAAAGACAGTAACGAATCAGCATTTGGATTATACTACCATGGAGGTCGGAATTCCTAAAACTCCTTGGACTCCAGGTGATAATACTGGTAAATATACAGGTACAGGTACTAATTGTGGTATGTATAAATTCTTAATCATGAATTTTTTAATGAAACAGGAGAATTTTTACAATTACTTCTTCCAGACAGAAAGAGATGCTGGAGGAAAGGTCATTACAGAAAATGGTGATATATCCTACTGTAGTCCACAAAAAAGTGCTGATGCACAGGAATATTGGAATCCTGATGCATTTCTTCCTGTTGCGGAGGGCAATGATTATACAAATCTTACAGATGCGCAGAGAGAGCGGTATTCAATATATTATTCACAGGGATCATATCTGCAATTCCCTACACCGGGTCTTGCCGGTGCTACGTTCATTTATAACTCAGATACATCCTTGTCACAGGGATTTAATAATGCCAGAATTGATGAAACAGATTCAACCAAGGAGGCATTTGACTGGTTTGAGAAAGAGTATGGTGAGAGACCGGATAAGCTGACCCCGGCACAGATGGTTCATTATCTTCTGCAGTATAAGAGACATGGTAATGACGATGATGATGTTGGAACCAGAGACAAAGAGACAATGCATGTATTGGAGATTGAACCATGTGCTGATTACTTTATTACAGAGAAGTATTTGGTTGGAACATATCTTCCGGCATCACGTTTCAAAGGTAAGATTGAAGTAGACCATATGACTACCGCTGAGTTTAATGGATCAAAGCGTGATATCAATGGATATTATGACTTGATTTATATCGGGGATAATATTGGTAAATTTAATACGACAACTACGCAGAATAATGGCGTTAACTATACCAATACCGCATATAATGACAGTAATTTGGATAAGTATGTATATCTGCATGTTGGTGATAAATCAGGAGATGTACGTTCTTCCGGTAATGATATTTCCAAACTGAAGAATGAACAGCTTCAAAAGTATGCAGAAGGTGGAAATGCGTTGGTACTTGCTGACAGTTTGGCAACGTTTAAGTGGGACACAAACGATACAACAAAGATTTCGGATTCATACAAGAATAATTATTTGTCGATTGTTGATTCGACTTCACAAATGCATGCACTTCTGGAAAAATTAAAGAGTGCTAACAATGTAAATAAATTTAGAAAGAATAACATCTGTGCGCTTTCGAAGCTGAGTGTTAAGTTCCTGAGCGAGAATTGTCTGAATTATATGAAAAATGGATTTTCGCTTCCTGCGAAAACTAAAACAGGATTAACCACTAAGAAGTATAAGGAATTAACCACTCGTTATAAAGATTATGTTGGTCTTTACAGTAAGATAACATCTACTCCGGATCGATATGTTTCGGACGATGGAATGGCAGATAGCAATGAAGTTAATCCGGCAAAGGCAAAACAGTTGGCGTTGACCGATCCACAATTGAACTTCAGCTTTATCATTGGTGATCAGTCATCAGACTATGCAGTACGTATGTATATTGATCTGAATGGTGATGGTAATATTTCTGATGACGAGTTGGTTCAGGATACATTTGCAAATAATTCAGGTTCTCCATATAAATTTGTTGGAGAGGATGCAAAGGATGCCGATGGAAATGTATTCAAAGACAAGAGTGGCAATGCAATTCAGGTTCCAGCAGCGCAGAACTATATTTATGACTTTAGCAGCAATAAGAGACTATATCTGAACAAGACCAAAACATCGGGTGCTGTTTCCTGGAAATTTGTATTATATAATACAAAGACTAAAGAAAATTATCAGTCAGTAACGGGAACATCATTTTATAAGCGCTCTGATGGAAAGACAACATCAATCAAAGCATTACAGATTCTCGAAGATGATCAGATGAACAGTCAGGCAAATTTGGAGAATCAGCTTGCAGGAAGCGGATTGTTCAAGGATTGGGTTGATAAGTTGAATGATACCATTGGTTTGGATGAGAACTATAAAGTAACAGTTAAGACAGTAAGTCTGACAGATTTCAATTCACAGCTTCAGGCAGGGACAATCGGTGGTGCTAACGGAGAGGATTATAATTGTTATATAGTCAGCTGTTCTACTAAACTATTCGGCGATAATGCATATAAGGATGCAGCAGATTATGTATCCTCAAGGGCAAAAGCGGGTGCTTCTGTTGTAGTAACCGGTGAAACAATTGATGACAATAATAAATCATCAGAAGTAAAAGATATCCTTAACATGAGCCGTTTTACAGATGATTTGAAGTTGTATGGCGATATCAAGGACACTGCGAAGAAACCAAAAGAGACAGACAAGGAATATGATAATAAAAATAAATTAGAATATACCTATGCAAAGGTTATGAAGGAGGGATCCGGAAAATACAAAGTATATAATAACAAGCTTTGGAAAGATGTCGATTACAATAAGGTTGCTAAGGCGAAGAAGATTAGTAGAAACAATATAGGAAGCCTTACAACATACCCATATACTATTAGTAGTTCTGTTGATATTGCGTCATCAGCAGCTCAGGTGTACCAGTTGAACATGAATAATGAAGGATTGGTTGTCTGGTATTCATTGGGACCGGATGGTGATGGCGATGATACAGAGTATGGTATTTCGCCGAGAGATGCATCGAATAACTATTATTTGTATTCTGTTGAGAATATCACATATGATATGATAGATCTCGCAAATACAACAAGTGATCTGGAGATGAAGTTATTTATTAATACATTGCGAGGAAGTGATGTATCTCCAGCAGTAAGAGTAGATTCTGCTAAGACAGTGGATGCCAACTATAGAGATTTTGCTGTTTCTGAAGTAACAGATGATTACTTCCCGAAGCAGGACTCTGATGCCATCAAGAAGTCGGAAGATGGTTCTGAGATGACTGTATTCAAGGGAGTAATTCAGCCGAATGGCAGTGATTACCGTGATTATAAGTCAAACTCTAAGATTGTAAAGGGAGACAGTCAGAGTCAGGGCAGTGGTGGTAAGATTGATGATGACACTACTATTACGCCTGCACCTGCTACACCGACACCTAAACCGAAGAGAGAGCCGGAAATATTAACACAAAAAGTGAATAGTTGGGATGATATTAAGTCTTATCGTTCCGAGAATGGCTCGCAGTTTAAGGGATGGGATAATAGTAGTATATTAGTGATTGATTATAAATCTAATGCTGCTGGTAACTCTTGGTATAATGACGGAGTTGGTTACATAAAGGACAAAAATGGAACGACAGTGTTGACGTTACCGAATAAAACACAAGTATACAAGATCACTCTTGGTCAATTGAAAGAGAAATATGGCTTAGATAAAAACGATGATATTGGATATTTTAATATCGAAGCTAGAGACGGATGGTGTATTAGTATCAATTTGATTGGTATTTTTGAGGATGAAGAGCAGTATAAGGACTATAAAAATGGTGGGTCCTCTGTAGATGAAGATACTTCTGGAACAGGTGAGTCTATTATTGATAAAGAGTCCCAGAAAGATATTTATGGAACTCACGATTCGTATGACTTGCTGGCAACTCCGGCGCCGAAATATATTCCTGACACGGCTACACATCGTGTATCGTTTACACCATATACAAACGCAACGGATTGTGTTAACGTTAATTCGTTTAAGATTTCTATGGTGACAGCAAGTGCATCAAACCTTGGAACTTCTAAGGAAAAGACAGTTAGCTATGTGGATGAGATTTATCAGAAGGTAACGACTGCGACCGGTAAGTATGTATGGAAGTTCACAGCCAATAAAGATCATACGTTTACGTTGAAAGAAGGTAATTTCCTGAAAGATAGAACGCAGTATTTCTTCTTTAGTGATGACAACTATATTAATACGACAACAACGTATGATAATGATAATACAAGATGGGTACGTTTCGATATTTCGAACCGTAGAAAGTCAGCAATCAGTTATCTGCATCTCTATTATGAAGGAAATGTAGATACAACATATGTATTTGATCTGGATTAATCAGATGATACAAGAGTGGTTTACGAAACACTGTAGAGAGGGCTCTGTGCAGCAATGCGCAGAGCCTTTTTCATATATAGGAAAATGCCTGTAACGTAGTGTGATGTCAACGAGAATTGCCAAGCAATTCTTGGAGGGCAAAACGCTGGTTTTGCCCTTTTGATTGGGTGTCAGACCGTACGTCATCGTAGTAATGAGGAATATAAGGAGAAATAAGATGTGTTGATGGAATAGGAATGAATAGGGTAGAATTCATTTTGAAATTTATTTTCTTTGGAGATTTGACTTGCTAAGAATATGAAAAAAGAGTATAGTGATTATATCTGTTAGATTCCAATGAAAAGAGTAGGAGGACATCGATATGAAGGTTTTAGTGACAGGAGGAGCTGGTTTTATTGCCAGTCATACGAACGTGGAGCTTTTAGAGGCTGGATTTGATGTGGTGGTCATTGATAATCTGGTGAATGCAAGCAAGGAGTCCATTCGTCGTGTGGAGAAGCTTACAGGGAAGAACGTGCCTTTTTATGAGGAAGATCTGATGCATGAACAGGCGGTTTATGACATTTTTGAGAAAGAAAACTTTGATGCGGTGATCCATTTCGCTGGTCTGAAGGCAGTGGGTGAGTCCTGCCGGAAGCCATTGGAATATTTTGATAATAATATTACAGGAACATTGAATCTCCTGAAGGCAATGAGAAAATATGGCGTTAAGAATCTGGTATTCAGTTCTTCCGCTACCGTATATGGTCTGCCAAAGACCGTACCGATCACAGAGGATTTCCCATTGTCAGTGTCCAATCCATATGGACGTACGAAGCTGATGATCGAGGATATGCTTCGTGATATTTATAAGGCGGATGACAGCTGGAATATTGCACTGCTTCGTTATTTCAATCCAATCGGAGCACATGAGAGCGGTGAGATCGGAGAGGATCCGAATGGCATTCCGAACAATCTGCTTCCATATGTGGCAAAGGTTGCAGCAGGACAGTTAGAGTGTGTTCATGTATTTGGTAATGATTATAATACACCGGACGGTACCGGTGTGCGTGATTATATCCACGTTGTTGATCTTGCTAAGGGGCATATTAAGGCGTTGGAGAAGCTGGAGCAGAATCCGGGTCTTGTTACATACAATCTTGGCACCGGTGTTGGATACAGTGTACTGGATATCATTCATAACTTTGAGAAGGCTTGCGGTAAGGAGCTTCCATATGTGATAGATCCGCGCAGACCCGGAGATATTGATATCTGTTATGCGGACTGCACGAAGGCGAAGGAAGAGCTTGGCTGGGAGGCACAGTATGGCATCGATAAGATGTGTGAGGATGCCTGGAGATGGCAGAGCAAGAATCCAAACGGATATCGCAGTTAATTTGACAACAGATATATTCCATGATATACTTGGATTTGTAAGTTTCGTGAGTTGATAACCATGAGAGATTTAGAATTGAATATTTCATGATTTGATGACCATGATATATTTGGAATTGAGTAGTTCACGAGTTGATAACCGCGAGACACTTCATCACATATAAATGCGAGGAAGGGAAGAAGTAGTACCAGAGGAAACCTACAGAAAGCTGCCGGTTGATGAGAGGCGCAGGGGCATCCTGATATGAATACATCCCAGAGCAGCCGGCTGAAGGTTACAGTAGGTCCGGACGGCATTGCACTCCGTTATTGTGCAGGGATATAGAGGTATCCTGCAGAGCTTCTCATCGTGAGGTGAGGAGGAATAAAGGTGGTAACACGATTACATCGTCCTTTATCGGCATTTGCCGGTAAAGGACTTTTTTGTGCAAAAATGCACGGAATCAAAAAGAAAGGAAAAGAACAATGACAACTTACGACGAATTAGTAGCAAGAGGTTTGATCGCTCAGGTAACGGATGAGGAGGAGATCAAGGAATTAGTTAATGACGGAAAGGCTGTCTTTTATATTGGTTTTGACCCGACAGCAGACAGTCTTCATGTAGGTCACTTTATGGCACTCTGTCTGATGAAGCGTCTACAGATGGCTGGTAATAAGCCGATCGCATTGATCGGTGGTGGTACTGCAATGATCGGTGATCCGAGTGGTCGTACCGATATGCGTCAGATGATGACAAAGGAGACGATCGCACACAATGTTGACTGCTTTAAGAAGCAGATGAGCCGTTTCATTGATTTCTCTGATGGAAAAGCACTTATGGTCAACAATGCAGACTGGCTTTTGGATCTGAATTATGTGGAGCTTCTTCGTGATGTAGGACCACATTTCTCTGTAAACCGTATGCTTACCGCAGAGTGTTACAAGCAGCGTATGGAGCGTGGTTTGAGCTTTTTGGAGTTTAACTACATGATCATGCAGAGCTATGACTTTTACGCACTGTTCCGGAAATATGGCTGTAATATGCAGTTCGGCGGTGATGATCAGTGGAGTAACATGTTAGGTGGTACGGAGTTGATCCGTCGTAAGCTTGGTAAGGATGCGTATGCAATGACGATCAATCTTCTTTTGAACTCTGAGGGTAAGAAGATGGGTAAGACACAGTCCGGTGCGGTATGGCTGGATCCGAACAAGACGTCTCCGTTTGATTTCTACCAGTACTGGAGAAATGTGGCAGATGCAGATGTACTCAAGTGCCTGCGTATGCTGACATTCCTGCCATTAGAGCAGATTGAAGAGATGGATCACTGGGAGGGAAGCCGTCTCAATGAGGCAAAAGAGATCCTAGCATTTGAGCTGACCAAGCTGGTTCACGGTGAGGAAGAGGCACAGAGGGCACAGGAAGGCGCGAGAGCACTGTTTGCCGGTGGCGGAAATACTGCCAATATGCCTGAGGTTCAGCTTAGCGATGAGGATTTTGAAAATGGTGAGATCGGTATTCTCAGACTCCTTGTGAAGGCTGGTCTGGCGTCCTCCAACGGAGAAGCACGCAGAAATGTTGAGCAGGGCGGTGTCTCCGTGGATGGTGAGAAGATTACTGACGTGAAAGCACAGATCGCAAAGGACAGCATCGGTGAGGACGGAATTGTTCTCAAGCGTGGTAAGAAGAAATTTATGCGTATTGTGGTAAAATAATCATTTGAAATTGCACTTAAAAGTGTCAATAAAGAATTTAGAAGTTTTTAATCAATAATGTCCATGAATTGGACAAAAATATACCGGTTCCCCAAAGTTCGTGATGATTGGCAGGTATCCAGAGGTCTGGAAGCTTATCAATCAGCGGATGATTGGGAAACCGGTTTTGTTTTAAAAAAAATTAATCCATACATAAAAGAGAAAGGATCTGTGCATACACATCTTCGTTTTTCTCTTTGAAACGGCGGCAGACATCAACTGCCTCCTCTTCGCTGGTTACATTCAGTGAAACTTCAAGAAGCTTGCTGCCACGTTCGTAAATGCAGCCGGTAGCAAGGTACTCGTTCGGACGGATCATCGTGTAATCGGTCTTGATGGAGGTTGTCTCCACGATCGCAAGACGGTTCTTCTCAAGATATTCATCAATCTGGCGGCAGGTATCCGTAGGAAGCTGATTACCAAAGAAACGAAGCGTCTCCTTGCCGATCTCCGCAATGGTGTAGTAGGATTTTTCGTGTGTCTGATCCACGAGGATCATGGCATCCTCCGTAAGCTCCGATAAGGTCTGCTGAATAGACAGATAATCGGTATATCCCGTTTCCAAAATGAAATCAGAGAGAATAGCATTTGGCATAGGCTGGTCTGCCTGATTCAGAAAATATAGGATGATCAGCTTATATAGCTGCAGCGACTCTGGTGTCATAATGGTACCTCCTTTGCGTTTTATATAAGGCATCCCTGATAGAGATGGGTTTGTTTCATCTGATGTGCGATGGTATTTAAAATATCGCGCTTGTGCAGACTCCATGTCGGAGCCAGTAAAAGATCCTTTGGCCCGTCCCCTGTAATGCGGTGTACCACGATATCCGGTGAGAGATGGGCAATACAATCAAGTAGGATAGCAATATATTCGTCTTTTGTCAATGGGGCAATGAGACCTTTTTGCCAGTCATCGGCAAGTGTTGTTCCTTGCAGGATGTGAAGCAGTTGTAATTTGATACCGTTAATCCCAAGTGTGTTCAGGTAGCGGATCGTTTCCAGCATGTCCTCAGGTGTTTCTCCGGGAAGTCCGAGAATGACATGGACGATCACCGGAATGCCGCATTCTTTAAGGCTTTGAACCGTCTCCTCAAAGCAGGAGAGCGGATAGCCTCTGCGGATCAGCTTTGCCGTGCGTTCATGCATTGTCTGCAGCCCCAGTTCGATCCAGACCGGCTTTTGCTGATGACACGTTGCAAGCAGTTCATGAGTCTCTGGTGTAAAGCAGTCCGGACGTGTGGCAATGGATACGCCGGCAACAAGAGGATGGGACAATGCTTCCTCGTAGAGAGGACGCAGATAGGAAATGGGAGCGTAGGTATTGCTGTAGGATTGAAAATAAGCAATATAACGGTTTCCACAATATTTCCGGCTGTCTTTTAGCCGGCGGATCCCCTCATCAATCTGGCGAGTCACAATGCCTGCATGATATGTGAGAGCAGAGTAAACGGGCGCACCATGAATCGGAACAGGAGATAAGCAATCTCCGGTCATATTGCGTGGAACCGCAAAATCACCGGAACCTCCTTCACTGCAGAAGCTGCAGCCGAGCCTTCCTTTCGTGCCGTCCCGGTTGGGACAGGTCATACCGCCATCAATCGCGATCTTGTACAGCTTTTCTCCAAACTGCTGTTTTAAATAACAGTCCAGAGAGTAGTAGGGCTTTCCGTTCCATTGTCTGCAATGCATTTCGTAAGCAGCTTCCTCAGGGGAATGACTTCGTCGGTGTCTGCCCATCTTAGTGAATGTGATCCTTGATCGCCCGGGATACAACCTCGGCAACGCGTGGATCAAACGCTTCCGGAAGAATATTATCTTCGTTTAGATCTTCATCGGCAACAAGTCCTGCAATGGCATAGGAAGCGGCAAGCTTCATTTCCTCAGTGATCTGGCTGGCACGTCCCTCGAGAGCACCCTTGAAGATGCCCGGAAATGCAACAACATTGTTGACCTGATTTGGAAAATCGGAGCGACCGGTACCAACGACACGCGCACCGGCTTTCTTTGCAACATCCGGCATGATCTCCGGTACAGGGTTCGCCATGGCAAACAGGATCGCGTCCCTGTTCATGGAAGCAACCATCTCCGGTGTGACGATATTTGGAGCGGATACACCAACGAAAATATCAGCACCCTTCAGAGCATCGGCAAGAGTACCTGTCTTGCCGGTCAGGTTGGTAACCTCCATCATGTCCTTCTGCATCCAGTTAAGATCGGCAGATTCTCTGGAAAGGATACCGGACTTATCACACATAACCACATCCGGGAAACCGAAACGAAGCAGCAGCTTGGTAATCGCAACTCCGGCAGATCCGGCACCGTTGACAACAACGTGGCAGTCCTCTTTCTTTTTATTGACAACCTTCAGTCCGTTCATGATACCGGCGAGAACAACGATTGCTGTACCGTGCTGGTCATCGTGAAAGACAGGAATATTTAATGCTTTCTTGAGACGCTCCTCAATTTCGAAGCAGCGTGGTGCGGAGATATCCTCCAGATTGATGCCGCCGAAAGCAGGAGCAATATTGATCACGGTCTGGACAATCTCATCCGTATCCTGGGTATCGAGGCAGATCGGAAATGCATTGACACCGCCAAACTCTTTAAAAAGGACAGCCTTTCCTTCCATAACAGGCATTGCAGCCTCCGGACCGATATTACCCAGTCCTAAAACAGCACTTCCGTCAGAAACGACGGCGACAGTGTTCGACTTGATGGTGTATGTATATGCCGCTTCCTTATCCTCGGCAATGACTTTGCATGGTTCAGCAACGCCCGGAGTATATGCAAGTGCCAGATCCTCTCTGGATTTCACCTGACATTTCGGTGTTGTTGTGATTTTTCCGTTCCATTCTTTGTGAAGCGATAATGCTTTTTCTTTGAGATCCATAATTCAATCCAAACCTTTCTATAAACGTGTTCTTGGCGTAAGCCATATAAATCAATCATATCATATTTTATATATGAAAACAAGAAAATCCGGTTGGGTATTTACAGATTGGGAATTTTTGTATATACTTAAGAAAATTGATCTGTCAGACGGAATTCATTTGTTCTATTGTTGATTATTTCAGAGTTTATTTCGTTGAAGATTCATTAAATTTCAGAGGATATATAATTAAATAGTTATTCCAAATGGAGGTAATGCATGGAAGAGTTAGAAAAAATGTCATTGGTGGAGTTACGTTTGTATGGCAGAAAGCTTGGCATGAAGAACGCAACGACATTTAAGAAAAAGGAATTGATCGGAGAGATTCAAAAAATTCTGGCATCCGGGGAGGCACCGGAAGCAGAGAAAACTGCGAAAAGTTCTGCAAAAGGTTCAAGAGAGAAGAAATCAGATACGACCGAGGGGAAAAGAACAGCAAAGACAACGGCAAAGCCGGCAGGAAGAAGAACAGAGAGACGTCCGGCAAGAAAGAATGATTATGAGGACAGAGGTGCGGCAGGAAGCAGAGCACCAAGACCGGTTGTCCGTGGCGGATATACCTCGAATCTGCAGGAAATGCATACCGTCCGTGAGGACCGCAGATATGGATCCGGCAGAGATAACCGTTATAACCGCGACGAGAGAAGTAACGGACGTGAGGACCGCTATAGCCGTGATGAGAGGAATAACGGACGTGAGGACCGTTACAGCCGTGACGAGAGGAATAACGGACGTGAGGAGCGCTACAGCCGTGATGAGAGGAATAACGGACGTGAGGACCGCTACAGCCGTGATGAGAATGGAAATAATCAGGAAAACTACAGTACACATGACAGGAATGCGGCTCATGACGATTCACAGCATACCGGTCATGTAAATATGAGAGGCGATGCAGCAACGATGCCGTTTTCTGAGCTGGCACAGCTTGACAGTGGCGAGACAAAGACAGGTATTCTTGAAGTAATGCCGGAGGGATATGGTTTTGTGCGCTGCGACAATTATCTGCCGGGCGAGGCGGATGTTTATGTATCTCCTGCAATGATACGCCGTTTTGGCCTGCGCACCGGTGATATTCTTGTGGGTAATACAAGAATTAAGAATCAGAATGAGAAGTTCAGCGCACTGCTTTATGTGAATACGGTCAATGGCTTTAGTCTGGAGGAGACGGCGGCAAGAGCGAAGTTTGAAAATCTTACCCCGATCTTTCCGAATGAGCGGATCCGCCTGGAGGTGCCGGGAGCCGGTAACAGTAATATTTCCATGAGAATGATGGATCTGATCTCGCCGATTGGAAAAGGACAGAGAGGAATGATCGTATCCCAGCCGAAGACCGGTAAGACGACACTGTTAAAGCAGGTAGCAAAATCAGTCACACATAATCATCCGAATATGCATCTGATCGTTCTTCTGATCGATGAGCGTCCGGAGGAGGTGACCGATATCAAGGAATCGATTCAGGGAGAGAATGTAGAAGTGATCTATTCGACCTTTGATGAGCTTCCGGAGAATCATAAGCGTGTATCGGAAATGGTGATCGAGCGTGCAAAACGTCTGGTGGAGCACGGCGGTGATGTGATGATTCTTCTGGATTCCATTACACGTCTGGCGAGAGCGTATAACCTGACTGTTCAGCCAAGCGGTCGTACATTATCCGGTGGTCTTGATCCGGCAGCACTTTACATGCCGAAGCGTTTCTTTGGTGCGGCGCGTAATATGCGCGAGGGCGGAAGTCTGACCGTGCTTGCAACAGCACTGGTGGATACCGGCAGTAAGATGGATGATGTTGTGTTTGAGGAGTTTAAGGGAACCGGTAACATGGAAATGGTTCTGGATCGAAGTCTTTCTGAAAAGCGCCTCTTCCCGGCGATCGATCTGCCGAGATCCAGCACGCGAAGAGACGATCTTTTGTTAGATCAGGAGGAGCTTGAGGCGAATTTCCTGATCCGTAAGGCGTTTGGCGGTTCCAAGTCTGAGGAGGCGGTGGAAAATATTATTTCCATGTTCCGCAAGACAAAAGATAATAAGGAACTGATCCAGCTTGTCAAAAAAGTGAAAATTGTCTGAGAAAAATGCTTGCATTTGAAATTATGCTATGATATACTGAGTAAGTTGTGTGTAAGTAATAGGTTATCCCTGTCAGGATAACGAAAGGAGGTTACTAACATCATGAGAGAAGGAATTCATCCTAATTATTATCAGGCAAAGGTTGTCTGCAACTGTGGAAATGAGTTTGTAACAGGTTCTACAAAGGAAGAGATCCATGTAGAAATCTGCTCTAAGTGCCATTCATTCTACACCGGACAGCAGAAGGCTGTTAAAGCTCGTGGTGCGATTGATAAGTTCAATCGTCGTTATGGCATTAACGCAAACTAGCGGGATATCTGGCCGGTTTTCCGGTCTTTCAAATGGTCACAGTACCTTTGTGGTATTGTGACCATTTGTGTTAAAAACAGTTTTCGTTGGAATGCATTATTGAGGAAGGATAATTACTATGAAATCATCAGGAATTGGCGGGCAGGCAGTGCTCGAGGGCGTTATGATGCGCAACCACGACAAATACGCCGTGGCAGTCAGAAAGCCCGATGGAGAAATTTCTGTTAAAAACTGGGACACACGAAGTATCCGGGAACGCAATATTTTGCTGCGGCTTCCGATCATCAGAGGTGTTGTCGCATTTATAGAGTCGTTGGTGCTTGGAATTAAGACGCTGACGTATTCCTCCGGCTTTCTGGAGGAGGAAGAGGAACGTTCCCTGCAGCAGGGAGAGACGCAGGTGTCAGACCGGAGAGAGGTTCTGGAGAATGTTCTGATCGTGACATTGTCTATTTTGCTGGCAATCGGATTTTTTATGATCCTGCCGTTTGCCGTGTCGGAGCTGTTTCGTGGCAAGGTGCATTCGCAGACAATGCTCACAGTGATCGAGGCTGCATTGAAGATGCTTCTGTTTCTCGGGTATGTGGTTGCAATATCATTTCTAAGTGATATTAAGCGTACCTTTATGTATCATGGCGCAGAACATAAGACGATCAACTGCGTGGAGAACGGACTTGATCTGACGGTTGAGAATGTACGGACACAGTCGAGATATCACAGACGATGCGGGACAAGTTTTCTGCTTGTGGTAATGATCGTCAGTATTATCTTTTTTATGTTTATAAGGATTGACAATCTGTGGCTTAGGATGCTGTATCGTATTCTGCTGATCCCGGTTGTAGCGGGTGTTTCCTTTGAATTCATCCAGTTTGTCGGTAATTCGGATAATCCGGTGGTTCTGTTTCTTGGAAAGCCGGGAATGTGGCTGCAGAAGCTGACGACCAGGGAGCCGGATGACGGAATGATCGAGGTTGCAATCGCATCGGTAGAGGCAGTATTTGACTGGAGAGCCTATCAGGCAGGGATCCGGAAGGAATTAAGCAGACGCAAGCGTCATAAGAAGCATCGTGAGCGGGAAGAAAAGAAGGTCATTCCGGAAGATATTGTTCAGGATGCCGATTACGAGCAGTCCTTCGCCGCACCGGATCCGGAGACTTCCATGGAGCTGAGTGCAGAGGATGAGAAAGCCTTTGACAGACCGCAGGAAAGCAAGAAGGCAGAGAAAGCTTCCACAGCAAAGAAGTCGAAGGCAGAAGAGGAAGCAAAGGAAGAGAAGACTTCAGCAACACAGAAGAAATCAAGGACAGAAAAGGCGGAGAAATCTTCCACAGCAAAGAAGCCGAAGGCAGAAGAGGAAACGAAGGACGAGAGGACTTCAGCGACAGAGAAGAAGACCGTGGCAAAAGAAGAGAAGGTCTTTGTAGTGTCTGAGAAAGAAACCGAGGCAGCAGTCAGGGAAGAAAAGGCTGTCCGGAAAGAAAGCAGAAAATCTGACCGCAGACCGGCGAAAAAGAAAAATATTTTTGATAAGCTTCCACGTTCCAAGAAGCGCCGTGAACTGGAGGAGCGCGAAGCAAGATACCGCAACCGTGCGGCAGAGCGTATGCGCCAGATCAAGGAGCAGGAGGAAAGAGAGGCTGCTCATGAGCGGGCATATCAGGAGGCGAGAAAGCGGACGGCAGAACGAATTGCAGCAACGCAGGAGCTGCCAAAGCTGCAGCTTGATCAGGATAAGGACGAGCTGAAGAGTCTGGATCGTTTCTTCGATGATAAATAGCAGCCGGCGTCTGACGGGGTTTGGAAAGGAATGAGTGTTTGCGTGGTCTATAGAGAGCTTCTGGAAGAAGGAAAGCACATTCTGGCTCAGGCAGAAATTGTCGATGCGGAATGTGATGCATGGCTTTTGCTTGAGCATGTCAGTGGAATGAACCGGGCGCAGTTTTTTCTGCATCAGCAGGATACGGTGCCGGATGAATTGGAAGCGGATTATCGGGGAATGCTCCGAAAAAGAGCAGAGCATATTCCACTGCAGCATTTGACGGGGACACAGGAGTTTATGGGACTTGAGTTTCAGGTGTCACCGGATGTGCTGATTCCGAGACAGGATACAGAGCTTCTGGTGGAGAAGCTGTTGCCGCATATACAGGGGAAACGGGTACTCGATGTGTGTACCGGTTCCGGTTGTATTGCGATATCGTTAGCCGTGCTTGGAAAGCCGGAGCAGATGGACGCAGTGGATCTTTCTGAGAAGGCACTTATCCAGGCCGGAAAGAATGCAAAGAGGCTTGGAGCGGACGTTTCGTTTTACCGGAGTGATATGCTGGATGAGATCAACGGCAGGTATGATGTGATCGTATCAAATCCGCCGTATATTGCATCTGATGTGGTAGATGAACTGATGCCGGAGGTGCAGGAGCATGAGCCACGCATGGCATTGGACGGCGGTGCAGATGGACTTGATCTTTACCGCAGGCTGCTTGCACAGGCACCGGAACGGTTATTGTCCGGCGGACTTCTCGCCGTGGAGATCGGATATGACCAGCGGGAGGCTGTGATGGAGTTATTCCGGGAGCAGGGATTTACGGATGTGTATTGTGACCGTGATCTGTGCGGCAATGACAGAGTAGTAATGGGAAGATATCAATAAATTGGACTGATAAGGAGGAAAACAATGTTTGATCGTTTAGAGGATTTGGCGCGGAGTCTGGAAGAAATTAATATGCAGCTTACGGATCCGGATGTCATTAATGACCAGAATAAGTATCGTCAGCTCATGAAGGAGCAGAGCGAGCTGACCCCGATCGTGGAGAAGTATCAGGAATACCGTGCGGCAAAGGACGGCATTGAGGAAAGTCTGCAGCTTCTTGAGGAAGAGAATGACGAGGAAATGCGTGAGCTTGCCAAGGAAGAGCTGTCAGAGTGCCGTGCAACGGTAGAAAAGTGCGAGCAGGAGCTTAAGATCCTGATGCTGCCAAAGGATCCGAATGATGATAAGAATGTTATCGTGGAGATCCGTGGCGGTGCCGGAGGAGATGAAGCAGCACTCTTTGCGGCAGATCTGTTCCGTATGTATTCGAAGTTTGCCGAGACGAATCACTGGAAGGTAGAAGTGATGAGTGCCAACGAAAACGGAATCGGTGGATTTAAAGAAATAGTATTTATGGTAAATGGTCTGGGAGCGTATTCCAAGCTGAAATATGAGAGTGGTGTACATCGTGTACAGCGTATTCCATCCACCGAGTCCGGCGGAAGAATCCATACCTCTACGGCAACCGTAGCGATCATGCCGGAGGTAGAAGAGGTTGACGTACAGGTTGATCCGAAAGATTGTAAGATCGATGTATTTCGTGCATCCGGAAACGGTGGTCAGTGTGTCAATACGACAGACTCTGCGGTACGAATCACACATATTCCGACCGGAATTGTCGTTTCCTGTCAGGATGAGAAATCGCAGCTCAAGAATAAGGACAAGGCGATGAAGGTACTGCGTTCCAGAATTTATGATCTGGAGCGGGAGAAGGCGGAGAGCGAGCAGTCAGCAGAGCGCCGCAGCCAGGTTGGTACCGGTGATCGTTCCGAGAAGATCCGTACCTACAATTTCCCGCAGGGACGTGTGACCGATCACCGTATTAAGTTTACAAGTCATCGTCTGAATGAGATCCTTGATGGAGATCTGACCGAGCTTCTTGATAATATCATTGCGGTGGATCAGGCGGCGAAGTTGGCGAAGATGAATGAAGAAGCATAAAATAATGCGTGTAAGCTCAGCATTTGACAAAAAACTAAACCGATTATTAAATACAGAGGAATCAAGATAATGGAATTTTGGGATATATACGATGAGAATAAACAGCGTACCGGACGCACGATGAAACGCAACGACTGGTGTCTGAAGGAGGGAGAGTACCATTTGTCTGTACTCGGAGTGATCAGGCGCCCGGACGGAAAGTTCCTGATCACAAAGCGTGCCATGGATAAGGAATGGGCACCGGGCTGGTGGGAAGTTCCGGGAGGCGGTGTACAGGCCGGAGAGGATTCTGCCGATGCTGTTGCCAGAGAAGTGTTAGAAGAAACCGGACTTGATGTGTCAAAGGCAGAGGGCGGTCTTTTGTTTTCCTATCGCCGAGAGAACATCAAGGAAGGCGATAATTACTTCGTGGATGTTTACCGGTTTACCATGGACTTTGAGGAGTCCGATGTCAAAGTTCAGCAGGAAGAAGTAAAGGGCTTTGAAATCGCAGATCTTACGGAGATTGAAAAGTACGGAAACGAAGGAATCTTCCTTCATTATGACAGTATCCGCAAGGCATTTGAATGACCACAATTAAGAATATTCAATGATATTGGGGGCAAAATGATTTTGCCCCCAATTGATATATAAAATGAAATAAAGAATAATTTATGATGCTTACTATATCATCATAAGTGTACCTAAGGTCAGCAGCCCCAAACCGGCTGCTGATTTTTTAGTGAGTTTTTCGTGGAAGACAACCCGTGAGAATGCGATCGTGACGAGAATACTCAGCTTGTCGATCGGAACGACGACGCTGGCAGGTCCTTCCCGGAGGGCATGGTAGTAGCAGAGCCAGGAAGCACCGGTGGCAAGTCCGGACAGACAGATGAAAAACATCTCCCGACGGGAAATACCGCGAAGCTCCGATGCTTTTGACTTGGCAAATACCATGATCCACGCCATGAAAAGAACGACGGTAGTACGGATCGCTGTTCCGAGATTGGAGTCGATACCGCTGATTCCGATCTTACCAAGGATGGCGGTCAGACTGGCGAAAACCGCAGACAATACCGCATAGATCAGCCAGCTTTTCTGTCCGGAGTCGGCATTGGCTGCGTCTGATTCCTTCTTTGTGATCATCAGAAATGTGCCGAGGGCGATCAGGATAACGGCTGCACCCTTTTTCAGACTCATTCCCTCATGGAAGAAGATCAGGGCGAGAAGAATTGTTAAGATCGTACTTGATTTGTCAATCGGAACGACTTTATTGATGTCGCCTTTCTGCAGGGCGTGAAAATAGCAGAGCCAGGAGCCGCCGGTGGCAAGCCCGGACAGGATCAGAAACAAAAGTGTCGATCTGGAAATCTGTCCAATGCCACGGTATGCTCCGGTCAGAGACACCAGAAGCCAGGAAAATGAGAGGACAACGCAGGTGCGGATCGCCGTTGCTACGTCAGAATCTGTTTTGCGGATGCCACATTTGGCAAGTATGGAAGTGATGCCGGCAAAAAAGGAAGAGCCGACGGCATATAAAAGCCACATAAAATCCCTCTTTTCTGAATGTATCAATGTTGTTGATCTTAAAGTATATCATAAACTCATTCTGTTGTGTTCATGATAACCCTTTTGAAATGATAAAAAATGATTTTCTGTTATATCTGACAGAGAAAAAAATATGGCTGGAAACACGGAAGATAACAGTGCTTTCCACAATATGAACGAATTATAACAAAATGAACATACAATTTCTGTGAACCGTTGTATTTTAGAAACGGCAATGCTAAGATAATGATATCGCGATACGGTTTACAAGAAAATGCAGCAAATAGAATGGAGGAAGGAAAATGAGATCAGGCAAAATGAAACGATGTGCCATGACAGGGGTGTTAGCGATGGCGATGATTATTTCGGCGGCACCGGATGTGACTGTGACGGCAGAAATGGATGCCGGCAAAAACGAGGAAGCATTTATCGACACGGAATTAACCTACGGAACGCTTCCGGTGCAGACGGTATCTGCAGTGACAAGAGAGAAGTGCAGCGGCAAGGAGTGGACCGGTACAGGGAACAATTTGGATATTACTTCGGTAAATACGATGGAGGACAGCTCCAATCTGATTCCGTACGGTACAGTAGAGACGGCATTTCTTGGAGCAAGAGATTACGACAGAGAGGAATCAGACTATTATCAGCTTCTGACCGGAAAGGATGAAAGCTGGGATCTGACGGTTCTTAATAACCCGGAAAAGGCAGAGGGACTTGGTTCGTTTGAACAAGAGGATTATCAGGAACAGAAGGGAGACGGCTGGAAGACAGTGACACTGCCGGCAAGCTGGACCAGCTACGGCTTTGATCATTCGATCTATACGAATACGGTTATGCCGTTTGAGAGTGACGCAGAATTTCCGATGGCACCGACGGAAAAGAATCCGGTAGGACTTTACCGAAAGCAGTTTACCGTGAAGGATTCGATGCTTCAGGATAACGGTAAGGTTTATATCACGCTGGGCGGCGTGGAGTCTGCCTATTATCTGTATGTGAATGGGGTAGAGGTCGGTTACAGTGAGGACAGCTATGATCCGCATACCTTCGATATTACCGATCTGCTTCACGCAAAGGGAGAGAAGAATACACTTGCGGTTAAGGTGTTTAAATTCTGCGACGGAACCTGGCTTGAGGATCAGGACATGATCTACGATGGCGGTATTTTCAGGGATGTTTATCTGACAAGTACGCCGGCGGTGCATGTGCAGGATTATGATCTGAACTATGATCTGAACGAAGATTACACGGCGGCAGATATGAAACTGTCCCTGAATACGGTCAACGATGCGGTTACGGATGCGGCAGATATGGCGGCAAAGGTGGCACTGTATGATGCACAGGGAAATGAGGTTGCAAAGACAAATGCTGTTCTTGGTACGATCGCAGCCGGAAAGACCGGTGAAAAGGAAATTTCCATGACAGTAACCGATCCAAAGCTGTGGGATGCGGATCATCCGAATCTGTATACGATGGTTGTTTCATTGTATGACCAGAAAACAGGGCTTCACTATGAGAGTGTCAGCCAGAATGTGGGATTTCGGAAGCTGACATTTACATCGACGAAGGTCACGACCGATGGAAAATATAATAATGCAACCAAGCGTTATGACACGGTAAAGCTTAATGGTAAGCGTCTTTTGATCAAGGGTGTCAACCGCCACGATACGGATGTGGATACCGGAAAGTATGTCTCTCACCGTGTTTATGAGGAGGATGTGCGTCTGATGAAGCAGAACAATATCAACGCAATCAGGACCTCTCATTATCCAAATGATGACTATCTGTATTATCTCTGCGATAAATACGGTCTTTATGTGATGTGTGAGAGTAATAACGAATCGCATGCGATCTATTCCGATGAGGAGAAATTAAGTAAGCTTGAGACGGCAGCAATGACAAGGCAGTCGGCATCCTACGAGCGTTTCAAGAATACGACAAGCAATCTGTTCTGGTCGATCGGCAATGAATCCTCTCAGGGCTGGTCTGAGCGTGACGGCAATTATGCCAATGGCATGTTTGCACATCTTGTACAGTTTTTCAAGGATCGTGACAGCAGCAGAATGGTGCATTATGAGGGCATGAGCGGTGGAAGAAAGGGTTCTACGGCAATTGATATGGTCAGTCATATGTACTATGATCCGGACAGTATTTTATCCTATGCAAAGGATGAAAGCCGCATGCCGTTTATTCTCTGCGAGTATGATCATGCCATGGGAAATGCGGTAGGAAATCTGAAGGAATACTGGGATATTATCAGGGAGTATGATAACATGCTTGGCGGCTTTATCTGGGACTGGGTGGATCAGTCGAGAAAGATTGCGATTAAGGATGGTGCCTGGAATTATTACGGAACAAAGGATGCGCATACAAGCGGACTTTATGATCTGAGTGGATATTTTCTCGGATATGGAGGTGATTGGGGAGATAAAACCGGAGACAAGAATTTCTGTCAGAACGGTCTTATTTCTGCAGACAGAGATCCACAGCCGGAGCTTAAGGAAGTTCGATATCAGTATCAGGATTTCTGGTTTACCTCGGAGAAAGATAAGCTGACCGGGCAGACCATTCATGTCAAAAACGAGAGCGTTTCCAAGGATCTGTCCGAATATGATGTGATATGGGAACTGAAGGAAAACGATACCGTGATCGGACAGGGGCAGATTACAGAAGAACTGGAAGCGCAGCAGGAAAAGGATATCGTGATCCCATATACATTGCCGGAGTCGTTGAAGGAGGGTGCAGATTATTATCTGAATATTTCGGTCAGAACAAAGGCAGCAGACGGTCTTTTGGAAAAGGGACAGGAAATTTCCTATGCACAGTTTGCAGTGGATGCAAAGAAGGCTGCAAAGGCACATAAGTTTAGCAGCGAAAACGTAAGCATTGTAAAGAACGGTAATTATTATAATGTATCCGGAAAGGATTTTAAGTTTAATGTGAATCTTCAGACCGGTCTTCTGGAGGATTATTACTATCAGGAGAAGCTGCTGATGAAGCAGGGACCGCAGCCGAACATCGGACGTGCAAAACTGGATAATGATAACACAAGCTATGCTGATATCATGAAGAATCTGACACTGGCTGCTTCACCGGAGGTGGCATGGAACGCAGATGGCTGTTATGTGATCACTGTGAAATGGCTTTCTGATTTCCAGCTTGATTCAAAGGCAGTGGAGCCTTCTGCAATCGTGATGCATTATCTGGTCGAGAGTGATGGAACCGTTACCGTAAATGTTCAGATGGATCTGACGCATACCGGTATGAAACGTATCACCAAGGCGGGAACAATCCTGACACTGGCAGATGGCATGGAACAGGTAAGCTGGTACGGAAACGGTGACGGAGAAAGCTATAATGACCGTCAAAGTTATACCAGAAAAGGCGTTTACCGGTCAACTGTCAATAATATGTATTATCCGTTTGCGATGCCGCAGGATTGCGGTAATCTTACCGGCGTACACTGGATCAGTGTGACAGGAGAGGACAAGGACGCTGTCGGCATGCTGATCAGTGGCAATCAGGAGGTTAATGCATCGGCACTTCACTTTACGCCGTCCATGCTGCAGGCGGCAAAGCATGTCAGTGAACTGACGCCTTCCAAGGAAACCTATGTGACCGTGGATGCGGCAGTGAGAGGAACCGGAAATGCTTCCTGTGGATATGAGACTTTAAAGAAGTATCAACTTGAGAAGAAAATGTATGATTACAGTTTTTCTCTGATTCCGGTGGCAAAAGAGACCGATTGTATGGAAAAGGCAGTCGATTACAGAGAGCAGACGTATCATTTTGAAGCCACAAAGCAAGCCGAGATCAAGGATGTGACTCCGGCGGAGCCGACACCGGTACCGACAGTGACACCGGATCCGGGAAATGGAAGTGCATCTGTGACACCTTCACCGGTGCCGGATCTGCAGCCGGCGTCCGACAACGGAAATGGAACCGCGGCAGCCGCAAAGACACCGGGTAAAGTGACGAAGGTGAAGGCAAAGGCACTTGGCAAAGGGGCAAAGCTTAGCTGGAAGGCACAGACAGGTGTTGCTTACCGTGTTGCATACGGCACAAGCCGCAAAAAACTTGCTGCACTTAAAAAAGGAAACAGTAAGGGAGCAAAAGGTGTTAAAGTCATTACGGTAAAAACTGCCGGCAAGAAGCTTTCGAATCTGAAGGCAGCGAAAAAGTATTATATCCGGGTATGTGCTGTTGACAAAAAGAGCAAAAAAGCAGGAAAATGGTCGGATATCATATCGGTTAAGACAAAATAAAAGTCTATTTCTGAAAAATAGATAAAATAAAGACCGTCGCATCGAATGGGCGAAAAGTGACAGGAACCCTGTTTTCGGGATGAAACAGGAGGTCTGTTATATGAAAAGTCTGTTTGTGCGGCGGTTGTTTTTTTGAAAATATATGGTAAGATACATAAGTAAAATAAAAGCAAGGGAAATGTGATAATGAGGGTGGATCGATGAGTGTTTATCAGTGTATGTTGGCAGATATCAGTGATGTGGCGGCGTTTTTGCCAAAAGCCGTGCTGATTGGGATCCTTGTGGGGATCGTGCTGCGGCTTTGCCATGTCAGAGGACGGCAGTGGACCGGCAGTGTATTGTTTGTGATCTATGTTGTGGTACTTCTGCAGACTGTGTTTTTTTGCCGGGAGCCGGGAAGCCGGTGGGGGACGGATATGCGGTTGTTTGGTACCTGGGGAACGACGATGCAGGATCATGCATGGGTGCTTGAAAATGTACTGTTGTTTATTCCGCTTGGATTGCTGCTTCCTTTATTACTTCCGAAACGATGGCATCCGATCACGGTTCCGGCGGGACTTTTTGGCAGCATCTGTATTGAGTTTGTGCAGCTTCGCACCGGAAGGGGTTTTTGTCAGCTTGACGATATTGTGATGAATACGCTGGGGGCATTGGCGGGATATCTTCTGTGGCTGGCAGGACGGGGGCTGCTTCGGGGTATTCTTCGGTTTTGCGACAGGCAGGGCAGGCGAAGAGGGTTGTTTGGCGTATGGGCTCTTTTGTGGATGCTTGTGATATTTTCCTTTTCCGCACAGCCGGCAGATGAGTCGACGCAGACGAGCCTGCGGGTTGGCAGGGCTGTCTGTGCGGTGATCGTGCCGGATTATGCGCAGATGACGCAGGAGAAGCAAACTGCCTGGGCTGAGCGTATTGAGTTTCCGGTGCGAAAGGGTGCTCATATGACGGAATATGGAGTGCTTGCCATGTTGTGGCTTGGTGTGCTTGCCGGAGAAGAGATCACAAGGAAACGGGCAGTCATTGCCATTGCCCTGACGGCTCTTTACGCATCGACCGATGAGTTTCATCAGCTGTTTGTGCCGGGACGAAGCGGTCAGGTGCGGGATGTGCTTATCGATTCCTGTGGTGCTGCGATTGGCGTATTGATCGCATGGGGGCTGATAAGAATTTACAGTAACAGAGAGAAACAACACTAAGAAGGGGGCGTTTCCAATGGATCTGATGGTTGGAAGTGTAGATGCCAAAAGGCTGCGCAGAGATCTGATCAGACAGCTTCGCAGCATTTCGAATCAGAAGTCACCGAATGTGCGCAACAAAATATATACCGCAGAGATGGCAGATGAGCAGAGTCTTGTTGCCATGGCGAAAAAGGAAGGGCTGGAGATCCGAAGATATATCCGGTGATAACAGATACAAAAGGAGTACGGTAGAGATGGAATTAAAGGAACAGAATTTAGGGGAGGAGTTATATAATCTTCTGGCGGAACTGCTAAACAGCAAGATGAACCGGACGGTTATGGACAGTATTCGTGGAGAATACGGGGTTTTGCGCTATCTTTGTTATATTGAGGATCATGTGCATGCCGGTAAGCTGACCGAGCATCTTCGTGTTGTGCCGGGAAGAATGACCGACATTTTAAACAGTCTGGAAGCAAAGGGATTGATCACGCGGATCCGCGGGGAAGAGGACAGACGTCATGTAAATGTATGCATCACGGAGGAAGGAAAGAAGCAGGCGGTCCAGATGCGGCAGATGATCAGCCGGGAATATGAAGGGATGTTCCGGATCCTGGGACAGAAGGATACGGAGGAGCTGATCCGGCTTCTGAAGATTGTTCTGTCCTATCCGGATGCAAAGGAGACAAAACGCGAGTGATACGGGGAAATGACAAAAGACAGCTTGTCAGACAGGGAGAGCTGTTGTTATATATTGAAAAGAACGAAGAGGGTGTCACGCTTCTCCGGTGCTATGGGGACAGCCCGGTTGTCACACTGCCGGATATGGTGGATGGTGCTGCGCTGACGCAGATCGGAGATTACTGCTTTGCGGACTCGGCGAGAGCGCAACGCTGTGATGAAGCTTCCGAAGGAACTTACAGGGAGCTTTACGGAGATTATCTGCAAGAGATCTTTCTGCCGGATACGGTCAGAAAGCTTGGAAGTCTGGCGTGTTATAACTGCAAGCATCTGCATACACTCGGATTTGGAGCGGCACTGACAGAGGTGGGCAGCGATGCCTTTATGAACTGCCGCAGTCTTCAGGCGTTTCAGATATCGGCGGGGATGCAGCAGGAGACGGGGCTGAAGCAGCTGCTTGCCCAGAGAATGACCGATGTGGAGGTAACCTTTGTTAAGGGAAACAGTATTGTAGGAAAGCTGTTTTATCCGGAGTATGAGGAGGATCACGATGAGATTGGTCCGGCACATATCTTTGCGATGAGTATTCATGGCGAGGGATTTCGGGCAAGACAATGCTTTCAGAACGGAAGACTTTCGCTGGCTGCGTATGACGAGATCTTTGAGCAGGCGTGTGCTGAGGAAAGTGAAGAGACGCTGTGTCGTCTGGCGGCAGATCGTCTGGCGTATCCGGTAGTACTTTCCGGACAGGCGGGGGAGCGATACCGCAGATTTCTTGCCGGACAGCAGAGTACACTGGCAGAGCTTCTTGTTAAGCAGCAGGATATCACAGGGATCAGGGAGTTTGTACGTGGAGAGATCCTTACCGGAGACGGGATGATAACCGCTGCCCGCCTGGCGGCGGAGACAGAATGGGTGCAGGGAGCGGCAGAACTCCTTACATTGGAAAAGGAACAGGCAGAGCAAAAGAACGGGGAGGATCAATATGCCTTCGAAGAATGGTGAGAATGTCACACCCTCACATATTATGACACAGACCGAGTGGGAAGAGATGATGGCACGCAAGGTGCTTGCTTACACGACCGATGCACTTCTGGTGGATTTTCGTTATATGGGAAGTGCGTTTCAGATCCTGCAGGCGGTTCCGGACGGACAGATCACGACGCTGGCGGTGGACGGAGCAAAGCTTCATTACTCTGCAGAGCAGTTGATACGGGTCTTTAGGAGCAATGAGAAGTATCTGAACAGACTGTATCTGCATGCACTGTTACATTGCCTGTTCCAGCATCTGTGGATCGGCGGAACAAGAGATAGAATGCGCTGGCACATTGCCTGTGATATTGCGGTGGAATATGTGATCGATCAGCTTAAGCAGCCATCGGTACACCGGATCATCGGATGGCTCCGGGAGAAGACATATCGGGAGCTGTCGGAATACGGAGACGGGATATCGGCTGCGGTTGTTTACCGATGGCTTGAAGAGAAGGATATGGAACAGATCGCAGGTCTCGGGCAGGAATTTTTCACGGATGATCACCGTTACTGGCCAAAGCAGGAGCAGAGGCGTGCAGTGCCATCTCCGGTGCAGAATAAATGGCAGCAGGCGGCAAGGCAGATCTCGCTGGAACAGAAGAGACAGGGAGACGATCCGCAGAAGGGACAGCGTCTGCTCACGCAGCAGATGAAGGAGGGACGGAGCAGGCGGTCTTACCGGGACTTTCTGAAGAAGTTTGCGGTCTATCAGGAGGAGCTTACGCTGGATCCGGATGAATTTGATCTGAATTTCTATACCTATGGACTGCGTCTTTACGGCAATCTGCCTCTGGTGGAGCCGGTCGAGAGCAGTGAGGTATGTAAGATCCTTGATTTTGTGGTGGTGGTTGACACCAGCTATTCTACGAGCGGAGTGCTTGTGCAGGGATTTTTGCAGGAAACCTTTCAGATCCTGACCGGGAAGGACAGCTTTTTTCGGAAGGCCAGGATCTGGGTGCTACAGTGCGATGAGACCGTGCAGAAGGAGGATGTGATCTGTTCAAAGGAGGAGCTTGACCGGTTGTTTACGGATTTTGAGATCTACGGTGGTGGCGGTACGGACTTTCGACCGGCGTTTGAACGGGTACAGGAACTGATTGAACAGGGGGCGTTTGAACGGCTGTGCGGTTTGTTATATTTTACGGACGGCAAAGGCATTTATCCGACTGGGAAGCCACCTTATAAAACGGCATTTTTGTTTCTGAATGATTACGAGGAAGAAAAGGTGCCGGTGTGGGCGATGCGCCTGAAGGTGGATGAAGGGCAGTGGCAGAGACATGCAGACAGAATGGAGAATAACGATGAACATTAAAGAAGCAAAAAATGAAATTAAACATACCGTACAGGCATATTTGAATAAGGATTATCTGGGGGATTATCGTATTCCGCCGCTTCGCCAGAGACCGATCCTTCTGATCGGACCGCCCGGAATCGGTAAAACGCAGATCATGGAGCAGATTGCCGGAGAGTGTAAGATCGCTCTGGTTTCCTATAATATTACTCATCATACCAGACAGAGTGCGGTTGGACTGCCGTTTATTCGGGAAACCTCGTATGGAGGAGAGACATATTCCGTCACCGAATATACGATGAGTGAGATCATTGCCAGTATATACCGCCGGATGGAGGAGACCGGGCTTGACGAGGGAATCCTTTTTGTCGATGAGATCAACTGTGTGTCTGAGACATTGGCGCCGACCATGCTGCAGTTTCTGCAAGGGAAAATGTTTGGTAATCAGAAGATCCCGGAAGGCTGGATCATTGTGGCAGCCGGAAACCCGCCTGAGTACAACAAATCGGTCAGAGAGTTTGATATGGTAACCCTGGACCGTGTCCGCAGAATTGATGTGGAGGCTGATTACGGTGTCTGGAAGGAATACGCCAGAGAGCGTAAGCTGCATGGAGCTCTGTTAAGTTATCTTGAACTTCGTCCCAATAATTTCTACCGCGTAGAGGCGGATGTTGACGGTTTGCAGTATGTGACGGCGAGAGGCTGGGAGGATTTAAGCCAGCTTATTTATGCGTACGAAGAGCTTTCGATTCCGGTGACGGAGGAGGTCATTTATGAGTTCTTACATCACAGGGATGTTGCGGAGGATGTGGAGGCGTATCTGGCACTTTACCACAAATATCAGGATGATTACGGGATTCCGGAGATCCTTGCGGGAAATGTGCGGACAGAGGTTTATGCGAGACTGTTTCAGGCTGGCTTCGATGAGCGGCTCAGTGTGGTCGGTCTGCTTGCAGATGGACTGCGTGGTATCATTGAGAAGGTCATCCTGCAAAAGAACAAAACCGATCAGTGGTATGACTATCTGAGACAGTATCAGCATACGCTGAAAGAGGGAACGGATAAAACGCCTGCAGAGGATTACCGGCAGATGCTGGAGACGATTGCGGAGGAGAATGCGCAGCTTGAAAAGACAGGGCTTGTCGACAGGAAGGAGCTTAGCAGGAGAGAGATACTCAGGCAGCAGATGGCAGAAAATGCACCGTCTGCGGCAGAACCCAGGGAAGCCTTTGCACAGGCAAAGCAGGGCTTTGATAACTGCAGGAGCATTCTTGCCGCACAGGAGAAGGCAGGAGAGCAGGCAATGGAAGCAGCATTTGATTTTATGGAAAATGCCTTTGGAAACGGACAGGAGATGATACTGTTCGTCACGGAATTGACGCTGATGTCCGAGGCAGTGCAGTTTCTGGCACAGCATCCGTGTGAACGTTATCTTCAGTATAATCAGGAGCTTTTGATCGGAACCAGAAGACGGGAACTTTTAGACGAATTAAATCAATAGATGTCCGGTCGTCTACTGGACGAAACAGGAAAGATATGTTATACTTTTGCAATATATGGGTCTTGTTTCCATAAGGAGAGAGGGGGACAAAATGACACGACAGGAGGAACGCATCCGTGCAAGACGGCGTCAGAGACGCAGACAGGCGAGAATGGTGCGCCGCGTTGTTTTTGGAGTATGTCTGTTTATCATCCTGATCCTGTGTATTTACGGACACCACAATCATAAGCGGGTACTGTCGCTGCAGAGTAAGATCGACCGGCTGGAACAGCAGCTTAAGAAAAGCAAGTCGGACAGCAATGATCTGAAGAAGCAGTTGGATGAGCTGCAGAAGGAGCTGGAGCAGAAGCAGCAGGAGCTCGATAAGAAGGAGGCAGCCCTTTATGATGATCCGAATAAGCCAAATGTCTATATGACCTTTGATGATGGACCAAGCTCCAATACCGATACGATATTAGATACACTGGCGGCGAACAACATCCGTGCCACCTTTTTCTGTATTGCGCAGAAGGGGGAGGCGAATGAGAAGCGGTATCAGAGGATCGTAAATGAAGGTCATACGATCGGTATGCATTCCTACACTCATGAGTATGGAACCGTTTATGCCAGTCTGGAATCCTTTGAGCAGGATGTGACGCAGATCAGTGATTATATTTTTCAGATGACAGGCGTCCGACCGAAATATTACCGTTTCCCGGGAGGAAGCAGTAACACGGTCAGCAAGGTGCCGATGAAGGAATGTATCCGGTATCTGAACCAGAGTGGTCTGACGTATTTTGACTGGAACGCACAGAATGATGATGCAACCGGTAAGTCCTACACTGCATCGCAGTTGGTGGAGCATGCCATGAAGAATGTCAAAATGGCGGGGGACAATGTGGTGCTTTTAATGCATGATGAGCAGACAAAGACTGCAACAGCCGAGGCATTGCCGACGCTGATCAAGAGGCTGAAAAATGCCGGTTATGATATATTGCCGATCACGGATAAGACACCTTTGGTACAGCATGTGTCAAAAGACTCCGTGAGCTGACAGCCAGGAGCAATCAATAAGGAGGACATAACATGAGTGAATTTGAAGATGCAAATGTAGATAAGGATATACTCAGCCAGATCTTCGGTGACGATATTGCCGATGACAAGGACGATGAGAGGAAGGATGACAGTCTTTTCGCTGACAGCTCTGCCGGAGATAATGAAGACGAGGAGACGGCAGAAGCTGTTTCTGAGACAGAAGAGGAAGTATCAGCAGAGGATATCTTAAAGGATGCAACCGAGGAGGAAGAACCGGAGCCGGTTGAGGAAGAGCTTTCAGTTGAGGAGGTTCTGGAGACTGCCAGAGCGCAGAAGCCGGTTGAAGAGACAAAGGCACCGGTTAAGGCTGCACAGATTGATGTTGATGACGATGATGTGACGGTGATCACTAAGGGAACCACAATCAACGGTGGCATTTCTTCCGAGGGCTCTTTAGAGGTGATGGGTACGATCACAGGAGATGTTGACTGTCTTGGCAGAGTTGCCGTATATGGCACGATCTCCGGTAATGTATCGGCATCCGATGTGCTGGTTCAGACAAAACGTCTGGAGGGTAATATCAAGAGTGACGGCAATGTCGAGGTGGCAGAGGGAACGATCATTCTGGGTGATATCGAGGCAACCTCAGCAACCGTAGCCGGAGCTGTTAAGGGTAACATTGATGTGAATGGTCCTGTTATTGTGGATTCCACAGCAGTTGTACAGGGAAGCATCAAGGCGAAATCAATTCAGGTCAACACAGGGGCTGTTGTCGATGGATACTGTTCATTAAACTATGCAGGTGTAAATCTGGAAGAGTTTTTTGAAGATAAATAAGATATGGGGATGGACAAAGATTATGGCAAAGTATAAGAGAGTATTATTAAAATTAAGCGGTGAGGCACTTGCCGGTCCGAATAAGACAGGCTTTGATGAGGAAACCTGCCTTGGCATTGCGAGACAGGTGAAGCAGTTGGTCGATCAGGGGATCCAGATCGGTGTTGTAACCGGAGGAGGTAACTTCTGGAGAGGTCGTACCAGCAAGAACATTGACCGTACAAAGGCAGATCAGATCGGTACACTCGCTACAGTCATGAACTGTATTTATGTATCAGAGATCTTCCGCTCTGTCGGTATTAAGACAGCGGTTCTGACACCATTTGCGTGCAGCTCCTTTACAGAGCTTTTCTCAAAGGATCTTGCCGTTCATTATATGGAGCAGGGGGTTGTAACCTTCTTCGCGGGAGGCACAGGACATCCGTACTTCTCCACAGATACGGCTCTTGTTCTCAGAGCAGTGGAGATGGAGGCAGACATCATTCTGTCCGGCAAGTCGATCGATGGTGTGTATGACTCTGATCCGGCAGTCAATCCGGATGCGAAGAAGTTCGACGAGATCGATATCAATGAGGTCATCAATCAGCGCCTTGGCGTGATCGACCTGGCAGCAGCCGTATTGTGTATGGAGAATCATATGCCGATGATGATCTTCGGACTCAACGAAGAAAACAGTATCGTAAATACCGTCCGGGGAACCACTCACGGAACCCTTGTGACAGCATAATTATAATGGAGGATTACAATGAGCGTGGAATTAAAACAGTATGAAGAGAAGATGAACAAGACACTCGACAGCCTTTCAGGAGAGTATACAACGATCCGTGCAGGACGTGCCAATCCGCATGTGTTGGACAAGATTACCGTTGATTATTACGGAACACAGTCCAATCTGCAGGCAGTCGCTAACATTTCCGTATCGGAGGCACGCACCCTGGTTATTCAGCCATGGGAGGCAAGCCTGATCAAGGAGATCGAGAAAGCGATCCTTACTTCTGATCTTGGTCTGACACCGAACAACGACGGTAAGGCGATCCGTCTGACATTCCCGGAGCTTACCGAGGAACGCCGTAAGGATCTGGTAAAGGATGTCCGTAAGAAGGGTGAGAATGCCAAGGTTGCGATCCGTAACATCCGCCGTGATGCTAACGACGCGATCAAGAAGGAACAGAAAGCCAATGAGATCTCTGAGGATGAGGAGAAGACATTGCAGGATGATATCCAGAAGATGACAGATACCTATATCAAGAAGGTTGACGGCATGGTAGAGGATAAATCAAAAGAGATCATGACAGTATAAGATACCGGCAGGGATAGGCATATGTCTGTCCCTGTGTTTCCTTATATGGACAGATTATGAAAGGAACAGATTATGGGTGAGAATACAAAAGCAGTGCCGCGGCATGTCGCAATTATTCTGGATGGCAATGGAAGATGGGCGAAGAAGCGTATGCTTCCGCGTAATGCCGGACATGCAGCCGGCAGCAAGAACGTAGAGAAGATCTGTGAGGCAGCATGGAACATGGGAATTGAGTATGTTACGATGTATGCCTTTTCAACGGAGAACTGGTCCAGACCACAGGAAGAAGTCGATGCGTTGATGAAGCTTCTTCACAGCTACTTAAAGGACTGCATTAAGACCAGCAAAAAGAACAACATGCAGGTACGCGTGATCGGCGATATCAGCCGCCTGGAGCCGGAGCTGCAGGATAAGATCCGAGAGCTGGAGGAGATTTCCGCACAGAATACGGGACTTCATTTTCAGGTGGCTCTTAATTACGGCGGCAGAGATGAGATCCGCAGAGCTGTCCGGAAAATGGTACAGGATGCTGAGGATGGCAATTTGAAAGCTTCTGAAGTGACAGAGGATAAGATTGCGGATTATCTTGATACAAAGGATATTCCGGATCCGGATCTGATGATCCGCACCAGTGGGGAGCAGAGACTGTCCAATTATCTTTTGTGGCAGTTAGCTTACGCGGAGTTTTACTTTACAGACACACTCTGGCCGGACTTCAATAAGAAGGAGCTGGAGAAGGCAGTGGAATTTTATCAGACAAGAGACAGACGTTTTGGCGGCGTCTGATCAAAGAATTGGAGATTACTATGTTTTGGACAAGATTAGCAAGTGGAATTGTTCTTGTAGCAGTGACGATTGCATTGATGGTGAATGGCGGATGGCCATTATTCTGGGTAGTGACAGCGATTTCGCTGATCGGACTGTTTGAACTGTACCGTGTGGCAGATCTTCACAAGACACCACCGGCAGTGATCGGTTATATATCAAGCGTGGTTCTTGATATCCTCATATTAGACGGTTATTATGAATATTTAATATTATGGCTGATCCTGACGCTGATGGTTATGATGGCATGTTATGTGATCGCATATCCAAAGTATCATACTGATCAGATGACATTGTTGTTTTTCGGTCTGGTTTATGTGACGATCATGATGTCGTTTATTTTCAAGGTGCGTTATCTGGAGGGAGGTATCCTTACGGTATGGCTGATCTTTGTGGCATCGTGGGGATCTGATACCTGTGCGTACTGTGCAGGCAAGTTATTCGGAAAGCATAAGCTTCCGTCAAAGCTCAGTCCGAACAAGACGATCGAGGGATGTCTTGGAGGCATTATCGGTGCAGCGTTGATCGGATTTTTGTTTGCGCTGGCGTTTTATCGTCAGGAGACCGAATACTGGTGGCAGTTTGCGTTGATCGGTGGAGTGGGATCCGTGATCTCACAGATCGGAGATCTCACCGCATCTGCGATCAAGAGAAATTATAATATCAAGGATTATGGTAAGCTGATTCCGGGTCACGGTGGTATTCTGGATCGTTTTGACAGCATTATCTTTACGGCACCGCTGGTATATCTGCTGGCAATTCTTTTATAGTAACAGTGTGCCTGTGGCGAAAATCCTGCGGGCGGGGAAAGGAATGTAAATAGTTATGAGACATTTGGCGATTCTTGGGTCTACCGGTTCGATCGGGACACAGACGCTTGAGGTTGTAGATAATAATGAAGATATGAAGGTAGTCTCTTTAGCTGCCGGAAGTAATATTGATCTGGTAGAGCAGCAGATCCGCAAGTATCATCCGGAGGTTGTATGCATCTATCAGGAGGATAAGGCAAGAGAGCTTGCGCGCAGAGTAACAGATGAAACTGTCTCTGTGCTTTATGGAATGGACGGACTGATCGCGTGTGCTACTGCAGCTTCGGCGGACGTGGTTGTTGCGGCTGTTGTCGGCATGATCGGAATCCGTCCGGTCATCGAGGCGATCCGCTGCGGCAAGGATATTGCGTTTGCCAATAAGGAGACGTTAGTGACGGCGGGTCATATCATTATGCCGATGATACGGAAGTATCAGGTGCTTCTGACACCGGTGGACAGTGAGCATGCAGCGATATTCCAGTGCCTGAACGGGGAACATCATGGTGAGATCGCAAAGATCCTGCTGACCGCCTCCGGTGGACCGTTCCGTGGCAGGAAGAAGGAGGAACTTGCCAGTGTGACGGTCGAGGATGCACTGAGGCATCCGAACTGGACTATGGGGAGAAAGATAACGATTGATTCCTCTACAATGGTCAATAAAGGACTTGAGGTTATGGAGGCACGCTGGCTGTTTGATGTGGATTATGACCATATACAGGTAGTGATCCAGCCACAGAGTGTGATCCATTCGATGGTAGAGTTCGTGGATGGAGCTGTTATGGCACAGCTTGGCACGCCGGATATGAAGCTGCCGATCCAGTATGCGTTGACATATCCGCAGAGAAGAAATCTGCCGGGAGAGCGTCTTGATTTTTCGAAGCTGACCGATATCACCTTTGAAAAACCGGATCCGGATACATTTCGTGGTCTTTCGCTTGCTTATCAGGCGGGACGCGAGGGAGGCAGCATGCCGACTGTCTTTAACGCAGCCAATGAGAAGGCTGTGGCAATGTTTTTGAACCGTGAGATCGGATATCCGGACATTCCGCGGATCATCGAGGAGGCGATGATGGATCATCGTAAGATCGCAGATCCATCGCTGGAGGAGATCCTTGCGGTCGAAGCCGAAGTATATGCAAAAATAGAGAAGAGATAAGAAAGGCTGGTTGTTGGAATGAATATAGTTGCTGCATTATTGATATTTACCGTTATCGTAGTGATCCATGAGTTTGGGCATTTTCTGCTGGCAAAGAAAAACGGAATTGAGGTTACCGAGTTTTCCGTGGGAATGGGACCGAGACTCATTACGTTGTGCAAGACGAATAACGGCATGGTGTGCAAGCTCTTTTGCAGTCAGAAGCTGTTTGAGGAGAGAGAGGACTGGCAGCATATTACGAAGTATTCCTGGAAGCTGTTTCCAATCGGTGGCTCCTGTGCCATGGTTGGTGAGGATATGGAGGATGATTCCGAGAACTCCTTTAACAGCAAGGGTGTCTGGGCGAGATTTTCCGTTATCTTTGCGGGACCATTCTTTAACTTTGTGCTGGCGTTTGTATTCTCGATCATTATCCTTGGCAATGCCGGAATCGATATGCCGGAGGTTGTGCAGGTTTCAGCAGGACAGCCGGGAGCTGCAGCCGGCATCAAGGAGGGCGATATGGTCAAGAGCATCGATGGACACAAGATCTCCATCGGGCGTGAGATCACCACATATCTGCAGCTTCATCCGTTAAGCGGTGATACCGTTGCGGTAAAGGTGGAGCGTGACGGTAAGGAGCAGACGATCAATATTGATCCGGATTATAAGACTTATCTTTTTGGCTTCGGCTATTCTTCCGATGAAAAGGTTAAACCGACGGTTTCCGATGTGACCGATAAGGGTGCCTTCCAGAAGGCAGGGATCAAGGCAAATGATGTGATCCTGTCTGTCAACGGTACCAGGGTTTCCAACTGTGAAGAACTGACCAAGGCAATGGAAACTGCCAAGACCGGCAAAGAGGTTACCTTTGAGGTTGACCGAAAGGGGAAGAAAATGACCTTCAAGGTGACACCAACGCCATATGAGGGCAAGACGCTTGGCTTTGTTGCCGGAAAAGACGAGATGAAGGGACCGGGAGCGGTTCTTAAATACAGTGTGATCGAGGTGAAATACTGGATCGAGACAACGGTTGCCAGCCTTGGTCAGCTGGTACGAGGTAAGGTATCCCGCAACGATGTATCCGGTGTCGTAGGTATTGTCGATGCCGTGGGCGGCGTGATCGACCAGAGTGTGGAGTACGGTGTGAAGGCAGTTATCATTAATATGCTTTACATGTCAGTGCTTTTAAGTGCCAACCTTGGTGTCATGAATCTGTTGCCATTGCCGGCATTAGATGGTGGAAGACTTGTATTTATTCTGATCGAGGCAGTGCGCGGCAAGCCGGTAGACCGTGAGAAGGAAGGCTTCGTACATGTGATCGGTTTCTTCCTGCTGATGATACTGATGGTTCTGATCATGTTTAACGATATATGGAAGATAATTCACTAATCAGGGAGGGTGTGTGAAATGTATAGAGATCATACAAAAGTAGTTCATATTGGAGACTGTGCCATCGGAGGAGGAAATCCGGTGGCGATCCAGTCCATGACCAATACTAAGACAGAGGATGTCGCAGCAACCGTAGCCCAGATTCATACCTTGGAGGATCTGGGCTGTGATATCATCCGGTGCGCCGTGCCGACGATGCAGGCGGCTGAAGCGCTGGAGCAGATCAAAAAGCAGATCCATATTCCGCTGGTTGCAGATATTCATTTTGATTACCGTCTGGCGATCGCAGCCATGGAGCACGGTGCTGATAAGATCCGCATCAATCCGGGCAATATCGGTGATAATGACCGGGTGCGTGCGGTTGTGGATGTGGCAAAGGAGCGTAACATTCCAATTCGTGTCGGTGTCAACAGCGGTTCGCTGGAGAAGGAGTATATTGAGGAATACGGTGGTGTGACCGCGGAGGGCATTGTACGAAGTGCTCTTGGAAAGGTGAAGCTGATCGAGGATATGGGGTATGATAATCTGGTGATCAGCATTAAGTCATCGGATGTGCTGATGTGCATCAAGGCACATGAACTGATCGCGCAGAAGACGAATTATCCGCTGCATGTGGGGATTACAGAGTCCGGAACGGTCATGTCCGGCAATATCAAGTCGGCGATCGGACTGGGCAATATCCTGTATCAGGGAATCGGTGATACGATCCGCGTTTCCCTGACCGGAGATCCGAGTGAGGAGATCCGATCTGCAAGACTGATCCTTCGCACGCTTGGACTCAGAAAGGGCGGCGTGACCGTGGTATCCTGCCCGACCTGCGGCAGAACACAGATCGATCTGATCGGACTTGCCGGAAAGGTAGAGGATATGGTCCGTGACATGGATCTGGATGTTAAGGTTGCCGTGATGGGATGTGTTGTCAACGGACCGGGAGAGGCAAGAGAAGCAGATATCGGTATTGCCGGAGGTAAGGGTGAAGGTCTTCTGATCAAGAAGGGTGAGGTCATCAAAAAACTGCCGGAGGATCAGCTTCTGAATGCACTTCATGATGAGTTAATGAAAATGCAGAAGTAAAGAAGTATGAGGTGATAAGGAATGGAACAGACATTATTAGATACATTTGAAGGGCTCAAGATGACGGATCGTCAGAAGAACCTTTTTGCGGATGTGGTAGTGGACCGTGTCCGGCTGTTCCGTGGCAAGAAGATGATGTGTGTGGAGCTGAAAAGCAGCCACATCATTCCTTATCGGGAGATCCGCCTGATCCGTCACAATCTTGAAGCGGTGATGGGACCGGTGGGCTTTGATGTAAAGGTGGACGATCATTATAATCTGTCAGAGCAGTATCGTCCGGAGGACTTCTGGAAGGAATATCAGGACAGTGTGCTGGATATTCTGAAGGAGGATAATATTCTTGATTTCAATATCCTGTATCGTGGTCAGATCCGGATGGAGGGATCTGTATTGTCGGTAAGCTGTGAGGATGACTCTATGTACCGGGCAAGACAGGACAAGCTGATCCACAAGCTGCAGGATATTTTTGCCCGTAAAGCAGGCTTTGATATTGATGTGGTCGTAGAGTATACGGAGCCGCCATCTTTAGAGGCACCATCCAAAGAGTACGAATATGTGCGTCTGGAGAACCGTCCGGCATCGCCGAAAGCACAGGCTTCAGGGAATGCACCGGAGCATAATGCAGAGGTTCCATGGGATGCTCCGGAGGGAAAGAAAGCTTCTGAAGCCGGAACAAATCATGCGGATGAAGAGGCCGCTGCGGCTGCTACGGCAGCAAGTGCGGCTATGCAGTCCGGCATGAACAGCGCACCAAAGGCACAGGCAGATAGTGGTGCCAAGAGCGGTGGAAATAGCAGTAATGCAGGCGGTTACGGAAACGGTGGCTATGGCGGCAGATCCGGTGGCTGGAAAAAGAAAGGCTTTTCCAGAGGCAATATTGATGAAGAATGCTTCTATGGTCGTAACTGTGAAGGAGATCATGTACAGATCACGGATATCCAGGATGAGATGGATGAGGTCGTGATCGAGGGTATGATCACCGGTGTGGAGGAGAAGGAGCTTCGCAGCGGCAAGATTCTTTTAATGTTTAATATCACTGACTTCACCGATACGATCTCTGTCAAGATCTTTATGCAGCCGGAGCAGTATGCGGAGATTGAGGACAGCGGCAAGATTAAAAAGAACGAATTTGTTATTGTGAAGGGAATGCCGCTTCGCGATAAGTTCAGCCATGAGATCAGCATCGGCTCCGTGCGCGGTATCAAGCCGGGTCATGATACGAGAGTATACCGTATGGATAATTATGAGGGCAGGAAGCGTGTAGAGCTTCATGCGCATACGCAGATGAGTGAGATGGACTCTGTTATGGACATTAAGGCATATGTCAAGACGGCACTCAAATGGGGACATAAGGCGATCGCGATCACCGATCACGGTGTGGTTCAATCCTTCCCGGATGCAGATCATGCTTTAAAGCCGGATGATGATCTGAAGGTGATCTATGGTGTGGAGGCATATCTGGTCGATGACCTGATCGAGACAGTATCCAATGACAGAGGGCAAAGCCTCAGTGATCCTTTCGTTGTATTCGATCTGGAGACAACCGGTATCGGAGCAAAGAATAATGAGATTATCGAGATCGGTGCCGTGAAGGTTGTCGATCAGACGATCGTGGACCGCTACAGCGTTTTTGTTGATCCGCAGCGACCGATTCCTTATAAGATCGAGCAGCTGACCGGCATCAATGACAGCATGGTCAAGGGAGCAAAACTGATCACAGAGATTTTGCCGGAGTTTCTTGCATTTTGTGAGGGCTGTGTCATGGTGGCACACAATGCCTCCTTTGATATGGGATTTATTCATCAGAAGGCGAAGGATCAGGGGCTTCAGACGGACTTTACGGTTGTCGATACCGTTTCCATGTCAAGAGCACTGCTGCCGCACCTTGGCAAGCACACCCTTGATCATGTCGCAAAGGAGCTTGGTGTGTCACTGGAAAACCACCACAGGGCAGTCGAGGACGCGGAGGCAACGGCAGAGATATTCCTGCGCCTCTGCAAGCGTCTGGAGGAGAAGCAGATCACGACGCTGACTCAGTTAAATGAGTTTGGCAGACCGACCGAGGAGGTCATCCGTAAGCTGCCATCGTATCATGCGATCATTCTTGCCAAAAATGAGATCGGCAGAGTGAACCTGTACCGTCTTGTGTCAGAGTCACATCTGAAGTATTTCAACCGGCGTCCAAAGCTTCCGAAGAGCCTGTATTTGAAGTATAAGGAAGGACTTATCATGGGCTCTGCCTGTGAGGCGGGAGAGCTGTACCGTGGTATTCTCGAGGGAAAGACCGACGAAGAGATCGACCGTCTGGTGCGCTTCTATGATTATCTGGAGATCCAACCGCTTGGCAATGATGAGTTTATGCTGCGCGATAACGACAAATATCCACAGATCCAGGATGAGAATGATCTGATGGAGATCAACCGCCGTATTGTTGCTCTGGGAGAGGAGTATCATAAGCCGGTTGTTGCAACCTGTGATGTCCATTTTCTGAATCCGGAGGATGAGGTATACCGCCGCATCATTATGGCAGGAAAGGGCTTTTCCGATGCGGATCAGCAGGCACCGCTCTTTTACCGCACAACGGAGGAGATGTTGTCTGAATTTCAGTATCTTGGCGCAGCAAAGGCAGAGGAGGTTGTGATCACCAACACAAATCTGATCGCAGACATGATCGATTATATTCATCCGTGCAGTCCGAGAAAATGTCCGCCGGAGATCGAAAATTCCGATCAGGATCTGCGTGATATCTGTTACAATAAGGCACATTCCATGTATGGAGAGCATCTGCCGGAGATCGTAACAGAGCGTCTGGAAAGAGAGCTTAATTCCATTATCAGCAATGGATACGCCGTTATGTATATTATTGCGCAGAAGCTTGTGTGGAAGTCGGTGGAGGACGGATATCTGGTAGGTTCCCGAGGCTCCGTTGGATCCTCCTTTGTTGCGACTATGGCGGGAATCAGTGAGATCAACCCACTGCCGGCACATTATTACTGTGGCAAATGTCATTATTATGATTTTGATTCCGAAGAGGTGCGGGCATATGCCGGTTCTTCCGCCTGTGATATGCCGGATAAGAAATGTCCGGTCTGCGGGGAGATGCTGATCAAGGATGGACACGACATTCCGTTTGAGACCTTCCTTGGATTTAAAGGCAATAAGGAGCCGGATATCGATCTGAACTTCTCCAGTGAGTATCAGAGTAACGCGCATGATTATACTGAGGTTATTTTCGGTGCCGGTCAGACCTTCCGTGCCGGAACCGTCGGAACGATGGCGGAGAAGACTGCATTTGGCTATGTCAAGAAGTATTACGAGGAGCACGGAGAATCGAAGAGAACAGCGGAGATCGAGCGTATCGCCAGCGGCTGTGTCGGTGTCAGACGTTCGACCGGACAGCATCCGGGTGGAATCGTTGTTCTGCCGGTAGGAGAGGAGATTTACACCTTCACACCGGTGCAGCATCCTGCCAATGATATGAAGACAAGAACTATCACGACTCATTTCGATTACCATAAGATTGATTCGAATCTTTTGAAACTCGATATTCTGGGGCATCAGGATCCGACAATGATCCGAATGCTGGAGGATCTGACCGATGTGGATGCAGCAGCGATCCGTATGGATGATCAGGATGTGCTGTCACTGTTTGAGTCACCGCGGGCTCTTGGCATTACGCCGGAGGACATTGGAGGCTGTAAGCTGGGAAGTCTCGGACTTCCGGAGCTTGGCACCCATTTCGTAATGAACATGCTTGAGCAGACGAAGCCGAAGAGCTTCTCTGATCTGGTGCGTATTTCCGGTCTGTCGCATGGAACGAATGTATGGCAGGACAATGCGGAATATTTCATTTCGCAGGGCTATTGTACACTGTCTACGGCAATCTGTACCCGTGATGATATTATGACATATCTGATCCGTATGGGAGTCGAGAATGAGCGTTCCTTCAAGATCATGGAGAGTGTGCGTAAGGGAAAGGGTCTCGACGACAGTATGATTGCCGATATGAAGGCGTGCGATGTGCCGGATTGGTATATTGAATCCTGTCAGCGTATTAAGTACATGTTCCCGAAGGCACATGCGGCTGCGTATATTATGATGGCGATGCGCGTGGCGTGGTTTAAGGTACACCGCCCGCTTGCCTATTATGCGGCATATTTCAGTATCCGTGCGACCGCCTTTAACTATGAGTTAATGTGTCTTGGCAAGGAGCGGCTGGAATACTACATGGCTGATTACAACAAACGGTCCGACAGCCTGACCGATAAAGAGAAGTCCACCTTGGAAGATATGAAGATCGTGCAGGAGATGTATGCGAGAGGCTTTCAGTTTGTCAAGATCGATCTCTATCAGTCAAAGGCAACCCGTTTTCAGATCATCGATAATAAGCTTATGCCGTCTTTCTCCTCCATCGACGGACTTGGCACCGTGGCGGCGGAGATGATCGAAGCAGAAGCACAGAAAGGAAAATTCCTCTCCAGGGAGGACTTCAAAAACCGCTGTAAAGTCAGTGCAACCACGGTCGATGCCATGGCAGAGCTTGGTCTGCTCGGCGATATGCCACACACCAATCAGATGTCACTCCTCGACTTCATGTAGTAAAGAAATTATGTACGGGAGTCAATAAAAAAAGAGCGGATGCAAGCTTGCTTGTAAATCCGTTCTTTTTTATTGGCTCAGCCGTATAGGCTGGGGCTTCCAACAACCTCAGACGAAAGTCCGCGGATTGTGCGGACGAAAGCCGCTGATTTTGCGGCGGTCTGTGGTCTGTTGGGAGTCCCCCGTACATAGTGACGAATAAATTGTTATTTCCAACAACCTCAGACGAAAGTCCACGGGGTGTGCGGACCAAAGCCGCTGTTTTTGCGGCGGTCTGTGGGCTGTAGGAAGCGACCCGTACATAGTGTCCCCTGTTTCTATAATAAATTATTCTTCACTTTCCGCCGTCATCGGTTCAAACGTGCGGCGGGCATTCTGTTCCTTCTTTCTCTGGCTTGCATTTTTCATGGCTTCCTGACGGAAATAATCCTGCGCACAGAGCTTTTTCTTGCCGCGTAGATCCTGCTTGCTGTAGGTGCCGTCCGGCTGCATGATATGTGCCTTCAACGTATCCTGAAGCTGGATAGTAAGGATATGGATCACCTCAGCCTTCAGTGTCTCGTCCTCCACAGGGAATAAGATCTCCACACGCTTATCCAGATTTCGAGGCATCCAGTCAGCACTTCCCATATAGACCTCCTCATGTCCGTTATTATGGAAATAGAAGATACGGCTGTGTTCCAGAAAATCACCGACGATTGAGCGGACATGGATATTCTCGCTGACACCCGGGATTCCGGTCTTTAAACAGCAGATACCACGGACAACCAGATCAATCTGAACACCGGCGGCGGAAGCCTCATAGAGAGAAGCGATGATCTTTGCATCACACAGGGAGTTCATTTTCGCTTTGATAAATGCCTTCTGACCGGCTTTGGCAAACTCTGTCTCACGTTCGATCATCTCAGTGAAGCGGTCGCGCAGCCACAGCGGTGCAACGGCAAGCTTGTTCCAGACGGCAGGCTCAGAGTAACCGGAGAGCATGTTAAAGACAGCCGTTGCATCCTCGCCGATCGCCTTGTTGCAGGTGAGAAGACCCATATCGGTATAAAGCTTTGCAGTACTATCGTTATAGTTTCCGGTTCCAAGATGAACATAACGGCGGATACCGTCCTCCTCGCGGCGTACAACAAGTGTGATCTTGCTGTGTGTCTTTAAGCCGACAAGACCATAGATAACATGGCAGCCTGCCTGCTCCAGCTTTCTCGCCCAGATAATATTATTTTCCTCATCGAAACGTGCCTTCAACTCGACAAGAACCGTAACCTGCTTGCCGTTCTCGGCAGCTGCAGCAAGCGAAGCGATGATCGGAGAGTGGCTGCTGACACGGTACAGTGTCTGTTTGATCGCCAGTACATCCGGATCCTTCGCAGCTTCCCGGACGAAATTGACTACCGGATCAAAGCTCTCATATGGGTGATGCAAAAGCACATCGTGATCGCGGATCTGAGTGAAAAGGTTCTCCTCACTGTTCAGCCATTTTGGCTGCTGTGGTGTGTATTTCGGTACTTTAAGCTCATCGTAGCCCTCCATGCCGGAAAGCTTCATCAGGAAGGTAAGGTCGAGTGGCCCGTTGATATGGAAGATATCGTCTTCCTTAATATGGAGCTCCTTTTTGAGAACCTTTAACAGCTTTTTGTCCATGCCTTCCTCAACCTGCAGACGGATCGCCTCGCCCCACTGGCGGCGCTTGATCTGTTTCTCAATCTCCATTAAGAGATCGGCAGCCTCATCCTCCTCGATCGTCAGATCGGCATTTCTCATGACACGGTATGGAAATGCGCATAATACCTCGTAATTCATAAAAAGGCGGTGGATATTGCGCTCAATGATCTGTTCCAGCATGATATAAGTGCGGTCAAAGCCCTCCTCGGATGGGATCTCAACCACGCGTGGCAGACCGGAAGGAACCTGAACCGTCGCAAAATCCGTATCGGCAGTGCCGTCCTTTTTGGAGTTGTTGTGGGTGATGTAAAGCTCCCGGAAATGACCGTTTCCGGAGTGATCGCTATCTGTTGTTTTCATCTTGAGGATCGCACCGATATTTAAGGAACGGTTGCGGATCAGAGGGAAAGGTCTTGAAGAATCCACTGCCATCGGCGTCAGCACCGGATAAACCTCGGATTTAAAATAATTATCCACGAATTTTGCCTGCTTATGGCTCAGATCCTCATGATGGGAGAGGATGGCAATGCCCTCTTTTTTGAGAGCTGGGATCAGGCTGTTATTGTAGGTACGGTACTGATCCCTCATAAATTCATGGGTAACCTTGCTGATCTCCTCTAACTGTTTGGAAGGAGTCATACCGGCAATGTCCTTTTTGTCGTACTCAGCGTGCACCATATCCTTTAGGGATGCCACACGCACCATATAAAATTCATCCAGATTGGATGCGGTAATACTCAGGAATTTCAATCGGTCCAGAAGAGGAATCGTCTTATCCTGCGCCTCTCCCAGAATACGATAATCAAAGGAGAGCCAGCTTAATTCTCTATTGTAGAAATATTGTGGTTTTAAATAAATCGATTTATTCATGGTTGCCTCCGTTCTTTGCTTTGGTGGAATCTGTATGCTTCGGTGTCATTGTCTTTTTCTGCTTGAGGATCGGCTGGATACCGAATACCTCCTCGAAAAAGTCGGAGTGATTCCGGAAAATTCCCTGTTCCAGTGTGATGTCATATAAGGTCGAGCCGGTGATCGTTAGTGTCTGGCGGCGAAGGGACGTCGTGATCGCTGTAAACTTCTGCTTGTGGCTTCGATCCATGGCATCTGCAAGACGCAGGATCGCATTGAGCTTCGCAATACGCACATAATCCTCCTTATCAAAGCCATCCTGCAGTTCGCTGTATTCCGGAAAATAATCCCGCAGATACCGGACAGCCGTAGCAACGATCATACGCTCCTTGTGGGAAATGCCGATCAGCTCGGTTGACATAATGATCTTGTAGGAGTTTTCGCCGACCTCGTTCAGATTGATAAAGCTGCCGCAGTTGTGCAGGATGACAGCAATCTGCAGAAGCAGACGGTCATGCTTTGTCATGTTCTGCTGGCGCTTGACCGCATCGAAAATCTTCAGTGCCGCATTTTCTACATATTCGCAGTGATTCCGGCTGTAATCATAGCGTGCTGCCGTGCTTCGTGCCGTATGAATGATATCCTCCAGAAAGCTATGTGCCGGAGTGATACGTTCCTTACGCTCCGCAAAGTCGGCAGCCATGCCTTCACAGAGAGTGATACCGGACAGCCACATCTGCTCCGCGCCGGTCTCCTCAAAAATATTATGATAGATCATCGCTGTCGGAAGCAGGAGAGATGCCTGATCGACAGAGGTATTTAATTCCTTTGCCAGATCCTCCGGGTGCTGGGACGAGATCGCCTCGTAAAATTCATCATATTCCTGACGGCTGACAGAATCCTTCTTCTTGCCCTTGCTGTCTGTCGGCTGCAGGTGTCCGAAATTATGGACAGTGAGATATTTCACAAAGGTTCTGAGCTGATTGCCGACCGCAATGATATTCTTGATCTTGTGATCCTTCAGATACAGCTCGGAAAATGTATGAAGATCATTGGAAATATATTCGTACACCAGATTCTGATAGTTGTCGGTGTGCTTCTGCATATCCTGTAAAAACTCCTGAATACGAAGAGAGCCAAGCAGTATATTCTGCGTGCAGATCAGATTATTCTTGTCGAAGAGGGAAAGCTGCATACTGCCGCCACCGACATCGACCAAAAGAGTACCTTTCTGGATCAGACGATGAAAGGAATTCTCCTTAAAGGCGATGGATTTGTAGCAAAGATAACGCTGCTCGGAGTTGCTTAGGATCTTGATCCTAAAGCCCGTGCGCTGACGCACCTGATCCAGCACGATCAGATTGTTGTCTGCCTCACGAAGGGCACTGGTGCTGGCGATCATGTAATCGGAGATGCCGTATTCTTTCATCTTCTCCTTAAAGCCGTTTAATATGGTACAAAGCTTATCAATGGAATGATAGCTGATATGTTTCGTTGAGTAGGTTTCATATCCAAGACGGGCGGTATGATGGACATAGTCCAGTTCGCGGATCCCGAACTTTTTGGATACTTCATAGATACGCAGGGATGTCTCGTGGGAACCCACGTCGATCGCTGCAAAGGTAGTGACTGCCATATCTGAAATCCTCCTTGCCGGTCGTAATGTAATAATGATGGAATTGTCCCTGAAAAGCAGGTTCTGGGTAAAATGCCATCTGTTATTATTGTACGTTATTTTTGGAAAAATAACTAGCGTTTTTGGCGGATAATTCGACATTTTACAGTACCTTCAAAAGAATTTACCCAATGTTTACAAAAGGCTGGATTTTTTGAGGCAGAAATAGTATTATCTATAGATATACGATGGTGGAAAGGAAGTACAGATATGAAGACAGCAGATTTTGATTATGACCTCCCTCAGGAGCTGATTGCGCAGGATCCACTGGAGCAGAGAGATTCCTCCAGACTTCTGATCCTCGATAAGGAGACCGGGGAGAGGACACACAAGATCTTTCATGATATTATTGATTATCTTCACGAGGGAGACTGCCTTGTGATCAACAATACTAAGGTCATCCCGGCTCGTCTGATCGGCGAGCGTGAGGGTACCGGCGGCAAGGTCGAGGTTTTGCTTTTGAAGCGCAGATCGGACAACGTCTGGGAGACACTGGTAAAGCCCGGTAAGAAGGCAAGACCGGGGATGCGTTTATCCTTCGGCGGCGGACTTTTGCACGCCGAGGTGCAGGAGGTTGTGGACGAGGGCAACCGCCTGATCCGGTTTGAGTACGAGGGCATTTTTGAGGAAATCCTCGATCAGCTCGGACAGATGCCGCTGCCTCCGTATATCACGCATCAGCTCAAGGATAAGAACCGTTATCAGACGGTATATGCCAAGTACGAGGGATCGGCGGCTGCACCGACGGCAGGTCTTCATTTTACGGAGGAGCTGCTTGACCAGATTCAGGAAAAGGGTGTGAAGATCGCCAGAGTTACGCTTCATGTCGGACTTGGAACGTTCCGCCCGGTCAAGGTGGAGGATGTGACCGAACATCATATGCACACGGAGTTTTATCATGTGTCTGAGGAAGCGGCGGACATCATTAATGAGACGAAGAAGCAGGGTGGCAGAGTGATCTGTGTCGGCACGACAAGCTGCCGTACGATTGAGTCGGCTGCGGATGATCAGGGAATCGTGCATGCCACAGAGGGGGACACGGATATTTTCATTTATCCGGGATATCAGTTTAAGGTATTGGACTGTCTGATCACGAACTTTCATCTGCCGGAGTCAACGCTTCTGATGCTGGTTTCCGCACTGGCAGGCAAGGAAAATATAATGGCAGCTTACAGGGAAGCCGTAGAGATGAGATATCGTTTCTTTTCCTTTGGAGATGCCATGTTTATAAAGTAATGATACAGAAAGGATATGGTGAGTATATGGACAAGCATTATGATGGTGAGCAGCCAAGACTGCGCAAAACATTGTTATTCATTTACAATCCCATGGCAGGTAAGGAGCAGATCAGGAATAAGCTGGCAGATATCATCCAGGTGTTCTGTGAGGCAGATTTCATTGTGACACTGATGGCAACAAACCGGCAGAATGATGCGAAAAACGCAGTGATTGAGTACGGCTCCCGATATGATTATGTTGTCTGTTCCGGGGGAGACGGCACAATGAATGAGGTGGCAAATGGCATGATGCGTCTTCATGAGAAGCCGATCTGCGGTTATATTCCGGCAGGCACGGTCAACGATTTTGCCTCCAGCTTAAGGATACCGAAGATTATGCGTCATGCGGCAGAGCTGGTGACACAGGGAAAGGTATTCCGCTGTGATCTGGGTTCCTTTAATGACAAGTTTTTCACTTATGTGGCAGGCTTTGGTGCATTTACCGAGGTGTCCTACACAACGCCGCAGGAATGGAAGAACATGCTTGGGAAAACCGCTTATTTCATAGAGGGACTGAAGCATCTGGCAGAGATCAAGCCGCATCATATGCGGATCACTTACGATGACGGTGTGGTGGAGGGTGATTTTGTACTGGGACTTGTCAGTAATTCCGTGTCCGTGGCAGGATACAAGGCATATCAGAAGGAAGACATCAAGATGGATGACGGTCTGTTTGAGGTGCTTTTCATCCGCGATCTAAAAAATGCACTGGAGCTGCAGGAGGTGCTCAATGCCCTTCTTACCAAGCATCTGGATGCGACAAAGATGTTTCGATGCAGCAGCCGGCATCTTCACATTGTCAGTGATGATGAGGTACAGTGGACGCTTGACGGCGAGGATGGCGGAAGTTGGGATGAGGTAGATCTGTTCAATCACCAGCAGGTACTTCCGATTATCTGCGGAGATGAGGCACTGGAGGATATTTCTTCCCAGATGGGAGAGGAGCCGGTATAACAGCGTGTAAATTGGATATGAGATCGACATAAGATAACCCGGAGGAAGCTCCGGGTTAATTTATACATTATGATATCAGGGATTGTAAAACATATATTGTATCCGGCTAGGACAGCTCCGCAATCCGGGAGACACCGACATAGATATCGCTGATGCGGTACCAGGTCGGATAGTCGACAACACCGGTCTGTGGCAGATGAAAGACCTTCTGGAAGATTTTTACGGCATTGGCGGTATCCTCGCCGTAAACACCGTCCGCAGCGATCTTCGGGATCAGCGGATAGCCTTTGGAAATGGTGTTTAACTGATTCTGGAGCTGGCGCACCTTCTCACCGGTTGAGCCGATCGTCAGATCGTAGCCCGGCCATGAGGCAGGAATTCCGGAAATTTCCTCTGACGAATTGATAAAGACTGAATCTCCATAGAAGCGCCGCAGGATCTCGATCGCCGAATAACCCTGATCTCCCAGTGTTTTGGATTCCCACTGGCGCATCCAGCGCGGACAGGAAACGCGTTTTCCGTCGCAATATTGCGTGAAAAGAGGTTGCGTAATATTTGGTCTCGATATATAATTGGAAAATATCGTATCAACTGCCTGAGAGATGCTTTCAAAGATATTGCGGCCAGGTATAAACTTCTGGTCGTAGGCGGTTGAGCTGGTGATCGTGAAATCGTATCCACGATTGCGGTACCATTCCGTATAAACACGGTTTAATGTTATGGACTGTATTGCCAGAATATTGGCAAGCAGCGTTTCTTTCGGCCAGGTGGCATAGATTTCGCTGGATGCAACATTTTTGATGTAATCCTTATATTTTACATAATAGTTCTGCGCTCCGGAGTCGCTTGGCGGACCGTCATGCACGATTACATATTCGGGGGATGGAGTGCGATAGAGAACGGGGGAATATTATGAAGGAACAATTATCCCGCAGGGAATTAAAATGGTCGAGACTTGACAATACGGCAAATCTGTTTCCGGTGATCGCAACGGAACGGATGACCAATGTCTATCGTCTATCTCTGACCTTGGAGGAGAAAGTTGATCCGGTGATTTTACAGCAGGCACTGGACAAGCTCCTGCCTTTGTTTGATCTGATGAATGTTCGGCTTCGAACCGGGGCATTCTGGTATTATTTTGAGACGAACCGCAAGCCGGCGCCGCGCGTGGAAAAGGAAACCGAGTATCCCTGCCGCAAGATGGAGCCGCAGTTAAATAACCAGTATCTGTTCCGTGTCAGCTACTATAAAAGACGTATCAATCTTGAGGTGTTTCATGTGCTGGCAGATGGCATGGGCGGCGTGACATTTTTGAAGGAATTAGCCTGTCAGTATCTGCGTCTGGCGCATCCGGAGCTTTGCAGTCAGGTTGGTGATCATTTGTCGGAGCAGACATCGCTTAACACGGAGGACAGTTATCTGAAGAACTTCCGGAAGGGGCAGCCAAAGGGTTACAAGTCCAAGCCGGCATTTCATATGAAGGGTGAGAAGCTTAAGGACGGAGCGTTTGGGGTGATCCAGGGATATCTTCCTCTTGATCAGGTCAAAAGAGCAGCCCATGAGCGCAGTGTGAGTATCAACGAGTATCTCGCAGGCGTGTATGCCTACAGTATCTACAGGGAATGCCTTCACGGTGCGGTGTCAGACAAGCCGCTGGTGCTGTGTGTTCCGGTAAATCTAAGACCGTATTTTGAATCGATCACGACGAGAAACTTTTTCGGAATGGTTAGTGCAGCCTTCGAGCCGGATCATGAGGACTATTCGAGAGATGAGATCGAGCATATAATTGTGGAGTCATTGCGGGCACAGATCAACAAGGAGAATCTGGAAAAGCTGTTTTCATATAATGTGTCCAATCAGAAGAATCTCATGCTGCGTGCCGTACCACTTATTCTGAAAAAAATCGTGATGCAGTGGGTTTATCAGGTCAGCGCCAGAGCAACTACAACGACACTGACCAATTTAGGCGTGCTGAAGGTGGATGAGGAATATCAGCCGTATATCCGGCATTTCTCGGCGATCCTGTCCGTTTCACAGGGACAGAATACAAAGATGACGATCTGCTCTTACGGGGGAGAGATGGTAATTACCTTCAGTTCGATTCTAAAAGACGTCTCTGTACAGAAACGGTTTTTCCGGACATTGGCAGAGGATGGCATACAGCCTGCAGTAGAGAGCAATCTGTAAGAAAAGAGGTGAGACTGTGAAGTGTTGTAAACGATGTGGCATTGAAGTTCTGGGAAATCGGGAGGTGTGCCCACTGTGTAACAGTGTTCTTCATCGGGAAGAGCCGAAGAACGGGGAGCGTGATACAGAGGAGGACAGCTTTTCGGATATTGCGGCAAAGCACAGAGTGCGCCGTCAGATTTTCTGGATCGCCACATATATCTGTGTCATTTTGGAAGCATTGTTTTTGTTCCTGAACAGGCTTTTTTCACCGGGCGTGCGCTGGTCTTTGATCACCGGAGTGGCAGCCGCATATATTTTATCAAGTTTGTGGCAGATGTTAAGCCGCCGCAAGGGACATATTGTAAAGATTTATTTTCAGGCTGCTGCTGTATTTGTTCTGCTGGCGGGTATTGATTATTCTCTGGGCTTTCAGGGCTGGTCGATCAGATACGGACTCCCCTGCGTGCTGCTTGCGCTTGCTGTGATCATTCTGGTCTGCATGATCGTGAATTTCGCCAACTGGCAGAATTATCTGACGATGCAGATATTTATGGTGCTTTTCAGTCTTGGATATCTGATCTATTCGGTTGTAGGCAGAGGCGGCAATCGGATCCTTTCGTGGATCGTGTTTGGAACGTATCTGACACTGTGGGTGATGACGATGATCTTAGGCGGGCGGAAAGCGGAAAATGAGGTTCGCCGCAAATTTCATTTATAATACAAAGGAGGATGCATGAGCGTAAAAGGAAAGATTGTCACTGATATGATTCGTTTCTTTACTTCCCAGAAAATGCTGGGACCAAAGATTCAGGACGGAACACTTCGCAAAAATCTGGTCGAGCCGCCATGGCACTGCCCGGACGAGTATCTGAATCTGCCTATTCATATGCGACAGTTTGAAATGGAGCTTCTCACGCCGAAGGCTGCCGACAATGGAGAGGTTGTGCTGCAGCTTCACGGCGGCGGTTATATTGCAAAGATCCGGAATGCGTACCGGGATTTCGCTGTCCGCTACAGTAAGATCGATCAGTACCGCGTGCTGTCGGTCGATTATCGCGTGGCACCACAGCATCCGTATCCGGCGGCATTTCAGGATGCCATCGAGGCATACCGCTGGCTTTTGTACTCCGGCTTTAGCGGGGATCGCATCATTCTCGCCGGAGATTCGGCGGGTGGCGGACTCGTATTGGCACTTGCCATGTATCTGCGCGATCAGAGTATGCCGCTTCCAAAGAAGCTTGTGATGATGTCGCCGTGGACGGATCTGACCGCATCGGGGCCTTCCTATCAGGAGAATTATGAGAATGATCCTCTTTTTGGCAATACAAGGGAGAGCATGATCTACAACGGCGATTATGCCGGCAAACAGGATCCGAAGCTTCCGTATATTTCTCCGTTGTTCGGAGATTTTCACGGGCTTCCGCCAATGCTGTTCCAGGTGGGAAGTCTGGAAATGCTTCTGAGCGATTCTGTCCTTGCGGCGCAGAAGGCGAAGGAGGCAGGCTGTGATGTGACACTGACTGTGTATCAGGACATGTTTCATGTATTCCAGCTCAGCATGGATAAGCTGGCAGAGTCGAGAAAGGCATGGGATGAGGTGGCAGCATTTCTTGGTAAATGATGACAGAAATATATGATATGAAATTTCAATCAATAGGTATGTCCTAATTTTGGGACATACCTTTTTTGTTCTACACCTGATCTTTGATGGATACAATATAATGATATTGGTAAAAGGATATCGGATTGGAATGAAAGAAGAGAATCAATATGAGGATGCTGTCTTTGAGGGCAATTTCGAGGGATACGACGTCTATGTCTCTTATGCCACAGACGGACTTGATATGGAGGAAGCCTATGCGTTGTATCAGGAGGCATGCAACAGCATTTTGTATCGCAGTCTTGCACAGATGGCACAGGAGGGGAAAGAATGATCCGGTGCGCCTTATACCTGCGCCTGTCCAGAGAGGATGGCGAAGGAGAGAGTAACAGCATTCAGAGCCAGCGCATGCTGTTATTACAGTATATGAAAGAGCAGAAACAGATGGAGTGTGTCGGTGAGTGGATCGATGACGGTATCAGCGGCAGCCACTACGAGCGTCCCGGCTTTCAGGCAATGATGGGCGCTGCACAGAGAAGAGAATTTGACTGTATCCTGTGCAAGGACTTGTCGCGTCTTGGAAGAGAATATATTCAGACAGGCTATTTGCTGCGGGAGATTCTGCCACGGCTGGGGATCCGCCTGATCGCCGTGGCAGATCATTATGACAGTTACGATGCCGGTTTTATGGAGGATTCCCTGCTGATGCCGGTCATGAGTCTGATGAATGATGCATATTGCAGAGATATTTCCAGAAAGGTACGGTGGCAGCAGCGAACAAAGCGGATGATGGGGGAGTATATCGGTGCATTTGCCTGCTATGGATATCAGAAAAGCAGCGTGGATGCGCATGTGCTCGTCATTGATCCGGAGGCGGCGGAAATTGTCCGCATCATTTATCTGCTGCGGCTTGGCGGCATGGCGGCAGAAAATATTGCCGGTGTCCTGAATATGGGACAGATCAAAAGCCCGTATGAATATAAAAAAATGCAGGGAAGTCATTATCATTCCGGGTTTGTTCCGGAAAACAACGGACAGCAGGAAAAATTCTGGACACCACAGACCGTGCGCCGAATCCTTTCTAATTCCATGTATACAGGTGTAATGATTCAGGGAAAAGATCAGAAGCTCAGCTACAAGCTTCAAAAACGCGTTGCACTTCCGAAGGAGAAGTGGATCTGTGTAGATGGTGTGCTCCCGGTAATCATTCCGAAGTGGGTCTATGAGAGGATCCGGAAGCTTCAGACGAAACGGATCCGTTGTCAGAAAGGGAATGTGTTCTGTACCTCCTTCGCCGGATATGGTCTGAATGCAAAGGAGCAGGAAACGGCACAGAAATGGCTGCAGCAAAAGATGACACAGCTTTCCGGTGGAATTGCCGATCATGAGCCATGGTTGAAACGGTTGTGGGTGGCTTTGTTTGTAGAGGAAATTCATGTGGTTCGGCAGGGGGGAGGGCTGGAGAGGCAAGGAAAGTAAATGCAACCCAGCAGGTGGACATGAAAGAATAATAAGTGCAATCTGACAGATGGAACTAATCGGAAATGAAAGAATAATAAATGTGATCCGACAGACGGAACGGGCTGAGGATAGAATAACAAATAGATCCGGAGTGATAAGAAAGGTGCGGAGAGAATGGAGTATCTGGTTGGAATTTACGCCCGCTTGTCCGTAGAGCATGGCAATGCCAAGGACAACAGCATACAGAATCAGATCCGACTGGCGAAGCAATGGCTGGAAGAGCAGAACGCCAAGCTGGCTCAGAAAAAAATACGGTGCGAAAGCTTGAGTGAAAAACAAAAGGAAGAAGGAATTTGCGTAGCGGATCGTTGCAGACTTCAGGATATTTATGTGGACAGCGGTTGCAGTGGAACCACATTTCGCCGCCCGCAGTTTCAGCGGATGCTTGAAGATGCACAGGAGGGGAAGATCAACTGTATTGTGTGTAAGGATGCTTCCCGGATTGGCAGAGATTATCTGCGAACCGGTGAATATCTTGAGAAAATTTTCCCGCTGATGGGAGTGCGCGTAGTCTGTGTCAGCGATGGATACGACAGCGGGCGTGAGATGCCGGGAAGCCTCGCCGGTAACCTGAAAAATCTTATGAACGAATGGTATGCAAAGGATATCGGAAGAAGAGTACGTCTTGTCAAACAACAGCAGAGAGAGCGTGGATGCTATCTGGGGAGCAGAGCGCCCTATGGCTGGCAGATTATTTACTGCGATGGAAGAAGGGGGCTTGAAAAGGATCCGCCGGCGTATGAGGTGATCAAACAGATGGCAGAAAGGCGGCAGCAGGGGATGAGTTATCGGCAGATCGCGGGGTGGCTGGAGCAAAACGGGGTCAATACACCGGAACATTACCGGAGGACCGGTGAGGTGTATCGGTTTGAGTATGGTGAGAAACAGCGACAGACCTGGGAGGCATCCGGGGTACGCCGTATTCTTTTATCACACACCAGAGGGGATTACCACACGACTTAATACGATCTCACCCGTTTCGCTGACATCCTTGACCTCACTCTCCGGAATCTTCGGCGGGTAATCGCCGTACAAGGTGTGTGGTGGAATTACATAAATCACGCTGTTATCATTCGGCGCCTCAAACTGCGGAATCAGGGAAATATTCTGCAGTGCCGTCTGCCCTGACAAGATTTCCGCTCCGGAGATCACTGTCGGTTCAAAGCCGGGAGCGGTAATCTTTAAGTTAAATACAGAATAAGGCTGTGCGGCTTCCGGCTCAAGGCTGTATTCGAGCGGCGGTGCCGGCAGATCAATGGTATCGGTCTGACCATTGGAATCCGTGGAAAGCTCATCAATCACATCCTCCGGTTCATTGCTGTCCGTGATCTGTACCGTGGCTCCCGACACGGCGCGCGAGCTGATCATCGAACTGACATTTACAAGCAGCCTTCCGGTATCCGGGAGGTCCTGCTGCATGGCATATAATTTAGACATACTACTCCTCCATATAAAAAGAATCTACTCTTTATAGTATGGCGAAAAGAAAGAGAGGTGAATGAGGGATTTTGACATATCACGAAGTTCGGGTTAAAATAGCAGAAAAGAAAGCCTGTAATCATTTTGCAGGTTGCGAGAAAGGAAAATTGATACCAATGGAAACAATAAAGATTAAATATTTTACGGATAAGATTGATAAACTGGAGTATATTGATGGAAAGTCCGACTGGATCGATCTGCGCGCATCGGAGGATGTGATACTGAAGGCGGGAGATTTTGCACTGATCCCGCTAGGAGTGGCAATGGAGCTTCCGAAAGGATACGAGGCACATATCGTACCGCGCAGCAGCACATACAAGAACTTCGGAGTCATTCAGGCAAATCACTGCGGCATTGTCGATGGCTCTTACTGCGGTGACAATGATATGTGGAGAATGCCGGTGATCGCTATGCGGGACACCGAGATTCATGTCAATGACAGGATCTGTCAGTTCCGTATTATGAAAAATCAGCCTCAGATTCAATTTGACGAGGTGGACAAGCTGGCCGGAAAGGACAGAGGAGGCTTTGGAAGTACAGGAAAGCAGTAAAACAATATGTAAATAACTAAGACTTCCCATACCTCAAATTGATGTATGCCCATAATATTTCTTATGTCCGGAAAATAAAATATCAATTTTGCCTGAGAAATCACTTGATCCGTGAACTATGACTAAAAAATTGACGCAGATCAGTAGGATTTCCGAAAA
>ERZ773192.31-NODE-31-length-143261-cov-5.512039_pt1 | contig 143261 bp, 154 predicted proteins | sample MGYA00581010_ERZ773192 | MGnify/ENA primary metagenome ERZ773192 (study PRJEB29015, sample SAMEA2737741) | human gut metagenome | biome: human gut; feature: human-associated habitat; material: faeces | place: China | collected 2012 ...
ACGTAAAATAACAACTTGAATGTACTACGCATAATTCTTAATTTTTTTTATAATTGATAAGAAGTCAAAATAAAGTAAACACTTCCCATTTGACAAATTTTAGATATAATGAAGTTTACTCTTGCATCATTTATCATTCAAGAGTACATATAAAAAAGCAATTCTTTCATCTCTAAAAAGTAAAACTTAAAGTGCAAGAATTGTTTAAAGTATATTTGCAGCTTGCTAAATCAAGGTAACGGATAAGTAACTGAACAAACTCTTTATTATATTTCAATATTTGAAGGGATACAACCTCTATATTTCATCTTGCAAAGATAAATTACAGGGAGTTTGTATAATCCAATATTGTATGACTCTTAAAGCTTTTCAAATAATTTTTCCAACAAGATTAAAAACTTCATGGAAGATTTAAAAGATAAGTTTAATAACATATAATAATAAAAAGAGGTTTATCAAAGTGCGATAAACCTCTTAAATATATCTGAGTGACGGGACTTGAACCCACGACCTCTACCACCCCAAGGTAGCACGCTACCACCTGCGCTACACCCAGATTTAGTATACATTATAACATACATTACAGTATAAGTCAATAGATACCTTTAATATATAAGTACTGTTTCATATGAACAGGTTTTCATATATATTGACACTTTAATGCAATAAATTTTCTTGAAATTTGTATGATACTTATAAGAAAAATTTTGAAAATTTGCTGAAACCTCTTGATTTAATAAAATATATATGGTATACTATACTTGTGAAAATTTTAGATGTATATATAGTATATATCTATGGTAAATTTAATTGGAGGTGTATTTTAATGGCATACAAAATTTCTGATGATTGTATCTCATGTGGTGCTTGTGCTGAAGGTTGTCCAGTAAGTGCTATCAGCGAAGGCGATGGCAAGTATGTTATCGATGCTGATACTTGTATTTCATGTGGTGCTTGTGCTGGTGTCTGTCCAGTAGGTGCTCCATCTGAGGACTAGTTTTTTAGTTCTAAGTTAATATGTAACGTATTAACTTCGATTTTTTAACATTTATGTTTTAGCACTCCAAAGATGTATTCCTTGGAGTGCGTTTTTAGTAGTTTTAAACAAAAAATTGTTTTTTTTGATTAGAAAGAGGGAATAAATATAAAAATATGGCATTACTTATCTAAAGGAATCGAGTAGAGAGAAGAATCTTTCACTAAACCACTTCCATAATAATTTGGTACAGTTCCTTGTATCATTTTAATTGCAAGAGGTATATCACAGTTCAAAACCATCTTGTCAGTTAAAAAAGGAAGAATAATTTGTGCTGTCATCTCTAGTTTTACTCCAATTTTAACTAAAGCATTATTAATTCCATAAGGGGTAATTTCAGTAGTAATGTTACTATTCACATCTCCAACATAATGTAGGCGAATGGGAATTTCAGGACCTATATTTGCTAACAAGGAATTTTTAGTGATAACGCCAATAGGAATTTTAGCAATTATTCCTTTTTTCAAATCATTAATTCTATCTTCAGGTAAATCCATATCATAAATTCCTATAGTATCTAAGTTACCCTCCTCTAATAACTTTAAATTATTCTGAACAACACTAGTAGCAATATTTAAGACTTGGTTAACAATAATAGGATTAAAGTCAATTGTTTGAATTTGACCGTTATTATCTATAATGGTATCGAATAAATTATCAGTATTAATTTTGTCTTCTAGCACCTGAGCAATTGCCTTATTTACAACGATTGTAGAAAACTTGCCTATTTCAAGTTCAGCTGTTTCAACCAAAATAGGAGTAAATCGTTTGTTAATATAATTTAAAGATAGAATAACACCAAAAACACTAAATAACATGGTCACAAATAAAAACTTTTTCTTACTAATCTTTCTTCTTTTTTTCTTTAAATGAATCCTCTGTTTCATACCTACCTTCTCCTACATTAATCTTATGTAATAGAAAAAAAAGTAGAAAACATAAACAATTCCTAAAAAATAGTACCACTAAATAATGTTGCAAATAAAAAAAGCACCTAGAAATTAACTAAATTCTATTTGCCACTATACAAAAAATGAAATTTATATTAAACCATTAGTACCTTAGATTTATCTTTTAACAACTTCCTATATTCTTTCTTTTTAAAAGGAAAAGAAATTTCTAACAATTCCATACACTAAACAAAAAATTAGAAAAAATATAGTTAAATTTCTAGGATAAACGCTAGAAAAAGAAACAAATTTTCTATGTTGAAAAAAAGAATATGCATTATAAAATGCGTAAATACTAAAAATGGGAATTAAAAAAATTATCAGAAAATTATAATAAATTGCTTGCAAAAAATTACCATTAGAAATAGCAATAAATGCCCTAGTCATTCCGCATCCAGGACACAATAGCCCAGTAAATTCATGAAATACACAAGGAATATGAATGTATTTACCGAAACACCAAACAAATAGCCAGCCTAAAAATAAAAGAAGAAAAAAGCAAAAAATGGCTAATACCTTTTTAATCATACTTTTCATCATCGCACTCACAAATAATACTTAAAGCTACTTTGAATGGTCAAAATCCGCAAGTTTATTAAGTTCACTTTGAATTAAAATATAACTAATAAAATCAAATTTTAATAAAGAAAGAATTAAATAAACTGCTGAATTATCAGTAGCTGGTAAATTGCGTTTTTGCTGAGCCATAAATATTCTCTTACCCATTTGGTAATTCCAGTACCAAGTATAAAAACCACAAGTAATAAGAGAAAGCAAAAAGCTAGTAACACCATCCATAGAATCGTCGCCACTTGCTTTAGAACAGTCATCAGTAATTCTTATAAACCAAAAAATAGAATAAATACCACAAGTGATAATAGAAAGTAATACACAGGTAACAATATCTTTTTTCTGTACTCTAGAAATCATAAAAGCCTCCTAAAATTAAATAAATCTATAAACAATATAACCAACAATCGCAATTACTAAAACAATAAAACAAACAAGAAATATTTTCTTTGTCGTACTCATTTTAGATTCTTCTAAAAAAGAATCATCGTCACTATCGTCATCATCTATTTCAAAATCTTCCTTAGATAAATCCATAGATTTTGTATAAAAAGAACGATCTATTTCTATTTCATTAGTTGTATCTTTTACAAAATCTTCTTTATCAGAATCCTCTTTATCAGAATCTTCATTAGCCTTATTTTTTTCTAAAGAAATGTCTTCTGTATCTTCAATACTTGCTAATAACTCCTTAGAAATAATAGTTTCATCTTCCTCTGTTGGAAGTAAATCACTTAGCAATTCATCATCTATTTTTTTTCTTAAGCTATTAGAAGTAATGGTATGAATTAGCTCCTCCAAATTTTCTTCTTCATCTTTGGACATTTTCTTTTTATTTTCACGATACTCAGCCAATTTTTCTTTGCTCAAATCAGATAAAATACTATATTCTACCGTCTTTAGGCGTTTCTTTTCATCATTACTAGTAAGACTTCTGTTTTTCCTAGCTTCACTTAAAATATCATTAATATTATAATTTTTTTCTGATGGATCTTCGATAATTTTATCGATAGAATTTGGAAAAGCCACTTTTTCTTCTACTACATCGGCTCTATAATTAGGAAAACTAGCTTTATTTTTTTGATAATTTTCTCTCCTATTTGAGCTACTAGAAGTACCACTCGTTAAATCTAGTACGTTATTATTAATTTCTGAAAACTCTGTTACAACTTTATTATTATATAAAGATTCATACAAATGTTCATTTTTTTGAAAACGGCTTTGATTTGCTGGAATAGATTCTGAATGATATTTATCCATTCTACTTGCCATGCTATCACTCCCTATCATAATTACCATAATCATACCATAAAATAATTAAAAGAAAAAGTTTTTCCGGAAATTTTTATTTACGGTATAATTTTTCATGCTATAATTTATATAAGGAGGAAGAAATGAAAGCAAGAGTAAAAAAAGATACTTGTATCGGTTGTGGTGCTTGCACAGTAATTGCTGATAATATTTTTCAAATTGGTGATGATGGCTTAGCTGAAGTTATAAATCCAATAGATAATAATAATGAAAAAGTAGCAGTAATTAAAGAAGAAGACATTGAGAATGTACAAGATGCTTCTGAAAGTTGTCCAACTGGTGCGATTGAATTAATAGAAAACGAGGAAGAAAACTAATATCTTTCTCGTTTATTTTTATTTGCTAACACATATAATCTACTAATTTCTTTATTATTTAATTTACGATACTCTCCAGAATTTAGGCCATCTACTGTTAAAAATGCAAGACGCTCTCTTTTTAATTTTTCAACATGATACCCAACTGCTTCAAACATTTTCTTTACCTGATGATTTTTTCCTTCATGTATCGTAATTTCAACTAAAGAATGATTACTTTTTAAATCTGTTTTCTTTACTTTTACTCTACTAGCATTTACAGTAACACCATCTATAGTAACACCATTTTCTAATGCTATAATCGCATCTTTTTTCAAAATACCTTCTATTTTGGCAACATATACTTTATCAATTTCATTTTTAGGGTGCATAATCATATTGGCAAATTCTCCATCATTAGTAAGAATTAAAACACCAGTTGTATCATAGTCAAGTCTTCCAACAGGATAAATTCTTTTATCGGTATCTATTAAATCGATAACGGTCTTTCTCTTTTTATCATCTGTTGTAGTAGTTACTACTCCCCTGGGCTTATTTAGTAAATAGTAAGCCTTTTCTTCCTGACTAGTTAACTTACCATCTATCATAATTTCATCTTTTTTGCCTACTTTTACTCCTAATTCTGTAATGGTTTCTCCATTTACTTTAACCTTTCCAGCTAATATAATTTCTTCTGCTTTTCTTCTAGAACAGTAGCCACTATTAGCAATTGCTTTTTGTAAACGCATCTTTTGTTCCATAACATTTCTCCTATCTTATTTTCTTAGATATAAAATGACGCACTTCGTCAATATCATCTGTAATATTTTTAAATGGTAAAGATTCAAAAATAATATTATCATAATTAGTATTATAATCATAAATTCTAGAATCTAAAATTGAAATAACGGCAGTATCATCTTCACTACGGATTGCCCTTCCAGTCCCTTGCTTTAATTTAGAAATCATCTCTGGTAAGTAAACTTCCATGAATCCATCTTTAAATTTATTTGCCTTATAATCTACCACCGGATCAACAACTGGAAAAGGAAGTTTTGCAATAATGACTTGGCTTAAAGAACTACCCTTTATATCAATTCCTTCATAAAAAGAACCTGTTGCAAATAAACAAGAGGAAACATTCTTTTCAAAATTTTCTTTTAACGCCTTAACATTAACATTTTCTTTTTGAATATAAATAGGAAAAGAAAAGTTTTCTACTCCAATATTTTCATAAACATAATTCATATTACTTTTAGAGGTAAATAATACCAAAGTCTTGCCACCTGTTGCATCAATTAAAGTACAAATACGCTCCGTAATATCTTTTAAATATTCATCTTTTTGATGAGGGGAAGCAATATCACGAGGACAATATAAAATTGTATGGTCTGAATAATCGTAAGGTGAGTTTTGAGGATATTCCATAGTAACAGGCTTACCAATAATTTTATTTAATCCCATAGAATTAGCATAATAAGAATAGCTATTCTCTACCATTTTAGATTGAGTTGTTAGAGTTGCACTCGTTAAAACAACGCCACCATGAATTTTTGATAACATTTTAGAAGACAATAAATTAATATCTTTAGGTGCATAAGTAAGTCTAACATAATTTCCCCTGCTATCTACAAAATTTACCCAATAAAGATTATTACTTTTATCTTTTTTAGTAACATCGATAAAAACATTAATAACTTCTTTTAATTTTTCTAGTTTTTCTTTATTTAAAGGAATATTTTCATATCTACTTTTTTCTTCTAATTCTTGAATAAGCAATTGCAAAGAGTTAACACATTTAAGAATAATTTCTGTTAATTTAATTCCACAATTAAATTTTACACGATTACATTCTTCGTAAGTATCAATTGTATCATTAACCTTACGAATTTCATTTTTACTACTAGCACGAAGTCTAGTAAATAATTCTGTTAATTCTACATCAATTTCTTGAAATAAATATTGATTTAATTCATTTTCTCCTAGAGAATAATATAACTGGTATATTAAAGATTCAATATATCTTTTATCGATTTCAAAAACATAAGCATTACGAATTTTTTCTTCCAAGTTATGAGCTTCATCAATTACTACAACTTTATCTTGAGAAAATAAACGTTCATCTTCATCATGTTTTAAATCTTGAACTAGAAAATCTTGATTCGTAATAATGATTTTAGATTTTTTATAGTCAATTCTGTCATGAACAATTTGACAGTCAGCATAATATGGACATGACATACTAGCACATACACGAACATTAAAATCTCTCCACATTTTATCACTAATATCTTCAAAATCTTTTCTATCAATGGAATTTTTTTCTAAAACTCTGTCTAAAATATATTGGTACTGACTATTTCCTGTAGTATTTAAAAAATCATGTAATCTTTTCATACAAATAAAATTATTTTTTCCCTTAGCCAAACTAATTTTAATATCATCTTTGCCAAGCATTTTACCAACGGCTTCTACATCTCGTACTAATTGCTCCTGTAAAGCAATAGTAGAGGTAGCAATAATAGCTCCTTCAAAATCATCATTATCTTTAATTGACTGAATAATAGGAATTAAATAAGCATAACTTTTACCAATTCCTACCCCAGCTTCAATTAATAAAACACTTTTACTTTTAATAGCATCTACTACACTATAAGCCATATTTCTTTGACCATCACGATACTCCAAATATTCACTATTTTGAATATTATCAAAAAAACTTTCTACTTCTAAAAATAAACTATCATCTTGTGTATTTTTCTTTTCTTGTTTCCAAATGCTAGTATTATTATTCATCTAATCACCGCCGTTTTTATCGATTAGATTATATCATAGATTTCAAAAATTTGCACTGAAAACAGAAATTAACCTTTAGAAAAAAGCGTATATTCTAAAAATAATGACTAACTTCTAGGAAAGAAAAAAACTTTCAAAAAAAAAGAAAAAGGCTAGCTTCCAAACACCAAGCTCACCAATAAGACACTCATAATTAAAGTAACCAAATCAGCAAATAATCCAGCCTTTAGACTATAACGAATATTTTTAATTCCAATACTACCAAAATATAAACTTATCACATAAATTGTTGTATCGGTTGCCCCTTGCATTACAGATACAATTCTACCAAGGTAAGAATCAACCCCATACGTTTGAATCACATTAATCATAACAGCAAAACTAGCATTTCCAGAAATAGGACGAATAATTGCCATAGGTAATATTTCAATAGGTATTCTAAGAAAATCAAAAACAGGTCTAAAAAAAACAAAAATATTTTGTAAAATTTCACTCTTTAGTAAGATGTTAATTCCAAAAATCATGCCAATTAAATAAGGAAAAATAGAAATTCCCATACAAAGACCTTCTTTAGCACCACTAACAAATTCGTCATAAACATCAACTTTTTTCATAATGGCTACTAATAAAATTATAAACACAACACAGGGTAATAAAATATTTCCAATATTAGTGATATTCATGGTATTTGTCCCTCTTCCATAAAATACGGTCTACTAGTAAAGCTAAAGTAGTATTAACAATTGTAGCAATTATCGTTATCATAATTAAATCTGTAGGATTACTACTACCATACATCATTCTAACAGCAATAATATCAGTAGCTACTAAAGTAACACCACTCGTATTTAGTACCAAAAAAGTAATCATACTTCTAGTAGCTGTTTTCTTGTCTTTATTTTTTTCCTGCATAAGTTTCATAGCTTTTAAACCAAAAGGTGTTGATGCATTATGGATTCCTAACATATTAATGGTTAGATTAGAGGCAATATAACCTAATGTTTCATCATTTTCATCAATATCTGGAAAAATAATACGAAAAAGAGGCCTCATTTTTTTAGCAAGGAAGTCAAGAATACCAGCTTTTTTCGCAATATTCATAATCCCACTCCATAAAATCATCATAGGAAACATACTTAAAAATAAATTCAAGCTAGTCTCTCCACACTCGATAATTTCTTTATTTATAACATCAACCCTACCTGTAAAAAAGCTATAACAAATACCAACAAGAATAAATCCAGCCCATAATTTATTAATCAAATAACCACGACCACATCTTTTTAAAAAAGCCCTTTTTTGCTTCTTCTTTTACTTTTACATATACCTTTTCTCTAAAAATTTCTTCTGTTTTTAGTTTCACAATTACTACCCCTACTTCATCATTATTATTTGGTTTATCTAGTTTGGTTAGTTTGACTAATACCTTAACATTTTCTTTTTCAACATCAGTAAGTGGATAACTAAAATTTTCCTTAATATAAATTTTATTTGGATAGTAAGCATTATCAATTTTAAATTTTTTTCGATCTAAAATGGTATACTTCTTATAATTTTCAAAGCCATAATCATACATCATTTCATGAGATACATACTCATTTCCATCATTTAAAGTAACAGCAGTAAGATTTAATCCATTATGACTAGCATTCGTAACTAGTGTCCTTCCAGCACTAGGAGTATATCCTGTTTTTCCACCAGTTGCATAAGAATAACTACCTAGTAATTTATTACGATTATGCCAAATGTAACTTTTTTTATCACTTTGAACAGTGTACTTTTTAGTTCCAACAATTTTCATATAAGTTTCATTATGAGAAGCATAACTAGATAAAAGTGCCATATCATAAGCTGTTGATTTATTTTGTGTAACCTCATCTAGACCATGTGAATTATTAAAAACAGTATTAGTCATACCAATTTCTTTCGCTTTCTCATTCATCATTTTTACGAATTTTTCTTCCGTACCTCCAATAAAAGTAGCAATCACAATTGCCGCATCATTTCCACTTCTTAGCATCAACCCATAAACAAGATCTAAAAGTTTCATTTTTTCACCAAGTTCAATGTAAATATTAGAGCCATACATAGTTAATACTTCTTCTCCAACCACCACTTCTTCTTCTAGTCTATTAGATTCAATTGCAAGTATTGCCGTCATAATTTTGGTAATTGATGCAATTAATCTCGGATTATCTTTATCTTTTTCATATAAAACTCTACCAGAATCACTATCCATTAATACACAACTACGACAAGACAAAGAAAGTCCCATTACCATATTAGGAAACAACATAACAAAAGAAAGAATTATGATCATTATTTTTTTCATATCAACACCGTCCTAAAAAAATATATGAAAAAAAGGACTAAGTTAGTCCTAATCTAAGAAATTATCATTAATAATATAAGCCGTGTAGTTTTTGTCTATCAACATCACTGATATTATCAAGACGCCAATTTCCATCTACTTTGGAAAGGGTAAAATTAATGGTATAAGTAACTTTATCTTTAACATCTTTCATTTTCCCAATTTTATAATCTAAAAATTTTTTAGTATCAACTTCTTTTTTTTCATCATCTAAAAATTCTTCACGATTGGTAGTTAAATAAGTTTCTGATTCACTAATAGCTTTACCATAATCATATACTTCAATTTCAACTTGAACGGTAGCATTATCTCCGTCTTCAGTTTCATCTTTTATTTTATAACTCAAATTTTGATACTGTTTTTTCATTAAATCACGATAAGTTTCCTTTTGGTCATCATTCATCGTTCCAGCTTCTTTAATCACATCATCAAGTTGATCTAAGACATCTTTATCTTGTGTCTGGTACTTACTTAAGAATTCTTCCACTTTCTTAGTTGGCGTATTCATCATATTACCACAACCGACAATTAAGAATAAAGCCATAACCATCAATAAAACTTTACTAATTCTTTTCATAATCTCCTCCTTTACTAATAGCATTTACTTAATTTTTACATTTTATACATAAATGTACTATTTTTTTAACTTTTATGCTAAAATGATAAACAGGAAGTGATTTTATGAAAAAAACAATTTTAACAGGAATTCGTCCAACTGGTAATCTGCATTTTGGACATTACTTTGGAGCAACTAGAAACTGGGTAAAACTACAGGATGAATATGAATGTTTTTTTGAAATTGCTGATGTGCAAGCATTGACAGATAATTTCAACAATCCTGAAAAAGTAAGAAAAAATGTTTACGAACTCACAATTGATTTATTATCAGTTGGAATTGATCCAAAAAAAGCACATTTATTTATTCAGTCTAAGATTCCTGAAATTGCAGAACTTACCGTTTTTTATTCTAATTTAGTTACGATGGCAAGACTTTATCGTAATCCCACTGTAAAAACAGAAATAGCTCAAAAAAAAGCTTTATTTGGTAATGATGGTGAAAGCGTTACTTATGGATTCGTTGGTTACCCTATTAGTCAAGCAGCTGATATTACGGCACTTGGTGGAACTTTAATTCCTGTAGGAGAAGATCAATTACCACTTATTGAACAATGTCGTGAAATTGTAAGAAAGTTTAATTCTATTTATGGTGTAACTTTAACAGAACCTGAACACATGCTTAGTCCAACTCCTAGAATTAAAGGTTTAGATGGAAAAGAGAAAATGGGAAAAAGTTTAGGAAATGCTCTTTATTTAAAGGATTCACCTGAGGTTGTAAAAGAGAAAATTATGAAAGCAGTAACAGATCCTGAAAAAATCAAAAAAGATGATAAAGCCAATCCTGATGTTTGTATGGTATATTATTACCACAAACTAATAAATAATCCTAATTTAGAAACTGTATGCAAAGAATGTAAAAATGGTACTAGAGGTTGTGTAGCTTGTAAAAAAGAATTAATTGAAAACATTGAAGAATTCCTAGCACCAATCAGAAAAAAGAGAAAATACTATGAAGAAAATCCTGAAATAGTGAAAGAAATTTTAGATAATGGTACAAAAGAAGCTAAAATAAGAGCAGATGCTACTATGAAAAAAGTAAAAGCAAGTATGATGATTGATTATTAATCTATACTTGCTTTTTTTTACTAGCTAATCTAAGTAATTGATACAAATGAATATGTTTATCATCAAGACTATCTTTCATACTATTTAATAATAGATCAAACATTTTAGACTGTGAATTTATTTCTTCATCAAAGTATTCTTCATATAAAAAGCGTAATTTTCCATAATTCTTTTTATTATAACATTCTTTAATTTCTTTCATTAAATAATTACGAATTTGAATTTCATTACGAGTAAAAAAACGATCATTTAAAGCTTTCTTTTCTTTTTGAAAATTCAAAGTAACTACTTCTAAGTTATTTGCCAATAAAGCAATTTCTTCTTCTTCATCAATTAATAACTTACTCTTATAAATAGTTTCTCCTGTACTATCAAATTCAACTGCTAATACTCTTTCTCCATCAGAAATTAAGATGCAATAATCTAAAATTTTTACTTTTCTATCAGTATAAACTTCACAAGTACGATAGATTTTAAGTAAAAAATCTTTATCAATTTTTCCCTTATAGTAAAGAAAATCATCAAATGTAGTTCTAGCTACATGAACCATTTTAATTCTTTTTATATTTTCAATGTTGTCATTAGGATTCCATTCATAGAAATCATATAGTTCATTTAAATCACAGAAATTAAGTAAAATATCATAAATATATATCATTTTTATCATACCCTTTCGTAAAAATAGTGAGAAAAACTAACAGAAAACCAACAATACTAAACCAACATTCTACTCTGCTAATAATAAATTTGAAATAATCTAGTAGAGAATAACCCATACTTAAAAGATTCAAATAAGTAATAATATAGGTAAAACCAATTACCATAAAACCAAAGCCTAACAAAAAAAAGAACATTCGAGTCATGGTACCACCTAATTTATTCTATTAGCAAAGATACATTTATATTATTTATTTTTTTATACTTTTTATGCAAAGAAAAAGATGTTTTTTAAACACCTTAGATTTTTTGAATCACTTTTTTTCTTTTCTTTTCAAAATCAATTGAACAATTTCTACTTAAAAGTAAAATGATAATAGCAAACACTGTTGGAATAATTAAGAAGAAAACAATTGGTAATACTTTTTTAACTTCTGCATATACCAAACAAGGAATTAAAATAATTTCTAATATTAATAAAACAAGCAAAATAATTAAAAATATTTTATTCCAATCTTTTTTCTTTTTATTTTTTTGAACCACTTTTTTATCTTTTTTCATAACTCCTCCTACTACTTCTTATTTCTAATTTGAATATAATAATAAATACTAGATAAAATGCCACCTAAAGTTGCGATTAACATATCTGTCATGGTATCATCTACACCTGTTTTTGCTACCCACTGAACATCACTAGAAAATAATTTATCACAAGTAAATTCAAAGTATTCCCAACAACCAGCAACGAAAACAGTAAATGCTAGAATAAATAATAAGGCAAAAAATCTGTACTGATAGCTAGTTAATTGATACTTTTCTAATATGATATAAGCAAATACACTAGTTAAAATTCCTGATAAGAAATGAGTAAATAAATCAAACCACCAAATCTGGTAGAAGACTTTTAAAATACTACCCATTACTAAAGCAAATAACAGAAACAAATAATAGAAAAAGATAAGTTTTTCATCTATCTGATATTCTTTTATCTTATCTAATACATATGGTACCATAATTAGTGGAAAAATGCAAAGAAGTTGTAGAATCCGCGATAACTTCATAGTGCTATAAGAAGTAATTAACATATAAACCATAAAGCAGATAAAGAACACATATAATAAACTATTGAATACTTGAAGTATCTTTTTCAACTTTATTTTCATCTCCTAATTGACCTACTTCAACTTGATTAATCATTTCAAATTTTTTAGATATTTTTTCAGTCGTAATATGAACATTTTCTACATCTTTATTTACAGTTTGAATACTTTTAGCAAGTTTGTCCCATCTATCTTTGTATCTAGAAAATTCTAATCCTAATTTATTTAATTCTTCATGAATAATGGAAGTATATTTATCACGCTCTATATTTTTAATAATCATTTGAATAACACTTAATGTAGAAATTAAAGTAGTTGGTGAAGTAATCCAAACTTTTTTACGATAGGCATAATCTAATATATCAGCGTGATAAGCATTAATTTCTGCAAATATTGCTTCTGCTGGCAAAAACATAATTGCTTGGTCTGAAGTTACTCCTTGAATGATATATTTACTACTAATGGCATCAATATGCTTTTTTACATCGATTTTAAATTGTTTTTCATGCATAGCTCTCTCACTTGGTGATAAGTTTTTATCAACCATCATCTGATAGTTTTCAAGTGGAAATTTGGAATCAATGATAATAGTACCAAGTGGTTCAGGTGCATATAAAACACAGTCAGCAATTGTAGTGTTTGGCAAAGTACATTGAAGTTTATAGATTTTATCGTTAACACCAAATACATTTTCCATAATATGTTTTAAATTAACTTCTCCATAAATACCACGCGATTTTTTATCGGTCAAAATACTTTGTAAAGAAACAATATCAGTAGATAAAGTTTCAATTTTTTTCTGAGCTTCATCTATTTTGCTTAGTCTTTCTAAAACAGAAGTAAAAGTTTTGTTTGTTTTTTCAAAATTGGCATCTAATCTTTCATTAACCCTATCATTAATAGCATTTAACCTTGACTCCATTTTATCGTTTAAAGTATTAAAATCCTGATTCATTTCTTTCGTAATACTGACTTCAAATCTACCAAGTCTTTCCGTCATATCACTATTATCTATTTTACGAAATAAATTAAAAATTAATAACAAAATCACAATGATTAATAAAACTAAAATTACATATTCCATCACAACAACCTCCACAACATTATTTCAATTTTAACTTTTTTTCTACTATTTTAGAAACAAAAAACGCTAAAACTAATAAAAAAGCAATTTTAAATAATACGGTAATATCTGTTAAACTTTCTAACAAAGTAGTTCCAATGTATCCCCAGAAATAAACCATTACCATTTTCCCAATAATAGCAGCTAAAAAGAATTTTTCAGTTTTAATTTTTGATACTCCTGCCGCAATATTAATAAAAAAAGCAGGAGAAAAAGGAATGGCTATTAAAATTACTAAGTTACTAAATTTAATGTTTGATATAGTTTTCATTATACTAGCAAATTTATCTTGTTCTTTTCTTTTAATAAAACGATATAATTTTTTCTGAAAGAAATAACGAAACAAGGTAAATGATAGCATACAACCAATAATAGTAGAAATCCATGAAATGAGAAAGCCAAAGAAAGAACCAAAACTAATCATATTTAAAGTAATAAATACAGAAAGTGGTAACATTGGTAAAATAGATTCTAAAATAATTAGAAGAATACCAGCAATTGGTCCTATACTTGTTAATATAGTAGTTGAATTTGTAACAAAACTATCAATAATCTCTCTCATATCATCACCATTATTATTATAGTACAGAAACCAAAATATTAAAAGAAAAAGGGTCTCAAATGATAGATAATTTTTAAGACCCATTTATCACAAATTTCATTTAGATAGCTTTTGGATTGTTTCTATATCTAAGCCTGTTACACGCGAAATAACAGAAATATCAATATTTTCTTTTAGCATATTTTTAGCAATTTCTAATTGTTTTTCTTCTTTACCACGTAATATGCCAATTTCTTCTCCCTCTTGCCTTCCTAAATCTTTTAAAGCAAGTTCTTTATCATAGGATTCTCCAAAATTAATATCTGTAATTACTTTCTCTGATTCATTCAAATATTCTTCCATTAAATCAAACCCTTTCGCTATTTTGGTAGCTTTTTCAATACTTGATTCTACCATCGTTAAGATGAATTTCTCTCTTTCATCTAACTTCTCTACTCCTTCATTATAGCATTTTTTTCTTAGATTTGGTAAATATATTTGAACGATTATCTTCTTATCATTCATTAATATACCTTCATCATTTCTCATAGCATAAATATCAAATATCTTATCAATTCCTTTTAACGCAAAATTATTGAAATTAATTTGAAGTACCGGCATATAGTTAGGATTCTTTGAACTTCCTATTTTTATCTTACTTCCATATAACTTATCCACATATTGATAGTTTCTTTCCATATAATTTAGATTACTATTATTATTCATCTCTATATTGATATAAGTTCCATGAATAAAAGCAACAAAATCACTTCTTTGATTACTATCATCTAAATGTTCTTTATCTAATTCATTCTTCACAAACTTTAAATTCTTAAGTAACTCTTCATAAGGAATATCTACAAAATAAGAAATTAACTTACAAGCATATTTAATTCTATTTTGATTAAACAACATAGTCTTAAACATAGAATCTGATACAATAGATGGTTTTTCTCCTTCCTTTAATTCTTTTATTACAACACTATATTCAGTGTCTACTTCATAGTCTTCTAATTTCTTGAAAACAATATCTCTTAGCATACAAAATGCCTCCTTTCGAGAAGACATAATAACAAATAAAAAGATACCTGTAAAATGACCAATTTTAAAAATTCAGGACAAAACAAGAGCCAATTTTAAAAATTCTCTAGGGGAAAATTTAAAATTGACTAAACTTTTTATTTGAAATGATTAAGATATATAAATTTTAATTTTTTTAAATTATTGGAAATATATTTATCATTTGACTATATTCATTAATTTTATATACCTTATCGTATGCTTATTCATAAAATAGAAAAACATATTTACAGTTCAAATCATCAAGGTACCATTCGTAACTAACTTCTGTAAAGTAAACTATAATTACTATTATTTTTTTGTTTTCATTTTATTCTATTACTCTCTATTTCATCGATATCAATAGAAATATTGGGGTGTTTTATTAATCTAACAATACTCATTGGAACAGGATTAATATAACCAGATGATTTCATATGTCTAACAGTTGGATTCATTGATAAATGGCACCCATTATCATATGCCGGACAAAAATATTCTTTACTTGCTGGACATTCAATTATTACATTACCATATCTTAAAGATACTCCACCAAGATACCAGTCAACACCTTTATTATTATTAAATCTTTGTCCTTCTTGAATATACTCCACATATTCATCACCTTTGCCATAACCATATACAAATCCCAATTCCAAATATTTACTATATAACTCTTCACTAATCGCTCTATATACACAATTTGATTTTAATTCATAACCATCAATTATTTTAACTGGGTGATCACGACCTAAAAGTATTTTTTCTTGCAGCGTTAAAGGAATTTTATTTAATACTTTTTCTTGAATAATTCTAAAATTCTTTTCATTAGATAGTGGCATTAACTTTGAATCATAATTTTCATTTTCATTCATAATATTCTCCTAATCTTTAAATACTTTGATAATTATATTCTTTGATAATTCATCAATTAAAAATATCAATATAACTACGATAAGACAATAAATAATCTGAAATAAATTAATATTTACAATTTTAAAAATACTTTTAATAGGAGTAATAAAAACAAGAATTTGAATTAGTCCAAGTATTATCATACTCTTATTCATATATTTATTACTAAATAAATCTTTATTAACTATATTTGTTTTTAAATTTCTGCAAGAATATGCAAAAATCATTTCTAATAATATTAATGTTAAAAATGACATTGTAGCTGCTACCTCTACATTATACAATTTTAAATTTATAAAATAAACAAGTACAACAGCTATAGTCTTTAAAAAAGCTGATAAAATCATCTTTGCTATCAAAAATGGTGTAAAAAATGAACTACTTTTCTTTCTAATATTTCGTTTCATAATATCTTTTTCACTTTTTTCAAATGCTAAAGCAATAGCTGGTATAGAATCTGTTATTAAATTGATATATAAAAGTTGAATAGGTAAAAATATTTCAATTCCATATAACATTCCAATAAATACTACTAGTATTTCCGCGATATTTCCTGTAAGAAGATATACTAAAACATTTCTTATATTATCAAAAATTCTTCTACCTTCTTTTACTGCTGTTACAATTGTAGAAAAACTATCATCTGCAAGAATAATATCAGAAACGCCTTTTGAAACTTCTGTTCCAGTTATCCCCATACCAACACCAATATCTGCACTTTTCAAAGCAGGTGCATCATTAACACCATCACCAGTCATTGCAACAACTTTGCCGTTTTGTTTCCAAGCATTTACAATAGCAAGTTTATTCATTGGACTAACTCTTGCATAAACACAATACTTGTTAACATTTTTAATTAAGTCCTGCTGACTAATTCTATCTAAATATTCACCAGTTATTGCTTCGCTATCATCATTTAAAATACCTATTTCTTTTGCAATAGTAATAGCTGTAGATAAACTATCACCAGTAATCATAATTGGTTTAATATGTGCTTTTTCACACTCATTTATAGCTTTTTTTACATCTGGCCTAGGTGGATCAATCATTGAAGTCATACCAACAAAAATAAGATTATTTTCTAACGATTCATCTAAACTATATGATTCATTTATCTGTTTGTAGGCATATGCTAAAACTCTATAGGCTTGATTAGATTCTTGTTTTTCAATTTCTCTTAGTCTAATAATTTTGTCCTCTGTTAATGGCTCTATACAACCATTTTCATAAATATAAGAACAATGCTTCATGACAGAATCAAAACTGCCTTTTGTATATAATTTAATATCATTTTTATTTTTATGAATAGTAGACATCATTTTTCTATCAGAATCAAAAGGAAGCTCATCAATTCGTTGATTATTTATTTTCAAATCATTAATATTTAAACATTCCTCACATGCTTCATAAAGAGCAATTTCTGTAGGATCACCAATATAATCATTATTATTTTTCTCTACATCATTGTTCAGTGCCATAATAGATAATAAAATATTATCATTTCCTAAATTTTGATAAGAACAGATTCTATTATTATAATATACTTCTCTTACTTTCATCTTGTTCTGAGTAATCGTTCCAGTTTTATCAGAACATATTATTTCAGTAGAACCCAATGTTTCAACACTGGACATTTTTCTGACAATTGCATTTTTTTTAGCCATAGTACCCATACCAAGCGATAAAATAATAGTAATAATTGCTGGTAGCCCCTCTGGAATAGCTGCTACAGCAAGTGAAATAGATAACATAATAATTTCCATTATGTTCATGCCTTTTATAATTCCGATGATAAACATTATAACAATTATGAAGAATATTATAATTGATAAAAACTTACTAATTTCATCAATTTTTCTTTGTAAAGGTGTGATTTCATTTTCTTCTTTATTTAAACTTTTAGCAATAAGACCAAATTCTGTATTCATCCCTATCTCACATACTACTGCATGACATTTTCCATAAACAATATTTGTTCCAGAATAAATCATATTTTTTCTCTGAGATAAAGGTGTATTTTCTTCTAAGGCAATCATATCTTTAGAAACAGGAATGGACTCTCCTGTTAATGAAGATTCATCTACTTTAAGTTGTACTTCCCATATAATTCTAGCATCAGCAGGAACCGTATCACCAGCTTCCAGCACTAATATATCTCCTTTCACAATATCTTCACTATTAACAACACATATTTTATGATTTCTTTTAACTTTAACATTTGAAACTTGCATTTTTCTTAGTGACTCAATTGCCTTATCAGCTTTTAATTCTTGAATAAATCCCAGTATAGCATTTAATAAAACTATTGCCAAAATAATAATACTATCTATAAACGGTTCATTATTTAAACAAGATAATATAAAAGACACAATCGATGATAATATTAGAATAATGATCATTAAATCTTTAAACTCATTTAAAAATTTTGAAAGTTTTGATTGCCTTTTATCTTCTATAATTTTATTTTTTCCATCTTTATTTAGCCTTATTAATACTTCATTTTCTGAAAGACCTTCTTCATTAGAATCTAGCCTTTTGAGTGTTTCATTAACTTCCAAACTATAAAACTTCATTTATTGTCTCCTACCTTGGTTTCTAAGTATATTACTTAAAAAACATAGAAATAAGAGTTTTCACTAGTAAAATAAAGGCTTTTAAAAATTTAAATAAAAGATATTTTTATACCTTTTTGAAATACAAAATATTCGAAATACCCATATAATAAAAGGACAATAAGCAAATACTCATAGTCCTTAATTAATATACTTAGTAACCTATTTTTTATTACATTTCAATTATATAATAATTACCATTTGTAAACAAGTAGATTTATAAATTTTCTTTTAAACAGAATGCTGCATAAATTGGTACATATTTGATACCTTTTTTTATGCTAAAGTTATCTTCAGTAAAGCGAATTGCTTCTGTTATATTAAATTTACTCATGAATAGTGATAGTGATTTCGCCTTTGAAAGATTTTTATTTACGATTTCTATTGGTATTACTTTACCTGCTCTTGTTTGTACTACAAAAGGTACTTCAGCTTTTCCTTCTGACTGATAATAATATAAGTTATAACCACTAGAGATAATAGCACTAGCTAAATTATTTTCATAGAGAATATATTTTAAGTTATCATCTGTAAATAATTTCATTTTTGATAAATGCATCATCATAAATAATACTCCTGTATCATTTAAGTATAATTTAAAGCTTTCTGGATCCTTGCATTTACTTAGTGGTGGTTTTACCTCACTTATTTTATAACATTTATAAGCAATACCATTAGCTGATAGGAATTCTAATGCCTTTTCATAATCCTTACTTCTACCACCAGTTCTCATTAACCCATATTGAAACTTTCTATTAGATTTTAGAAGTTGATATGGCAAAATATTTAATACTTCATTACAACGAGTAATATCAATTAAATTATTTAAATATAAAAATTCTTTTTTGTAGGTATCTAGTTGTTTTTCATGAATAAGTCTTATTTTTAAATCTGTTTCTTTTCTAATATTTGCTTCTATACTTTCAGGAAGTCCTCCTGTAATTAAGAATTCTTCATAATAGTCCATCGCTATATTATGAAATGGCATAGGTTTATTACTTCGATATGATGATTTTATAAAATCAATTAATTCAATATTTCCTACTGCTCTTAAATATTCTTCAAAATCCATTGGGAACATATATTTATATTGAAGTTCTTCGCCTTTAAAAGTTAATAGTTTTTCTTTTAAAGAAGTAATCATAATAATATGATAGTCATTAGGCTCTTTTCCAAACTTTTTAACAGCCTTTACAATATCATCATCAATTACATTATCAATAATAATTAAAGTATCGTTTTTTAAAATACTTTCCCCTGTAAGAAGTGATAGCTTAGCTATAATTTTATCTATTGTTCTTTCCTTTTGCATAATTTTTAATAATTCTAAATTGTTATCACTATTAATATAGGAAACGGTTTTATATTCTCTTTCCCCAAATTCAACTGCTGTATAAGTTTTTCCTATTTGCTTATTACCATAAATGAGTAAAGGCTTTCTGTTAGGGTCTTTTTTCCATTTTAGTAAATCTGCATAAATTTTTCGTTCCATTAATCGTATCCTCCTTACATTATTTACATCTTTATTATAGTTTTATTTTAGTTTTAAGTCAATTAGACAAAAGAAAAAAGTATAAGTTTATCTCATACTTTTATACCTTTTTATCTTAATTTACCTTTAGAACCTTTCATGCCTTTTAGTCCACCATGTTCAGCAAAACCTTTTAAAATATTTGTATCAAATGAATGTGTTTTAGCTATTCTCATCTTATAATCACGAATACCAATATTAATCATATCATCTAATAATTCAGTATATTCTTTTCCAATTGGTTCCCATAAATAGAATGATAAAGAACCTGGTATATTATTTACTTCATTAATATAAATTTTCTTTTCTTTTTCATCTACTAGGAAGTCTATTCTTACTACTCCACTAGATCCAAGTGCTTTGAAAGCTCCTACTGCTACCTTTTCAACTTCTTCTTTCATTTTCTTAGGAAGTGGGGCTGGTATTACACGACTTGTTGATACCATTCCTTTTGATGTTTTAAACTTACCACCTATTTTTCCTTTGGTTTTACTACTTCCTAAATACTTATCTTCATAAGTTAAGAAATCTTTAGTAGGTATTACTTGTTCAATAGCACTTACTTGTTGATTACTATAGTTACCTAATACACTAATATTTACTTCCATTAAGTTCTCTACTAATTTTTCTACTACTATCTTATGATCATATTTAATAGCTTCATCTATAGCTACTTTTAATTCTTCTTTATTATGTGCAGTCTTAATACCAACACTACTTCCTAGAGTAGCTGGTTTTATAATTACTGGGTAAGTTAACTTTTCAACACGGGCTAATACTTTTTCATTATCATCTTCATATTCTGTATCATAAAACCATGCATAATCACAAACTGGTAAATCATTTTCTCTAAAAATTTCTTTCATAAAGATTTTGTCTTGTCCTACAGCTGATGCATAAACATCTCCACCTACAAATGGAATACCGATTGATTCTAAGTAGCCTTGTAAAACACCATCTTCTACATTAGTTCCATGTACAATTGGAAATACCATATCGATTTCTTTTACAATTCTTCTAAATCCTTTTTTATTCTGTAATACAAACTTGCCATTATCTTCATATAATACTACATTTTTAGCATATCTTTTAATTAATGATAAATCGCTATAAGTTTCTATTTCTTTTAACATTTCGCCTGTATACCACTGTCTATCTTTCGTGATATATATTGGAATAATTTCATACTTTTCTGAATCCATTTTGTTCATGGCTTGTATAGCTGAAATAATACTTACTTCATGTTCTACACTTTCACCACCAAAAATAACGCCTAATCTAATTTTCATTTCAAACATCTCCCTTAATCTTCGTTATAACTATCTGGTAAATCGTTTTCAAATAGTGCATAAATATCTTTATCTTTATCTTTTTCTTTTAATTTATTAATTAATGGATAACTATCTACTACCTTATTTAAAATAAATATTTTATCTTCTTTATAACCAGCTTTTATTAATCCATTATAAATTGGTTTCGTAATATTTTTTCCTATTAATATTACATAATCTGCAGCACTAGCTATTTCTGTACCAAATTTTTCATTATATTCCTCTTGTTTATCACCAAGTTCTATCATTCCTGGAGTAACAACTACTTTTGTTCCTGGCATCATTTTTAATACTTCAACTGCCATTTCTGCTCCAACTGGATTAGAATTATAAGCATCATCTATCATATAAATATTACCCAAGTCTTTTAGCTCTAAACGGTGTTCTATTGATCTTACTTTTCTAACACCTTGTTGTAATTCATTAATACTCATACCTAATTTCTTACCTAAAGCTACACTTGCTAAGATATTATAAACATTGTTTTTACCTAATAATTTAGTTTCAAATGGATAATAGTTATCATCATCTTTAAATTTAATATCAAATGTACTTCCCTTATTACTACACTTTATATTATATGCAACAACATCAGCATCTTGATTCGTAATTCCTATCCATACTACTTCTACATTATTCTTTAGATGATAGCTTGTTTGCCATTCGTCATCTTTATTTAAAATAGCTACCCCATCACTAGGAAGGGATTCAATTAATTCAAACTTTGTTTTTTGAATATTTTCTCTTGTTTTAAAAGTTTCTAAATGGGCAGTACCAACACGTGTTAAAATACCATATTTAGGGTGAACCATATCGCATAAAGTCTTAATTTCGCCTGGTCTATATGCTCCCATTTCAGCAATTAATATATCATCAAATTTATCTAAATGATTATTGATTGTAATCATAAGTCCATACTCTGTATTTAGATTTCTAGGAGTTGGTCTCGCTATATATTTTACATTTAAAATATCACTTAAAATATTTTTACTACTAGTTTTACCATAACTTCCTGTAATTCCTATTACAGATAGATTACTCATTGACTTTAATTTCTTTTGTGCCTGATGATAGTATTTTAAATAAACACATCTTTCTACTGGCTTATTGATAACTTTAGCTAATAAAACAACTAAATATTCTAAATAAACCATAATAGATGATACCATTAGCATACTATAATTTAGATTATTATTTAATAGTGTTACTACAAGTGGAATTAAATAAAGAATTGAAATTGTTACTAATAATCTTTTTACCCTAGCCGTAATTACTAGAGGTTTTTTTACTTGTTCTTTTGCTCTTATTTTTTTGATTCTTATCATATCTACTACATAAATAGCTATTGATAAGATAATTAAAATGTCATTTTTTAATAGACAACCTATTATTATGAAAAAACAAGATACGATATCTAAATTTAAAAATGCTGTTGCGATATTATTTGAAATCCATTTTAAGTATCTATTATTTTCATTATATAGATTTTGTTGAAGCATATGTAATGCTTTTTTTCCTTTTACGATTAAATAGAATAAAAATATTAAATACATTATATATGTAACTACCATATATTTTTTACCTCACTTTCAAGTTAATTATAGCATTCTAACTTTTAAATAACAATAAAATTTCCTTATTAACCCAATAAAAAATAAAAGAATTCAAAAAAATGTATAGCACATAGATTTCTATATTGATGATAATTTAAAAGAAATTATTAATTAACTATATATATGTTATAATTATATGTTGTAATTAGGAAAAGGAGAAGAAAAAATGAAAGAAGAAAATTTACTAAACAATGCCAAACAAAAATTTGCCAATGCAAGAACAATGTGTCCTGGTATGTCTGATGATGCTTATGCTCTAACAGATTACATTTCTCTAGTTGTACAAGATAATGTAGTTCCCCAAGGTCTAGCTCTATGCATGACCTTAATTCAAGATGATTTACAAAAAAATAGAAATGGATTTCGTTCAAATGAACCATTACCAGAATATTTAAGTAATAATAGAAATAAAGTTATAGCTCAAATGGTATATATTCCACAAGTAGTAGATGCTATTGCAGATGAAAAATTTGCTGATGAATTTAGAAAAATATGCAGTGAATTTTTGGGATTTAACACGCCAAAGCGTGTAGCAGTAGATGGAGATATTCAATATCCTGAAAATATTAGGGCTGCTGTTGACTGGTGGGCCAATGCTATTCAGTCACCAAACCTTGATAATGGAACTAATATTGATCCTTTCTTTTTAATGATGATATCTGGTAATAAAAAGGAATTCTCAAAAGAGGAGATCAAGGCATTTAAAGATAGTTTAGCTAGTGGTATTTCAAAAGAATTAGAAAGTTATGGAAGATGTTCCTTATCTGTTGACTACCAACCTTGTGAAATTTTATCAAGAGCTGGAAAAAAGATTGGATTAGGTGGCTTGGATTACCCAGTAAAAACTAAAATGAGAATTTCTAATCAAGTAGTAGAAGTAGAAGAAGGATATGGTGCAAGCAAAATCATTTGGTCTAAAGAAAAAGACATTGATGATGATCACGTTCAAAGAAAAAAACTATTAAACTAGAAATAATTATTTCAATAACAATACATAAACTTAAATTTTAAATAATAAAAGATTGTTTCTTATAAATAAGTCACAATCCTTTTATTTTGGTTTCATTATTTACTAATATCTAACTACTTTAAATTTTATTAATTTATTAACGCAATTTTTCTGTTTTCAATACTAAATTATTTTCCTTAAATTCATAGATCTTATTACATATTTTTTCAATATCCGGACGGTGAGTTACAATAATAATAGTTTTATTAGCTAGATAATTCGTTATCATATCAATTATTTTTTCTTCTGAAATCTTATCTAAGTTAGAAGTAGGCTCATCTAATATATATATTTCTTTATCTTCAATAATACCTCTAATTAAATTTAATCTTTGTTTTTGACCGGTTGATAACCTTAATCCCTCTTCTCCTACTCTAGTATCTAATCCTTTTTTTAATCTATTATACCAATTTTCTAATCCTGCTTCTTTTATTAATTTTAATAGTTCATCATCTTTCATTTCTTTTCCTAAAGTTAAATTTTCTCGTATCGTTAAATCAAATAAATTGGTTTCCTGTGATATAAAAGCAATATCTAATTTTTTAGTAGTTTTTAAATCATTGATTTTATAGTTTTCTGGTGGAGTAAGAATATCTTTTGCAATAATATTCAAAACGGTTGTTTTGCCTTGTCCACTTTCTCCAATAATAGCTACTTTATCATTTTTATTAATTACTAGTTGGTCAATTTTAATAATTGTGTTACTTTGTTCTTGATATTGATATTTTATGTTACTTAATTCTAATTTTTCAAAATTTGTAATGTATTTACTGTTTTCTTCTTCAATGATTTCTTCTAGTCTATTGCTAGCTGCTGTTAAGGAATTAATATTAGAAAAGAATCCGGATAAATCAATTAATTCTCTTCCTACGCCTTGAAAAATAGTAGCATAAAACAAAATATAAGATAAAACATTCTCTCCAGATTTCATTTTAAAATATAGACTAATTAAAATCACAAAATACATAAAATAAATTAAAAAACTAATTCCATGTGCTCTTAAAGAAACTACCTGTTTCATTCTCTTATAAGGTAAGACAGTATCATTAAACTTTTTATTAATCTTACTTTTTGAAAAATCGATTGCTTTTAATTTCTTTACAGTCTTAATATTTTGTAGGAAATCAACATAACAAGCATTATACTCAGCATTTTCTTCATTATATTTTTTTTGAACTTTTACAGCCATTTTACTTATCTTCATATTAATTATAATAATTAAAATAATTAACCCAATTGTAAATATAAATATTCCTTTATCTTGTTGATATACTTGATATAAGAAAATAGTCATAGCAATTACAAAACCATTTACAGTTGACATAATAAATCTTAAAAAGCTTTCACTTTCTGATACTACGACATCGATTTGTTTTTTTATAAAACCATTGTGATTTTCATCTAATAATTCACTACGCATTTTATATAATCTATTAAAATATGATAGTTGTAGTTTATTTTTAAACTTTTGAATATATGTAGATACATAGATAGTCCATATAGAATCACAAGATAATCTTATGATATGTAAACTTATTAATAGTATGATTAGAATTTTAAATTTTTCTAGCGTAAATGGCTCTTTTGTATAAAATGATAATACTAATGGTATCAAGTAGATGCATAGATTTTCTATAAGAGCATTTAGATAGCAACCAAAGAATTTCATTTTATTTAACTGCTTAAAAGGATACATATTTATCACCACTCCATTTTTATTATAACATATAAAAATACTGACAACATTATATTGCCAGTATTATTTTTTCCAATTTTATTTAATTTATTACTTTACTGCATATTTTCTAATATATTGTTGATTATATTCTTTATCATCTTGTTCATCTACTAGTAATACACCATGCATAAATCTACCATCTTGGCTTGGATTTTTTGTTAATCTTGCTCTTTGTGATGAATAGTAATTAGGATCTTGGAATGAGTTTTCTCTTAAGAAAATATTTTCTTGTTTAATTCCAGAATCTTCTAATTGTCGTACTAGTGCCTTTTTCTGATCTATCCATAAAATACCATTTTTTTCACTTAAGCAGTCTTCCCAATTTCTTTTATTACTAACCCAAGTTGGTTCTTTTAAATCATCATTACCTATAAATGGTAAATCATAAGTGAATGGTGAAACATCTACAATAATATCGTCTGGATTACCTCCTAATTGTGAAGCAATTGTAAATGGAACACCTTTATTAATATGTGCACCACTACAGAATGTAGAAGTAGCTTCATAAGTTTTTAAATTCATGGCAATTACATTTGCACCATCTGAAATATTGAAACCAATTACTACTCCTGGAGTATTACGAGTTAGTTTAACAGTATCAGACCATACATCATAATCATATAGGTCTTGATAATTTTCTACATCTTCTTTCGTAAGAGTATAAGAAGTACCTGGAACATAAGGGTGTTTTCCACTAGCTTGTAGTGACATAAATATTTTATTAATATCGAAACCTACTTCATCTGCTATTAACTGTTTATGTTCTCTCATTAATCTTGTTCTTTCTTCTGAATTTTCTTCTAACCCTGGATAAAAAGCCTTAGCTGTATTCATTTGTCCATGTTTTACTTGTGTATTAAATACTACGAAATTTTTAATCATTGATATTTCCCCCCTTTGATTAGCGCCTATTATACTACTTTTTGTTTCAAAAGTAAAGGATTTTTTTAAGGTATCAAACACGGCGTAAATTTTGAAAGCTCATTTTAATAAAATAATGGAATTTATCCTAAAAATTTATGAGATAAAAGACAGGCATATAAAAAGACTGAAATCTAGTTCAGTCATTTATTTACTTTGTATAGTTTTTTTGAAACTCTAGTCTCAATTTATCAGCAACAGTCACAATAAATTCTGAATTTGTAGGTTTTGCTTTATCAATATCTACACTGTGACCAAATATTTCTTCCATTAAATCCCAGTCGCCACGATTCCAACTTACTTCAATTGCATGACGAATTGCTCTTTCTACACGGGAAACTGTTGTATCAAATTTACTTGCTATATCTGGGTATAATTCTTTGGTAATTCCACCAATTACTTCTGGTTTTTCATATAAAATAGAGATTCCCTCTCTAATATATTGATAACCTTTAATATGAGAAGGTATTCCTAATTCATGAAGAATTTTAGTAATAGAAATTTGTAGATTATTATGATAAATATCAATAGAAGTATTGGAATAATCTTTTATTTCCCCACAGTCTTCAATTCTTCTTTCTAAATCTGTAAGTTCAAATGGTTTTAATATAAAATAATTTACTCCCATTTCTGATACTTTTCTTATCATATCTTGAGCATTATAAGAAGTTAGAATAATTATTTTTTTATCTATATCTTCTCTTTTTATTTCTTCTAATACAGATAATCCATCTCTTTTAGGCATAATTAAATCTAATATAATAACATCATACTCTGACTGATTATTTCTAATTAACCTAAGTCCTTCTTCACCATCATTTGCTTCTAATACTATCTCAATACTAGCGTGATTATTAAAGTACTCCTTAATCATGCTTACTAACTCGATATTATCATCGATCATAAGTACTCTGATTTTTTTCATTTTTTCTCCTTTCGTACTCCACGCATTTACAATTATACAATAATATCCTACAAATTGATACAGCGAATATTGACAAGATATGTAAAGATTTGTCGAATTTAGTTATTTATTGGCTATATTTGAAATAGCAGTAAAACAGATTAGTATTAATATCGCTACTATCACGATCCAAAAAACAGGATCACTATAATGTTCCATTATAAAATCATAACAGTCTGATGAAAATTTAGTTAAATTATCCCATATATTACTAAAAATACTTGCTATCATTTTACCACCTCAATTATTGTTTCTAAACTATTTATATTTAAACTAGCACTACCTATTAAATAACCATCTATTAAGTTAACATGTTTTAGTTTTTCAATTGTGTTTTCATTTACACTACCACCATATATTAAAATAGGATTTATACCTAATAGTAATACTACTTTATCTTTTATATATAATAAGATTTCTTCTAATTTTTTAGTATCAGGAATCTTCCCAGTTCCAATTGCCCAAACCGGTTCATAAGCTATCATAATATTATCTAGTTTAATATCTTTTAATACTTCTAATTCTTTATCTATTACTTCTTTTACATTATTATTTTCTTCTTCTCCAATACATAAAATAGGACAGATATTATTTTTTACTAGTTTTTTTATTTTTTCATGAATGATTTCATTGGTTTCTTTATATTTTTTTCTAGTATCAGAATGCCCTAGAATAGTATATTTTACTCCATGTTTTACTAAATCTTCTATTTGATAATAATATTCCATATCCTGACTTCCTAATATGAAACAATTAATTTTAAATAAAGATAACTGTTTATCATTAGGGCAAAGAATTAGTTTTATATTTTTATAGTTTTTTTTACTTAATTTATTTAGATAAGATTCTTCTACGAAATTATCTTTATAATTATTTATTATCCACTTCATCTTTATTACCTTTTACTTTATCTACAAATTTATTAATTAAAGAGTGACGATTTTTTTTATGTTCAATTGCATATTTATATACATCAAGTACAGATTCAGCAAAGTATTTAGCACTAAATCTATCAGAGTTTATTCTAGCTTGATTAGATAATTTTTTGGTTAACTCATTATCATTATATAACTCTGTAATAATTTCTTTACACTCTTTTTCATTATTAAATATTCTACCATTCAAGCCATCAATTATAGTATTTTTAAAACTTTCATCATCAATACAAATTGGTACTACACTAGATGCCATTGCTTCAATTACTGTTAACCCTTGTGTTTCTGTATGAGATGCTGTTAAGAAGATATCTGATAAATGATAATAATATGGTACTTCTTCCCAGGCTACTTTTCCAGTCATAATTACATTATTTTCTAAATGGTCTTTTTCTATGATTTCTTTATATAAGTCATAGTCGGGACCATCACCAACAATTAATAATTTTAATTTAGGAAGACTAGGTACCAAATCTTTCATAACATCTAATAAGAATACTACATTTTTTTCTTGTGCTAATCTACCAATAAAGATAGCAATAAAGTCATCTTTCGTTATTTTTTCTTTTCTTTTGATACTAGCTAATTTCTTTTTATCAATATTTTCTGTATAAAAACGTTCTAGTTCAATTCCGGTTGGAATGATATGAATATTTCTATCTACTTGATACTTTTCTTTAAATAAGTCATAGGTTTTTTTAGTAGGTACAATTAACTCAGTAGCTGTTTTATCACAGTAAAATAGAGTTAAATATTCTACTATTTTTTTACTAGATTTATCAAAATAACCTTTCGTAATATAGTGAATATAATCTTCATACATAGTGTGATAAGTGTGTACTAGTGGAATATCTAACTGATAAGCTAGAATTCTAGCAAATGTTCCTATTGCGAATTCTGTTTGAGAATGTATGATATCTAAATTCCAACTTTTAATTTTATTTACAGCTTTTAATGGGTATACTGATGTTAGTCTAGAATCATAGATACCTGTAGGAATACCTGGTACTTTTAAAACTCTTTCTTCTTCATCATATTCATAATGAAAACTTTCTAGATTAGCAGTTACTACATAGACTTCATGTCCTAATTTTTCTAATCCTTTTTTTAACATAATTTCACTTGTTACTAAACCACTAATATATGGAGTATAAGTTTCTGTAAATATTCCTATTCGCATTTGATATCTTCCTTTCTAGTATTTGTACTAAATAAAACTCCACCTATTATCATTGGTAGGTAATAAGAAATACTACGCCATATTAATAGTGATGCTTTTAGTAGTGAACCTGTTACAAAATTACCAAAGAATTTTAAGTAACCAAATTCAATACCACCACTTGCTCCTGGAATTGGAACAAATGAACCTATAATTAGGACATAGGCTGATGCACAAATAGATGTTAGTGGCGTGATGTTTACAACTTCTTTTGCTAGGGCTAGTATTACGAAATATGGCATTAAATAAGTTAAAAATAAATAAATAATATTATAGATAAAGGTTCTAATACATAAACCTTTATTCTGTCTTAAGTAAATTGCTCCTTCATGAAAGTCATCTACTTTTTCACGCCATTCTTTTTGCTTTTTTTCTTTATTTTTTACTAGTTTTAGTTTACTTAAAATAGAAATTCCTTTTTGAATCATAAAGTGATTAAATTTACTACTAAAACTTATTATAATTAATCCTACCATAACTAGAGTATTAACTATAAATCCTATGGTTACTAGCTGTTTTAATAAAGTGATATCAGTAAATAGTTCTAAATAATAGTTAATAATAATTGCGATTAGACCAAAGACTACTAAGGCTAATTGATAGATAATAAAATTTTGAATAATGATATTGGTAGCTTTTGTTAATCTCACGCCATCTTTTTTTAACATGTAGATTTGCATAGGTTGACCACCAGAAGAAAAGGGAGTAATTCCGTTAAAAAATTTCGTAATTAATAGCATTTTATAGGCTTGTTTAAACTGATACTTATATGCATAGCCTTGTATAATTTCTTGATAAGCTCTTGCTTCAAAGGCAATTGCTATAAAAAAACATAATAATGCGATTACTATCCAGAAGAAATTAGCATTTTTTAGAGTTTCAATAATACTAGGAAAATCATCTTTTAGGACACATACTAACACTACAAAAGTTATAATTAATAAAATAATACTGTTTTTCTTTAAATTTTTCATGATAACTCCTAATTTTCTTCTATTATTTCTAAACCTGGCAATTTCTTACCTTCTAGATATTCAAGGGTTGCTCCTCCACCAGTTGATGCATGACTTACTTTTTCTTTATAACCTAATTCTTGACTAGCTGCTACAATATCTCCTCCACCTAAAATAGTTTCAATATTATTTTCTGTTAAAAATTTTAAGATTTCTTTGGTTGCTTGTTGATATTTTTCTATTTCATAATAACCTAATGGACCATTCCATACTACTGTTTTAACATTTTTTAAAATTTCTTTTAGGTAATTAATGGTGTTAGTTCCTAAATCTAGTCCTATATCATCATTTGATAAATCTGTTATTTTTTTAGTTATACTTTCTTGATTTTCTCCTATTTCTTTTGCTACCACAACATCTTTTGGTAAAATAATTTTATTAGGGTACTTTTTTAATAATTCTTTACAGTTAGAAATAAAATCATCTTCTACTAATGACTTACCAGTTTCATAACCTTCTGCTTTTAAAAAGGTAAAAGCCATTGCGCCACCTATTATCATATAGTCTGCTTTAGTGATTAAGTTTTCAATTACGCCTAATTTATCTGATACTTTCGCACCACCTAATATTACGGCGTATGGTCTATTGGGGTTTTCTAATTTAGCTAAATGTTTTAATTCCTTTTCCACAAGAAAACCAATTCCATTTGGAATATTACTAGCAATTCCTACATTAGATGCATGACTTCTATGAATGGTACCAAAGGCATCATTTATAAAAATGTCACCAAGAGATGCCCAATATTTTCCTAATTCTATGTCATTTGTACTTTCTTTTTTTCCATCTAAGTCTTCAAAACGAGTATTTTCTAATAGAATCACATCTTTAGGATTCATGTTAGCTACTATTTCTTCTACTTCTTTTCCTCTTGTTTTAGGAACGAATACTACATTTTGTCCTAATAATTTACTTAATCTAGTAGCAACAGGTTTTAAACTGTTCTTTTCTAAGTCTTCTTTTGTTTTGATTCTTCCTAAGTGAGATAATAGAATTACTTTTGCGTTATGATTTATACAATATAGAATAGTTTCTAAGCTTTCTCTAATTCTGTTATCATCTATAATTTTATTATCTTTCATTGGTACATTAAAATCACATCTTATGATTACTTTTTTATTATTTAGGTTATAATCTCTAACTGTTTTCTTCATATCATCACCATTTTCATTATACTCTAAAACTGGTTAAAAAAAAAGAGAATTTGCTTCTCTTAATCTTACATTTTAGTCATTAAATACTTAGCTACTCTTACCATTTGAGAGGTATATGAGTTTTCATTATCATACCAAGCTACTATTTGGACTAAAGTTTTATCTTCTCCTAATGGTACTACCTTGGTTTGCGTTGCATCAAAGATAGAGCCATGAGTATCACCAATAATATCACTAGATACAATTTCTTCTTCAGTATAGGCATAAGAATCTGATTGTTTTTCTTTCATGTAATTATTAATTTCTTCTAGTGTTACCTTTTTTTCAACAACGGCATCTAAAATCGTTAAAGAGCCATCTGGTACTGGTACTCTTTTGGCACTACCTACTAATTTTCCATCTAATTCTGGAATTACTAAACCAATTGCTTTAGCTGCTCCTGTTGAATTGGGTACGATATTGATAGCTGCTGCTCTAGCTCTACGCAAGTTTCCTTTACGATGAGGACCGTCTAATAACATTTGATCTCCAGTATAGGCGTGAATTGTCGTCATAATTCCTGATGTGATAGGAGCAAGTTCATTTAAAAATTTAGCCATTGGGGCAAGACAATTTGTGGTACATGATGCTGCTGATATAATGTTATCATTATTAGTTAATGTATTTTCATTTACTCCATACACAATAGTTGGAATATTACCAGCTGGAGCAGAAATAATTACCTTTTTAGCACCAGCCTCAATGTGAAGATAAGCTTTTTCATAAGAAGTAAAGAAACCAGTACATTCTAAAACCACATCAACATCTAATTCCTTCCATGGTAATTTACTAGGATCTGCTTCTTTTAATATTTTTATTTCTTCCTTATCTACAATAATAGAATCTTCTGTACTTTCAATGGTATCACTTAATTCATATTTTTTCTGGGCAGAATCGTATTTTAATAAATATGCTAACATTTCTGAAGATGTTAAATCATTAATTGCTACTATTTCAATTCCATCTTTATGAAACATTTGTCTAAATGCAAGTCTTCCAATTCTACCAAAACCGTTAATTGCTACTTTCATAATATCTATCCTTTCTAATTTTATTATATAGTTTTCCCTAAAATCATTCAATACATACTATTAAACTATACAGAAGTTGTCACTTTATTATTAGAATAGATAAGTATTTTTAGCATAAGTTTTATAGTAGAGGTGGCACATGAAATTTATTATTAAAAATGGACTTTCTTCTAAATATGCACCCATTAATAGTAGAGATTCTTTGCTTTTAAGTCTTCATAATAAAATGGTTGATGGCGTTATGCTAAATCTTAATTTTACAAAAGATAAGGAAATCGTTATTTATCATAATGATAATATTTTTAATAAGGAAATTAAGAAACTTACTTTAGAAGATATTAAAAAATATAATTTAGGAAATAGAGTCAAAAGGCATCAGGTGATTTCTTTAAAAGAAGCTCTTGAATTGTTTAAAGATAGTAACAAAGTATTAATTTTTAATCTTTCTGATTATGGTAGTGATAATTTATTATTTTCACAGTATCTTACTTATTTAGTAAGGGATTACCCAAATATTTATATTCAAAGTAGTTCTCAAGATATGCTTTCAAATTTAAAGAATTATCAAATAAATGCTAAACTTGGTACTAATTTTGAAAATGAAGTTGATGGAATGCAGTTTTATACAATTTCTAATCCTTCTTTTCGTAAACCTTATCTAGAAGAAATGAATAACTATTTAAAAATTGATAAAGATGATAAATTTTTCTTATTTGATGAAGTAGATAGTGATAAATTAATAGAGTTTAAGGAAATGTTTCCAGAATTAGAGGATTATATTTATATCTGTTCTAGTAAATTTTTCCATAATAAAAGTATCTGATATTAGATACTCTTATCTTTTTGTTTTTAATTTTTGTTTTACTAGGTGAGATTCTTGCCTATTCATTTTTTTATTTCTTGTTTCATAATATGGGGTTACTCTTTTATATTCTTGTTTTCCTACTATTTGGTAAAATTCTAATGATTCTTCTTTTAGTTCTTCTTTCATTAAAACTGGCAATAGTATTTTTAAATCATCAAAGTCAAAAAAACGAATAATTTGATTATTAAAATGAAATTCATTTTCTATTCTAACATACGATATTCCTTGTATACATAACTCTCTTTCTAACTCATTCATAAAGTATTCACTATTTTCAATAAGATATTTCTGTACATTCATAGAAAAACCTCCCACTACAGGAGGTTATTTTAACATAGTTTATACTTTGAAACAACCGCCACCAATGAATTCTCTTAAAATAGAATCTTTTGGTACTGTTTCAGAAGAAATTGGTAAAAATAATCGTAAGAAATTAATTAAACGAATTGCTTCATTATAGTAAGGAGAGGTTGGTTCTACTGAATATAGTAATGGTTCTACAAAGGTTTTTAAAACCCCTAATTCATAAATCATAGCAGTGTTAAAAGTATAATTTGCTTCATCTTGATATGGAAAAATATAGTTTTCTTCTCCATCTCTTACTTTAGTCCAATTCTTTAAAGTATCTTCTACTTTATTGCCACGTGTTCTATTATCACGCACAATTCTACGCAATAAGCGATTATCTGTTGTGGAAACACGAACATGATTATCAATATTTAATTCTGTTAGAGCTGATAAATAAATCGTTATTTTCTTTTCTTTTGGAATATGTTCTAACACTTTAGGATTTAGGGCATGGATTCCTTCTATTAATAAGATATCATCTTGAGATAGTTTTAGTTTTCTATTAAATTCTTTTTCTCCTAAAATAAAGTTGTAGGTTGGTACTATCGTTTCCTTTTGCTGTAATAGGTTTTCTATTGTTTCTTCAAATAGTTTTAAATCTACTGCTTCTAGTCTTTCAAAATCTGGATTACCTTGTTCATCTAGTGGTGTATCTTTTCTATCTACAAAGAAATCGTCCATAGATAACATAACTGGTGTTTTTCCTAAACTTTTTAGACATAGGGTTAATTTGTTGGTAGTAGTTGTTTTACCGGTTGAAGATGGTCCTGCTAATAATACTATTTTAGCTTCTTCTTGACTAATTATCTTTTTAGCTAATTCCATAAGACCATGATTTTTCATAAGTTCATCAATTTGAATTAATTCATCAATGGTACTATTCGATACTCTTTTATTTAAATCTACTACATTTTCTAAAGATAGATTTTGAGCCCAACTCTTAGATTCTTTAAATAGATTAAAAATGTTTTCTCTACGTTCAAATGGCTTAATACCATTTTTCATATAGACAGTAGGAAATCTTAAAACAAAGCCATCTTCATTTAAATAAGTTAATTCAAAATGTGATAATACTTTAGTAGAAGTTGGCATTAAACTATAGAAATAATTATACATATCATTTAATTTATAAAGTGTTAAATGAGTAGAAGTAATATATTTCATAATTTCTGATTTCACGGTATCGCCAATATTTTTAAAATACTCCATAGCTTCTAATCTAGAAACTGTTAGTCTTTCAATAGGAAGATTAGCTGATACTACTTTCTTCATTTCTTCTTCTAGTTTCTTGATATCTTCTTCTGTTATTTTAATAGTTGATTCTATATAGATTCCCTTATCTAGGGAGTGATTTACTTTTAAGTTTGCTGATTTACCAAAAAGATGTTTAAAAGTATAAATCGTCATATAAATTAAACCATTTAAATAAATTTGATTTGCTCCACGATTCATTAAGTCAAAAAACTCGATTTCGCAGTTTTTCGTAATGGTTTCAGTTAATTCTTTATAGATACCATCAACTTTTGCTACAATAATTTCATATTTAAATAATGATTGGTAATTTTTAGATAATGATTCTAGTGTAGTACCGTAGTCAATTTCAATTAGTTCGTTACCAACATTCACAGATAATTTATTCATAATAATTCCCCTTTTTGTGTTTCTTTTTCTTTTTTTCTATTTGCTTTTACAATGGATACTAAAGCTGTTAAAGTTATGATTTTAGAAACTGCTGTTTGCTGATAGTCTTTTGATTTTTGCATATAACCTAACTCAGTTTGTACTTGTTTATAATATTCATAATCTAAATTGTTTATTTCATTAGTTTCATCGATAGAAAAGGTTTGATGTTCGATTAAAATATTTTTTAAGAAGGTTACTTTTCCTTTTCCAATATTAATATCTGCTTCTTGAAGTAATAAAAGGATTTCTTCTAGTGATTTTTTCTTCATAGCTACTACAAAGGCCGAAACATTCGTTTTGTATAGTTCAGCTATTACTTTTTTAATATCTTGACTTGTTAAAAGATTACAGTTTTCTTTAATATTTTTAAATATTGCACGTATAATACGGTCATCATTTCCCTTTATTAATGCTAGTGCTTGTTTTTCAGTAAAACCTAATTCTTGTACATTTGTTGCTTGTTTTATTTTATGAATTTCTTCTTCTACTAATACCTCATCATGTGATAAATTATAGATTTCTTGGTAGAGAGATTCTATTTTAGCAGTTAGTAATCTTGTTTTAGCATTATTTTCTTTTGATAGCTTTTCTATTTTAGATTCTAATTCTAACACTTTTTTATGATTAAAAATTCTATTTAAAAATTTTTTATTTAGTGCTTCTTTTTCATATTGAATAGAAAGAATTTCATTCGTAGCTCTGTTATCGTTTTCATCTATTTCTAATAATGTTTTTTTAATTTCACTATCAATTTTCTTTTTTCTTTCTAGTTCATCTTTCTTTTCTTTGATTAATACTTCTTTAATTTCTTCTAGCATCAAATCACCTTCTATTTTTACAGTTTCATTGTATCACATTTTGTCTAACTAATAAATGTATAAAATGAGCTTATTTACACTATTATAATTATGGGTGATAATTATGAGTTTAGTGCCAATGGTTGTAGATAAAGAAAATAATGGAGAAAGAAGTTATGATATTTTTTCTAGACTACTTAAAAATAGAATTATTCTTTTAAGTGGTGAGATTGATGATATGCTTGCTAATAGTGTGGTTGCACAACTTTTGTATTTGGATTCCTTAAATCATGATGATATTAGTTTATATATTAATTCACCAGGTGGTTCTGTTACTGCAGGAATGGCTATTTATGATACTATGAATTTTGTTAAGAGTAGCGTATCTACTATTTGTTTAGGTATGGCTGCTAGTATGGCTGCATTTTTACTATCTTCTGGTGAGGAAAAGAAACGCTATATTCTTCCTAATGCCGAAGTTATGATTCATCAACCATTAGGGGGAGCACAGGGCCAAGCAACAGAAATTAAAATAGCGGCAGAACATATTTTAAAATTAAGACATAAATTAAATGAAATTCTTGCTAAGAACACAAATCAAAAATTAGATACTATCGAAAAAGATACAGAAAGAGATAATTTTATGGATAGTAAGGAAGCTTTAGAATATGGAATTGTTGATAAAATTATAGAAAAGGAACACTAATTGATGGTGTTCCTTTTTTCATGATTTGTTTTTAAAATTTTCATCATTTCTTCTTTTGTATAAACATTATCTGGAAAACTTCCATACTGAATGTATATTTTTTCCTTATCACCAAATAAAGACTTATTTGTATTTAAAAGTTGTAAGCATATTTCTTTTTGAATATTTGTTAATAATTCATAATTATCAGGAATGGTTAAACTAGCCATAGAGTTTTCTAATTTTTCTTTTTTATTTTTAATATATTCTAGCCTAACACCTGCATATACACAACAACCTAATTCACATAAAATTTTAGTAGCTGTTAATGTATTATACTTAATTTCTTCTTCTTTTTCTAAATAGGAATTTATATATTTAGAAAATACATCACAGTGATATTCATTATCCCCTACTAGTATAATTTCTCCTAATGGCGTTATGATATAACCACCTGCCATTACTGATAATTCTTCCATAGCATTAGTGGAAAACTCACAACACGGATTTTGATTTATGCTTAGTGGTCTTACTGTCATATTATCCCTCTTTCATTTTGTTTACTAATTCTCTTATTTTACGAAAACGATGATTTAATCCTGATTTCGTAATTGGTTTTCCTGTTTCATAACTTATAATTTCACTTAATTCTAATAAAGAAGACTCTGGATATTTTAAACGATATTCAATTGCTTCTTTGGTTTTATCATCTAATAGATCAAGTCCTATACTTTCTTTTAGGTATTCAATATCTTCTATCTGTTTAGTAGCAGTTTCTACTACTTTGTCCATATTGGCTTGTTCCATATTATTTAGACGGTTCGTCATATTTTTATGATCACGATAAATTCTAATATCCTCATAGTATAAAACAGCTTGACTTGCTTGAATAATTCTTAAGAAGTCTCCTATTTTTTCTGCTTCCTTAATATAAACCATATACCCTTTTTCTCTAGATAAAACTTTACTATTTAAATCAAATTCATTTAATAGTTTTGATATTATATTAGCTTCTTTCTTTTCTTCTATTAAAAACTCTAAATGATATCTAGCAGTTTTAGGGTCATTGATACTTCCCTTAGATAAAAAAGCACCTCTTAAATAAGCTCTTATTTCTTCTTCTGAACCTAATATATAATTACTGGGTTCTTCTAGAATATTACCATAATCATCTATTACTGATAAATCTTTTAAAATAAAATCTACTTTATCATTAATCATAATTAGATATAAGTTGTTTTTACTAAAATTAACACTTTTTCGATTTTCAATTTCACAGGTAACATCATAGATATCTTTTATTAATTTGTATATTCTTTTCGCAACGGTAGCATTTTCTGTTAAAAGATCTATCGTTGTATCTGTGCAACTACCATTATTTCTTAGAAAGCCAGATAATTCAGAGATACTTTCTGAACGTGTATTATCAATTCTAGAAATTTCTTCTTTGATTGTGGTTGTAAAAGACATAGTATCACCTCATTAAATAAGAGAAAATAATAGAGCTAAGTTTTAAACTATTATGGCGAATGGTATTATCAATGGTTGTAAGTAGATCTGCTTCAATTAATTCTAAGTTTTCTAAGTTTAAGTTATCATAATCTATAATTACAGGGTCTTTTTGTTCCTCTGTTTCATATTTTTTTAGGATTTTATTATCAATTTTGGTATTACTAGCAACTACGACATCAATTGTATCTTTTCCTAAATATTTTTCTAATATCTTAATATGGTCGCTTACTCCAAAATTATCTGTTTCACCGGGTTGTGTCATAGCATTACATAAATACATTACCTTGGCACTAGCTTTATTAATTTCTTTTACCACTTCACTACATAGTAAGTGAGGAAGAATACTTGTATATAAACTTCCCATTGATAGAATAATTAAATCAGCTTCTCTTATACTTTCTAATACTTCTTTTTCTACATGAGGAGTTTCTTTATAAAATATTTTTTTATACTGAGTATGAGATTTTGTGAGTTTATCTTCGCCCTCAATGATTTTACCGTCAATGGTTTCTCCCATTAAAGTCAGATAATCTTCTGATAATGGTAATACTTTATGTTTTACATCTAATAACTTACTTAAATATTCAATGCTTGTTTTTAGATTTTTGGTTTTATTTAACATAGCTGTTAATACTAGATTCCCTAAAGGGTGGCCGTCCAAATCACTATATGTTTCAAAGCGATATTCCATAATACTTTTAATTTCTTCTGGCAATTCTGATAAATTGGTAAGTACCTTTCTAATATCTCCTACAGCTGGAGTTGAAAATTCTTCTCTTAGTTTTCCGGTTGAACGCCCACTATCTGATACGGTGATTACTGATGTTATCTCTACTGGAAAATCTTTTAAACCTTTTAGTAAACTAGATAATCCTGTTCCACCACCGAAGACTACTATTTTCTTTTTCATATTCTCTTCCTATCTCTGTTTTATGATATTGTTTGCAGCAATTGCACCTTCACTACAAGCAGTTACTACTTGATATAAATCTTTTTTGACACAGTCACCAGCTGCATATATTCCAGATATTTTAGTCTGATAATTCTTATCTACATTTACATAACCTTTATCATCTAGAATATCTAGGTTTTCAAATATTTTTGTATTTGGTACTTGACCTATATATTCAAAACAACCGTCTACCGTTATTTCTTCTTGATTATTCTGTTTATCTTCTAACACAATACCAGATAATTTATTATCATTTACTTTGAATTCTTTTACCGTTCTATTCGTTAAAATCGTTATATTTTTCGTATTTTTGACATCATTTACTAAGGCATCTGTAGCACTAAATGTATCTCTTCTATGAATTAGTGTAACACTATTACATATTTTAGATAGATAAATTGCTTCTTCTAAGGCTGCTGTTCCACCACCAACAACGGCTACTTTTTTGTCTTTATAAAGACTACTATCACAGGTAGCACAGAAACTGATTCCACTACCTACTAGTCTATCTTCTAGTGTTACTTCTAATTTTCTTGGTGCTCTACCGGTTGCAATGATTAAATTTTTACATTTAATTTCTTCTTTATCTGTTATTACAGTAATAAAATCATCTTCTACTTTAACTTGATTTGCTTTTGTATATTTATAGGTAACCCCTAAATTTAATACTTGATTATAAATATTTAGTGCTAAATCGCTACCAGTAATAGAAGAAAAACCTGGATAGTTTTCAACAGATGATGCTAATGTTATTTGACCACCAGGTACTCCATTTTCTAAAATACAAATATCTTTACGCGCTCTTTTTAAGTATATGGCTGCTGTCATTCCAGCTACACCAGAACCTATAATTACTGTATGATACATAGTGCCTCCTTAAAATAATATATCTTTTTCTTCTTTATCTTTATATAAGTTATCAAATCTTGTTCCTTTTTTACATAGAAATAACATTAATACTCCAACGATAATTAATATAATAGATACAATTTGGGCAATACGGAAATTTCCTAACATTAGACTATCTGTACGCATTCCTTCAATTATGATTCTTCCTACTGAGTACCAAATTAAATATACTCCGGTTAGCTGACCATTCTTTAGGTATTTGTATCTTCTTACAATTAATAAAGCAATAAATCCTGAAAAGTCCCAAATGGATTCATATAAAAAAGTAGGTTGATGATAAGCTCCATTAATATACATTCCATTTATTAAATAGTCTGGTAATCCTAATTTCTGCAAATGTTCTAAAGTAGTTACCATTCCATATGCTTCTCCATTAAAGAAATTACCCCATCTACCAATAGCCTGTCCTAAGATTAAACCTACTACTAAGATATCTAATACTTTTAAGGTTTTTGCGTGATACTTTTTTGTATATAAGATTACAGTTAATAATCCTACAATAATTCCACCATGAATTGCTAGACCACCATTCCAAACTTCCAAAATTTCTAATGGGTATTTTAAATAATAATCTAAATTAAATAAAACATAATATAATCTTGCCCCAATAAGACCAAAGATAACGCCATAAAAGATTAAATTAATCATAAAGTCTTGATTAATGTGTTGCCTTTTTGTTTCTCTTAATATTACCATACTAGCAAAAAAGACTCCTAGAAAGATAAAAACTGAATACCAGTATATTTGTATAAATCCTAAATCCAATGCTACTCTATCCATTTTTCTTTATCCTCCTCATAATTGGTGTAATGATAATGTTTTCAATTAAAATATTCATAATAGAAATTAAGATTGCGATAAAAAAGACTGTCCATATTCCATGAATTTCAAAGTGAGATCCCAGTATCCACTCTGTTAATTTTAAAATAACTACATTAATAAATGGATAAAATAAGCCAAGTGTTAAACCAGTTATTGGTAATGTTAATCTAAAAATAATTGGCTTAATGGTCTTATTTAGTATAAAAATAATTAGGGTGGCTAAAAGGCCATATAGATATAAATGGGTATCATCTATTTTAAAGCTATCAAAGTAGGTTGCTACAAATACCAAAATAATGGCATAGCTTATAAAATGTAATAACCAATCAATAATATTTTCAATATGAACCCTTAATTCTTTTTGCATCTAATCACCTTATTTTTTATTTATCACTTTTATTTTAGGTCTATTATGTTTACTATCTACTACTTCTAATATACCAGATTTTAACAGGTTGTGGTATTTTTCTAATTCTTTATTTAATGTTTCTTCTGTTAGTACAAATTCTTTTCCTACTACTGGCTCTTTAAGTACGGTTGCAGGAGTAGTTTCTAAAATTTGCATAAAGTTGGTTAGAAAAAGTCTAGTATTCGTTATTCCACTATGTTGCTTTTTTCTATCTTCCATTAAATTTTCTTGGTTAGGTAGTAATTTATTAGAATTTATCTCATTTGAAACTATATTTTTATCCATTTTTCACCTCTATAACATTTTCTTTAAGAACTCTCCTGTAGCTGACTCTTTTACTTTTGCAATTTCTTCTGGTGTTCCAGTAGCGATTACTTCTCCACCACCATCTCCACCAGTTGGACCTAAATCAATTATATAATCAGCACATTTTACGACATCTAGGTTGTGTTCAATTACTATTACAGTATCTTTATTATCTACTATTTTTTGAATAATTGCAAGTAATCTCTTAATATCAGCACTATGAAGACCTGTTGTAGGTTCGTCCATAATGTAAAGTGTTTTACCAGTTGGCTTTTTCTGTAATTCTTTAGCTAGTTTTACACGTCCTGCTTCTCCCCCTGATAAAGTTGTAGCACTTTGTCCTAATTTAATGTAACCAATTCCTACATCTTCTAACACTTGAAGTTTAGATTTGATTTTAGGAACATTTTCAAAGAATTCAAGTGCTTCACTGACACGCATATCTAATACTTCCGCAATATTTTTGTCTTTATATTTTATTCTTAAAGTTTCACTATTATACCTTGTACCATGACATACTTCACATGGAATATATACATCTGGTAAAAAATGCATTTCTATTTTTTTAACACCATCACCACGACAAGCTTCACAACGACCACCTTTTACATTAAAGGAAAAACGATCTTTTCCAAAGCCATACATTTTAGCTTCTTTGGTGGTTGTGAATAGATCTCTAATTTCATCAAATACTCCTGTATAAGTAGCTGGATTACTTCTTGGCGTTCTACCAATTGGATTTTGACTAATTTCAACTACTTTATCAATTTCTTCTAAACCGGTTATTTTCTTATGTTTACCTGGTTTCACTTTGGAATTATATATTTTTTGATAAGCAGCATTACATAAAATCTGATTTACTAAGGTACTTTTTCCACTTCCAGATACACCGGTAACACAAGTAAAAGTTCCTAGTGGGAATTTAACATTAATATTTTTTAAATTATTTTCACTTGCACCTTTAATTTCAATAAACTTTTTAGTACCTTTTCTTCTAGTAGTAGGTACTTCTATTTTTTCTTTACCACTTAAATAACGACCAGTAATACTATTTTCGTTTTTCATTACTTCTTCTGGAGTACCAGCAGCAATGATTTCTCCACCATGATCTCCAGCACCAGGTCCTACATCTACTAAAAAGTCACTGGCTAACATTGTATCAGTATCATGTTCTACTACGATTAGGGTATTTCCTAAATCTCTCATTTCTAATAATGATTTAATTAATTTTTCGTTATCTTTTTGATGTAATCCTATACTTGGCTCATCTAGTACATAAAGAACTCCTGTTAGTTTAGAACCTATTTGTGTAGCAAGTCTTATTCTTTGGGCTTCTCCACCTGATAGAGTTCCGGCAGAACGACTTAGTGTTAAATATTCAAGTCCTACATTTTTTAAGAATGTTAATCGAGATAGGATTTCTTTTACTAATAATCCAGATATTTCTTGTTGAGATTTCGTTAGTTTTAAGTTTTCAAAGAATGGGATTAATTGTTTAATACTCATACAAGTAACTTCGTAAATATTTTTTCCACCTACTAAAACTGATAAGACATTATCTTGCAGTCTTGCTCCATGACAGGTTTCACATATGGTTTCTAACATATAATTTTCTAACCAATCACGAATCCAGGTACTACTTGTTTCCATGTATCTTCTTTCTAGATTATTGATAATTCCTTCATAAAAATCTTTTTGATTATAAAGGTTACCACTTTTAGAATGATACTGAAAATGGATTATTTCATCACTACCATATAAAATGTAATTCTGTTCTTTTTTAGATAGTTTATTCCATGATTTATTCATATCTATTTTATAATGCTTACATAAACATTCTAATCGTTTAAAATCAAGTGCTTCAGGATCATCTGTTAAAGTTTTAATAGCTCCATTATTTAGACTTTTAGTAGCGTCTGGTACTACTAAATCAGGATCCATTTTTAGTTTCACACCAAGGCCTTTACAGTCAGGGCAACTACAAAATGGTGCATTAAATGAGAACATTCTTGGCTCTAATTCTGGAAGTGAGAAATCACAGTATGGACAAGCAAAGTTTTCAGAATAGATTACTTCTTTATTACCAACATAATCAATTACTACTTTTCCCTTTGATAGTTTGATAGCTTGTTCAATAGATTCTGATAAACGACTACGAATGCCATCTTTTAAAACAATTCTATCAATAATTACATCAATGTTATCTTTTTTATTTTTTTCTAGATTAATTTCTTCACTTAAATCAAGCATTTCTCCATTTACTCTTACTCTTACATAACCTTCTTTTCTTAGGTCTTCTAATAAATCTTTATGAGTACCTTTTTCACCATGAGCAACTGGCGCCATAATAATTAACTTGGTACCTATTTCATTTTCTAATACTTTATCTACAATTTCATCAACCGTTTGACTTGATATTGGAATGTGATGTTCTGGGCAATAAGGAATTCCAATTCTTGCAAATAAAAGTCTTAAGTAGTCATAAATTTCCGTTACTGTTCCTACTGTTGAACGAGGGTTTTTAGAGGTTGTTTTTTGGTCAATACTAATAGAAGGAGATAATCCTTCAATAGAATCTACGTCTGGTTTTTCTGTTCCTCCTAAAAACTGCCTTGCATAAGCAGACAAACTTTCTACATATCTTCTTTGACCTTCGGCATAAATAGTATCAAAAGCAAGAGAAGATTTTCCACTTCCTGATACTCCAGTCATTACTATTAATTTATTTTTTGGTAACTCTAAATCCACATTTTTTAAATTATTTTCTCTAGCACCTTTTATAATAATTTTATCCATACTATCACCTTTTCTGCATGTTATTATACCACAAATTTTCTTTTTTATGAAAACACATTTCTATTATAGCTATAAAACATTTGTTTGACAATGTTTTTTTTCATATTTAAAAAGATTCATTTTGATATGAATCTTGTTTAACTTACTTTTTTTAATTGTTTTACTTCTTTTTTGCCTGTCTTTTTAAGTGCTATATTAATAATTTTATCATCAACAATATTTCCAAAAGGTCCTTCTAATGGCTTACTATCTACACTTACTAACTTATAATATTCACTATATGGTCTTAATGGTTTATAAGTTGGAATACTAGTTACTTTATCTATGCTAGCTAATTTTAAGGCAACTACTTTAGATTCCACAGGGGATACATTTTCTATTACATCTGGATTAATGGTTTCTACATGACCAATATATACTTTGTTGTAAATTCCCATAAAAATCACCTTTTCTCCTAATTTGAACCAGGAGAATTATTTTACTATAGAAATACCTAAGTGTCAATTAAAATTTTATGGATATTTTTTTCAAAATAATGATAATTATGCCCTATCATTTATTAATTTTTTCGTTTGATTGATTTTTTTGTTAGAAGTAACTGTAGTATCAAATGATAATTGTCTAATTTCACTATCATAGTTAGTTTTTTCACTACGATAATTCTGGATAGTTGATAATAAATATTTTAATTCTTTTATTTTTTCATTATATTCCGGGTCCTTATCTAAATTTCTACGGTAGTAACTAGAAGCATATAGCCATTTGGTGCAAATATCATTTAATTCTTTTTCAACTTTATTCTCAGTTTCTAGTAACTCTTCTTCTTTTTTGCTACTAAGTTCATCATAATCTATAATAACTTCTGTTTCTCTAAAAAAGTTAACTGCCTTTTGGTTTTCAAACTTTACCCACTTTGATTCTACAATAAAAGGTGCTTCTACTATTTCTTCTGGTAACATTCCTAGGAATAAAATATCATTTTTTTCTACATAACATACACCATTTCTAATTACTTTCATTTTTCCACCTCTATAAATTTATAGTATCTTGACCATTATTTTATGTCAAATCTTTCTTTATAACTACAGTGTTTACATAATTCTTCTGTTACCTTACGATTACAGAAACCCATTCTCATTTTTTGATAGCGACTACTATTTATAACTTGTAATAAATCATTCTGATAAATGTTTCCTAAATTGATTACTCCATCACTATCCAAGCAACATGGTACGATAGTTCCGTCTACTAAAATGGCTAATTGATCCTTTAAGGCATAACAGTAACCAAATTCTTTATTATAATCGTTATTGATATCAGGCCAGATGAATTCATTTGCTTTATTCACATAAGTGTGACTATTTATTTTGATATTATTTTCTTTTTTTAGGTTTTCCACAATTTTTGGGGATAACTGATAATGATTTACTATTTTTTCCACTAATTCTGTGGATTCTTTTGATAAATTATTATCTTCCATAGTCCAAAAACGGTAAACAATGTTTTTATCTTTTAACTTATCCACTACTTCAAATATTTCTTCTAGATAATTAACTTTTTTATTTTCACTATGTACAGATAAATTAATTTGACGAATAGCTGGATGAGATAGGATTGTTTCTTTGGCTTTTAAAAGTGTAGCATTGGTCGTAATATTTACTTTTTTATGATATTTTTCACATAAATCTAAGATTTCTTTTAACTTTGGGTGTAGTAATGGTTCACCTTTTACATGAAGATAAACATAATCGGTATAATCATTAATTTTCTTTAATAGTTCTTCCATATCCGTTAGCGAAATACTTTCTTTTATACGATTATCTTTACTACAAAAAGAGCAATTAAGATTACAGATATTCGTGATTTCTATATATATTTTCTTAAACTTTTTCATTATAATTCACTCTTTAATTCAAATAATGCATCTCTTAACTGCATAGCACGTTCGAAATCTAATTCCTTTGCCGCTTCTCTCATAGATTCTTCTATTTCATCTATCATCTTTAATAATTCTTTTTTATCTTTCTTCTTAGGAGATGATTGTTTTTCTTTGTTATCATCGACATTACTAATTAAATCTCTTATTTCTTTTTTAATTGTTTGTGGAATAATACCATGTTCTTTATTATATTCTTCTTGGATTGTACGACGACGCATTGTTTCTTTGATAGCTTTATCCATACTATCCGTTATTTTATCAGCATACATGATACAATGACCACTAGCATTTCTAGCACATCTACCAATTGTTTGAATTAAACTTCTTTCACTACGTAAGAAGCCTTCTTTATCAGCGTCCATAATTGCTATTAAACTAACCTCTGGTATATCAATTCCTTCACGAAGTAAATTAATTCCCACAATACAGTCATATTTACCTAATCTTAAATCTCTAATGATACGCATTCTTTCTAGCGTTTTTACTTCACTATGTAAGTATGCCACTTTAATATCAATATCTTTTAGGTAATTCGTTAATTCTTCTGCCATTCTAATTGTTAGAGTAGTTATTAAAGTACGTTCGTTTTTCGCAATTCTATCTTTAATTTCACCAATTAAATCATCAATTTGACCTTTACTTGGTCTTACTTCAATTGTTGGATCAAGAAGTCCAGTTGGACGAATAATTTGTTCAATAAACTGATTACTAGTCTTTTCTAATTCGTAATCTCCTGGTGTTGCTGATACATAAATAACTTGATTGATTTTTTTCTCAAATTCCTCAAATTTTAATGGTCTGTTATCTAGTGCACTTGGTAGTCTAAAGCCATACTCTACTAAATTCATTTTTCTAGCTCTATCACCATTATACATTCCCCTTACCTGAGGAAGTGTTACATGGGATTCATCTATTACTAATAAAAAATCTTTTGGAAAGAAATCCATTAAAGTAGTTGGAGTTTCTCCTTCACCACGTAAAGCCATATGACGAGAATAGTTTTCAATACCACGACAGAATCCTGTTTCAGTTAACATTTCTATATCATAATTTGTACGTTGTTCTATTCTTTCTGCTGCTAGTAGTTTATTATTATCTTTAAAATACTTAATCCTATCAGCTAATTCTAACTTAATTCTTTTCACTGCCTCTATTAGTTTTTCATCACTAGTTACAAAGTGACTGGCTGGAAAAATAGTTAATGTTTTTTTATTTTGAAGAACTACTCCAGTTAGAGAGTCTATTTCGCTAATCCTATCTATTTCATCACCAAAAAACTCAATTCTATATCCTTTTGTGTTTTCATAGGCTGGTATGATTTCTAGAACATCACCCTTTACTCTAAAGGTACCACGCTTAAAATCAAAATCATTTCTTTCATACATCATTTCTACTAGTTTTGTCATGATAGTGTTTCTTTCTACATTATCTCCTACTCCTAGACTTAACATTTTATTACGATATTCTTCTACTTCACCAATACCATAAATACAGCTTACACTAGCTACTACAATGACATCATCATAAGATAAAAGAGAGCTTGTTGCATAGTGACGAAGTTCATCAATTTCATCATTAATAGAGGAATCTTTTTCTATATAAGTATCTGTTGATGGTACATAGGCTTCTGGTTGGTAATAATCATAGTAAGATACAAAATAGCATACATGGTTTTCTGGAAACAACTCTTTTAATTCTGAATAAAGTTGTCCTGCAAGTGTCTTATTGTGAGCTAAAACTAGGGTTGGTTTATTCACTTCTTTAATTACATTAGCAATCGTAAAAGTTTTTCCAGTTCCCGTTGCTCCTAGTAAAACTTGGTCTCTTTTTCCTTCTTTAATTCCTTCTACTAATTCTTTAATTGCCTGAGGTTGATCTCCACTAGGCATATATTTTGACTCTAATTTAAACATAATGACCTCCTTATTATGACCAATATCAACCAGAGAATTCGTGTCCAACTATCAAAAATTCGTGTTCTAGAACTGATTAAATAGGTCAAATTTTTGGTGGATACGCATAGGACACACATCTCGGCCACAAATTTACTAAATAACACTAAATAAAACAAGATAAAACTAAATAGTTTTCAATAACCTATTTTAACACTTATTTTATAATAAAACAAGGAAGCCATTTCAACTTCCTTATACATTAATATGTGCAATTTTTAGTATTTAATTGATATAACACTCTATTTCTAAATTCGTGTCCGTTACATCTATTATTTTGCCTTCTTTTTCTTCCTGTGGTTTTACTCGTTCAATATAATCGTTTAATTCATTTTCACAATCTACTACTATTTTATTTTTATCAAAATAAACATTTGCTGTAATTATTGTGCTTGCATGTCCTAGTAATTGTGATACTGCTTTTAAATCAAAATTATTCATTAAAAGCAATGTAGTATAGGTGTGTCTTAAATCATGAAATGAAATATCTGGTAAATTATTATCTTTTTTTAATTTATTATAATATCTATTATGAAATCCTTTACTTCTAGGATGTCCATAAGTTGAACAACATATATATCCTAAATCTAAAAAAGGATTATGTTTATCATTTATTCTTCTACTTCTATTTTTATTGTATTTTTTCCTTTCTTCCAATATTGCTTCAAAAAGCATATCTGGAATATCAATTATTCTCTCACTACTATATGATTTTAACTTTATTTCTTGTTTGGTATATGTCTTTTTTGCACATTCATCTTTTTGTTTGTTAGGATCAACCCCTAATTGCCTTGTTAAGTATATTTTTCTATTTACAAAATCAATATCTTTATATTTTAATCCATTTATTTCTTGTTTTCTTAATCCTGTTAATAACGCAAACAATATATGCAAATAAATAGGTGTTTCTTTCCTCTTTTGTATCACTATTTATGGCAGTATGTATTACTTCATCAGAATTATATAAATCTTTATATAGTCTATTTAAAAACGATTCACCTATATATTCATTTTTCATACATACACCTTCTTTACTTTCTTATTTATTTACTCTTTATATCACTATTTTCTGATATCTTCTTTAAATCATCCATAGTGATGTAATTTGATCTTAGATATTCATAGCTAAAATTTTGAGGTACTATTAAGCCTTCGGCATTTTTTAACATACAGAAATATAGATTTTTTCCTATTGTTTCTGGAAATATTATATTTTTAGCATCTCTTAAATTCCATAATTCTAAATTACCACCTATGCTTTGTGGCAGTTTTAAGCCTTCGGCACTCGGTAAACTATCTAGAAGTAAATGACCTCCTACGCTTTGTGGTAATTTTAAATTTTCTATTTTTGCTAATTTTTTTAAGTTTAAAGAGCCTTTTATCGTTTTTGGTAATACTAGATCTTTAACATATGTTAAATTACTTAAATTTAGAGAACCTTTTATATATTGTGGTAATTTTAATTCTTTGGCATCTGTTAAATTACTTAAATCTAAATCATAATTTATTGTTTCTGGAAATGTTAAGTTTTCAGCACTGGTTAAACTATCTAGACGTAAATGACCTCCTACGCTTTGTGGTAGTGTTAAGTCTTTGGCACTCGATAAACTGTTTAAACACAAATTTCCACCTATTGTTTCTGGTAATATTAAGCACTCGATATCTGTTAAATTTTCTAAATTTAAGTAATCCCTTATACTTTTTGGTAATATTAAACCTTTAGCACTTATTAATCCACCTAAATCTAAAGCGCCTCCTCCTATTGTTTTCGGTAATACTAAACCTATGGCACTTGTTAAATTACCTAGATATAAAGATTCTCCTATATTTTCTGGTAAAACTAAGCCTTTAGCACTGGTTAAACCGTTTAAATTTAAATTTACACCTATTGTTTCTGGTAATATTAAGCCTTCGGCACTCGGTAAACTGTTTAAAAGTAAACTATATTTTACATATTGTGGTAATTTTAAATTTTCTATCTTTGTTAAGTTTTTTAAGTCTAAAGAGCCATTCATCGTTTTTGGTAGCACTAGATCTTTAGCATATGTTAAATTACTTAAATCTAAATCACAATCTATTGTTTCTGGAAATGTTAAATTTTCGGCATAAGTTAATTTTTCTAGATGTAAACAACCTCCTATTTCTTTTGGAAAAACTATATTTTGAGCACTTGTTAAATTGCTTAAGAATAATGAATCACCTATTATTTCCGGTAATCTTAAACCTTTGGCTCTGGTTAAACCATTTAAATTTAAATTACCATTTATTGCTTCTGGTAATACTAAGTCTTCAATACTGATTAAATTAACTAGAGTTAGATCACCTTTTACATGTCGTGGTAGTTTTAATCCTTTAGCATCTGTTAAATTCCTTAAATCTAGGTCATCGTAGAAATAAATAATTTCTTTTCCGGCTAAAACATCATCAGGATTGCCTGATATTTGATCAGGACTACAATTAAATACTTTAGCTAAATCTTCTTTTTTATTTCTTTCTTTTAATATTTCTTCTATTCTAGGATCTTCTTTATAACCAAAACCTTCTATTTTTTTATCTACTTCATATAAAAATCTTAATTCTTCATTAGTTAATTCTTTGTTCTTATATTCATTATAAATATCAGTTAATTTTTTCATATCATTAACTTTTTTCTTATATTTATCTCTATCTGGAAACTCTTTTAGTTTTTCTTCTAGTACTTCTTCCATTTCTGATTCTAGATTTTGGTGTTCATTTATTCCTCTTATCTCACCTATTCGACTTCCTTCCATTCTGATTGCGATTCGAGGTTGTTTATATTCATTATTTGAATCCTTTGTATAATATACGTAAAAGTCCCCTGATTCTAATTGTTGTCTAGCTGTTTCTTTTCCAGCAGTACACCAGCCTGTTCCTTTTCCTTTAAGACTATTTACTAATTCATCTGGTTCGCTACCTTTATTGTACTTAATCCAAATTCCCTTTGTATCATCACTAATATCTTTATTATTTTTATCTAATAACTCTAATGTATAAGAATATAACTTTGAAAAACTTCCACCAACTAATAATTTTTGAAGTACTTCGTCGTCTACTTTTTTACCATTTAATACTTCACATAAGTCATCATATACTAAAGCTAAGGCTTCTCTATTTAAATCTACAAAAATATTAGTAGTTGAAGAAGTTCTTTTATTAAAAGTTCTAGTTGCTTTGTCGTAGCTTCCTAGTCTTATCATTCCTTGGAAAGCATAATACTTGAACCATTCTGGGTAATTCGCATCATCATTGATTAAGTAATCTAGCCATGTATCTAAGGAACTTTTTTGATCATTAATTATATCTTTGGTTAATTGTTTTTTCATATCTTCTGTTATTTCTATATGACCCATTCCTCTTTCTAGAGCCATTTTCTTCTGTAATTCAAAGTATGATTCAGGAATATTTTCTTCTTTTATTATATATTTATCATAATACATTTTCTTTAGTAATTCTAGACCATTGTACTTACTATCTCTAGCTAGCTCTTCTACTTTCCTTAATCTTTCTAAGTACTTTCTTACTCTTTCATCTTTTGTATCACTATTTATGGCTGTATGTACTACTTCATCAGAATTATATAAATCTTTATACAATCTATTTAGAAATGATTCACCCATGTATTCATTTTTCATATATACACCTTCCCTATTTTAACTAATATCAGTTTAGCATTATATTCTTTTATTTACAAGGATAAAAGAGGAAATTAGCAATTTGTTTACACGATTCTTTCTTTTTATTTTCCTGCTTCAAATACAAAAATAATGCAAATTTAAAATATCCACAGAATTGTGGATATCATCATATTGTTTTTGTATAATTTTTTTGAAATTCTAATCTTAATTTGTCAGCTACTGTGACAATAAACTCTGAATTAGTTGGTTTAGCTTTATCTATATCAACACTATGTCCAAATATTTCTTCCATTAAGTCCCAATCACCACGATTCCAACTAACCTCTATCGCATGTCTAATAGCTCTTTCTACTCGTGATACTGTTGTATTATATTTATTAGCTATATTAGGATATAATATCTTAGTTATTCCGCCTATAACATCCGGTTTTTCATATAAAATATAAATTCCTTCACGGATATACTGATAACCTTTTATATGAGATGGAATACCAAGTTCATGTAATATTTTAGGTATTAGTTCGGTTAGTCTTACATATCTAAAAACCTGTCTTTCACTATCACCAAGTTCCTTACCAATCATTTGAGCAGTAGACAACTTACTGCCATCTTGGCAGAAAGTTAAATCATTCCTCTTACCTTGATGATTTAAAGCGTCCATTTTAAGTTTATAAGCAAATGCTCTTACACTTTGGAGTATATGTTCCCTTTGCATATTGCTATCAACCATAATTATTGTTGCTTCATCATCTGTAAGTTTTCTAATAATACACGGTATTGATTCTTTTTGTGCTAGTTCACTTGCTTTCTTTCTTCTATGTCCTGAAATCATTTCATATTTACCATCTTGTTTTGGTCTAACTAAAACTGGAACTAATACACCATATTCAGCAATACTCTTTGCCATTTCTCGCATGTCTGCATCTACTATAACTTTAAATGGATGATTTGGAAAATCTGAAATATCACTTATTTTTAGATTTTCAACATGTTCTTTTGCTCTTAAGTCTCTTTCTTCTTGAGTAGTAAAGAAATCATCTCTCGTAATCTTTGGTAGTTGCATTTTTTTCTTTTGTTCTTCCATTTTCCACTTCTCTTGCAAATGATGAATATGCTTCGGCTACTTTACTATTTTTATCATAACTAAAAATACTCTTTCCTTGCGAAGTTGATTCTGCCGTTTTAACTGCTATTGGTATTTGTGTATCAAATATCTTAACAATACTTCCATAACTTTCTTTTATTTCTTGCTTAACTTCTCTTGATAGATTAGTCCTATTATCAACTAATGTTATCAATACTCCACCTATCTCTAATTTATGATTTAAATGCTTTTTAACGTTAGATATGGTACTTAATAAGTGTCCCATATTATTTGCTGCTAAATATTGTGCTTGAACAGGAATAATAACTTTATCTGCACTTGTTAATGCATTAACAGTTATCATTCCTAAACTTGGCATACAATCAAGAATTATATAATCGTAATCTTTCTTTAAATTGTTTATACATCTTTTCATTATTTGTTCTCTGCTCATCGCATTAACCAATTTCATTTCCATAGTTGAAAAATCCAAGTTAGATGGTATTAAGTCAACATTCTCTTTATGGTGTAATATAGCATTTTTACAATTTATTGGAATATCATTTATTTCATGCTCCATTAAATCTGATATTGTTAATGGAAATTCATCTTGTTGATACCAACCCATACATGTTGTTAAGTCTGCTTGTGGATCAACATCTATTAACAAAACCTTTTTACCCATTTTAGATAATGCTACACCCAAACTAAAAGTTGTGGTTGTTTTACCAACTCCACCTTTTTGATTAGCAACTGCTAAAACTTTGCAATCATTCATCATATTTCCTCCTTTCTAATCTGCCATGCTATCTCTACATGACAAAGTAAACACAAAAAAAACTGATTTACTCAGTCTATATGTATATGATTTATTAATTTTTTAGTGGACACGAATGGATACGAATTTCGGCCACAAATTTACGTTTCATTATCTAGTTTTATTTAGTCTTTTTATGGTATTTTCAAGGGATTAAATAAAACTAAAAGGGTTGAAATAAAAGGGTTTTTGGGGTGTTACTATAATAAGATACAAAATAACATACATGATTTTCTGGAAACAACTCTTTTAATTCCGAATAAAGTTGTCCTGCAAGTGTCTTATTGTGGGCTAAAACTAGAGTTGGTTTATTAACACTCGCGATTACATTTGCAATCGTAAAAGTTTTTCCTGTTCCCGTTGCTCCTAGTAAAACTTGGTCTCTTTTTCCTTCTTTAATTCCTTCTACTAATTCCTTAATTGCTTGTGGTTGATCACCATTAGGTGTATATTTTGATTCTAATTTAAACATAATAAACCTCCCTTTTAATCATTTGTATTTTATCATTTTATATACAATAAAACAAGGTAATCGCCAAAATACCTTGTTCTTATTATTATCAATTTTTTTACTACTATTTTATTTTAATCATTCTTAGAATTTTTATTAATTTTTAACTTTTTATATTTCAAACTCTTTTTGATCATATTTTAATCCTGATTTATAAAAAACACTTCTTACATAAAAGTCAATTAAACTTGCAATACCAAAAATATATAAACATATAGGAGTTTTTAAAAATAATAAACAAATTACTACTCTTACTATTACACCTACTATTGAACCTTTTAATATAATTTTAGGTTTACCTTGTATAATACAAATTGCTTTATATGACTCATATAAATACAATCCAAATACAGTTAAGCAATAAAATATAATATAAGGAAAACAGTCTTTTATCGGTAAACTTCCATGCTGAATTATTAACATAATTATAGCTAAAACAAAGTTTATAATTATAACGGTTTTAAAACACATTTTCATATAATCCCTTAATAAAATAATTTGCTTTGATTTATCTTTCTCCTCTGGAATTTTAATCATTAAAGCAGCACTATATGCATTTGTAACAATTTCTAGATTTAAACAAATTCCATAACATATTGAATGAATAGCATACTTATTTTCTCCCATATAGCTTGCTAAAACACCATATATTAAAATAAATATTCTTGATAATAATCTTTCTAACGACAAAGTGATTCCATATTTTTTTACATTGGATATATCTTCTTTTGATATTTTTTCATATTTTAAATCAAATTTGGCCGTTAAATAAATGATGTTAATTATATGTGCTATTATTGTTGCTATGTATAGCATTATTAAACTTCCAGTAAAATAAAAAGCAATTATATCGAAGAATATTAACAATATATAAAATAATATTAAACTGTTTCTATATAATTTTAAATCATTTTTAAGTCTAACCATTTCAAAAAAGCCACTATCTATTAATGAAACTGGCAAATAAATAATATATAATGCTAGTAAATTGGATAGTAATTCTTTTTGCTCTAAACTCATATTAAATAAATTTATAAATAAATCTCTTGTAAAAAAAATAAATATTCCAGCAAATAAACTTACGATTCCAGTTATTGCTAAATAAGAAAATTCTTTTTTTCTAATTACCCTATATGTATATGTTCCAAGTTCTCCTAATGATTTTCCTAATAAATTTATTGAAAATAAACTACTGCAAACTATAATAGCATCTATACTAATTTTATTATTAAAAAAGGAATCTACACTTTCAGCTAAACTCATAAATATAAAACTTATCAATATTGATATAAATTCACTCATACTACCACCATTCTTATTATATATGAAAAAAGGTATAATTTCTATACCTTTGACATTTTACTTATTTTACTATATATATCATACCAACTATAACATCTAATGATATTTTGACCTACACATTGTTTATTATATTCCGCATGAAAACATATAACTGGTATAATCTTAGATATATTATTGATATTTTCTACTCTATCTTCTATCATTATGCTGATATTATTTTCTACACATATTCCGATTTTATCGTCTGGGCTAAAAATTATTTGGTCATAATTTATACCATTGTTTTTTAACCAATTTATTACTATATTTTTCATTTCATTTCCAATTTCATCATTTCTATCAGTTAAAAATCTAGCTGTTATTATATATATTTCATACCCTTTTTCTTTTAATTTATCAATTACTTCACCAGCATATTTTCTTGCAGGTTCATTTTTAGCATAATCATATAGATATTCGTTCCAAAATTGATTATCTAATTTACTATCAACATTAAATATATCTGTTACTTTATATCCTTCATTATTTTGGATTTCTATTTCATAATTTTCGAAATAGAACTTACTTCCACAATCTAACTGCCACTTTTCAATATCAGTTAAGACTCCATCTATATCTATACCTATTCGCATATCTTTCTCCCCACCATTAACTTACAACTATACATATATTAAAACAAATTATAAAATTTTAAAACTAATCAAACCATAACTTTTTATACAGTCATTAGTTTTAAATATTCATGTTATCTTCTTTTTTTACTAATTGAATAGCTTTAGATTCTTCTTTACCTTCTACTAAAAATGAATTAAATTTATTGATAATACCTGGAGCAATCAAAATCAACATTCTGTATGTACCGTATGTTACAGATGATATATGATAGTAGATATCATTTTTATCTATAAATTCTCTATGATTAATTGGAAATTGCTTTAATTCAATTACGCCAAACTTACCAAATAATTTTAAATTCATATCAGTAATAGCATAATTTTCCTCTGAGATAATAGCTTCTGCTGAAATATTACATTTAGAGTGAGTTGCCCCATTTATTAACATACTACCTTCTTTTCTACTACATAAGCTTGAATATACAGTTTTATCATCTTGAGGAATTGCTCTAATAATAGAAAACTTTTTTCTAACTCCTTCTGTTAGAAATTTATTTTTATTATAAGATATAAATCTTAGTTCTTTTACTTTACTTAAATTATCATCTAAATAGATTTCTATTTCCATTAAATCATCTTCCATGTTGCGATAAACAATGGCATTTTCATTAATACCAACCAATTCATATTCACGGTCGTATATATATTTTTTAGTAGGAAAGCAATCAATTACCTTGTTAATCATTTCTTTATTAACTTTCTTTTTTGCTTCTTTTAGTTTCCATGTTGGTATTAGTTTTTCTAATTCTTTCAATGAAGAAAATAAATCATGTTTTATAATTTCTAATTTTTCCATACAGCTTGATGAAACATAGACTATTTTATTATCAGCAGTACAGAAGCAATTTTCCTCTAGTGGCACTTGAGTTAATATTTTATGTTTCTTATGATTAGCTTTTGCAAGTTCTATCATACTACTTTCTTGATACATTTCATTATCAACTTCGCTATAATTTTGATAGATACTAAGTTGATAAAATTTATTCATATTATTAACTTTTACGCGTTGATTATTTGATGGGAAATAACTAAGTTCATAACTATCTTTTGTTTCCTTACGAATATGTAATGATTCTTCAATTTCATTGTTAATAGAAATATATGAGTCTACTTTTGTAAGCATTTTTTCTTTTTCAGAATAAATAAGTTCTAAAATACTTAGTTCTGAAGTTTCTTGATTTTCATATTTAAATTTTATTTTATTATCTTTCTTTTCTAAGAAGATGAAAGTTTTGTTTAGAAATGTAATTGGTGCCAATGTTTCTTCCATAAATAAATCCCCCTGTTAATATCATATTTCATATTATTAGCAAATTCAACTATTATCTACTATTCCATGTTAAATAAGTTCTATTTGGAAAGTTAATTACACTTTCTGAACCTTTATAGTTTCCAGCATCAAATAATCCTTTAGTATAATTTACATATTTACTCCAATTACCACAATTTTTATCTGATGAATCCCAAAGTTTACATGGATATACTTCTAAATGAAGATGAACACCCGTAACATTTCCTGTTGCACCCATATAACCAATTAAAGTATCTGGTGTTACTTTCATACCAACATATAAGTTAGCTCTTCTACTTAAATGGCAGTATACTGCTGTATAATATTTACCATTATTAGCTAAGTGTTGCGTATTTACACATAGTGCTCCTGCTGTATCATTCCAGATGGTAGAAACATAACCATAACCAATCGAATAAATTGGTGTATTACTTCCTGTTTTACTTCCTAAATCTATTCCCTTGTGAAAATTATGTTGGCATTTTCCATTTAAACATAACCAGCGGTAACCAGTAAAACTAGTAACATACCCATTTTTTATTGGTCTATAAAAGATAGCATTTGAAGAAGTTCTTGCACAGTCAACACCAATTACATCACTTCTATTACTACAACCCTGTGATTTATAAAATTCTACTAATTTTTTTTGAGACTGCACTTCACTTTCTAAGCTTGGAGATAGAGAATTTAAATTTGCCTTCGTTTTATTTAGATTCGCTATTTCTGTATTTAAATTACCTATTTTTTCTTCTGATTTTTTTTCGTTTTCAGCAAGTTCTACTTTCTTTTTTTCATTCGTAGTAATCAAGTCTTCTAATTCTTTTACCATTTTATTATTATATTCAGTAATCTGTTCTACTATGGATAAACGGTATACCATATCTGTAACAGAATCACTACCAAATACATAGTCTAAGTAGACATTTTCTCCTTGACTCATTTGATAATAAGTAACTAGATTTTTTGTTTCTTCTTTTTTCTTTTCAATATCTGTATTGGCATCTGCTATTTCTTGTTGAAGCTTTGTGTTTTCTGTTTTCATTGCTTCTATTTCATTCTTTAGATTTTGAATCGTAGCATTATTTTGATTAATTTGTCCAGAAATATTTCCTAAACTAGCTTTATTCTGTTCTAATTCCTTTTCTGCTTTGGCTAATGCATCTAATACTTCACCATAAGTACCAGCATATACATTATTATTAATTGGTAGCATCATTAATATCGTTATTACGATTAGTAAAATTTTTAAGCTTTTCTTTATCATACTTTTAAATACTTCCTAACTGCTTGATAACTACCAATCATACCAACCACAACACCAATTATTAAAACTACTAAAGATATAAAATAGATAAATGGTTCTGGTGTTATTAATTTAATTAATGGTGAAAAAATTTGACCTCCAAAATGTTTATAAATGGCATAGTAACCATAAATAACTACTAATATTGGAATAATAGAACCTATAACACCTAATACCATTCCTTCTATTACAAAAGGCATTTTAATAGAAAAGTTACTAGCTCCTACTAATCTCATAATAGAAATTTCTCTTTTTCTTGAGAAAATGGTTAATTTAATGGTGTTAATAATTAGGAATACCGTTACTATAATTAAAAGAATAACGGCTAGAATAGTTCCTTTTTCAAGTATTTTAAAGGCAGATAAGAATTTATTTATCATGGTTTCTCCATAATTAACAGAGTCGATTCCTTCTATTTGTTTAATCTTAGTAGCTGTATCCTCAATTTGTTCAATGTCATTTACTTTTACTTGAAAAGTGTCTTTTAAGGGGTTTGATGAATCATCCCAGTCTTTCATAACAGATTCTAGTGTTTCAGATGATAACTGCATTTCATTTTTTACATCTGTTTTTGATTTATATTCTATTGATGAAATATTATCAATTTGATCTAATTTTGCACGAATTACATTGATTTTATCTGATTTTACTTCACGATTTACAAAAACTACAACTGTTACATCTTCTTTAATCATTTTAGCAAAATTATCTACATTCAAAGATGCTAATAGAGCGATTGCTACAATAATTAAAGTAATACTAATACAAGATATTGAAGCAAGAGATAAAGAAAAGTTTCTAAATACACTTTTGAAGGCATCTCTAATACTTCTTCCAAACATTCTAAATAGCTTCATTATGATATTTTCCTTTCTCTTCATCACTGATTAATCTACCTTCTTTTAAGGTAATTACCCTTTTTTTCATTTTATTAACGATATCTTTATCATGTGTAGCCATAATGATAGTAGTTCCTGTTGTGCTGTTGATTTCTTCTAATACTTTCATGATTTCCATACTTTTTTCAGGGTCTAGGTTACCAGTTGGTTCATCACAAAGTAATAGTTTCGGCTGGTTTACAATAGCTCTTGCGATTGCTACTCTTTGTTGTTCTCCTCCTGATAATTGGTCAGGGTAATTTCTAATTTTTCCTTTTAGTCCGACTAACTCTAAAGCTTTTAATACTTTTTCATTAATTTCATCTTTTTTAGTACCTATTACTTCTAAAGCAAAAGCAACATTTTCATAAACAGTAGCTTTTGGTAATAAACGATAGTCCTGGAAAACAATTCCTAATTTTCTTCTTAATTTATATACCTTACTATTTCTTAATTTAGCTACATTTAAACCACCAACAATTATTTCCCCTTTGGTAGGTTTTTCTTCACGATATAGCATTTTAATTAAAGTGGATTTTCCACAACCAGTTCCACCTATTATAAAAACGAAGTCACCTTTTTTTATTTTGAGATCTAAATCATAGATTGCTGTAACACCGTTTCGATATTGTTTTGTCACATTCTTAATTCTAATTAATTCCAAAATATCACCTTCTTATCTTTACTTTCTTAAATTATAGCATAAATTCGACAATTTTTGAAAATATTATCATGTTTTTTAAAAGTTAATTATTGGTAATTCTATTTTTTAGATAGAAATATCCTATTTTTTCAAAAAATCAATTTACTTACTGTATAACTTTTTACTTTTTAGATACTTTTTATGACTTTTGGAAAAAAAGGTTGCTTTTTTATTTTTTCGATTGTGTAAGAATGGTGTTAGGTGGTTAACTATGAAAGAATTTAATTCAGATTTTAAGAAGGTTGTATGCTACAATATTAGGAGATATCGTAAAGAAAGTGGAATGTCTGTTATGCAGGTATCAGAGATAATTGGTGTTACTCCTGAATATTTTAAAAGAATAGAATCTTTAAACGACCCTAGGAAAAATTGTTCTTTGACACTTTTATATAAATTATCTATTTTGTTTAACAAAAAATTAGATGATTTCTTTTTAGAAGATGGCATGGAAAATAAGAAAACAAAAAGAACTACAGTTGGTACAAAATAATTATCTTGTACTAATCATAGTTCTTTTTTTAATATCTGGAAAAGAAATCATATTGGAATTTTTATGTAATTCACTAATAAGAGCTTCTTTTAAATGATCTATATGAATAGCTGATAGAAATGCTTGCTCTAGAGTTTGATAGAAATGTTTATCTTCTCTAGAAAAGTTGGTATCTTCTAGTTTTTTCTGAATACTTCTACACTCTAAAACACAAATACGATCTATAGCTAGCTTTTCATCTAGTTCTTCTGTTTTCTTATGTTTCTGCTGAAGAATATCGTTTGATGTTTCAATATCTAAAAATGATAATAATGTTTTTAATTCTAGATACTTTTCGGAAGTAATAGAATTTTTTATTTGGATTAAGACATTATAATAAATGTATTTTTTATTACTATTAAGGAAAGTTTGTTTTTGATTATTTTCTTTTTTTAATAGTGATTGCATATTTTTGTATAAAACATATTCAACTTGTTTTTCAATAGGTTTCTCTATTAAATCTACTAGAGTTATATCTTCATTATTTTGTTTTAACTTTTTATATAGATATCTAAATTCTAATGGCTTTTCTTGATAAAATTCTATTAACTTTGTCATAATTTCTAAATTAATAGTTAGAATAGTCTGGTCATTAGTTGATGAATCTATTAGTAAACTATATTTTTTCATAAGTAATTCTAATATTTTTTCCATAATAATCCCTCTTTTTTAGCGGGGCTTATTATAGCACAATCTATTCTAAAAGTAAAATTCTACTCTCCTCCATAAACTTGGTAAGAGTCTGTTACAATAAAGAATGCTTTTTCATCAATTTCTTTGATTCCTTCTTTTAATTTAAAGTATTCACGATTTGGAATTACTGTCATTAATACTTTTCTTTTCTTTTCTAAAAAAGCACCCTTTACATCAAAAATAGTAACACCATGTTTTAAGTCTTTCATGATATAGTTACATAATTCTTCCTCTTTAGAAGTAATTATATATAATGCTTTATTTTTAGATACACCAATTAATACTCTATCTAAAACAACACTATATATATAAAGAATAATAGCAGCATATAAAACCATAGTCCAACCAAAACTAAGTCCACCAATTACGACAATGATTAAATTGATAATGAAACTAATACTAGATATAGATACTTTTTTGTATTTAGAAATGATTTCACTAATAATAGAGAATCCACCATTACTAAATCCAACTTTATAAACCATTCCTGATGTTACTCCTGATAAAATTCCTACAAAAATAGATACTAGTATTTTGTCAGATAAATCTACTTGAATGTAATTACCAATATTAGCAGTTAAATCTAGAAATATTGGGTAAATAATAGCAGTTACTACAGCACCTGATGATTTTTCAATTCCTAAAAATATAAAGCCAACAATTAATAACACAATAGAAAATAAGAAAACAACAGTTGATGGTGAAACATTAAAATAAGAATTTAAAATGATTGCAACTCCACTCGTTCCACCAGTTACAATTTGAGTTGGTAGCTGTAATAAATTAAAATAACACGCTGAAATAAAAAGTGATACGATTAAGATAAAATATCTACGAACTAACTTTTTCTTATGAATAGTATCTAAAATTGATAAAGCACTATCTTTTCCTTTTGATAAAATGTCCATATTATTCTCCCCCACTTACTTCATAAGCATCACAAACTACAAAGAAAGCTTCGCTATCTATTTCATGAATTCCCTCTTTAACACGGTAATACTCACGAGTTGGTACTACACATAAAATTACTTCATCTTTTTTGTGGGTATAGCCACCTTTTACACTAAATATAGTAACCCCATGATGGAGTTCATTTAGTAAGTAATCTCTAATTTTTTCATCTTCGTTTGTGATAATATAAAAAGCTTTAGAATTAGAAATTCCTAATAAAACTTTATCTGTCATTAGACCGATAATATAAATTACGATTAGAGCATACATTAACTTGGTTGCTCCAAAGAAAAAGCCACCTAGTACCACAATTAATCCATCACTAATTAACATAGCATTGCCCATACTCATATGTAAATATTTAGATAATATCTGGTTGATAATATCAGTACCACCGGTTGTGAATCCTGCTTTAAATACGAGTCCAGCACCAAAGCCATAAATGATACCACCAAAAACAGCTGATAATAAGACATTGCCTGTATCTAGTTTTATATATTCCCCAATATTTGCTGTGATATTTACAAAAATAGGAAATAAGATTGATCCAACAATAGATGCTTTTGTATCATTTTTTCCTAAAACAAGAAAACTTACTACTAATAAAAGTAAAGAAGCTATCATGATAAAAGTAGATGCATCTATCGTAATAAATTTAGATACTATAATAGATAGGCCACTTACTCCACCAAATACTAATTCATTTGGTAATAGAAATAAGTTAAAGGCGATTGCAATTAATAAAATACCAATTACTAATTCAAAGTATCTTTTTAATTTGTCTTTTGCTTCTACTTTTTCTAAAATATGGCCTTGTTTTTCAAATTTTTTAAAACACTTCATTTTTATACCCCTTTCAAATATGATTCTATAAATAAATCTATATCACCATCTAATACTTTAGAAACATTACTAGTTTCTGTATTAGTACGATGATCTTTTACCATAGAATATGGGTGCATTACATAACTTCTGATTTGAGAACCAAATTCAATATTTTGATAGTTTCCTTTAATGGCATTTAACTCTTGATTTTTCTTTTCCTGTTCTATTACATAGAGTTTTGCTTTTAACATTTTCATAGCTGTCTCTTTATTTTGAATTTGGCTTCTTTCATTTTGACAGGTTACTACTGTTTTGGTTGGTAAATGGGTAATTCTTACTGCTGAATCGGTAGTATTTACTCCTTGTCCACCTTTACCACTTGAACGATAAACATCTATTTTTAAATCTTTTTCGTTGATGTCTACATTAATAGTATTATCAAATTCTGGAATAATATCAATAGATGCAAAAGAAGTATGTCTTTTATTAGCTGCATCAAATGGTGAAAGTCTTACTAAACGATGGACACCTTTTTCTCCTTTTAGGTATCCATAAGCATTTAATCCTTTAATTTCAATCGTAACACTTTTAATTCCTACTTCTTCTCCTTCTTGATAATCTAACACTTCTACTTTATAACCTTTTTTCTCACAATATCTTAAATACATTCTATATAACATATTTGCCCAATCACAAGCTTCTGTTCCACCTGCTCCAGAATGGATTTCTAAAGTACAGTTATTTTTATCATAAGGTCCATTTAAAAGGAGTAATACCGATAGTTTTTCTAGTTGTTTGGTCTCATTTTTTATGTCTAATTCTAAATTTTGTAGTAACTCATCATCTTTTTCAACCAATAAAAGTTCAATTAATTCTAGATTATTTTCAGTATCTTCTTTTAATTTTTTAATATCTTGTGTTAAGTTTTTTAATTCTTGAATGTCTTTTAATGTCAAGTCTGCTTTTTCTTTGTCGTCCCAAAAGGTTGGTTTTAGCATTTCTTCTTCTTTTTCTTTTAATTCTTGAAGCTTAGAAGATATGTCAAAGTGACCTCCATAAATCTGTAATTTCTAATTTATTTTCTTCTAGTTTTCGTTTCATTTCATTTATATCCATATATTTCTCCTTTTATAATAACTTTTTTAATTGTTTTAATTTAGAGATAGTAAATGTTGGATTATAATCACTTGGAAGTTCTTCGTTAGAAGAATTTAACCAGCAACTATCAATTTGAGAGTTCATTCCTCCTCTAACTTCAGAACGCAAAGAATCTCCTATAATTAACATTTTTTCTCTATCATAATACTGTAAATATTCCATTAACTCATCAAAATATTCTTTTTTGGGCTTAGTCACAGTTTGTTTAGTCATATCAGCAGAAAATACATCATTAATAAAATTTATACAATCAATTTTGGTTAGTTTTGATTTTACTGCTACTGTAGGTCCGTTAGTGGCAATCACTATTTTATATTTATTATGTAAGTATTCTAATGTTTCATAAGCTCCATCAATTGGAACTACCATTTCGTTTAAACTTGTTAAAAAGAGTTCATTAATTTCAAAAGCTGTATCTATATTTATTCTACTGTTAAAATAATTTATATATCGTAAACTTCTTACATATTGAACAAAATGTTCCTGTGTATCTTTGTATTCTTCTGGAACTATAATTTTATTATCATGAAAATCTATCCAGAATTGCTTATCCAAATTATACCATCTGTCAAAACCAGTATCAGTATAAGGTTCACCAATAAATTCTACCATTTTTTTAAAAGCATAGCGAACATTTTCTAAATTGTCTATTAATGTATCATCTAAATCAAATAGTAATACTTCATACTTTTTCATATTATACCTCTTTTCGTTTTCCACAGATTTGCGGATAATCAAATTCCCAAAAACTTAGTTTTCCACATACTTCAATGTTTTCTAGTTTTTCCACATTTTCTAATTTAAAGCCATAGCCATTCCAATCTTTATTATCTATAATATTAGAATATATAATACTATTTTTTTCTTTTAACATTTGTCTAGCATTATCATCTATCTTTAGACAATCGGTAATAGTAGCTTTTCCTATTATGCAACCTTTTGGATATTCTAAGCCTAAATACTCATACTTTTTCATAGCTTTTTTATCTATAGCTTTACCAGCATGAATTAAAATTTCACCACGATAATTTGTCTTCCAAGTACGAAATTCATATTCTTTTAATCCTTCTACAATTAAGGTAGCAAATGGTTGATTGATTGTTAGCGTTTTCATATAATTCACCACTATCATTATATATAAGTTTCTGTAAAATGAAAAGAACTAATTATTTTGAAACTAGCTCTTTTAACCTTTTATTATCTATTTAAATCTTTTACTCATTACTATTTGACTTATCTTTCTATAACCTAATGACTGATAGATACCATTTAATTCTTCTCTGTTTTCTAAACAACTTGTATTAAATTCTTGGCAATAGTATTTTTCAATGAATGATTTTCTTTTTAATACATATTTTAGTAAATTAGTACCAACTTCTATTTGCTTGGCATCTTTTCTTACAAAAAGTTCTTCTATGTAAAGAGAATTACGAGAATTAGAAACATAACAGCCACCTACTAATTTATCTTCTAAATATGCTCCGAAAGCTAAATATTTTTTATTTCTTAACTGGTTAGCAGAAAAAGTATTTTTAAGATCAAAATCATCTGTCTTCATACCATAAGCATCAAATCTAGCTAATTCTAATTTTTCTATATTCTCATCAGTAATTTTTAGATTTTTACATGATATCATAAGTATCTCTCCTTTTCATAATGGTGTATACTATACCATATATTTTGAAAGATACAAGCTTTTTTAATTGTTTTTATATAGAAAACATTCTTTTTCATGAGAATAAATGATTCCAATTGCTTGAAGATATGAATAAATAATCGTACTTCCTACAAATTTCATACCTCTTTTTATTAAATCTTTGGAAATGTCATCAGATAAAAAGTTTGTTGTCTTATCGGTTTCATAAATTATGTTATCTTTAGTAAATGTTTTTAAGTAATTAGAAAAACTACCAAACTCTTTTTGAATACTTTTGAATATTTTGGTATTGTTGATACTTGCCTTAATCTTCAACTTATTTCTAATAATGTCCTTATTTTCAGATAATTCTTTTATTTTATTTTCAGTATAATTGCATATTTTATCGATATTAAAATTATCATAAGCTTGTCTAAAACTTTCTCTTTTATTTAATACACATTCCCAAGAAAGCCCAGCTTGAAAAGACTCTAGAATTAGCATTTCTAATAGATAGTCATCATTTATGTTCATTACTCCCCATTCTTTATCGTGATATTCTATATAAATGGGATTATTTAAATTACACCACTTACATCTTTTCATAATATTCCTCCTTGGGCATTTTATAATTATTTATATCATTTTTCATTTTCTAATAACTTGATTTTATTCCTTCATCCAGTGCCTATTTTATAGGATACCTTCTTCTTTAAATGTCCACACTTATGGGTATATTATACAAATGAGTTTCTACCGTATTCAGTTTTAATTTGGTCGAATTCGACCAAATTAAAATCTTGATTATGAATTTCTTCCCATAGTCCAATATAATCAATAGTATTTATTCTTCTTAACCAGTTTTTAACTGTAAAAGATGGATCACTTGAATTTTGATACTTTGCTAAATCAGTTAAGAAATGTAATTAACATTTCCAACTCTTAGTATTCCCACCTTATTTTCTTTAACTATTATTTCTGCTGTTACTAAATCTTTTTTCAATATTTTTTTCTCCTTTCTATTTAGATTTTAAAAGGTGTCAACAAATATAATCATTGTTCACACCTTTATTTTACTACACATTTTTAATATTTTGTGGACAAGTTATAAAACTCGAACCAATTTATAATTTTTATAATTATTAGTTTTCCATTATTTTATGCTACTTTCCACAGCATTGTTTGTATTTCTTACCGGATTCGCAAGGTAAAATATTAAAACAACTGAGTAATTTTTTGTTGAAATATTGCAAGTTTTTATTCGACAACTTATCTAATAACTTATCTAAAATTATTTGATTTTTCTAGCCTTAATAAGACTATAATCATCTTTATCAACATTGCTTGAAGTTATATCTTCAAAACCAACCCTTTTTAATACTTCTATTTCATGTTCAACTGTAAGTGGTGTATCTATATGTTTATGATTTTCTATATTATGCTCTAATTCATATAACTGTTCATCTTCTATTTCTTGAGTTAAGGCAATTTTATCACAATTAATGAATTGACCATTTTCTTTTAAACAATCATAAATCTTTTTATATAGTTTAATCTTTTCTTCAGTTTTGAAATGATGAAGAGCTGATGTAGATATAACTGCATCATAATTATCTCCAAATTCAACTTCAAAGAAATCTCCACATATAGTTGTTACATGATCTGCAAAGTTTCTTTTCTTTAATTCTTCAAGCATATTTTCGGTAATATCTATGACTGTGACTTCGGCACTTGGAAATAATTCAAATACATAAATTAATTCTAGTCCTGTTCCTGCTCCTAAATCTAGTATTTTTTTAGTATCTTTATCTAGGCTATTTCCTAATGTTTTTTTAGTATCCATGTATGTAGCATGTACATCATCATAAGTATCTATCTTTTCATTAAAAAATGTTCTTTGTTTTTGATTTCTTTCATATAAATTCATAATTATATCCCCCTTAAATTTATTTCAATATTATTTCTAATTAAATCTTTAATTTCTCTATCTGTTAATTTAATACTATTAACACACAATTGTGTTGCTATACCATGAGTATAGAATCTTACTTCACGGTATACTCTTTTGGCTTCTTCTAAAGTTATATTATATTGTTTTACCATTGCTTCAATTGTTTCAAAGTTTCTATCAGTATTTAATACTTCTTCTACTGTTCTAGAACAAGCAAGATCAGCCATAAATAATGAAAAGAATGCATTTGGTTCTTTCTTAGCATAAAAAGCATATGCATAACTTATTGTGTATAAATAATCTTTTATATCTACATATTTATATATAAAAGAAGAATAGTCCTTTCTTAAATAAAATTTAAGATCTTCTTTATACATATCAAAGTTTTCATAGTTTTTAAATATTGGTTGTGTTGAACAACCTATATATTTAGCAAGTTCTCTAGTTGTTAATTTTGAGTAACCATGCTCTTTTATAAAATCAACACTTTTTTCTAATATATCTTCTTTAGAATATTTAATTGTTCTCGCCATAAATATCACCTCACAAATGTATAAAATAACATTTGTTATTTATCAGTATACACTATATTTTCAATTTGTCAATATAAAAAAATAACATTTGTTATTTAATTTTGCAGCTTTTATACCAAAAAACTTATCTAAAACTTATCTAAACGCCTTTTTGAAGTAAAATTATCTAAATATTGTAATCATAGAAAAACCCGCAATCCCTTATTTTATGCGGGTTTGCAGGTTTATTTACCACAACATTGTTTATATTTTTTTCCTGAGCCACATGAACATAATTCATTTCCACATATCTTTTCTACTTTTCTTGTTGTTTTTACTTTATCTTTACTATCATTTGTTCCTGTTATTTTAGTAACTTCTTTTCTTTCTAGGTTTCGTTTAATTTCTGCTTTTAATAATTATTATTTATATGTTACATAATATTCGTTTCTGATGTATAAACATTTGTTATTAGGATAACAATACTGTTTATTCTTCAAATTTTATACTTTTTTATACATCATATTCAGATTTTAAACTCATACTCTTAACTTTGTTTTTTTCTTTTTTTACAATTTTATTATCTTCTAATTTTAATCCTAGTACGTCAAGAGCATTTTCTTTTTTTGAAGCACGTATAACATCAATTGGTATTTTACACATATAATCTATTTCAGTTTGTTCCCTATCAAAATCTTGTTTTAATATGTAATACCAATTACCTTTTTCATCATAAGATGTAAAATATATTAATTTTGAATAATCTATTGGATAAATCATATTTACTTTACTACTCATTTTTTCTAAATTATCATCTATTTTACAATCGAATTCTTTTATTTTGTCTAATGATAGCATCATACTTCCTGTTGCATCAAAATTATATAATAATGCAATTGTTACGGTATCTTCCATATATATTCTTGAACTCATTTTCTCCACCATCTATAATTTTTATCTTTATAAAACAAACTACTTTCCACAACATTGTTTATATTTTTTTCCTGAGCCACATGGACAGGGATCATTTCTTCCAATTTTTTCTGATTTCTTAGGTTGTTTTTTTATAGTTTCATCACTATCATTCGTTATTTGTTTTTTTGATACTTCTTTTCTCTCAATATTTTGTCTAATTTCAGAACGTACTAACATTAAAGTGATGTCATTATCTATTCTTTGCATCATTTTGTCGAATAAGTCAAAACCTTCCATTGTATAAGCTCGTAGTGGATCTTCTTGACCATATCCTCTTAAGTAAATTCCTTCTCTTAAATGAGATAGAGTATTAATGTGTTCTGTCCAATGATGATCTATTACATTAAGTGAAATAGCTTTTTCAAACTCATCTTTGATTTCTTCTGGAATATCTTTTAATTTTTCTTCATATTCTGCTACTACTTTTTCAGTAATGATATTAATCATCTCATCTGGAGTTCTATTATCAACATCTTCCTTATCAATATCTTTCTTTAGCAAGTTTTCATTTACAAATTCTACTATATCTTTTACATCATCATTTGTTAATCTTCCCTCTGGGAATAGATGAGAGTTTACTAAATCTGAAATATGATTATGGATGGTATCTAATACTGTTTCATGAATAGATTCACTATCTAATATTTCATTACGTCTTGAGTACATAATTTCTCTTTGATTATTCATAACATCATCATATTGAAGTAATTGTTTACGAATATCAAAGTTATTACCTTCAACACGAGCTTGAGCTGATGATAATGCTTTCGTAAATGTTTTACTACGAATAGCTTGATTTTCATCAAATCCTAAATTTTGCATCATAATTTTAATTCTATCTGTACCAAAGCGTACCATTAAGTCATCTTCCATAGATACATAGAATTGTGTAAAACCAGGGTCACCTTGACGACCAGAACGACCTCTTAACTGATTATCGATACGACGAGATTCATGTCTTTCTGTACCAATTACGCATAATCCACCAAGTTCTCTTACCTCATCACTTAATTTAATATCGGTACCACGACCTGCCATATTGGTAGCAATAGTTACTGATTTACCTAAACCAATTTTAGATATAATTTCTGCTTCACGAGCATGATTTTTTGCATTTAATACTTCATGTGGGATATGCTTCTGTTTTAATAAATTACTAATTAACTCACTAGTTTCAATAGCGATAGTACCAACTAAAACTGGTTGACCTTTTTTATATCTTGCTTCTATTTCATTAACAATAGCGCGGTACTTACCTGCTTTTGTTGAATACATTAAATCAGGCATATCAACACGAATAACTGGTTTATTAGTAGGTATTTCAATAACATACATATTATAAATATTTCTAAATTCTTCTTCTTCTGTTTTAGCAGTACCTGTCATACCAGATAACTTTTTATACATTCTGAATAAATTTTGGAAAGTAATAGTAGCTAAGGTTTTTGTTTCTTGTTGAATTTGTACTCCTTCTTTTGCTTCTATTGCTTGATGAAGACCATCACTATAAGCACGACCCGGCATTAAACGACCTGTAAATTGATCTACGATTACTACTTTTCCATCTTGAACAACATAATCAATGTCATTTTTCATAGAATAATTAGCACGTAATGCTTGATTTATATAATGAACTAATTCTGTATTTTCAACATCAAATAAGTTCTTGAAGCCAAATTTCTTTTCAGCTTTCTTAACTCCTTCTTCTGATAAAGATACATTTTTAGTTTTTTCATCATAAATATATTCGTCTTCTTTTAATGATTTAGCAAATCTATCAGCGTCCATATAAAGGTTAGCACTCTTCATTTCACCACCAGAAATAATCAATGGTGTACGTGCTTCATCAATTAAAACTGAGTCAACCTCATCAATAATTGCATAGTTAAATGGTCTTTGAACACGATTTTCTTTACGAATTACCATGTTATCACGCAAATAGTCAAACCCAATTTCATTATTAGTTGAATATAAGATATCACAAGCATATTGTTCTTGTTTTTCTTTTGGTGTCATATCTCTTAAGTTAATTCCTACTGTAAGTCCTAAGAATTCATGGATTTTACCCATCCAATGTGCATCACGGTCTGCTAAGTATTCATTAACAGTAATGATATGTACTCCTTCACCAGTTAAAGCATTTAAATAAGCTGGTAATACAGAAGTTAAAGTTTTACCTTCACCTGTTTTCATTTCAGCAATATTACCAAAATGAATAGCTAAAGCACCTAATAACTGTACATAATAAGGTTTTTCACCAATTACACGGAAACAAGCTTCACGAGCAACTGCAAAGGCTTCTACTACTAAATCATCTACTGTTTCACCATTTTGTAGTCTTTCTTTAAATTCTTTCGTTTTATCTTTTAATTCTTTATCAGATAAAGCTTGCATACTTTCATCTAATTCATCTATTTGATCTGCTATTTTTTCAAATCTTTTTAATTCTTTATATTCATGGTCGAATAACTTTTTTAATAATTCCATTGTTTCACTCTCCTGTAATTAATATTATACCAACTATTTACTTCAATGACTAGTTTTTTCCGCTAGAAACCTACAATTTATGGTATATATTATCGCCTAAAACTACTCTTTTCAAAAATCAAACCATCTATATCTTCTCCATCTTGTATGTAACCATTATTTTCTACTATATGTTTGGAGATTAAATTCTGTTTTTGAATAATGGCAACTAGAGAATCGATATTTTCGTTTTCTAGAATATAATCACTAATTTCCTTTACTAATAGATTGCCTAAACCACTTTGTCTATATAATGAGTCTATAGCATATCTTATTTCTGATGAAGTCCTTTTATCTTTGATAAATGGTGGACTAAGATATAGATAACCTACATTGTTTGAACCACGTTTTACAACATAATGTGAATTTAAATACCCTATATTTTTACTAATTGATATTCCATCTTTTAAATAGCCTAAATACTTTTTAATTAATTCATCATCTAATAATCCTTCTATATAATTTATCTTTTTTTCATCAAAAAAATTAACTCTTTCTAGTTTTAAATCTTTCAAAAATATTTCCATATAATCACCAGTATTATAATATCAAAAAATTGTTATTTAATAAAGAAAAAGAAGCCTATTCAGCTTCTATAATTCCATAATCTCCATCTTTTCTTTTATAGATAACAGCAGGTTCTCCTGTTTCTATATCTTTATATAAATAAAATTCATGACCTAATAGTTCCATTTGAAGAATTGCTTCTTCTTCGTCCATTGGTTTTACTTCTATTTTCTTTCTTTTTACTATTTTTTCTTCACTTTCTTCTTCAATACTTTGAATATAGTCATAAGCAAAGTCTTTTACTTCTTTATTCTTTTTTGCCGCAATTCTAGTTTTATTTTTACGAATTTGTCTTTCTAATTTATCTGTTACTGTATCTATTGCTGCATAGAAGTCATCTTTAGATTCCTCTGCTCTTAAAATGAAGTTTTTTAGAGGTATGGTTACTTCAACGATATGTAAATGACCATGAATCTTTACTAATATGGTAGCGTGAGTATCATCACTATTTTCTAGATATTTTTCTAATCTACTAATTTTCTCCTTTGCATAAGATTCCATAGCTTCTGTTATTTCAAGTTTACTTCCTCTGATAATGATATCCATATATCATCCCTCCCAACTATATAATAGCATATTTGATAGCTAAAATAAAGTTTCTAACTTGCTTTTACATATTTTCACATTTTTTAACAAAAGAAAAAAACTATTTTATCTCATAGTTTCTAAATCTTTTACCGGTTTTACTTTTTGTGCTTGTAAACCTTTTTTCGTTTTAACTGGTTCATATTCAACTAATTGGTTCTCATGTAAGGTTTTATAACCACTTTGTTCGATACAAGAATAATGTACCATAACATCTTGATTATTTTCTCCAATTATAAAACCATATCCTTTTTCGTTATTGAACCATTTTACTTTTCCTAACATATACTTCTACTTCCTTCTTTTTAAAAATTGCACTTTTTCATAGTAACACTTTTAAAAGAATTTTTAATAAAATTTAGTTATTCTGTTGATTTTCGTGCGTTTTCGGTAAAATTTTAACTAATAGTTAATAAAATTACCATTAGAAAAGCTACCATTATTTGGTAGCTGATAGTTCTTTTGAAACTACGACGTCAAGAGCTTGAAAGCCTTTTCCAGTCTCAAGTAATTTGAATTCTACAATCTGGCCTTCTTCTAATGTCTTATAGCCTTCTTGTCTGATTGCAGAATAATGAACAAAGATATCTTCTTTATCTGTATATTCAATAAAGCCATATCCTTTTTCATTGTTGAACCATTTTACTCTTCCTTTCACACTGCCACCTCACCTTCTGTATTTCTTTACTGCTTACTGCTAGTGTGATATCACTAATTGCGCAAATTCATTGTAGCAAAAGATGTGGTAATTTTAGATTTTTTTGTGTGAATTGTTCATTTTTGCATGTTTTTGGTAAAAACAGTTTATAATTGGTTAACTTTTTTAGTATCTAGCTACAAAAATAAACGTTTGAATATAATATCGAAATTTCTGATATTTTGTTGTGTTATAGTGTCATTGAAAGATATGGTGATACAAAATGAAACAATTTATTATCAATCATTCTTTACAATTAGTAACAGATATTTATCCTGATTACGATAGTTCTAAGCTTGATGAAATCAGGTATGGTTTAGAAGCTATATACTTATCTCTTACTAAAGTTGTTGTTATTTTACTTGTTTCTTTATTGTTAGGACTATTTAAAGAAGCAGTAATATTATTATTATTTTTTAATGGGCTTAGGTCATTTGCATTTGGAATTCATGCTACTAAAAGTTGGATGTGCTGGATTGCTTCTTCATTATTATTTATAGGGCTTCCTTATGTCTGTTTACATCTCAACATACCATTAGTTATTCAATATTTTATTTTAGCAGTTACATTTATATGTTTTTTATTATATGCTCCTGCTGATACAAAAAAAAGACCTCTTGTTAGAAAAAACAGAAGAATTAAATTTAAATTATTAACAATTACCGTTGCAGTTATATATATATTACTTTACTTCTACACAAATAGTATGTTTTTAAAAAATGTTATTATGTGGAGTATGTTACTTGAAGCTGTACTAATACATCCTCTTACTTATAGGGTGTTTAAATTACCATATAAGAATTATGAATGGTATGTTTTTAGTAAATAGAAGTGAAAGGGGAAAATGTATGAAAAAATTATTCGCTATGGTTCTTTCTGGACTTGGTATCTTAGCTGCTGGTGCTGCTTCTGCTGCTTGTCTATGCTTCGTTATAGATGAACCTGAAATGCCTAAAGAGATGATTGAAAGATAAAAAGACTACCGTTAGGTAGCTTTTTTATTTTATTCCTGATAAATCAATGATTAGCTTCTGTACATAATAATCTTCAAATAAACTACGTGATTGAGAATATATTACTTCATCCTCAATTATTTTTTTAACTAAGTGTAAGCCTACTCCATGATTTTTGCCTTTTGTTGTATAACCATAGTTATCTAATTTTTCAAAATCTATCTTTCCATTATATGTATTAGCTATTACGATAACTATTTTTTCATTTTCTTTATAGATTTCCAAACTAACTTCTTTCTTATTACTTTCTTTTGCTGCTTGAATGGCATTATCTAAATACACTCCCATAATACTATACAATTCATCTTTTTGAGTTGTTGACAGACTATTTAGATTTGAATTATTAACATCTTTACTAATAGATATATTGATATTAATATCAAGTGTATGTGCTTCAATTAACTTATAATTTATTAATCCTTTTAGTCCTGATAAAGGTAAATGGTTTAATTCCCCTATCCATTCATATTTAAAACCTACTTTTTTATCTAATAATCCATCTACGTAGTCTACTAATTCTTGTGAAGAATTATCATCTAACATACTCCTAATTACTAATAACTGATTTTTCTGTTCGTGAGAAACAACTCGATAATCTTCTAGTAATCCATTCGTGATATCAGAATAGTCTACTAATTTTTGGTATTTTGATGTTGTTTTTTGAATGTCTGAATTTTGCTTTATCATAAATATACCAACTATACAAAATGATAATAATATTACCATAGTAATTATAAACTCTAAATTAATACTCCATTTTGATAAAGGCATTCTAAATCCTAGTAATGCCAATGTAATTAATACAATAAAAATAACTATGATACCACTTTTTTTACCTAAATTATTATCTTTAACAATAGATGTCAATTTATCTTTTAATTTAAAAATTATTATATATTCAAACAAAGCTATAAGAAAGTTCATAACAATACTATTTTTCATAATTGACATAGGTTTACCCATTATTTCCAAAACAATTCCTGCAATTATTACCATTACTACTTCTGATGCACATAGACATAAATATAATATTAATGATGCTACTAGAACTTTAGATAGTTCTTTTTTAAATATAATTTTATAAAATGCACAATACAAACTATACACACATATAATTTTTATAATACCATTTAATATTTCTGAATTCACATAATTTATGTGTGCTAATATGTAAGAAAAAAGCATAATAATAGGAACTAATTTAATGTAATTTGGTTTTTCTGTTTCTTCAAATAATATTCTTCCTATTAAATAGAAAACAGTCCATAATATTATACCACCAACATATAACTCTAAAAACTTCATCTTACACCATCCTTTATTACTACACCTTTTTTACTTAATAATGCTTTTAATTCATTTTTCTTTTCTCTAGATAGTAATGATATTATCTCAGTATGTCCAAAATGAATGATGCATTCTCTTAATTCCACACTTGTAATCTTATCTACATTTACAATACAACTTCTGTGTGTTTTAAAGAATCTTTCATCTTGACTTAAGTCCTTTTCAATTTTACTAATTGTTTGTTTGATAATATATCTATCATGCCTTGTAACTACAGTTGAATATAAATCATCTACATTCTTTTCGATAAATAAAATATCATCAAATGGTATTTGTACTAATTCACCATTGTATTGAAAATTCAAAGAATGTTGATTATCGACAATTTCTAAAGCTACTAGTAAAGCTGATTTTAAATTTTCTTCACAATTATAAAACTTAGAAATAAAGTCTAGCATTAACATTCTACTAGTAAAAGTGGCATTTTTTAAGTGTTCATGCGTTGTTACTACAATCATAGGACTACTCCAATCACCACTATTTCTTATTTCACGTGCTAAATCTAGTCCTGACTTACCTGGTACTTCAATATCAAAAATAAATATTTTCTTTCCAATAAGTTTTTTTAGATTCGTGATAATACCAGATTCATACTTATCATACTCTATGATCTTATAAGCAATTTTTTTACTACCTAATAATCTTAAAATAACTGAGATATATTTTTCTCTAAACTTTTTTTCATCTTCATAAATAATAAAATTTAACATAGACTCCTCCTAATTAGAAAAAAGTAGTATATTGGGTACTACTTCTTTTTCCTTTTATGTATTTTATTTTTTATATCTTTTAGATTTGGTGGTTTTTTTTCAGTAATAATATTAGTATAACAAACAAACCATACTACAATTACTGTGAGAATAACATAAATTACTTTGGCAGCCAGTGGGTCCTTTAACACATAGAAAATTGAAGTGAGTGCAAATAGTATATTAATTAAATAAACAATTAAAACAGTTGCTCTGTGTGAAAAATTCATACCTAATATTTGATGATGGATATGTGATTTATCAGCACTAAATATTGGTTGACCCTTTAATGTTCTTCTTATAATTGCAAATAGAGTATCTAGAATTGGTAATCCTAGAATTGCTAGTGGTACAAATAGTGATGTAAGAGCTGTTCCTTTAAAACCTAATAAACAAATAATGGAAATCATAAATCCCATAAACATACTGCACTGTCCGGCAAAGATTTTAGCTGGATAAAAATTATGAACTAAGAAACCAAGTGTTGCACCTAACATTAATAAAGTTAAAGTCATTTCCAAAGTTCCAAGTCTTCCTTGATAAAAACAAATAATCGCAGTAGTAATATAAAAAATAGAAGTTACTCCACCACTTAAGCCATCTAAACCATCTGTAAAATTGATAATATTAATACAACCAATTATAAATAATATCGTTATTAATTTTGAAAAAATACCAAATTCAATATGAAGTCCAAACGCCGTTATATCTGTTAAAACAATACCACCATAAAATACAATAACTGATGCAGCTAAAAATTGAGCTATTAATTGGCGTGATGCCCTTAAATCATTAATATCATCTATCATTCCTGTTAAAATAATAATAAAACTTCCTATTAAAATAGCATTCATTTTAATACTGTGTTGGCCAAATAACATATAACCAAATAAAAAGGCTAAAAAGATACCAACACCACCTAATTTAGGAATTGGTTTTTTATGAATATGTCTATTACCTTCATCTTGTCTTGGAATATCAATGGCCCCTATATGATGTGCTATTTTTTTCATAATAGGCATAATTAAGGCACTAACAATAAAAGTAATAAAAACCATTTTGAAAGAAGTTATCATTTCACTTTCAAACATACTTCCACCTCATTATTCACATTATACCATATTTTTTTCTATCACAAAATAAAAAGACCATTATTTTTGGTCTAATTATCAATTAAATATAGGTTATCTAATAAAATACCCGTACCCTCTGCTACATTAGTAAGAGGATTATCAGAAATAAATACTGGTACTTTTAATTCTTTTCTAAGTTTTTCTACTAAACCATCTATTAAAGCACCACCACCAGTTAAGATAATTCCTTTGTCTGAAATATCAGCTGCTAATTCTGGGGGTGTTTTTTCTAATACTAATTTTACGGCTTCTACTATTTTTTTCACATCATCTTTTAAAGCTTCTATTATATCATCACTTACCACTGTGATCGTTTCAGGTAAACCAGTTGTAGCACCTCTTCCTGTTATTTCAATACTTGTTTTTTTACTACTCTTTAATACTGTTCCAATACTTTTTTTAATATCTTCACTAGTTTTTTCACCAATAATTAGCTTGTACTTATTCTTAATAAAATTCATAATATCTTCATCAAAGGTGTTTCCAGCTATTCTTAATGAATCACTTGTTACAATACCTCCTAAAGATAAAACAGCGATATCTGTTGTTCCACCACCAATATCAATTACCATACTACCAGATGGTTTAGAAATATCAATACCGGCTCCTACAGCAGCTACTTTGGGTTCTTCTTCTAAAAATACCTTTTTTGCTCCCATGCGTTCCGCTATTTCACGGATTGCGTTTTTTTCTACTCCGGTGATATTGGAAGGACAGCAAATTAAAATACGGGGTTTTCTTAAAATATTTTTTCCTACTGCCTTTTTCACAAAGCGTTTTAGCATTTCTTCTGTAGTTTCAAAATCAGCTATCACACCATCTTTCATTGGCTTAATGGCTTTTACTTTTCCAGGGGTTCTGCCTAACATTTCTTTTGCTTCTTTTCCTACTGCTAAAACCTTTTTTGTACTAGTATCAATACTAACTACACTTGGTTCATTTAAAACGATACCTTTACCCTTTATATAAATTAGAATATTGGTAGTACCAAGGTCAATCCCAATATCACGCATATTATCACCTTCTAGCTCTTTCTTTCTCTTAAATATTTTATTCTAGTGGACTCTCCTCCTAATATATGTCTTGTCCTTATGTGTTCAGAAAAAATATCTTGAATTATTTTAAATTTCGTAAAATCTAACTCCTTTAATCTTTCTTTGATATCTTTATGAACAGTGCTTTTACTAACTCTAAATTTAGAAGCAACTTTTCTAATTGTTTCTTTTGTTTCAATCATATAGTCTGCTTCTTCTTCTACCCTTTTTATTATTTGTTTATTCACTTTCATCACCTAATAAATTATATTGGTGACTTTTTCCTTTATGCTAGATTAAAACTCTCCTACAGTTTTATCATAATAGTTTTCAGGGTCTGCTATTGTTCCATTTACATATAATTCAAAATGTAAATTGTTTACGGAATCTGTAATTAAATCACATTTTCCACTTTTACCAATAATTTGACCTGCTTCTACCTTATCTCCTTTTTTGACATTTGTTTCGCCTAGACTTTGATAAACACTTATTATATTGTTTTCATGTCTTATTGTTACACTTTTTCCAAGGAGTTCTTTCTCTTCTACTTCTATTACTTCACCTTTCATGATACTTATTACATCAAAACTATTATCAGATTTGTAGTTAATACCTGTGTTTTGAATATAAGTATTTTCATGGTAAAGAATAGATGACTGTTGTTCTTCTTCTGATGATTGGTAGTCATAGTAATTATTAGCAATTACGACATTTCCATCTGTATAAGGTCTTCTTACCTTTTCTACTGTATTTATAACTGGTACATATTCATCTAGAATAGCACTACTAACATAGGTTAAATTTTCTTTTTCTTGGGTAACATCAATAGATAAAAATAAACCTATCATAATAACTAGAGAAAATGTTAAATACAGTGTTGGAATTACAAATGGTTTCAAAACTAATTTCTTTTTCATTTTTTTCACCTCATTAAGAGTGTTACCAAAATGAAAATTTTTATACAAAATTAAATAAATTTTGTAGCTTCAAATAAATTATAAAAGAAAGAAGTTAATAGTTCTATCATGCATAAAGCTAGAATAAAATAAAAGATTCTAGCTTGTACAACTTTATTTTTTTTAAATATTTGATTAATATTAATAGAATCAAAAGAGTAAATTACTAAGATTGTGGAAAAAAGATATAAAAAGAATTTGGCACTCATTATTTTTTCTCCTCATATTTCGTAATTTTATCAATTCTTCTTTGAAAGCGTTCTTCCTTTTGATACTTTGTATTTAAGAACACATCAATAATGTCTTTTGCTTCAAAAAGATGCATTTTTTCATTTAAAGCAATGATATTTGCATCATTATCTAAACGACATAGTCTTGCTTCTCTTACATTGTTTACTTTAGCACATCTTACTTTTTTTACTTTGTTACAAGCAATACTAATACCAATACCACTTCCACAAATAGCGATTCCATAATCCACAACTTTATCTCTTACTTTTTCCCCTAATAGAATTCCATAATCAGGGTAATCCACAGATTCTGTTGATAAAGTTCCATAATCTTCTACTTCATAACCTTTTTTCAACAAGTATGGGATTAATTTTGTTTTTAATTTGTAACCACGATGGTCATTTGCAATTCCTATTTTCATATATTCACCTCTATCATAGAAAATTATATCATATAATTCACAGTTATTGTGGAAAAAGCAAATTCACTTTTTAAAATGGATCATTAGGGTTCATATTGATTGGTGTTTGGTCTAACATTTCTAATTGTTTACTAGTTAAATATTCTTTTTTCACAACAGCATTCATTACAAATTCATCAAAGTAATTATCATTCATAATAAAATAACCTTTATTATCTTTGTCACCCCAACTATTTTCTACTTTCCAACGAATAATTTTGTCATCTACAATATGTACTCCTACAAAACTCATGGCATGCGCTAGTGTTATTGCATGAAGGTTTAAGTTTTCTTCTTGTGTTAGTCTTTCATAATTAAAAACTTCTTCATAGTTATAAGAATTCATATCTAAGATCCCATTTTCTTGATTACGCATTTTCTTTACTTCTGCACCAAACCAAACCGGGATACCATCTTTTAACTCAGAAACAATTAAATTTTTAAACTCCATTAATGGTAAATTTAAAAATTTAACGGTACTAGTAGCCAAAATATTTCTATCGTACTGTTTTTGATAGATTTTATAGTATTCTTTATTATACATTTTCATGCTACCAACCGATACAAAATCATCTAAATTTAATGATGAATAACGGTGATAGAATTCTTGTGGCGTTAATTTTTTACTAATTAAAACATTATCTTTATTTCGATACTCAAAATTAATTTCTAATGGTGGCTCTCCTAACATTTTCGCTAATATGATATAGTTTTCAGATACCATTCTTTCTATCATTTTTTCTAAATAATCTTTTGTTTTTCCCTCTTTTTTAGCTGTTATTAGTTTAGAAATATCTTTCTTTATTTTTTCATCATATACTATCATCAAACTACTGCTATCTTCACTCGTTATATTTTCTCTCATATAAGTAGAAGGTACGATTCCATATTTTTTAACTAATTCTCTAAAAAATTCAAAATAACCTCCTTCTTCTAAATTTCCAATTTTTAATTCATTGATAGTATCGTAGTTTACATCTTCTAGTGAAATAATGTTTTCATAGATTGTGTTGGATTTTTCTAACTTATCAAAAAAAGTCAAATAGTTTACTGATAGGTCAATATCTTCTACTTTTATGTTTAAGTTTTTGGCAATATCATGTTTTAACATGTTCATACCAGCAAATGCCCAACAACGACCACTCTTTTTTTGATCCATTCTTTTACTATCTGGTAATTCAATACTAAATACATTTTGATTGATAGTTAAAACACTTGGATTAAAACAGGTATTATTAATACCATTTGTGATAATAGCATCAGAAATAATCTTATTCCATTTATTACTATTAAATTCCTCATTATATTTTTTAATTTTTTCTAATGTAATTTCTTTCATAATTATCCTCCAATTTTATTATACCCAATTTTAGCAAAATAAAAAGATAAAACCAACTAGCTTTATCTTACTTATCAAAACCATATTTTTGATTGAATTTTTCTACACGTCCAGTCTTAGATGCTCTTGATTGTTTTCCAGTATAGAATGGATGACATTTAGAACAAACTTCTACATGAATTTCTTCTTTTGTAGACATTACTTTAAATGTTTCTCCACAAGCACATTTTACAGTTGCTTCTTTCATTTCTGGATGAATTCCTTTTTTCATAATTATCTCCTTTCGTTCTAGATTATATCTAGAATATTCTAGAGCCTTTTCTTCGCCATGGCAGTTATATGTATGCCATAGTAATTAAATGCGTTTTTATTATAGCAGTAATTCTTATACTTTTCAAGATATTTTTTCTTTATTTTCCACGGTAGAAGGAGTATATTTGGTTAGCCATTTCTTGATAGCCATCTAAGTTTGGATGAATATCAGCTGGATTTGGTAAAAAGTTTGTGTTTTTTTTGAATAATTGGTACATAGAAAGATAACGGCAATTGTTGTTGATAGCTATTTTATTGTATTCATCATCAATGTAGGCAAATAATTCATCTAAATCGTTTCCACTTGTATTAAATAGAAAAGGAATGGGATTATAATAGCCAACAATTATGATATCATCTTTGGCATATTTTCTAACTTCTTTTATACATTTTTCAATATCTGGTAATACTTCTGTTACTTTATTTTTTAGTCCAATTATATTAGATACATCTAAACTTTTTAAATCTATTTTATGTAGAAAATCATTAGCTCCAATTGAAATTGTGACTAAGTTTGACTCTCTTAAATCTTTTTTTAAGTTATTATTTGTTTGTAGATTTCTGATAATATCTTCTGTTACATATCCACTTTTCGTATATTTTTTGGTGTAATAAGATAATTTATGATCTTTTTGAAGTAATTCAGCTAAGTAATCTGTATAACTATAGCCTACTTCTCCATAAGGATTCATTCCTTCAGCAACAGAATCTCCTAACGCAATATAATTAATTTTATCTGTTTTAAAGAAATGGTAAATTCCATAAACTGATAATAGTAATAATATTAGGATTAAATATTTTATTAATTTTTTCTTTTTCATAAAACCTCCAAATAAAAAGAATAGTTACCTATTCTTAGTTTATTTCATTTTAGATAATTTTAGACTTTTTTTATTTTATCTTCTTTAATAGATAATACTTCTTCAAAGAAAGATATAAGTTTAGAAATATCTTGCTTACTAAAGTATTCCTCTAAGGAAATATAGACATTTTCTTTAAAATATAGGAGTAATTTGTAAATATATAATTCATCTCTTAATGGAACTGTTGGATTTTTATAAATACTCTTAACTGTTTTTATTTCGTCTATGTATGTAAAAGCGTTTCGATCATATGATAGTGGAATCATTTCTTGTAATAGCTTACTTCTTTCATTTTTACTTAAATTTTCCATTAATTCTTTAGTGGTATTCTTGATAAGCGAAGCAGATTCTTTTACATCTTGCTGTAAAAATTCTAGGAAAGCTGCATTATATTTATTTAATACTTTTATATATACTCCATTTTCATAATCAGGAACTGTTGTAAGCTCTATTTGCGATAGTTCTTCTATTTTGAAAACAATATCAAAAATTTTAATCATATCTTCATACTTTTTTGAAGATTATTTAAATAACTAATAGTTGTTTCTAAATTATCACTCATACTATCATATATTTCTTCCATAGTAAGGGGAATTCTTTCATTCATAACTGCTGATAGTAAAATAAATTGAAAAGGGGTTTTTCTAATCTGATTTTCTAAAACTGCATCATTTAATTTATTTATACTGTATTTTGTTATGTCATGATACTTATTGTACCTAGCTATTATTTTTTTACTTTTAGAGTCTGCTATTTTTATGGTTAAAAGCTGTTGTAGGTTTTCTATTTCTACTAATTTATTAGTAACATCATTCCAGTTCATAGTATTCCGTCGAGTAGACGAACTCGACTACACCTCTCTTTCTGTATAGTGAGAGGAAGTCTATCGCCCCTCACAGAACCGTACGTGCGGATTTCTCGCATACGGCTCGTATTCTTGTTTGCCTACGCTTAAACCTTATCTCACGACTTCGGCTTCAAGGCTAACTAATGGCTCTTTGCTAGAGATTACCATATTGGATTTCCACCAACTATATATTAAGCACCGAACTGGTGCACTCCTTTGTGCCACATATTATACCACAGAAAAGAAAAAAAGAAGATTAATTTTCTTCTTTTAACTTAATATCTGCTCCTACATCGGTTAATTTTTGAACAATATTTTCATAACCTCTTAATACATGCTCAATATTTGTGACTTTAGTAGTACCACTAGCAAGTAATCCTGCTAATACTAGACAAGCACCTGCTCTTAAATCAGTTGCTTCTACTGTTGTTCCTACTAATTCTGTTTTTCCTTTGATATGAATTTGTTTTTCATCAATTTCGATATTTGCACCTAATTTATTTAAATATGGTACATTTTGGAATCTATTTTCATAAATTGTTTCTTCTAAAGTAGAAGTTCCCTCACATTGCGTTAAAAGGGTTGTTACTGGTTGTTGCAAATCGGTTGCAAATCCAGGATAGCCTTGTGTCTTAATACTAACTGGTTTTAAATTGTTTCCTTTTGATACTACGATATAGTCAGGACCAATATTAATAGGGGCTCCCATTTCTTTGAGTTTTAAAGTTAGCATTTCAATGTGTTCAGGAATAATATTATCAATTTTTAAATTTTCTCCCATTAAAGCTCCAGCTATTACATAAGTTCCAGCTTCTATTCTATCTGGTATTACTTCTGTATAACATCCTTTTAGAGAATTTACTCCTTTAATTTTTATTTCACTAGTTCCAGCACCAGTAATTTTAGCACCCATTCCATTTAAAAATACTGCTACATTTACAACTTCTGGTTCTTTTGCTGCATTTTCTATTGTGGTTTCACCTTCTGCTTTTACAGCTGCTAGCATAGCATTAATGGTTGCACCAACACTTGGCATATCTAAGTAAATATGGGCGCCTTTTAATTCATCAGCATAAATTTTGTATTTGTTGTTATCTTCTTCTACAGTTGCTCCTAGTGCTCTAAAACTTTTTAAAGTTTGGTCGATTGGTCTTGCTCCTATATTGCACCCACCTGGAAAATACATTTCAACGTATTTATATTTGCCAAGTAATGCTGCCATAAAATAGTAAGAAGCACGAAGTTTTGTTGATAATTCTTTAGGAATTTCTTTGTTTTCAATTGTGGTTGGACTAATTAAAACACTTTCACTTGCTCTTTTTACTGTTGCTCCTAAATATTCTAAAATTTCAGTTAAGGCATCAGTATCTGTGATTTCAGGAACATTACAGATGGTTACCTCACTATCTGCTAAAATAGCTGCTGGTATTAAGGCAACAGATGCATTTTTAGCACCACTAATACGAATGGTTCCTGTAAGAGGTTTTCCACCATTAATTTCTAATACTTTCATACTTACCTCCAAGTAACTTCTACTATATTGTATTTTAGTTTTAAACTTTCGTTCATACTAATAATAATATAACATAAAACTAGAAGATAAGCACTTTATTTTCGTAAATTGTGTCAAAATAAGTAAGTTAAGCCTAAAGTTATTAAAATAAGAGATCCAATTACTACCGTAATATTACCAAATTTGGTAGATAGTTTTTTTCCAAGGATTACGCCAAGATAAGTAAATAAACCACTTGTGATAGAGAAAATAAAGCATGGTAATAAAATTTTAGAATTTGAGAAACCAAAACAAGCACCAATTGAGAAGCTATCTATACTTACCGTAAATGCAAAAATAATCACGGATACTAAACTAGTTAATAATTTTATATTATCTTCTTTTTTTAGAGATAGTATCATTTCTAGTCCTAATATTATAAAGATAATTCCTACTAAAATATCAGGGTTTATTTTGATAAATCTTAGAATAAGTTCTCCTATTTGATACCCAAGAATTGGCATAATAAAGTGGAATATTCCTACAATTATACTCATTTGTCTACATCTTTTTTTTGATAATTCTAATGTTCCATATATTAAAGATAACGAAAAAGCATCCATACTTAATCCTACTGCTAACATAAAAATTACTGGTATTGACATAAAAAGCCTCCTACCTAATGATATGTAGGAAGTTTATATATTATAAATATTTATCTATAATTTCTTTTATAAAAAATTTATATTCTACTTCTTCTTTTTGACTAGTTTCTTCTGCTTCTAGTAAACATAATGGTGGAAATAATACGCACCACCAATTTTTTCCCTCACCACTACCTAATGTTACCACTAAAGATTCATAATAGCCTTCTTGATAGTTAACTCCTTTATAGGTCTTTTGAGGAAAATAATTCATACCATAGTTTACCTCGTAACCATAGTCAACTTCATGAGATTTTAAAGTTTTTTCTACCAAATTACTATAAGTAGTTAGATTATCATTTATTTTTTTTCTTGCTTCTTTTATCGTTTTATTTTCTTTCATATCGGTAGCTAATTGCTCCTGAATTTCATTTCTTACTAGGGTTTTCGTTAATTGATCAACATCACTATCACTGTTAGCAATAACACGAAAACGAATTGCTTCTTTCGGAATCATTACTTCTTCCTCTTTTGATATCATCATAAATACAATAAAAACTATTACTAGTATTACCCCAATCCTCTTCATTTTATCACCTTTTCTGATTTTATATTGGGAGCTACTTTGATATCTTATACAGATTATATTTTATTTTTTTTAACATATATTTAGATAGAGGTGAAAAAATGATTAACGATACTTTATTTATGATACAATCTTTAATTGACAATTTATTTTATTTAAGGACTATGAGAGAATTTTGTTTAAATATCCAACTTTCTTTTTTAGAAAATAATAAGTACTATATCGATATTGCGAATAACTTTGGGATTGGATGTGAAGAGCTCGGTGAAAGAGTGATTAAACTTGCTAATAAAAATTTACCAGAGAGTATCTTAAATAGTAATTCTTTTGTGACTGATTATACTTTAAATTGTGAATTAGTTACTGAAAAATTATTTGATATTGATATTAATACAAACCTTACGATTGCGGAAATTAATCTAGAAGCAGGTAATGAATTTAATTATACAGAAGAAGAATTAGCAGAAATTACTGATATCAATAAAAACGCTATTGCTTTAAGCAAAAATTTTATTGATTTTTGTCAGGAAATTTTAGATTTATTAAAAGAGAATAAATTATTTTCTTATTCTTACCCTACTTTCTTTACCTTTGTAATTAAAGAGATCAATTTTTATTATAATGATTTACTAAGACTTTCTGCTAAAAATAGTGCCGATCCTACTTTTATTGTTAATTATGAATATTGGTACTGTGACTCTATGAAAACTATTTCTCAACTTATTATTGGACTTTGTGATCCTAGTTTAACCTATATTCTTACCAATTCTAATAATTTTAGAAAGATATTTATGAAACAAATGGCTTTATATAAGGAAACGAATATTACTCCTGACTCTCAACTCGAACTAAATCAGAGCACAATTCAATATATAGAAGATTTTATCAAATTCTTACGCATTATTATTAATGGTATTTTAAATAATAAGTATTATTTTATAGTAGAGCCAATCTTCTTTGATAATATGTTAACAGAAGCTTATTACTTTTTGTATCTTTTAAAGGGTGCTAGATACGGAATTCAACCAAAATAAAAAGGCTTAATTAGCCTCATTTTGGTAAACAAATATCATTCTATCACGGCTTTGCATATCTTTTTTAGCATCAATTTTAGCCTGTGGAAAACTTAATTTTGCTAATTCTATAATGGCATCTTTTTGAGTTTCTCCTATTTCAAAAGCAAGCAAAAATCTATTATTTACACGATATTTTGCTTCTTTTAGGATTTTACGATAACAGTCTAAGCCATCTATTCCAGCATATAAAGCCAAATGGGGTTCATTATTTTTTACGATTTCCTCAATTGGCTCATTTTCTTTAATATAGGGTGGATTAGAAATTATAATATCGTATTTTTCTTCTAGATTTTCGAGCATATCATTTTGGCATAGTTTTACTTGGGCATTTAAACTACTAGCATTTTGTTTTGCTACTTCTAATGCCTCTTTACTAATATCTAAAAGAGTAACATCAAAAGATGGATTTTTAAGTTTTAAAGTGATACCAATACAGCCAGACCCAGTCCCTAAATCTATTACTTTTAAATTTTTATCAGGAAATATTTTATCAATATATAATAATGTATTTTCTATTAATTCTTCTGTTTCAAATCTTGGAATTAAAACATTTTCGTTTACTAAAAACTTATTTCCATAAAAATTAACATTACCAATTACATATTGTATTGGTTTTTTTTCTTTTAAGGCTTCTACTCTTTTTTTATATTCATTAATGACATCTACTTGTACTTCTTCTTCTAAATGATTTAGTAGTTCTAAGGGATTTACTTGTAATAAATCCGCTAATAACATCTTAGCATGTTGAGAGTGAAGGTACTTTTTTCCATAAATAATTAATTCTTCTACTTTCATGTTATAATCCTATTTCTTTAATAACTTTATAATATAATTATCTAATGTCTCAGATGGATTTTTCTCTATATTTTCTTTTAGATTTTCTATATCTTTTGTCGCTATAAAATCAGTTTTTCTCTGACAATTTGGGCAAAACATTTTCTTATCTAGAACGATATAATAATCGTTTATTATTTCTTCCATGTTTTCTACTGCTTGAACATTACCACATTTTAGACAGATTGTAGAAATTTTAGTCATTGTTTTCCACTGATAACTTTCTTTTTTGATCTTCGGTAATTAAAGCTTCAATTACTTCATCAAGTGCACCATTCATAATTCTATCTAAATTGTTTGTGGTATAACCAATGCGATGGTCTGTTACTCTGTTTTGTGGGTAGTTATATGTTCTAATTTTTTCTGCTCTATCACCAGTACCTATTTTATTTCTTCTTTCATTGCCTAGTGCTTCTTCTTGTTTTTGAAGTTCTTGTTCATAAAGACGTGCTTTTAATACTTTCATTGCTTGTTCCTTGTTTTGAATTTGACTTCTTTCATTTTGACAAGTAACTACTGTATTGGTTGGCAAATGGGTAATTCTTACTGCTGAATCGGTAGTATTTACTCCTTGTCCACCACAACCTGAAGAACGATAGATATCAATTCTTAAGTCACTTGGATTGATTTCAATGTTTACATCTTCTGCTTCTGGCATTACTAATACTGTTGCAGTTGAGGTTTGAATTCTTCCTTGTGATTCTGTTTCTGGGACTCTTTGAACACGATGAGAACCACTTTCATATTTTAGTTTTGAATAAGCGCCTTCTCCTTTTACCATGAATTCTATTTGAGAAAATCCACCAGAAGCGCCTTCTTCAGCATCAATTAATTCAATTTTAAATCCTTGTTTTTCAGCATATCTTGAATACATTCTATATAAATCACCAGCAAAGATATTGGCTTCATCTCCACCTGCAGCTCCACGAATTTCCACAATAACATTTTTACTATCATTAGGATCTTTAGGAATTAATAAAACTTCTATTTTTTCTTCTAGTTTAGTTTTCTCAGATTCCAAGTTTACTAATTCTTCTTTTGCTAACTCAGCCATTTCAGGATCTTTTATCATTTCTTTGGTATCTTCTATTCCTGATAAAATCTTTTTATACTCATGATAAGCATTTACAGTTTCTTCTAAGTCACTTGCTTCTTTTGATAGAGATTTCATTTTATTCATGTTAATGTAAACATCAGGATTAGATAATTCTTTTTGAATTTCATCATATCTTTTTTCAATTACTTCTAGTCTTTCTAACATACAAATTTCCTTTCTATTCAAATTTTATTTGTTTTGGCTTTTTTTCTGTTTCTGAAATTATATTTGCTAATTTTTCAACTAATTCTGATTCCGTTATACCTGAATTTTCAGTTATGATATTTAATGCTAAATCTTGAAGTTCTTTTAAACAATCTTCTCTATCACCTTCAACCTCACCATAGTGATATAATTCTTTCTTATAATCGCTAGCATATACTGTTTCATATCTTGATTCGGGATCATTTTTATGGCAAAATAAACAAACGTTAAAGCCAGTATTAAAATATGACGATGCTCCGTCGTCCCATCCTAAACAAATTCGAATGTGATTACATTTGAGCTGCTGTTTCTTTATTTCTCTGTTAATCATTATTGTTTCGTTTTCTAATCTTATTTTATTCTTGAATAATTCATGATTATATTTTATTTTTTGAACATCCATTTTGCTCACCTCACAATTTATTGCTTTTATTATAACACATAATTTGATTTTTACTAGTTGTTTTGTGCTTGAACAGCAGTAATTGCGATAACACCTACAATATCATCAACGCTACAACCACGAGATAAATCATTAATTGGAGCATTTATTCCTTGGGTAAGTGGTCCATAGGCTTTAGCATGAGCTAATCTTTCTACTAATTTATAGCCAATATTACCACTATCTAAATCAGGAAAGATTAATACATTGGCATGACCTGCTACTTCACTATCTTTTGCTTTTATAGAAGCTACATCTGGCACAATTGCGGCATCTAATTGAAGCTCCCCATCAATATGATAGTCAGGGTAATTTTCTTTTAACATTTTGGTTGCATTTATTACTTTGTCAACATCTGGGTGCTTAGCACTACCTTTTGTAGAATGAGAAAGTAGAGCTACATAAGGAGCTTTTCCAACTAAATTTCTAAAACTATTGGCACTTGATATACTAATATCTACTAATTCACTACTAGTAGGATTTTGATTCAAACCACAGTCAGAAAATAGAAACACACCATTTTCTCCATAACTACAATTTGGAACATCCATTAAAAAAAAAGCAGATACTAATTTTGTATTTGGCTTTGTTTTGATAATCTGTAAAGCTGGTCGTAATGTATCCGAAGTTGAATGATGTGCTCCACTAACAACACCATCTGCCTTTTTATCTAAAACTAGCATACAAGCATAATACATATAATTTTCTAATAGTAATTTGGTTGCTTCTTCTTGTGTCATACCTTTATCTTTTCTAAGGTTTACTAGTTTTTCTATGTAATTTTGGGTTAAACTACTAGTATTTGGATCTATAATAGTAGCTTTTTTTAAATTCATAGATTTTTCATTTATTTCTTTTTCATTACCAATTAAAATAATATCAGCAATTTCTTCATTTAATACAATTTCTGCTGCTTTTAGAACTCTATCGTCCATTGTTTCTGGTAGGACAATTCTTTTTTTATTATTCTTTGCCTTTTGTTTGATTTCAGCTATAAATTCCATATCATCACCATTCCTATTATGATTATAACATATTATTTTTAGAGATAAGAAAAAATGAATAGTTTTCCTACTCATTGTTTCGTAAGTTTTTTTAAAATTATTTACCTATTACCTATTTTGTTTAATTTTTCCAATTCTATTTGGGCTATTGATTTTGATGGTGTTGGCAAATTTTCTGGCAAGGTCCTAGTTTTTTAATTGTTTCTCTTACTGCCCTTACTACTTCTTGATGAGTTATATTAGCGTCATATTCATTGTTAATCTTTTCATTCTTCAATTTTGCCTCTATTTGAACAATTCGGAATAAATTATCTGCTAATTCTTCACTACCCATATAATCTAATATTTCATCTTTGTCAGTAAGTCCTTTTCGTTCTGCTATTTGTTTAGCACTCTCTCCACCATATAATCATTGATAGCCATAGTTAGTAAATTTACCATAGTTTTCTACCCCTGAATCTTTTGCTGCTTTATATAATGTCTTATTCTTATCTATCGTTTGTCCCCTTGTTATTAATCTTTTTCTATTTTCATCTAATGAATTAAAATACTCTTCTGTTATCTCTTGTTTCCTTGTCTGTACTGCAAAATAAGTTTGACCAAATGCAACAATTTTCTTCCTTGAGTCTGCATTTTGTACTATCAAATAGCAAGCATATCTTGATAGTTTATAGTCATCTTGTTTTCTTTGTGCATTTGATCCAATTGATACCATTTTGCTGAGGTCGGCAAAATGGTCTGTAGTTATATTTTCACTTAATTCACATGCTAATTTTGCTTTCTCTATAACTTTTACAAAATTACCCCATTTTCTATATTAAAGTGCTTGCATTAATTCTCTAGCATACCAATATTCATTGCCATAATCATCAATATGTTTTATACTTTCAAAAACTGTGGCATTGTATTCTTCGATTTGATTCATTTATATCCCCCATTCTAATAATATGTAATATTTAAGCCTTATTTATTGCTTTCCTTTATTTATCTATAAGAATGCACTTTTAAAGTATCTTTACTTCATGCTACATATTTTAAGGTATCTTATCTATTTTTTCAAGAAAAAGTATTTTTATTTAATAGAATTGCTTCTTTTTATGCAAAAGAAAAGTACATAAAACTATGTACCTTGTTTATTCAGCTTCTATTTCATCTTCATCTAAGACTACTAAATCTTTTAAATCATCATCACCACTATCGATATCATCATCATCACTATCAATAGAATCAAAATCATCTGTTTCTTCTTCTTCATCTACTTCTTCTTCGATTTCTTCGATATCTTCATCTTCGTCTTCATCTACTTTAATGATTTTATCTGATGTATGGCGACTTCTTAAATCCCATGTTCCATCTTCTAATAAGATAAATCTTTTATCTGTTGTAAGAGAAGTATAATAATCTCCTATTTTTTGATCAAAAGTAGATTCTGGTAATTCTAATAATTTAATAATTTTCTTAAATAAATCTGGTGTTGTTTGCTTTCCTTTTTCTTCTAATAATAGGTTGGTAATATCTTTATTTGATAATAATTCTAAATCTTCCTTAGTCATATTTTTAATACTCATGGTATTCCTCCTATATATATTTAATATTTCTTCCTTTTTTTATCATTTAAACTTATATCATTATTCTATATAAAATGCAACATTTTTTTACATTTTTTCTGGTACTTCAATAGCTAGTATATTTAAAAGTAATAAATTGGTGTCTTTTACTAGCTTTGTTAAAACAAGCCAAGTTTCTTTTAAACTATCGTCTTTACAGGTTAAAATATGATTTTCAGCATAAAATTTATTATAACTGCTTGTTAATCGATACAAGTAATCTGCTATCTCATTTAGTGATTTTGATTCTATAGAATTTTTTAAGATATTAGGAAGTTCTAACAAAATTCTAACGGTTTCTTTTTCAACGCCTAGTATTTTTTCTATTTTTTTATCATCTAGTTCAATGCCAGATTTTTCTAATAATGAATTCATACGAACAGTTGAATATAGTAAGTATGGACCTGTTTTACCATCTAAGTCAGCAAATTTCGTAACATCGAAAATAAAATCTTTACTACGATATGGTAAGAAATCTGCATATTTTAAAGCAGCTATTGAGATTTTTTCACTTGTTTCATCTTTATCTTCTTCTTTTACTAAATCCATATTTAGCTTACTTGCCGTTATTTCTTTTACCATTTCCATTAAATCTGTTAAATTCATAACGCCACCAGCACGGGTTTTAAATGGTTTCCCATCACTACCATTCATAGTACCAAAGCCAAAGAATTTAAGTTCAGTATTTTCTGGTACTAAACCTGCTTTTTTTGCTACACGAAATACTTGTTTAAAGTATAATTCTTGACGATTATCTGTAAAATACCAGTATTCATCAGGTGCAAATCTTTTTTGACGAGATAAAATAGTAGCTAATTCTCTTGTTTGATAAACTGTTCCACCGTTTGCTTTTAAGACAACAAGTGGTGGCATTGGTTCTGTATCTGTTTCTTCTTTGGTATCTACTACTAATGCTCCTTCACTTTCATAAAGCAAATCCTTTGATTTTAAAATAGAAATTACTTCTGGAATATAAGGATAACAGTCACTTTCTCCTTCGTATAAATCAAAAGTTGTATTTAAACGACGGTAAATTTCCTTAATATCTTCCTTAGATAATTCTTTAATTTTATTCCATAGAGCAGTATAACCTTTATGATGATTTTCAATTGCTACTGTAATTTCTCTTACTTTTTCCATTACTTCTTCATTTTCTTTTGCTTTCGTAGAAGCAGTTGGATAAATTATTTGAAGATCTTCTTTCGTAATTGGTAATTCTTCATCTTCACCATTATAGTCTTCTTTAAAATATACTAAATCTGGATATCTTTCCATCATTTCATAAATTACCATACCAGATTGTCTACCAATATCACCAAAGTGAACATCACTAATTACTTGATATCCTAAAACCTCAGCTAAACGCTTTACAGCTTCTCCAATATCAGCACTACGCAAATGACCTACATGAAGTGTTTTCGCAATATTAGCTCCACCATAATCCATAAATACTTTTTTATTACTATAGGAATCAATATTATTATTTAAACTTTCTGATAATTTATTCATACTATTTAGATAAAACTCATCACTAAAACTAATATTGATAAAACCTGCTCCCGCAATATTTAAATTCGTAAATATTTTATTTTCTGAAAGTTCTGCTACTATTTTTTCAGCTACTTCTCTTGGATTACAGTGATTTTGTTTTCCTAAATTGAAAGCTGAATTAATTTGATATTCTCCTAAATCCGGACGACTGCTTGTTTCTAATGTTACATTTTCTATTTCGTATCCTGCTTTTATTATATGATTTTTAATTATTTTTTCTACTTCTCTTATAATACTCATAGTTTCCTCCTAAAATTCTACTATATAATTGATTTTTTCATTACTATCTAATATAGAATATTTAATTTCTACTTTATTATCCGTAATTTCAAACTTATTTGTCTTTATATTTAAGTAAAGACTTTTCTGTAAATCATTTATTATTACTTCATTTTCTGTTACTTTACCTTCTAGTAAATGATAATTTAAACAGTAATCTTTATTTTTTCTAGTTAGAATTTTATTATTTAAGTCTAATACAACATCTGTTAGTAAATTCTTACTTTCTTGGTAAATAATTTTACCATTTTCTTTATCATATTCACCTAGTATATTATATTGTTCCTGAGTAGTACTGGTAATTAAGTGAATTGTTAATTTCTTCTTTTTCATAAATTTCATTCCCATTTAAATTTCTAAGACAGATTATAACATAAGATAAGATAATTTCAAGAAAAATATAAATTTTAATTTAAAATACATAGTTCTTTTATTTTTTTTCATACTAAAGTTAGAGACTGGAGGCTGTTATGAAAAAATTTAAAAGAATCAAAAAAGTATTAAAAATATTTCTTATTTTAATTGTTTTTATGATGATTAGTTTTGGAGGTCTTATTTTATATATTAAAATGAGTCCAAGATTAGAAATTAAATCAGCTAATGCTTTTTTAATGTATGATAATGCGAATGAATTATTCTTTCAAGGAAGTGGTTCTCAAGAATGGGTAGCACTTGATGATATTTCTAATTATGTCGTTATGGCTACTATTAATACAGAAGATCAACATTTTTATAAACATATGGGAATTGATCCTTTGCGTATTATGAAAGCTATGTATGTTAATATCACTTCTGGTAGCACAAAACAAGGAGCTAGTACAATTTCACAGCAGTATGCTAAGAATCTATTTTTAGACTTTGATAAAACTTGGGAAAGAAAGATTAATGAGTTATGGCTTACTTTAAAATTAGAGGTTGGTTACAGTAAAAATGAGATATTAGAGGGCTATTTAAATACTATTAATTATGGACATGGTATGTATGGTATTGAAAATGCTAGTAAGTTTTATTTTGATAAAAAGGCTAAAGATTTGACACTAGCAGAAGCTGCTCTTTTAGTAGGGATTCCTAAATCTCCTTCTAATTATTCACCTTTAATTAATTATGATTTAGCTAAAAAAAGACAGATTAATATCTTATATAACCTTTATAAAAAGAAAAAGATTACCGAAGAAGAATATAATCAAGCAAAAGAGGAGCCAATTAATATTGTGGGTGAGAAAAACTATCAGGAACTATCTACTATTATGTACTATCAAGATGCTGTTATGAAAGAGTTAAAAACTTTAAAACAGATTCCAGATTCTTATTTAGAAACTGGTGGAATTAAGATTTATACTAATTTAGATATGAATAGCCAGAAGATATTAGAAAACAGTGTCAAAAACAACATGAATACAGATAAAGATTTACAGGTAGCTAGTGTTATGATGGATCCTAATACTGGTAAGATACTTGCTTTAGTTGGTGGTAGAGATTATAGTAGTAGTCAATATAATCGTGCTTATCAATCTACTAGACAAGTTGGTTCTACTATGAAACCTATTCTTTATTATGCTGCTTTAGAAAATGGTTTTACTTCTAGTACCACTTTTATGAGTAGTGAGACTACTTTTACTTTTTCCAATAATAAGACATATTCTCCACAAAATTATGGTGGTACTTATGGTAATAAACCGATTTCACTTGCTACTGCAATTTCTTATTCTGATAATATTTATGCAGTAAAAACACATATGTTTTTAGGTGAAGACGCTTTAATCGATATTTCTAGAAGACTTGGTATTACTTCAAAATTAGAAGAAGTTCCTTCTCTTCCTTTGGGTACAGCTAGTATTAATATTATTGAAATGGCAAGTGCTTATTCTAGTTTTGCGAATGAGGGTTATAAAGTAGATGGTCATTTAATATCTAAAGTTGAAGATTTAAAGGGTCATGTTTTATATGAAAAAAAGATTAAAAAAGAAAATATTTTGAATAAAAGTTTGACTTTTATTTTAAGTGATTTATTAACAACTACTTATGACTCTAGTTTTATTGATTATAATTATCCTACCGCAATTGGAATAGCTCCTAAAATTAAGCATAAATTAGCTTTAAAAAGTGGAACAACAGATACGGATCACTGGTCTATTGGTTATAATAAAGAAATTGTTACTGCAGTTTGGGTAGGATATGATAATAATGACTCTTTAGCCGCATCTGATTATAAATACTCTAGGAATATTTGGGTAGATGCGATAGAGGGTTATTTAGCTGGACATGAAGATAGTTGGTATAAGCAACCTAGTAATGTAGTTGGAGTATTAGTAAATCCAATTACGGGAAAACCTGCTACTGAAAATGATAGTCATAAACGAATTATGTATTATGTTAGAGGAACAGAGCCAACTGATACTGACCCTGTTTTTGATGAAATTATGGAAAATAACTAGAAATCATATTTTTCTTTTCCTTGCATAAATTTAAATGAAAGAAGGGAAAATTATGAATCAAAATTATACAAGTAACGGATTAAATAATCCTACTTATATTCCTAATCAAAGTACATATCCACCATATATGAATATTCCTGGTTATTCTAATTTAAATAGTAATAATAACACAACTAATACACAAATTGATCCACAATATGCTGAAAATTTATTTTCTAGAAATCCTGGAAAAAAAGTTACTGTTTATTTTTCTTATCCTGATTCTATTGAGTGGCGTGACCGTGTATTTACAGGTACTATTCTAGCAAGTGGTAGAGACTATTTATTACTTAAAAATGATTTAAATCAATCAGTTTTACTTTGGTTAGTTTATATCAATTATGCGGTATTTGATGGAGATATTTCCTATTAAAAATTTATTTTCTAATATAATAAAAGTCTATTTTTAAAAATAGACTTTTTATTTAATTTATTATATTTAGAATTCTAATGATAATTTTTTTCTTTAACAACGGACTGTGATTTTTTTAATTGCATGCTTTCTAATCTTTTTAATTTTTCAACTTCTAATTCTGTAAAAAATTGTAGAAATAAATTTTCATCCATTAGTATAACTAATAATTGGTAGTAAGGAATACACTTTAAACTATTATTACATTCTTTAGACTTAGCAATAACACCATTTTCTATAGTAAAATCACCCTTACTTAAACCTTCTGCTCTAATGATAACATCTAAACCATTTTCATCAAATTTGCGTTGTATGAAAGTTGTAAATTGACTCAATTCAGTCGGCGTAATAAAATTTTCACCTAATATTTTATACTTTGCTTCTATAAGCACTATCACTATATCATCATTCGATAAAAAGAACATATCCATTTGTATCTCACCTCAGTAGTAATATATAATTTTTTTCTAATAATACAATATTTACTAAAAAGAGCTATCATGATAAAATGTAGTAGAAAGTAGGTATGATATATGTATTATGTTATTGTAGCAATTTGTGCTCTTGTTATGATTTTTATTATGATAGAAATAGGATTTTATAATCAATTTCAACTACTTAAAATTAAAATAAGTGAAGCTTTTAATAATATCGATATTTTATTCGAAAAAAAATTAAATTTATTAGAACGAACTGTTACTATTATCAAAGAAAATAATAAAAAATATAAAGATGCTCAGCTATTAGATAATTTAGTGAAAATTAAAAATAAAAAACTTAGTAGATTTGATTTAAATCATGAATTAACAATCGCTTTACGTGAATATCATAGTTTACTAGATTTAGATAAAAAGTTATCTGAAATAGAAGCACTTAAAAATATTAATGAAGATTTAATTGATATTGATAATGACTTAAACGCTGCTAAAAAGTATTATAATGATAATATTGTTTTATATAATAATTTAGTTAGTTCTATTCCTTCTAGTATTGTTGCACGTTTATTTCATTATAAAAAAGAAGAGTTTTTTAAAGAAGAAAAAATTGAAACACTAGAGATTTTAAAAGAAAAATAACATATCAAAATTGTGGTATGTTATTTTTCTATATTATCTTCTTCTATGGTTAGAATTTTTCTTTTGATTTTCTCATTTTCTTTTAAGGCAATAGGCAATTCTTCGTATTCTACTTCAATAGATGATTTTAAATTTGAAATTTGGTTGTATAATTTTTCTATTTTTTGCTTGGTTTCCAATAATTTTTTCTTTTCTGTCATCAGTTCTACTTTATTTTTTCTTACTACTTGTTTTAGTTGCTTTAAAGATAGTTCTTGGTCAAATACCTTATAAATTATCTTTAAAAATTGCAAATTAAATAGAAAAATTGCTGTTGAATTTAAACTTGACATTATAATCCATAACCCAAGTTTCTCGGTTATGATAGAATCCTGTTTGTCTTGTATTTGCTTTGTGATTACATATTCACTTTCTTCATATTCATTACTTGGTTTACTAGTACTTTTTTCCACTTCTTTTGTAGGAATAACTTTCTCTTTAAAATCTGATGTTAAATAATCTTTAACATCATCATAATTTATATTTGAAATATCTAATTCGTAAGTATAAATATTTCTTTTATATTGGGTATTAAAAATTCCACACTCTTCCCATGGTTGATATTCTACAATGGTAACTCTATCATCTACTTCTGAAAGATATTCTATATTAGAACTAATATCCTCTGTACTTGAGTCATATAAGGTGGTGATAGTTTTATATTCTTTATCTTGAAAAATTGGTTTTGTTTTAAAACTAATTAGTGCTGCTAATCCTGCAACTAGTCCCCAATTAACAGTTAGAACTATTTTTCTTACTCTCCTTGTTTTTTTAGAATTTTTTGTTCTTATTTTGATTCTTTCTATTTCTTCATTACTAAACTCATAATAGTTATGCTTTTCTTCTAATTCTTTTTTTGTATTTTCATATTCCTCTATTTTTTCTAAGATTTTTTCCTCTTTCTTAGAAATTAGAATACTATCTTTCTTAGATGTTAACATTACAATTAGCTCTTTATCTAGATAATAAATATCTAAAAATCCATTTTGCTTAATCTCTTGAACCTTTCTTTGAATTTCTTCTTGCTTACTTTTATCATCTTCTTTTGAAATATCTTTTTTTATTAAACTGGCAACATAGGAAATATCAGTATTATCTATTTTAATTTTTTCTAATAACTGGCTATCTTTTTTACTTGCAAGTTCTAATTTAATTCCTCTATAGACTAATTTATAAATTTCTTCTATTAATTTTTGATTATCATCATAATTAATGGTTGGCATTTTTTTCATTTGGAACAATAATTTTTGTATATCTGTTATAATATTTTGAACTTCATTATCTTCTATATTATCTAATTTTTGATTTAATAACTTACTTTTTACAGTTAACTTATAACAGTATTCATATTCTTTAGTTAGTTGTTCATTTAGTATATCTATTTTTTTAATTGCTTCTTCATAGACAGTGTTTAAACTTTCTGGTAAAAAATAATCAGGATTAGTAAATTTGTAATATGCTTCTTCTATATTTTTAGAAGTATCTTTTTTTATTTTTTCTAATATTTCTTCATAATTATCACATTCAAAATCAATTGCTTTTAACTCTTCAATATTATCTTTTACTTCTATTATTTTTGATTTGTATACTAATGCTAAATTCATTTCTATATTCCCCTTGAATATTATCTATTTTATTTCTAGCAAAACTTTCCCATAAAATATGTTATTTTTCTATATTTTCTTCTTTTATGGCTAGGACTTTTCTTTTGATTTCCTCATTTTCTTTTAAGGCAATAGGTAATTTTTCATAGTCCACTTCTATAGATGTTTTTAATGCAGAAACCTCGTTATAGAATTTTTCTATGAGCTCTTTATAATCTAATGATGCTTGTTTTGCACACTTTAAATTTATTTTATTTTCTTTTAAAATTTTTATTAACTCTTCTAGTGAAGGCCTTCCAATAGAGAAACCACTCCAAAACATTCCACCATATGAATAAATCATTAATCCAAAAAGCATTGATAGCATATCACACTCATTATAATCATCTTTGTCTTGTATTTGTTTTGTGATTATATATTCGCTTTCTTTATATTCATCATTAGGTTTACTAGTACTTTTTTCCTCCTCTTTTGTAGGAATAACTTCTTCTTTAAAATCTGATGTTAAATAATCTTTAATGTCATCATAATTCATATTTACAGCATCTAATTCATAAGTATAAACATTTCTTTTATACTGAGTATCAAAAAAGTTATACTCTTCCCATGGTTGATATTCTACAACGGTAACTGTATCCTCAGCTTCTGGAAGATATTTTATATCAGAACTAATATTATCTGTACTTGAATCATAAACTGTTGTTATTGTTTTATATTTGATGTTTTTTGGCTGAGATATAAAACTAACTGCCATTAATCCTCCAGCTAATCCCAAATTAACAGTTAGAACTATCTTTCTTCCTCTTATTCTTTTTTTAGTTTGCTTAATTTCCGATTTAAGTTTTGGTATTTTTTCATTGTAATAACTATAAACAAGTTTTCTATTTTCTAATTCTTTCTGAAAATTTTCATATTTTTTTATTTTTTCTTGCATTTGCTTTGCAATTAGTAAACAATATTTATATTTCTTAGTTACTTTATTATTTAACACGTTCAATCTTTTAATTGCCTCTTCATAGACAGCATTTAAACTTTCTAGTAAAAAATAATCCCAATTAGTGAATTTTTGATATATTTCTTCTATCTTTTTAGAAGTGTCTTCTTCTATTTTTTCTAATATTTTTTCTTCATAATTATCATATTCCGAATCAGCTGATTTTAACTTCTGAATATTATCTTTTACTTCTATTATTTTTTCTTTGTATGCATATGAAAAATTCATTTTATATTTCCCCCTGAATACTATTTATTTTATTTCCCAGTTAATTGGCTTTATTCCTTTACTAATTAAAAAATTATTAGTTTTGGAAAATGGTTTACTACCAAAGAATCCACTATATGCTGAAAATGGTGATGGATGTGGAGATTCTATGATATAGTGAATAGGATTTGTAATTAGTTTCTTTTTATTTCTAGCAAAACTTCCCCATAAAATAAATACAACGGGAGTAGTTTTTTCATTTATTTTCTTAATTACTTCATCTGTAAATATTTCCCAACCTAAATCTTTATGAGAAGCTGGTTTATTTGCTTCTACTGTTAAAACGGTGTTTAATAATAAAACTCCTTCTCTAGTCCATGGTACTAAACTTCCAGTTTGTGGAACTTTGTAGCCTAAATCACTTTCTAATTCTTTAAAAATATTTTGTAGTGATGGTGGTTTTTGTATTCCTGTTTTTACAGAAAAAGATAATCCTTCTGCTTGATTTACTCCGTGATATGGATCTTGTCCTAAAATTACTACTTTAGTGTCTTTATAAGAAGTATTACGAAAGGCTTTAAATATTTCTGTCTGTTTGGGATAAATTGTTTTTGTTTCATATTCGTGTTTTATTATATTTAAGAGATTTTTAAAATATGATTTTTCCATTTCTTCTTTTAAAATAATGTCCCAATCATTTCCTATCATACTATCACCTGCTACTTTATTTTATCATTCTATAGTTCTTTAAACAATCTCTTATAATCTGATTTTAATATTTCTTCATAATTTTCTTCTGTCAAAGTCTGGGTAGAAATAGATTTGTTGCCATCTAATCCACTTTCTGTTTTTATAGTGATATTATCTAATAAATTAACATTAGTCTTTTTAGTAGCTTCATTTATTTCATAGCGTGTGATAATTCCTTTACTGAATTCTATTTGTGCTAATTTGTTCGTACCTAATTTAATATAAATGCTACCTATCTGTTTTTGATGAGGTAAAGTTGACAACAAATTTTCTACATTTAAGTTTTCAATATTTTTTACATTTTCTATTACTTTCTTAAAATTATCTATATTTTCTTCCTCATTACAATTTGAATATTGAAATAAATATGTTTTTCCTTTTTCTTCTATTTTTATCTTTGGTGATGAAGAAAGAGGAAATTCTAATCTTACTATTCTATCTTCTGACAAAAGTTGACTCACTTCTATCATATCTAATTTATCAGTATAGATATCATCATATACGAATCCACTCTGATCAAAATCATACTTATAAACAAAATTACTATTTACTTTTTTTAAAGTTAGTTGATAATTTTTTCGCCATCTTTCAGAACTATCAGCAAATTTATAGTCGTAAAATTCAAATACAGTATCATCTAAATCCTTTACTATATGTATAGTATCATTACTATTTGTGTCATAACGACTATCCTTGATTTCAATTGGTTTATTATCTTCAAAATTTCCTAATACTCTTAAAGTTTCTTCTAACACTTTTATTTTTTCTTTTAACATTTTTCTACTTAGATAGTATCGCGTAGTTTCAGGAAAAATTAACATATTATCACTCCTCTTTGTGGTGTTATTATACTATTTTTTCCTTTTATAATCAACTATAATTTCTCGCCTTAGTCTTAGTAAAGAATACATATTAATAATCGCTAGAATTGCTACTAGAATATCTACTATATTCCAAAGTAGGGTTGGACTAGTAATACTTCCTATTACTAGTAATAAGACGGTTACTGTTTTTAGAAGATTAATTTGAAATGTCGTTACATTTTTTTGAAGGTATTTTAGACTACTTTCTCCATAATAGTAACCAGCTATAATTGTAGAATAAGCTAAAGATATTAAAGAAATGATTAAAACTAAGATGCCTACTTTTCCTAAGTGGTAATTAAGTGCATATTGAGTTAATTCTATTCCATTCATATTCTCAAATGTTAATTTCGTATAGTCTGATGTGAGAATGATTAGTGCAGTAGATGTACAAACAATAAATACTGTAAAATAAATACCTAATATTTGAATAAGACCTAGTCCTATTTTATTTTTAGAATGAGAACAAGAAGAGGCAATTGAACCTGTTCCTAGTCCTGCTTCAGTTGAAAATACACCTCTTTGAATTCCAATGATAAAAGTAGATATTACTCCTGATGTTACAGATTTTAAATTAAAACTACTCTTTATAATCGTCATAATAGTAGCTGGTAGTTTCTGTATATTTAGAATAATTACTATAATACTTAATAAAATATAACCTAATCCCATTAAAGGAACTAATTTACTCGTAATATTTACAATACTATCTAATCCTTTCATAATAGATATAAAAGAAATAATAGCTAGAATAATCCCTATTATTATAGGCTCAAAATTATAATATTCATGGAGTGAAGTTGCGATTGTGTTAGTTTGTATCGTCATAAAACCAACAATATAAGCTATGATAATTAGAATAGAATAGATAACTGCTAACTTTTTACTATGTAAGCCTTTTTCAATATAAAAAGAAGGCCCTCCTTGATAAGAACTATCATCTTTTACTTGGTATTTAGCACCCATATAGCTTTCACAAAAAGCATTAATAGAAGTGATGATAGCTGTTACCCATATCCAAAAAATGGTACCTGGACCTCCTATATAAATAGCTAATGCAATTCCTGCTAAAGAACCAACTCCTACTCTAGCAGCAAGTGACATAGTTAGACTTTTAAATGGTGATACATTTGTCTTATCATCGGTTTTGAATCCACTAAATAAAGACCTTAACTTTAATTGTGGAAAACCTAGTTTGATACTAAAATATAGTCCGCCACCTAGTAAAAAAGCAATAGCGATACTCCATAAAATATCGGTTACAATTTTTAACATATCATCACCTATACCTATCATAGATAAATGATATTAAAAATATTGTCGGTTTATTACTTTTTTAAATGATTCGTAATATCTGTAATCGCTCTATCTGGATCCATTAAGAATTTTTCATAGAGTGTACTGTCTTTCTTTAAAGCATCTATGATTTTAATATCTTCATCAGATAAACTCACAATACGATTTTTTGCTTTTGGAAATTCTAATTCCATACCAATTAACCATAGGAAATCTACTTCTAAAAAATTGGCTATTTTAATTAATACATCTATAGGTGGTGTTCTTTTACCACTTTCATATAGACATACTTCTTGCTTACTTACATAGATAGCTTTTCCTAATTCTTCTTGTGTTAATTCTCTATCTTTTCTTGTTTCTTTTAATCTTTTTTGAAATACTAACATAAAATCCCCTTACCTTAAGATAAGTTAATTATATGTAAATTTTTTAATTTTATGTTAAAAGTTAACTTATTGTATACAAAGAAAAAGACCAAATGGTCTTTTAGATATTTTCTTCTCTAATTGCTTCTAAGATATTTTCATGTCTTATTTTTCTTGTTGCATAGATGGTAGAAATTAATATGATAATAAATACTCCAATTACAGCTATTAAAATACTCTTATATGGAATTAGGATTCTATCATAATCTGTCATATTCATAAATGATAAGTATAATAAGTAAATAATACCTAGACTAACTGGTAGAGAATAAATAAGAGATTTTAATCCAAAGAATAGACTTTCAAATAATAAAATTTTATTAAAGCCATGACTAGATAATCCTACACTTCTTAACATAGCAAATTCTTTTCTTCTTAAGTGAATACTTGTGTTAATGGTATTAAAGACACTTGTTACACCTATTAGAGTTACTAATACTACGAAACCATATACTAATAATTTTACACAGAATATAAGATTTCTAGTTAATCTAAAGCCTTCTTTTAGGTTATTATAGTTGTAAGAAATACCATATTTCTGTTCTAATTCATCTAAATTACTCTGTAAGTTTTTATCATCATCTAATTTAAACAAGTTTCCTGTTTCTTCTCCATCATTAAAATCTGTTAAATCACCGAAATAATTATATGGTACTATTACTATTAATGAATTGCTATCATTAATTAAATCGTTTCCAAAGAAATCAATATCTGCTATATAATATTTATCTAATTTATACTTACAGTCTTTGTATATTTCGTCATCACTAACATATTTTGTTTCACATAAATTGATACTTTCTGTCAAGTTAGAAGTATATTTATTGATACTATAGCTTTTTCTTTTATTATTAGCATAAGTTATTTTTTCATAATGGTTATAAATAATTGGTTTTATTTCTTTCTTATTAATTGCTTTTAACATATTTTGATAGGTCTTATCATTTACCTGTAGTAATAACACATTGTCCATTCTAGCAATAGAAGTCTGTTCTAATTCATAGAATTTATCATTATAGTATTCTTTTTTATTTAAATTGGTATCGGTAACTAAATGATAAATATGATATTGAAATAGCTTTTTGATATCCGTGTTTTTAGCTATTTCTTCTAAGTAATCTTTTTCATTTATTCTATTTTCACTCGTTAAATAGTAACTTAAAATGGCATCATAATTTGGTAATTCTGTATAACTATCTATTCCTGATAAAGCATATTTCATATACCCAGAGAAAACAATAAATAAAACAATACTTACGAATAGGGAAAGAATCGTAATGCGATATTTTTTCTTATTTCGTTTCATATTTTTTAGGGCAATTTCTCCCTCCATACCGAATAGTTTACGAATGATTTTAGAAGTTTTTAACTTTTTTCCTTTTATTTTAATATCATCATTTAATCGAATTGCTTGAATTGGCGTGATTTTACTAGCACTTTTAGCAGGAATGAATGCAGATATTAAAATTGTAATTATCATAAATATAATAGGTACAATAATGAAGATTGGATAAGTAACTAATTTTAACTCACAACCATTCCCAAAAACACCTGGCAATAATTTATTAATGATTAATAATACGATACCAATTCCAATATAGGCACCAATGATACCTAAGATAATTCCAATTACGCCTACTACAAAGGCTTCAAAGAAAACGGTTTTTCGGATTTGTTTTTTGGTTGCTCCAATACTAGAAAGTAAGCCAAATTGTTTCTTTCTTTCCATAACGCTAATTGCAAAAGAATTATAAATTACGATAGCACACCCAATGGATAGAATTACTAAAATAATTATCATTGTATTTAATAATGATGATACTAAATTAGAGTAACGACTAGAACCATATAGGTTTAAAAGAGATTCATTAATCGCTACATTTTCATCTTCTAAATGAAGTTTGTCAGTAATTTCTTCTATATTTTTTCTAGCATCTTTTACATTTTTAAAAAGAATGTTAGCAGTAATAGAATCTGTTTTCATACTATCTTGATAAGTATAAAAATAAATACCATAATCTGAATATAATTGATTAATATCATTATCGATAATACCTACTACTTGATAAGTTTTTGTTTCCTGTTTTTCAAAAGTAACAGGAGTTTCTTCTAATAAATCGTCTGCAATATTTTCTTCTTCTGGAATTATTTTTCCTAATTCTAGGCTAATGGTATCTCCTAATTTTACATTTAAATTACTATTTAGTCTTTTGATAATAATTTCTTTATCATTTACTGGTAATCTACCTTCACTTAGGGTAATTGTATCTAAATAGTTTTTATCGGCACCAATTACTTTAATATAAGAGTAAGCGTATTCTATAGAATTATTTAATTCAGCATACCCTATTTCTTCTGCTAATTCTATTTTTTGAATTTCTTTTTCTTGAGTTAACTTATGATATTCATTTTGATTCATATCATAGATAGTCATATGTCTATTTCCATTTTCTGCTATTACCATATCTATCATATTTTCACGCATAGTTGATAGAAGTAAACCGATTCCTACCATTAATGAAGTGGATAAGATAATACCAATAATAGTAACTATCGTTCTTCTTTTATTTAGTTTTAAATGCTTCAGTGTTAATTTATTTAAAATATTCATATTACTTTACCTTCTCATCAGAAATAATCTTTCCATCATCTATCGTAATAATACGGTTGGCATTTAAAGCTAAATTATAGTCGTGAGTAATCATAATAATTGTTTGTTTATATTTTTCATTTGACATTTTTAATAATTCCATAATATCATGACTAGCTTTAGAATCTAGGTTACCAGTTGGTTCATCAGCTAGAAGTAAAGCTGGTCTATTCATAAGTGCTCTACCAATCGATACTCTTTGTTGCTGTCCTCCTGATAATTCATTTGGTAAATGATTGATTCTATTTTTTAATCCTAAAATATCTATTAACTCTTTTAGATAAGCTTTATCTGGCGTTCTACCGTCTAATAAAATAGGTAATGTAATATTTTCTTCTACATTTAAAATAGGTATTAAATTATAAAATTGATAAATTAATCCTACTTGTCTTCTTCTAAAAATAGCTAAATTATTCTCATTTAATTTATAAATGTTTTCACCATCTATAATAATTTCACCACTAGTTGGGTGATCTACTCCTCCTAATAGATGTAATAAGGTACTTTTTCCACTTCCTGATGCTCCAACAATTGCTACGAATTCTCCTTTTTCTACACTAAAACTAATGTTGTCTAAGGCTTTTACTAAAGTATTTCCCTTTCCATAGTTTTTACATAAATTTTTTACTTTTAAAATTTCCATTTTTTCCTCCTTACAACTACCATTATAGTTAGAATATATTACTAGATAGTGACTTTTCTTCTTACAATTTTGTCACTAAATAATTTGCTTATAAAATTTAATATTAAAAGTTGTGCCATTAGAATTAGAAGTGACTTTAATATCGCCTTTTTCTAAATTAATAATTTTTTTAGCCATGTTAAGTCCTATTCCAATACTTTCTTTATTTGTCTTTCCTTTATAAAAACGTTCAAAAATATGTGGTAAATCAGTAGTAGAAATTCCTTCTCCTGTATCTATGATTTCTATTTCGGTATAAATGACAGTATCTTTTGCTTTTATTTGAATTGTACCGCTTTCTTTGGTATGTTCGTGGGCATTTTTTAAAATATTAATTAGAGCTTCTGTAGTCCAATTAAGATCAATATTTAAAACTATCTTTGGATCATACTCTACTATTAATTTTTGATTTTTTAGTTCAATAGGGATTTCTAGTGGTGTTACTGTTTTTCTGATTAAATCATCAAGCTTTGTTTCTTTGGGTATGATTTTTTCGCTACCACTATCTAGACGGGACATTTTTAAAAGGGAAGTTACCAACCATTCAATTCGTTCTAGTTCTTTTCTATTTTTCATTAAAAATTCTTGTTTTTTTGAATCATCTATCTTTTTATCAGATAATAAAACATCATTTATTACATACATACTAGTAAGTGGTGTTTTTAATTGATGAGAAATATCAGATAATACTTCTTCTAAATATTTCTTTTCTTTTAAATTTAAATCACTTTTTTCTTTTAATTTTACTGTCATTTTATAAATATCATTTTTTAAATTGCTTAGGTCACCTTCTTCATAATCCCTAATATCTAGTGAATAATCATCGTTTAAGATATTATTCATATAAGTAGATAAATTTTTTATTTTTTTACTTTTTTTATATAAATGGTACCAAGTAATGATAATCGTAATTAGATAGAATATGGTTACTAGTAAGATTATATTTAGTTCTATCTTTAATGTAACTAGAGAAAAGATTAGTAATAACAGGATGATACTATGAAGCAGTAATAGTTTTTTATTTTCTTTATCTCTTAGCATTTTCTTCTCCTAATTTATAACCAATTCCTCTTACGGTTACAATAATTTCGGGATTAGTTGGATCTTTTTCTAATTTTTCTCTTATTCTTTTAATGTATACCGTTAGAGTATTATCGTTTACATATTCTTCATTAACATCCCAAATATCTGCTAGTATTTTTTCTCTCGTAAAAATAACATTAGGGTTTAAAAAGAATGTTAAAACAATTTTATACTCTAGTGCTGTTAGGAAAACATCTTTATTATCTTTTAAAACTCTAGCGCCATTTAAGTCTACAGTAATATTTTTAAAATGAATTATATTAGTAGTTCCTTGCCTTTTTTTTCTTAATGCGTTATGAATTCTTGAAATTAACTCTCGTGCTCTAAATGGTTTGGTAACATAATCATCTGCTCCCATATCTAATCCCATTACGATTGAAGTTTCTAAATCATTGGCTGTTAAAAAGATAATTGGGATATCTTTTATTTCTTTTAGCTTTTTAAATAAATCAAAACCATTTATATCGGGTAAATTCACATCTAATAGACAAATAGAAATATCTTCATCTGTTAATACTTTTAAACTATCTTTTCCATTGTCTATTTCTATTACTTCAAAGTTTTCTTGTTCTAAATAGTATTTTAATCCCGTACGAATAGCCTCGTCATCTTCTATCATTAGTATTTTCATAATTAGGTTCCTTTCTTGTTTTTATTATACACTATTCCTTTTCTTTTCTAGTGACTATTTGGTCATATTTAGAAAATAAAACATATTATTTTTTAGTTTCTGTGGTATAATACAGGAAATTATTTGAAAGGGAGAATTTTTATGGAGTACAGATGGAGTGTTTCTCTGTTTGATAAGCATATTGAAGAATATAAGAAATTACATAAACAAATTAGTATTTTTAATTCTAGTGAAAAAAATGAATGTGAATATCGCATTTATCAGCTGGAAAATATGAAAAATTATCTGTTAGATAAAAATGAATTAGAATTTCCTTCTCCTACTTTTATTTTTTATAAAGATAAAAATAAACTTTTACCAACTAAAATATATAAGAGTTATTTAAATATTCCTAAATATATTACCGAAACATTACTAAGTGCTACATTAGAGTTTCGTAATTTAAAACCATACGAAGATGAAAATATATTACCTATTATAGGATTAACTGATGATGAGATAGTAGAGATGGGCTATGATTTTTTTTAATGGTTACCAAATAAAAAATATTTAAGTTTATTTGAAGAATATATTTTAAAAAGAAAGAACTTACTTCATTTTAGTTATGATGATTATTCTCTTGCTGGAGAAACAATTCCCTTTAGATATCCTATTTATACTCCTTATATTCATATTTTAAAAACCAATACTATAAATGATTTTATTTCCTTAATTCATGAAATTGGTCATGCTATTATGCTTAAAAATGATGATATTAATAGTTTAATAAGCAATCATTATTTTCTAATGGAATTAGAGGGATTTTTCTTTGAATATTTAGCTAGTAGATATTTAAAAGAAAAAATTGATAATGAAAGTATCGATTTATTAGAATTTATCGACTTTGAAAATATATATAATGACTTTTTTGACTTCTTTATTCTAGATACTGGTGTTAGTCTGGTTGATCATAGAAAAGCTATCGATATTCAATATGTTCAAGAAAAAATATTAAAAGAAGAATTACCATTTGAGATTGATGAAAATATTTTAATAAATAGTTTACAAACTGATCCTGTTGTTAGCATTAAATATTTATTTTCTTTTTTAACTAGTCTAGATTTAGGGTTAGAAGCAGATAGTGACATAGAAAAAGCTATTTATAGATTTGAAAAAATTCGTAATAATAAAGGTAATGTATTTCAAAATCTTACTGATAATCATATTAGTTTTATGGGAAAAGATGAAAACTATGTTCCTTTACAGAAAAAAATTGAAAGAATTAACTCTTATTTAAAATAAAAATACCACTATTTATGGTATTTTTCGTTGTTTAAAATTTTATAGCTTCTAAATAACTGTTCTAATAACAGAATACGAAATAATTGATGGGGAAATGTCATTTTAGAAAAAGATAATTTATAGCTTGACATTTCTTTGATACTTGGGTGTATTCCATAAGAGCCACCTATTAAAAAGGTAATATCACTAGATGTTATCAGGGTTTTATCAATTTTATCAGCAAATGCTAGTGATGATAACTGATTTCCTTCTATTTCTAAGGTTACTAAATATTCTTTTGGTTTTATATACTTTAGTATTTGATTCTTTTCTTTTTCTAATGCTATTTTTTCATCATCTATATTAGAATCTGGTAATTCAATTAATTCTATTTGTGTATATTTTTTTAATCTTTTTAAATACTCTTGTTCGGCATCTTTTAAATAATTTTCTTTTAATTTACCAATACATATTATTTTAATCATTTTATACCTCTATTTCTTCTAAAGATTCATGTTGCTTTGCTACCACAATATCTTTATGAATGCCATGTTCTTCTAGTAGATTTTTGGTTGTGGAAATAGCTAATTCTTCGGTATTATTCTTTTCACTAATATGTGCTAACACTATTTTTTTGGTATTTGTTCCAGTTATTTCTAGTAAATATTCTGCTACTGTGTTATTAGAAAGATGGCCTTTATCACTAATTACTCTTTGTTTTAAAATATATGGGTATGGACCTTCCATTAACATTTTTTCATCATGGTTACTTTCTATAATATAGACATCTTTATTGGTCATGAGAGGTAAATATCTTCTATTGATATAGCCTGTATCTGTGATATAGACTAGAGAATGATTTTGATGCTCAATAATAAAACCTACACCTTCTACATCATGAGAAATTCTGATGATATTAATTTTTAAATCTCCTATTTCAAAGGGATTTTCATAAATAAAAATGTTATCAAGAGGAATCTTTTTTGATAATTCCTCTAACATTTCTTCTAAGGCATACACTCTTAGATTCGTCTTTTTTACTAATACCTGTAATCCTTTTATGTGATCACTATGTGTATGAGTAATTAAGATAGCATCTAAATCATTTGGCGTTAGATTTAGTTTTTCTAACTCTGAAGCTAGAGTCTGATAATTAATTCCAATATCAATTAAGACTTTTACTTTGCTGGTTCTAATTAAGGTACTATTTCCTTTAGAACCACTTGCCAATACTTTTACTTTCATTATTGATATAAGTTTAGCGGATTTATCGCTACTCCTCCTCTAAATGGATAACCTTTATATAAACCAAAGTGTAAGTGAACACCATATGCAAAACCAGTATTTCCCATTGTACCTATTTGATCACCTGCCATGACTATATCTCCAACTTGTTTATATCTTGCTGCCATATGAGCATATAGAGTATAGTAACCATTTTGGTGAGCTATTACGATATAATTACCATTAGTTGAAGTATAACCTGATTGAACGATAATACCATTGTTGGCTGCTTTTATTGGTGAGCCATAACCACTACCAGTAATATCAACAGCATCGTGATGTTTACCCCAACGCCATGAGAAATAACTTGATATTGTATATGGCGAATTAGTAGGCCATACCCAACTACCAATACCAACAGGAACATCAACATTCGGACCTAAGCTGCTAGATGAATAACGCTTAGTACCTCTGACTACAATTTTATTTATTGATGGTGACAAGACAACACTATTTGCTTGAACGGTATCTTGAATTTCACCATTTACCAATTGAATCTTTTCAGTAACAAGTGCTAATCCATCTTTACCATCCTGCTCTACTTTTTCATAACCTACATATTGTGTATCATCATCTTTATAGATAGTCTCCATTTTAATTGGTTTTTGAGATACAACATGTTCTACTTCTACTAAATCAAATTTTGGGGAGATTAATCCTAACTTTACTTCTTGACCTGGGTATAATAAATCTTGGGCTGTTTTAAAGTTAGTATTGGCTATTAAAAATTCTTCAGTTGATAGTTTATTATTATTCGATATCTCTTCAATGGTATCTCCTGCTTTTACAATATAAGTTTCTTGTTCATCAGTTGTACCAAATAGTAAAAATTTACTTAATTCTTCTTCTGTTTCATAGATTTTATCTCCAGCTGGTATACGATCTTTTTTAATTGTAATCGTATTTTGAATATATAAATTTTCAATAATAGTTCCAGTATCGTTACCTTCTATCTTATTTTGAGTATCATTCAAATAAGCTTCATAGGTATCTTTATCGATAAAAGCTGTAATAGTTTTCGTAACAGAATTCGTAAAAATATCTTTATCTAGAACATATAGTGTTACATCATCTGTTGTGGTAGTAGTTCCATCCTCATTCTTCTTTTCTATTCCTTTAATATAAATTTTATAACCATCAATCGTAAAAGAAGAAGCTCCTTTAATATTTTCTATTTTCTTATAAATTTCTTCTACTGTTGAAATCTTATTATTATAGGTAATTTCTTTCACAATATCTAAGTCATTAGGGGCATATACTTTATCTACATGATATTTATTTTTTAATTCCTGTTGTTTTTCATCAATATAGTTTTCTAAAGCTTCTTTTGATTCTATGATGCCAATTGATTTTCCGGCTAAATAAACATTATATAGTTGTCTAGGACTTTCTATTTTAGATTCTAATCCAAGTATTTTAGCAGATAAAGTATTAGGATTACTACCTATTACTAATAGAAGACAAGATAGTAAGAATACAGTTATTACGATTAATATATTTTTCTTATCCATTTTCTTCACCTTTGTTATCTTTTATAAAATTTAAGAATGTACTAGTACTTTTTCTAAATAATAAATCAATTTTTCCCGTTGGACCGTTACGATGTTTTCCAATAATCAATTCACTTAAACTTGGATCAGGAGCTTCTCCTAATTCTTTTGCTGTTTGATAATAGTCATCACGATATAATAAAGCAACAATATCGGCATCTTGTTCAATGGAACCTGATTCACGCAAGTCACTCATTTTAGGTCTTTTATCTTCTCTTTGTTCAACACCACGGGATAACTGAGCTAAAGCAATTACAGGAATTTTTAATTCCATAGCCATTTTCTTTAAACTTCTTGAAATATCAGTAATTTCAGCTTGACGATTATTTCCATAGTTGCCGCCCATATTTAATAGTTGTAAGTGGTCGATAATTACTAAATCTAGACCATCTTCACTAGTTGCTAGGCGACGACATTTTGATTTAATATCACCAACTGTTACACCAGCATCATCAGAAATATAAAGTTTTGCGTGTGATAATTGACTTTTTGCTTCCGTGATTCTTTTCCAGTCATCATTTACTAAATTACCACTTGTTAGTTTGGTTCCTTCTATTTGTCCCAAAGAAGAAATAATACGGTTTGCTAACTGCTCTGCACCCATTTCTAGTGAAAAGATAGCTACTGTTTTATCTGTATTAATTGCTACATTAGTTGCTAAGTTTAAGGCAAAGGCAGTTTTTCCCATAGCAGGACGGGCTGCTAAAATAATTAATTGATTTTCATGTAGACCTGATGTTAACTTATCAAGTTCATACCAACCAGTTGGGATTCCGGTAACATCACCTTTAGAAGAAGCTAATTTTTCTAAATTCACTTGTACTTCATTTAAAACTTCTTGAATAGACTTAAATTCTGAAGAACGACGATTTCTAATAATACCAACAATTTTACTTTCAACTTGGTCTAAAATATCAGATACTTCACCATTATGCTCATAGGCTAAGGTTGCAATGTCAGTAGAAGTATCAATTACACTTCGTAACATATAATTATCTTCTACGATCTGAATATAGTATTCTACATTGGCAGCAGTTGGTACTGTATTCATTAACTCAGTTAAATATTCAATACCACCTACTTCATTAAATTTATTAGTTTGCGTTAATTCTGATGTGATTGTAGTTAGATCAATTGGAATTTTTTTATCATGTAAATTCACAATAGCTTGAAAAATAATACCATGTTTTTCTAAATAAAAGGATTTAGCAAATAATTTATCGGTTGCTTTTTCAATAGCTAAGGGAGATAAAAACATTGCTCCTAATACAGACTGTTCTGCTACAATATCATTGGGAATTGTCTTAATTGCCATGTTACCACCTACTTTACTTTGCTAATTGGACCTTTATTTCTGCTTTAATATCTTTATATAAAATAATAGATACTTTATGATAGCCTAATGACTGTAATTGGGTTGTTAATTCTATTTGTTTTTTATCAATCTTATAGCCTTTTTTTAATAATTCTTCTTTGATTTGTTTAGCACTTATACTACCAAAAACTTTATCATGGTCACCAGTTTTTACTTTAAATACTAGAGTTAGTTTTTCTAATTCTTCCTTTAATTTTTTAGCTTCTACTGTTTTTTCTTGTTCTTCCTGTTTTTTCATGTCATTCTCTTTTTTTACTTGAACCATGTTTTTTTCTGTTACTTGAATGGCATATCCATTTTTAATTAGATAGTTTTCGGCATAACCATCTTTTACTTCTTTGATATCACCTTTTTTAGCTTGTTTTTTTAAGTCTTTTATAAATATAACTTTCATGATATTCCTCCTATTTTAGTAAATCTATTAATTCTAATGATACTTCTGTTAAAGTCTTACCATTATTAATTTGGGCTGCAGCATCATGATTATCTCCACCGCCACCTAAATTTTCAGCTATTTCTCCTACATTAATACTTCCTTCACTTCTAGCACTTAAACCTATGCCACCATCTATACGATTTCCTAAAACAAATGATGCTTCTATATTTTGAAATCTTAATAGAGTATCGGCAATTTTAGCTAATTCTTCTCTTTTATACTGAGATTTCTCAGGCGCTACTATTAGGGCATATTTGTCATGAATCACTTTTACTTTAGAAATTACTTTTTGTCTTTCTAAATATTCTTTGATATCTTGTTTAAAATATGACTGCACTTTTTTAGGATTAGCACCTTGTTTAGTTAGGTAATATGCTGATAAATATGTTTCTTGTGTAGTTTTTACAATAAAATTATTAGTATCTAATACAATTCCTGCTAATATATGAGTAGCCGTTGTTGGAGTTAACTTTACTTGATATTTTTCAATTAAACCGGTTACTATCTCACAAGCACTTGATGCTTTTTCATTAATGATTTGAATGGTGTTTGGAATTGTTTGATCTGATTCTTGATGATGATCTAGAATAATAATATGATTAAAATAATGAATAATTTGATCATTTTGAAGTAAGTGAGCTTTGTTGGTATCAACGATTATTAAAATACTATCTTTATGATGATATTTAGGAATGTCTTTGCTTTTTATTAAAATTGTTTTATCATCAAGTTCCGTTAATAGTTTCTCAACACCTAATTCATTTTTTTCATCATCTATAATGATATAACTATTTTTATTAAAATGAGTAGCTATTTGACTAACACCAATACAAGCACCTATTGCATCTAAATCTAGATTTTTATGACCTACAACAAATATATTTTTACTTTTTTTAATGGTTTTTTTTATTTTATTTTCAATTTGCATACTAACTCCAATCTATGCTAGTATTATACTACAAAATATAGTATCTGTCATTTTTTTATTTAGAAGATATGCATTTTTACAACCTATCTATTTAGTTGTTTCTTTTAAAAACAAAAGAAAAAAGATGACGATAGCCATCTTATTTTGTATAAGGTAATAAAGCAATTGCACGAGCACGTTTAATTTGTTCTGCTATATGTCTTTGATGTTTAGCACAAGCTCCTGTAACTCTTCTTGGTAAAATTTTACCTTTATCGTTAGTATATCTTTTTAAAGTCTCTACATCTTTATAATTGATATCTTTTCCAGTACACATGTAACAAACTTTTTTCTTTTTCTTATAGAATTCTGCCATGTTCTTTCCTCCTTCTTTAGAATGGTAATTCATCATCACTTATCTCAATAGAAGAACCGAAATCTGCAAATGGGTCATTAGATACATCAGTTGTGTTTTGTGCTGGAGCTTTTGTAGATGCAAAATCATAAGGAGTAGCATTATCATTGAATGCTGGTTGTGAATTTGTATCCATATTATTAGCTCTTGTTCCTAAAAATTGAACATTGTCAGCCACAACTTCAGTGACATATCTCTTTTGTCCATCTTGACCGTCATAACTTCTTGTTTGAATACGACCATCAATTGCTACTTGACTACCTTTTGTTAAATAGTTTTTACAATTTTCAGCTTGTTTTCTCCAAACAACGATATTAATAAAGTCTGCTTCTCTTTCTCCATTTTGATTGGTGAAATTTCTATCAACAGCTAAACTAAATGATGCTGTTGCGATATTACTACTAGTATATCTTAATTCTGGGTCTCTTGTTAATCTTCCGATTAAAATTACTTTGTTCATATATTACCTCTCTTAGTCTTCTACTTTTACTATTAAATGACGAAGAATGTTTTCATTGATTAATGATAAACGATCAAATTCTTTAGTAGCATTTAAATCTTCAGTTTCAATAGTAAATAAGAAGTAATAACCTGTTTTATATTTATTGATTTCGTAAGCTAAGTCACGTTGACCCATTTCTTTTAATTCTAATACTTTAGCATTATTGTTTTCTAAAACACTTTTCATATCTTGAGCAACTTGTTTGATAGCTGTTTCTTCTAAATCAGGTTTTACAATAAACATAATTTCATACTTTCTCATTTTCTACACCTCCTTTTGGTCTTTTGGCTATTGCTAGCAAGGAGTACATTTCATACTCGCTAGTAATATAACAAAAAAAAGCATTGTTGTAAATGCTTTTTTCTATTTTTTACCAAGATTTTTGTGATTTAGTCGTCAGAATTTCCAAAAATTCTTAATAAGTCAATAAAGATATTAATAAAATCTAAATATAATTCAAATGCACCCATAACTGCTAAATTATCTTCTAGCATAAAACCGTTTAAATGTTTTATTTTTTGAACATCATAAGCAACAAAACCTAAGAATGCAACGATACAAATAATAGATAATATTAAATCAAAAGTGGAATTCTGTAAAAATATATTTACTATCGTACAGATTATTACACCAATTAATATCATTAATAGGAAAGTTCCTATTTTACTTAAATCTATTTTCGTAAAGTAACCAATAACGGCGAAGATTAAAAATAAAACTGATGTGATAGCAAATACTAAAATAATAGATTCTAATTTATAAGTTATAAATATAGATGAAAATGTTAACCCACTAAAGAAGGTATATAGTAAATAACTAATTTTAGCAGTAGTTGGCTGCATTTTATGTATTCTAGCAGATAGGAATATTGCAAGACCTAATTCTATTAAAAGAAATATCCAGTAAAAACCTTGTGTAAAGATTACTGCTAGTGCATCTTTATTGGTAGCTGTATAAATTCCTGTCAAGAAAGTTACTAATAAACCAATAAATAACCAAAAATAAACTTTTGAATATACTTTATTTTCCATTTTTTCTCTCCTTTTTATCTGTGAAATGATTTTATTTCTTCCTCATAGTCAATATTCCTCATATTTAAGTTTCCAATTACCCTTTTTATTATATCATAATCAGTAGAAACACGAGCACTAAAATCTACACTAGTAGCTATATCGTCTTGATCATCATTTCTAGTAAAAGTTGGCTTTATTCCAGTTAATGTTGATAGATAATCAGATATTTGAGCTAACACATTATTATGATCATTTTGAATTGTTTTGATAGAATCTGTTAATTGATCTTTTTTAGAGAATGTTTCAATCATTATTGTTTGAGAAAAAGGTTCTTTTTGGGAATAATAACTAGGATCTTTTTCAACTGTTTTTAATAAACTATCTAAATCTACTTTATCAAAATCAATGTCTTCAAAATCAATTAACTCTTTTTCTATTTGAATTATTCCTAATGGTTCTTGATTATTTGAAACAAACATAGTTAATGTTTCCCCATCAAAATTTTTTTCATATTTTATATTGTGTAATCTTAATTCCATACTTATCTTATACATTAAATCTAAAATGGCAAATATCACCATCTTGCATAATGTAATCCTTTCCTTCTAATCTAGCACGACCTGCTTCTTTTACTTTTAATTCACTTCCACATTTTATTAAGTCCTCATAAGACATTACTTCTGCTCTAATGAAACCTTTTTCAAAGTCAGAGTGAATAATACCAGCACATTCTTTTGCATTCATGCCCTTTTTAAAAGTCCATGCTCTTACTTCATCAGTTCCTACTGTAAAATAAGTAGCTAATCCAAGTAAATCATAGGTTGCTTTAATTAATTGATCCAAACCACTCATTTCAATTCCTAAAGCTAATAGCATTTCTTTGTGATCATTATCATCTAATTGACTTAACTCTTCTTCAATTTTAGCACATACTTTTATTACTTTAGCTTTTTCTAAAGCAGCATATTCTTTTACTTTTTTTACATATTCGTTATCTTCAGTTGATACTTCTTCTTCATTGATATTAGCCATATAGATAATTGGCTTTAATGTTAAAAAGTTATAAGACTTTATCGCTAATTTTTCTTCTTTCGTAAAGTCAACCATTCTTAATGACTGATTTTTCTCAAGTGCTGATTTTGCTTTCTTTAAAGCCTCTAATTCGACTAAGTCATCTTTATCTTTTCCAGCTTTTGCTTTCTTTTCGATTTTTTCTATTCGATTACCAATACTTTCTAAATCAGCAAGTATTAATTCTAAATTAATAATTTCAATATCACGAATTGGATCTACTTTTCCCTCTACATGAATAATATCACTGTTTTCAAAGCATCTTACTACTTCAACAATAGCATCTGTTTCTCTAATATGTGATAAAAATTTATTACCTAATCCTTCTCCTTGACTAGCTCCTTTTACTAAGCCCGCAATGTCTGTAAACTCAAATGCTGTTGGTATTAATCTAGCAGGTTGATACATATCATTTAAGATATCTAATCTCTCATCTGGTACAGTAACTACTCCAACATTTGGTTCGATAGTTGCAAAAGGATAATTGGCAGCTAAGATATTTTTTTTGGTAATTGCATTAAATAATGTTGATTTTCCTACATTTGGTAGTCCAACGATTCCAGCCGTTAATCCCATAATAATCTCCTCTCAATTAATTTTATGTTTTATATTTTAGCACTTTTCATAGAAAAAGACAACAACTGTTGCCTTTATAGTGTTGGGTATATATGAGTGCCAATTGGTAAACCTGTTACATACCATAATAAGATAATAGCTAGCCAAACTAGACTAATAATTATACAATATGGTGTAATTAATTTAAGTGCTCTACCTATAGTAATTGGTCTTCTTTTATTAGAATTATAAATATTTAAATAACCTACAAAAATAACGAAATAAGTTAAAAGTGGCGTAATACCTTTGGTCATAGAATCTGTTGCTCTTAATATAAATTGACTGAATTCTGGAGAAATATTAGCTTGCATTAATTTAGGGACTACAATTGGAGCTAATATGGTCCATTTAGCAGTTGGCGTTGTATTAAATAAGTTAACTATAGCAAAAATTATCACTACCATAATAATTAATGGAATTCCTGAAAAGTTTAAACTGTTAATCAGGTTAGCAGACCATGCTGTTAAAATTGTCGCAATATTTGTTTTTCTAAAAACTGCTATAAATTGAGTAGCAAAGAATACCATTGGTATTAGAGCCGTAACTTCTACCATATATTTACTAGAATCTACTAATAACTCTTTATCATTTTTTATGGTCTTAGCACCTATTCCATAAGCAATTCCTGTTGCAATAAAGAATAGAGATACCATATAAGTAAATCCATCTTGGAAATAAGAATTGGCACCAAATACTTGATCTAGATAGGTATACTCAGTCATATCTAGTAACATTCCCGAAAATGGTAAATTTGGAATTAAAGAATAAATAAAGAATAAAGCAAAGATGATGGATGTTATCATTGCATATTTCATGCCTTTTTTTTCATGAATTTCTTCTGCTAGTTTTCTTTGTTCTGCTTCTTCAACACTTTCAATTATTTCTATTTCATGAGTTCGTGCCAAATCGTTTGTATCTTTATATCTACCTAATTTAGGAATAATTATTTTTTCTATAATGATTGTACCAACAATTGATAAAATAATAGAAGTTACTATAATAATAATTAAATTTGATGTTAAGGCTACATGGTAAGATTTATCTATTAATCTTGCCGCTATTTCAGTAGTAGAAACCAAATTTACTTCCATAGAGCCAACAAAAACGGTTACTCCATAACCAAATGCTACTCCACAAAAGGCAGCTATTATACCAGCAATTGGGTTTCTATTATTTTTTAGAAATACTAGGGCCGCAATTGGTATTAAAATTACATAACCAACATCATTGATTAAACTAGAAATAGTTGCTAGGAAAATGATTATAAAGGTTATTTTTTTATTATCAATTTTTACTAATACTCTTTTAATAAAAGTATCTATTAATCCTGTTGCTTGCGCAATTCCTAAACCTATTAATGATATTAACAAGGTACTTAATGTTGTAAAACTTATAAAATTTTTAGCAGCATTACTTATGATATATTTTAAACCATTAAATCCAAATAAATTTTCTACTGTAACTAATGTTTTTTCTAATTCACCAGTAGTGGGATTTAAAGTTGAATAAGTAGCTTGCATTTGAAATAAAGAACAAATTCCACTTAGTATCATTACTAAAAAAGTTAATAAAATAAAGGTAGTTACTGGATGTAAGTAAAACTTCTTCAGCTTTAATTTTTTCTTCTCTCTCATAGACTAAATTTCACTACTTTCTACTTTTTTTAATTTTCGATTAAATTCGATTCTTGGTATCATAACGATTCTTCCACAATTTAGACATTTTATTTTTATATCTACACCTAGTCTTACAATTTCCCAAAGATTAGCACCACATGGGTGACCTTTTTTCATGATAACTTTATCACCTAGTTTGTATTCTTTAATTTCCATGGTGCACCTCTAATTGTGGATATGGAATTTTAATATTTTCTTTATCCAATCTTTCTTTTACTTCTTTTCTGATTTTTCTTTCTATTTCAAAATGTTCCATTGAAACTGTAGGAGCAATCATACGATATTTTACAGAGCTAGATGCTAATTCTTGAATACCTAATAATTCTACTTTACCTTTTAGTTTAGGTAAAGTTTTCGTTAATTCTGTTGCAAGTTCTGTTAATACTTTTTCTACTTTTTCATTATCTTCTTCATAGCTTACATCAATATCAACAATTGCTAAAGAGTTTTCCATACTATAATTAATTACTTCAGTAGCGTTACGATTAGCAACTATTTTTACTTGGCCTTCATAATTTTTAATTTTTGTGGTTTTTAATCCTAGAAAAATAACTTCTCCTTTAAAGCCATTAATAGAAATTGTATCACCAATAGCATATTGATTTTCAAAAATAATACTAAATCCAGCAATAATATCTTTTGCTAAATCCTGTAAAGCTAATCCTAAAACAACTCCTACAATTCCCAATCCTGTTAATACGGATGTAACATCAACACCGTATACTGTCAATATTGCTAGAATTAAAAATATAATAACAGTATATTTTGTGATATTTTTTAATAGCACTTTAAAAGTTTCTGATTTTTTATAGGCGTAGCTATTTTTGGAAAAGTTTTCTTGTTTTTTGGCAACTACTTTTTCTACAATATTAACTAAGATACCATTGATTAAAATAGCTACACATATATATATGATTGGTAAATATACCTGAGGAATTAAAAATTTTTCTAACATTAGTTATCTAGTCCTATAATTTCTAAGATTCTATTTAAATCGTTAGAATTAGCAAAATATAGTTCCATTTTATTATTTTTAATTTTTACTTTTGTTCCTAATTTCTCAGATAATTCTTCCTCTATTACCTTATACTCATTACGATTCGTATCATGTCTTACTTGTGTATTTTTCTTTTCAATCGTTGTATCTGTATGTGATAAATCTTCTATTTCACGAACACTTAGGCCATCTACTATGATTTTATCAGCTAATTCTTTTATTTTCTCGTTGTTGTCTATTTTACTTAGGACACGGGCATGACTCATAGAAATTTTTCCGTCCATAATCATATCTTTTACTTCTTCTGGTAATGTTAATAATCCTAACATATTTGTGATATGGCTTCTACTTTTTCCTAATCTTTCAGCAAGAGATTCTTGGGTTAAATGTAATTCATCTAATAACTTTTTATAAGCCATTGCTTCTTCTAAAGCATTTAGATTTTCTCTTTGTAAGTTTTCTAAAAGAGCTATTTCCATCATATCTTGATCTGAAAAATCACGAATAATAGCAGGTATCGTAGTTTTTCCGGCTAGAATAGATGCTTTTACGCGTCGTTCACCAGCTATTATTTCATAGCCTTTGATACTTTTTTTAGCAATAATTGGTTGAAATACACCATGTTCTTTAATAGAATTTGCTAATTCTTGTAGAGCATTATCATCAAAGTTTTTTCTAGGCTGATAAGGATTACTTCTTAATTCTGATAAAGGAATTTCTACAATTTCTTCATTGTTAGCTGTCTCTACTATTTTTTCTTCTATTTTTTCATAATCCATTGGTTCATTATTGAATAATTCTTCTAGGCCTCTACCTAGAGCTTTTCTTCTAGATGTCTCCATTTCTTGCAATCACTTCCTTTGCTAAATTTATATAAGCTTCTGTTGCCCTATGTTTTGGGTCATAAGCTAATATTGGTTTTCCATGTGAAGGAGCTTCTGTTAACTTTATTAATCTTGGAATGATAGTGTTGTATACTCTTTCTTTAAAGAATCTTCTTATATCTTCTACAACTTCTAACCCTAATAAAGTTCTTGAATCTAACATTGTTAGTAAAACACCTTCAATATCAAGGTTTGGATTTAAATTTTTCTGTGCTAACATAATAGTATTTAATAATTGAGTAATACCTTCTAGAGCGAAGAATTCACATTGAACAGGAATAATTACAGAATCTGATGCTGTTAGAGCATTGGTTGTAATTAGTCCTAGTGATGGTGGGCAATCAATAATAATGTAATTAAATAAGTCTTTAATAGGATCTAAGTAAGTTTTTAACTGTGCATTTTTGGCAAATCCTTGACTTGATTTACTCTTTTCTATTAATTCCATATCTAATCCAGCTAAGTTAATTGTTGCTGGTAAAACATAAAGATTTTTGTATTTAGTTTTAATAATTGCCTCTGTTATTTCACATTTACCAGTTAATACCTCATGTACACTATTTGTAATATCGCCTTTATTAATACCTACCCCTGTCGTTGTATTACCCTGTGGGTCAAGGTCTATTAATAATACCTTTTTTCCTAAATATGCCAGTGATGCAGAAAGATTAATACTTGTTGTTGTTTTTCCTACTCCACCTTTTTGATTTACTAATGAAATTATCTTCCCCATACTACCACCTTTTCTTTTGTACCATTCTATTTTAACAAATAATAGTTAATTATGAAATGTTTTTCGAAAAAAAAAGTAGAACTTCTACTTTTTATTTATCTTTTTCAATATTAATGATGACTTGATAATTGTTTTCGAAGTCTTTTTCTTCTAAATTTAAATGGAATCCTTTTTTATTAAACTTCTCTACTACATTCTTTAATTCATGAACGATATCTTCTAAACTATATGTCTTAGTAGATTTTAATAATTCATCTATCATTTTAAAATCTGACTCAGGTTGTTTTGGTCTTTCTACATTCACAATCTTAACTGGTTCTTCTTCTATTTCATCTTCCTCTAAACTTTCAATAGGGTTAGGAGATGGTAATGGTATATTAAACCAATCATCATCATTTTCTTCTTCTTTAGGTTCACTAATAATAGGATTTATGTCTGGTTTACTAACTTCTACTTTAGGACCACTTTCTTCAACAATCGCAATATTATCTTGTGCCATAACAGATGGACTAGTAACTTCTCCTTTTATATTTCTAATTTCATTATCAAGTTCTCTTACAGTCATACGGTTTGAAATAATTTTTCTTAACATTGTGATTTGTTCTTCACTAGTATCTAGATTTAATAAACTTCTAGCATGGCGTTCTGATATTTTATCTTGTAATAATGCTTCTTGTACTTCATCTGGTAAAGATAATAAACGCATTTTATTGGCAATAGCTGCTTGAGATTTTCCCATAGTACGACCTAATTCTTCTTGTGTCATAGAGTCTAATTCTAGAATTTTTTGATATGTTCTTGCTTCTTCTATTGCTGATAAGTCTTTTCTTTGTAAGTTTTCTAGTAATGCTACTTTAGAAGCCTCTTTATCATCTAAATTTCTAATAATTGCAGGAATTTTAGTTAATCCAGCCATAGTAGATGCTTTATATCTTCTTTCTCCAGCTATAATTTCATATTTATCGCCAATTTTTCTAACAATAATTGGTTGAATTACTCCATGTTCTTTAATAGAAGCTGATAGTTCTCTCAATGCTTCTTCATTAAAAACTTCACGTGGTTGAAAACGGTTAGGAATAATATCATCTAGGTATAAGTCTACAACTTCTCTATCCATAATTACCCTCTTTTCATTCTTTCTACTCTTTTATTCTATAAACATTATAGCATAATTTTACACTCTTACAAGAAAAAAAGTCAAATTTAGGCGTTTTGACTTCTTATTATTTTTATTTTTATTTCATTTTTTCTATTCTTCTTGGATACAAATTATTAGTTGTTTTTTGTTTTTGAATCATAATAATATTACGAATACTATTTTCAATTGGTAAATAGAAGGTTTCTATTTTTTCTATTTTACTATCTAATTTTTTTAATATTTCCGTACTATTTTCAATTTCTTCTTCAATATTTGCTTTCATTGCAATAAATAAACCATTTACTTTTACCATTGGAATACATAATTCTGATAATATTTTAAGATTAGCTACTGCTCTTGCTGTTACAATATCAAACTTTTCACGATTTTGTTTGGCATAATCTTCTGCTCTAGTATGGATAGCTTCTATATTTTTTAAATCCAATTCTTTTATTATTTCATTTAAGTAATTTACTCTTTTTTGAAGAGAATCTAGTAAAGTTATTTTTAAATTAGGAAAACAAATTTTTAAAACAATTCCTGGAAATCCAGCACCACTACCAACATCACATAAAGTTAAGTCTTGTTTTAAATCTATTACTTTACTAAGTGTTAGACTATCATAGAAATGTTTTAAGTAAACATCTTCTTTTTCTATTATTCTAGTTAGATTCATTTTTTGATTCCATGAAATTAATAATTCATAAAATTGATTTAATTTTTCTAACTGTTGACTGGTTAATTCTATACCTAATTTTTTTGTTTCTTCTATAAATAAATCTAAATTCATATTCTTTTTTCCTTTTTTAAATAAACCATTAATATAGAAATATCAGCAGGATTAACACCACTAATACGAGAAGCTTGTGCAATAGTAGTTGGTCTTACTTGGGTTAATTTTTGTCTTGCTTCACTAGCTAAGTTATGAACATTATCATAGTTTATATCTTCTGGTATTTTTAATTTTTCTAAGTCTAACATTTTTTCTGCTTCTCTATTTGCTTTTACAATGTAACCTTCATACTTATCCATTATTTCAACTTGTTCTACTACTTCATCACTATAGTTAATATCTATAAAGTGTTTTATGTTAGTAAATGTTATTTCTGGTCTTTTTAATAATTCATATAATGTAATACCATCTAATAACTTAGTTGAATTAATACTAGTTAAATACTCATTGGTATCTTTTGTAGGAGTGATTTTATTTTCTTTTAATAAATTAATTAACTCTTGAATTTGTGTTTTCTTTTCTAAAAACTTTTGATATCTTTCTTCTGTTATTAAACCTATTTCATGACCATATTCTCTTAATCTTAAATCAGCATTATCATGACGAAGTAATAGACGATATTCAGCACGAGATGTTAACATACGATATGGCTCCTTGGTACCTTTTGTTACTAAATCATCAATTAATACACCAATATAAGCTTCATTTCTTTTAAGAATTAATGGTTCTTGGTTATGAATCTTGCGAGATGCATTGATACCAGCTATTAATCCTTGCCCTGCTGCTTCTTCGTAACCACTTGTACCGTTTATTTGTCCGGCTGTAAATAGATTTTCAAGTACTTTTGTTTCAAGTGACTGTTTTAATTGTAGAGGGTCTATAGCATCATATTCAATAGCATAGGCATATTTTAATATTTTGGCATGTTCTAAACCTGGCAAACTATGAACCATTAAATCTTGAATTTCTTCTGGCATACTAGTTGAAAAACCTTGAATGTAAATATCATCATAATACAAGCTTTCTGGTTCTAGGAATAGTTGATGTCTTTCTTTATCTTTAAAACGAACTACTTTATCTTCTATAGAAGGACAATATCTAGGACCAATTCCTTCTACATAACCACCATACATACTTGATTTTTCTAGATTATCCATAATAATTTTATGCGTTTCTTTCGTTGTATAGATTAGATGACATGGTACTTGGTCTTCTACTTTATAAAGTGGTGTATTATCAAATGAGAAAGTATGTGGAACGCTATCACCCGGTTCTAGACTGGTTTTTGAATAATCAATACTATTTTTATCTATTCTTTGAGGAGTTCCTGTTTTTAATCTTTGAATCGTAAATCCATACTCTCTTAGTTTATCACTTAAAAATTTAGATGGTCTTTCACCGTGTGGACCACTAACTGTTTTTTTAGCTCCTCTTAGAATAACTGCTTTTAAGTATGTTCCTGTTGTTAGAACTACTGCTTTGGCATAAATCTTTTCTCCGTTTTCTAAAACTACACCTTTTACTTTATTATCTTCTACGATTAAGTCTTCTACTAGTGACTCTTTAATCTCTAGATTTTCTTGATTTTTCATAGTTTCTAGCATAGCTTTTGGATAAGTAATTTTATCACCTTGTGCCCTTAATGCTCTTACAGCTGGGCCTTTTTTTGTATTTAACATTTTAACTTGTAGACAGCTATGATCAATATTATTAGCCATTTCACCACCTAAGGCATCTATTTCTCTTACAATAATTCCTTTTGCGGGTCCACCTATTGATGGATTGCATGGCATATCAGCTATATTTTTTATATTTCCTGTTACTAATAAAGTTTTATTATGTAGACGAGCTGATGATAGTGATGCTTCACAACCAGCATGACCTCCACCTACAACGATAATATCATATTTCATTTTGATACACTTCCTCTTTTTTCTGGAATTATTATACACTATATTTCTAATTTTTTTAGTAGAAATAGAAAAAAATTATTTCCCGGGAAATAATTTTTGACCTTAAATTATGATTTTTGTATTTATATAACACTTTTTATAATTTTATTTACCTAAACAGAACTGACTAAATAATTGGTCTATTAATTCTTCTGTGTAAGTTTCACCTATTATTTCACCAAGCTTTTCCCAAGCACGCTTAATATCAATTTCTATCATATCGACTGGAACTTCATTTTTTATGCCATTATCTACTTCTTCTAAAATTTGATATGCATCTTTTGCTAGTGAAATTTGTCTTACATTACTTAGATAAGTGTAATCTTGTTGTTCAAGTTCATTTAAATTAAATAATTCTACTATTTTTTCTTTTAAAGAATTGATACCATTTAAATCAATTGTATTTGTATAAACAATATTTTGATATTTAATATCATCTAAATTTATTTTTCTTTCTAAATCGCTTTTATTAATAACAACAATTACCTTTTTATCTTTGCAAGCAGTTAGTATTTTCTTATCTTCTTCTGTTAATTCTTCATTATTATTTAAAACAATAACAATTAAATCAGCTTCATTAATTAAACTTAAACTCTTTTCTACCCCTATTTTTTCTACAATATCTTCTGTTTCACGAATACCAGCTGTATCGATAATATTTAAAGACACACCATTAATCGTAATAGAACCTTCAACTGTATCACGAGTTGTTCCTTCAATATCAGTAACAATTGCTTTTTCTTCATCTAATAATCTATTTAAAATACTACTTTTTCCTACATTTGGTTTTCCAATAATGATAGTTTTAATGCCACTAGTTAGAATCTTACCATTTTCAGATTCATTAATAATTTTAGTTAATTTTTCTTTTATTTCAGTAATCTTTGGCTTTACGATATCATTAGTCATCACAATTGCATCTTCATATTCTGGGTAATCAATATTTACTTCAATTGATGCAAGTAACTCTAGTATTTCTTGTCTTAAATTTCTAATAATATTACTAACATAACCATTTAAACCTTTGATGGCTACTTTTCTTTTAGATTCATTCTTAGAATTAATTAAATCCATTACAGATTCTGCTTGGGTTAAATCTATTCTACCATTTAAAAAAGCTCTTTTTGTAAATTCACCAGGTTCTGCTAGTCTTGCCCCATTATTTAATACAAGTTCCAAAACTTTATTGGTAGTAGAAATACCTCCATGGCAATTAATTTCTACGACATCTTCTGTTGTGAAAGTTTTAGGAGATTTCATAACTGATACTAATACTTCATCTATTATTTCATCTTTATCTACAATATGTCCATAATTAATGGTATGCGTTTCTACTTTTTCTAAATTTTTACCTTTAAATATCTTATTCACTATTTTTATGGCATCATTTCCACTTACTCTAATAATAGAAATAGCACCTACTCCTAAAGTAGTTGAAATAGCGGCAATTGTATCATTCATAGTAACACCTCTTTTATATAGCATATACTACCATTTTTTTTATAAAAAGAAAAGAAGATTATTCATCTTCCTTTGGTTTAATAACTACATAGCGATTAGGTTCTTCGCCTTCACTTTCTGTAATTACTTTTTTATTATCTGCTAAAGCAGTATGAATAATTCTTCTTTCATAAGAGTTCATTGGATCTAGTTTTGCTTCTACTTTTGAAATAGCTACTTCTCTAGCAGTACGCTTAGCAAGAGATTCTAATTTATGTTCACGCTCTACTTTATATTCTCCAATGTCTAGATTAAATGGAAAATACTCTCCTATTTCATTAAATAATACTTGTTTTAATAATTGATTTAAAGCATTTAACGTTCTACCATTTTTACCAATTAAAATAGAATTATTATCAGAAATTACTGTAATGTTTACTCCATTTTCTCTCTTTTTTACTTCTAAGTTACAAGTAAGACCCATGTTTTTTATTAATTCTTTTAAATATTCCTTAATATATTCTATTACATCGTCATGTCTAATAACTTCTATTTCTACTTTCTTATTAAAAAGGCTATTTTTTACTTCTATTTCTTTAATGTATAAATCTTTTTCTAATTCTTGCAAAGCAATTTTTGCATTGTTTATTGCTTCTTCTTTAGTTTTACCACTATATCTATTTCTTACTAACATCATTCTTACTCCTTTTTACAATTAAATTTTGGGCTACTGTAAATAAGTTAGTTGTAATCCAATAAATACATAAAGCTGCTGGCATAAAGAAGCCCATTACTAAGATCATAATTGTCATCATTGTAGTCATATTTTTCATAGGATCATTTTCAGACTGAGCTGTTGTTTTATTTAAACTAAATGAAAAATATGTTGTTAATCCAACTAATAAAATTAAAATAATATATAAGAAGTTTCCTTGATTTAATAAACCAATTGATGGGGTTGTACCAAGTTGTAATCCTAAGAAAGTTTCTTCAAATAAAGCTGGCACACGATTAATTGCTTCTAAGAAGGCAATAAATAATGGGAGTTGGATAAATCCATATATACAACCTGAGATTGGATTTATATTATACTTTTTATAAATCATAGTCATTTCTTGACTTTTTCTCATAATAGATTCCTGGTCTGTTTTATTTGCGTATTTTTTTTCAAGTCTTTCTAATTCTGGTTGAGCTTTTTTTAATAACTCTGACTGCATAGCTGTTTTTTTCGTGATTGGGTAAGCAATTAAACGAATAATAATACTTGTGATAATTAATGCTAATGCTGCACTATTTACATATTTAGTAAACCATAAAATTACAAAAGCAAGTGGTTTTACAAAAATACTATCCCATAAACCTTCATAGCCACCACTAGTGATTTTAAATTCACTACATTTTGGATATTTTGATAAATCTACTCCATTTTCTTCATAAGTTTTAATGGTTTGTTTGTTTTCTGGTTGGCATAAAATATTTTCTGTTAAACTCTGTCCTGTTTCAGGATTAGTTACTACCTTTTTATTTGTATCTTTTAATGTTTTCGTACAACCTGTTGTTAATGTTAGTAATAATAGAAAAACTATTAATATCTTTCCTTTTTTTGATTTCATTTAATTCTCCTTTACTGTTATTTTCTTCATTATTTCAAGAAAGCTGCTTTCTAGTTCTTGATAGCTTTTGTCTAAACAACTTCTTTTCATTATTATAATATAATCTTTATGATTTTGATATAAATTTTGATATTTATCAATAATATTTTTTAATCTTCGTTTTAATTTATTTCTAATAACAGCTTTGTTTGAAATCTTTTTACCTACTGATATTCCAAAGCGATAATTATTATAATCGTTATCAATTACATATATAATATATAAATTATTTTTATAAAATTTACCTCTTTTAATTGCTTTTTCAAAATCTTTACTTTCTTTTACAATATTATTTTTTTTCATTTTTTCACCTATTTCTTTAAAAAGCAAAAAAAACCACTATTCGTGGTATTTTTATTTAGATAATCTTTTACGGCCTTTTGCTCTTCTTTTCTTTAATACATTACCTTTAACTCTTGAAAAAAATCCATGGGCTTTTTTCATTTTACGATTATTTGGTTGATAAGTTCTTTTCATTCATTCCACCTCCAGACATAAAATCTCCATTATTATAATAAGATTTTGATAGTTTTGTCAATTATTTCCGGAAAATTATTTAAAATTGGTCCATTTTCATAGTTTTCCACATTTTCCACAGCACTGTTTAAAACTTTTTTCACACTGTGAATTTAATTTTTTTTAAAATGTGGAAAAGTTTGTATTTATCTTATTCTATATGTATTTTAGTTGTGGAAAAAGTTGTGGATTAATTGTGAATTAGAAAAAATACAAAAATACCTATTTATTTTTCCACAGTTTTAAGTTAAAATAAGACTTGCAATTTTGAATTAACTGGAGTCAGGGGTGATAATAGGTGAATGTAAAAATAATATGGTCTAATTTTTTAAACAGCATAAAAACCGAAATGAATCCTCTGTCTTTTGAGACTTGGTTTAAAAATACTGAACTTTATGAATATAGTAATGGTGTTTGTAAAATTATTGTTCCAATGGCAATGTATAAAAAGCATTTAACTACTAAATATTATGATTTAATTGTTAATAATCTTAGTAATGTAGTAGGAGATAATGTTGATATTGAGTTTTATACACAGGAAGAAATAGATGATTTAAAGAATAATCAAGAAGATAATAATCCTATCAGTCCTATGTATACTCAAAATAATAAAGAAACTAATACCATTCATCATTTTGAAAATACTAATTTTTGTTCTAATTTAAATAAGAAATTTACTTTTGAAAACTTTATTGTTGGTAATACTAATAAATTTGCTCAGGCTGCTGCTTTAGAAGTAGCTGAAAATCCTGGAGTACTATATAATCCTTTATTTATATATGGAAATAGTGGATTAGGAAAAACGCATTTAATGCACGCAATTGGTAATTATATTACAGAACATTCTAGTAAAAAAGTTTTATATGTGACAAGTGACCAATTCATTACAGACTTTTTAGGAATTAATAAAAAAGATGAATACGGTAAAAATTTTGATTATGTATCTTATTTTAAAAATAAATATAGAAGTGTTGATGTACTTATCGTTGATGATATTCAATTTTTTCAAAGTGCGCCACAAACACAAAACGAATTTTTTAATACTTTTACTAAGTTATATGATGAAAATAAACAAATTATTATTTCATCAGACCGATCGCCAGATGATTTAAAATCTTTGGAAGACCGTTTAAGGACTAGGTTTTGTTGGGGATTAACAGCTGATATTTTTCCACCAGATTTTGAATTAAGAGTAGCTATTATTAAGAAAAAGATAATAGGGGAGTCTATTAATAAAAATATTCCTGATGATGTCATTGAATATATTGCTTCTAATGTAGGAAGTGATGTACGACATTTGGAGGGTTCTATTACGAGACTACTTGCGTATTCCACAATTATGGGTGGTGCTGAAATTACACTAGATTTAGCAGTTGATGTGTTAAAAGACTTTGTAAACAAAGGATATAGTGAAAAAAATAGTGTTAATAGAATTCAAAGAATTGTAGCAGAATATTTTCAAGTATCAGTTGAAGATTTAAAATCAAAAAAAAGAAGCTCAAATCTAGCATTTCCAAGACAAGTAGCTATGTATTTATGTAGAAAACTTACTAATGAATCATTTCCTAAAATAGGAATAGACTTTGGTGGAAAAGATCATTCAACAGTAATGCACTCTGTAGAAAAGATTGAAAAAGAAGTTTTAACAAATAAAGAATTAGCTAATATTATTGAAAAATTAAAGAAAGAAATAGTATGATGTGGATAAAGTTTAAAAAATCAAAAAGTTTTCCACAACCTATTTTTTAAAAATATGTGATAAAATAAAGTAAATATGAAGTTTTCCACATTTTCCACAGTAATAATAATAATAGATAATAAGAAAGAAGGAATTAAATATGAAATTAAAAATTAAAAAGGAAATATTATTAGATGGACTTAATAAAGTATCTAAAGCTTTATCTACTAAAAATTTAGTACCAGTACTTGCTGGAATTAAATTTGATTTAACAGAAAAAGGATTAATGTTAACAGCTAGTGATAATGATATTACCATTCAAGTATTTATTGACAAAACAGAAGAAATGGAAATTGAAAAAGAGGGTAGTATTATTATTCAAGGAAAGTACATTCTTGATATCGTTAGAAAATTACCAGATGAATTTATCAATATAGAAGTAATAGATGAACTAAAAATTACTATTTATACTGATAATAGTGAATTTAATTTAAATGGTATTGATAAAAATGAATATCCTGCTATTAATTTAGAATTAAGTAAAAATCCTTTAATTTTAGCTGGTCGTGATTTTAGAGGTATTATTTCTCAAACATCATTTGCATCTTCTACAGATGAATCTAGACCAATCTTAACTGGTATTAACTTTAAAATAGTAGGTAATACCATGGAATGTAATTCTACAGATAGTTATCGTTTAGCTAGAAAGTTATTAACATTAAGTAATGCTGTAGAAGAAAATTATAATATCGTTATTCCTAGTAAGAACTTATTAGAATTTATTAAGATTATGGACGATAGTGAAGATAATATTGAATTACATATCTTTAATAATAAAGTATTAATTAAATACCAAAATATTTTATTTCAATCTAGATTAATTAATGGAACTTATCCTAATACAGCTAATTTATTACCAGATGAATTTATGTTATCTATTAAAGTAAATGTAAATGAATTATATAATGTAATTGATCGTGCTAGTATTTTAACTAGTGATAAAGAAAAAAATATCGTTACTTTTGAAATTAATGGTAATAAACTATATGTTAGAAGTAGTTCTGCTGAAATAGGTAGAGTAGAAGAAAAAATGAATATAGAAAAAGATAACAGTGAAAATTTAAAAATATCATTTGTAGCTAAATATATGATGGAAGCTTTAAAATCATTTGATGATGAACAAGTAGAAATTTCTTTTGTTGGAGAAGTAAAACCTATTATTTTAAAATCTAAAAAAGACGAAGGTTTAACACAATTAGTATTACCAATTAGAACATATTAATCATAAATTATTATTTTTTTCTTCTTTCTACTTTTTTCGACATAGTTATCTGTTATAGTAAGCCTCACAATTTTATTAGAAATTGTAGGGGGGATTATTATGGAAAATTACGAAGTAAATGAAGATACTGCTGCTGTTATGGGAGTAAATAAGAATGCAACTAGAGTTATTGAAACAGAAAATGAATATTTTATTAATGATTCTGCTTATGAAGTAATGGATTATTCCTGTAGATATTTTGGTAGTAGTTATACAGGAAGAGTAGATGGAAGTAAAAAAATATTAGGGGCTAATTATAAGGTGCCTGTAATTGTCGAAGAAAGCTCAGATTTAATTTTTTTTCCGATTGCTTCACCAGAAGATAAACACTGTGTATGGTTATCTTTAAAGTGGATAAAAGATGTTTATGAAAAAAATGGCACTACATATGTGGAATTTAAAAATGGTAAAAGAATTATCTGTAAATGTTCTGTTGCTTCTATAAAAAATCAGATTATGCGTGCTTCTAGATTAAATACTCTTTTGAATGAAAGAAAAAAAGTAAAAAATAGCTAAAAAAAAGAAGAAAAACTTCTTTTTTTTATGTTTTTAGCCTTGTATTATGGTATAATGTATATGTAGGTATAGGAGTACAAAAAAGATATAAAAGGTGATAATATGAGTTTTTTTGGGGTTTTATATGTATTTATCAAAAATTGAAGTTACTAATTTTAGAAATTATCAAAGTGAAAAAGTTAAACTATGTGATAAAATCAATATTTTTATAGGAAATAATGCTCAAGGAAAAACAAATATTTTAGAAAGTATTTATATACTTGCACTTACTAAATCGCACAGAATGGGATTAGAAAACAATATTATTAAAAATCAAGCTAATTTTTGTAGAATTCAAGGAATGCTTCGTGATGAAAATTTTTTAAAAGAATTAAAAATTGAGTTAACAGAAGATAAAAAGAGAGTATTCATTAACAAAAATGAAATTAAGAAAATAGCTTCTTATATTTCTAATATGAATGTTATTATGTTTTCTCCTAGTGATTTAGATATTATTAAAGGTTCTCCTCAGATTAGAAGAAATTTATTAAATATTCAAATTAGTCAATTATATCCTTTTTATGTTAATTATTTAAATGAATATAATAAACTTTTAAAAAACAGAAATGAATATTTAAAACAACTTAGTGTTAATGGTTTTTCAGATACTAGATATTTAGATATTATCAATGAAAAATTAGTTGATAGAGGAGTACAAATATACTTATATCGTAAAAAATATTTAGATTATATTAATACACAGATTGAAAATATTTTCTTTGAGATTGCTGGTGTTCGTAATTTAAATATTGTTTATGAAAATAATCTTGATTTAGTAGAATTTAATAGTGAAAATATTAGAGAAAAATACTTATCAAAATTAAAAAATAATATAAAGAGAGAAATAGCTCAAGGAATGACTTTATATGGGCCACATAGAGATGATTTTTCCTTTTATATAAATAATGAAAATATGAAGTATTATGCTTCACAAGGTCAGCAACGATTAGCAATTATTGCCTTTAAATTAGTAGAAGTTTCTTTTTTTAGGTTAGAGAAGGGGACTAGTCCTATTCTTTTACTCGATGATATATTTAGTGAACTAGATATTACAAAAAGAAATAAATTAATAGAATTTATACCAAAAGATGTACAAACTATTATCACAACAACTGATTTAAAAAATATTCAAAAAAGAGTTATTAATCGGGCTAAAGTTTTTATTGTTGACCACGGTAAAATAACAGAAAAGGTGGAATAATATATGGATACAGAAGAAAAAGTAACAAGTCATTATGATGCTTCGGATATTCAAGTCTTAGAGGGACTAGAGGCAGTTAGAAAAAGACCAGGTATGTATATTGGTACGACTGATGTAAAAGGTCTTCATCATTTAGTATGGGAGATTGTGGATAACGCAATTGATGAAGCATTAGCTGGATACTGTCATAATATTGAAGTAGTTATTAATAAAGATAATTCAATTACTGTAAAAGATGATGGTCGTGGAATACCAGTTGATATTCACCCTAAGACAGGAATTTCTACAGTTGAAACTGTTTATACGGTTTTACATGCTGGTGGAAAATTTGGTGGTGGAGGTTATAAAGTATCTGGTGGACTTCACGGAGTTGGTGCCAGTGTAGTAAATGCTCTTAGTAGGTGGGTAGAAGTTACTGTATATAAGAATGGTAAAATCCATAAAATTCGTTTTGAAAATGGTGGTCATACTGTTGAATCTCTTCATGTAATTGGTGAATGTAATCCAGATAGAACAGGAACAACGGTTACTTTTAAACCAGATCCTGAAATATTTGATACAGATATTTATGATTATGAGACTTTAAAAGTAAGAGTGCGTGAATTAGCTTTCTTAAATAGAGGATTATCTATTAATATCAGAGATGATCGTGATTTAGAAGATACTACTGGGGAAACTTTCCTTTATGAAGGTGGCATTAGTGAATATGTTAGATTCATTAATCAGGAAAAGACACCTATTCATCAAGATATTATTCATTTAAGTGGGGAAAAAGATGGTGTATTCTTTGAAGTAGCTATGCAATATAATACTTCTTATAATACTAATATTTATTCTTTTGTGAATAATATTAATACCCATGATGGTGGGACACATGAAGATGGCGTTAAAAGAGCTTTATCAAGAGTGATTAATAATTATGCTAGAAAAAACAATATGTTAAAAGAAAAGGACGAAAATCTAAAAGAAGACGATGTTAAAGAGGGACTTACTATGATTATTTCTTGTAAGCACCCAAATCCTCAATTTGAGGGACAAACTAAGGGAAGACTTGGTAACTCTGAAGTTAGAAGTTTAGCTGATAGTGTTTTCTCTGAAGGATTTGAAAGATTTTTATTAGAAAACCCAGAAGATGCTAAAATTATCGTTAATAAGGCATTATTAGCTAGGAATGCTAGAATGGCTGCTAAAAGAGCAAGAGAAGCTACTAGAAAGAGTGATTTAGCTGTCACAAACTTCTTTGGTAAGTTATCTGACTGTAAGAGTAAAGATCCTAGTGTTTCTGAAATATTTATAGTCGAAGGAGATAGTGCTGGAGGTTCTGCTAAAAAGGGTAGAGATTCTATGACACAAGCAATTTTACCACTTAGAGGAAAAATCTTAAATGTTGAAAAAGCAAGACTTGATAAAGCACTAGGAAATGAAGAAATTAAAACGATTATTACTGCTTTTGGTACTGGTATTGGTGAATATTTTGATTTATCTAAACTTAGATACGATAAAATTATTATTATGACTGATGCCGATGTTGATGGTTCTCATATTAGAGTTTTACTTTTAACTTTATTTTATCGCTTTTTTAAGCCAATTGTAGAAGCTGGTCATGTTTATGCAGCGCAACCTCCTCTTTATAGAATTATGCATGGTAAAACTAGAAAATATGTATTAAATGATGATGAGCTTGCAGATTATCTTAACACACTTCCTGAGAATGTGCGTTCTAAAGCTGAAATTGCTCGTATGAAAGGTTTAGGGGAAATGGATGCTGAAGAATTAAATGAAACTACTATGGATATTGAAAAAAGAGTATTAAGAAAGATTACAGTAGATGATTGTTTAGCAGCTGATGCAATATTTGAAAAATTAATGGGTGATGAAGTAGACCCTAGAAGAAAGTTTATAGAAGAAAATGCCGGTTATGTGCAAAATCTTGATATTTAGGGAGGCGTAGTATGGACAATAAAGATGATTTAAATGAATTATTAGCTAGAGCTAGTGAAGATGACAGTCAAGATAATGACACTAGTGGTGACAGTGATTTTAGTGTTAATAATAGTGTTAATGATAATAATTCTCAAGATGATATTGATAGGATAAAGTCAAACAGTGATTTTAGTGGTTATTTTCATGAAAGAGATAGATTAGACCATAACAATATTGTAGATGAAGTTAAGACATCTTTTATGGAATATTCAATGAGTGTTATTAAATCTCGTGCTTTACCTGACCTTAGAGATGGTTTAAAGCCTGTTCACAGACGAATTTTATGGTCTATGTATGAATCAGGTTATACACCAGATAAACCTCATAAGAAGAGCGCTAAAACGGTCGGAGAAGTTATGGGTAATTATCACCCACATGGAGATAGTTCTATTTATGAAGCTATGGTACGTTTAGCACAGGACTTTAATCAAAGATATATGTTAATTGATGGACATGGTAATTTTGGTAATATTGAGGGTGATGGCGCTGCAGCTATGCGTTATACTGAATCAAGACTTGCTAAAATATCACTAGAGTTATTAAGAGATATTAATAAAGATACAGTTGATATGGAAGATAACTTTGATGCAACGAGAAAGGAACCTGTTGTTTTACCTTCTAGATTTCCTAATGTACTTGTAAATGGTTCTATGGGAATTGCTGTTGGTATGGCTACTAATATTCCACCTCATAATTTAAGTGAAGTTATTGATGGTTGTGTTGCTTATATTGATAATCCTGATATTGATACTATGGGATTAATGGAATATATTAAAGGGCCTGATTTTCCAACTGGTGGTATCATTCTTGGAAATTCAGGTATTAAGAAAGCTTATGAAACGGGTAGGGGTTCTATTACGATTCGTAGTAAAGCTACTATTGAAGAACATGGTAGTCATAGTTGTATCATTATTGATGAGGTACCTTATGGTGTTAATACTATGGAACTTAAAAATAAGGTTGCAGAGTTAGTTCATAACAAAACAATAGAAGGTATTTCAGATTATCATACTGATTTAAAAGATGGTATTAAGATTACGATTACTTTAAAGAAAGATGCAAATGCTCAAGTAATTTTAAATCAGTTGTATAAACATACTAATTTTCAAATTTCTTATGGTATTATTTTCTTAGTATTAGATGGTCAAACACCTAGAACTTTAGGCATCAAAGATATTATTTCTAAGTATATTGATTATCAAAAAGAAGTAATTATTAGAAGAACTAGATATGATTTAGGAAAAGCTGAAGAAAGAGTACATATTTTAGAGGGATTACGCATTGCTCTTGATAACATTGATGAAGTTGTGCGTATTATTAGAGCAGCTGAGAGTGATGACGAGGCTAGAAATAATTTAATGTCTAGATTTAGTTTAGATGAAATTCAAGCTAATAGTATTCTTGAAATGAGATTACGCCGTTTGACTGGTTTAGAGCGTGGAAAAGTAGAGGCTGAACTTAATGATTTACTAGTTAAAATAGCTGATTATAAGTCAATTTTAGCTTCTGAAGAGAGAGTATTAAATATTATTAAAGAAGAAATGCTTGAAATTAAGCGTAAATATGGTGATGATAGAAGAACGAAGATTGATATGACTGCAATAGATTATATAGAAGATGAATCACTTATTCCTGTTGAAAACACTTTAATTACATTAACTAATAGAGGTTATATTAAGCGTATGTTAGTAGATGAATATCGTACCCAAAATCGTGGAGGAGTAGGTATTAAGGGTATGTCTACTAATGAAGAGGATTTTGTTGAAAAAATGCTTAATATGGAGACACATGATTATATTTTATTCTTTAGTAATAAAGGAAAAGTATATAGAATGAAGGGTTATGAGGTTCCAGAATTTAGCAGACAAAGCAAAGGTTTGCCAATAGTTAACTTATTACCTGTGGAAAAAGATGAAAAGATTAATTCAATTATTTCACTTACTGCCAAGGAACATGATTATAATTATTTATTCTTTATTACGAAGAATGGTATTGTTAAGAGAACTGATTTATCTGAATTTGATAATATTAGAAGTAGTGGAAAGATAGCTATTAGTTTAAAAGATGATGATGAATTGATAGCTGTTCGTAAAACAACTGGGGAAAATGAGATTATTATTGGTGCTTCTAATGGTAGAATGGTTAGATTTGTGGAAAACGAAGTTCGTATTATGGGTCGTACAGCTTCTGGAGTTCGTGGTATCGACCTTGGTGATGCTAAAGTTATTGGTGGAGAAGTAATTGTTGATAACGAACAAGTGTTGATCGTTACTGAAAAAGGTTATGGTAAGAAGACACCAATTGATGAATATCGTTTAACTCATAGGGGTAGCAAGGGGGTTAAGGCATTAAATGTTACTGAAAAGAATGGTATGTTAGTATCATTAAAAGCAGTTACTGGTGAGGAAGATCTTGTAATTATTACTGACAGTGGTATTATTATGAGAATGTCTATGGAACAAATTTCTACTTTAGGTAGAGCAACGCAGGGTGTTAGACTTATCAAGTTGAAAGATGATCAAAAGGTGGCTACTGTTTCTACTATTATTAAAGACGAAGAGGAAAATTTGGAAACAGATTCAATAAATGATGAAGTTAATAATGAGAATGTATCTGATTAGGTACATTCTTTTATGTTTCACGTGAAACTATCGCATTGTGGATAACTTAAAATAAATTTGTTGAAAAATTATACATATATTTATATGTATTTTTTTTTTAAAATTATTTCCCGGGAAATAATTTTCCACAATGTTTCACGTGAAACATAGATAA
>ERZ773192.35-NODE-35-length-136864-cov-43.700188_pt1 | contig 136864 bp, 115 predicted proteins | sample MGYA00581010_ERZ773192 | MGnify/ENA primary metagenome ERZ773192 (study PRJEB29015, sample SAMEA2737741) | human gut metagenome | biome: human gut; feature: human-associated habitat; material: faeces | place: China | collected 2012 ...
TTGTTTGCGTCAACCCCTCAGTCAATCCGCCTTGCGGCGTATTGCCAGCTCCCCGTAAAGGGGAGCCGTTTGGTTCGCCACTAACCAAAAGCTGTCCCCGCTGGCGGGGAAAGTGGACACGAAGTGGCCGAAAGGGGAACGGCTAAACCAGCCAAAATCTCCGAGTTATTCCCCCTCAGTCGGCTCACGCCGACAGCTCCCCCGCAAGCGGTGGAGCCTTTTTGCGCGCTTTTACCTCAACTTTATCCTCGCCCCGCCCTGATACTCGCTCACATAGCCTATGCGCTGGGCGCTGGGCACCGCGCCGCGAAGGTCGTTCATCAGCGCGTCCGCATCCTTTTCGGCAACGGCTATCAGCAGGCCGCCCGCGGTCTGCGGGTCGTAGAGCATATCCTGCTTGGCAAGCTCCGTATCGCCGGGGTCAACGGCATGCTCGGCATAGGTGCGGTTGCGGTACATGCCCGCGGGCAGTATGCCCATGCGCGCAAGCTCAAGCGCCTCGGGGACAAGGTCTATATCGTTCACGTTCAGCGTAATTTCCGTGTCGCTTCCCGATGCCATCTCGTATGTGTGCCCAATAAGGCCGAAGCCGGTAACGTCCGTGCAGGCATGCACGTCGTATTTAACCATTGCATCACGCGCGGCCTTGTTCAGCGTTGTCATAAGGGAATATATAAGGTCCTGTCCGGCCTTTGAAAGCATGTCCGCCTTGTTCGCGGTGGAAAGCACGCCTATGCCTATCGGCTTTGTCAGCAGCAGCACGTCGCCCGGCTTGGCGTCTGAATTGGTCAGCATCTTGTCCGGATGCACAAAGCCCGTAACCGCAAGGCCGTATTTAGGCTCGTCGTCATGTATGCTGTGGCCGCCGGTTATCAGCGCACCCGCTTCATACACCTTGTCGTATCCGCCCTTTAGCAGCGCATGCACCGCATCCATGGGCATCTTTTCGGGTATGGCCATTATGTTCAGGCAAAGCTTGGGCTCGCCGCCCATTGCGTAAATGTCCGAAAGGGCGTTGGTGGCGGCTATCTGGCCGAAAAGGTACGGATCGTCCGCTATCGGCGGGAAGAAGTCCACCGTCTGCACTATCGCAAGCTCGTCGCTTATTTTATAAACGGATGCGTCGTCGCTCTTATCGAAGCCCACGAGAAGGTTCGGGTCGTGATGCACCTTTATGCCGTCCAGCAGCTTCGCCAGCACTCCCGCGCCGACCTTTGCGCCGCAGCCCGCGCATTTTGCCAATTTAGTCAGTTTTATATCTTCGCCTGCCATATCTATTCTCTCCTTTTGCGCTTTATGGCGCGCTAATTATACACGCGATGTGTGTTCAAAATTATTATTGCAAAAATCGATGAAAATTGCAAGGGGCGTTGCATAGTTCTTGTGAATCCGAATGTACTTTTTATCTAAAAAATCGATATGAGATGCATTTCAAGCCCGCTGTTCAGAATATTCTATCAAAAAACGGGACAGCGGCATATTGTGAACAAGGGAGGATTTGCTCCCCATAAAAAGCAACCATGAAAAGAGGAACATAAATATGGCAACCCGAATAACCAATCAGGCCACGCTGACCTATCAGTACGCTGGCACAACGGGACAGGCGGCTTCAAACATAGCCACAGCCCTGCTGCAGGAAGCGCTCAGCGTAGCAAAGACCACGCTGGACACAAACTACCGCCGCAACGGCGAGCTGACCTATATACTCACCGCCACCAACTCCGGCGCAAACGCCCTTACCAACGTTGTGCTCAGCGACAATCTTGGCGCATATACGCCCGCCGGCGGCACAGCTGCCGTGTATCCGCTGACGTATGCCGGCCCCGCTCAGCTTTATATAAACGGCGTGCTTTCCGGCAGCATAACGCCCACCGTCTCTGCCACAGGCGTAACGTTCACAATACCCACGCTTGCCGCGGGAGCCACCGCCACCATACTTTATAAGGCCACGGCAAACACCGCCGCGCCCATAACCGCCGAAGCGGGCATAACCAACACCGTTACCGCAACCGCCACCGGCATTGCCGATGCTTCCACCGCATCGCACACCATAAACGCGGCCGATTATGCTGACGTGAGCATAGTGAAGGACATGTCGCCTTCCACAATTACCGACGGCAGCACCATAACATACACCTTCACCCTGTATAATTACGGCAACACCGCCGCTACGGACGTTGTGCTCCGTGATGCGTTCAACCCCGCGCCCGGCAACCTTTCCGTTAGCATAAACGGCACTGCCGTGCCCTCGGGCGACTATACTTACACGGCCGGCGTGCTGACCCTGCCCAATACCGGCGCAGCCACAACGCTCGCCGTGCCCGCCGCCACGTTCACGCAGGACACAACAACCGGCGTTGTCAGCGTGACCCCCGGCGTGACCACCGTAGTGGTAACGGGAACGATATAAGCGGGCTTACGCCCGCAGTGAAATTGCGCCAAAGCGCAGTGAAATATTGCCTGCGCAATGTGAAATATGGCTCTGCCATGTGAAATCCGCCTGACGGCGGGTGAACGTAAGAGATTATAAAGCTGTGGGGACGGAAAACCGTCCCCGTGTTTTTGCCAAAGGTTTATAAAGTACACCAAAAGGCGCCACCGCTTGCGGGGGAGCTGTCGGCGTAAGCCGACTGAGGGGGAACACCTCTCAGCACTTGGCATCTCCGAGCCTTTCCCCTTTCGTCACGGCTACGCCGCGACACTTTCCCCGCACGCGGGGACAGCTTTTGGTTAGTGGTAATCCAAAAAGCGCCCCGTATAAACGGGGCGCTTATGTAAGCCGTTAAGCTCTAATTACTCGATGATGTTGTGGACAACGCCGGAAGCAACGGTACGGCCGCCTTCGCGGATAGCGAAGCGGAGACCTTCGTCCATGGCTATCGGGGTGATCAGGGTGATCTCCATCTCGATGTTGTCGCCGGGCATAACCATCTCTACGCCTTCGGGCAGCTTGATGGTGCCGGTAACGTCAGTCGTCCTGAAGTAGAACTGCGGACGATAGCCGCTGAAGAACGGAGTATGACGGCCGCCTTCTTCCTTGGTCAGAACGTAAACCTGGCTGTCGAAATGGGTGTGGGGGTGTATCGTGCCGGGCTTGGCCAGAACCTGACCGCGCTCGATATCGGTACGCTGTATACCACGGAGCAGTACGCCGATGTTGTCGCCCGCGATGGCCTGATCAAGCAGCTTGCGGAACATTTCTACGCCGGTTACTACGGTGGAACGCTTCTCGTCGCTCAGACCAACGATTTCTACGGTATCCTGTACCTTTACGGTGCCGCGCTCTACACGGCCGGTGGCAACGGTGCCGCGGCCGGTGATGCTGAATACGTCTTCAACAGGCATAAGGAACGGCTTGTCGGACGCACGCTCGGGTTCGGGGATGTACTGGTCAACAGCATCCATCAGCTCGAATATGCATTCGCATTCCTTGCTTCCCCTGGCGGTGCCGCCGTTCTGGAGGTATTCCAGAGCCTTCAGCGCGCTGCCCTTGATGATGGGGATCTCGTCGCCGGGGAAATCATAGCTGGAGAGCATTTCACGAATTTCCATTTCAACAAGCTCGAGCAGCTCGGGATCGTCGACTTGGTCTGTCTTGTTCATGAATACTACGATGTAAGGTACGCCGACCTGACGGGCAAGCAGTATGTGCTCACGGGTCTGGGGCATCGGACCGTCAGCCGCGCTGACGACCAGGATAGCGCCGTCCATCTGGGCAGCACCGGTTATCATGTTCTTTACATAGTCCGCGTGACCCGGGCAGTCTACGTGGGCATAGTGACGCTTTTCGGTCTCGTACTCGACGTGCGCGGTGTTGATCGTTATTCCGCGGGCCTTCTCTTCAGGGGCCTTGTCGATTTCGTCATACCTCATCGCCGCCGCATGGCCTTCCTGGCTCAGCGCCATCGTTATGGCTGCGGTCAGGGTGGTCTTGCCGTGGTCAACGTGGCCTATCGTGCCGATGTTTACGTGCGGCTTAGTGCGCTCGAATTTTGCCTTTGCCATTTTCTTTCTCCTTCAAAAATAGTTGTTTTTATGTTTATTTGCCTAAAATCTTCTTCGCGACAGCCTCGCTCACCTGCTCGTAATGGTCAAACTGCATTGTGAACGTGCCCCTGCCCTGCGTGCGGGACCTGAGGTCCGTTGCATAGCCAAACATTTCGCTCAGCGGGCATATCGCGTCTACAACCTGCGCATTGCCGCGGGTATCGGTGCCCTCTATGCGGCAGCGGCGGGAGGTAAGATTGCCTATAACGTCGCCCATATATTCATCAGGCATCACGACTTCAACCTTCATAACGGGTTCAAGCAGCACGCAGCCGGCCTTTTCCAGCGCATCCTTGAGCGCCATGGAAGCGGCGATCTTGTATGCCATTTCGGAAGAGTCAACGTCGTGATAGCTGCCGTCAAGCAGCGTTGCCTTGAAGTCCACAACCTCGAATCCGCCAAGCGAGCCGGTCTTGGAGGCTTCCTCTATGCCGGCCTTGATAGCGGGTATGTATTCCTTGGGAATAACGCCGCCAACGGTCTTGTCCTCGAATTCGAATCCGGCGCCGGGTTCCAGCGGGGAGAATTCCACCACGCAGTGACCGTACTGGCCGTGACCGCCGGTCTGGCGAACGTAACGGCCTTCGCTCTTGACGGTGCGGGATATGGTCTCGCGGTATGCAACCTGCGGACGGCCGACCTTGCACTCAACGTGGAACTCGCGTATAAGCCTATCCACGATTATTTCAAGGTGCAGCTCGCCCATGCCGCTTATTATTGTCTGGCCCGTTTCCTTATCGGTAAAGGTACGGAAGGTGGGGTCCTCATCGGCAAGCTTTGCAAGCGCAAGGCCCATCTTTTCCTGTCCGGCCTTGGTTTTGGGCTCTATGGCCACCTGTATAACGGGGTCCGGAATCTCTATGGTTTCAAGCAGCAGCGGATGCTTTTCATCGCAAAGCGTATCGCCCGTGCCGGTTTCCTTCAGTCCGCCAAGCGCAGCTATGTCGCCCGCGTGTGCCTCGGGAATTTCGGTACGGCTGGAGGCATGGATAAGGGTTATCTTACCAACGCGCTCGCGCTTACCCTTGGAAGCATTGTAAACATAGGAATTTGACTGAAGCGTGCCGCTGTATACGCGGAAGAAGGTCAGCTTGCCCACGAACGGGTCGGCAACAATCTTGAACGCAAGCGCCGCGAACGGTGCATCATCCCTGCATTCGGTCTTTATTATCTCCGTGCCGTCCACGCTGGTGCCTTCCGCAGGGGGTACGTCCAGCGGAGAGGGCAAAAAGTCCACTATCGCGTTGAGCAGGGGCTGCACGCCCTTGTTCCTGTAAGACGTTCCGCATACAACGGGCACTATCTGGTTGGCTATGGTGCCCTTGCGCAGGGCCTTCATAATATCCTCGTTGCTTACTTCTTCACCGCCGAGGTATCTTTCCATCAGCTCTTCGTCCACGTCCGCCGCGGCTTCAATCATGGCGGTGCGGTACTCTTCGGCCTTTTCCACCATGTCGGCAGGGATATCCTCTATCCTTATGTCTTTGCCGTCGTTATCGTAATAAACCTCGGCCTTCATGGTTATAAGGTCTATCATGCCGCGGAAGTCGGCTTCCGCGCCGATGGGCAGTTGAATAGGCACGGCGTTTGCGCCAAGCCTGTCCTTCATCATCTTTACCACGTTATAGAAGTTCGCGCCTATTATGTCCATCTTGTTGACATAGGCTATGCGCGGCACACCGTATTTGCTGGCCTGACGCCATACGGTCTCGCTCTGGGGCTCAACGCCGCCCTTTGCGCAGAATACTGCCACGGCGCCGTCCAGTACCCTAAGCGAACGCTCAACTTCCATTGTGAAGTCAACGTGACCCGGGGTATCGATGATGTTGATGCGATGCTGCCGCCAATAGGTGGTGGTGGCAGCGGAAGCGATGGTTATACCGCGCTCCTGCTCCTGCACCATGAAGTCCATTGTGGCTGCGCCCTCGTGTACCTCTCCTACCTTGTGTATCTTGCCGGTATAGTAAAGTATACGCTCGGTAGTGGTGGTCTTTCCGGCATCGATGTGGGCCATGATGCCGATGTTTCTCGTTTTTTCAAGCGGGGTTTCTCTGGCCACTTGCAGCCCTCCTCTACAAAAAATTTTATAAAATCTATATACACGCCGCTTCCGCTTTTTGCAGAAAATCGGACCCAGCCGTTAAGCCGGATCCGTTTTTGCAGCAGTATATTGCCGTTATTACCAGCGATAGTGCGCGAAAGCCTTGTTGGCCTCGGCCATCTTGTGGGTATCTTCCTTCTTCTTGAAGGCGGAACCGGTCTGGTTTGCGGCGTCCATGATTTCGCCGGCAAGGCGCTGCATCATGGTGTGCTCGCTGCGGGCGCGGGCATAGCTTACCAGCCACCTGAGACCGAGAGTCTGGCGCCTTTCGGGCCTTATCTCGATAGGTACCTGATAGGTGGCGCCGCCAACGCGGCGGGCCTTAACCTCAAGCACGGGCATGATGTTGTTCATGGCCTGCTCGAATACTTCCAAAGGCTCGCGGCCGGTCTTTTCGCGAATGATTTCAAACGCGCCGTAGCAAGCCTTCTGCGCGGTACCGCGCTTACCGTCCAGCATGACCTGGTTGACGAGCTTCGTCACCAGCTTGCCGCCGTACATAGGGTCATCAAGAACTTCCCTCTTGGGTACAAATCCACGTCTCGGCATCTTAATTTCCCTCCTTATTTCTTGGGTCTCTTGGCGCCGTAGCGGGAACGGGCCTGCATACGCTTGGCTACGCCCGCGGTATCGAGTGCGCCACGGATGATGTGGTAACGAACACCAGGCAGATCCTTTACGCGGCCGCCCCTTATGAGGACGACGCTGTGCTCCTGCAGATTATGTCCCACGCCGGGGATGTACGCGGTACCTTCAAGACCATCGGTCAGGCGTACACGCGCTATTTTACGCAGAGCGGAGTTAGGCTTTTTAGGTGTAAGAACACGAACCGCGGTGCAGACACCACGGCGCTGGGGGCACTGCTTGAGGATAGGGGAGTTAGACTTGTAGCTCACCTGCTCACGGCCCTTGCGAACCAACTGGTTAATGGTCGGCATTGAAGAATTTCCTCCAAACAAAATTAATATTCTTTATATTAAGAAAATCCCTTGCAACCCCTTGAAAGGGACATTTTCCGCAACTTAGGTATTGTAGCATTCATTTCGCGGCTTGTCAATCGATATAGCCGGAATTTTTAGGCATTTTCGCTTTTTTCGCCATGAATACCGTCTTTATTTATCATCTCGTCCGGCATTGCGGCAAACAGGCCATGGCTCATCGGCTTTTTGGAGAATACCAGCCTGCTCACGCCGTGCTCGGCAAACAGCTCAAACCAGCCCTTCTCCTTCAGCTCCGCAAGCATCGGCGCATTCATCACGTTGAGGTACGTCCGCTTTGCGTAGCTGCGCTTCATGCCGCGGTAGGCTATTTCCGCAACCGCTATGCCTATTATTGCCCACGCCGCGAATATATAAAACGGCAGCCCGTGCGTAATAGCCATGAGCGGCTCGTTCACGCTCCTAAGGCTAAGCACTATAAGGCCGCTTAGCAAAAACGCGGCTATTATAAGCCCCTTAACGTAGCTCAGGCGGGTCATGCGCTGCTTGCATTCTTTGCAGCAGCTAACCTGCGCCGGAAGCAATGAGCCGAAGCGCGGCTCTTTTTTCAGCAGGCCCAGCAGCCCCTTCGCCCTGTGCTTGCGCGCGCCGGGATGCCCCATATCGAAAAAGGCATAGTATTCCCTTTTGCTCTTTTCGCCTTTGCACAGCACACACTCTTCGCCGGTAAACAGCTTTGCCATGCCGTCCTCCGGCAGCAGGGCGGCCATGTCCGCCAGATCCTGCTTCACGCGCGCGGTCTTTTCCTCGTCAGTGCAATCCACCGTGCATTTTTCGCAGCTTTCCATGTTCAGCGCCGCACAATATTCGCTGCCGTAAAGCGGACAGTCCGCGTTTGTATACTTTGGTTGGGTCATATACTGTTCTCCTTACGCGGTTATGCTTTGGGCCGCAATGGAACTTATGCGCCCCACGCGGCCCAAATATGCGTTTGCTTTTATTACTGTTCGGCGTTCTTGGGCTTCACTTCCACGTTGCGGTAACGCTTCATTCCTATGCCCGCGGGTATCAGCTTGCCGATTATTACGTTTTCCTTCAAACCTACCAGCGGGTCTACCTTGCCCTTTATGGCGGCTTCGGTCAGCACCCTGGTGGTCTCCTGGAAGGATGCGGCGCTCAGGAACGAATCGGTTGCGAGGGCGGCCTTGGTTATACCAAGCAGCTTCCTCTTGGCAACGGCGGGCTGCATGCCCTTCATCACCATTTCCTCGTTCTCGCGCTCGAAGCGGAATATATCCACCAGCTCGCCCGGCAGCATATCCGTATCGCCCGCGTCCTCAATCTGCACCTTGCGCAGCATCTGGCGGATAATTACTTCAATGTGCTTATCCGCTATCTCAACGCCCTGTGAACGGTACACGTCCTGAACTTCCTTGAGCATATAGGCCTGCACGCCCTTTACGCCCTTTATCTTCAGAATGTCGTTGGGATTGATGGAACCGTCGGTCAGTTCGTCGCCCGCCTCTATCGTGTCGCCGTTCTTCACCTTCAGCTTTGCGCCGAACGGTATAAGATACTTCACGGCCTCGCCGTCGTCGCCGGTTATGGTGGCTTCGCGGCGCTGGCCTTCGGTTATTTCAACCTTACCGGCGATCTCGCTTATAACTGCCAAGCCCTTCGGCTTACGTGCTTCGAATATTTCAACTACACGGGGAAGACCCTGGGTAATATCCGTTGCGCTTGCAACGCCGCCGGTATGGAAGTTTCGCATGGTCAGCTGGGTACCCGGTTCGCCTATGGCCTGCGCGGCAATTATGCCCACCGCTTCGCCTATGTTCACCTCTCCGCCGGTGGCCAGGTTTGCGCCGTAGCACTTGGTGCATACGCCGTGGTCGCTGCGGCAGGTGAATACGCTCCTGCACTCCATGCTCCTTATGCCCGCATCCACTATCCTGTTGCGGATGTCGTAGGTTATCATGCTGTTGGCGGGGCACAGTACCTCGCCCGTTTCGGGATGGACAACCTCGTTCACGCTGTAGCGGCCCAGTATACGGTCGCCAAAGCTTTCAACAACCTTGTTGCCGTCCATTATGGCCTCTATCTTCATGCCCTTGGGCGCTTCGCCGCGCAGGGCGAAGCAGTCGTCCTCGCGCACTATAACGTCCTGAGAAACGTCAACAAGTCGCCTGGTCAGGTAACCGGAGTCCGCGGTACGCAGAGCCGTATCGGCCAAGCCCTTACGCGCGCCGTGGGAGCTGATGAAGAACTCAAGCACCGTAAGACCTTCGCGGAAGTTTGCGCGTATAGGCACTTCTATGATCTGGCCGTTCGGGTCGGCCATCAGTCCGCGCATACCGGCAAGCTGACGGATCTGGTTGGTGGAACCACGGGCACCGGAGTTTGCCATCATGAATATCGGGTTATACTGATCCAGCGAATCCATAAGGGTCTTGGTGACCTTGTTGGTCGCGTCGTCCCAAATGTGTATTACGTTGGTACGCCTTTCCGCATCGCTGAGGAAACCGCTCCTATACAGGCTGTCTATCTTGTTTACCTCAACCTCGGCCTCGGCCAGTATGGTCTTTTTCTCTTCCGGCACGGTTATGTCCTGGAAGCCTATCGTTATGCCGCCCAGTGTGGAATAACGGAAGCCCATCGCCTTTATGCGGTCCAGCATTTCGCTGGTTTCGGCCGCGCCGTAACGGCGGTAGCACTTGTCTATTATCTTACCTATGTCCTTCTTGACGACCAGTTTATCGACCTCAAGCTTGAACATATCGTCCGCAGTGTTCCTTTCAACGAAGCCAAGGTCCTGCGGTATGGCGTTGTTGAATATAACGCGGCCGATGCTGGTGTCTATAACCTTTCTCAGCTTCTTGCCTTCAAATTCGCGCTCTATGCGGATTTTCACCTTGGCATGCAGCGAGCATTCGCCCGTCTGATACGCCATTATGGCTTCATCCTCGCTGGCAAAGGCCTTGCCCTCGCCCTTTTCGCCGTCGCGCTGCAAAGTAAGGTAGTAGCAGCCCAGAACCATGTCCTGCGTGGGTTCCACAACAGGCTGGCCGCTCTGCGGCTTAAGTATGTTGTTGGATGCAAGCATGAGGAACCTTGCTTCCGCCTGCGCTTCAACGCTGAGCGGAACATGCACGGCCATCTGGTCGCCGTCGAAGTCCGCGTTGAATGCGGTACATACCAACGGGTGCAGCTTTATGGCGCGGCCTTCAACAAGGATTGGCTCGAACGCCTGTATACCAAGGCGGTGCAGCGTAGGCGCGCGGTTGAGCATAACGGGATGCTCTTTTATGACCACTTCCAGCTCGTCCCATACCTCTGTACGGACGCGCTCCACCATGCGCTTTGCGCTCTTTATGTTGTGCGCAAGGCCGTCGTCAACAAGCTTCTTCATTACGAAGGGTTTGAACAGCTCCAGCGCCATTTCCTTGGGCAGACCGCACTGATACATCTTCAGCTCAGGGCCTACGACTATAACGCTTCGGCCGGAATAGTCAACGCGCTTGCCCAGCAGGTTCTGCCTGAAGCGGCCCTGCTTACCCCTAAGCATATCGGAAAGGGACTTGAGCGGCCTGTTGCCGGGGCCGGTAACGGGGCGTCCGCGGCGGCCGTTATCGATAAGGGCATCCACCGCTTCCTGAAGCATACGCTTTTCGTTGCGCACTATAATGTCCGGCGCGTGCAGCTCAAGCAGCCTCTTGAGGCGGTTATTTCTGTTTATAACCCTGCGGTAAAGGTCGTTAAGGTCGCTGGTGGCGAACCTGCCGCCGTCCAGCTGAACCATAGGCCTCAGTTCCGGCGGAATTACCGGCACCGCGTCCAGTATTATCCATTCGGGCTTGTTGCCGCTCTTAAGGAAGGCTTCAACAACGTCCAGCCTCTTTATGGCGTTTGCGCGCTTCTGGCCGGAGGAGGAGTTGACCTCGTCCTTAAGCTGCTTTTCAAGCTCCTCAAGGTTAAGGTCCTTGAGCAGTTCCTTTATGGCTTCGGCGCCCATGCCGGCCTTGAAGGCCTTGGGGCCGTATTCGTTCTGCGCATCGCGGTATTCCTTGTCGCTGAGAACCTGCTTATACTGAAGCGGTGTGTTGCCGGGATCGGTAACTACAAATGCCGCAAAGTACAGCACCTTTTCAAGGTTTCTCGGGCTCATGTCCAGCAGCATCTTCATGCGGCAGGGTATGCCCTTGAAATACCATATGTGTGATACGGGGGCGGCCAGCTCAATGTGGCCCATGCGCTCGCGGCGCACCTTTGCGCGGGTAACTTCAACGCCGCACTTATCGCACACCACGCCCTTGTAGCGCACGCGCTTATATCTGCCGCAGTGGCATTCCCAGTCCTTGGTCGGCCCGAATATGCGTTCGCAGAACAGTCCGTCAACTTCCGGTTTGAGCGTGCGGTAATTTATGGTCTCGGGTTTTTTGACCTCTCCGTGCGACCATTCCCTTATTTTTTCCGGGGATGCAAGGCCAATCTGTATAGCGTCAAAATTTGTCAGCTCGAACAATGCTTTTCTCTCCCTTCATCCGCGTTTTATTCGCCGTCGAACTCGCTGAAGTCCGCGTCCGAATCATCGTCATCGTCATCATTGAAATCAAATTCGCTGAAGCGATCATCGTTCTCCATCGGCGCCATGTCGGGCACGTCCTCAAGCCCGCTCATGTTCACATCGATAGGCGTTGTGTCGTCATCGTCTATCATTTCGCCGATCTGAATCTCCTCGTTGGTGTCGCTGAGCACCTTTATGTCAAGGCCGAGGGACTGCAGCTCCTTGATAAGCACCTTGAAGGACTCCGGTACGCCAGGCTCGGGCACGTTTTCGCCCTTCACTATGGCTTCGTAGGTCTTTACGCGGCCCACTATATCGTCGCTCTTTACGGTCAGTATCTCCTGCAGCGTATTCGCCGCGCCGTAGGCTTCCAGCGCCCAAACTTCCATTTCGCCGAAGCGCTGTCCGCCGAACTGGGCCTTGCCGCCGAGCGGCTGCTGAGTTACCAGCGAGTACGGGCCGGTGGAACGGGCGTGAATCTTATCGTCTACCAGGTGATGCAGCTTCAAATAGTACATGTAGCCGACGGATACCCTGTTTTCAAAGGGTTCGCCCGTGCGGCCGTCGTACAGCACCGTCTTACCGTCCGGATCCTTTCCGACCTTAACAAGCAGATCCTTTATATCCTGCTCGCTCGCGCCGTCGAATACAGGCGTTGCAATGTGCCAGCCCAGCGTTTTTGCCGCCATGCCAAGGTGCAGCTCAAGTACCTGCCCTATGTTCATTCGGCTCGGAACGCCCAGCGGGTTAAGCACTATCTGCAGCGGCGTGCCATCCGGCAGGAAGGGCATATCCTCTTCGGGCAGTATCCTTGAAATAACACCCTTGTTGCCGTGGCGGCCTGCCATCTTGTCGCCAACGGATATCTTTCTCTTCTGCGCAATGTATACACGCACCAGTTCGTTCACGCCGGGGGCAAGTTCGTCCTTGTTTTCGCGGGTGAATATCTTCACGTCCACTATAACGCCGCCTTCGCCATGGGGCACGCGCAGGGAGGTATCCCTCACCTCTCTTGCCTTTTCGCCGAATATGGCGCGCAGCAGGCGCTCTTCCGCGGTCAGCTCGGTTTCGCCCTTAGGCGTTACTTTACCAACCAGTATGTCGCCGCTCCTTACCTCTGCGCCGATGCGGATTATGCCGCGCTCGTCAAGGTCGCTGAGCGCATCCTCGCCAACGTTGGGTATGTCGCGGGTTATTTCTTCCTTGCCCAGCTTGGTGTCGCGGGCTTCGGTTTCATGCTCCTCTATATGTATGGATGTGTATACGTCGTCCTTAACCAGCTTTTCGCTTATAAGTACGGCGTCCTCGTAGTTATAACCCTCCCAGGTCATGAAGCCTATCAGTATGTTGCGGCCAAGGGCTATTTCGCCGTGCTCGGTGCTTGCGCCGTCCGCCAGCACGTCGCCTACCTTCACCTTGTCGCCCACGTTTACTATGGGGCGCTGATTTATGCAGGTGCCCTGGTTGGAACGCTTGAATTTGATGAGCTTATACGTATGGCGAATGCCGCTTGCATCCTCGGTCACTACCTTATCGGCTGCAACGTAGATAACCGTTGCATCCTCGTGCGCAACTACCACAACGCCGGAATCGTGCGCAGCCTTGTATTCCATGCCGGTGCCAACCACGGGCGCTTCTGGCATGAGCAGAGGAACCGCCTGACGCTGCATGTTCGATCCCATCAGCGCGCGGTTAGCGTCGTCGTTTTCAAGGAAGGGTATCATCGCCGTTGCAACGGATACCAGCTGCTTGGGCGAAACGTCCATGTAATGCACCTGCTCGGCAGGCACTTCGATTATTTTATCCAGCCAGCGGGCTACGACGTGATCCTTAGTGAACCAGGTATTGCCCTCCTCTGTGGTAACGGTGGCCTCGTTCGCCTGCGCAACTATGAAGTCGTCCTCTTCGTCCGCAGTCAGGTATACTATGTCGCTGCTGATGGAATGGTTCTTGCCGTCCACCTTCCTGTAAGGCGCCTCTATAAAGCCGTACTTATTGATGCGCGCATATGTGGAAAGCGAGTTTATAAGGCCTATGTTAGGACCTTCAGGGGTTTCAATGGGGCACATGCGTCCGTAATGCGAATAGTGAACGTCTCGCACGTCGAACGTGGCGCGGTCGCGGTTCAAACCGCCGGGACCAAGTGCGCTCAGCCTGCGCTTATGCGTAAGCTCCGCCAGCGGGTTTGTCTGGTCCATGAACTGGGAAAGCTGGCTGGAACCGAAGAATTCCTTTATCGCCGCTGTAACGGGGCGGATATTTATAAGGTTGCTGGGCATGGCGGTTTCCATGTCCTGTATGCTCATGCGCTCGCGCACAACGCGCTCAAGCCTGGTCATACCAACGCGGATCTGGTTCTGCAGCAGCTCGCCTACGCTCCTTATGCGGCGGTTGCCCAGATGGTCAATGTCGTCCGTGCGGCCGATGCCGTAATTCATGCCGATAAGGTAGCTTATGCTGGCTATCATATCGTCGGGCAGAATGTGCCTGGGTATAAGGTCGTAAACATGCTCCTTCAGCAGGGCCTTGAGCTCTTCCTCGTCCATGCCCTCGCCTTCCTTGAGCAGCTGCATGAGCGTGGGGTAATGCACCCTTTCGTTAAGGCCGGCTTCTTCGGGATTGAAGCTGAGGAAATGCTTGGCGTCCACGAACAGATTGCCAAGGACCTTTATGCGCTTATCCTCCGCCGTGACGAATATGCCGCGCAAGCCGGTGTTCTCTATGCGTTCGGCGGTCTCCGCGCTTATGCGCTTGCCGGCTTCAACTATTATTTCGCCGGTGGCGGGGTCTATAACATCGTCTGCGCTTATATGTCCGGCTATGCGGGCGGCAAGGCTCAGCTTTTTATTGAACTTATAGCGGCCTACGCGGGCCAGGTCGTAGCGGCGGTCAAAGAACAATGCGTTCAGCAGGCTCCTTGCGCTTTCCTCCGTGGGGGGCTCGCCGGGACGCTGACGCTTGTATATCTCTATAAGACCGTCCTCAACGCTCTTGGTAGTATCCTTATCAAGAGTGTTCATCAGCCTTTCTTCTTCGCCCATCAGCTCGATTATTTCGGCATTGGTGCCGTAGCCCAATGCGCGCAGCAGCGCGGTTATGTAAACCTTGCGCTGGCGGTCTATCTTAACGTGCAGCACTTCGCTGGAATCGGTTTCGTATTCCAGCCATGCGCCGCGGTTAGGTATTACCTGGGCGGAATAAAGATTCTTGCCCAGCTTATCTATGCTGCGGGTATAATATACGCCCGGAGAACGCACAAGCTGGCTGACTATAACCCTTTCAGCGCCGTTTATGATAAAGGTGCCCTGCTCGGTCATGAGCGGGAAATCGCCCATGAACACCGGCTGCTCCTTTACTTCTCCGGTTTCCTTATTGATAAGCCTGACCAGTACCTTCAGGGGCGCGCAGTAATTAACGTCCCTTTCTTTGCATTCCTCAACGGAGTATTTGGGATGGTCAAAATCGATTGAATAATCGACAAACTCCAAAACGAGTTTTTCCGTATAGTCTGTGATCGGGGAAATGTCGTCAAGTACCTCCCTAAGGTCCTCTTCAACAAACCGCTTATAGGAGTTCTTCTGAACCTCTATAAGATCCGGCATGTCGAGAACCTCGTTGATACGGGAGAAACTCATGCGTTTCCTTGTGCCCATCTGCACTTCATGTACCATCGTGTTCACTCCTCTATATCGCGCTTGCGCGGCGTTTATGGCCGATGCGCCGCCCCGGCATGAGCGTTCCCGTATACGCGGGCCTGCATACCCCGCATTTTAGGGAACAGCGCGGCAGTCTCTGGGAAAATGCAGACATTTCCCACAGATTACCATGCTAACGCAGTTTAACATTGTACCAAAGAGAATTAGGCTTGTCAATGCTTTTGACAGGCCGATTTGAGATTTATTCAAGAAAAGTTTGCCATTTGTTTGCATTTTGTGCGGGAAACGGCGGCAATTACCGTTTCCCGCGCAATGTGTGTTATAGTGTGTATTTTACGCTTCCGCTCCCGCAAGGGCTATTATGGCGTCCGCAATGGTCTTGGTGTCCTCTATCAGATCGTTCACCGGAATGTATTCATCCGGCATATGCGCCCTGCCCGGTTCGCCGGGGCGCTCTATGCCGAACGCCACGGAGTTCTTCATGTGCCTTGCGTATGTTCCGCCGCCTATGGCAAGGGGTTCAAGCCTCTGCCCGAAGCGCGCGGCGTAAACGTCCAGCAGCTTCTTCACCAGCTCGTCATCGGGGCTTATATAGTAGCCTTCGCTCCAGCTTATGTCCGTCTGCACAAGGCCGGTCTCCTTTATACCTTCGGTTATCTTCTTTTCAAGCTCCTCCGCCTTGCTGGATATGGGGGCGCGCACGTCGAAGGTAAGGCGGTGTATGCCCGTTTCGTCCCAGTCAAGTACGCCGGGATTGAGCGTGAGCCTGCCGGATGCATCCTCTCTGTCTATGCCCAGCGTTTCGCCGTGGCAATCGAACTTCAGCGCGTTGGTAAGGGCGTTCACAGTGTGTGCGTCCTCGCCCTCAAGGGGCAGTTTATCCAGCAGCGCAAGCATTGCAAGCATGGCGTTCTTGCCGTGTTCCGGCTCTGAGGCATGCGCCGCAAGGCCCTTCATTATTATCTTTGTGCTGTTTTCGTCTATCGCTTCCGCGCTGCACGCAAATTCGCTGCCTTCCGTAAACGCTTCCATTATGGGTACTATGCGGGAAAGCGCCAGCGGCACGGTGGCCACGGCCTCGCCCGGCACAACGTTGCGGCGGGTGCCGGCGTGCAGGGTTATGGCGGAATCAAACTTCTTTTCGTATTCCGTGCGGAATATCATCTTTTCGCTGTTCACAACGGGGTATTCGGCATCTGGAGAGAAGGAGAGCGTAGGAGCCTTGGCGACCTGATTATAATGCTTCAGGCAGCTCATGCCGCTTTCCTCGTCGCAACCAAGTATGAGCCTTACGCTGCGCCTGAGCGGTACGCCGCATTCCTTTATGGCCTTCATGGCATACAGCGCCGCAAACGCGGGGCCCTTGTCGTCCATGGTGCCGCGGGCATAAAGCTTGCCGTCGTGTATTTCGCCGCCGTAGGGGGGATACGTCCAGCCCGTGCCTTCCGGCACAACGTCCAGATGGCATATAACGCCAAGCTGCTCATCACCGCCTGGCATATCTATCGCGCCGCAGTAGCCGTCGTAATCCACGGTATCAAACCCAAGCGCCTTGCCGCGCGCAAGCGCATCGTCAAGCGCTTTTCTTATCATCGGCCCAAACGGCGCACCTTCGCTTGCATGCTCGGTATCCTTTACGCTCGCTATGCTCAGGTTCGCCCTAAGCGCCTCTATCAGTTCTTCCTTATGATCGTCTATCCATTTGTCAACAGCGCGATTCATACCTTTCCTCCATTGCTTTACTATCGTGCAGCATTATGCTGACTACATTACAGCATACTCTATTATGCGACTTTTTTCAATCTTCGCTTTTTATTTTATTTATAAACCTTTCTCATTCCGGCCTTTATATATTTATAAAAAAATGGTAATATGTATAATCAGATAAATACTTATGGAGGGTAAGTTTTATTATGAATATACTTATTGCGGCGCTGCTCGGCCTTGTTCAGGGGCTTTGCGAATTTCTGCCCGTATCAAGCAGCGGCCACCTTGTGCTTTTCCAAAATATTTTCGGCATAAACGAAGGCGCAATGTTCTTCGATACCATGCTGCACCTTGGCACGCTTGCGGCCGTTATAGCCGTTTACTATCGCCAGCTTTGGGCGCTTATCAAAAAGCCTTTTCAAAAGAAGGTATATCTTCTTCTGCTTTCCACCCTTGTTACAACGGTGATAGCGTTTGCATTCAAGGATCTGTTTGATTCCGCATTTGAAGGCAAGTTCTTAGGCATAGGCTTTTTGATAACGGCCGCGATACTTTTCCTCAACGAAAAGCTGTCCCACGGCAAAAAGGACATTGAACACATGAAGTATACTGAATCCCTCGGCGTGGGCCTTATGCAGGGCGTTGCCATATTCCCCGGCGTTTCAAGGAGCGGCTCCACAATTGCGGGCGCGCGCTTCTTCGGCCTTTCAAAGGAAGCGGCGGCGGAGTATTCGTTCATATTGTCCATACCCGCAATACTCGGCTCCCTTGTGCTGCAAATTCCGGACGTTGCGGCGGAGGGCCTTCAGGGCACGGATTGGGGCTGCGTTATAGTCGGCACGATAGTTGCCGCCGTAAGCGGCTATTTTGCAATACGCTGGATGCTCAAGCTGATAACGAAAAAGAGCCTGAAGGGCTTTATCATATACGTTGCGGCGCTGGGCGTGCTGGTGCTTTGCGATCAGCTTATATTCAACGTTTTCTTCACCAATCCGTTTTAAGCGAGGATAGGCAATGGACCCGAGAGCAAGGGCGGTTTACCGCGTTGACGTGCGCAGCTTTTTCGATACCGATGCCGATGGGCTGGGCGACATAAACGGCATTGCCGCAAAAATAGATTATATAAAGGAGCTGGGCGCGGATACGCTCATGCTTTCACCCGTGTTTTCGGGCGAAGGCTTTATGATAGACCCTGAAATAGGCACGGCAGATGATCTTGACGCGCTTATAGACAAGGCCGCGTCCCGCATGATAGGCACCGTGCTTGAGATGAGAACCGATATGCCCCTTAACGATGCTTCGGACATAGACCGTGCCTCCGCCGCCATGCGCTATTGGCTGGACAGGGGCGCAATGGGCATTGCCGTAAATACCGATGCGCTCACCGCATCCGGCGATAAGCGCGCGCTGCACCGGGCTATGTGCGCCCTGAACAGGAATGTTTTTTCGCTGTATCCTGATTGCTTCACGGTGGGCATAGGCAAAAACGTACCCTTTGAGGACGCCGTGCAGCTTACGCGGACGGAAAACCGCGAACTGCTGATGCAGCTTTATATCCCCGCGCATATGGCGGAGGCTTTCTCCCCCGCTTCCGGCTCCCTCGGCGCGCTGTTCTGCGGCGGGGACGCGAAACGCTTTAAGCACGATGCGGACTATTATCAGGTGCAGGGCGAACTGAAGGGCGGCTGGTTCCTGAACGGCATTTCGCTTGCGCAGGGGCAGTTTTCATCGCAGCAGGAGCTTACGCGCCGCCTGCGCTCCAAGGCCGCCTGCCTTTACGTTATGACCGGGCGCGGTACCCCGCTAATACGGCAGGGCGACGAAATAGGCCTTTATGCCGAAAACACCCCAATGCAATGGAACAATTCCCGCGCCGCCGGCTTCACACTTGGCACGCCCAGGCTGAAGGGCGAAAATTCGCTGAGCCACATAAACGTTGAGGACGACATGACGCATATGGATTCCGTATGCTCCTTTTATAAGCGCTCAATAGCGCTCCGCCGCAGCCACAGCGCGCTTATAGGCGGCGAATACGCGCCCGTTGATTCCGAAAATCCGCGCGTTATGGCATACACCCGTTCGGACGGGGCGGAAAGCCTGCTTGTGGTCATAAACCTTACCGACCGCGCGGCAAAGGTTGCGCTTACGGGCTGCAAAAAGGGCGAATGTCTGCTTTTCACCAATTCGCCCAAGCCCATTGCCGAAAGCATGAAGCTTCAGCCGTATGAAGGCTTTGTGTACAGATTAAGGTAAAGCAAAATGGAAGCTGACAGCGCGCATATATATATAATTGATGAAACAGGGGCTGATGACAGCCGCACGGAGCGGCTTATCCGCCTTGCGCGCCTGTATGCTGCGGAGGAAGCCATGCCGCTTCCGCAAATGCTTTGCATTGCAAAGGGCGAATGCGGCAAGCCGTATTTTGAAAACGCGCCGTGGCTGCACTTCTCCGTGTCCCATTCGGGCGGGCTTTGGGTATGCGCATTGTGCCGCTATGATGTGGGCATAGATATTGAGCAGCATGCCGCGCGCGATCATGCTGCGCTCTCCCGGCGCTTCTTCCACCCGAATGAAATAGAGTATACTCGTCGCGGCGGAACGGAGGCGTTCTATTCCGTTTGGACGGCAAAGGAAAGCTATGTCAAGCTGCTCGGCACGGGTATAGGGGGCAGCTTTTCGCATTTCAGCGTTGTTGAGCGCGGTGAAATATCGGGCGATCGGCTCTTTGCCCGCTTCACGTCCATCCCCGTGCGGGAAGGGTACTCGCTCACCCTCTGCCGGTGGGACGATGAGTGAAAATCCGACAAAATTCGATTTACCGTATGTCGATATACATACCAAATAAAAGGAGACGACACCTATGAAAATGCGCAGAATGGACAGACTGGTGAGCGATAGAGCAAGAATAGGGCGGATAATAGCCGATTCCGCCGTTTGCCGCGTGGCTGTTAAGGATGAAGAGGGGCTTTACATAGTGCCGCTGAGCTTCGGCTACGTTCACGAAGGCGATTCGCTCACGCTGTATTTCCACAGCGCGAAGGAAGGCCGCAAGATACGCGCCGTCGGCAGCGGATGCGAAGCCGCGTTTGAAATGGACAGCATGAGCCGCGTTACCGAAGGGCCTACTCCCTGCAATTATTCCTGCCTGTATTCAAGCATAACCGGCGCGGGCAGAGCAAGCATGGTTGACGATATTGAAGAAAAGAAGCTTGCGCTCTCGCTTATAACCGAGCATACCGCCGGCCGCCGCTTTGAGTTCAGCGATGCGCAGTCCGATAGCGTTGCGATAATAAAGCTGAGCGCGAATACATTCAGCGCAAAGGAGAAGGCGCAATGAGTAAAGACCTTAAAACCGCATCCCCGCGCGAGGTGCGCGCGCTCATCCGCGCGGGCGAGATAACCTCCCCCACCGCCGGCATGGCCGCGGGCTATGCGCAGGCCAATTTGGTAATACTGCCCGCCGAATACGCCGCGGACTTTGCCGAATATGCCCGCATCAATCCCGCCCCCTGCCCCGTGCTTGAAACGCTTAAAGCTTCGCCCTATACCCGCCTTATGGCAGCGGACGGCAATATATTGACAGACATTCCCAAATACCGCATATATCGTAACGGCGCGCTTGACGCGGAAGTGACCGACGCAAGCGAATATTATCAAAGCGGCATGGTTGGCTTCCTTATAGGGTGCAGCTTTTCGTTTGAGGAGGCGCTTATGCGCGCGGGCATAGAGGTGCGCCATATTGCAATGGGCCGCAACGTGCCCATGTATAAAACAAATATTATGACCAAGCCCTGCGGCCCGTTTTCAGGCCCTACGGTATGCTCCATGCGGCCAATGACGCGCGAGCAGGCCGCACTTGCCTATAAAATAACCGCCGCCATGCCAAACGTACACGGCGCGCCCGTGCATATAGGCAAGCCCGAGGAGATAGGCATTGCGGACATTATGCGGCCCGATTACGGCGACAGCGTAGAGATACGCGAAGGCGAAGTATGCGTATTCTGGCCCTGCGGCGTTACCCCGCAGGCTGCGATAGAAAACGCCAAGCCGCCGATAATAATAACCCACAGCCCCGGGCATATGTTCATAACGGACATATTGAACAGCGAGCTAAACGATTTTCTTGAAGCGCACAAGGGCGAATAAGTAAAAAAGTGGCCGTGAGCCACTTTTTTGTTATGTATAGCGCTTTACTGCTTTCTCAGCTTCGGGCCGGGGTCGCCCTGCTTCCAATGCCGGCGGCAAAGGCTTATGTATTTATCCTCCGCCCCCAGCACCACCTGTTCGCCCTGCTTGGTTATGCCGCCCTTGCCGTCAAGGCGGGCGTTGCAGGTTGCCTTGCGGCCGCACCAGCATATTGTCTTTACCTCCTCTATGCTGTCCGCCCAGGCAAGCAGCCACTTGCTCCCTTCAAAAAGCTCCCCGCGGAAGTCAGCGCGCAGCCCGTAGCATATCACAGGCACATTGTATTCATCCACAATGTCCGTCAGCAGCTCCACCTCCGCCTTGGTAAGGAACTGCGATTCGTCCACAATTATGCAATCATATTCCTTCCGCTTAACGGCTTCCCAGTCCATTTCGTCAAACAGCGTGCATTCATCCATAACGCCGCTGCGGCTTTTCATTATATGCACGCCGTCGCGCGTATCGGTGCGCGGCTTAACGAGCAGCGCCTTCTGCCCCTGCTCTCCGTAGTTATACTTTACCATTATGGCGTTTGCGGTCTTGCTGGAGCTCATCGCCCCGTAGCGGAAATATAGCTTTGCCATTTAGGGATATCCTTTCATATATGAGCTGATGGATATATTGTATCAAACATAGTGAAGAATATAAAGTACAAAAACCGCACATATTATGATAGAATATATTTAATCATAACTAACTTCAGGAGGAACCTATAATGGCAATAAGCGTATTTCAGGTACAAAGCCCGCTCACCCAGGTAACGCGGGAACGCACGAACGAATATCTTAAAACCGTGGGCAGCTCCGTTGGCGAGGAGCTTGTGCGCGTTGATCTGGACGAATTTGAAAAGGCGCCCTTCGCGCTGGTATTCGTGGCCTCCGGCGGAAGCGAAGGCATATTCAAGGAAGGCTACGAGCGCATATGCAAAAAGCCCTGCTATATACTTACCAGCGGCGAAAGCAACTCCCTTGCCGCCAGCATGGAAATACTTTCCTTCCTAAAGCAGCAGGGTAAGCGCGGCGAAATACTGCACGGCAGCGTTGAGGACGTGGCAAGGCGCATAAACGCGCTGAAGATGGCCTATGCCGGAATAGAAAAGCTGAAGGGCATGCGGCTTGGCGTTATAGGCGCGCCCTCCGATTGGCTTATCGCAAGCGATGCCGACGGCGCGGCGTATCAGGCTAAGCTTGGGCTTACGCTTGTTCATATTCCCATAAGCGAACTGATAGAAGAAACCAAGAAGGGCGGCTACGAGCCGAATCAGTATACTCAGCTTCTCATGGCGCAGGGCTACGACAAGGCGGAAATGGAAAAGAGCCTTAATGTATACGGCGCGCTCAAGCGCATAATTGCCAAGTACGATCTTCGCGCGGTCACCGTGCGCTGCTTCGATCTTCTCAATACTGTGTTCACCACCGGCTGCCTCGGCCTTGCCATACTCAATGCGGAAGGTATATACGCCGGCTGTGAAGGCGATATCCCCGCCGCCGTATCCATGGCAATACTCGGCGCGGTATCCGGGCAGGATGTGTTCCTGTGCAACCCCAGCCGCATAGATACCGCCGCTGGTGAAATGGTGCTGGCGCACTGCACGCTGCCCGTAACCATGCCGCGCAGCATCCGCCTTACCACGCATTATGAATCCGACATCGGCGTTGCCATAGCCGGCGAAATTCCCGAAGGCCCCTGCACAATATTCAAGGCCGCGGGCGATCTTTCCCGCTTCTTTGCAAAGCGCGGCAAGATAACCGAAAACCTGCACGAATCCTGCCTCTGCCGCACGCAGATAAAGCTTAAGCTTGACGATTTCTCATACTTCCTCACCAATCCCATCAACAACCATCATCTGGTCTGCTGCGGGGATTATGCGGACGCGCTGAACGAATTTTTCGCGCTTATAGGCTGACAATAGGCCCGTATAACGCGCGAGCATGGCATGAAAAAAGCGTATATCAAAAATATATCTTTTATTTCATGCATATTTTTGATAGAATATATATAATCATGCGGATATATAATACGCATGGTCAAAAATAAACGGAGGATAAAAGCATAATGAAGAAAATTGCTGCTCTGATGCTGGCTCTGGTAATAGCCATAGCCGCTATCGGCTGCTCCGCTCCCGCGGATCAGAACCAGGACAACACTCCCGCTAACGACAACAAGGAACCCTATCGCGTAGCCATGGTTACCGATACCGGCGGAATCAACGACCAGTCCTTCAACGCTTCTGCGTGGGCCGGCCTGCAGAGGGCTCAGGAAGAGCTTGGCTGCGAAGTTAAGTACTTCGAATCCAAGACCGACGCCGACTATGCCCCCAACCTCGAGACCGCTGTTGACGAAGGTTATGACCTTATCCTGTGCATCGGCTTCCTGATGGCCGACACCCTTAAGGAAGTTGCCGCCAACTATCCCGATCAGACTTTCGCTATCGTTGATAATTCCAGCGTTGGCGATAACGTTATCGGTGTTAACTTTGCCACCGAGCAGTGCTCCTATCTGGTAGGCGTTGCCGCTGCCACCATGACCCAGACCAACAACGTTGGCTTCGTTATCGGCATGGTCAGCCCCGTCATGAACACCTTCGGCTATGGTTTCTATGCCGGCGTGCGTGACACCAACCCCGATTGCCAGATTCAGTGCTACAATGCCAACAGCTTCGGCGATGCCGCGGGCGGTAAGGCTGCCACCATCAATATGTACACCAACGGCGCGGACGTTGTTTACCATGCCGCCGGTGCCACCGGCCTTGGCGTAATCGAAGCCGGCAAGGAACAGGGCAAGCTGGTAATAGGCGTTGACCAGGATCAGTCCTCTCTGGCCCCCGAAGCCGTGCTGACCAGCGCCGTAAAGCGCGTTGACAACGGCGTATTCGCCCTGTGCAAGGACGGCGTTGAAGGCACCCTCAAGCCCGGCAGCGATGTCAACTACGACATCACCTCCGGCGCTGTTGACGTAGCCCCCACCGACACCCTGATGAGCGACGAGTGCAAGGCCGCCGTTGCCGCCGCCAAGGAAAAGATCCTCTCCGGCGAAATCAAGGTTCCCGCCACTACCGAGGCCTTTGATGCCGCCTACGGTTCCGATTACTACACCCTGGATGACTAATAGCTGAATAAGCGCATCCCTGCCCGAAGCATATCGGGCAGGGATTTGTTATAACAAATCCATTATCACATCACGCAAACACATATTTTTTATTTTAAGGAGGTGAGCCGGCTTGGAGGAAAACGGGCGCATAGATATGAGCCGCCCCACGGTTGAAATGAAGAACATAGTTAAAATGTTCGGCTCCTTCAAAGCAAACGACGGGATTAACCTGACCGTTCACAAGGGCGAAATACACGCCATATTGGGCGAAAACGGCGCGGGCAAATCCACGCTTATGAACATATTATACGGGCTGTATCATCCCACATCCGGCCAAATATTCATAAACGGCAAAGAGGTTTCCATATCCGGCCCCAATAAGGCGATAGAGCTGGGCATAGGCATGGTGCATCAGCACTTTATGCTCGTGCAGCCGTTCACCGTGGCCGAAAACATAATACTCGGCATGGAACCCATGCTCCCCGGCGGGCGGGTGAACATGAAGGCGGCGCGTGCGAAGGTGAACGAAATATCCGCCCGCTACGGCCTGCAGGTGAATGCCGATGCCAAGATTGAGGACATATCCGTAGGCATGCAGCAACGGGCAGAAATACTGAAGGTGCTGTACCGCGGCGCAGATATATTGATACTGGATGAGCCCACGGCCTCCCTTACCCCGCAGGAGATAGAAGAACTTATCGAAATAATGCATAACCTTGCGCGAGAAGGGAAAACCGTTATACTCATAACCCACAAGCTGAAGGAAATAAAAGCCGCTGCGGATTACTGCACAATCATCCGCCAGGGCAAATATATAAACACCGTAAGCGTTGCGGACACTACGGAGCAGCAGCTTGCCGCCATGATGGTCGGCCGCAGCGTTGAGTTCAAGGTGGACAAGGCCGCCATAGAACCGGGCGAAGTGGCGCTGGAGGTGCATGATCTGCACGCCAAGGATTACAGGAACGTTGAAGTTCTCCGCGGGCTTGACTTAACCGTAAGGAAGGGCGAAATAGTAGGCATAGCGGGCATAGACGGCAACGGCCAAACCGAGCTGGTGGAAATACTTACCGGCCTAAAGAAAGCAACTCACGGCGCAATAACCATGAACGGCCATGACGCTTACAATAAAACGCCGCGCCAGCTTTTCGACATGGGAATTTCAAGCATACCGGCGGACAGGCATAAGCACGGGCTGGTGCTGGATTTCTCGGTTGAGGATAATCTTATTCTGCAAAACGCGGACGAAAAGCCGTATTCCAATCACAGCGCGCTCAATTTCAAGGCCATTGACGAGCACGCCAGGGAGCTTATTGAAAAATACGATATTCGCCCCCGCGGCTGCGAGCACGAACCGGCGGGCGACCTTTCCGGCGGCAACCAGCAAAAGGTGATAATTGCAAGGGAGGTTACAAACGATAAGGATCTGCTTATCGCCGTTAACCCCACGCGCGGGCTTGACGTTGGTGCGATTGAGTATGTGCATAAGTACATTGTGGATCAGCGCAACAAGCACAAGGCCGTGCTGCTGGTAAGCTTTGAGTTGGACGAGGTTATGAGCCTTTCTGACAGGATAGACGTTATATTCGAAGGCAAAATAGTCGGCAGCATGAGCGGAAGCGAAGCGGACGAAAAGCAGCTTGGATTGATGATGGCGGGAGGATCGGCGCATGAAGAATAGCATAAACACAAAGCGCTTTATTGAAAAGCTGCAGGAAAGCGCGTTCACCTATACGCTGATTTCCATAATAATCGGCTTCATAGTGGGCGCTATCGCCCTGCTTATCGCCGGCTATAACCCCATTGAATCCTACGGCAAGCTGTTCGGCGTTATATTCCGCTCCTCAAAGAATATTTCGTATAGCTTCATTGAATATTCCGTGCCGTATATACTCACCGGCCTTTCCGTCGCCTTCGCATTCAAAACAGGCGTGTTCAATATAGGTGCGGAAGGTCAATACGTTATGGGCAGCGTTGCTGCAATGCTGGTTGGCGCGTTTGTTAAGGCCCCCGCGTATATACACATTCCCCTCTGCATAATCGCCGCGCTTGCTGCGGGCGCGCTCTGGGGCGGACTGGTAGGCTTTTTGAAAATCCGTTTCGGCGCGCACGAAGTGCTGTGCATGATAATGTTTAACTGGATAGCCTACTATTTTTCAAACTTTATCGTAAATCTTGACTGGGTAAACGTCGGCGACGGCAAAACCTGGTCCGTACCCATTGCGGATACGGCAAAGATAACCATATCCGATTGGCTGCCCGGCCTTTCGCCCAAAGCGCACTTCGGCGTGTTCATCGCGCTTATATGCGTTGTGGTGATCTATTATATAATCAACCGCACAACGCTCGGCTTCAAGCTTAAGGCAGTCGGCTTCAATCGCTCCGCCGCGGAATACGCCGGCATAAACGCCAACGGTTCCGTACTTACGGCGCTGAGCATATCCGGCATGCTCGCTTCCCTTGCGGGCGCGCTGCAGGTTATGGGCGTAACGTATAAGGTCAGTCAGTTTGCCGGGCAGGAAGGCTACGGCTTCCAGGGCATAACCGTTGCGCTTATAGGCGGCACCAATCCTTTCGGCGTGCTGCTGGGCGCGGAGTTCTTCGGCGCGATGAAGTTCGGCGGCACGCGCTTCGATGCCCCGAGCGAGATAGTTGACATAATAATGGGCTGCATAGTGCTGTGCATCGCCATATCAAGCCTGCTCAGGATGATGATAAGCAGCAACAAAAAGAATAAGGGAGGCGTATAACATGGACCAGTTGCTTAAAACGCTCGGCATTGTGCTTAATGCCACGCTTATGTATACTCCCCCGCTGCTGTTTGCGGCGCTCGGCTCCTGCTGCTCCGAAAAATCCGGCGTTATAAACATCGGTATAGAGGGCATGATGACAATAGGCGCCTTCACCGGCGCTGCCGTGGGCTATTTTTCCGGCGATCCTTGGCTGGCGTTCCTTTGCGCGGGCCTTGCGGGCATGGTTTTTGCGCTGATACACGGCTTTGCCTGCATAACCTGCAAAGCGGATCAAACCATATCCGGCACGGCAATAAACTTCCTTGCCAGCGGCATTGCCGTTTACGTTTGCCGCCTGCTCTTTGCAGGCAATACGGAAACGCACCCAGTGCCCAATAAGCTCCCCCGCATATTCAATGGCCTTTTTGAATGGTGCAACGCCAACCTTGGCGGCAAATGGGGCGAAGCGTTCGCAAAGAACGGCTTTCTTGATAACGTGTTCAACACATACGCTTCCGCGTATATAGCGTTCATACTGGTGCTTGTTATATGGTTCATTTTCTATAAAACGCGCTTCGGGCTCAGGCTCCGCGCCGTGGGCGAGCATCCGCAGGCGGCGGATACGCTGGGCGTAAACGTGTCCCTCGTGCGCTATATATGCGTTGCGCTTTCCGGCTTCCTTGCGGGCCTTGGCGGGGCGAGCATAACGCTTGCAACGGTTTCCGTGTATCGTCCGTCCATAGTTATAGGCCAGGGCTTCATAGCCATTGCCGCGGTAATATTCGGCAAGTTCAAGCCGCAGGGCGCTATGCTTGGCTGCATACTGTTCGGCTTCTGCAACGGGCTGAAGGTAGTCGTCGGCTCAAGCGGCTCCATACCGGTGAACATAATATCCATGATACCGTATGTTGTCACTATAGTCGCGCTTATACTCTTCGTTGGCAAGGCGCATGTTCCCGCCGCGAACGGCAAGCCGTATATTAAATCAAAATAATCAAAAAACTACACGGCGGGCGCGGCAGCCAAAGGAACCGCTTTACCATAATGTAACCCTTCAATATCAAAAGGGCGAGCCTTTTCGGTTCGCCCTTCTTTTATTCTGCTAAGGTTCAGCTGCGCTTGCGGCTGCGCGCTGCAACAAACGCCGCGGCGGCCATTACGCAAAGCGCTATGCCCATGTACGCCGTGCCGGAATCGCCGGTCTGCGGGGGCAGGGGCTTGGCGGGAGGAATCACGGGAACGTAGTCATGGTAATCATAATAGTAGCTGTTGGTTACGGCAACGCTCGCTGTGCCGTTTTCGCCCGTGCTGACATATATTCCGTTTGTCCTGGGCAGATCGTACCCTGCCACGTCCCTGCCGGTGCTTACGGCGGAATAATTCGCGCCGGTGAACACATAGCCGCTCAGGTTCGGGTTCTGCTCCGTCACTTCGTATACGTTATAGCCAACCTCTATCGTTGCGGAATAGGTATTGTCGCTGTTGCGGTTAAGCACAACGGCCATTGCGCTGCCCAGCGTCATGCCGTCCTCGTTCATGGGGCGCACATACACGGTGAAGCTGCGGGGCAGGTCGTAAGCGTAAACGCCGCGGAAGCTCTTGGTTATGGTCAGCTTGCCGTTCTGGGGCTTCTGCACCTCGGCATACTTGTTGGTTATTTGCACCTTGCCTTCCGTCATATCCGCAAGTTCTATTTCCTGCGTAGTCTGGCCGTTTATGGTTATGGTGGTGGCTTCGCAATAGTAGCCGTTTATTTCGGTGCAGCCCTTCTCCTCTATGGTGTATTTGCCGGGGGCCACTTCAATATCAAGCCTGAACCCATTAGCCTTGTTCAGCTTGTGCTCGGTGCCGTTCACGGCAACGGTAACCTCGTAGCCTTCGGGTATATCCACGCCCTCAACGGTTTTCTTGATGGTCAGATTCGCCTTAGGCTCTTGCTTTTTGGAGTAGGTATTGGTCACGGTAACGATGGCTTCGCCGCCCTCGGCAAGCATTATGTCGTTGTTCGCGTCAAGATTGCTGTATTCGATCTTTACGTTGTAACCATCTATGTTGGACATATCTGTCTCGCGCACGGTGTAAGTGCCCGCGTCGAGCGATATAGTCTTGCTGAGTTCGTCCTTGGTCAGGGTTATGGTCTGATTGCCGACTTTTACGGTAACCTCGTAATCATTTGGCAGCTCAACGCCGTTCTCAAGCCCTTCAACCTTCTTTATCACGGTCAGCTTGGCCTTTGGGGGAACGCGCTCGTATTTGTTGATGATGGTGATAGCGGCTTCGCTGTTGTCCGATACAGACATGCGGAATATTTTGTTTATGCCGTTTCCATCGTAGGGACGGTGTTCCTGCGTATCCATGCCCGTGAGCTGATAACCGCTTATATCGGTGAAACCAGCTTCCTTTATGTAGTAACGGCCTTCTTCTTCAAGCTCAAGCGTATGGGAGAAGCTGTTTTCCTTGTTCAGCTTTATGTTTTCATTCACCGACTTATCCGCGTTATACACATTCACGGTAACTTCGTAATTATCGGGAACGGTAACGCCTTCAACGATTTTCTTTATGGTAAGCTTACCGGGATTGATTACCGTGCCATGCTTGACATATTTATTTGTGATAATAATAGTCCTGCCGTCGTCGTCCTCATCAAATGTTATCTTAAAGCCATTGGCTATATTCCGCTCCCAAATCGTCGCCTTTACGAAATCGTAATTTGGAATATCGGACTTATAGGTTTCGCTTATAGTATATTCCTTGCCAACCTCAACCTCGAACTCTACCTCCATAAGGTTCGCTATGCTCATGGTCTTTTCTTCGTCGCCGACCTTCACCTTTATAGTGTAATTCTCCGGAAGCTCTCTTATGCCGTCGCCATCTATGGCCTTACATATTTTAATCTTTATCTTCCCCGGTTCGGGAGTGGGGGTAGGCGTGGTGTCGATTTCCCACTGGGCTACAAGCTTTGCGTGGGTGTATACATTCAGGCTCTGTCTTTCGCCTATGTTGCTGCTCGCGCCCACCTGCTCGGAGAAGGTCAGCTCGTTGCCGCTCCTTGTGCATTTTGCATAATAGGTCACTTCCCAGCCGAGGAACTTTACTTTCCAGTTGGCAACAACCGCCTTCACTTCGGTAGTCACGCTGTTGGTGGTATGCTTCCAGTTCTGTATATCCGATACCGCGGAATAGTTGTATGCGAACTTGGTATTGGCAACAAAGTTGCCCTCGCCACTGCCGTATGCGTTGCCGCTGCCCTCGGTTGTCCACCATTTGCTGTCTTTAAGCGCTTGGGCAAGCTTGGCGTTATCCCCGCACAGGGTCAGCACATTGCCGTAGTCATATTCAACATAAACGGGCTTCGGTATGGGCGCAACCTGAATAAGTATATAGTAACCGTGGTTGCTGCCATTGCTACTGTGGCAGAAATTCTTGCTGTTAAGCGGAATGGACAGCTTGAACGTGCCGTCATTCTGCTTTACGGACTGAGCAAGGCTGAAGGGAACGTCATAGGCATTGCCCGCGCTCCATGTTTGGCAGCTGTACGGGCTCTGGCCGTGCGGGTCTATGCAGGCCACAACTATTCTGGATACATAGTAGCCCTTCTCCGCAGTTATGGCAAGCTCCACGCTCTGCTCATTCTTGCTGCTTGCGGAAAAATAATAGCTGCTCAGCACAGTACCGTTGGCTGCGCCTGTTGTGTTGGAATCCTGCTGCGTAACGGCAGTGCTGTTCAGCGTAACCGCGGTCACACCCGTGCCGTTATTGCCGGGTTTTGTAGTCCCGCTACCCGTAAACGTATCCCAAACGACCTTTATGTTGCCATTCCATCTTTCTTGATTTAGGTAGCTGCCCTGCTGACCGCCGGGATTACCGCCGCCACCGGGTCCACCGCCGCCGCCGGGGCCGCCGCCGCCACCGGGTCCGCCCTTATCCGCGAGCGCGATGCCCGGAATAAGCGCAAGCGCCATTATCAGCGCCAGTGCAAACGCCAAATACTTTTTCATTTTTTCTTCCTGTTTTTCTATGTTTTTTCACCACTCACACGCATCCGTGTTTTTTCTGTACCGGCATACACGGATACTCGTGTGTATATTATAGCATGCCGTCTCTTGTCCGCTCAACCTAATCTTTTATTATTCAATCATTATATATTTTTAGTTTGATTAATTAAGCAAGCGCATGGCATAGCACCATGCGCCCGTGTGTCTCGCTTTTTTCAGCCTTCCATCTGCTTCCCCAGGAAGTTCGCCGCCGTTTCCGTGGCCTTTTGCTCCGCGCGGCCTATGCCTGCGTTCTCGTCGCGGCTGAGCAGCATCACCGCGCCTATCGGATCCCCGGCGCAGATTATCGTGGCTATCGCCGCCGCGGCAAAGGGCTGCGCCCCGTCCGCAGTAATGTGCGGCGCCGTACCGCCGTCCGCCCCAACGCACAGCCTGCCGCGCCTGTCCATCAGCTCCTCAAGGTCGCTGTGTATGGGCTTATCTATCAGCTCCCTGCGGCATGGCCCGCTCGCGGCTATCACCGTGTCCTTGTCGCACACGGCCGCCGTCATCCCAAGCGCCAGCTGCAGCGATTCCGCGTATTCCTTCGCAAAATCTCCCAGCTCCCCTATCGGCGAATACTTTTTCAGTATCACCTCTCCCTCGCGGTCGGTAAATATCTCCAGCGGGTCGCCTTCGCGTATTCTCAGCGTTCTTCGTATTTCCTTGGGTATGACTACGCGGCCCAGCTCGTCAATCCTCCGCACAATTCCGGTTGCCTTCATGGTTCTCTATTCCTCCTGAATAATTCATTTCCATGCTTGCCATATCATGTTTTGTATCGGTAGTATGCGGAAGGATAAGGGGGATTATGCATTGGTGCAAAAACGGTTTTTGTTGTTAAACAGCGCCAAACCGTGCTAAAATCAAGGTGTCAATTTCTTCCAATGGAGGCTTGTATCTTGATAGCGCATATCCGCAAAACCGACGGAGCGAAGCAGCCGCTCAAAATACACTGTTTGCAGGTTGGTTTATTAAGCAAACACATGGCGCAGCGGCTCGGGTTATCCGCAATAGCGCAGCTTATAGGTTTACTGCACGACATGGGAAAGGCCACCGCCGCATTCGCGGCATATCTTATATCCGCAGCCACAGATCCTCTTTCCGCCGCTTCGCCGCACCATCATGCGCCGACCGGCGCAATATTTGCTTATCGACGCTGGTTTTGCGCAGCCGGTGCCGATTATTTTCAGCTGCTCACGGCGCAGATAATTGCCCTTTGCATCCGCGGCCACCATACGGGACTTATGGACTGTCTTGACGGCATTGGGCAATCGGCGTTCACTCCCGCCATGCAAAGCGAAGCAAATGAGCATTACGACGAGGCCGTGGCCTATTATTTGGAAAACATAATGCCCGCCGATGAATTGGATGAGCTTTTTGCCAAAGCATGCGTAGAGATACGCACTTTTCTTACAGAGCACTTAAAAGGCAAATGTGATACCGACGAGCGTAAATTCCATTATGGCATGCTTACGCGGCTTTTGCTCAGTATCCTTATCGATGCAGACAGGTATGATTCCACCTGTTTTGAATACGGCATTCCGTCCGTGTATATTGAGCAGCAGCCTGATTGGGCTGCTTTGCTGCTCCGCATTGATGATTTTCGCAGGCGCGAACTCGATACTTCCGGCGATATTGGCCGCACCGCCTTACCGAGCGCTGGAACAGCGATATAATACTCACCAGCCTTGTGCAGTTTCTAAACGCCTGCTTCGGCGCAAGCAATACGGACGCGCGCAGGCTGCACAGCCTTACCGATTCCGTGCTGATATTTGACGAAATACAGTCACTTCCAGCGCATTGCAAAACGCTGTTTGAGCGCACCATAACGTTCCTCTCAGTATGCTGCGAAGCTACCGTTGTTCTATGCACGGCAACGCAACCGCAGCTTGGAATACGATACTGGCACGGTGTATATATGGCATCTATGCGATGAAAAGCTCGACAAATTGCCTGAAATACAGTACGGCGGCAATACCGCACGAACCATAATCGCAAGCGTTCCAGCCGATGAACTTGATATGCCCGCCTCCATTGCAGACTATTTCGAACGGCAGCAGGACTATACAGCCGAGCACTCGGGTTTTCCCTTGCCCAAGCTTAATGGCGAATCCATAGTAAATCTTCTTTCTTACAACGATAAAAGGGTGCGTGAATCAGCCAATTTCGACTGTGGCATCAGCATGCCGCTGTCACAGAGCTTCCGCACGGCATATAGCAGTTTTGAAGTTATACCCGATAAAACTCACTCCGTAATCGTCCCGTTTGGGAAAGGCGCCGAGCTTATAGCCCGCCTTTCAGGCAATATCAGCCTTAAAGAAAAGCTGTACCTTCTAATGGAAGCGCAGCAGTACAGCGTTTCCGTTTATGGCAATTCCTATCAAGAGCTGCGCAGCAATGATGCCATATATACCATAGGCGATACGGGTATCTGCGTGCTAAAGCCACGGTATTATGATATGCAATGCGGCATAGTATCGTTTTAGCCAATACCATTTTTATATTTTAAGAAAAAAAGTTCTTGCAATAGTAATTATTACATGAGCTTTGCATATCCGGATGAAACGGGCGAAAACGAACTTGGCGTGCGGCTTTGGCATGCCCAAATGACAGACGGCGAAATAATCTTCCCCTCACCCGAAGAGTGCGGAAAGTCGATGTATAGGCCAATACGCCCGATGCATCCAAAGAAGTTCGGCCAAAAATACAACAATTTCTCCGCGGAGGATGAAAACGCATGAGCTGGATACAAAAGCTGTGTGAAGTTTACGATGCCATTATAGGCACGCCCGACTGCGACATGCTGAGCGTAGGCTTTATAAACAAAAATATAGAGCTGAACATAATCCTGTCCGCCAAAGGCGAATTTGTAACGGCTGAACGGGTGCCGGAAAATGATAGGCACTGCGCCGTGCCGAGCACCATCGCCGCAGAAGCGCGCACGGGAAGCTCAATAAAGCCATATCCGCTCGCAGAACAGCTTAAATATCTTATAGTCGATGGCGAAGCCGATGACGCTAAGTTCTGCGCATATATGCAGCAGCTTGGCGATTGGTGCAGCTTTCCCGGCGCGCCTGACTGCATCAAGGTTCTGTATAGTTATCTTGAAAAGCAAACCCTGTTCAGCGATTTAATGAACGTTCCCGGGCTGAAGCTACGCTCCCCCTATAAAGACGTGGTATGCTTCAGTATACAGGATATGCATGGAGAAAATCGGCTGTGGATGCGCGGCGATGTGCGCGAAAGCTGGGGCCGATATTGGGCTACCCTGCTCGACGAAACGCCGGAACTATGCTACGCAACCGGTCAAGTGCTGCCGGGGCTGCAAAGCCACCCTAAGCTGGACGGCAACCCTAAGCTCATATCCGCGCGTGATGTTGATTTCCCGTTCCAGTATAAGGGCCGCTTTATCGAGGACCGCAGCGCGGCAGCGCTCAGCGGTTTAGCCTCCGTAAAGGCGCACAATGCGCTGCTATGGCTAATTGATCATCAGGGCTTTAATCGATGCGGCATGCATATTGTCGCCTGGAACACCGCCATTCCCGTACTCAATATCTGCAATGACCCTTTTGGCTATGAATCGGAGAATAAAGCCAAGCCCGATACGTTTGAAGCCTATGCCATTACCCTGCGCGATGCTGCAAACGGCTACACGGAAACGCTGAAAACATATACGGCTGCGACTAATTTGACAAAAGAAGCTCACCGCCGCATGAATGAAATCGTGATAATCGGCCTTCAAGCCGCCACGCAGGGGCGCATGTCCATAACATATTATCAAGAAATGCCCGGCAATATGTATGTTTCGCGGCTCAATGCATGGGCGGATGATTGCCTGTGGGAAATGCCCGGAGCAAATAAAAAGGTTCGCACGCCCACATGGATTGAGATATGCTCCGCTGTAATGGGGCGCGATGCCGTCAATATCGCCCGCAGCGACCGTTCCGGCGATAAGAACGCAACCAAGCTTATGCGTGGAATGCAGCTTCGGCTGCTGGGCTGCGTGGTGGATGGCGCTCCCCTGCCGCTTGACATGGTGGAGCAGGCTTTTGCCCGCGCCGTCAGGCCCCTCAGCTTTACGGACAGCAAAGGCGCATGGAACGGCTTTGCCTGGGCCGAGTGCGTCGCAGTAGCGTGCGCATTGATACGCAAAGAAAGCATACAGTCTGGCCGCGGTGCAGTTTCACCGGAGCTGGACAAAACACGCACAGACAGGGATTATCTTTTCGGCAGACTGCTTGCCGTATCCCATAAAATAGAGTTTGACGCCGCCGAAAGCGGGAAGTTCCCCACCAATGCGCTCAGGCTGATGCAAAGCTTTGTTCAGTCCCCGCGCGAAACATGGCTACATCTTTATTGCAAGCTGCTCCCCTATCTTAAGCAACTTGGGCAAAGCGGACGCGGCAACCGTGCCGCATGGTATTTAACTCTGCTGGGCGAAATAGAGCGCAGCTTTGCGCCCGAGGAACGAGCAGACAGCCGCCCGCTTTCATATATGTTTCTTGCGGGATTCAGCGCGCAGCTAAGCGAGCTTTATGCAAAAGCCGAACAGCGCAAGCCCTCGCCGCCGTTTGAGCCGTATTCCCCGCCTTCCGGCCGCGATGAACTGTTCGGGTGCCTACTCGCCGTGGCCGACATATGCGAATGGGACGCCATGGCGGAAGAACACAACGGCATCCGAACAAGCCAGCGGGACGGCCGCACGAACGCGATGCTGCTTACGAATGCATATGTTATAAAGCCCTCGTTCACATGGGTGCATATCCACGATAAGCTTATACCGCATCTTGAAAAGAGCGGCGTAAGCACGGCGGCATATATTCAACGTATAATCAGCCGCATAGAATCCTCATTCGCCGCAGAAGAAAGGCTGAAGGATGCGCGGCTGGGTAGCGGCTTTTTGAACGGATATCTAAGCATGCGTCATGCCATGACAGCAAAAGGGGGGTTAAAGCAGGACGCATGGGCGGCGCAGCCTGCATCGTCTTTGGCAATAAACAGCCGCGACGCTGCATTTGGCGCTTTGCTTGCGCTTGACAACATTGTGGAGCGCATTGTTCTTGATGCCGAAAAACAAGAAAACGACAACCGCCCCAGCAATGCAATGCGTCTTATGCCGCACGTTGCCCGCCGTCCCGATGCGGAAATTCCGCAGCTTATGGCCCGTATGGAGCCATATATGAAAAAGCTGCGCCAGCCGTTCGTATTCATGCAGGAGCGTGAGCGTCTGCTCGGCATAGCGACCGAATTGTGGCCGAACAAGGACGCACCTCTCGGGCCTGGCTATCTGCACACATTTTATACATATACACTGCCAAGTAAATACGGAAAGGAAGACTAAACAATGGCTACGTTAAACAACAAAATCGATTTTGCACTTGTATTCACCGTCAGGAACGCCAATCCCAACGGCGATCCTCTGGGCGGCAACCGCCCGCGCACCACATATGACGGCCACGGCGAGGTTTCGGACGTTTGCCTGAAGCGCAAGATCCGCAACCGCTGGATGGATGAAGGTTACCCAGTATTCGTACAGTCGGACGACCGCCGCGTGGACGCTTTCCGTTCCCTGCGCGACCGTGCGGACGGCTGCCCTGCGCTCAAGGCATGTCTGGACGCAATGGGCGAGCAGAAAAAAGCCAAGGGTAAAAAGAACGGCGAGGCTCTCCTGAGCAAGGACGACTATGCGCGTATAGCCTGCGAGCAATGGCTGGATGTGCGCGCATTCGGTCAGGTATTCGCATTCAAAGCGGATAAAAAGAGCGATAAAAAAGCCGATACCGATGATGCTGCTTCCGTCAGCGATAACGTCAGCGAAAGCGACGCCGTTTCCGTTGGCATCCGCGGCCCCGTGAGCATACAAAGCGCCTTCAGCCGCGATATCGTGCCCATAACCAATCTGCAAATAACCAAGTCCGTCAATCTTAAAACGGACAGCGTAGATCCGGACAAAAGGGGTTCCGATACAATAGGTTCAAAATACCGCGTCGATTTTGGCGTATATGTTACCTATGGCTCCATAAATGTGCAGGCTGCGCAAAAAACAGGTTTCAGCGACGATGACGCCCTTGCGCTGAAAGAGGCGCTGCGCACCCTTTTTCGCAACGATGCCACCGCCGCCCGCCCGGACGGCAGTATGGAAGTGGTCAAGCTCATATGGTGGGAACATAACTGCGCCTGCGGGCAGTATTCCGCCGCCAAGGTGCATCGCTCCCTTGACGTTTCCACTACTCCTGAAATAAGCGTTAGCGTGGATAAATCCACAATACCCGGACTGAAATACTCCATAATCGACGGCGAATAACCAAAGTACAAAGCCCCCTGTCCTGCTATGGATCGGGGGCTTTACTTTACCGTTTCTCTTCCCTCACTCAAACTTCGGCGTATACATGCTCTTGCCGTGCAGCTTGAACAGCTTGCCGTTGGCGATAACGGTGTCTATCGCAAGCGTGTCGCTCAGCAGCAGTATGTCCGCGCAGGAGCCTGCGGCAAGAAGTCCCTTGTACGGATAGAGTTTGAGCGCCTTTGCGGGGTTCTCGGTAAGCACCCGTATGGCGTCTGAATACTTGTAGCCGAATTCGTTCACCATGGCGCATATCACGTCGTGATCGGCGCTCACGCGGCCTGCGGTGATGCCTATTAGCTCCTTATTTTCGTTCCACATGGGCAGGCTGCCGTTCCCGTCGGAGCTGAGCGTTACCCTGTCCTTGGGCGCGCGGGAGAAGGCTGTGTTCAGTATGCCCGCAACGTATGAAGGATTGGTGCCGGCAGTAAAGTCTATGTAGCCGCCAAGGCTTGCAAATTCAACCGCCTGATCCATGTGGCGGCTCAGGTGAGTGGGCCTGAACACGCTCACGGGCAGGTCGCTGGTTTTCACTATGTCTATTATCTTGCGCAGCTCTTCTTCGCCGGAGCCGGTGTGCAGATGCACTATGCCCGCCTTGCCGGAAAGCATGCCGCCCATGCGCGCCGCGTGGCCAAGGCGCGTAAGCTCGTCCTTCGTTATGCCGGAGCCGCGGTGGTCGGATATTGCCACCTTCACGCCTATTATCTCCTGAATAAACGTTATGTCGTCGATAACGGAGCCGGTAAGGGTGTGCGTCGGGTACCAATATGAGCCGGTAAGACAGTACGCCGTCCAGCCTTCCTCGTTAAACGCCTTCGTCTTGGCAACAAGGTTGGCAACGCTGCGCGTTGTGCCGTCCGTACCGAGCAGGCCCACAACGGTAGTCACGCCCGCGTCCACAAGCTGGGACAGCTTCAGCGGCGGCACCTGGTTGGAAAAGCCGCCTTCACCGCCGCCGCCCGTTATATGCACATGCTGGTCAATATAGCCCGGCGCGGCAACAAGGCCCCCGCCGTCTATCGTCTGCTCTATCAGCCTTTCAGGCACGTCTATGTTCGGGGCGATCTCTATTATGTCCCTGCCGCATATCAATATGTCCTGCACGTCCGCCGACTTGTCATACGGCCGAACGTTTTTCAATAAAATCATGTCGTTGTTTCCTTTCTGCATATATGCCGTTTTGTTCCGCTGCTATTTAATCACACAAATGGCAATATGCGCAATGGTTTTTATCAATAAATCGACTCCCCCGAATAAAACTCCCGCATATCGTCCAGCCTTATGCAGGCCAGGCGGCCTATGAATTCGGCGTTTTCATCCTGCACGTCAGGATAGGCGGAGCCGCAGTCTATGTCCATGCGATCAGGGCCGTGCCATATGCGCATGGGCGAACCATCCTGATAATGATGGCTGGTGGTATGACCGAATATCATTGTGTATTCGCCGCTAAGCGGCGCCTCTCCGGACTGCCTGTCCCATACGGAAAAGTATTTTTCGCCAAGCTGCGGCCGCTTTGCAAGGTAAAAAAGCTCCTTCGGCATGGCGTGGACAAGCTTGTATCGCCTGCCGTTTACGGTTATGTCCAGCTCCGTCGGCAGCGCGTCTATCCAATCAAAAAGGGATTCCCGCTCCGCTTCGCTCAGCTTTTTTATGTCCCTGTGCGTAACGTCCCCCAGTATATAAAGCGTATCCTCATCCGTCAGCTTAATCTGTTCCATTACTGCGTCGAACCGGCGCCTGCTGCCGTGTATATCGCTCATAACGTATATCATGCCCGTAAATTCCTCCGTTGCCATGCCTGTAATTTTAGCAAAGCGCGGCATCGTTTGCAAGCTGTCGCAGGAGGGCTGTTTTATGGTATAATCATATCTGCCTTTTGGCAAAACGAGAATAATGCGAGGTTTAATTATAATGAACGATAAAGAAGCGCGTGAGATACGCCGCCGGTTCAAGCCGGATAAAACATGGATAAACGCCGTGCACGGCTGCTACGTTAATGAATCAAAGAAGGTAATAAGCACCTTCCGCGAAAGCGTGCAGACAATGGTGCAGGATGAATCGGAACGGTTCCTTGCCCTGCTGAAAAAGCCAATTACCGGCACTATAGGCCGCAGCCTTATCAACCTTGAATTCAGCGCGCGGCAGGTCATGGAAAGCGAGGAGCATAAGCTGCTCATGGCCATGCGCGCATGCGGCCTTGAAAACGAGGAACTGCTCACCGCGTTCTACAACCGCGTGGCGCAGACGCTGAACATAGACGGCGGCTATATAATACTGCTCGTGCACGACACTTACTCCGTCCCTTACCGAAGCAGCGACGGCCATGCGCAGCACGATGCATCGGACGAGGAATTCAGCTACTTCATTTGCAGCATATGCCCCGTTAAGCAGACCCAGCCCGTATTGAGCTATCAGCTTGCGGAAAACTGCTTCAACGCGCTCAACAACGGCTTTGCCGTGTCCGCGCCGCAGCTAGGCTTCATGTTCCCCGCGTTCGATAACCGCGCCGCCAACATATACGCAACGCTTTATTACACCAAGAGCACAGCCGATAACCATCCGGAGTTCACCACGGCCGTTTTCGGCATAGAGCCGCCCATGCCCGCCGCATCGCAAAAGGAGGTTTTCAGCGAAATACTTTCGGAAGCGTTGGAAGAAGAATGCCGCATAGAAACCGTGCAGTCCGTGCAGGAGCATATAGGCCAAATAATGGAAATGCATAAGGAAAACCATGTTGAGGAGCCGCTCGCCCTATCCAAAAACGAGCTTGGCGCGGTACTTGGTCAATGCGGCGTATCGGCGGAGCGCGTGCAGGCGTTCTCCGATGCGTTCGATGCGCACTTCGGCACGGACGCGGCCCTTCCGCCCGTGAACATGATAGACAAAAAGCAATTCGTCATAACCACGCCGGAGGTCACCGTGAAGGTTGACCCGGAGCGCAGCGACATGATAGAGCTGCGCAAAATAGACGGCCTGAAATACATTCTCATCCCCGCGGACGACGTCGTGGAGGTAAACGGCGTAAAGGTGCAGTTTGGGGAGAAATAAATAAACCACCACACCCGCCCGATGCAATGCCGGGCGGGATTCATATTCTCTTCTGCTATTCTCCGCTTTTCTGTATATTAGATGTGATATCTATAAGCTTAGAAAAAACATCCTCCGGCAGTTCATCCTTGTTGGCATAGATCCTTGATGTATATGTTGTTTCAAGCTGAAAATAGTCATCAAACGTCTGCACACAGTAATAAACGCCTTTATCATTCGGGAAGCTGCACACAATTATTCTTTTTTCATAGTTTTCGTCCGTATAAACGCTCTCAGCATTGCCGCATGACAAAGGTTCGGTGGCTATTACCGCCCCATGCAAACAATATATGATATTATTAATAAGCGTCATCCTTTTCGCCCGCCGAATCAGCGCACAGTTATATATAATAGCCGTCAATACGCCACCAATTCCCATCGGTATGAACATATCCCAATCCGCATTCGTAAATTCGCTTAGTTCCCTGCCGCCCGTCAAAAGCGATACAATAAAGGCGTACCCGATAAACACGGCACCGCCGCCAAGCGCCATCCATATCATTCTTTTGTTGAACGAAGTCTCATTTTCATTAAGCTGCGCCGCCAAAACGTCCGGTGTTTCTGTCTCAAGCGTAAAAATCTGCCTGCGAATCGCTGAACTCAATTCATATGAATTACTTATTTCCGTTATTGTATGGTGTTTGCCGTCCTTCATCCCGATGATCAGTTCATTGTTTCTCGGCAGGGCATATTCTATTTCATCCATGCTGCAATCTATTCTGCCAAACAAACCGTATCTGGCCTTAATTTTATTTTCTCTTATGTGAAAATAAGCCCCTGCATTCATCCCTATGGATAATGCCGCACCTATAACTCCCAAAGCAATAATTACCAACAACGGGATAAGTTCAGATGATTCAATTTTATCCTTTTCGAGCAGAAACATACAGGTGAGCGCTGCACAAGATATTACTAATATCCATGATGTCAGCTTGTTTTTTCTGCTGCGAACAAAATTTCCGTCCATAAGCACACCGCTTTTTGTTTTATTATAGCATATGCTGCGCAATACCGCCATTCATAGGCGCAATATTTGCAAATGTTACCCAGCGTTGCTTGCCGCAACGGGCGGGCTTGGCCTACAATAGGGCTGACGAACGGAAGGAGGATGTTCATTCACTATGCTGAACGAAAACATTAAGACGATAAGAAAATCAAAGGGACTTTCGCAGCAGGAGCTTGCCGTAAAGCTGAACGTTGTGTGGCAGACCGTCTCAAAGTGGGAGCAAGGCTTATCGGTGCCCGATAAAGCAAACCTCCGCACAGCCCAAACCATGCGGAGGTTTTATATTATAATATTTGCTCTATTATTCGCTGTGTGCTTTTGGGCAGCAGCGCAAACGCCCGCTCTTTATCGCCGGATGCAAGCAAGCTGCGCACCCTTGACGCGCTCACCGCGCAGCCGTTTATCGTGAGCCTCTCCGTTTCGCGGCATTCTATGCCGTGCTTTGGTAGCGTATCCATCAGCACGCGGTTGTATTCGTTCGTCACGGCGCTGAAAGGCTCGCTGCCTATAAAGCGGCGGCTTACGGAAAGCGCGGCGGCGATTTTTATGAATACATTCGCGTCAAGCGCCGCCTGCACCGCCGTTGCGTCCTCCGTCCGTTTAAGGAAGTAGGACGGAAATACCGCGCGCGACACCATGTAAAGCCCCGTTGAATGCACCATTGCCCCGCGTATATCCTTCACGCCTTCGCGCACCATTTTCAGCCTGTCCTCAAACGAAAATTCGGACGCATCCTCCCGCACCACGAATATATGCACGCTGTCGCAGCTCTCCGCCGCCCTTTGGGCAAGGTATCTGTGCCCGAGCGTAAACGGGTTGGCGTTCATAACTATCGCGCCCTGCACGCCGCTGCCGCGCTCAAGCGAGGCTATGTAGCCGCCGAACCCGCCGCGCCTGTTTTCCATCAGCACCGCCGCATCGCCCGCGCGCGCGACCTCATAAAAGCCTATGCCCGCGAATATGGGCGCGTTTTTCGCCTTTGTGCATATAAAAACATGGCTTATGCCGCGCATGAACTGATATTCAAGCATGGCGGACACCAGCGTGGAAAGCATATCCTCCCCGCGGCAGCTTTCATCCACCGCAATGCACCTTAGGTTGCATCCGCGGCAGTTGCCGCAGGCAACGAGCTTCCCTTCGCCGTTCACAATGCCGAACACCGCATCCGCCTGTTCCTCCCGCAGTATGCCGCTGCGCTCAAGCAGCGCGTCCCGCTCCGCCATAAGGCGCGCGGAGGAATCTATCCGCACCGCGTCCATTTTATTCAAACCTGTATGGCTTTATCTGCCGCACAACGTCCAGTATACTGCCGTCCCGCGCCTCAAGCACGGCAACCACCTTATCCTCCCATTCGAGCGGCTCCGGCGTGCCGACTATTGAATACGCAAGCTCCTTCAGCTTTTCTATCGTTGTGTGCTCTATGCCCGCCGCGTCGAGCCACGCGGCAATGTCCGGCCTATTTGGGTTTACGACAATGCCGTGGTCCGTCACAACAACGTCCACGCACTCGCCCGGCGTTGTTACGGTAACAACGTGCTCGCATATCGTGGCCATGCGCCCGCGCATAAGCGGCGTAACTATTATGCAGCATTTTGCGCCCGCCGCCGCGTCCGGATGCCCGCCCGGCGCTCCGCGCAGCACACCGTCCGATCCCGTAAGCACGTTCACGTTAAAGTCCGTGTCCACCTCAAGCGCGGCCAGTATAACAAAGTCAAGCTGGTTCACAAACGCGCCCTTATTGGCAGGGTTAGCGTACTGCGATGCGGATATTTCAAAATGCCGCGCGTTTTCCCCGGCCGATTTCACGGCGACCTGGTCAAAATCCTGCGTATCTATTATTGCGTTAACAAGGCCGCTTTCAAGCAGCGTTACCGTGGGCGCGGATATTCCGCCCAGCGCCCAGCGCATGGTTATGTTCTTTGCTTTCATCTTAGGCTCAAGGTAGCGGTTTACCGCAAGCGACGGCCCGCCCGCGCCCGTTTGGAACGTGAATCCGTCCTCAAAGTACGGCGTTGCGGCCATAACGTCCGCGCAGCGCGCAGCCATTGTCAGCTCCCGCACGTCGTTCGTCATGCGCGCGGCCTTGGCGGCTATCTTCGCCGGGTCGCCTATCGCGTCCACGCAAACAACATAGTCCACGTCTATCCCCTGTATGCTCGCGGGCAAATTGGGGCTAGGCACGAGCGTATCGGTTATTATAACAACATGGTCGGCGTATTTTGCATCCGCCATTGCATAGGACAGCACGCCGCAGTCGCTCTTGCCTCCAACGGCGCGGGCGTTGCCGAATTCGTCCGCGGTCGGCGCGCCTATGAAGGCAACGTCTATATGCACGTCGCCTTCCTCTATTGCCCTTACCCTGCCGCCGTGGGAGCGTATTACGGCAGGCGTTTTCAGCTTGCCGGCCGATACGACCTCGCCAAGTCTGCCGCGTATGCCGCTGGTCTGTATGCCGGTAACTATGCCTTCCTCTATCATGTCGGCTATGGCGTCGTGCGCTGTGCCAAGGCTTGATGCCGCAATGGTAACGTCCTTTATGCCCATCGCCTTTATTTCCTTCATCACCATGGATGCAACGTAGTCGCCATCCCTGAAATGATGATGAAAGGATACCGTCATGCCATCCTTCATGCCGCATTTTTCTATCGCCTCGCGTATGCTGCCGACAAGCTTGCTGCCCTGTGGCTTTTCGCATATGCGCACGTTTACGCCGCATTTGGTATAGGTTTCGCCGTCGCGATATCCCGCGCCCATATATACGCCGTGCCTGCCTATAAGTTCATCGGGAATGTCCCTGCCAACTTTGTTTATCATGCTTACAGTTCCCCCTTATACATTCCGCATGCCTTGGCCAGCGCTATTGTACGCTCCGCCCCGGGCAGGAATGCAATGTCTATCATCTTTCCGTCAACCGTAAATACGCCAACGCCCTTTGCAGCGTTTTCCCTTACCGCGCGCACTATCTTTTCCGCAGCCGTTATCTCCTTTTCACTCGGGGCGTATATTTCATGCACGGCGGCTATCTGCCGCGGATTGACGAGCGATTTGCCGTCGAAACCCATCTGTTTGTCCAGCAGCACCTCCGCGCGGAAGCCCTCTTCATCGTTAAGGTCGGTAAATACCGTATCGAAGCACTGCACGCCCGCCGCGCGCGCCGCCAGCACAACAAGCCCGCGCGCCGTGTTCAGCTCAACGCCCCCGCGCACGGGAGAAACCTGCATAGTGCGCCTTAGATCTCCGCCCGATATGGCTATGCCGAACATGCGCTCAGACGCCGCGGCTATCTCCTGCGCGTTAAGTATACCCTTTGGACTTTCCAGCGCCGCCATCAGCAGCGTTCTGCCCTTTTCCTTATGGAATTCCTCCTCCGCCGCTTCAACGGCCTTTTCAACGGCGATAACGTCCCCTGCGCTTTCGCATTTGGCTATGCGCACGCCGTCCGCCCCCGCCGCAACGCATACGCGCACGTCCTCGCGCCAATGCGGCGTATCCAGCCCGTTTATGCGCACTATCACTTCCGTATCGCCGTAATCAACGGTTTTCAGCGCATGGTAAAGCGAAAACCGCGCCGCGTCCTTCTGGTTTTCCGCAACCGCGTCCTCAAGGTCGAGCATCAAGCTGTCCGCCCCGTAAATGAGCGGGTCTTTTATAAGCCCCGGCTTCTGCGCGCTGAGGAATATCATTGTGCGCCTTAATCTGAATCTTTCCGGATTCTTTCTCGGTATCATGCTCACATTTCCTCCCATGGTATGCCCGCTTCAATGCCCGCGCTCCTGTATGCCGCGCATTCCACGCGCGCACGCAGCGTGCATTCAAGCGCGCCGCGGTCGTTCACGTCCACCTCCGCGTTCTCTATGCCAAGTTTGTTCAGCGTATCCAGCACGCTTTGCTTTATCGCCCGGCCGTATTGATTCTGCACGGTGCTTTGAATGTGCAGCACTATGCCGTCTTTGCCCGGCGCAATGCTTATCTGCGCATCGCTTGATTCAAGCGTGCCCGCCATTGCCCTATTTATCAGTTGCATATGCTTTCCCTCCGCATACATATCTTTGACAATAGTATACCAGCAGTTGACTTTAACCAAAATCTAAACTATACTAACAAATATATAAGTTTAATATTATAGGAGTGCAGCTTATGAACATAAATCAGGCCAAATACATACTTACCATATTGAGCGAAGGCAGCTTTTCCGCCGCGGCAAACAAGCTTTTTCTTTCCCAGTCCGCATTGAGCCAAACCGTGCACGCCGTGGAGCAGAGCATAGGCGGCAAGGTGTTTGAAAAGCGGAACAATAAGCTTACGCTCACCTATTCGGGCGAGCTTTATATTGAGGCGGCGAAGCGGATAATCCAAATTGAGGACGAGCTTTCGCGCGAACTGCACAGCGTTAAAAACGAATGCGGCGGGGTTCTTCGCTTTGGCATACCCGCGCAGCAGAGCATGTCTATGCTGCCGCGCATACTGAGCCGTTTCTGCCCGATGTATCCAAAGGTGGATATCGCACTTACGGAGCAGGGCTCCAATATGCTCACCGCCATGGCAGCGCGGCAGGAGATAGACATTGCCGTCGCCCGCACGGAGCAGAACAATGCGCAGCTTGAATACCGCGTATTACAGAACGAAAAAATGTGCATAATAGCGGGCCGCGGCACAAATATATATTCAAAATACAAAAACGGGCAAAGCATAAGCGCGGCGGACGCGGCCAACGACCGCTTTGTTTACCTTAAATCCGGCCATAATGCCCGCACCGTGCAGGATACGCTATGTATCCGCCTTGGCGTTGAATTCCCACGCTTTATAGAAACCGATTCGTTTGAAACCGCCCGGCGCGTTGCGGCGGACTGCGCCTGCGCCACGATCGCGCCGTACTCAATGGCCGTAACCGATGCGGATGCGCTGCACGGGGCGAAGGTGTTCCCGCTTACCGATGAAATAAACGTGCTGAACACCTGCCTTGTATACAGCAAAAACCTGCACCTGAAAAAGTACATGCTGGACTTTATAGAGCAAATAGAGGCGCTGTATGCCGAAAGCGGGCTTGAATAATGAACGCGGCGCTGTTTGAAGGGGCAAAAGTACAGCTTGGCACAATGCTTGCCGCGCGGGAAGCGCGCATGGCGGCGCAGCACGGCCTTATAAAAAAGCATAATTTGCCAGTGGTTTCATTCACGCTTAATATTCCCGGCCCCGTGAAGCGGTTTGCGCTTGCGGATATGCTGTTCGACAGTGGCGTTGACATGATAAACCGCGCGCTGCTCTCCCGCGGAATTGCGATAGCGGATGGCATCACCCGCCGCTGCGAAACCGGCTGCGAATACATTGCCGCAATAGACGGCGATGCATACCGCGCCAAGGCCGCATTAACCGCGCTTGAGGAAAGCTTCCCCGCGGCAAGGCTGTTCGACATGGACGTTATAACAAATGAGTTTGAGCACGTCTCCCGCGCGGACATAGGTATGCAGCCGCGCCGGTGCTTTTTATGCAGCGCACCCGCGGCGGAATGCGCGCGCAGCCGCCGCCATTCGCTTGATGAATTGACAGATCATGTGCATACGCTCCTTTGGCAATGGTACGCAGATGCTCAGGCGGAGCGCATAGGCCGCACGGCGCAGCGGGCAATGCTTTATGAGCTTGCCGCCACGCCAAAGCCAGGCCTTGTAGACCGGCGGAACAACGGCGCGCATACGGACATGGATTTCTATACGTTTATTGACAGCGCATGCATCACCGCGCCGTATTTTGCCCAATGCGCACGCGAAGGGTTAAACGGCCCTGCCGACGGCGCAGCGCTGTTTGCGCGGCTTAAAATGCACGGGCTGAAGGCCGAAGGCGACATGCTTGCCGCAACGGGCGGCGTTAACACGCATAAGGGCGAAATATTTTCGCTTGGGCTTATTTCCGCCGCATGGGCGCGGCTGATACGCGATGGCGCGCCCGTGAGCGCGGGCAGTATATGCAAAACCGCAGCCCAAATATTCGCCTGCGCCACTCCCGATGCGTGCGGCCTTAGCGGGGCGCGGCTGTCAGCACACGGCGGCTTTGCGTTGGCGCTTAATACCGCGCTGCCTATACTGCGGCGCGAAGCACAAAACGGCATGGATACCGCAGCCTGTGCCGCGCTTACGGCGCTGATGGCGCAAAACGAGGACACAAACATAGTCCGCCGCGCTGGAGAAGCCGGGCTTGAATATGTAAAACGGCTCTGCACCGATGCCGACGCAGCCGACGCGGACACGCTTATGCGCATGGACGATGAGCTTATCCGCCGCAACATAAGCCCCGGCGGCAGCGCGGATCTGCTTGCGGCGGCGCTTATGCTTTACTTTGCAGAAAATGATTTATAAGTGAAACATCCTCCGTACCATATTCGGCGCGGAGGATGCTTATTTTATGCCCTATTATTTGTCGCCCTGGCAATATACCACGTTGCCGTCAACAATGGTTCTGTAAACGGTTGCGGTGATGTCCGTAACGGGGTTGCCGTTCCATATTACCACGTCCGCGTCCTTGCCCACTTCAAGGCTGCCTACGCGCTCGCCAATGCCGGTATATGTGGCGGAATAGATGGTTATGGCCTTCCATGCTTCCTCCTCCGGCAATCCGTGGCGCACGGCAAGGCCCGCGCAAAGGGGCAGCGCCTCTATCGTAATAACAGGGTCGTCCGTTATTATGGCAAAGGGTACGCCAGCCTTATGCAGTATTGCAGGTGTTTCGAAGGAGCGGTTCATAACCTCGTGCTTAGTTGGCGTGCCGCCGGAGGTGGGACCTACAAACGCGGGATAGCCTTCTTCGGCAAGTATGTCCGCAATGAGCGCGCCGTCCGTGCAATGATCTATCGTCATGCGCAGATTGAACTCCTTTGCTATGCGTATGGCGGTAAATATATCGTCCGCGCGGTGCGCATGCGCCTTCATTGGTATTTCGCGCCTGAGCACTGGTATAAGCGCCTCGTACTTCATATCGAACGCCGGCTCCTTGCCCGCTTCCTTGGTCTCCATATAGTTGCGCGCCTTATAGAGTATTTCGCGCAGCATGGACGCTATTGCCATGCGGGTCATGGGCGCCTTTTTGAACTCCGTGCCGTATACGCGCTTGGCATTCTCGCCAAAGGCAATTTTCATTGCCGCGGGGTTCTTTATTATCATGTCGTCAACCCGCCTGCCAACGAACTTTACGGCCATTGCCGTGCCGCCTATTATGTTCGCGCTGCCGGGCGTGGTAACGCCGCTGGTCACGCCCGCCTTTATGGCGCGCCTGAGCTGCGGGTCATACGGATTGAATGAATCCATTATTCTAAGCTGCGGCGTGAGTGGGTCGTTCTTCTCGTTATGGTCGGGCGATATGCCTATTGCGCGCGCGGAATCGCCCGTGTGGCAATGCGCTTCCACTATGCCCGGGGTAACAAGGCGGCCTTCTGCGTCTATAATCTCGGCATCCTCGGGCGCGTCCACCTTAACGCCTATGCCGGCTATCTTGCCGCCGTCTATAAGTATTTCGCCGTTGGCGATGTCCTCGCCCGCCATGGGGCGGATGTGTGCGTTTTTAATGAGCAGCATTGGGTTTCCTCCTTAGGTGAATTGTTATGTGTAGTTTACCATTTTCCGGCAATAATACACAAGTTTTTTATCATTTAATTGACATTCACGCTTTTAAATTGCTATAATATAAAAAATATCTTCCGCAGCTTTGTATTATTAAGGATTTATACCGCGTTACAGCTTATATTGATACAAAGCTGAACCAATTGATTTACAGATAGTGTAAACATAAAAAATAAAAAGGGAGAAGCGCACATGGATTTAATCGACCGGATCAATGCCAACTACAACAGCCTTTCGCGGGTTCACAAGCGCATAGTGGATTACATTACCGATAATCCGGACCGCGCGTGTTTTCAATCACTCAAGGATTTCAGCGACAGCGTGAACGCCTCGCCCGTTACCGTGCTGCGCTGCCTTGACAAGCTGGGTATAAATGGTTTCCTTGATTTGAAAAAGGAGCTTAGGGCATATACGCGGCAGAGTGTGTATCCCGGCAAGCGCCTTGCATCGGCCCTGAGCGGGCTGAACAGCACCAGCGATATTGTTCACCGCGTGGTGCAGGCGGATCTTGACAATATCACGAATACGTTTGAAAATCTCAGCTCGCGCGACATGTACCGCGCATGCGATATATTAAGGAACTGCGGGCGGGTGCATTTGGTTGCGCAGGGCGTAAGCAAAACGCTGCTGCCGTTTTTGCAGAACCGGCTCAGTTCGCTGAATATAGACGTGCAGATATTCGATGTTGACAGCACCATTTTCCTTACCAACATGCTTTCCTGCATCCGCACGAACGATGCTTTCTTCATGCTGTCCTTCCCCCGCCTTGACAACAGCCGCATGCCCTTCCTTGCGGAGCAGCTTGTTAAGCACAATATCCCGATAGTGTGCATGTCGGAAAACCCCGCATCGGCCGTTGCGCGGCACGCCACCGTAACGCTTATATGCCAGGCCGATACGCCGATATATTACAATTCCTATTCCGCGCCCATGGTAATGGCAAACGCGCTCGTATCGCTCATGGCAGGTCAGATGAAGGACGATGTGCAGGCATTTCAGACGCAGATTGAGAACCTGCGCAGCGAATATACAGCGTATTCAAAAATGCATGACGGGAATGAATCCTCCACCCAGGCTGATGCAAACGAGGAGGCACCTAAGCTTATGGAGGAACGGCCCAAGCGCAAGCGCGGCCGCCCGCGCAAGGTTGCGCCCGCTCCCGCGTGTTCCGCTGTTAAGGCAGATGATGAAGGCGCGGCAAACTGATGTCCATTACAAAGAAGTAAACCAAACCATTCATTTTCATTATACGGAAAGAGCGGCTCAATGAGCCGCTCTTTCCGTATATCTTACAGTCATCTCCACTCGGCGTAGATTTTATCCGGCCGGGACCACTTGTACTCCACAAACGGGTTTTCGCGTATGTTGCCCTTGCGCACCCAGAAGCGGCGCTCGGTAGCATCGATTATGAAGCAGGCAAGCGTTGCGCATTGCTCTATTTCCTTATCGCGGCTGTTTCGCTGGTTAAGCACGGATTCGGGCGCGCCGAAAGTGCAGTTGAGCACGGATATCATGTCCTCTATGCCTATCTTTTCCTTGCCGCTGAGCAGGCGCTTTATGGTATTGTAGCGGTTCACGCTGCTGCCCTTGCGCCCGTAAAGCAAATGCCCCTGGGAAAGGAAATGGTTAGTGTGATACGTCAGGCCGTTTTCGGGATAGAGTATCTGCGCGCCGTTGGCGCCGGCCTCTATGCACATCATGTCCCCGTGCAGATTGCCGTTGGACACAAGGAAGTTCATTGGCGCCATGTGACGGATGGAGAACAATATGTCCAGGCATTCCGCCCAGTTGCCGGTGCTTATAAACTTGCGTCGCACTATCGCGCTCGGCACGCCTATGGGGTCGGTCTCAATTTCGCGCGGCAGGCTGTTTATTGCCAGTCCCACGCCCGCCTGATTCATGCCGTAGCGTGCAAGCTGGCCCGCTTCCGTAAGGCAGAAGCAGTCCGGCCCGTTGTCCTGCAATATCTCCAGCACAACGCCGTGTTCTTCCGCCCAGTAATACATGTCCCAGTTCTGCGCGGAAAGCACATGGCCGTTTGTTGTGCGCTCTGGCAGTGCGCCTATGCAGGAGCATTCCTCCGCGTCCTTATGGTGCCTGTCGTCGTGCGATCCTTCAAAGCGCAGCAGTTCACTGCGGCAGTTGATGGCAAGTATTTCGTCAAATGAACGGCCGCAGCCTTCCGCTATGCCGTGCATCTCCTCCATCAGTTCCGGCGCGAACGCTTCTATGGCGGGTATGAACTTGGCCGCCATTTGTATTGCGTAATCCCATGAAAGGTTGGGCTTGTTGTTAAAATAGCGCTCGTAGTCGCCTATCGTGCGGTCTATCAGCTCGCGGCATTCCCGCCCGTATGTTACGCCGCGCTCATGCGGCGTGCCGGAAAGGACTACCTTCTTAAACGTGTTCACTATATGTATACCTCCACAAATTCATCTGTCGCACAGATGGCACGCCACAAAGTGGCCGGGTTCTATTTCCCTCAGTTCCGGCTGTTCAGCGGTGCATCTTTCCATGCACTGCGCGCAGCGGCCCGCAAAGCGGCAGCCCGGCGCGGGGTTTACGGGGCTTGGCACGTCACCTTCCAGCAATATGCGCTCCGTCTTAACGTCAAGCCTGGGGATAGGCACGGCGGAAAGCAGCGCCTTGGTATATGGATGAACAGGATTTTTGAACAGCTGTTTGCAGTCCGCAAGCTCAACCATGCGTCCAAGGTACATAACCGCTATGCGGTCGGAAATGTGCTTAACAACGCTGAGGTTATGAGATATGAACAGATATGTCAGTCCCCTGTCCTTTTGCAGCTGCTGCATAAGATTGAGCACCTGTGCCTGAATGGACACGTCCAGCGCCGATACCGGCTCATCAAGCACAAGGAACTCCGGATTGAGCGCAAGCGCCCTTGCTATGCCCACGCGCTGGCGGCGGCCGCCGTCAAGCTCGTGCGGATAGGCATTGACCAGCCTTTCGGCAAGGCCAACCGTCTCCATCAGTTCATATACCCGTTCTTCATATTCCTTTTTGCTCTTGCAGACCTTCTGTATCACCAGCGGCTCGCCAATGCTTTCAAAAACACTCTTCCTGCCGTCCAGCGATGAATACGGATCCTGGAACACTATCTGCATCTTCTGCCTAAGCGCGCGCAGCTCCTGCTTATTAAGCTTGGTTACGTCCACGCCGTTTAGCAGCACCTCTCCGCTTGTGGGTTCGTGCAGGCGCAGTATGGCGCGGCCTATGGTGGACTTTCCGCAGCCGGATTCGCCCACAAGGCCCAGCGTTTCGCCCCGCTCAATATCAAAGCTTACGTCGTCCACGGCATGCAGCAGGCCGTTCTTGGTGTTGAAATACTTTTTAAGGTGTTTTACTTCCAGCAGCTTATCAGGCATTTTCGTTACCTCCGCCGTTTATCAAATGGCACGCCACAAAGTGGCCCGGTTCGATCTCCACGTTCTCCGGATGCTCCTGCCGGCAGCGCTCGGTTGCGTAAGGGCAGCGCGGGTTGAAGCGGCACCCCTGCGGCAGATCGGTAGGATCGGGCGTAAGGCCGTTTATGGGCACAAGCTCGTTCTGCTCGGTGAATATATCCGGTATGCAGGCAAAAAGGCCCTTTGTGTACGGATGCGCGGTGGAGTTGAATATATGCTCCCGCGTGCCGTACTCAACAACCTCGCCCGCGTACATTATGGCAACATAGTCGCAAATTTCCGCCACTATGCCAAGGTCGTGCGTTATCATTACCATCGCGGTTTGATACTGCGCCTTCAGCTTTTTCATCAGCTCCAGCACCTGCGCCTGAATGGTAACGTCAAGCGCGGTGGTAGGCTCGTCCGCTATAAGGAAGCGCGGGTTGCACGCCAGCGCCATTGCTATTACCACGCGCTGCTTCATGCCGCCGGAAAACTGGTGCGGATAATCGCTGCCGCGCTCCGGCCTTATGCCGACAAGCTCCAGCATGTCGCACGCTTTCTTGTGCGCCTCGGCGCGGCTGCCGCCGTCATGCAGGCGTATAACCTCCGCTATCTGGTCCGCAACCGTCATAACGGGGTTAAGGCTCGTCATGGGGTCCTGGAATATCATGGCAATTTCCTTGCCGCGTATTTTGCGCATTTCCTTTTCGCTTACCTTCAAAAGGTCCTGCCCATCGAAGAATATTTCGCCCGATACTACCCGTGCCGGGGGTGTTGGAAGTATGCGCATTATGGACTTTACGGTCGTTGTTTTGCCCGCGCCCGTTTCGCCCACAAGGCCCAGCGTTTCGCCGTTGCCAAGCGAGAGATTAAGGTTTTCCACGGCGTGCACCGTGGCGTCATAGGACTGATAGTGAACAGTAAGGTTCTTTATTTCCAAAAGCTTTTCGTTCGCCATTGCGTTTCCCTCCTTAGTCCTTCAGCTTCGGGTCAAGCGCATCGCGCAGTCCGTCGCCGACAAGGTTCATGCTGAACACCGCCGCCATGATGGCAAGGCCCGGGAATATGCGCACATGCGGCGCATCGCGCAGGAAGTCGCGGCCGGTGGAAAGCATGCTGCCCCATTCCGCCGTGGGCGGCACTATGCCAAGGCCAAGGAAGCTCATGCTGGCGCAGGAAAGTATCGCCGCGCCTATCTTAAGCGTTGCCTGCACGATAAGCGGGGCAAGGCAGTTGGGCAGAATATGCCGCGTTATCAGGAAAAAGTCGTTTGCGCCCGCCGCGCGGGAGGCTTCAACAAAGTCCTGATCCCTAAGGGAGAGTATGCTCGCCCTGACTATGCGGCAGTAGCCCGGTATGCTCGATACGCCGATTGCTATCATAACGTTCTGCAAGCCTGAACCAAGCGCCGCAACGATTGATATGTTCAAAAGTATTGTGGGAATGGACAGCAAAACGTCCATGCAGCGCATTATTATATTGTCTATCGTTCCGCCGTAATAGCCCGCTATCGCGCCCAGCGTAACGCCGCCGATGAGCGATATGCATATTGCAATAAGGCCTACGGACATGGATATGCGTGCGCCGTAAATTATGCGGCTGAGTATATCCCTGCCAAGCTCATCCGTGCCGAACCAGTGGCCCGCGCTTGGGCCCTGCAAACGGTTGCGCGGGTCCTGCGCATTGGGTTCATACGGGGAAATTATCGGCGCAAGCACAGCGCACAGCACCAGCATTATAACAATGCAAAGGCCAACTACCGCGCGGCCGTTTTTACTGAAGCGACGCCATGTTTCCTGCAGTTTGCTATGCTTCTTGGGTACGTTTGGTTTGGTTGAAATCGCGCTCATCCTTGCACCCCCTTATTTATATTGCGACCGCACGCGCGGATCGACATATGCATACAGTATATCCACCACCAAGTTGACAAGGCAGAATGAAAGCGCTATCACAAGCACGCCGCCCTGAACAACGGGGTAGTTTCTGGACTTTATCGCATCCACCATCATTTTGCCAACGCCGGGTATTGCGAATATGGATTCGATAAGCACCGCGCCGCCAAGGAGCAGGCCGAACTGCATACCGATAGTGGTTATTACGGGGATAAGCGCATTCTTGAGCGCATGTACCGTCACCACCTTAAATTCGCTAAGGCCCTTAGCGCGGGCGGTGGAAATATAATCCTGCCTTATTACTTCCAGCATGCCGGAGCGCGTCATTCTTGCTATGCTTGCGGCGCTGTTAACGCCCAGCGCTATGCCCGGCAGAATAACGCAGGAGAAGGAATCAAAGCCCGATGCAGGCAGCCATTTCAACTTTACGCAGAAAAGCAGCATCAGCAGCAGTCCGCACCAGAACGACGGCATTGATATGCCAATCATGGAGATGCTCATAACAATATTATCTATAATTGAATACTGCCTTATTGCGGACACGATGCCGAACGTAAGCCCGAACACCACCGCGAAAACGACAGCAAAGCTTGCAAGTTTAACGGTATTGGGGAAGGTTTGCGCTATGCGCGTGGCAACGTTCTGGCGGGTGGAATAGCATATTCCCATATCGCCGCGCAGAAGGCGCACAACATAATTAAAAAAGCGTTCAAAATAGCCGCCGTTAAGGCCCAGCTCCTCACGCAGAGCCTCGCGTGCCTCCGGCGTTGCATTATCGCCAAGCAATGAGTCCACCGGATCGCCCGGCGTGATATACATAAGCGAAAAAACCAGCAGTGTAACGCCAAGAAGCACGGGAATAAGCATGAGCAAACGCCTTGCAATATATTTAAGCATGGTATTGCCTCCTAATGTAATATTCACCGGCTGCAGCGCCTGCGTGGAGCAAACGCTGCTGCCGGGTGTTAAAGGGGAAGAACCTTATAATCAGTCTTCGTTGACGAAGTAAAGCTCGGAGTAGTACTCCATGTCATAGGGCAGCACCTTCAGGCCGCGCACATTGGAACGCACGCCGTATACGGGCCAGGGGTGGCAGATATAAATCATGGGGCACAGGTCGTGTATCATGGCCTCGGCCTCGGACACCAGCTTGTTGCGCTCTTCGGCGTCAAGGGTGGTAACTATCTTGTCCAGTATGGCGTCCACATCGGCATCGTTGAGCCAGGTACGGTCCTGACTGCTGCCGCGGGAGCTGCTGTGGAAGAATGCATACAGACCCTCGCCCGCATCGCACAGCTTCATATCGGTCGAGGCGACACCAACTTCGTACTCACCGGCATTGAGCATGGTGGAAAGTGTACCGCTCTCGGTGGGCTGAAGCACGAGCGTTACGCCAACCTCCGCCCACATGGACTGGAGCATTTCGGCAAACATGTTGTTGGTGGTATTGGCAAGATAGATAAAGGAAACCTCAAAACCGTTTTCATAGCCTTCGGCAGCCAGCATTTCCTTGGCCTTGGCGGGATCGTACTCATATACGGGCAGGTTGTGATTCTTACCCGGGAAGGAGGGAGGAATGGGGCCGTTGGCCTTTTCGCTGTTCTTTTCGCCGTATATGGTTTCGCGAATAAGCTCGGTATCGGTCGCATGGTACAGGGCCTTACGAACGTTTACGTTGTTAAGGGGCTCAACGGAGGTGTTGAAGCAGATATAGCGCAGCGTGTTCTGGGCTCTGCCGAGCACATACATGTCGCTGCTTTCCTCAACGCGGTCTATATCGGTGGTCTGGAGACGGCACAAATCTATATCGCCGGTCTCAAGATTGATGGTACGGGAGGTGCCTTCGGTCATTATCTTCAGCACAACGGTCTTAAGCTTGGCGGGTTCGCCCCAGTAGTTTTCGTTGCGCTCAAGGGTGATGCTTTCGCCGGCGGTCCAATCGGCAACCATGTACGGGCCGGTACCTACGGGCGCGCGGCCGTGGGCATCCTCACCCATTTCGGTGATGGCCTTTTCGTTCACTATGCACATAACGGCCTGGCAAAGCTGAGCCTCAAGGAAGGCATAGGGCTTGGTGGTCTTTATTTTCACGGTGTAATCGTCAACCGCTTCCACGCCGCTCAGATCAATGTAGGTCAGGGCGCTGGCGCCGGTGGTGGTGTTTGCAAGGCGATTGATGGAATACACAACGTCCTTGGCGGTGAAGTGCTCGCCATTGGTAAAGTTCACATCGTCGCGCAGCTTGAACTGCCAAGTGAGGTCGTCAATGGCTTCCCACTCGGTGGCAAGGTTAGCCTGGGGGATGGCGTTCTCGTCAAACTTGAGCAGAGTGTCGAGCACGTTGCGCATGATTATTTCGTTAACGTTGCTGGATACGCCGCCGGGATTGAGCGTAGCAGGCTCACGGTCAACGGCTATGTTGATGGTATCCTTGTCGGACACGGTCTCGTTGCCGTCGGTCACAAGTTCCGTATTTTGCACGGGAGTGGCTTCCACATCGGTGGGAGCGTTGGTAGCAGTGGGTTCGTCAGAATTAGCGGGATTCTGCTGTGCGCATCCTGCCGCAAATGCGAATATCATCGCACAAGCGAGGAGCATTGCCAGGTACTTTTTCATGTCATTTCTCCTTATCAGATTACCCTTTTGGGGTATTGATAATATAACCGCATTCGCATCATTTGTAAAGTACATATATTTTATAATTATGTTTTGTATTTATTATCACCGTTACAGCCGGTTAAAATTATTCAGGCTGCCAAATTTATTTTTATGCAAAATTCTCCTATTAATTTATGTTAAAATGCTTGACTTTTTGCCAAATTTGCTGATATAATCTGCATAAAGTCAGTATCATGAAATTTTATCTTGCTATTTGATTTGATTTATTTTACAAACGCGGCTGAAAGGAGGTCTACCATGAACCTACGCGAGCAGCTATATGTGTGCGCAATCGCAAAAACCGGCAGCCTTACCGCGGCGGCCAAAATACTGAATACATCGCAGCCTAACCTGAGCCTATTCCTCAGCAACCTTGAACGCTCGCTCAACATCAAGCTGTTCGATAGGATAGGCAAGCAGTTCCGCCTTACATACGCGGGCGAGCTATACGTTGCCAAGGCGCAGAAGATGATACGCCTTAAAGAGGAATTCGATGCCGAAATTTCCAGCATTGTTGAAAACATCAGCGGGCGGCTGAGAATGGGCTTTCAGTATTTCCGCTCTTCCCGCCTGATACCGCCGCTGGTATCCGCATTTTCGGAAGAATACCCACATGTGGAGTTCAGCTTTGTAGAGGATACCGTATCGCGGCTTGAATCCATGCTTTCGGACAACACGATAGATATTTTCTTCTGCAACTGCCCAACGAAGAAGTCCGAATATGAGTATCACCCTATATATCGAGACTCCGTGCTGTTCATGACGGGCGTTGACCACCCGATAGCCTCGGCCTATCCCCTGGCCACCACTGCGGACGAAGGCTACCCGTGGATAAGCCTGAAGCTGTTTGAAAACGAGCGTTTCTTCCTCAGCCGCAGCGGCGGCAGCCTGCGCGCGTTTACGGATCAAATACTCGAATCTGCGCACGTTTCGCCAAAGCACATAATTACGCTCGATAAAGTGGAAACCATAATGGAGTTGGTCTCCCGTGGGCAGGGCGTTGGCTTCTGCGCAGACAGTTACCGCAGCTTTGTTTCCCTTTCGCAGCCGCTGCACCTGTTCTCCGTCGGCAATGAGATGAAACGCATAGACTTCTGCGCCGTTAACATGAAGGGCAAGGTTCTCACGCCCTATGCCAAGCGCGCCATAGAAATAGTCAAGGAAATCATGGACGGACAATTATATTAAATTCAAATTAAACCAAAACAGACCCACCAAGCACGGTGAGTCTGTTTTTATATGCTCGCTTTATTCTTCCAGCAGGTATCCGCTTTCTTTAAGCTTTTGGGCGAAGGAGGAATACGCTGCCCGAGCCGTTTGCCCGTCTATGCCGTATTCTTCCGTCAGCGCGGCGATTATTGCCGCCTCGTCGCGCCCAAGCTCAAGCTGTTTCCACAAAAACGCCGCCGTTTCGTTCAGCGTGCGGGCATACGGCGCTTTGCCGCGGGCGCTGCCGCAGGCCACCAGCATTGTTTCGCCGCACACCTCCGTGCGCACTATTCCGGGCAGAATGGTATACTTCATGCGTTGTACATCTCCTTTGCAAGCGTATCGTGGCACAGCCGGGCAGATGCTTCATCTCCGCGGTTGACAAGCTGCCACACGGGCACGCTTTGCAGCAGCCGCTCTTCCAGCGCGCAAACCCGCTGCACATCAAGCGGAGTAGACCGCGTGAACAGGAACTGCATGAACAGTTCCGCAACGGCTTCCTGCGGCTCAACGCGGCGCATGGCGTTTTCCTGCCCCTGTTTAAGCATTATTATGCCGCCAAGCGGGGCGGAGCGCATACTGCCCATATTCTCCTTGCCGCGCCAGGGCGAAGGATGCACGCTTATGCCCTCCTCCGAAAAGTCAAGCACGGGTTTATCGCCGTTTATTATGCTTATCTCGCTGCCATATTGGCGTTTCCATTGGATATAATGCGTGGTTTTGCCCGTGCCGCTGAGCGCCGTCAGCAGCCATGCCTGCCCGCGCCATATGAACGCCACGCCATGGAATATGGCCCGTTCAAACGGCAGCAGCGCATCGCACGCGCGGGTACACAGCTCCATGTGCTCCACATACGGCGCGGTGCTGCCCTCTTCATACAGCGGCAGCAGCCGTTCCACCTCCGCCGCGCTCACGCCTACGCTTGCCAGCGGCATATCGCAGCACGAGAACGGCATATACGTGAGCATATATTCATTATGCGCGCAGCTAAGCAGCAGCGGCACGCCGCCAAGTCTTACACTAATTTCCATAATACTAAAACACAGCGGAGAGATCCGTCAGACCCCTCCGCTGATTCTCATTGGGTTAGTCCACTATGTCCTTAAGTATGTTGCCCTGGGGGTCAACGTTCACTATCGTGCCGTCGGGCAGCATTATCTCGCTTATGCCCGGGCCGATGCTCTGGAAGCTACCTTCGCCGCTTCCAACAGGAATTTCTGTCGTACCCGGTTGAAGGGTCGGAACAGAGTTGCCGACTTCCGGCATTACAAAGCTAAACTTCTTCATTCTGCTTTCCCCCTTTCTTAACCTTCAAGGCCGACCCACTGGCGATATACCAGCGTGCGGGTCTCGCCGTACACAACGGTGGTGCCGTCAAGCGCCACATAGTACGGGGTAACATTTAGCGTCATGCCGTCCACAAGGCCGTCCAGCAGCATATTGCAGCTCATCAGCATTGCGCCGTTCACGCTGCCGCCGAAGAGATAGTTCGCGTCGTAACCATCAACGGTCTGGGCAGCCTCTTCGCACTTAACAACCTCGCCGTTTATCACGAAGCCGTATTCGATGCACTCGTTCACGTCTATGGCGGAGATGAACTTTACGGTGTTGGTCATCATCTCGTAGGTGTACTGCGCGCGCAGATACATAGCACCGCTGTTAAGCGTCATTTCCGGTGCTTCGGGTACTTCCGGAATTTCGGGAGTTACGGGTACCTCGGGAGTTGCGACCTCAACATCAGCCGCTTCGAACACATAGGAGTATGCTACATCAATGGTCTGCTGGCTTGCATTAGTGTAAATGCCTACATTACTGCCGATACGCGCTTGGTTATTAGCGTTTATCTGGGTCTCACCATCGTCCTTGTAGGTGCACTCCCTGCAATTCACGCCCCTGACAATAATGCCGTCAAGCGTTACCCAGTACGGCTGGAATGTCAAGCCGTCGGTCTTAAATTTTGCAAACTGGTTGGCATCCAGCTTATACATCGCTATGTAGCCAGCCCTGCGATCAGCTTCAACAACTTCTGTTTTGCTTGCAGCCATATTGCCATCCAAGCCAACATACATCTGCTGATACAGGTTGCCGCCCTTAGTGGCATTCACTACTTCATACACGGTTCTATCAGAAATTGCTGCATTTTCGCCAACAATTTCAAAGCCCATATACTGGTATTCCTGCCTGTCAGCATGAGTCATAAGATACAGCTCAACAACGCAAAGCTGACCATTCTTTTCCTGCAAATGCTTCGATACCGCATAGGTTCTCGGCTTCAGATAAGTTTCACTTACCTCCCAAATGTAGTACGTCTTGCCCTTTACGGGTGTGAAGTTGATGGCATTCTCGCCAGACTCGAACTTCTGCACGTTTTCGCAGGCCTTGTCGCTGAATGCGCCGCCGTAGAGGTAGCCTTGCGGGACTCTGGCGGTAAGGTTTTCCGGGCTGCCGGTCAGGCGGATGGTGTCGGTATTGTTTAAGCTGCCGCTCTGCACATGGCCGATGTAGTAGCAGGGATAATAGTAGAATATTATCTCATTCGTGCCCGTGCCGATTATGATGGACTTCTGCTTAGGCTCGTTATCCGCAGGCATATAGCCATTGAATTCCTTCTGGGAACCTATCACCTGTGCGCCAAACAGTCCTTCACCTGTTACGTTCGCCGTAGAATCGATATCCTTGTTGTTGTCGGTCGCATCGACATAACGAACCGTGTACGAATATTTTACCCTATCATAGTACAGGTTCAGCTCAAGACCTGCTGCCGTTAATACACCCGAAGCAAGAGCAGGATGTTCCGTATGCGCGTTTGCCGGATTCGGATTATAGGTAAATCCGGTTATGGTGATTACGTCGGCAGAATACGTTGTTCCAATATTGCCGACCGCAGAAATCTCGCTGTACGGCATCGAAGAATATCCGTTGCCGTCAACGTTCTGTATCCAGTAATTCTTCTGAATCGTCGCGTGATGCTCGTCCTTGGTGTACCAGAACGTTATCACGTTTTTCTCTGGGTCTGCACTGAGTACGAGTCGCTTCTGGTAGCTGTCAGGCATATAGCCCGTAATTACCTTGAACTTCTCGGTAATTATGGCATCGGAGGTTTCCCCTGTCTTATCGGGAGTGGGAACACCGTTCACTACAACAGGCTCGCCGGTTGCCTTATCAAGATACCTTACGGTGTAGCCAACCTTCTCCTTTGCCACATAAACGAACGTAAATTCGTTATTGCCATTGATATCCATGGTCAGGGAGTGGCTGCCGGTATTGGGGAAGTAGCCGCTCTGATAATCTTTGTTCAGTTCGTCTCCGGTTTTGGCTTCGAATGTCAGGGTGGTGCCCGCAAGCGCGCTGCCGGTGGTCTCGTCTGCTATCACAGTAGTACCATCTTTTTCAAGCACATACTTGATAGTATAAGTGACCAGTGTGTTACTGCTCCACTTGGCGTAAAGGTTCAAATCCTTTACAATGGGCATGGAGAAGTCGAACGCCTTTTCAACGCCGTTTTCTTCATAGAACCAGCCAACGAACGTGTATTTGCCGTTGGTGGGGTTGGCGGGCTTGTCGATCGTCGAACCGTGCGCAACCGTCCACTCGTTAACGCCACCCTCATAGGCAGGCGTATTCATTGCATCCGTCAGATACGTCCTTACCGTGTGGGTCTTGGGCGTCCATTTGGCGTAGACAACAACGTCACCCGCGGGCATCTTTGCGGTATCCCAATCAACCTCGGAACCATCGTAGCAGCCCTCGGTGGTATACCATCCGGCGAACTCATAAGCGTTTGCTTCAAGGCCAGCAGGATAAGCAGGCGTAAAGTCTTTACCCTTCAGCGGTGCTTCATACTGAACGTTCTGTTCTTTATCCGCTACAAAGCCATTGTGGTTGAAGAACTTCAGCTTGTAGCTGTTGCGGGTGTAGTAAAGGTAGTTATTCTGCTGCATCTCTACTTTCCCGTCTTTAGGGAGATGCGGCTTGGATTCACCCTGCGTAAAGCCGATAATTGGATGGAACTCCTCTCTATAAGTCAAATTGGTGTTGCTACTATATTCAAGATCTATCGTCTTATATAGCTTATAGTTCTTCGCATTCGCACCCGTCCCTGGGTATGTGGTATCTCCCGCTTCACCATTTAACGTTTCCACATAGTAGTAAATTTTTGCGCCGGACTCAGAACCGTTTTTTTTAAACGTGATGTTCTCGCCGGGCATAGTGTCAATACTGCCAAGATATGGCTGATTATCCCAATGCCCATAGGTTTTAGTATCCTGTGGTACTTTCCACCAAATGGTTTTATCACCATCTTTTATCGGGAAATTATTATGAATATCAGCACCATACTTTGCAGTAATGATCAAGTCGGAGATTTTGTAGCAACTATTTCTATGCGTATGCTCGCTCTTTCCACACGTGGGAGACTTAGCACCGCCGGTTCCTGTTCCAATTCCATTGTAGGAGCCAGCAGGATAGCATCCACCATAATAATAAGTGCCATCTAACGCCTTATAATACCATCCGTCATATGTGTGCTCATGTTCTTCCTTGCCACAGATAACCTCAACTTTGCCACCCTTGAAGGTTAGCGTATATGTATTCCTCTTGAAATACACGTTCAACACGGTGGAGCCGTCACCCTTTACGGTCACGGTTTCGGCCTTAGCTGAGTTATAGGTGAAATGCGCGGCGTCACGACCGGTAAAGTTCTCATTCTGATAATCGTTGCTGCTCTTCTGCGTGCCGGGGGCAACGTTAGCGGGCTTAATACTTCCTGCATAGCTGTAGCCGTCATCGTTGGCATTCTCATACCAGAATACGACAGTAAAGCCGGACTCGCCGAGTGTCCACTTCGCCTTATGGGTGGTGTTTTCTGCCGGAACGGTTGTGGGCACAGTGGGCTCCCATCCGTTAAACGTATAACCGGGCTTAGTGGGATTTTCAACCTTTACGGACGCGCCAAAGCGGGCATAGATAGGTTCTACGCCGTAGCCGCCGTCAAGATTAAAGCTCATCATGTAGTAATTGCGGTCGTAATATATCTCGACCACGGTGCTGCCGTCCGCCGCAACCTTGGCTTTGGTATTATACAGCAGTGCTGCAAAGCCGGTATATGTTGTTTTGGCAAGGCCATCGCCTACTTCACTCTCGGTGAAGCCGTCATGGCGTTCCGATACGTTCAACGTATAGTTGTTGTCCGCAACGTTCTGCAAATAGTGGTTAACAGTAAAGCCTACGTTTGCCGGATAGTAGGTTACTGTATAAGTCTTGTTCTCGGTTATGTTGTTAACGGAAACATTAAAGGTTGCCTGGTCAGGCTTGTAGCCCACAACCGTCGGGCTCGTTACTGTCTGTTTGAGATTGCTGCCTTCTGCCAGAGTAGCAGTCCACGAAGGTGCGGCCTGCTTACCGCCCTTAAAAACATAGTTGATGACGACAGTGTACATTTCATCCGCTATCGCCAGCGCCGCTATCAGTGAAGACAGCATGAGCACCGCCAGAACCACCGACAGCACTCGTTTGGTTTTGTTCATGCAATTCCCTCCTCATTATTAAGTTCTTCTGTGTTTTTTCCCCGCTTAACCGAATACGCCGCGCCCGCTGTGCAAACCCCCTCCCGCCGGCACGGAAAATAAAGGCTCCGGCATAAACCCGAGCCACTTGACCAACTTGTCAGCCGTTCAATGTGCGCAACGCACCCGGCTAAGCTTATAATAATTTTACCATAAACAAAGAGTTTTTCAACCTTTACGGAGTAATTAATTATTTTTCACTAATTATGTATAATTACAAGTCACCCCCCCCCCGAAAATTTTAGGCATTGGGGATTTTCTTCGTGGGAACAGTTAATCTTTATGCAGATTTTCCAGTTGTGCAGCCGCCTTTTATGCAAATTGTATTATGCAAATTTTGAATAATAACCATTGATGCTAAATATACTGCGTTTTGCACGCTTTATTTGTTATATTGACCCCTCAATTTTATTAACACTTTGTTTACAAATATAAAGATGCCGCAAAGGCGTTCTGCCCCTGCGGCATTTGCTCACCAGCGGACTATTTTGTAATACACCCGCGCGGTCAGCTTGTATACAATTAGGTAAAGCAGCATGAACGCCGCGCATGTTGCGCCGATGCAGCGAAGTATCAGCGCATAATCATTTAGCTGGAACGTGCCGAGCATGCAGCTCATAATCTTTGACGCGAAAAGCATATGCAGAAGCGTCATGCCCAGCGGGATGAAGAACACCCACAGCACCTGCGAATTGATGGTGGCTTTGACCTGCCTGTCATCCATGCCAACCTTTTGCAGAATATCGAACTGCGCCTTGTCGTCATAGCCTTCGGAAATCTGCTTGAAGTAGATTATAAGCACCGTTACCGCAAGGAACAGCATTCCGAAGAACACGCCCAGGAACAGCAGCCCGCCATACATGGCGTAGTTTTCCGCGCGATTGTTGTAAATGTCCTTCGAGCCGCGCACAAGGTAGCATGTGCTGCCGCGGTTATATGCATCGTGATAAGCGTCAAGCGCATCGTAAAAATCCTCCATTATGGCTAATCCCGTGCGCTGGTCAACCTCCGGCATGTCTATCGCCGCGTCGTAATATATCGAATCGTCATATACCGCAACGAATTGCTCCTTAGCTACCTTAACGCCGTGCTTTGCCGCGCTGTTTATGAAAAGCTGCTCCACGTCGCCCATTATCCGCTCCTGCTCCGCCTTATCAGGCAGGGGGTAGCCGTTGTCCTTATCCACAAAGTGGATGGAAATCTCCACGTCGTGCGGGTTGAACTCATGCAGCATCTCCTCCTGCCCGGCGTAAAGGGACAGCGTGCCCGATACGGTAACAACAAGCATTGTGGACAGTATGCATATTGTGGCAAGGGAGCGCGCGTTTTGGCGCATGCGCTGTATCATGCCCGATATGGCAATGAAGCTTGACGGGCGGTAATATATGCGCTTGTTGGCCTTAACGGCGCGCAGGAAGGCAATGCTGCCGTATTCCATAACGATGTACGTTGCAATTATTACAACTATTACCAGCGGGAAGAACATGCCCAGCGCTACGGCGGAATTATCTATTCTCCACGCCACGATGTATGCCCCCGCAAGCATTATTACGCCAAGCACCGCCAGCGGCCAAAGCAGCTTTGAATCCTTTTCGCCCTTCTTGGGGGCGCGTATAAGCTCCATGGGGTTGGCAATGCGCACGCGCAGCGTGTTATATACGCTTGTAACTATAAATATGCCGCCGAAGAACACAAGCGTCATAGCGTACGCCCTTGCTCCTATAACGAAGCGGCTGCCGTCCGCGCAATCGATAAGCTTGAGCAGTATCCAGAACGCAAGCTGGCCGAATATCAGCGCGCAGACTATGCCCAATATAAGCCCCAGGCCCAGCGTGAACAGGTTTTCCCACCTAAGCACGCGGCCCACATGCCGCTTTTCAAGCCCCAGCACCGCATACAGGCCGAATTCCCGCTTCCTGCGGCCTATAAGGAAGTTGTTCACATACAGCATGAAGAAAAACGCGAATATGCTGAAAACCACCATGCCGAAGGAGAACATGGCCTGCGTGGTTTTCCCGCTGGTCAAATTGGCAAGGCCGTAGGAAAACATAAGCCCCGCTATCAAAAGATACACGCCGCTTATCACCGCCGTGGCAATTATGTGCGGCACATATGTGCGCTTATCCCTGCGGATATTGGCAAGGGCAAGCTTTGCATAAAAGGCATTAAACAAGGCCGTTGCCCCCTTCCGAAAGCACACTAAGGTTTGATACTATGCGGTCGAAAAACGCGGCGTTGCTCTCCTCCGCGCGGTATATCTGGCTGAAGATGCCGCCGTCGCGTATGAACAGCACGCGGGAAGCATAACTTGCGGCAAATGCGCTGTGCGTAACCATGAGTATTGTTTTGCCCTGGGAATTAAGCTGGGCAAAGTTATCGAGCAGGCGCTTGCTGCTCTTTGAATCGAGCGCGCCTGTGGGTTCGTCCGCAAGGAGTATGCGCGGATCGGTGATTATTGCCCTTGCCACCGCCGCGCGCTGCTTTTCGCCGCCGCTAACCTCATAAGGGAACTTTGTCAGCAGCTCTTCTATGCCGAGCATTTTCGCTATGGGCGAAAGCCTGCGCTCCATCTCGTTCACATCCATGCGGGAAAGCACAAGCGGCAGCAGTATGTTGTCCTTCAAATTAAAGCTGTCCAGCAGATTGAAGTCCTGGAATACGAAGCCAAGATGCTCCCGCCTGAAGCGCGCGCTTTCGCTGTCCTTAACGCGGTTGAAGCTGTGCCCGTCGAGCAATACCTCGCCGCAGGTGGGCTTATCAAGCGTTGCCAATATGTTCAGCAGGGTGGTTTTACCGCTGCCGCTGGGGCCCATTATGGCCACGAATTCGCCTTCGTGCACGTCGAAGGAAACGCCGGAAAGCGCCTTAAACTGGCGCATGCCTTTGCCGGTGTTATATACCTTGGTAATATTTGATACCTTTAACAGTTCCATTTTCATTCCTCCGTTTTTCATGCACTTATTCTACCGCATAACAAAACCCATCTGCCATAGCGTCAGCTTACAGATGGGCCGTGTAATCTTACAGTTTTGTCACTTATATATTTCTCTTTCGCAGTCCGGAAAGTAAAGCGTGAACCGCGTCCCCCTGCCAAGCCTTGATTCAACGCCTATGCGTATGCTCAGCGCGTCCGCCGCCCGCTTTGCCATATAAAGCCCTATTCCGCTTGAGCGGTCGTCTATGCGGCCGTTATAGCCCGTGTATCCTTTTTCAAATATTCTGGGCAGGTCCTCAGGCATTATGCCTATGCCGGTATCCTCAATGCTGAGCGTTTTAGCGTCCCCGCATATTGTCACGCCGCCCTTGTTGGTATATTTAACGGCGTTTGAAATAAGCTGCTCTATTATGAATCCAAGCCACTTCTTGTCCGTCATTATGCTTTGCCCGCTAACGTTTACGCTTACGCTCAGTCCCTTATAAACAAAGGGTATCGAATGGCTGCGCACCTGCTCCTTAACGGCGGAATCCAGCCTGCACGGGGCAAGCACAATGTCGCTCGATATGCTTTCAAGCTTTATGAACCTTAGCGCCATCATGGCGTATTGTTCAATTTTGAAAAGCTCCTGCCGCATCACGGCGCGGTCGCCGTCCTGCTCCAAAAGGAGCCTCATCGCCGCTATGGGCGTTTTTATCTGATGTATCCAAAGGGTATAGTAATCAAGCGATTCCTGCTTACGCGCCGTTTCGGACGCGCTCAGGGCATCGTATTCATTGCAAAGTTCTTCAAGCACGTGCGCATACGCCTTTTCAAGCCCGCCTTCGCCCCGCGGCAGGGCGCGGCTCAGGTGCGTTATGGTGCCGCAGAGTTCGTCAAGCGTTTTCAGCTTTTTTGCGTACCGGTCAATATCAACAACGGCTATGCACGCGAAAAAGAAGCTTATTATAAGCGCCGTATACAGCGCAACGCTCATATCTTCCCCCGCAAAGAAGGCTATCCCGATAACGCAAAGCATGCTTATTGCATACATTGCAACGAACGGCGCACGGTGCCGTATATAGCCCCGCGCCTTAGCCATCCAGCGCATACCCGCGCGCGCGGTGCGTAACTATGCAGTTCTTCACGCCCACTTCTTCAAACTTTCTTCTTAGCCTGTTCATGTTCACGCTCAGCGTATTGTCGTCAACGAACTGATCGCTGTCCCAAAGGGATATCATAAGCTCCTCCCGCGAAACAACCTTGCCGCGCTTTGATATAAGGCAGGAAAGCAGCTTACCTTCGTTGGGCGTAAGCTTTACGCGCACGCCGTCCTTTTCGATATACAGCGCCGCGGAGTCGTACCGCGCGCCCTGCACCGTTGGCAGCAGTGGTGTACGGTAGTCATACGTCCGCCTGAGCATGGCCTGCGCCTTGGCGACCAATACCTCCATGGATACGGGCTTGACGAGATAATCGTCCGCGCCCATGTTCACGGCCATAACAATGTCCATATTGTCCGCGCGGGAGGAAAGGAACATTATTGGCGTATCGTAAAACTGCCGCAGCTGCTGGCACCAATAGAAGCCGTTATAGAACGGCAGCGCGATGTCCATTATAACAAGCTGCGGTTTTATGCGGATATATTCACCCACAATGTCGTCCAGCCTATGCGCGATATGCCCCTGCATATCCCACCGGCACAGATAATCCCGTATTTCGGCGGCAATGACCGCGTCGTCCTCAACAATCATAATCTTATACATATGCTTATTATACCATGCTTTGTGCGTTTATGCGCAATAATATTTGAGATGTGGAGTTAAACCACCCTAACCCCTTTCACACACTATCGTCCCTTGCGTCCCTATCGTCCCTAAGCGGCTATTTGCCTGAGTTTTTTCAGGGACGCAGATGTGCGGAAAAAGGGGGGTAGAGTGGGTGAACTCTCTCCGTTGATAAAACAAAAGGGGAACGGTCTCCCGTCCCCCATATCAACCCAATATTTACTTCGTCACGCATTCGCTGATGGAGCGGGTTTTGACCTCCTCCATAAGCTTTTCTTCAAACGCGGCAAGGGGCATCGTGCCCAGGTCGCCGCCCTTGCGGCTGCGCACGGCAACAACGTTGTTTTCAACTTCCTTGTCGCCTATTATCAGCATGTAAGGTATGCGCTGCATCTGCGCCTCGCGAATCTTGAAGCCTATCTTTTCGTTGCGCAGGTCCGTCTCCACGCGGATGCCCAGCTTGTCAAGGCTGTCGGCAATCTGCTTTGCGGCCTCATGCGTGCGGTCTGTCATTGCAAGCACCTTCACCTGCACGGGAGCAAGCCACGTTGGGAACGCGCCCGCGAAATGCTCCGTTATAACGCCTATGAAGCGCTCTATGCTGCCCAGCACCACGCGGTGAATCATAACGGGGCGGTGCTTTTCGCCGTCCGCGCCAACGTATTCAAGGTCGAACCGCTCAGGCATCTGCATATCCAGCTGTATCGTGCCGCACTGCCATGTGCGTCCAAGCGAATCGGAAAGGTGGAAGTCCAGCTTCGGGCCGTAGAACGCGCCGTCGCCTTCGTTTATAACATAGGTCTTGCCCATGTGCTCTATCGCGCGCTTGAGCGTATCCGTGGCCATGTCCCATGTTTCCTTTTCGCCTATGTGGTCCTCGGGCATGGTGGAAACCTCTATCTGGTAGCTGAGGCCGAAGGTGGAGTACACCTCGTCAAACAGCCTTACAACGTTCTGTATCTCCTGTTCCATCTGGTCCCAGGTCATGAATATGTGCGCATCGTCCTGCGTGAAGCAGCGCACGCGGAACAGCCCGTGCAGCGCGCCGGAAAGCTCGTGCCTGTGCACAAGGCCAAGCTCCGCCATCCTCAGCGGCAGCTCGCGGTAGGAATGCGGCTCTGTCTTATATACCAGCATTCCGCCGGGGCAGTTCATGGGCTTTATTGCGTAATCCTCGCCGTCTATAACGGTGGTATACATATTGTCCTTATAATGGTCCCAATGCCCGCTGCGCAGCCACAAATCGCGGTTAAGTATTATAGGCGTTGAAATTTCAACGTAGCCGTAGCGCTTATGTACCTCGTGCCAGTAATCGAGCAGCGTGTTCCTCAGCACCATTCCCTTGGGCAGGAAGAACGGGAACCCCGGACCTTCCTCAAGCAGGGCAAACAGCCCCAGCTCGCGCCCCAGCTTCCTGTGGTCGCGCTTCTTGGCCTCCTCAATGCGGTTTATGTATTCGTCCAAATCGGCCTTCTTTTCAAACGCCGTGCCGTAAATACGCTGCAGCATCTTGTTCTTCTCGCTGCCGCGCCAGTACGCGCCCGCAACGCTCATCAGCTTTACGAACCTTACCTTGCCCGTTGTTTCAACGTGAGGGCCGGCGCACAGGTCAACGAAGTCCCCCTGCTTATAGAAGCTTATTATCGCGTCCTCGGGCAGGTCCTCTATAAGCTCAACCTTATAGGGCTCTTCCTTCTGCTTAAAATATTCTATCGCCTCCGCGCGGGGCATTTCAAACCGCTCCAGCGGCAGCGCCTCGGCAATTATCTTCTCCATCTCCTTCTGAATCTTTTCAAGATCTTCCGGGGTGAAGGGCTCCGCGTCAAAGTCATAATAGAAGCCGTTCTCTATTGCGGGGCCTATTGCAAGCTTGGCTTCCGGATGCACGCGCTTCACGGCCTGCGCCAGTATATGGGACGCGGTATGGCGCATTGTCCAGCGGCCGTCCTCATCCTGCCAGGTGAGCAGCTTGAGCGTATGGTCGCCGTGTATGGGGCGGAAGGCATCCGCGCGCTGGCCGTCTATTTCGGCGGCAAGGGTAGCCTTTTTAAGCTTTTGGCTTATTGTTTCGGCTATCTGAAGGGCTGTCATGCCGTCTTCAAACTGCTTTACGGACCCGTCTGGGAATGTGATGTTCATAATATCCTCCTTATGAAGTAAAAAAATCTTTGCCCGAAGCGGAACGGCGCATATAAAAACGCCCGCCCCAAGCGCATACGCAAGGGACGGACGATGCTTATCTCATCCGCGGTTCCACCCTAATTGGTCTAATAAAATAAAACCCACTTTAGTTCAGGCTGTATCGCTCCTGCTGCGCCTTTAAGTAGCGGGCCGGTGTTCCCATGCTCGGCTTGCGGCGGCGCGCTTGCAGCACTATCGGCGCGCCTCTCTGGGCCGCAATATCCGCGGTACTGTTCCCGCGTAGACCCCAAAGGAAATATTTAACCGGATTATAAACCCGCCGCTTGCCTTATGTCAACACAAAAAAGCAAAAAGACACGCACCCATACGGCGGTATTTTGAATATGGTGCAATGCGGGGCAAACCGGCGCCCGCGCAGGGAGGGCAGCATGAGGGAATACAGCATAGAAACGATAGACTACCGCATTGACATAGCGGACAGGATACGCCGCGCGCTGAGGGGAGCGGAAGGCGTTGGGGTAAGGGGAGAAGGGCAAAGAGCCGCCGTGATAACGCGGGACGGGGAAGCACGGGAGCAGCTATGCATGGCGCTGTGCCGCGTTCTGCTCAACGATGCCGCAGCGGAGGAGATAAAACGCGAGCTTAAAGCATATCCGCTTGAAGCCGCCGAGGCTGAGCGCGCCGCCGTCCGCGCGGGGGAGCTAATGCGCCGCGTGCCGCGCAGGGCAAGCCTTTTTGCCAATGCCCTCACCCGCCTTACGGAGTATACCAAGGCCGAATCCGCGCTGAATATAGAAGGCTTTCTGCGTTTCCGCCTTGCGGATGCGGCAAATTTAATCCGCCTGTGCGCCCTCCGCGCCGCCATTGAGGAGCTTATCCGCCGCGAGCTTTCCGCCGGTACAGACGGCGAAACCATAATCATAATCACCCGTGATACCGACCCAAGCACCGAGCCGGATTGAAATTTGCTCCAAAACATCGTATAATACGTCCCATGAATCAGTTGGTAGAGGAAAAGCTGAAGCTCCTGCCGGATCACCCGGGCGTATACAGAATGTTTAACGCGGAAGGAGAAATAATCTATGTCGGCAAGGCGGTCAATTTGAAGAACCGCGTTCGCCAGTATTTCCATTCCCAAAAGAACATGAGCCCAAAGGTGCGGGCAATGGTGAGCCACATTGCGGATTTTGAGTATATACTCACCGCCAATGAAACAGAGGCGCTGACCCTTGAGGCCGCAATGACCAAAAGCCTTCAGCCGCACTATAACATTCTGCTTAAGGACGATAAGCATTTCCCCTATGTCCGCCTTGATGAAAGGCAGGATTTTCCCCGGTTCGAGGTCGTGCGCCGCGCCAGGAACGACGGCGCGCGCTACTTTGGCCCGTATCTCAGCGCCGTAACGCTTAGGGACGCATTAAGCTGCATACGCGATATGTTCCCCGTGCGGCATTGCAAAAAGGATATTGCCAAGGCCATTGCCCGGCGCGAGCGGCCCTGCCTTATGTATCACTTAAACAAATGCTGCGCGCCGTGTTCGGGCAACGTAACGCGGGAGGAATACCATAAGCTGCTCGATAGCGTTGTGAGCTTCCTTGAGGGGGACACCGCCCCCGTGTGCGATATGCTCCGCGCGCAGATGCAAAAGGCCAGCGACAATATGGAATACGAAAAGGCCGCCCAGTTCCGCGACAGGGCGGACGCGGTTGAGCGCATGGGCGAAAAGCAGCGCGCAATGATGACAAAGACCGGCGCTGAGCGGGACGTGTTCGCGCTTGCGCGGGACGGCGAGGACGACGTTATATTCGCCCTGTTCGTGCGCGGCGGCAGCGTTATAGGCAGCCAGCATTACGCCATGGATGCACTGGGCGAGGACGCGGGAGAGATAATGGCCGCGTTTTTGCAGCAGTATTACGAAGGCTCCGGCATCATCCCCCGCGAGATACTCGTTAAGGACATGCCTTCGGGCGCGGATGAGCTTACGGCATGGCTGAAGCAGCAGCGCGGCGGCGCGGTGGAACTCACCTGCCCCGTGCGCGGCGAAAAGGCGGAGCAGATAAAGCTTGCCTACCAAAATGGCATGGACGCGATAAAAAAGCAGAGGGAGCTTGAGCACCGCTCATGGGAACGCGGTGAGGGCGCGCTTGCGCAGCTGTGCGGGCATATAGGGCTTGAGGAGCTTCCGCGGCGCATAGAATGCTTCGATAATTCGCATATCCGCGGCAGGGACACGGTTTCCGGCATGGTGGTGTTTATAGACGGCAAAAAAGCCCCCAAGGAATACCGCCGCTTTAAGCTGAAGCTGAACCACGGCGGGGACGACCTTTCCGCCATGCGGGAGGCGCTGACAAGGCGGTTTGAAAAAGTGACCCAAAATGATGAAAGGTTTGCGGAGCTGCCCGATTTATTGATAACGGATGGCGGCAGGACGCAGCTTAACGTTGCGCTGGAGGTACTAAGCCGCTTCGGGCTTGATTACATTCCGGCAATAGGCCTTGCCGAACGCAACGAAGAAATAATCGTTCCGGACAGGGAGGAGAGCATAATCCTTCCCCGCGGCGACGGCGCGCTGCATTTCATTCAGCGCATAAGGGACGAAGCGCACAGGTTCGCAATATCCTATCATAGAAGTCTCCACGTTAGGAGCGCACTGATGAGCGAGCTTGATAACATAGATGGCATCGGCGATAAGCGCAAGCGTTTGCTTTTTGACGCATTCGTAACGCGGGACGCTATTGCCGCCGCTACCAAGGAGCAGTTATGCGCGGTAAAGGGCATGAACAAAACGGCAGCCCAAGCCGTGTATGACCACTTTCATCATCAGGAGGACTCACAATGATAAAGCTTATTGCGTTCGATATTGACGATACGCTCACCAAAGAACCGCGCACCGTGCCGCAAGCCAATCTGGACGCCGTAAAGCGCGCGCAGGACGCGGGAATATTCGTAACCGTTGCCACGGGCCGCGGCTTCCACGGCTCGTCCTATATATGGCAGACCATGGGCGTGCAGGGGCCGATAATAAACTACGGCGGCGCGGTAATAAACGATACCGTTACGGGCAAAGCCCTTTATACCACCGAACTTGACCCGAATGTGGTAAGGGAGCTGCTTGCACTTGCAAAGGAGCTTAACGTGCATGCGCACATATATCAGGGCGACGGCATAGTTTTTGCCGAAGAAAACCCATATGTTGACGCATACAGCCAAAAGCTCGGCCTGCCGCGCACGGTAGACGCCGAGGTTGGCGAAAAAACATGGCACAACGTGCCGAAGGTACTATATATAACCGAACCGCGGCGCGCGGAGGAGCTGATAACAATGCTTGGCAAGCGCTACGAAGGCAAACTGAAGGTTTCCGGCTCCGTGCCCGGGTTCGTTGAGTTCAATGCGGAAAACGCGCACAAGGGCAGCGCGCTTGAATGGGTTGCCAACTATCTTGGCATAGAGCGCGGGGAGACGGCCGCCGTGGGCGATAATCTGTTGGATCTTGAAATGATACAGTACGCCGGCATAGGCGCGGCCGTTGCCAATGCGCATCCGCAAATACTCAGCGCGGCAAACGTAGTCCTCCCCAGGTGCGAGGATATGGCAGCCGCATGGTTCATAGACAACATTATCCTGAAGGGAATGAAATAAAAGCAATGGCCGAAAGCATAACTCTTGCGGTGGACAAGCTGAGCGAGGAGCTGGAGCTTGAACCATTAACAGGCAGCGGCGGCACGGTAACGTTCACCAGCGCCGAAATAGGCCGCCCGGGCCTGCAGTTCACGGGGTATTACGACCATTTTTCAAGCCGCCGCGTGCAGATAATAGGCATGAGCGAGATGTACTATCTCTATGGCCTCAGCAGCGCGGAGGTGCGCGCAAGGATGAAAAGGTTCATGTCCTACGGCGTGCCGTGCGTGGTTTGCGCCCGCGGCAACATGCCGCCTAAGGAGCTTATCGAAAGCGCGCGGGAACACTCCCTGCCCGTTTTCCTTTCGCACCAGAAAACGGACGACATAGGCCACAGGATAAGCAATTATCTTTCCCGAAAGCTTGCGCCCAGCATGCTTACACACGGCGTGCTGATGGACGTTTTCGGCGTTGGCATACTGATGAGGGGCGAAAGCGGCCTTGGCAAAAGCGAAACCGCGCTTGAGATGATAAAGCAGGGGCACAGGCTTGTTGCGGACGACGTTGTGCGCATAACCCGCGTTGCAAGCGGGCGCATAGTTGGTACAGCGCCCGAGGCCACAAAGTACCTTATAGAGGTTCGCGGCATAGGCATTGTGGACGTGAGATATCTTTTCGGCGTAGGCTCGGCGGTAAACGAAAAGAGCATTGATTTTATAATGGATCTTGAGATGTTTGATCCCACTGCGCAGTATGAGCGCATAGGCGCGCGGGAAAAGCGGACGGAGCTGCTGGGCGTTGATATACCAACCACCGTCCTTCCCGTAAGCCCGGGCAGGAACATTGCCGTTGTTGTAGAGGTGGCGGCAAGGAACTTCCTGCTCAAAAAGCTTGGGTACGACACTTCGGGCCATTTTGCAAAACGCATGGAAAGCATGTTTGAGGGTAAAAAATGATGAACAAAGCAGGATACGATATTGGTTTTGACGTTGGCGGATCGCATATTGCGGGCGCGCTGTTTTCGGGCGAAAAGGAGCTTTCGCGCCTGCAAACGCCCTATCCCAAGAACGAGCCGGACAAGGCAAGCGGCATAATAGCCCAAATGATAGAAGCCCTTGCCGATGCAATACCCGAAGCCGCGGAGGATAAGCTTTCCCTTTTGAACGTCGTGGGCATTGCCGTCCCCGGCAGCATCAGCCGCGATAAGCGTACCGTGCTCAATGCCTACAATCTCGGCTTTAAGAACCATCCCCTGCCGGAATTGATAGAGCGCAAGCTTAACAGCCGCGTGCGCGTGCTTATGGCAAACGATGCGGATGCGGCGGCATGGGCGGAATATATGCGCGGTTCGCTTAAAGGTTACGCAAACAGCGTGCTTATAACGCTGGGCACGGGCGTTGGCGGCGGAATAATACTGAACGGTTCGCTTTTCACCGGCGGCATGGGCAACGGCGTGGAGCTGGGGCATTTCATAATGAACATGGCCGCGGGCGAAAAATGCTCCTGCGGCGTGAGGGGCTGCTTTGAAAGCTGCTGCTCCGCAACCGCGCTCATACGCGAAGGCGTGCGTTCCCTCTCCTCCGCGCCAAACGGCATGATAGCCGCCCTAAGCCACGGCGACTCCGCTAACATAAACGCAAAGCTTGTTATAGACTGCGCCCGCGCGGGCGACCCTGCGGCAAAAGCCATATTCACCGAATATGCCCACGCGCTTGGCTGCGGCATAGCATCGCTCATAAACATAATCGACCCAGAGCGCATCGCCATAGGCGGCGGCGTTAGCGGCGCAGGCGAGTTTCTGCTCAAGCCCGTGCGCGAATACGTTAAGCAGATGAGCTTTTATGACAACTTCGCAAGCATAGTCAAGGCCACCTTAGGCAACGATGCGGGCCTTGTGGGCGCGGCGCTGCTGCACAAAACCATGCATTAACCCGCCCGTTCCGGTCACATGTGTGGGTAGAATGGTTAGAAATGATTAGAATGGTGAATAGAAAGAAGGAGCGGCAAATCCGCTCCTTTATATATCTGTTTACTTCTTCAACCTTGGGTCGTCCGGTTCGACTATCTCAAGCCGTTCCCCGCATACTGGGCAATAGAACACGAATCCGGGAACAAATCGACCGAACCCAAATGCCTTCATTGCCCTGTGCGAATGACACTTGGGGCAGCGAAGCATACGAATTTCCACCACCGCAGCCGCAATTACCGCTGCTATAAGTATAATAAGCGGCCAAATATACAGGTCGCTTTGGAGGGTAAATGCAAGCGCCACGGTGTCCGCAATCACTATACCAAACAGTATATTAAAAAGCTGTATTCCCCTATAATTAATCATACTCCGCCCTCCCGTGCAAATTGCCTATTTTGTATTAAATATCATAAGTGAGTAAAGAAGTCAAGCTTTATCGGCAAGCTAAGTTTTTCCTGCCATTTTCATTCAGTTCATTGACAAATTTGATTAGAATGTGGTTAGAATTGTGAACAGAAAGAAGGAGCAGCAAAACTGCTCCTCTATTCTGTTTACTTCTTCAGCCTTGGGTCGTCAGGTTCGACTATCTCAATGAGTTCTCCGCACATGGGGCAATAAAACTCAAAGCCCGGCCTGATGGCCCGTATTCTTACCATGTCCATTGCTTTTCGGGAATGGCAATGCGGGCAGCGCAATAAGGCGTCGCTATACGCTATGAACGCAATTATGCTCGCAATAAAACCTATCAACGGCCAAACATATGGTTCGCGCGCAATTGCAATGCCCATCACCAGCGCGGTCACGATCGTTGCGCCGTAAAGAAGCCGAAATATTTTTATCCGTTTATAATTTATCATCCTCCGCCCTCCCGTACAAATCATCTTTTGATATTAAAATATCACATTTTGCATGGTATGTCAATAAAAGTGGCTGATATTCTTACTTTTTCTCCATCATCTCCACCGTTCCCTTAGCCGTGGTGAGCTCATAGCGTTCATCGCACAGGGCTTCGGTAAAGCGGGCGGAGGGGTTGTTGCCCGGGCAGGTGGAATCGAAATACAGGCAAGGCACAGGGTCGCCGCCGTGGGAACCGGTGTCCGAATAGGTGAAATGGTCGCTCAACACAAGCAGGCGGAAATCGCCCTCCACCTCGTTCATAAGGCGGCGCACCACCAGCGCGTCCGCGGTCTCTATCGCGGCGCGCTTGCCCAGCGGGTTGCGGTCGTGGCTCAGGTCGTCCGTGGCCTGAATATGCACATACGCGCGCTCGTAGCCGCCGTTCAGCGCGGCTATCGCCTTGTCCGCCTTCTCCGTAAGGAACGCTTCAAAGCTTCTGCCCGCTTCCTCCGTGGGGAATATGGGTATGCTTGCCGCGGCTGTTATGCCGCGCATAAGTATTGTTTCGCCCAGCGCGCAGCGGCCCGCCTCTGCTTTGGGAAATTCGGGTGCAAGGCTGTCGCCCCAGAACCATATTGCGTTGCACTTTGTGCCCGTGTTTTTCAGCACCTCAAACGCCCTGCGCTGAAGCTCCATAAACGGCCTTTCCTTTTCGCCGCCGCTGAAGTCCGCCGCTCTGCGGCCTATTATGTCGTGCGCCGGGGCAAGCTGCATGGGGTATAGCTTCGCCCCGCCCTTCACTTCCAGTATGCAGCGGAAGGATTCCGGATGATGCAGCACATATTCGGGCGAGTTGAATACCTTCTCCCGCAAAAGCTCCACTATGGGCGCGGCCTTATCGGTTGGCAGCTCTCCTGCGCTGTAATCGCTCAGCACCGCCGTATCGTAGCTGTCTCCGGTAAGGGTTGCAAGGTTAGTGCGGATATAAAGATTGTTCGGGTCAAGCGGTATGCCGCTGCCCGCAGCCTCCAGCGCCGCGCGCCCGCGGTACATGTGCGGATCAAGCCCAAGCAGGCCCATGTTCGCCACCGCGCTGCCTACTTCAAGCCCGTCAGGTATGGTCTTTACGCGAAGCAGCTTCGTGGCCTTCTGCGCCAGCGCGTCCAGGTTCGGTGTGTTCGCCGCCGCAAGCGGGGTTTTATTCATAAGGGCGGCGTTGGGCCTGTCTGCCGAGCCGTCCAGTATAAGCGTGATGCGTTTCATGTTTTGCCTCCGTTTATGCACTCTAACTGTATTTTTATGCTATTATACCACCTATCCGTAAAAAATAATAGATAATATATAATGGCTCATTTGATTGCGCGGCGCTGCCCGGCAATGATATGATTGTTATACGGAAATTATCTGCATTTATGCGCATAATAATTAACAGCCGATATCTATTGAGGAGGGAAGCAGACATGCATATGGAAATGCTAAGCGGCAACGAGGCCGTAGCAAGGGGCGTGTACGAGGCCGGCTGCCATGTTGCCGCGGCGTACCCGGGAACGCCCAGCACGGAGATACTGGAAAACATTGGCGAAAAATATAAGGATGAAATATACTGCCAATGGGCCTGCAACGAAAAGACCGCCGTGGAGATCGCCGGCGGCGCGTCCATAGGCGGGGCGAGGGCGTTCGCGGCCATGAAGCACGTTGGCATGAACGTTGCGGCGGACCCCATATTCACGCTCGCTTACAGCGGCGTAAACGGCGGATTCGTGTTCGTTTCGGCAGACGATCCGGGCTGCCACAGCAGCCAGAACGAGCAGGATAACCGCCTGTATGCTCCCCATGCCAAAATAGCCATGCTTGAACCTTCGGACTCGGCGGAGTGCCGGGACTATGCCAAGGCCGCGTTTGATATATCGGAGCGGTTCGATACGCTTGTAATGCTGCGCATGACCACCCGCGTATGCCATTCAAAGAGCCTTGTGGCGCTGGAGGAGCGCAAAAACGTGCCCGTAAAGAAATACGTGCGCGACCCCAAGAAGAACGCCATGCTGCCCGCGCACAGCCGCGTGAGGCACATATACCGCGAAGAAATGCTGAAAAAGCTGGAGGAATATTCAAACGACTGCCCGTTCAACCGCGTGGAGGACAACGGCAGCCGCATAGGCATAATAACCAGCGGCATAGCCTATCAGCACGCCAAGGAGGTTTTCGGCAACACGGCGGACTATCTAAAGCTCGGCCTGACCTATCCCCTGCCGCATAAGCTTATCGCGGACTTTGCAAAAAAATATGCCACACTTTATGTTATAGAGGAAAACGACCCGTATCTTGAGGATGCCGTGCACGCGCTGGGCTTCATAAACGCCATAGGCAAGGCGAGAATACCTATCTGCGGAGAGCTTAACGCCCGCATAATACGCGACGCTTTGCTCCCCGGCACCGCGCAGGAGGGCTACGAACCCGTTGCCGATATTCCAGCGCGCCCGCCCACGCTCTGCGCAGGCTGCCCGCACCGCGGCTTCTTCTATGCGCTGACAAAATATCTTAATAAATCAATAGTGCCCATAGGAGACATAGGCTGCTATACCCTTGGCATAAACGCCCCGCTGAACGCACTCGATGCAACCATATGCATGGGCGCGGGCATAAGCAGCATAATCGGCCTTGCAAAGGCGCTTGAAATGCAGGGGGATACGCGCAAGCCCCTTGGTTGCGTGGGCGATTCCACGTTTTTCCACAGCGGCATGACCAGCCTTATGGACGTTGTCGCCGCCGACGCGAACGTTATAGCCTGCGTGCTGGATAATTCAATAACCGCCATGACGGGGCATCAGGATAACCCCGGCACGGCGAAAAACCTTATGGGCGAACCCAGCCCCATGCTTGATATAGAGCGGCTTGCCCGCGCCACCGGTATAACCCCCGACCATGTGCGCGTTGTCGATCCGCTGGATATAGAGGCCGTGCATGCGGCGATAGACGCGGCGCTCAACGTAAAGGGCCCGTTCGTGATAATAACAAAGCGCCCATGCGCGCTTATAAAAGAGGTGCAGAAGGCTAACGCAAACAAGCATTGCGTGATAGACGCCCAAAAGTGCCGCGGCTGCAAACAATGCATGAAAATAGCCTGCCCCGCAATAGCCTTTGAAGGCGGCAAGGCAAGGATATTCGACCCGGCAAGCTGCACGGGCTGCGGCCTTTGCGCGCATATGTGCCGCTTCGGCGCGATAGAAAGGAGAGGGGAATAATGACAAAGAGCATTCTTCTTGTTGGCGTAGGCGGACAGGGAACGATACTTATTTCCAAAATTCTCACGGTCGGCTTGACCAGGATGGGCTATCAGGTTAAAATGAGTGAGATACACGGCATGAGCCAGCGCGGCGGCAGCGTATCCACCCAGATAAAATACGGGGACGATGTGTACGCGCCTAACATAGGCCTTGCGGAAGCGGATATGGTTATAAGCTTTGAAAAATCGGAAGCGCTGCGCGCACTGCCGTACCTGAAAAAAGGCGGGACGCTCATAACCGACGAACGCGAGATCTATCCTATGCCCGTGCTGAGCGGGGAGCAAAGCTACCCGCATGACGCTATCGAAACTCTGAAGCAGCGCGTGGATAACGTTATTGTCATCCGCGCGGCGGAAACGGCGGAAAAGCTTGGCAGCATAAAGGCGCAGAACATTGTGCTTCTGGGTGCGCTGGTCAAGGCAATGGGGCTTGACGGGGTGGACTGGAAGGCGCTTGTCGGCGCAATGGTGCCGCCGAAGGCCGTGGAAATGAATCTTGCCGCATATGATGCGGGATATAACATGGAGTAAGGATGTACAAAAATTTTGACGAAGTGGTGGCCGCGGTAAAGCAAAGGGAAATCGAGCGTACCGTTGCCATAGCGGGCGCGCACGACGCGCCGGTCGTTGAGGCCGCGCTTAGGGCCGAACAGCAGGACATTGCAATTCCCATATTTGTAGGCCACGGGGAAAAGATAAAGGACATTTTGCGTTCCTTTGACCGCAACCCTTCGGACTACAACGTTATAAACAGCCCGGAGAACACCGAAGCGCAGACCGCCGTTGACCTTGTTAAGGACGGCAGCGCAAACGTGCTGATGAAGGGACTTATAGAAACGCGTGATATGCTGCACCCTGTCGTTGCCAAGGCTAACGACCTGCGCACAGGCAAGCTTATGAGCCACGTTGTGTTCTTTTCCAACGTGCCAAATTATCATAAGCTGCTCGTTGCCACGGACGGCGGAATGGTAATGTATCCCACGCTTGAAGAAAAGGTGGGCATAGTTGAAAACGCGGTCGAGGCCATGCGCAAAATGGGCTACAAAATGCCCCGCGTGGCTGTGCTTGCCGCAATAGAAAAGGTCAATCCCAAAATGCGCGCAACGGTTGAAGCGGCGGAGCTAAAGCGCATGAACCGCGAAGGGCTTATACAGCACTGCATCGTGGAAGGCCCGCTTTCCTATGACGTGGCAATGGATAAGGCCATTGCGCACCACAAGGGCGTGGATTGCGAATACTGCGGCGATTTTGACGCGCTGATACTGCCTGATATAGACGCAGGCAACATACTGGGCAAGTGCCTTATTGTGACCGCCAAGGCCGAAATGGGCGGCGTTATAATGGGCGCAAAGGTACCCATAGTGCTCACCAGCCGCGGCTCCAGCGCAGAGGAAAAGTTTTTCTCCATCGCCGTGGCCTCCCTAATGGCCGGGCAAACTCTGTAAACCAAAGCATACAAAAAGGGATGCACTGCACATCCCTTTTTATTTTTCTTATTTACGCCTTTCTGAACAGGCAATAGCTTGGGTAGCGGTTGTCGCAATCCTTTGCCAGCACCGCAATGTCCACATACGCCATGTTGCCTTCCACGCGCACCTTGCCCGCGCGGCCCGCTTCATCGAATTTGCCGGGCTTCATGCTGGGATCCATAACGCATATTTCGCGTCCCTTTGCGGACACAAGCACTATAAAATGCCCGCCATGGGTGAATACGCCCGTCCAGCCTTCCCTGTCCCCGCCGGAATTGGCAATGGCCATGCCCTCGCCCTGCTGCAAAAATTGCAGCATCTTGCCGTGGTCGCAGGTCAACTCATACGTCAGGCCGAACTTTTTGCATACCGCCGGCGCAAGTATGGATATTTCCGTGCCGGTTTCGTCGCACGCGCCGCATTCATAGGCAAGCTTTGCCGCCTCCGCGGGCGTGAAGGTATGCTCGGTCATGTTCTCCACCACCATGCAGCAGGAGCACAGCCCGCAGCCGCTTGTTTCTATCGAGCCGTCGCCGTAGGGTATTTCGGGGTAATCATTTTGGTTGTAATATTTATATGCCATAACGGCCTCCTTAATATTGTTTGTCCTTATTCGCCCGCTCCGCAAAATATTGATAAAGCGTGCAGGGCATTCCCCCGTTTGAAAGCTTGCGGCGCTTGTTCGCCTTTTCGCCGTAAAGCTGTTCAAAATTCTGGTCCGGCGTTATTATGGACTTGCTCCAGCCCTTAAGCGGGGCAAAAACTGCGCTCATTTCGCGTATTATGCCCTCCGCCTCGCCTTTTTTCAGCATACGCTCGCCGTACGGCGGGTTGCATACTATCACGCCGCGCTCCTCAGTTGCCTTCAGCTCCTTCAGCGGCTTTACAGCCCAGCTCAGCATAACGCCCGCCTTTTGCGCATGCTTTTTGCATATGGCTATGCTGCGTTCGTCAATATCGCTGCCAAGTATGTTCAGCTTTATGTCCCGTATGGAATCAATGGCTTCCTTTCGGGCCTGCATAAAGTATTTTTTGTCAAGGAAGGGCCAATTCTCCGCCGCAAAGCTGCGGTTTAACCCGGGAGCCTGGTTGCGGGCTATCATCGCCGCCTCGATGGGCATTGTGCCGCTGCCGCACATGGGGTCTATGAACGGATAGTCGCCCTTGTACCGCGTTAGCGTAACTATCGCCGCGCCAAGCGTTTCGCTCAGCGGGGCGGCAACGTTATATGTTCTGTATCCCCTGCGCGAAAGCCCCGCCCCGCAGGGGTCAAGGCAAAGCGTGGCCTCGTTTTTGAACATGCCCACTTCAACCAATATCTCCGCGCCCGTTTCCGGCAGCAGCGTTGTATGGTACGCCGCCTTCAGGTTTTCCACAATGGCTTTTTTGGTTACGCTCTGGCAATCCTTAACGGAAAACAGGTCGCTCTTCGCGCTTTTGCCAACAACGTGTATAAACGCATCCTTGGCAAGATACTGCTTCCAATCAAGCGCCTTCACCCCTTCAAAAAGGTCTGTGAAGGTATGCGCCTCAAACCGGCCCACCTCAAGCAACACTCTTTCCGCCGTCCTAAGCCACAGGCACGCCCGCGCCATCGTGAGATAGTCCCCTTCAAAGCGAATTTTAGCCGAGTCCACGCTCACCGGTTCTATCCCCAGCTTTCTCAATTCCGTTGCCACCAGCGCTTCTACGCCCAGTTTGCATGTTGCCTGAAATATCATTTTTCCTCCTGCGCCGTAATTGGCAATAGTTTTTTCAGCGCGTTGTCCAGCCGCAGCGTGGATACGCCGTATGCGTTGCATATATCCGCACGCGAAGGCTTGCCGCCGCATTCCGTGCGGGCAGTGTATTCTATCGCCGCCGCAAGCGCAACCTCCTGCGCGCGGCTTATGCGCGGCAGCCGCTCCTGCGCGCCAACGTATCTGTCCCAAAGCGAAACGGCTGTTTTTGCCTCCCGTTCGCTGCAATGTTCATACATATTGGCAAGGCACATCGTGAGCGCGTTTCTGTATGCCGCGTTCGCCGCGTTTATTCTCAGCTCCGCCCGGCTTTCAACCAGGTGACCCATTATATAAAGATAATACGGCTGCTTTGCGCCCATCGCCGCAAGCGCGGCTATTGCATTGCGCTTGAGTTCGTCGTCCTGCTCCCGCATCAGCAGAAAATCCCTCAGCAGTCCTTCGCTGCGCTTGTCCCCGAATGCGGCTGCCGCCGTAAGCAGCGCCCGCCTTATGGCAATATCCGGCAGCGTAAAGCCCCAGCGTATCAAAAGCTCCAGCTCGTTTGAATTCTGCCATTGACTATGCAGTTCAGCGGCGCCAAGCTTCATCAGTTCGTTTATGCGGTTTATGCGCCGCACCGTTTCATCGAACGGCACCTGATAATTTGCGGCAAAGCGGCGTATGTTCCCGCGGGGCAGCTGCCCCTTCTGCGCGTTGTAGCAAAGCTTTTTGTAATATTTGGCTATGGTGTCCGTCGGGTCTATGCGGCAAAGCTTGTCGTATGCGTTATACGCCTTGTCATAGCGTTTCAGTTCATATGCGCATATTGCGTAGCGATGCAGCGCGTCCTCATCATACGGCGTTTTTTTCAGCAGCCGCTCCGCAATCTTATATGCGTCCGCAAACCGCCCAAGCTCCATCAGCACAAGGCTTATTCTGCACAGCTCGTCCGTTCTTTCCGTATTCGTGCGGCAGAGCGCGTCCGCCGCGGCGTTCGCGTTCGCCCCGTCCCGCATGGCGCAGTATACCATGGCCTTGTTGCAAAGCGCCTGCGTGTCGTTAGGGTCGGCATTGAGCACGGTGTCCGCTTCGCTGAGCGCGCGGTCGTAATCCTTTTTGCAAAAATGCAAAAGGCTCAGATTGTTCCGCGCATAGTTCAGCCCCGGGTTCAGCTTCAGCGCCCGTTCAAGCGCCTCCCTCGCCGCGGGAAAGTTCTCCCGCTCCAGCGCCTTTCTGCCTTCCTCCGCCGCATCCAGCGCCATGTCCTCCTTCAGCACTGGCGCAAGCTCGCCAAAGTCCCCGGGCCTGTATTCCGCGTCGTCAATAGCATCCAGCAAATCGTACGCATCGTAAATATATTCCCCCTCAGGCTCTGCCTGAAGGTAGCGTTCCAGCATTTTCTTCGCGCTGTCCGTTTCGTTAAGCGCGGCCAAATTGCACCCAAGGCCGAATATGGCCTCCGGCTCCACGTCCTCGCGCGAAAGCAGCGGCAGCAGCACCCTGTTTGAATCGTCGTAACGCTCCATCTCGCTGAGCACTTCCGCCACGGCTATGCGGCTGTATTGATCCTCCGGCTCCTGCTCCATGGCCCTGCGGTAGCTGCACAGCGCCTCTATCAGGTCGTTTTTGTCCAGCTTGTCGTTCCCTCTTTTGTAAAAGAAGTCCCCCTTCTGTTCAAACGAGAGCACGCGCCCCGTGCTGTTATTCCGTGTCGCTCCGTTCATCCGAATTTCCGGCCCCCTCTTTCAGTATAGCCTCCAGCTGCTCCCCGGTGAAATGATACACCTTGTTGCAGAAGCGGCAGGTAAGCTCCGCCTGCCCCTCTTTTTCTATCATGTCCGTCAGTTCCTCTTTGCCAAGGGACATCAGCACCGCCTCCAGCCGCTCGCGCGAGCAGTCGCATCTGTATTCCGGCTGCGCACTGCCAAGTATTTCAAGCGTGCATCCTTCAAACATATTTATAAGTATGTCCCTCAGTTCTTCGCCCTTTTCAAGCCGCAATGCAAGCTTTGCAATATCGTCCGCCTTGGCCTCAAGCGTGGCTATGGCCTCCTCCGGACAGTTTGGCATGGCCTGTATAAGCATTCCGCCGGCGCTGAGCACCTTCAGCGTTTCTATATCCACCCTTACCCCAAGGTAAACAAGCGAAGGCGTCTGCTCGGAACGGGTGAAGTAATTTGCAAAATCCTCGGCAATTTCGCCGGATATCATCTCGCTGCGGCCAACGTAAGGTTCCTTCATGGAAAGGTCGCGTATAACGGTAAGCTCGCCGAACCAGCCAACCGCCAGCGCCACGTCCAGCTTTCCGTTTGGCGCGGGGGGAAGCTCCACGGACGGGTTTTCGATATATCCCTTCACCCTGCCGGAACGGTACGCCGTGCAGACTATGTTGCCCGCCTCGCCGCCGCCTTTTATTACGGTAGTCACCTTTTCGTCGTCGTTTTTCAGGTCCGTGCCCATCATGCTGGTCATTATCAGCGCGCGGCCCAACGCCGCCGTGCAAACGCGGCTGAGGTTATGCGTTTTGCGCGCCGCCTCAACCATTTCCTTTGCGGATATGGCCGTGAACCTTACCGATTTATCGAACATTACTCCCCTTAATATTTTATCGCTCATAATAATTCTTCTCCTTTATATAAAAATCAGTCGTTGGGCTTTATCGCCCTGAACTGTATCCTTTCGCTTTTGTCGTTCGGCGCATCGAACGTGAATGCGTCAAACGCTTCTATTCTTTCAAACCCCGCCCGCTTCAGCGCGCCTTCCATCTCCCTTTGGGAATGCGCCCGCTGTATTTGGGATTCATTAAAGCGCACATAGCGGCCGTCCGCCTGCTTTTCAAACAGGGTCAGCTCCATCTGTATCTGCTTGGTCTGCTCGTCATATGCGTTTTTCCATATGTACGCCGCCGCGCTTTCATCCTCCGCAAAGGTATTGTTGCCCAAAATGGTTGAAAGCTTGTAGCGCGACGATATGTCAAACAGCAGCATTCCGCCTTCCCTCAGCGCCGCATACGCATTGGCAAAAAAGCTTTCCGCGCCCTTTAGCGTAAGGTAATTCACCCCGTCGCACACGGCAAGCACCGCGTCCGCCGGCCTGTGCAGCGCAAGGCGGCGCATATCCTGGCAAACAAACGGAACGTTCACCCGCTCCGCGCGGGCGTTTTCCGCCGCAATGCGCAGCATTTCTTCCGATGCGTCAAGCCCCGTCACCTTATATCCCCGCTTTGCAAGCGGTATGCTGACGGCGCCCGTGCCGCAGGCGCAGTCCGCAACGCGCTCTATCTTTGCATCGCCGAACAGGCTTATTATGTATTCAAGCCACGCCTTGCGGTCAACCGATTCCATAAGCGAATCATATACCCGCGCAAAATTAGAATACAAGGCCAAACCCTCCCCATCTTATATGTGAACAATTTTACAACAAAGCCATTCCCTTGGCAATACCGCTTGAAGCCCCATGCGGCCTTGTGGTACAATTCTTGCGTTAAAAAACTGCGAAAGAAGCGTGAACATATATGAACAATGCTAAAAAGGACAAAAAGCGCCTGCATCCGGGCGTAAAGGTGCTCATAATACTGCTTGCCGTAATAGCCGTGCTGGGGCTTACGGTGGCGGCGCTCGGGCTCAATCTGCTCAACCGCATCTCCCGCCCCGGCAGCCCTACGCCGGAGCCTGTTGAAAGCAGCCTGCCCACGCCCGAACCCACGGACGAAGCGCCGCACATGACCCCCACGCCTACCCGCACGCCTGTAGCTACCCCCACGCCGGAGCCGGAGGCCACTCCCGCGCCAACTCCCGCCCCGCTGAGCGAATATTACGAGCAGACGCCGCTCACGGCGGAGCAGCTTGCCCAGTTCGATGCGGATAACAACGACGACCGCTACGTGAACGTTTTGCTCATAGGCGCGGACAGGCGCGCCACAAAGGGCCGCTACAATGCGGACACAATGATGATAGCCACGGTGGACACCGTGAACAACCGATTAAAGCTGACCACCCTCATGCGCGACATGCTCGTGGACGTACCCGGGCACGGGTACAGAAAGCTCAATTCCACCGTTGCGCTCGGCGGGGTTGAACTGCTGTATCAAACCATAGAGCATAACTTCCATCTGAAGCTGAACGACTATGTTATGGTGGATCTTCATTCGTTTGTGGACGTTGTGGACGCGATAGACGGCGTTACCGTTGAAATGACGGCGGAGGAGATAAGCGCCGCAAACGACTGCATAGCCGGTCTCAACAAGCAGCTTGGCGTTGAATACCTTTGGGATGGATTCATATTTGCAGACCCCGGCCCCGTGCACCTCAACGGCAAGCAGGCGCTGGGCTACGCCCGCATAAGGAAGCTGGACAGCGAATTTGTGCGCACAGGACGGCAGTTTAAGGTGCTGAACATGATATTTGCCAAGTTCCGCAAGTTCAGCGTTACCAAGCAATACGAGCTGCTTTATAAGCTGCTGCCGCTGGTTGAAACCAGCATGACCAACGATGAAATAATAGACGCCGCGGCGAAGCTGCTTTCCACCGGCCAGCGCGGGCTTATGTATTACAGGCTTCCCATTGAAGGGCTTTACCAGAACGGCAAATGGGAAAAGCACTTTGTGTTCTTCTGCGATATGGGCGCGATGAGCGTTAAGCTGAACGAGTTTGTGTTCCATAATGCGGACGAGGTCAAGTCCGCCGTTGAACAAGCGCCCAACCCCTCTCTGCCCCCGCGCACGCCTTCGCCCGTGCTGCCCACGCCTGACGACGGCAGCAGCAGCGGCTGGAGCACCGCACCGGGCTTCGGCTGGGGAAACGAAGAATAATTAGTAGTAGCATGGCGGACACGTGTATGCTATAATAATACATCATTCGTCTGTTTTGTGCATTTAAGGAGGTATACCATAATGGCAAACACGGTATGGAAAGACAGAAAGCGCACGTTCCTTGGCCTTCCATGGAGCTTTACCCGCTATGAACTTACCGAAGAAAAGCTGATAATAGAAACGGGTCTTTTCGGCCGCAAGGAAGAGGAGATACGCCTTTACAGAATAATGGACATAACGCTGCACAGGCCCCTTGGCCAAAGGATTCTGGGCCTTGGCACAATACATCTCTGCACGGCGGATCGCTCCGCGCCGGAAATGGACATAAAGCGCATAAAAAAGCCAAAGCAGGTGCGCGATATACTTTCCGACATGGTTGAGCACGAGCGCGAGGAACGCCGCATAGGCGCGCGCGAATATCTTGGCGGCGCGGAAATGGACGATGACTGCGACTGCGGCCACGAACACTAAGCAATAAATATTTTTAATATATACGAGGTTTTTTCAATGCAGTATTTCAGCACACGGAACGCCTCGGAACGTACCTCGCCTTCGCTTGCGCTGCTCACCGGGCTTGCGCCGGACGGGGGTTTGTACGTACCCGAGGAATTGCCCGCGCTCTTTTCGGCGGGGCTTTATTCGCTTGAACGGCGGGAGCTTTTTGCCCGCGTTATAAGCGCGCTGATAGACGATATCCCCTATGAGCGCATACTTGCCGCGGTGGACGCGGGCTACGGCGGAAAATTCGATACTCCCGCCTTCTGCCCCGTTGTTAAGGCGGGGGATGCGCATATACTGGAGCTTTGGCATGGGCCAACCTGCGCATTCAAGGACATGGCGCTTTGCATACTGCCGCGCCTTATGAACGCCGCGCGGGAGAAAAACGGCCTTAAAGAGGACCTTGTTATACTTACCGCCACCAGCGGGGATACCGGCAAGGCCGCGCTTGCGGGCTTTGCGGACGCGCCGCATACAAAGATAATAGTGTTCTATCCCGATGGCGGCGTGAGCGAGCTGCAAAGGCTTCAAATGGTCACCCAGCGCGGCGGGAACGTGCGCGTGTGCGCCGTGCGCGGGAATTTTGACGATGCGCAGCGCGGAGTCAAGGCAGCGCTTGAAGGCTTTAAGCACGAAGGATTGGTTGCAAGCAGCGCCAATTCAATAAACATTGGCCGCCTTGCCCCGCAGACCGCGTATTATTTCGCCGCGTACGGGGACATGGTTGCAAACGGAACGATAGAATTCGGCCGGGAGGTCGATTTCGTTGTACCCACGGGCAACTTCGGCAACATACTTGCCGGTTACATGGCCAAACGCATGGGCCTGCCCGTAGGCAAGCTTATCTGCGCATCAAATGCAAACGATGTGCTTTATCAATTCCTGAGCGAGGGCGTATACGACCGCGCAAGCAGACAGCTTATCAAAACCGCCTCCCCCTCAATGGATATACTTATATCCAGCAACCTTGAGCGGCTGCTTTTCTTCATGGCAAACAGGGGCAGCGAGGCTGCGGACGCCGCGCTTGTGGCCTCCCTTATGGCGCAGCTTAAAGAAACGGGTCGCTATGCCTTGCCTGACGACATGCTTGAGCGCATTCGCGCGCAGTTCCTCTGCGGCCGTGCGGACGACAACGCGGCGTTTGCCGCAATACGCGATATGTGGCAGAACTCGCATTATCTTATGGATACGCATACGGCCGTGGCATACAGCGTGTATGCCAAGCTTAAAGCAAAGGGGCTCATCACCGCGCCCGCGGTGGTTCTAAGCACAGCGTCCCCATTCAAGTTTGCCCCGGCAATGCTTAAGGCGCTTGGCGAATACGCGAGCGAGAGCGGCTTTGACGCGGCGGATAAGCTTTCCGCGCTCACCGGCCTTGCTATCCCCGCAGGGCTTGGCGGCATAAGGGAGCTGAGCGTGCTGCATACTGACGTTATCGCCCCTGCCGAAATGGGCGCATATATACACAGCGTATTATAAAAGGAGCATACTTATGAACAGCGAATACCTTATAGTACACAAATCCGTCCTGCCGGACTGTTACGAGCGCGTTGTACGCGCGCGGGAGCTTATACGCACGGGCGCGGTAAGGGAAGTGAGCGAAGCGGCGCGCATGGTTGGCATATCCCGCAGCACATATTATAAATATAAGGATTTCATATTCGCCCCCAGCGAGAATACGGCCTGCAAAAAGGCCATATTCTCCATGCTGCTCAGCCACGAACGCGGCGTGCTGGGCCGCGTGCTCAACTGCCTTTCCGATAAGGGCGCAAACATATTGACAATCATGCAGAATCCGCCCATAGGCGAACGCGCAAGCGTTATTATAAGCGCGGACATAACCGGCCTTACGGAGGGCATAGACGCAATAATTGCCGCCCTGTTTTCAATAGGCGGCGTGGAGCGCGCTGGTCTATTGGACGTGGAGTAAGCCAATGGCAAACGGCACAGAGCAAAAGCATACCGCCTTATTCGGCCGTTCTCCCGAGGCCGTGCTTTCAGCGCCCGGCAGAACGGAGCTTTGCGGCAACCATACGGACCATCAATCAGGCCGCGTTATAGCCGCGGCGATCAGGCGCAGCATTACCGCCGCCGTTTCCGCGCGTGCGGACGGCAAATGCGTGCTGCATACGGACATTGGCGCGTTTGAGGTGAACCTATCCACCCTTGCGCCCGCCGAAGGCGAAAGGGGCGCATCTGCTGCGCTTGTGCGCGGCGTTGCCGAGTATTTTGCGGCGCATTCGCTGAAAATCGGCGGCTTCAATGCGGCGATAGAATCTGATATACCCATAGGCAGCGGGGTTTCATCTTCAGCAGCGTTCGAGGTACTTATAGGCCGTATATTCAATGCCCTGTATAACAACGGTTCCGCGGAGCCGATGACCATCGCTCTCGCGGCACAGTACGCGGAAAATGCGCACTTCGGCAAGCCCTGCGGCTTGATGGATCAGGCGGCGTGCGCGCTTGGCGGGGTGCAGTTCATAGACTTTTTTGATAATGCCGCGCCGAACGCAAGCGCGCTTGAATGGCCGTTTACAAACGAATTTGCAATATATATCATAAACACGGGTTCAAGCCATGCGGATATGGCGGATGCTTATACCCAAATTACCGCGGATATGAAAAGCGTCAGCGATATTCTTGGCGTGGACAGGCTTGGCCATGCAGATGAGGCCGAATTCATGCGCCGCCTTGGCGAAATACGCAGGGCTGCTGGCGACCGCGCGACGATGCGCGCACTGCACTTTTTCGGCGAAAACGCCCGCGTGAGCGATATGGCTGCGGCAATACGCTCGGCGGATGCGGCGGCGTATGCGCGCATAATGCTGCAAAGCGCGGCTTCGAGCGAATCCCTTTTGCAGAACATATTCACACCCGCTCAGCGGGACAGGAGCTTAGCCATAGGCATAGCGCTCGCGCGGCGGTATCTTGACCCGATTGGCGGCGTCGCCCGCGTTCACGGCGGCGGCTTTGCGGGCACAATGCAGGCGCTTGTCCCCATAGGCGCGGAGGACGGCTTCACGCGGTATATGGAAAGCTTTTTCGGCAAAGCAAGCGTTATTCGGGCAATATAAAGGGCACATAAAAAAGCGGCTGTTTAATGGGCGGTTATAAAACAGTTAATGGAGCGTATCGGTACAGTCTCATGCCGGCATACTACGTAATGTGATGCAGCCCCTTGGCTCTCCCTTTGGGAGAGCTGTCACCGCAGGTGACTGAGAGGGCTTTGGAGTCTTTTTGAATAATGGTCATTGGTTACCCTCTCCGTCCTCGCTACGCTCGGCCACCTCTCCCAAAGGGAGAGGCAAGATGTTTTCCCGTGTACTTTTCCCCTTCGGGCACTCGCTGCACTCGGCCACCTCTCCCAAAGGGAGAGGCAAAATGTTTTCCCGGGTACTTCTCCCCTTCGGGCACTCGCTACGCTCGGCCACCTCTCCCAAGGGGAGAGGCAAGATGTTTTCCCGGGTACTTCTCCCCTTCGGGCACTCGCTGCGCTCGGCCACCTCTCCCAAGGGGAGAGCCAAGGGATGCTCGCACGGTACACCAAAAGGTGTATAGAAGTGCGTCCTTAAACCGGTTAGACAAATTCCATAATTAACAGAAACAGCAGATTATAATGCTGTTCCTGTTAGCTGTCTTATGATGCCCGCCCTTTAAGCCGCTTTTGTGATATGCAGCGATAGCTTTACGCTATTTCCAGCGCAAGCTCCATCATTTCGGTGAAGGTGTTCTGCCGCTGCTCAGCGTCCAGCGCCTCGCCGGTAACAAGGCTATCGGATATGGTGCAGATGCAAAGGGCGTTCTTGCCCGCGCGCGCGGCGTTGAGATAAAGCGCGGCCGCTTCCATTTCTATTGCCAGCACGCCCATCTTCTGCCAATCCATGGTGTTCATGGAATCGTTATAGAAAGTGTCGCTTGAAAGCACGGTGCCGACCTCGTAATCAAGGCCCATCTTGTCCGCCTGCGCGGTTGCGGCGCGGAGCAGCTCCCAGCTTGCCACGGGGGCAATGGTTCCGCAAAGGCCGTATTGGGAGGCGAAGTTAGAATTGGTGCAGGCGCCCATGCCCAGCACAATGCTCCTCAGCTTGGCCTTTTCGCTTATCGCGCCCGCGCTGCCCACGCGGATTATGTTCTCCACGCCATAGAAATTGAAAAGCTCATATGAGTATATGCCTATGGAGGGCATGCCCATGCCGCTGGCCATAACGCTTACGCGCTTGCCCTTATATGTGCCGGTGTAGCCCTGTATGCCACGCACGTTGTTCACAAGCACGGGGTTTTCAAGATACGTTTCCGCAATGAATTTGGCCCTCAGCGGGTCGCCCGGCATAAGCACGGTTTTTGCAAAGTCGCCCGGTTTGGCGGAAATGTGCGGTGTAGGTGTGTTGCTCATGTAATTATTCCTCCCATTGTTATTTTATATAAATTCATTGTTCGTCCTCGTCGTCCGCGCCGGCGTATTTATCAACCAACTGCGAAACTTCATCGTCCGCGGGCAGCGCGGTCACGCGCTCAAGCGAGCGGTTTATCTTATGCGTCCGCGCGCCTATCAGCCTGCCCAGCTCCTCGTCCGCAAGGCGCAGCCTGTCCCGCGTTTTGGCAAGCGTTTTTTCAAACGATGCAAACTCCGTCTTTACCGCACCCAGCACCTTCCAAACCTCCCCGCTGCGCTTTTGTATGGCAACGGACTTGAAGCCCATCTGCAGGCTGTTCAAAAGGGCGGCCATTGTGCTTGGCCCCGCTATGCTCACGCGGTATTCCCGCTGTATCGGCTCCATCAGGTTAAGCCGCAAAACCTCTGCATACAGCCCCTCCGTAGGCAGGAACATAACCGCAAACTCCGTTGTATACGGCGGGTTGATGTACTTTTTCGCTATATCTGCGGCAAATTCCTTTATTCTGCCCTTCAGCACGGCCTGCGCTGCCTTCACTGCGTCCGCATTGCCCTGCTCGTATGCGTCCATCAAATTGGTGTATGCATCGGCGGGGAACTTTGAATCTATGGGCAGCAGCACCGTGCCGTCGTCCGCAGGAAGCTTTATTGCAAACTCCACGCGCTCGTTTGTGGCCTGCTTCACCTTTGCGTTCACTTCGTATTGTTCGGGCGCCATCATTTCGCCCAGTATTGCCCCAAGCTGAATTTCGCCCAGTATGCCGCGGGTCTTTACGTTTGAAAGCACCTTTGAAAGATCCCCCACGCCGGACGCAAGCGTCTGCATTTCGCCAAGGCCCTTATAGACCTGCTCCAGCCGCTCGCTCACCAGCGCAAACGAGCGCGAAAGCTTATCCTCCAGCGTTTTTTGCAGCTTTTCATCCACTATGCTGCGCATTTCGTCCAGCTTTTTGCCGTTATCCTCGCGTATGTCGGCAAGCTGACGCTCCACGCTGCGGCGTATCTGCTCCATGCGCTGCGCGTTTTCAAGTGCGAATGTTTTGAACCGCTGTTCCTGATTGAGCGTATCGCGCTGATATTCGTTCAGCAGCGTTTCGCCCACGGCATTTATGCTGCGGCGGGTATTCTCGCTCACCTCAGCACGCAGTGCGCGCTGTTCATCAAGCATGTCCCGCTTCAGGCGGTCTATCTCCCGCGCGGCGTCCCTGCGGCCGCTGATAAGCAGTATTACAAGCGCAAGATTAGCTATGCCAACTATAAGCAATGCTATCAGCAGCGCCTCTGTCATATCTTCTCCCCTCCCCCGTTTGCGTTAAAAACGCAGCCTGTCGCCGTATTTATCGGCAATATAACCGGTTGATGGGTCTATCGCGTTCATATACGGCCTACCGTCAATGTGCCGCCGTATGTTTTCCGCGGCTATCTCTATCATTCTGCGCTTTGTCTCCGCCAGGTGGAAAAAGCCCGAAACATGCGGCGTTATAAGGCAGTTTTCAAGCCCCCACAGCGGGCTTTCCTTATCAAGCGGCTCGTGCGCGGCAACGTCAAGCCCCGCCAATATGCCGCGTTCCGCTATCGCCTTGGCAAGGGCGGCTTCGTCAATGGCATTGCCGCGGCCTACGTTTATCACTATGCAGCCTTCCTTAAGCATTGCTATACGCTCGGCATTGAGCATGTTCACCGTTTGCGGCGTGTTGGGAAGCGCCATGCCTATAATGTCCGCACGCGGGAGTACGCTGTCCACGTTCCCGGTCAGCACCAGCTCGTCTATATAGTCCGGCTTGTGCGCATCCGTGCGGCGCACGCCTATCGTGTATGCCCCAAGCAGCTTCAGCTTGCGCGCAAACTCGCCGCCAATGTCCCCCAGGCCCAGTATCACCGCCGTTGAACCGGCAATGCTCCTTACGCTGCCCATGTCCTTCCATTCACGCTTATGCTGGTTGTCCCTGTATTGATGCATGCGCTTCATAAGGCAAAGCAGCATGGCAAGCATATGCTCGCTTATGGCAAGGCCGAACGCGCCGGTTGTGTTGGTTATGGCGCAGCCTTCGGGGAGCTTACCAATGTAGCCGTCCGTTCCCGCGGTAAAAAGCTGCATCAATTTAAGCTCCTTTGCGTATTGCAGCAGTTCCGCGTTGACATTGCCGAATATTATCTCCTTGTCCGCTATCATTTCCGCCGTAGCTTCATTCGCCGCGGCATATGTAAACTCCGCCCCGGGTGCGGCGGCTTCTATGATTGCCCGTTCCTTATCGTCCATAGGCACGGTAACAAGTATCTTCATCTTACATGCTCCTTAGTATCAAAATTTTCGTATTCCACGCGCGCAAGCGTAAGCCCGTGCGCGGGTGCGGTGGGGCCTGCAAAATCCCGCCTGCCCGTTTCAAGCGCGCGCGCAATGCCGTCTATGTTCCTTCCCTGGCCGTATTGCAGCATTGTGCCCACCATTATGCGCACCATGTTGTATAAAAAGCCGCTGCCTGCCACGTCGTAAACAAGCAGGCCGTTTTCCTCGCTCCAGCGGGATTCGTATATCGTCCTTACGGTGGTCTCCGGCGTAACGCCGACCGCCATGAAGGCGTTGAAATCATGCTGCCCCATGAACATTGCCGCCGCTTCGTTCAGCTTATCCTTATCCAGCCGCCAATGGTAATGCAGCGCGGTGTTGCGGGTAAAGGGGCAATCGTGCGGCGTATTCAGCACGCGGTAACGGTAATGCTTGCGCACCACGTCAAAGCGGGCATGGAAGCGCGGCTCAGCCTCGTCCGAATACACCACCCGTATATCCTTCGGCAGCCCCGTGTTCAGCGCGAACGCGAACTTTTCCGCCGGTATGCGGCAGTCCGTGTCAAAATGGGCAACCTGCGCCGCGGCGTGAACGCCGCTGTCCGTCCGCCCGGATGCATGCAGGGCGCATTTGTGGCCGGTCAGCTTGGTAAGCTCCTCCTCCATCACCTGCTGTATACCAAGGCCGGTCAGCTGCCGCTGCCAGCCCGCGTATGCCGTGCCGTCGTATTGAATTATCATGCGCACGCGCCGCGTCATATTGGGTATACCTCCCCGCCGTCCGTCTGTATAAAGCAAAGTTCGATTTCGCCGTCTATCAAATATATTGTCATAACGCCCTTTTCGCATTGATAGAGCAGTATGCTCACTTCGCCCCGCCTGTCCATATCCGCCGCAAAGCCCGCCTGTTTGGCTGCGGACACCATCAGTTCCACCTCGGCGGCGTCTTCGCTTCCGGAAAGCACTTCGCGTATTGTGGAATCCGCCTTGCCGCCAAGTATATAAAGCTCGTCCCCCCGCATGGAGTAACCGTGCGCGTTCAGTTCAGCCGCCACGGCCTCAAGCGGATCGTTTTTGCTTATTATGCCGCTCCACACCGCCGCGGCAATTATTATCCCCACGGCTATAAGGGTGAGCATTGTGCGCGTATGCCGCTTCACGGTAAAAGCTTTTGCGCTGCTATTGTCAGCGCGGTAAGCACAATAAACGCTGCGGCTGCCGCCCCGTCCCCGCGGCCGAATTTAAGCACGTTCATGCGCGTCCTGCCCTCGCCGCCGTGGTAGCAGCGGCTTTCCATTGCCATGGCAAGCTCGTCCGCCCTGCGGAATGCGCTCACGAACAGCGGAACAAGTATGGGTATCATGTTCTTTGCGCGCTTTATAAGGTTGCCGGATTCAAAGTCCGCCCCGCGCGCCATCTGCGCCTTCATTATCTTGTCCGCTTCTTCAATAAGCGTTGGTATAAAGCGCAGCGCGATTGTCATCATCATCGCCAGCTCATGCGCGGGAAAGTGGATTTTGCTCAGCGGCATAAGCAGCCGCTCCAGCCCGTCCGTAAGCGCAATCGGCGTTGTGGTCAGCGTCATAAGGCTTGTGCCGACAAGCAGCAGCACGAGCCTGAGCGTTATATACACGCTCTGCTTTATGGCCTCGTCCGTAATGCTTATTATCCAGAAGGCGATTACGGTTTTGCCCGTGCGCACCATAAAAAGGTTCACTATGAACATGAACACCAGCAAAAACCTTATCGGCTTTAACGAGCGTATAACGTAGCCAAAGGGCACGCGCGCAAGATATATGCATATTGCCGCAAAAAGCGCGGGCAGTATAAACACCGGCGTTTTTGTCACAAGGAATACTATCACGATATACGCTATCATGCCCAGCAGCTTCGTGCGCGGATCAAGGCGATGTATGGCGGAATTGCCCGGGAAATATTGGCCCAGCGTAATATCCTTTATCATGCCCGGCCTCCTTTTGAAAGGAGCTTGAGCAGCGCCAGCTCCATCTCCTCTATTTCATATATATTTTCGGGAATATCTATTCCGCGCTTTCTCAGCTCCATGCCCAGCTTTGATGCCTGCGGCACGTCAAGGCCGATTGAGGTGAGCAGTTCGCTCTGCGCAAACACATCCCGCGTTTTGCCCTCCATTACAAGCCTGCCGCCGTTCATCACGGCTACGCGCTCCGCCCTGTCCGCCATATCATCCATAGAATGGGACACCATAAGCACCGCGCAGCCTAATGACGCGCGAAGGTTATCTATCGTATCCAGTATGGCCTTCCTGCCCAGCGGGTCAAGCCCCGCCATGGGTTCGTCAAGCACCAGATATTTGGGCTTCATGGCTATTATTCCCGCCAGCGCCGCGCGCCGCTTTTCGCCGCCGGAAAGCTCAAACGGGGACTTTGCCGCGAACTTTTCCGGCGCAAGGCCAACGAGCGCCATCGCTTCATGCGCGCGCTCAAGCGCTTCCTCTTCCCCTATGCCCATGTTCTTAACGCCGAAGGCAACGTCCTTTTCAACGCTTTCCTCAAAAAGCTGATATTCGGGGTATTGGAATACCATGCCCACAAGCTTTCTTCCCTCCATGCGCTGCTTTTTATCCGCCATGTCGAACCCATCGACGTGAACGGTGCCGCTGTTGGGCTGAAGAAGGCCGTTAAGCTGCTGCACAAACGTGCTTTTGCCGCTGCCGGTATGGCCTATGAGCCCAAGGAATTCGCCGTCCTCTATCCTAAGGCTTATGTCTGTAAGGGCGGCCTTTGTTATTGCGCTGCCCTGCATGTATGCATAATTCAATTTTTCGACAACGATTGGCATATTGCTTGCGCCATTTCCTCCACGCTGAGTATACTTTTCGGCAGGTTTGCACCGCGCGCATTCAGCCTGTTTGCAAGCTGCTGCATCACGGGCACGTCCAGCCTGTGCTTATGAAGAAGCTCATCCTGACTGAACACCTCTTTGGGTGTGCCTTCAAGTATCAGTTCGCCCCCGCTCATAACGGCCACGCGGTCCGCGCCTATGGCTTCCTCCATATATTGGGTTATCATAACAACGGTTATGCCGTTTTCCTTATGCAGCTTTGTCACAAGGTCTATTATGTCCCTGCGCCCTTTGGGATCCAGCATGGCCGTGGCCTCGTCCAGCACAAGCACCTTGGGCTGCATGGCAAGCATGCCCGCAATGGCTATCCTTTGCTTCTGCCCGCCGGAAAGCATATTGGGCGCGCTGTGCGCGTATTTTTCCATGCCCACGGCGGCCAATGCCCTGTCCACCCGCGTGCGTATCTCGTTCCCCGGCACGCCTATGTTTTCCGGCCCGAAGGCAACGTCCTCTTCAACAATGGTGGTAACAAGCTGATTATCCGGATTCTGGAACACCATGCCCACCCTTTGGCGTATGCTGAGCGTGTCCGCCTCGTCCGCCGTGTCCATGCCGTCCACCAATACTTTTCCCTCCGTGGGCAAAAGCAGCGCGTTAAGATGCTTTGCAAGCGTGGATTTGCCGCTGCCGTTATGCCCAACCACCGCCACGAACTCGCCGTCGTTTATGGTAAGGGACACGTTGTTCAGCGCCTTTGCCGCCGCGTCCTCGTATGCGTAGGATACGTTCTGTATCTCTATCAAGCCCGTTTCACCTTCTTTTCCCGTGCGGATAACGCACATTCATATCCAACGTATGATTATACCATTAGTTTGCAAGCGCGCACAACCCCCAACCTGACGGCAAAAAAGCGGGCAGGATTACTCCCGCCCGCTTAATATGCGCTTTGTCCTATTCGGTTTTATCTGCCGGAGGTCTGCTGGGATATGCCCTTGATGGTCTTTATTACCCAGTCGAAGTCCGCGCTCTGTATAACCGCGCCGCAATACTGGCACTTGGCCGTGGCGTTCAGATCCAGCGGAGCGCCGCAGTTCGGGCAATTCTTTGCCGCGTCCTCGGTGCGCTCAAAGCTCTTGGCGCCCTTGGTGCGGATCATGGTCCATTCATATGTCATGAACTTCTCCGCGGTCTTGCTGCCGCTCACCACCGCGCCGGTAGCATCGTCCACGGTGTAATCCTTTATCCTTACCCTTACAAGCGCGGTAACGATGTCGTGCTTATCGTCCTGGCCAAAGCCCGTAAGGTCAACGCCAAGCACCGCAATATCGTCCACGTAGTTGGTCTTGCCCGCCTTTATAAGGCTGTTAAGCTGCGCATTGAACTGGTTGAAGATAGCGTCGTCCATGCCGGTGCGCATCTCTTCCCAGGTTTTGTTCTGCCAGCATTCCTGCATCCTTACATACAGGTTGCCAATCTTTTCCTTCATCTTTTCTTCGCTGAAGGCGGGATCCTGCTTCTTCAGATCCGCTATGGTCATGGGCAGCACTGTGCGCTGCGCGCCCGCAATACGGCTTCCGCCGCTGCTGCCGCTTCCGCCCTTCTTATTCTTGCCGGACACTATGACCATTATTATAACTATTGCGGCAACGGTAATGGTAGTGCCAAGGCTCCATTCCCCGCCGCCTCCCGATGAAGAGGAATAGTCGCTGCTGCTCCAATCACTGCTGCTCCAATCGCTTCCGCTGCTGCTCCAGTCGCTTCCGCCGTAATCGCTTCCGCCGGAAAAGCTTCCCGCATCGGCAATGCCGGGCACGGGGGATACCATTATCGCCAGCACCAGCATAAGCGCCATCGCAAGGGCCAAGAACCTTTTATCCATTGCTTCGCTGTCCTTTCGTTCACAAAAAAGTCGGGTTATCTGTTTACAGATACATTTATATTCGTCATTATAATCCATAATGCTCGTCCGTGTCCATAGTTTTTACTTCTCATAATGTTCATATTGTGTTAAAATGGAATAAACTCAACAGTCAGGAGGTATCGTATATGTTCTGCCCCAAATGCGGAAGCAATGTTCCCGATTCAACCAAATTCTGTCCCACCTGCGGCGCGCTCCTTGCAGACGAAGCTCAGCAGGCTCCCGCGACCGAACCCCAGCCGGAGCCGCAGTATCAGCCCCAGCAGCCCGTTTATCAGGCCGCACCCGCTGACAACAACCCCGCCGCGCTGAAGGTCAGCCAATTCTTCTGGCTCGACTTTTTGACAGGCATCCCCCTCGTGGGCTTCATACTCACGCTGGTATGGGGCTTTGGCGGCGACGTAAACGAAAACAAGCGCAATTATTGCCGCGCAAAGCTTGTTTGGCTGCTTATAGGCATTGCCGTTACCGTTATATTCACCATAATAGCGGTGGCAGGCGGCGGACTTGCGGCGCTTATCTACGAACAATATTGATAAATTGAAAATACCGCATATGATAAGGCTCCTTTACGGGAGCCTTGTTCGCCCGAAAAGGAGACAGATTATGTATAACACAACGCCAATAACCGGCGTATATGCTTCCGCGCTGAGCGCGCTTGGCATTGAACCCGCAGCAGGGACTCAGGCGCCCATAGCCGCGCTCGATAAGCTTTGCAAAAAGGCCTTCGGCGGCGAAAAGGCGGACAGGCTGCTGCTTTATAATCCGGACGCGGTGGCCCTTTGGCTTTTCCAAAAATACAACGAAATGTTCACCGATGCGCAGCTTGCAAGCAGCATAATGCTGCCGCTTTTAAGCGTTATGCCCAGCGTAACGCCCGTTTGCTTCGCTTCCATGTACACGGGCCTTATGCCCGCGGAGCACGGCATAAGGGCATACGTTAAGCCGGTTTTGAAGTGCAACACCATATTTGATGACCTTGTTAAGGTCGGCAAGCGCGTTGCGCTCGTTTCCACCGGCAACGACAGCATATCCATGATATTCCTCAAGCGGAGCATAGATTATTATATCTACGATACCGTGGACGAGGTAAACGCAAAGGCCATGGAGCTTATAGAAAAGGACTGCTACGACGTGATGGTGGTTTACAACGGCAATTACGACGGCACAATGCACAAATTCGGCACCGAATCGGAAGAAGCCATTGCCGCGCTGAAGGCAAACCTTGCATTCTACTGCAGGCTTGTGGACGCGGTAAAGCAGCACTGGGCGCAGCACAACACGTTATATGGCTTTATGCCCGACCATGGCTGCCACGAAATAGACGGCGGCTGCGGCGCGCACGGGCTGGACATGGAGGAGGACATGAACATAGTCCACCTTTACGGCTGCAACGCAAGGAAATAAGCTTCAGGCATGCAAAAAGGCTCTTTCAGCGCGAAAGAGCCTTTTATTTTATATCGTTTCCGCCGCCTTTACCGCCGCGGCAAGCGCAAGCTCCGCCGTTTTTATGCGAAGATCCTGCGTCATGCTCCATTTCCACTTTGGATCGCCCGGGTGCATAGGATGCTTATCGGACGCGGTGAGCAGTGCCGCCGTCCTTACGCCAAGATATTTGCCAACGCTTAGCATTGCCGAGGTTTCCATGTCCACGCCAACCGCGCCCTTCCCGCGCCAAAGCTGCTCCTTTTTATATGTTTGGCGGTATATGCCGTCCGTTGAAACTATGGGCAGCATTTTTGTATCCGGCAGCTTGAGCATAATTTCCAGCAATTCCGCATCCGGCTCGGCATAATCTATGCTTTCGTAATAGTGCAGCGATGTGCCTTCCTCAACATATGCCCTGTTCGGCGCAATAACGTCCCCAACGTTCACCCCTTCGGCAAATGCTCCGCACATGCCCGCGCATATAACGTTCCTCACGCCAAGCGCGTTAAGCGTTTCCAGCGTGTCCACGCCGTGCGGCGCGCCGCTGCCGCCGTTAAGAAAGCATATTTCATGCTCCTTAAAGCGATATATGGGGCATACCTTCAAAAACCGCGGAAAGCGGTCCGTAAGCATTGCGCAGCCGTATTTTTCCGCCAAATATTCCGTGGCCTTGCCCATGAAGAATACTATGGCGGTTTCGGGCAGTTCAAGCGTTATCCTCTCGCTGTGCCCGCTTTGTATGTTCCCTTCTGCGGTTAAAACCGGCGGCGTATCGTCCCCCGCTATGCGCCACATCAGTCCAAATCCTTCCTGTATATCTTCACAAGGCGCTTGCCTTCCTTATACATTTCGTCGTCCTCGTGTATCATTGCCATGCCAACGTAGCGGCAGCCGGCATACTCCATGGTTTTATAGGATGCGGCATTATCCGGCACGCAGGTTATGAACACATGGCCAAGGTTGTGCTTTTTGGCAAGCTTGAACAGCAGCCTGCACGCCTTTGCCGCGTAATGCCGCCCGCGGAAGTTTTCGTCTATGCCGTAGCCTATGTTGCCGCCTATGTACAGCCCCTCCGTATGCCCTATGCGCAAATCGCACACGCCTATCGCCATGCCGTTCATAAGGCATATATCGAATTTATATGCAGGCACGAACTTCTTTTCGGGTATTGCGTCCGTCATGCGGCTCACGCGCAGCATTATCTCGCCGTCGCTTGAGTCGCTTGTGTCGTAAAAAATATTGCCGCGGTTGCTATGACAGTCCATCCATATGAACAGATTCCCGTTTTCGCGCTTTTCCATTATGCCGCCGTTGGCAAGCGCCATCTTTACGGATGCCGTATTGCCTTCGTGTATGGTGACGAGCGCCTTGTCTATGCCAAGCTTGGCGCATTCCTTCAGCGCGGCTGAAAGCATCAGCTTGCCGTAGCCTTTGCCGCGCGCTTCCGGACGGATGGCATAGCCCATGTTGCCGCCGTCCTGCCTGAGCCTATCGGTCAAAAAATGCCTTATCTTGACCAGGCCCACGGGGCATGAATCAACATAGAAGAAGAAAAACGTCTGCGGCACTTTGAAGCCATCGTACACTTCGGTTTTGAGCGATTCGGCATAGCGCTTTTCAAGCCACGCTTTGTATTCATCGTATGAAAGGCCGTGCGCATCGTTCATCAGCCCGTTTTCGTCCGCGGGTATGCTTTGCAGCATGTCGTATATATCCCGTCCGCAGGCGGCGCTGAGTTTTATAAGTTCCGTATTCATATCAAAAAGCCTCCATACCGAATATTTTTGCAATTATACCATCCTGCCGCTACCCATGCAAGCGCAAATTGATATTTTGCAAACGAAAAAGAGAGCCGCCCGCAGGCAGCTCCCTTTATTTATCGCTTTATATTTGGCGGTTTATCAGACGATACCCTGAGCCATCATGGCATCGGCAACCTTCTTGAAGCCCGCGATGTTGGCGCCGGCAACCAGGTTGTAGCCAAGACCGGCCTCAGCAGCGGCCTTCTCGGAAGCGGCATGGATGTTGACCATGATGTGGTGCAGCTTCTCGTCCACTTCTTCGGGCTTCCAGGTCAGGCGCTCGGAGTTCTGGCTCATTTCGAGACCGGAAACGGCAACGCCGCCCGCGTTGACGGCCTTGGAAGGCGCAACGATGAGACCCTTGTCCATCAGGAAGTACAGGGCTTCGTTGGTGGTGGGCATGTTGGCAACTTCGATGTAGTACTTCAGGCCGTTGGCGATCATCTGCTCGGCTTCCTTCATGCCGATTTCGTTCTGATACGCGCAGGGCATGCAAACGTCGACCTTCTGGCCCCAGGGCTTCTGGCCGGGGAAGAACTGTACGCCAAACTTGTCGGCATAGTCCTGAACCTTGTTGCGGCCGCTGTTGCGCATGTCGAGCATGTAGTTGATCTTTTCTTCGGTCACTACGCCGTCGGGATCGTAGATGTAACCGTCGGGGCCGGCCAGGGTGACGACCTTGGCGCCCAGCTGAGCAGCCTTCTTGCAGACGCCCCAAGCCACGTTGCCGAAGCCGGATATGGCAATGGTCTTGCCCTCGATGGTGTCGTTCTCATGCTTGAGAACTTCGCACAGATAATACACCGCGCCGAAGCCGGTAGCTTCCGGACGGAAGGGGCTGCCGCCGAAGGAGGGAGCCTTGCCGGTGAGAACGCCGTTCTCATAGGCGCCGCGGATGCGCTTATACTGGCCGAACAGGTAACCGATTTCGCGGCCGCCTACGCCGATGTCACCGGCGGGAACGTCCACGTTGGGGCCGATGTGGCGCTGGAGCTCGGTCATGAAGCTCTGGCAGAAACGCATGATCTCGGCGTCGCTCTTGCCGTTGGGATCAAAGTCGCTGCCGCCCTTGCCGCCGCCCATGGGCAGGCTGGTCAGGCTGTTCTTAAAGGTCTGCTCGAAGCCGAGGAACTTCATAACGGAAAGATTTACGTGAGAAGCAAAGCGCAGACCTCCCTTGTAGGGGCCGATGGCGCTGTTGAACTGCACGCGGAAGCCGCGGTTGACGTTGACCTTACCGGCGTCATCCACCCAAGGCACGCGGAACTCTATCACACGCTCGGGCTCAACAAGGCGCTCAAGCAAACCGGCCTTCTGGTATTCGGGATGCTGATCGATAACGGTCTCAAGGGACTTGAGGACCTCTTCAACGGTCTGAAGGAATTCAGGCTCGTTCTTGTCGCGCTTTTCAACCTTCTCCAGGACTTCCTGAATGTACGCGTTCATTGTAGTACCTCCAAATATAATAATGCTTTTTTCGTCATGCGTGCCGCGCAATTTGGTTCCGCGCCACGCATCAAGCTTATCATAAATCTAAGGTATACTAATGTCAAGCTAATTGTCCGCTTATAACAATTTTTTCTGTTAAAAAGATGTAAACATGGGGAAATGTGATGGAAAGGGGGTGAACTCCCTCTAACCGATTCCCTTGGCAAATTGCCCTCTGTACTATCTTGGCACAATGCATTATAATTAAGCGTGTAATCATTTCTTTTGCCATGGGAGGGTAAATATGTCATCTAAGGCGGACCGCAGCGAAAAGCGCTTCACCAAGGCCGAAAAATCATGGATAATGTATGATTGGGCCAATTCCATCTATGCCACCAATATTATGGCGGCCATATTCCCCATCTATTTCGCCATGCAGGCGGACGAAACCGGCAACAAGCTTTACGGCTTCGCTGTCAGCGCGGCGGCGCTGGTAGTTGCGCTGCTTGCGCCCATACTCGGCGCGATAGGCGACTTTTCCGGCATGAAAAAGAAGCTTTTCGCCGGATTCCTTGTGCTTGGCCTTGTGTTCACCGCCGTGATGGCGGCGTTTGAGGACTGGCGGCTGATGCTTATCGGCTTCATACTTTCGCGCATAGGCTTTTCCGGAAGCTGCCTTTTCTATGATTCCTTCCTGACTGACGTTACTACGCCCGAGCGCATGGACAGGGTGTCCTCCTGGGGCTATGCAATGGGCTACATCGGCGGCAGCACCATTCCCTTCATAATATCCATTGCCGTTATGCTGCTTTTGAACCAAAGCGTGCTTTCCTATAAAATTGGCATATTGATAGTTGTTGTATGGTGGGCGGTGTTCAGCATACCGTTCCTTAAAAACGTCAATCAGAAATACAGTGTGGAGGACGCGCCGCAGGCCCTTGCAAAGCAGGCCTTCCGCAACGCATGGAAAACGTTTAAGGATATACTGAAGGATAAAAAGATACTGTTCTTCATAATAGCTTACTTCTTCTATATTGACGGCGTGGATACAATAATATCCATGGCGACGAACTACGGCGAAACCCTTGGCCTTGGCGCGATAGGCATGATACTTGCGCTGCTTGTTACGCAGATAGTTGCGGTACCCTTCAGCATACTGTTCGGCAACCTTGCTAAAAAGGTTGGGGCGATGAAGATGATAGCCATAGCCGTGTGCATATATTTCGTGATAACCATACTTGGCTTCTTCATGGGCTTCAATATTGAACAGGCGGAGCTTTCCGGCGGCGATATAGATGCCGCGCTCAAGCTGAGCAGCACGCTGTTCTGGATACTGGCAACGCTCGTCGGCACGGTGCAGGGCGGCATACAGGCGCTCTCCCGCAGCTATTTCGGCCAGCTTATCCCGCCGGAGCGTTCCAATGAATACTACGGCTTCCTTGATATATTCGGCAAATTCTCCTGCGTGATAGGCCCCGCGCTCTATGCCGCAACCTATGCCGCAACGGGCAGGGCGTCCCTTGGAATACTTAGCATAATAGTGCTGTTCTTCGGCGGAATGGTAGCGCTGTTCGCGGGCCGCAAATACATGAAGGCAGAGGAGAAATAAGTTGGAAGAGCATTCCGGGCACAGACAAAGGCTTAGGGAAAGCTTTCTTGCTCTCGGTGCGAAGGCCATGCCGGAGCATCAGCTGCTTGAACTGCTGCTTACCTATGCAATACCGCGGCGGGACGTGAACCCATTGGCGCACAGGCTGATAGAGCGCTATGGGTCGCTTGCGGCTGTGCTGAAGGCCGATGTGGCGGAGCTTAAAAACGCCGGCTTGGGCGAATACGCGGCAACGCTGATTGCCCTTGCGGGAGCGCTGCGGAACATAAGCGAAAAGCCGCGCAAAAAGCAGCGGCTCAATAATCCCGAAAGGGCCGCGGAATACTGCATGCAGCTTCTCAGGCCGCACAGGTACGAGGTTATGTACCTTGTGTCGCTGGACAGCGGGCTGAAGCCCATACACGAGGACATGGTTTCAAGCGGAACGATAGACCAAAGCACAGTTTATCCGCGCATAATTGCCGAATGCGCGCTGCGCCACGCGGCGGCATACGCAATGCTTTGCCATAACCATCCAAGCGGCAACCCCGCCCCCAGCAACGAGGATATAGCCATGACAAAAATGATATTTTCGGCGCTGAGCGGCATCGGGATTCAATTATATGACCATATTATAGTTGGGGATGAACGCGCGTACAGCATGGCGCGCAACGTATACATTCCAAGCGATATAAACAACAATAATCAGGGAACGGAGGACAAGAGCACATGAGCGGCTATATGGAAGAATATCTGCGCTGGAGGCAGGCGGAAAAGCTTGCCCCGCAGCTTAAAGCGGAGCTTGAGGCGATAGCCGATAACCCCAAGGAGATAGAAGAACGGTTCTATACCGAGCTTGAATTCGGCACGGCAGGTTTAAGGGGAATACTCGGCGCGGGAACGAACCGAATGAACGCGCAGGTTATAAAGCGGGCAACGCTGGGACTGAGCGAATACGTACTGGGCTTCGCTGGCGGGGCCGAGCGCGGCGTTGCAATAGCATATGATTCCCGCCGCATGAGCCGCGAATTCGCGTTGGAAGCCGCGCTTACCCTCTGCGCAAAGGGCATACATGCCTATATATATGATTCGCTGCGCCCCGTGCCAATGCTTTCGTATATGGTAAGAAGGCTTAAATGCATAGCGGGCATTGTAATAACCGCCAGCCATAATCCCCCCGAATACAACGGCTATAAGGTATATTGGCAGGATGGCGGGCAGGCAGGCCCCAAGCAGGCGGAGGCCATATACGCCGAAATAAAGCGGCAGGATTACTTCTCCGGCCCCGATATGACAATCGAACAGGCCGAAGCGAGCGGACTTTTAACATGGTTGAGCGACGCTGACGACGCGGATTATTACCGCGACACGCTTTCCGTTATGCAGCGGCCCGGGCTTGTTAAGGAGCAGGGCGATACGCTTAAAATGGTGTACACTCCCCTGCACGGCAGCGGCAATCTGCCCGTGCAGCACATATTGAAGCTTGCGGGCATAACAAACGTGAGCATAGTGGAACAGCAGCGCGAGCCGAACGGGGACTTCCCGACCGTTACCGCGCCCAATCCGGAGGATCCGAAGGCGTTTACGCTTGCGATGGAGCTTGCGGATAAGGTCAATGCGGACGCAATAGTTGCCACCGACCCGGATTCGGACAGGATGGGTCTTGCCGTGCGTGAAAAGAACGGCAAATTCCGTGTGCTTACGGGCAACAAGATAGGCTCCCTTTTGCTTTACTATATACTCAGCGCCATGAAGGAGCGCGGAGCCATTCCCGTGGACGGGTTCGTTGCAAAAAGCATAGTGAGCACCCGCCTTGCGGATGCCATATGCGCACACTTCGGCGTTAAGCTAAGGTGTACGCCGACCGGGTTCCGCTTTATATCCGAGCTTATTGAAAAGAGCCATACCGAGCAGGGCTTCGGCACGTTCATATTCGGCTTTGAGGAAAGCTACGGCTTTCTTGCGGGCGGCTTTGCACGGGATAAGGACGCCGTGTGCGCGGCGATGCTTGCGGCGGAAGCCTGCGTATATTACAGGAGCATGGGCAAAACGCTAAGCGATGCTTTGGGCGAGATAGAGGCCCTGTGCGGCTGCTATAACGAAGCCGTAAAGAGCTACACCCTTTCCGGTAAGGAGGGCATAGAGCGCATAGCCGGGGCTATGGCGGCGCTGAGGAGCGACACCCCGCGGGAGTTTGCGGGCGTGGCTGTGGACAGGTTTGAGGATATGCGCTCCGGCAAGGCAATGGATTACGCCGCGGGAAAAGAGACGGAGAGCGAGGTTACCGGCATGAACGCCGTGCGCTTCCTGCTCAGCGACGGGGCATGGATATGCGTACGCCCCAGCGGCACGGAACCAAAGCTTAAATTGTATATAGGCGCAAACGCAAAAACGGATGAAGAGGTTGAAGCGCTGCTGAATAAGCTTATGGCGGATACGGACGCAAAGCTCAGCACGCTGCTGAAAGGATAAACACAGACCAATGCAAAAGAAAATGCCCAACGGCGGGCAAAACGAACAAAACATGAATAACGACGCCGCAAACGTGCAGGAGCGGCAGTATAAGCGCATGACTACCGGGCCCGTCAGCCGCGTGGTGCTGTCCATGGGCATACCCGCGGTGATAGGCATGCTGGTAACCAGCATATATAACAGCGCCGATACTTATTTCGTGGGCCAGCTTGGCACCAGCGCATCCGGCGCGGTGGGCGTTGTGTTCTCGCTTATGAACATAATCCAGGCCGTGGGCTTCACCATAGGGCAGGGCGCAAGCAGCCTTATCTCCCGCCGCCTCGGTGAAAAGAATTACGGGCGCGCAAACCGCATTGCAAGCACCGCGCTGCTTTTGGCGGCTGCTTTCGGCCTTATAATACTGGGCGTGGGGCTTATATTCCTTGATCCGTTCATGCGGCTCCTTGGCGCAACGGAAACGATGCTGCCGCATGCAAAGGCGTATGCGAATTATATATTGATAGCCGCGCCGTTCATGGTGATATCCTTCGTGTTGAACAATCTTCTGCGCGCGGAGGGAAAGATTAAATATGCCATGATAGGTATAAGCATAGGCGGATTGCTGAACATTGGCCTTGACCCGCTGTTTATACACACGCTTGGCCTCGGCACGGCGGGCGCAGCCATAGCGACCGGCATAAGCCAGCTTGTAAGCGCGGCAATACTGCTTGCGGCGTATTTCAAAAAGGGCTTCACGGTGGTGCAGCCAAGCGTAGGCCAAATCGAGATAAGCGGAAAGATGCTGCTTGACATATTCAAAACCGGCCTTCCCGCCCTTCTCAGGCAGGGCTTGGCAAGCGTTGCAAGCATTGCGCTCAACCGCAGCGCCATGGTGTATGGCGATGCTGCCGTTGCGGCGATGAGCATAGTGAGCAAGGTGTTCATGCTCATATTCTCAACCTCGCTCGGCATAGGGCAGGGCTACCAGCCCGTTGCGGGATATAACTACGGGGCGAAGAAATATGCCCGCGTGCGCGCGGCGTATAAGTTCACGCTCATACTGGGCCTTTGCGTAATGGGCGCGGCAAGCGTTGCGGCGTTCATATTCGCGCCGGAAATAGTTACCATGTTCCTCAGGGACGACCCGAAGGTAATTGAAATAGGCACGCTTGCGCTGAGAATACAGTGCATTGCCATGCCGACTGTTCCTTTCGTTGTAGTAGGGAACATGACGTTCCAGTCCGTTGGCAAGGCCGCGCAGGCAAGCTTCCTTTCCGCCTGCCGCCAGGGAATATTCTTCCTTGTGTTCATAACCGTGCTGCCGCCCATACTCAAGCTTACCGGCGTGCAGTGCGCGCAGGCCGCGGCGGATATATGCACGTTCCTTGTGGCAATACCCATGACGCTTGCCTTCTTCAGGTATATGCCCAAGGAGGACGAATAGCCTGAATATTGCATCACAAACCCGGTTGAGAGCATCGACCGGTTTTTTATTATATCAAGCTGCATATATAAAAGCACAGCTTATTGCGGCATAAATAATAGATAATATATTATTTTCGGCCTTCCCCTTGTGCCGTGGATAAAGATAATCTATAATACTGAAATTATTATCAATGGAAAGGGAAAAGCTATGCCAAACAAATTTGATTTCGGTTCAATGGTGTTTAACGAGGCCGTGATGCGCGAACGCCTTGCGGAGGATACCTACGCCGCATTGAAGGACACAATAAAGCGCGGCGCGCCGCTTGCCAGGCACATTGCAACGCCGGTTGCCGCGGCAATGAAGGAATGGGCGATAGAAAAGGGCGCCACACATTTTACCCATTGGTTCCAGCCGCTTACCGGAATCACTGCGGAAAAGCACGAGGCTTTTATCGCCCCCGGCGCGAACGGCGGCGCAATACTGGACTTTTCCGGCAAGGAGCTTGTTGTCGGCGAATCGGATGCGTCGAGCTTCCCCTCCGGCGGGCTGAGGGCAACGTTCGAGGCACGCGGCTACACCGCATGGGACCCCACGGCATACGCTTTTATAAAGGAGGATACGCTGTGCATACCCACGGTGTTCCTTTCATATGACGGCGACGCGCTGGACAAAAAAACGCCGCTGCTGCGCTCCGCCCAGCTTATCAATAAAGAAGCGCTGCGCCTTGTGCACGCCATGGGCAGGCAGGATATAGAGCGCGTTACGCCAAGCGTAGGCGCGGAGCAGGAATACTTCCTTGTGGATAAGGCGCTTTGGGCAAAGCGCAGGGACCTTGTGCTCTGCGGCAGGACGCTTTTCGGCGCGAAGAGCGCCAAGAGCCAGGAGCTGGACGACCATTATTACGGCACGCTCGATACCCGCGTGAAGGCGTTCATGGCGGAGCTGGACAGGGAACTGTGGAAGCTGGGCGTGTTTGCAAAAACCGAGCATAAAGAGGTAGCGCCCGGGCAGCACGAGCTTGCGCCCGTGTTCAGCGGGGCAAACAGCGCAACTGACCATAACCAGCTTATAATGGAGCTGATGAAGCGCATAGCCCCCAAGCACGGCATGGTATGCCTGCTGCATGAAAAGCCCTTTGCCGGAATGAACGGCAGCGGTAAGCACAACAACTGGTCCCTGTCCACCGAAAGCGGGGAAAACCTGCTCAACCCCGGCAAGGAGCCGAGCGAGAACACGCTGTTCCTGCTCCTGCTTACGGCTGTTATAGCCGCCGTGGACGATCATCAGGATCTTATCCGTTTCAGCGCATGTTCATATTCAAACGACCTTCGCCTTGGGCAGACGGAAGCACCGCCGGCGATAATATCCGTATTTATAGGCGATGAGCTGGGCGAGATAATGGACACCATATGCGCCGGCAATGATTACAGCCGCGCGGAGCAGCAGTTCATAAGCATGGGCGTTGAGGCCATGCCCCGCGTGAAGGCGGACAATACGGACAGAAACCGCACTTCGCCGTTTGCATTCACGGGCAACAAGTTTGAATTCCGTATGCCGGGCAGCGCGCAGTCCATCGCCGATGCAAATATTGTTATAAACACCGTTGTGGCGGAAGCCATGGCGCGCTTTGCGGACGCGCTGGAGCATGCGGAAAACAAGGAGCGGGCTGCGCGGGAGCTTATCCGCAGCGAATACGAAAAGCATAGGCGCATAGTTTACAGCGGAAACTGCTATTCCGAAGAATGGGAAAAGGAAGCCGGGCGCAGGGGACTATATAACCTGAAAACCACCGTTGAGGCGCAGGATCGTTCCATTGCGGACGAAAACGTTGCACTGTTCAGCGGATACGGCATATTCTCAAAGCGGGAGATGCTTTCCCGCTACGAGGTTTCGCTTGAAACATATGCAAAGCTTGCCGAGATAGAGGGCCGCACAATGGCCGAGATGGCCGCCAAGGAGATAATTCCCGCCGTGAGCCGTGCGCAGGGCGAAATGGCAAAAACGGTATCCTACAAGCAGAGTATATGCATAGGCACCGAGCCTGAAATGCGCATACTGCGCGAAGGCGCGGCATTGCTTAACGAACTTGACGCAGCCTGCGGCAAACTGAACGCCGCGTTGAAATATGCCGACGAGTCCGACTGCGCGCACGAGCGCGCCTGCCGCTGCCGCGATGCGGTGGTGCCGGCAATGGCCGCCGTAAGGCACGCCGCCGATGCGCTCGAAACAATAACGCCGCACGAAGCGTGGCCCTTCCCCAATTACGAGCAGCTTTTGCTTAATGCGGAGTAAATATTTTTGCAGGGGGCCAGGGAAGATTTCGATTTCTCCTCTTAGGCCCCCCTGCACCCCCCGTAACCCCATTGAAACGATCGCCCCGCGAGGGGTACGGCACTGTACGCCGCGTTTGTGTCGAACGAAGTGAGACTGAGGGGTTGACGTAAAAACAAACCAATAGGGACGCTTTCGCGTCCCCTGCAATTCTTTGTTCTTTATTCGTTCCTTATTGCCGCCAAGGGCGAAAGCTTCATGGCGCGCATTGCCGGATACAGGCCGGATATGAGCGCCACCACTACCGAAAACGCCAACGCGCCCACGGCAAGGTAGAGCGGTATTACGCTCTTGAACCCGCTTGCTTCAAGGAAATTGTTCAGCACAAGGCTAAGCCCGTAGCTGAGCCCAAGGCCCAGCGCCCCGCCGAAGAAGCCTATATACGCCGCCTCCGTAAGGAATAATCCCGCTATGTTGGACATGCGGCAGCCCAGCACCTTTATTATGCCAATTTCCTTAGTGCGCTCATATATGCTCATCATCATCGTGTTCATGATGCCTATTGCCGCGACCAGCAGCGACACGCCGCCTATCGCGCCCAGCAGATACTGCGTCTGCTTGAGCTGCTCTTCGCTTTGCTGCAGCCATTCCTGTATGCAGCTTGCGCCGAAGCCCATTTCCTCAATCTTGGCCTTAACTGTCAAAACGTCGTCTATATCCTTGCACTTGACTATAACCTGGTTATAGTTCTTTTTGTTCAGGGATATATAGTTCGGGTTTTCCTTGGCCAGCTTTTCCAGCACCTTTATGTCCATTATGCAGTACCAGCTGAAATCGTTGCCGCTCTCCTCAAGCATACCCGTGGGCACAAGGGTATATATCTTGCCCTTCTGCTGGCCGGGATCGCCGGGCTGGTTGGTATATACGTTTGAATAGTCAAACGTAAGCTTGAGCCGCGAGCGTGAGGTGACCTTGGAGTTGCCGTCCTTGTCTATCGCGGGGCTCCAGCGGTTGGCGTTGGGGTCATAGAAATTGCTGTAAAAGCTGCTCGGCACAACCATCTGCACCTTGCCGCCCGCAAGCTTGCTGCCGGGGTACTCGCCTTCGGCAAGCTTTATGCCGAACAACTCCGCCTGCTCCATATCTATGCCCATTATGCTCACATCGGTGGCATATTTGCCGCTCATCGCCATGCCCCATGCGGTTATCTGCGGCATTGCGCCTTCAACGCCGGGTATCTTCCTAATCTCGTCCACGGCCTTTTTATCCAGCTTCACTTCCTTATATGTGGATGATTGGCCATCGCTCGATTCAACGTAGCGGTAGTTGTTCACCGTTATGTTCGTAAGGCTGCCCATGCTGGCGTAGCTGTCTATCATGCTTTGGCGCATTCCCACGCCCAGCGACACCATTACAACAATGCTGCTGGTGCCTATAACCATGCCCAGCACCGTTAAAAACGCCCTTAGCTTGCGCCGCCACAGATTCAGGAACGCCGTGCGGAGCAGATCGGGAAATTTCATACGTCCTCCAAAGTCTTAGCGCGCTTCTTTTTCAGCAGTATTATGGCAACCACTATCGCCGCCGCAACAACCACGCCAAGCGCTATCCATATCCAAACCGGAGTACCGGAGGAGGAAGGATCGTCCATGCCGCCTATGGTGGGCTGGTCAATGTAGCCCGGGTCGTCCATGCCGCCGTTCGCATCGGGGTTATAGGCTTCCGTAACGTAAAGGCTCAGCGGCAGCCTTTCTTCCATCTTTTCCTCAAGGGAGTCCTCGTAGCTTATCACTATTTCGCCGTCTATCTGGCCCGGCGTTGCGGTTATTATGGAAAGATCGGCGCGCATGCTGTTGCCCGCGGCAACGGTGCCCTGGAAGAAGCTGTCCTCAAGGGAAAGGCCGTCGCCCTCAACGGTTACCATGCAGTTATATATGGGGCTGCGGCCCATGTTGTAAAGCGAGAAATATACCGGAACGCTTTCGCCCTCCATGGCCTCGCCGTCAACGGTGGGGTCGTCTATCTTCAGGCGGATCTTCTGCATTACCGTAACGGGTATAGATGCGCTGGATTCGCCCTTGGCAAGCGTTGCGGGGCGGGTTTTTGTGCCTTCGTATTCAAAGTCCAGCTTTATTTCGTATGCCTTGGCTTCCGTATCGGGCGCGGTGGCAATGCTCATGGTCATGGTCTTGCTTTCGCCCTTGGCAAGCTTATCGATATACAGCGTGTTGGAGCCTTCCGCGGGGGTCAGCTTGCCGGTATCCGCGTTGTTGGTCATGGTGACGAGTATGCTCTTGGTATCCTCTTCATTGGAGGTATTGCGCACGGTGAAGGTAAGCGTGAATGTTTCGCCGGCGTATATCTTTTCCTCGGAGAAGCTGTAGCTGTCCACAACAAGCTTGGGCAATGTCTGCGTGGTTTCGCCGCCCGGGGTTTCGCCTGCGGCCTCATAGCCCTTTGTAACGTTTACATACAGGCTCACGTCGCAGCTTTCGGTGGAGGAGCCCTCCGCGCTGCCCCAGCCGCGCTCATAGGTAACGGTGAAGTCAACCTTCTTCACGCCCGCCGTAACCTTATCGGCAAAGCGCATGTCAAACTGGAACTCTATTATCTGGTTGGCGTTTATGAAGCCGTTATAGCCAACGGTGTAGTCCACCCGCTCTATTGCGAAGGGGAATTCGTCAAGGCTTGTTGAAAGCTTGGGCGCGACCTTTATGTTCATAACGGGGCCGCTTACGCACATCAGCGGTAGCCTTACAAGCACCTTGCCGCCGTGCTTGCCCGATGCGGTGGTAACGACAAGGCCGTTGGGGTCATAGCTGGACAGCCTGAATGCCGCCGCGGGCTTAGACGGGTCGGGGGAAGGAGAGGGCGCTGCCGGGTCTATCGTAATGGTTATATTCGCCGTTTTGGTTATTTTTCCGCCGTCAAACGTGAACGTTAAAAGGTCGGCAAACGTGCCGCTGTTATTTGTGCTGAACGCGGGGTTAAGCAGTATATCCACGCTTGCTCCGGCAGGTATGGTAACAGCGTCCGCAGCAATGCTCTTGGGCAGAACCGTTCCCTTGGTGGTAACGGTAGGATCAAGCTTTATGTCCACCCCGCCGCCGTTTGTAATGGTAACGGGAATGAACACCGTGCCCGTACCCACTATGGGCGAGCCTACGGAAACGGAAACGTTCTTGGCCTCCGTTACCGGCGCAGGCGGCGTTGTCGTTTCCGGCGGCGTTGTCGTTGCCGGATCCGCCAGCGCGGCGGGGCATATGGCCATGAGCAGCATGGCCGCCGTTAAAAGTGCGATTATTCTACGCTTCATCTTTGTGTATCTCCCTGTTTATTGTCTTTTTTATTTTCAGCCTGTTCGGACTGCTCCTCAAGCTCGTCGCCTATGGCGCGCTTGGGCCGCGGGGTAAGGTAGGTCGGGTGTTCGTTTAGCTGTATGTCCACCACCCTGCCGTCCAGTATTTTTATTATCTTGTCCGCATACATGGCCATGTTCGGGTCGTGCGTAACCATAACAAGCGTTTTGTTGCGGCTGCGCATAACCTCGCATATGGTGCGCATAACGTCATCGGACGTGTTGGAATCCAAATTGCCCGTGGGCTCATCGGCAAACACAATGTCCGGATTGGTAACAAGCGCCCTCGCTATGCCCACGCGCTGCTGCTGGCCGCCGCTCATCTGCGAAGGCTTGTGCTTCAGGTGCTTGCCAAGCCCCATCACCTTCAGCGCCTCAACCGCCAGCGCCTCGCGCCTTTTCCTCGGCATCCCGCGGAAGGAAAGCGGGAATGCAACGTTCTCCACCGCCGTGTAATACGGCATAAGGTTGAAGGACTGGAATATAAAGCCAACGTGCTTCTGGCGGAACACTATAAGCTCGCTCTGCGTCATTTTGTCCAGCCGCTTGCCCGCAATGACTATTTCGCCGCTCGTAACATGCTCAAGCCCCGCAAGAACATTGAGCAATGTGGACTTGCCGCTGCCGCTGGGGCCGATTATTGAAACCATTTCCCCCGGCATAATGCTAAGATCCACCCCGCGCAGCGCCTGAATATCAACGCTGCCCACGCGGTATGTCTTTTTCACGTTGCGGGTCTGGATGATCGGCTGCGCCGCCGCGTTTTTAACTGCCTCCAAATCCTATCACGCTCCCTTCTGCGTTACAAAACGTTTTCCATATATAGCATATACAGTAAGTTTATATCACCTTTCACCATATTGCAATTGAACAATATGTGAACAAGCGAAAAGCGCCGCCCTTTCGACCGTCGCTTCTCTTTTGTTTAATATATAACGTTTTTCGCGCCGCTAAGGTTGCGCTTTATTTTTTGTAATTATCGGGCAGCGCCTTTATTGCGGCAAATATATCCTCCAGCCCGTCCATCTGCACGGCCTCTATCTTGCCCTCGTCGCTCAGCATGGCGACTATGGGGTCTATCGGCAGCGAAGCGCATACGCCTATGCCGTGCTTGGCGGCAAGCTCCTTAACGTGGCTTTCGCCGAAGGGATATATCTTCCTGCCGCAGTCGGGGCAGGTGACATAACTCATGTTCTCAACTATGCCAAGCACCGGAATATTCATCATCCGCGCCATGTTCACGGCCTTTTCAACTATCATGCCAACAAGCTCCTGCGGGCTTGTTACAACAACTATGCCGTCCAGCGGTATGGACTGGAACACGGTCAGCGGCACGTCTCCCGTTCCCGGGGGCATGTCTATGAACATAATGTCCTCATGGCTCCATATAACGTCCTGCCAGAACTGCTTAACAACGCCCGCAATAACCGGCCCGCGCCAAACCACCGGCGCGGTAACGTCGTCCAGCAGCAGATTTATGCTCATAACGTCTATGCCAGTTGCGGTTTTCATGGGCAGCACGGCTTCCTCCGTGCTTTCGGCCATTCCGCTCAAGCCGAATACCTTGGGTATCGATGGGCCCGTAACGTCCGCGTCCAGCACCGCGGTATCAAGCCCCGCGCGCCGCGCGGTTACCGCAAGCAGGCTGGTAACAAGCGACTTGCCAACGCCGCCCTTGCCGCTTACTATGCCAATGGTCTTGTTAACCCTGCTCTTTGGGTTCAGCTTTTCAATAAAGTCCGCCGGGTTCTGGCTGCGGCTGGAGCAGTTTTCGCCGCAGGAGGAACAATCGTGTGTACAATTCTCGCTCATGATGCATCTCCGTTTTCTGTTTTGGGGCATATGGTTGCCCGTTTCTGCCAATATAATACGCCAAATCGTGAAGATAGTCAAAGCCGCGCGCAAATATTAACAAAATAGTTGCTTGCTTATTCATTCAATCTGTGGCAATATTGTTGGGTATGTAAAGGAAGGTATCGAATATGGTTTTTAATAGAAGGTTTATTCTCGTGCTCATGCTCGCGCTCGTATGCGCCCTTTTTTCGGCCTGCGCAATAGAAGCGTCACTCCCCACGGAGCCTGCCGCCCCCACCCCCGCGCAGGAGCCTGAGGCCGCGCCTACGCCCGCCCCAACGCCGGAGCCGGATGCGGACGCCCTCTGCGCCATGTGCAGGGACGGTTTTTTTGCCGCATTCGCGCCGGACTATTCGGGGCATGATTATACCTCCCTCGGCATGCTGGACATGCTCGGCCTTATAGAAAAGCAGCCGCTTTATGCCGAACTTGCGGCGGACACGCATACCATTGCCCAAATGTGCGCCCGGACCGCCGCGCAGGATGTAAAAGCAATGAGCAGCCTTATTGACCGCACAAGCGTTACCGTAACAGGAAAGCTTGACTGGCGGCTTATGGCGGCGGCATGCACAATGCTTGATGAGCCGGACAAGGCCATTGCCGCGCATACGGACGTATCCGTAACGATAGAGGGCAAAACGCTTAACGTATGCGTTGCCCTGCCCGATTTTGACGCGCTTTTCGCCCCCCTTGCAAGCGACGTGCATTACGGCGCAATGTCGCTGTATTGCTACCTTAACACTACCTATGACAACAACGCTCAAATACTGGATAACGACGGCAGCTATGAGCTGAGCGATGAGTATATCGCCACTATAATCGATCCCTTGCCCAAGCGGCATATAAAGGACGGCTGGTACGGCGACCGTTCCAAATCCACCCGCCGCCACATGGGCACGGATATCCGCGCGCGTGAAGGGCAGGAAATACCCTCCTGCACGGCGGGGGAAATTGTTCGCATAGCGTATAACGACATTGCGGGCAATTACGTTACCGTAAAAGATGATTACGGCTTCTATTATTCATATTGCCATATGGTGCAGCTTACCACCTTCCTCAGCGAAGGCGACCGCGTGGAGCAGGGCCAGCTTATAGGCCACGTTGGCAACACCGGAAACAGCGACGCGCCGCACCTGCACCTTTCCATAATCGCGCCGGAGTACGTTTATATCAATCCCTACCCCGTGCTCGCCCGCGTGCGCTACGGCAATTAGGGAAGGGCGTGCAAAACCCGTTCCAAATACCAATAAAAAATGTGTAAAGTCAGTTCTAAAAAGCGGTAAAAATGTGGTTAAATGTATATCAAAAAGCGGAACGCCTTTGCGTTCCGCTTTGCTTACTTATTCAGTAATCAGTTACCCATTGCCGCAACGTAATCGCAGGCGGCGTTTACGGCCTTGCACACGGCGCGGGAGCTTCTGGACGCGGCCGTTACGGAATCGACCTGACCGCCGTCCTTGGTGATGCTTACGGGCGCGCTCATACCGGCGAACTGATCTGAGAACTTAGCTTCCTTGACCTTAGCGCCAAGGCCCGGGGTTTCGGAGAAGCCCGAACCGCCGCAGCTTATGCCCGTTATCATGCCGTTATTGTCAATACCCACGGTAACTTCTATCTTTCCGCCGTAGCCGTCCGCGGTGGCCTTGGCAACGTAGCCTATGGTCTCGCCGCCCTTCTTAGCCTCGTAGCAGTAATCCACGCCGCTGTCCGCCGCAACGTCAAGCTGAACGAATTCATCCGCTTCGCTCATAACGGTTTTCCTTGCCAGTTCGTTGCTGGCCTCGTCCTGCCGCGCTATTTCGTCCTTGGTCAGCGCGTTGGTAAAGCCCAGCGCAAGCCCGGCAACAAGGGAAATGATGCACAGAAGCAGCCATGCAGGTATCTTTTTCATGTTCTTGGTTCCTTTCACTTCGTTTAACTTTTTTAGCTTTTACGCCTATTAAACTTCTGTTTTGTTTTTTCCGGGACGCATATGCTTTATAACAAGCGCCGCCGCCGTGCCCGTAACAAGGCCGGTTACGGCCCCGCTCAAAAGCAGCATGGGGAAATACGCAAGCACGGGGCTTATGCCTATCACGCACGCCGCCGCAATGCATTGGCCCAAATTGTGCGCTATGGCCCCCGCAACGCTCACACCCACGGGTGAAAATTTGCCCGTCCGCTTGAGCAAAAGCATCGCGCAAAGGCTGAGCGCCGCGCCCGACGCGCCGTAAAGCATTGCCGCGGGGCTGCCGAAAAGGAAGCCGCTCAGCAGCACCTTTATAACCGCCAGCGCAACCGCGCTCTTCACCCCGCAAATGTATACCGCATACAGCAGCACCGTGTTCGCAAGGCCAAGCTTTATGCCCGGTATTGCCGAAAACGCAGGCAGAAGCGATTCAACATACCCCAGCGCCAGCATAAGCGAAGCAAGCAGCGCGCTGCGCGTAAGCCTATTCGTTTTCATTTTCATCCCCGCTTACTGTAATGCTCACGCCGTTGGGCAGGCATACTATCCAGCGCCCGTTGTCGCTTTGCGCATCCGCCCCCAGCCAGCCCTGCTCAACACAAAGCTGATTTTTGCAGGTGGAGCTGTGCATGCGCACATTGCCGCGCCCGTCGGTCTCTATCAGGTTTATCTTTTCGCCGTCCTGCTCTATTTTCAGCGTATCCGCCCTGTCAAGCGGCATGCGGGCATATTCCTCGCCGTTTAAGTATATAACGGCCTCCCCGCCGTAACGTGCGCCGCGCGATAGTATTATCAGTATTGCCGCTATTATGATTGCGCCTACGGCCAAATAGACATCCGCCCGTTTCATATATTATATTTTATCACCCCGCGGGCGCATAGCGCAACCGTATTGCGCCCATTTTATTTGTCTAAATAATCACAGCCTGTCGCCCAAAATGTTCATTGTAAGCGTAAAATAAACCAAAATGCTCGCCGCGTCCGTAACGGTTGTAAGTATGGGCGTTGCCATAAGCGCGGGGTCAAGCTTCAGCTTCTTGGCAAGCATTGGCAAAAGGCAGCCGAGCGATTTTGCAATGCATACCGTTGCAATGAGCGTAAGCGAAACTATGGCCGCCACGGCAACATCATGATACTGTATTGCGATACGCGCAAAATTGATAAGCGCAAGTCCCGCGCTGACCAGCAGCGCAACGCGGATCTCCTTGAACCAAACCTTTGCGGCGTCCCGCGGCTCGATCTCGTCCAGCGCAAGGCCGCGTATAACCATAGTAGAAGCCTGCGTGCCGCTGTTTCCGCCCGTATCCATAAGCATGGGAATAAAGCTTACAAGCAGCGGTATGGCGGCTATTGCCGCTTCAAAATGCTCAAGCATCGCGCCCGTTATCATGCTTGAAAGCATAAGTATCACCAGCCATACTATCCTGTTCTTGGCAAGCTTCCATATGGGCGTTTTCAGGTATTCCTCCTCGCTCGGGGCCATACCTGCCATCTTTTCAAAGTCCTCTGTATTCTCTTCCTGCAAAACGTCCACCGCGTCGTCAACGGTGATTATGCCCACAAGCCTTTCTTCGTTATCCACCACGGGGAGCGATATCATGTCGTATTTAGAGAACAGCTTTGCAACTTCCTCCCTGTCGTCCAGCGTATGCGCGTGGATAACATTTGTGTTCATTATGTCCCCAACCTTGGCGTTCGGGTCCGCAAGCAGCAGTTCCCTTATGGTCACCACGCCTTCAAGCTGCTTTTCGCCCGATATCACATAGCATGTGTATATCGTTTCCTTGTCTATACCCGTGTTGCGTATCACGTCGAACGCCTGGCTGACAGTAAGCCGCGGCTTTAGGTACACATATTCGTTTGTCATCAGGCTTCCGGCCGAATCCTCCGGATACCTTAAATATTCGTTTATAAGCTTTCTGTTTTCCGGGCTTGAAACCTGCATCAGCTTTTTCACTACGTTCGCCGGCATTTCCTCCACCAGATCGACATAGTCGTCCAGATACATGTCGTCCAGTATATACCCAAGCTCCGTATCGCTGAGCATTTCAACAAGCTTCTGCTGCACGTCGCTGTGCATATACGCAAACGTTTCCGCCGCAGTCTCCTTCGGAAGCAGGCGGAAAAGGCGAAGCAGCGTTTCCGGCTCTTCGTTTTCTTCAAATATCTCCTCTATTGCCTCGGCAACGTCAACCTCGTTCATGTCCTGAACCAGCGACTTTACCGCGCCATATTGCTTGCTCTGCAAAAGGGAAAGCAGCTTTTCAATCAATTCGTTGTTTATCATGGCAAACCTCCTTCTTTCAGGCGGCATGCCATGCGTAGGATATGCCCAAAGAGTGCGCGCGTATCAGCGCACAGCCGCATGAACAGGTGTATCCATCGCCACGAACAGGCCGCCCGCATATTCTGTTTTGGTTACGCTACTGGGATATGGCCCTGCGTCCATGGTCAAATACACTGTCCTTTCTTTATATTCGGCGCCACGCGCCGTTTATTATTTTACCACGCAAAAAGGCGGCTTTGCAACCGCCCATTAATGATTTAACCCAATATATTTCGCCTTTTTCAGCGTGAAAGGAATATTTCTATAAATTCGTCTATGTCCGCGTCCGTAATCTCCGCCTTGGCCATGTAGCCTATAAGCATGGAGAAGAACGCGCCGGAGCGTGCGCGTATGGTGCGCGCGTCGTTTGATTGCAGCTTTAAGGAGCCAACCTCCAGCATCAGCGCCCATTTTTTGCGCATTGCATCCATAAGCGCGCTCAGCTCGCCACCCGCTATCGCCGCATGGGACACCAGCACAACGTGCAGCTTGGCGTGCATCTCGTCCCATAATAGCTCGTGCAGCAGGCTTTTCATGGCCTTGTGCGCATCCGTATCGCGCTGCAGCGTTTCCGCCCAGGCAAGCAGCGTATCGCCCATCCAGTCGCCATGGGTGCGCGCCGTGTCCGCAATCAGTTCATCCTTTGCCGGATAGTAATAATACAGCGTGCCCTTGGCTATGTCCGCAGCCTTGGCAATATCGTTCAGGCTTGCGCCGTCCGCCCCGCGCTCGGTAAAAAGCCGCGCCGCCGTGGCTATTATAAGGCTCTGCACGCTGTCGTAATTCTGCCGTTTGCTCTTCATGCCGCTTCCCCCTTACGCATGACGGCTCATTTGCCCGTATTTATAACGTTTCTCGCCCACGAGCCGGATATAAGTATAGGCAATGCTATAAGGAACTTTATTATATCGGCCGCTTCAACGCAGGCGTATACCCAGCTTACGTCCATATCCGTCCAATAGCACAGCACATACGCAATAGGCACAACCACCGCCAGCGTAAACACGCTGTCCAGCAGCAGCGTTATAAACGTTCTTCCGCCGCTCCTTATTGTGAAGTATGATGAATGCGCAAGCGCATGTATCCATAATGTACAGCCCGCGGCAACGAGCATACCGCCCGTCATTTCCCTGACATTCTGCTCAACATTGTATATCAATGGTATAACGTCGCTCAGCGCAACTACCAATATGCCTATCAGCACATGCACCACAAAGGATACGAATATGAGCCGCGCGTCCGTGCGCCGCGCCTCCTCTATATCCCCCGTGCCGAGCTGCTGGCCCACCATTATGGCTATTGCCGAACCCATTGCAAACATTATTATTGCAAAAACCTGCCAAACGGTGCTTGTTATGTTCGTTGCCGCAACAACGTCCAGCCCGCGATAGGAGAAGCACTGGTTCTTAACCGCCATTGCCGTGCTCCAAAGGAACTCGTTCGCCAGCAGCGGCGCGCCCGTTACGGCAATTTTCTTCACAAGCTCCTTAGGTATTTTCAAATTCCTCAGCGCGCCGCGGAAATAATGATATTTATCAAGCCTTCTGTAGGTGTGTATCAGAATATACGCAATTTCAAGATACCTTGCAATCACCGTGGCTATTGCCGCGCCCGTAACGCCCATTGCCGGCGCGCCGAATTTACCGTATATGAGCGCATAGTTCAGCACGCAGTTGGTAACTATCGAAATTATGCTCGCCTGCATGGGCACTACCGTTTCGCCCGTTTCCCTGAGCGTTGTGCCGTAAGCCTGGCTCAGCATAAACGGCGGCAGCCCCCACAGCATAACATACATATAATCCTTCGCCTGTTCAAGCGTAGCCGCAAGCGTTTCCGCCGTGTTCACCTCTTCATTCAGGTAAAGCCAAATAAGGTTTTCCCCGAACAGGGCAAATACAAGCACAGCCGCAACGGAAATAAGCGTGCCTATTATCATTTTGAACCTGAAGCAGTGCTTAACGCCTTCGTCGTCCCCAACACCGGCATACTGCGCGGAATATATGCTGGGGCCGGAAAGCGAGCCGAATATGCTCAGATTGAATACGAATATAAGCTGATTAACTATGGCAACGCCGGATATGGCCGCGGTTGAAAGCGCGCCCACCATAACGTTGTCCAAAAGGTTTACGAAGCTGGTTATGCCCTGCTGTATAACTATCGGGATCAGCAGCTTAACAACGCTTTGGTAAAAAGCCCTGTCCCCTATAAATGTGCTTTTAATTCGCCCAAGGGCGCCTTTCTTCTCCATCGGTATTATTTCCTCGGTTATTTCCTCGTTACGCTTATTTTAATATCCACTCCGTCGGCCCTGTCGCTCTGCTCAACCTCAACCGTCATTCCCGATTCCCTAAGCTGGTTCACGGCCTGATTTATGGTGTTCATGAACAGCCTGTAATCGCGCACTATCCGCATCAGCTTTGGCCGCGGCTTTGCGCCGTCCTGCTTTTCGTCATATGCCTTGTTCAGCGTTTTTTCAACCATCTGCTCGGTCTCCTTAACGCTCAGGCCCTTTTCGGCAATCCTTCCCACCGCGTCAAGCCGCTGCTTATCGTCCGTCAGCTTTAATAGCGCCCTTGCGTGGCGTTCGCTGAGCCGCTTTTCGGTCATGGCGGCCTTCACTTCATCGGAAAGCTTTAACAGTCTCAGCTTGTTCGCTATGGAGCTTTGGCTTTTGCCAAGGCGGTTGGCCAGCTCCTCCTGCGTAAGGCCGTATGTTTCAAGCAGCTTTTGGTAGCATTGCGCCTCTTCAAGGTAATGCAGATCCTCCCTTTGCAGGTTTTCTATCAGCGCCATCATCGCGCTCGATTCGTCCTCAATATCCTGCTGCACTATGCAGGCCACCTTTTCCATGCCAAGGCTGGTTACGGCCCTTAGCCTGCGCTCCCCGGCAACAAGCTCGTATCCGTCGTCCACCTTTCTTACCAGCAGCGGCTGCAATAAGCCCACCTGCTGGATGGACTGGGCAAGTTCGGCAATGCTCTCCTCGTCAAACGTGGCGCGCGGCTGATAGGGGTTCGGGTGTATGGAAGCTACGTTTACCTCCACGAGCCGTTTTGATCCCTTTGCACCGTCGCTGTTTCTTATAAAGTCGAACACAGGCATAGCTTTTAGCCCTCCTTAATTTCCTTTGCCTTCCGCAAAAAAGCCCATTTTACTGCACGCGCTATTGTAGCAAAAAGCGAGTGCTTCCGTCAATACAATACAATACTATCACAGCGGCATTTTGCCTGCCGTGCCCGCCTTGCGCGGATATGCCTTCGGCGTAGGGGCAAGCTTTTTGGCCGCAATAACATATCTTTCGCCCCATGCGCACGGGTATTCTATAAGCCGCGCACCAAGGCAAAGCTTATTCATGGCGTTTTGCGCCGCGTCCAGCTCTTCCTTCGCCGCCGCGCCCTTGTACATTATGCTGACGCCGCCCTTTTTAACGAACGGCGCCGTCCATTCCGCAAGCACCCTTGCGTTGGCCACGGCGCGGCTCAGCGCAACGTCGTACGCGTCCCTGTGCGCGGCCGCGCGGCCCGCGTCCTCGCTGCGCATATGCAGCGTTTTCGCACTTTTTTCAAGGCCGAGCGCCCGTATCACTTCGTCCAAAAATATAAGGCGCTTATTAAGGCTGTCAAGCAGCGTAACGGTTATGTCCGGCCGCATTATCATAAGCGGTATGCCTGGGAACCCCGCGCCTGTGCCGACGTCTATGCACCTGGCGTTTTTGGGTATCAGCTCCATAGGCAGCAGCGAATCGGCAAAGTGCTTTTCAGCAACCTCCCGCTCCTCCGTTATGGCGGTCAGGTTCATCTTTTCGTTCCATTCTATCAGCAGTTCATAGTATTTTATGAACTTGTCCGCCTGCTCCTCACTCGCCCCGGGTATAAGGGAAAGTATAAGTTCCTTTGTCATTCGGCCTCCTTGCGGCGCTTGAGCCATATCATTAGCACCGCTATGTCCGCGGGCGATACGCCGCTTATTCTGCTTGCGCGGCCCAGGCTCTCCGGCTGCATTTTGTTTAGCTTCTGCCTTGCTTCAAGCCTAAGCCCTGCAATTTGGGAATAGTCCGTATCTTTAGGCAGAAGCGCGTTTTCCATCTCGCTGAATTTTTCAACGTGCAGCCGCTCCTTTTCAATATAGCCTGCATACCGCTCGTTGAGTTCAACCTGCTCCGCCGCTTCCGCGCTTATTTCGTCCACCTTTTCGGGATAAAGCATAACAAGGTCGCTGTATCCTATGCTGCGCCTTCTTAGCAGTTCGCTCAGCTTTATGCCTGTTTTGGGCGGCATCTCGCCGCGGCTTTCCATCAGCTTTATAAGCTTTTCCTCCGGCGGCACGGATTTTTCAAGCTTTATTCGCGCATTCGCTATCTCCTGCTGTTTTTTCATCAGCCGCGCGTAGCGTTCGTCCGATATAAGCCCCGTCCGCCTGCCAAGCTCCGTCAGCCGCTCGTCCGCGTTGTCCTGCCGCAGCAGCAGCCTGTACTCCGCGCGGGAGGTCATCATTCTGTATGGTTCGTTGGTGCCCTTGCCGGTAAGGTCGTCGCACAGCACGCCTATATATGCATCGGCGCGGGAAAGTATGAGTGGCTCTTCGCCCTTTATCCAAAGCGCGGCGTTAATTCCGGCGTAAAGCCCCTGCGCCGCGGCTTCCTCATAACCCGAACTCCCGTTCATCTGCCCTGCGAAGAACAGCCCCGCAACATCGCGGCTCATAAGCGCGTTGCTCAGGGAAAGCGGGTCTATGCAGTCGTACTCTATGGCGTAGCCGTAACGGGTTATATGGCAATCCCTCATGCCCGGTATTGTCCTGAGCATATCCCGCTGCACGTCCGCAGGCAGGCTTGTGCTCATGCCCTGAACGTACATTTCGTCCGTGGATAAGCCTTCCGGCTCAATGAAAAGCTGATGCCTGTCCTTGTCTGCAAAGCGCACCAGCTTATCCTCTATGCTGGGGCAATAGCGCGTTCCGGTGGCATGGATAAGGCCGGAATACATTGCGCTGCGGTTTATGTTATCCAGTATAACCTTATGCGTAGCCGCGTTTGTATAGGTAAGGTAGCACGGCCGCTGCGCGCGGCTGTCCATATCATGCAGGAACGAAAACGGCCTTGCGGGACTGTCCCCATTCTGTATTTCCATTTCGTCAAAGTCAAGCGTCCGCCCAAGCACGCGCGGCGGCGTGCCGGTTTTGAACCGCCTCAGTTCAAAGCCCAGCTCCCTCAGCGATGCGGACAGGCCCTCCGCGCGGGCAAGGCCGCTCGGCCCCTGCTCCCACACGCGATCGCCTATCAGGATGCGGCTTTTAAGATACACGCCCGTTGCAACCACAACCGCGCGGCACTCTATGCGCTCGCCTTCGCTTTTCACCCCGCCGGAGAGCCTTATTGCGCTTATGCGGCCGTGCTCGGTCTCTATCTCGGCGCACTCTCCCTGAATAAGGGTAAGCTTTCGCTCCGCCTCCAGCGCGCGTTTCATCCGCTCGTGATAGCGGCGCTTGTCCATCTGTGCGCGCGGGGAATAAACCGCGGGGCCTTTGCCGGTATTGAGCATGCGCATCTGAATAAATTCATCGTCCGCCGCAAGCCCCATTTCCCCGCCAAGGGCGTCTATCTCCCTAACGAGCTGACCTTTGGACGTGCCGCCTATGGCGGGATTGCATGCCATCATGGCTATTGAATCAAGGTTCAGCGTTATCGCCGCCGTGTTCAGCCCCATTCGCGCGCACGCAAGCGCGGCCTCGCACCCGGCATGGCCCGCGCCAAGTACCACCACATCATAGCCGGCCATTTATTTTTCATCTCCCCCGTCGGTTTTCCGCGCGTCCTTTTTACTGCGCTCCAATTCATCGCGGAACTTATCGTAATATTGCTTCAGCTGCTCTGCCATTGCGCTCTGCGGGCCCATGCTCATAAGGAACTTGGCCTTCTCAAGCCGCTTTTCGCGGTTCACGCGGATATGCTCGCGCAGCTGCTCGTATTTTACCACTATCTGCTTTTCGTCCGCGAAGCGCTTTATCTTGACCAGCAGCGCCGTGGCGTTCACCAAATCTATAACGAACACACCGTAGAAAAACCCTATTATGAACGAGAACGCAAGGTTGTTGGAAAGCCAAACGAGCGCGTTTTCAATGCGCGGATGAATAAGGAAATAATATACCGCGCTCAATATAGCCCAGCCCAGCGTGAACTTGGGGCAGATTATGCCCTGTATATTGCCCCATTGCTTGGAATAATCCCAAAGCTTAACATGCAGAAGCTTTATTGAAATAAGCCCGGCAATGTATTCAACCAGCGTTACCGCCGCCGCCATCACGGCGAACAGCGCCGCCTTCCTGAGCGCCGTATTCTCGATTGGTATATATTGTTCCAGCAGCGAAAGCAGGAACAGTACGCACAGGCTGAACCCGTACAAAGGCAAATAGGGTCCCGAAAGGAACCCCGGATTTATCCATTTGCGCTCAGGATTGGCGGAGGAGAAGAAGCGGCGGAACACCACCTCTATCCCCCATCCGGCCATGCTGCCAATAAAGAACAGGAACGCTATCGTGAGAAAAAGGTTCATTCTTCCTCCGTCTCCTCGCCCTTGTCGTGCGGGGCGAGCGCAACGCTTGCAACCTTCGTGCCTTCGTCAACCCTCATCAGCCTTACGCCCTGCGTATTGCGGGAGAACACGCTTATCTTGTCAACCGGCGTGCGGATAACGGTGCCGTCGTCGCGTATCATCATTATGTCCTCGTCCCCCGTGCAAACCTTCATGCAGGCAAGCTTGCCCGTCTTTTCGGTTATGGCGTTGGCTATAACGCCCTTGCCGCCGCGGTGGCGCAGCGGGTATTCTTCTTCATCCGTGCGCTTGCCCATGCCCCTTTCGGTTATGGACAATACCGTCATGCCCGGCGCTATGAGGTTCACGTCGATCACTTCGTCCCCATCCTCAAGTGTTATGGCCCTTACGCCCGTGGCGGCTCTGCCCATCGGCCTTACGTCGCCTTCGTTGAAGCGCAGGCACTTGCCTTCCCGCGTGCCTATGAGCAGATCGTCATCACCCTTTGAAAGCAGTACGCTTATCAGCTCGTCCCCATCTCTAAGGTTCTGGGCAATTATGCCGCCCTTGCGGATGTTGTCAAAGTCGCTCATGGGCGTTTTCTTTATAACGCCGTCCTTCGTGGCAAGCACAAGATATTCGCCTTCCGTATCCTTATCCACGGGGAATACGGCGGTTATCTTCTCCCCGCCCGCAAGCTGCAGCAGGTTCACTATCGCCGTGCCCTTGGCCGTGCGCGAAGCTTCGGGGATGTTGTAGCACTTTATCTTATACGCCCTGCCCGTGTTGGTGAAGAACATTATGTAATTATGCGTGCTCGTCACGAACAGATGCTCCACAAAGTCCTCGTCCCTCGTGGCCTGCGCCATTATGCCCTTGCCGCCGCGGTTCTGCGCCTTGTACGAATCGGCGGCTATGCGCTTAACGTAGCCAAGGTGTGTCATTGTAACGGCCATGTCCTCTTCCTGTATTATGTCGTCCAGGTCAATGTCGTCCGACGCGGGGGCAATCTCCGTGCGCCTGGGGTCGGCATAGCGGCGCCTTACTTCCAGTATTTCGTCGCGTATTATGCCGCGCAGCTTGTTTTCGTCGGCCAGTATGCTTTCATAATAGGCGGCGGTCTTGGTCAACTCCGCATGCTCGTCGTTTATCTTGTCCCGCTCGAGTCCGGTCAGCCTTGCAAGGCGCATATCCAGTATCGCCTGCGCCTGCTTTTCGCTCAGAGCGAAGCGTTCGCACAATGCCGTCTTAGCCTCCGCCGAGTTCGCGCTGCGCTTGATAAGCTCAACAATTTCGTCTATATTGTCCAGCGCTATCATCAAGCCTTCCAATATGTGCAGCCTTTCCCTTGCCTTATCAAGGTCGTACTGCGTGCGGCGTGTTACCACGTCCTCCTGGAAGCGCATATAATGATACAGCATTTCCCTAAGGTTAAGCACCTTGGGTTCGCCGTCCACAAGGCAAAGCATTATCACCCCGAACGTATCCTGCATCTGGGTATGCTTATAAAGCTGATTCAGCACAACGTTTGCGTTAACGTCGCGCTTGAGGTCGATTATTATCCTAAGGCCCTTGCGGTCGCTCGCGTCGCGCAGATCGCTTATGCCCTCTATGCGTTTTTCATGCACAAGCTCGGCTATTTTCTCAACCAGCCTTGCCTTGTTCACCTGATACGGTATTTCCGTTACAACTATGCGGCTTTTGCCGCTGCCCGCTTCCTCTATTTCCGCGCGCGCGCGCACCAGTATGCGGCCGCGGCCCGTGCGGTACGCCTGGCGTATGCCGGCGTTGCCCATTATTATGCCGCCCGTGGGGAAGTCCGGCCCGGGCAGATAGCCCATAAGCTCTTCAACCGTTATTTCGGGATTATCGAGCATGGCGACGTATGCGTCTATTGTTTCACCCAAATTATGCGGCGGAATATTCGTGGCCATGCCAACCGCTATGCCGCCGGAGCCGTTAACGAGCAGATTTGGATAGCGGCTGGGCAGCACCTTGGGCTGCATGAGCGTTTCGTCGAAGTTGGGCATGAAATCGACCGTATTTTTGCCTATGTCGGCCATCATCTCGTCCGCCAGCTTGGACATTCGGGCTTCGGTATATCTCATTGCGGCGGCGCCGTCGCCGTCAACGCTGCCGAAGTTGCCCTGGCCTTCAATGAGCATATAGCGGCTGTTGAAATCCTGCGCAAGCCTTACCATTGCATCGTAAACGCTGGAATCGCCGTGCGGATGGTATTTACCGAGCACATCGCCCACAATACGCGCGCTTTTATGGAACGGCTTATCGGCCGTGAAGCCCTGCTCGTCCATTGAATAGAGTATGCGCCTGTGCACGGGCTTCAGTCCGTCCCTAACGTCGGGCAGAGCGCGGTTTATAATAACGGCCATGGCATAGGAAATGAAGGATTTCTTCATTTCGCTTTCCAGATCAAGCGGCCTTATGCGGCTTATCTCGTTTTCGTTCATCGCTTATCTCCTCCCCTGTTAAACGTCCAGATCCACAACAAGCTTGCTGTTGTTTTCTATAAATTCGCGCCGCGGCTCAACCTTATCGCCCATCAGCACGGAGAATATCTCGTCCGCCTTCATCGCGTCCTCAAGATGCACCTGCAGCATGACCCTGCGCTCGGGGTCCATGGTGGTTTCCCAAAGCTGCTCCGGGTTCATTTCGCCCAGGCCCTTATAGCGGTTTATAAGGGGCTTGGGGTCGCGGCCTATGCGCTCAAGTATGCTGTTTAGCTCCTCGTCGTCATAGGCATAGTATATGTTCTTGCCCTTTGTTATTCTGTAAAGCGGGGGCTGCGCAACGTATACATAGCCCTGCTCTATCAGCGGGCGCATATGACGGAAGAAGAACGTGAGCATAAGTATCCTTATGTGGCTGCCGTCAACGTCGGCATCGGTCATGCACACTATTTTATGATACCTGAGCTTGCTGGTATCGAATTCCTCGTCTATGCCCGCGCCGAACGCCGTTATCATGGCGCGTATTTCATTATTGGCAAGTATTTTGTCCATGCGCGTTTTTTCAACGTTTAGTATTTTGCCGCGAAGGGGCAATATCGCCTGATGCGCGGGATCGCGCCCCATCTTTGCGCTGCCGCCTGCGCTGTCGCCCTCAACTATGAATATTTCGCACTTTTCGGGATCCTTCTCCGTGCAGTCGGTCAGCTTGCCGGGCAGGCTCGTTGAATCGAGCGCGGTCTTTCTGCGGGTAAGCTCCCTTGCCTTTCGCGCGGCGTCCCTTGCGCGGGCGGCGGTAAGGCACTTGTCCACTATCGCGCGCGCCTCGGTGGGATGCTCTTCAAGGTAAACGCTCATGCCCTCGCTCACCGCGCTGTCCACAAGGCCGCGAATGTACGCATTGCCAAGCTTTGTTTTTGTCTGGCCCTCAAACTGCGGCTCAACGAGCTTAACGCTCACTATCGCGCTGAGTCCTTCGCGTATATCCTCGCCCTTGAGTGCGTCGTCGTTATCCTTGAGTATTTTATATTTGCGCGCATAGTCGTTCAAAACGCGGGTCAGCGCACTCCTGAAGCCCACCAGATGGCTGCCGCCTTCGCCGGTGTTTATATTGTTGGCAAAGGTGAACACGTTTTCGTTATAATCGTCGTTGTATTGCAGCGCGACTTCAACCGTTGCCACTTCCTGCTTTTCGGGTTCGTTGCGGCTTGCTGTTATGTACACGGGTTCTTCGTGCAGAACGGTCTTTTTGCGGTTAAGATGCTTAACGAAGTTGACTATGCCGCCCTCGTAGCAGAAGGAGCGCACGTCGGGCGATTCGGCGCGCTCGTCGCTCACGGTTATTCTTACGCCCGCGTTAAGGAAGGCAAGCTCGCGCATTCTGTCCGCAAGGATATCGAAATTATAGTTCACCTCGTCAAATATCTTATCGTTGGCAAGGAATGTTATGCTGGTGCCGCTTTCGCCTTCGGGAATGTCCTTTATGGCCTTAACGGGGGCCTTAGGCTCGCCATAGGAATATTCCTGATAATAAAGCTTGCCGTCGCGCTTTACTTCGGCTATCAGCCAGGTTGACAGCGCATTGACAACGCTCAGGCCCACGCCGTGCAGACCGCCGGAGACCTTATAGCCGCTTCCGCCGAATTTGCCGCCCGCGTGCAGCACCGTAAGCGCAACCTCCAGCGCGCTCTTATGCATCTTTTCATGCATGTCAACGGGTATGCCGCGGCCGTTATCGGTAACGGTAACGGAATTGTCGCCATGGACTGTAACTTCAATGTGGTTGCAGTATCCGCCCATGGCCTCGTCAATGGCGTTATCCACCAGCTCCTTCACCAAATGGTGCAGCCCGTGGAAATCCGTCGAGCCTATATACATGCCCGGGCGGCGCTTTACCGCCTCCAACCCCTCAAGCACCTGAATTTGAGAGGCATCGTAATCGGTGTGGTTGCTCATTTTCCGTTTTCTCCTTGTTTCAAAAAATCATATCGGCCATCCGGCCGGATCCTTCATTTTCTGCTTTACATCTATTCGCGCGTAAGCGTGCCCGCCGTGCAGCGCCATGCGTTTATGCCCTTCAGCCCCGCTCGCTTTAATCCTTCAAGCGTGGTGCAGGTCAAAAAGGTTTGGCAGTCGCTCATCGCCTCAATCAGCGCCCGCTGCCGCGGTTCGTCCAGCTCGCTCAAAACATCGTCCAGCAGCAGCACGGGGCTTTCCCCCGTTTCGCCCTTGATAAGCTCCAGCTCGCTCAGCTTCAGGCTCAGCGCGGCCGTTCTCTGCTGGCCCTGGCTTCCGAATACCCTCACGTTCGTGCCGTTCAGGTTAAGCTCCAGCTCGTCCCTGTGCGGGCCTGAACCGGTGTATCCGCGGCGAATATCGTCCAATGCGCCGTTATACAGCGCCTCGCTCAGCGCGGCCTCCGCATCCCCGCCGCCCATGCGCGCTATGTCCACGTCCGGGGCATAGCGCACCAGCAGCGCTTCCCTTTCGCCCGAAATCTGCCTGTGCAGCCGGCTTGCTATAAGCCCCAGCCTTTGCACAAATTCCGCCCGCATGCGCATTATTTCCGCACCCGCTTGGCTAAGCTGCTCATCCCAAATATAAAGCTGCTGCCTGACGGCGTTCATGTCCGCCTTGGCGTCCGGCTTCAGCAGGGCGTTGCGCTGCTTGAGCGCGGCATTATAGCGCTGCAATGTGTAATAATAAGCGGGCCTGAGCTGGCTCAGCTCCATGTCCATAAACCGCCGCCTTTCGGCAGGCGCGCCCTTTACCAGCTCCAAATCCTCCGGCGAGAACATTACCGCGTTCAGCGCGCCCATAAGCTCTCCCGTGCGCTTTGCCATAAGCTTATCTATGAATATCTGCTTGCGTTCGCCGCTTTTAAGCTTTATCTCTATCGTGCGGCTGCCGCTTTTCGTCCGAATGTCCATGCCCACATATCCGCCCGCAAAGCCCGCGCGTATCAGCTCCGCGTCCTTTGCCGTTCTGTGCGAACGCCCGAAGGCACACAAAAAAATAGCTTCCACCGCGTTGGTCTTGCCCTGCGCGTTCTCGCCGACGATAACGTTCAGGCCGCTGTCCGGGCGGAGCAGAAGCGATTCATAGTTGCGAAAGTCATTCAGTTTCAGCCGCTCAATAAGCATACCTTATTTTATCATATTCACCCCGTTTTCATCAATAGCGTAAAATAAATATAAGAAGAAAAGGGGCAGCAAAACGCGCGCCGCGGCAGGCAAAATGCCCATATTTTCGTCTTTTTTCAAAAAAGCCGTGCGAATATTGCAAATAGGTGGTATTATAGTTAAGGTTTTATACTCTTTATTCTATTTCCGGAGGACTCATACCATGGAAAAACCCAAACGCCGCTGGGGCGACCGCAAAGATGGCCGTCTCATACGCGAGCTTGACCCGATGCACTTCATAGTGCCGCTTATCTATCCCAACCGCTGCGATAACGAGGCATATATTTCAGAGCGCATCGATCTGACCAACATAAACGCATACCTTGCCAGGCGCAACGCCACGGAGACGGACTTTCCCTTCACCATGTTCCACATAATTGTGGTAGCGCTGCTCAAGACCATCACGCTCCGCCCGAAGATGAACCGCTTCATTGCCAACAAGAACGTGTATCAGCGCAACGCGATATCCGCGGCATTTGTTGTAAAAAAGCTGTTCAGCGACAACGGGGCAGAGGCCCTTGCCATAGTTTATTCGGACCCCACGGACAATATCGATTCCCTGCGCGCCAAGCTTTATAAGCAGATATCCTCCTGCCGCAGCGATGCGCTTGACCGTTCGAGCGACAGCATGGATATTTTGAACAAAATGCCGCGCTTCCTGTCCAAATTCTTAGTGTATCTTATAACCAAGCTGGACAAGCACGGCTGGTGCCCGGAATTCCTTATCGGTTCAGATCCGTATTATTCCTCTGCGCTGCTCACCAACCTTGGCTCCATAAAGCTGAAGAGCGGTTATCACCACCTGACCAACTGGGGCACCTGCTCCATATTCTGCGTGGTGGGCGAAAGGAAGAAGAACCCCTTCTTCAATCAGGACGGCACGTTTGAAATGCGCGACAGCGTGGATCTTGGCCTTACGATAGACGAGCGAATTGCGGACGGATATTATTACGCCAAAACAGTTCGCCTGTTCAAAAAGCTGCTGGAAAATCCGGAGCTGCTGGAGCTTCCCCTGAGCGAGCCTGTTGAATACTGATTTAAGCATACAAAAGCGGGGCCTATACCCCGCTTTTTAGTTACTCAAAATATTTTCTCAGCTTTGTTGCATCCTTAAATTCAAACTTCCCCTCAAACGCACCGGAGAAGAAGCCTATCAGCGCGCCGTTGACCAATGCGCAAAGCACCGTGCCTATCTTTACCCCTTCAAAATGGCCTAAGCCGAAAAAAGCGAACGACATGCCCACGGCTATAAGGCAGCTTATGCAGTCATACGCGGTCTTTACGCGGTTTATGTTCCGCCCGTATTTGGCCGCAATCTCCTTCACAAACAGCTCGTATACCTCCGGCGCAATATATGTATGGAACAGCAGCGATACGCCCACCGCGCAGCATATTACCCCCGCTGTGAAGCACGTTATGCGCCCCGCCATGCCGCTCACGCCCAGCAGCGCCACTATCGCCATCGATCCATCGAGCAAAAAGCCGTACAGCACGGCCGTTATGAACGAGAAAAGATAATATAGCCTGAACCGCCCGAGCACCATTACCATCACTATCAGCAGCGCCGCCTGAAGCGTATATTCCGCCATGCCGAAAGTGAAGAACGCGAACGTTTGGCTCAGCTTGAGATGCAATAAATACGCCGGCGCAACTATCATCGATACGCCCAAATCGCTCGCTTCCATAAGCGCCGCGCTGAACGCGAGCACAATAAGCCCTAATATATATGCCAATTCCGTATAGAACGTTCGCTTTTTCATAAATACCTCCGCCCGTTTCCTCCGGCCCATAAAAAAAGCCCCACAACCGCCGATATGCCGAGCATATTCAGCAGGCTGTGCGGCGAAAAGCGGCAAGCGCCGGAAAAATCCGCAACCGATTTTGTGGCTAAAGTATAGCATAGCGCATCCCCGTCCACAAGGCTGAATTTTTTTGGCATCAAAATCGGTTATAATTGTTGACAAGCATCGAACTTTGCGCTACAATACATAAGCACGTTCAAGGAACGGCAATGCGCCCATAGCTCAGCGGATAGAGTGCCCGGCTACGAACCGGTAGGTCGCAGGTTCAAATCCTGCTGGGCGCGCCAAGCAAAAAGAACTCCATCGGGGTTCTTTTTGTTTTATATGGCAGGATTTGAAGGGCGGATAAGTAAACGCGAAGCGTTTACCCGCCCCGGTTTGAGGCGCAGGGGTGAGCTACGCCGCGCGGAGCGCAAGAAGCGAACATACCGATGCCGAAAACCAAATCCTGCTGGGCGCGCCATGAAAAAAGCACTTCATTCGAAGTGCTTTTTTCAAATTAAGCGCACCTTACGGTGCATGAAAAATGAAGCATAGCTTCGCTCCATGAAGCGCGGCTTCGCCGCACGGATTTTTGCGCGGTACGAAAAAGCGGAAGAGCCTTAGATGGGTGTTCATAAAACAATCAATGGAGCGTATCGATACAGTCTCATGCCAACATACTATGTAAAGGGGTGCAGCCCCTTGGCTCTCCCTTTGGGAGA